>Ga0073928_10000076_pt1 | contig 221296 bp, 232 predicted proteins | sample PaiPotPPA55metaG_FD_76969 | JGI IMG/M metagenome (GOLD analysis project Ga0073928, IMG submission 76969) | Iron sulfur acid spring bacterial and archeal communities from Banff, Canada, to study Microbial Dark Matter (Phase II) - Paint Pots PPA... ...
GCGATCACGCCGGCGGCGTCGCTCCCGTCTTGCGGTTGCTTGGGTCAAACGAGTTCGCGGACAGTGGCCAGCACTACGGTGGCTACGCTTACAACGATGCGTTAACGGTTGCCCATTCGCAAAACGTGCCGATCGTCTATCCGCGCGCCGGGACGGCGTGGCGCACAGACGACGGCGTTTCGCTGACTTTCCTCGGTCCGACCTTGCCGCTCATCACCGGCTCGCGCAACGACATCAACAACAACTCACTCGTGTTCAGGCTGCAATATAAATCATCTCGCATGCTCTTCACCGGCGACGCAGGCTCCGAAGCCGAGCAACGCATCCTAGACGCGGGCTACGATCTGCACGCTGACGTTTTGAAGGTCGGTCATCACGGATCCGCCTACAGTTCGAGCCCCGAGTTCATCGACGCCGTGCACCCAAAGTATGCAATCGTTTCCGTTGGCCGTCACAACCTCTTCGGTCATCCCGCGCCTTCAACGATCGCGACCCTGCAACGCTTCGGCGCCCGCATCCTTCGCACCGATAGAAACGGGGCGGTCGTTGTCACAAGCGATGGTGGACGGTTTTCTATTGCACCGACTCTGCCTTAACGATACGGCGACGAAATGTCTCACACCGGCCACCCCTCGCCGCATGCCTACTGAGCCATGGTTTTGCGGAAGGTATGCGCTCAGGCACGGGGTAACGCAGCTGCGATGAAGCGCCTAATCAAGATCTGGGCCTTCATCACGGTTGGCGTTTTCCTGATCGTTGTTTTGGCCGCAGTATTCTTTGTAGTGCGCCCAGCGTACACTCCTCCCATCGTCAGCGCGTCAGGTCACGTTAGCGTTGCCTCGCTAGAGAAGATCAAACTCGGCGGCGTTGACCAGTACGTCCTTATCCGGGGTCGGAGTACGTCAGACCCAGTAGTACTTTTCTTGCATGGCGGTCCGGGCATGCCGATGATGTATCTCGCCTATAAGTTTCAGCGACCACTGGAGGATAAGTTCACGGTCGTGCAATGGGACCGACGGGGTGCGGGGAAATCGTATGATCCGAATATTCCGGCCGATACCATGAGGGTCAGTCAGGAAATCTCCGATACGCGAGACCTCGCTAACCTACTGCGCAAGCGTTTCCATCAGCAGAAGATCTATTTGGTCGGGCACTCGTATGGTTCGTACCTGGGGATGCTGGTCATCAAACGGTACCCAAGTCTATTCCGAGCCTACGTTGGGATCGGGCAGATGGCGTGTTCGGATACCCAAAGCCGCGCCATCCAGGATCGTTGGATACGCGAACGGGCGATCGCCTCTCATAATGTTGAGGCCTTCAACGAAGTAAATAGCAAGAAGCCGTATGATCGCGAGCAATGGTTGTTTCAGTTTGGCGGTGAGCTGCGTGGGGCGACAAGCTTCGTTCCGCTGATACTGATGGGGCTTAGAGCGCCCGAGTACACATTCGCGGATGGCATGAATGTGCGAAAAGGCGTGAGCTTTACGCACAAACACATGAAGTACGATGTCATTCAGGGCGCGCTCATGGACTCCGTAACGTCCGTCGACGTCCCCGTGTATTTTTTCACAGGAAGATATGATGAAACTGACCCGTACCAATGCACGGAGCGCTACTTTGAGCGGATTCACGCGCCCAGGAAAGAGCTAATCTGGTTCGACCGCTCCGCCCACTTCCCGTTTCTCGAAGAACCGGAAACGTTTGCGAGCGAGTTGGAGAAGATCGTGAGGTAGCTTGTCCCCTACGACGGGCTACACTCGCGCGAATCGGCTACTAATGTGGAAGGACCGCAGTCAAGCTATTCCGGAAGAAGGTCGCTCTGTTGAGCACCGCCGCGGGACCGTGATTCCGCGCGCGCCACCAAACGGCAGCGAGATCTGGACGGCGCCGTAACGATCAGTACTGAGGGCCGTGCGTTCCAAGCGTCGCCAACGCTCTAATGTTTTAGCGCCCGGCAGGCGACGATGATGCGCGATAACGGAGCCCACTCTATTCTATTAGACGGCCTGCAGTGTTTTGACGGAGTATTTCAAAATGTTCCGATCGCTTGTCACGAGCGTCAGGCCTTCTACCTGCGCCTGCGCCACCATGATTCGATCGAATGGATCGTTATGATGACTCGGCAATCCGCCAACCGCCAGCGCGTGTTCGAGCGCGATCGCCAAGGGCTTGAAACCTAGCTTGGCAACGCGCGCCGGCACATAAACTGCGGGCGCGCTTGGGGTTTGCAGCTTCCCTAATGCATGTTTTATAGCGATTTCCCACGCAACAGCGGCGGACACGAACACTTCGTTCGAGGAATCTTCGATCGCTGTCCGGGCGCGCTTAGAAAACTTTTCTGGATCGCTGGCCGCCCACAAGAATGCCTGCGTATCCAGCAGTAGCCTCAAATCGTTTCGCTTCCCTCAAACAACGCCGCTATATCGCTGTTGGGTGCATCGAAATCAGGAGCAATTTTGACAAGCCCATGGTCTATCCCAAGCAGGCGTCGAGGGGCTGCTCCGTATGGGACCAGACGAGCGGCCGGGACACCGTCAACCGCGATCACCACTTCCGGCTCAGCCCCCTCACGCACATCTCGGACGAGTTTCGAGAGGCCTGTCTTGGCCTGAAGCATATTTACCGTCTTCACGTGCTTAGTCTATCATGATTAGTCTTGTTGATCAAATGGCGCAGCCCAACCCTCGGCTTCCGGAGTCCGTCGACGCAGGAACATGATTCGTCACGCTGCTGAGGACTACGGCTTTGCGGCTACTTGGGCGCGCAGGCGCTCCTCCGCTTCCTTCAGCTCGGGAGTCAGCGCGGGACCGAAGTCCTCCGCCTCAAAGACCTGGCGAATCTCGACTTCTTCGCCGTTTGTGAAGGGCGCGCGCGAGATCCATTCGATCGCGTCTTCCTTAGATTTCACTTGAATCAGCCAGAAGCCGGCGACCAGCTCCTTCGCTTCGGGGAACGGCCCGTCGGTCACGGAGGGCTTTCCTCCGGAGAAGTTGATGCGGGCGCCCTTCGAGCTGGGTTGGAGCCCCTCTCCCGCGAGCATCACACCGGCCTTGTGCATCTCCTCGTTAAACCGGCCCATCTCGGCGAGCAGCTCGTGGCTTGGCAGAACGCCCGCCTCGGAGTCCTTGTCCGCTTTAACCAGCACCATAAATCGCATCGTTAGTTAGGGTCCCCCACCGTCATCATCCATTCGGTTCCAAAACGGTCATGCACCACGCCGAATTTACCGCCCCAAAACACGTCTTCCAAAGGCATCGTGATCTTGCCGCCTTCCGCGAGCGCTTTGAAAACACGCTCGCCTTCGGCGTCGTCTTTAGCGGCGAGTCCGAGTGAAACGTTGCCTTCGTCCGGATCGACCGCTTTGGTGTCGCGCCCATCGGAGGCGAGAAAGCCAACTCCCGGCGCGTTGAACGAAGCGTGCATCACCCGGTTCTCCGAGCCGGGCGGCATTTCGCTCGCCATCGGCGTGTCTTTGACTCGTTGCAGCTCGTAGCCGCCGCCGAGCACCTTCTTGTAAAACTCGAGCGCTTCTTCGCAGCGTCCGTAGAAAAAAATATAGGGTTTGAGTTCCATGAAGTTCTCCTTTTGATTCTTAGTGCAGTACTGCTCGGTAAATCGCGTTACTGGCCTTCGTACGCTCGCCGCAAAGCATCGATATCGAGCTTTTCCATTTGCAGCATCGCCTTCATTGCGCGTTGAGATTTTACGGGATCGGGACCACCTAACAAGTCGCTCAAACCGGCCGGAACGATGTTCCACGAAAAGCCATACTTGTCGGTCAACCAGCCGCACTGGATTTTCTTGCCGCCTTCGGAGAGCCTATCCCACAAGGCATCGACTTCGGCCTGGGTTTCGCAGTCGACGAACAACGCTATCCCGCCGGTCTCCGGTGAAGCGGTAGAAGGTTGAAAACCGTTGAGGGCCATGAAGTCTTGGCCTTCCAGTTGGAATTCCACGACCATTGCAGCACCGCTTGGTCCCGGGCCCGCGTCTCCATAGCGGCTGACGTTTTCGATCTTTGAATTCTTGAAAATGGAGACGTAGAAATCGGCCGCCTCTTCGGCTTTGTCATTAAACCATAAGAATGGAATGATCTTTTGCATCACTGATTCTCTACCTTTCGTACAAATAACGGCGCAAAGTGTGTGCGAAGCGGCCACGCCACGATGAACCATAGGACGGTCACGAGGACCGGAAACGGAATGATGGCCTGCTGCCACATCGTGATGTGAAACGTCAAAATGTTCGCGATGATCGCCGCCAGCACGACGAGCGCCAGTGGGACATACCGGTTGATCAGCAGCAGCACGCCGCCAAGCACTTGTGCGCCGGCCGTTAGATAGACATAATGCGAGCTCATCATCGCGCCCGAAAAGGCGCCCGCGTTTCCTGGAATGTGCGCTGGCGGTGGCATGAAGAGCAAGAAGCCGTTCAGCCCGAAGACTCCAAAGGTCAGCCCGAGCAGCAGCCTCGAAACGAAAACGACGATCCGCACGCGCGCCCTCAGTTCGCGGTCTGCACGACGCCGACGACGAGCCCTTGCGGATCCTTAAATAATCCGATAATCGGGCCGTCCGGGACCTGATCGGGCCCCATCGTGGTTTTGCCGCCGAGCGACTCGATTTTGCGCAACGCCGCCGCTACGTCGGGCACCCCGACGTAAAAGGTGACATGGCCCTCATACCCCTCCGGAGCCGTGCCGATGCCGCCCGCAATGCCGCCGTTCTCGTTCGGCTGCACCATCGTGTAATCCGGAACACCGGCGCCCCCCACCGGCGCGGCGATGTGCCAATCGAACGCCTCTCGATAAAACTTACGTTGCCGTTCTGCGTCTTTGCCTATGATCTCAAAGTGGACAACCGGATTTCCCATGCCTGGCTCCTCTCGCTTGATTCGTGCGGGGCTTTGCGAAATATCGGCCAGTATACCGCGCAAACTTGTAAAAAGCAAGCACTATACAGAAATACAAGTCTAAGTTACAATGGTGGCGTGCCCGGTCGCACCTACGGCCAATATTGCGGCTTTTCAAGGGCGCTCGAACTAGTTGGCGAGCGCTGGGCTTTACTGATCGTTCGTGATCTGCTGGTGGGGCCAAAGCGCTTCAGCGACCTGCAGCGCGGACTGCCAGGCATTCCCAGCAACATCCTCACCGCGCGGCTGAAAGAGTTGGAAGAGGCCGAAATCGTCCGCCGCCGCCTGATGCCCCGTCCCTCGGGCGCCGTCGTGTATGAGCTCACCGAAGCCGGACGCGCACTGGAAGAGCCGGTGATCAGCCTAGGACGCTGGGGTGCGAAACGCCTCGGGGAGCCGCGCGCGGGAGAGACCGTCACCGAAGATTCGATCGCCGCCGCGCTGCTTTCAACGTTTCGCCCGGAAGCGGCCTCGCGCGCCAATGTCAGTTATGAATTGCGCCTCGGCGAAGTCGTCGTGCACGCACAAGTGCGAAACCGCACGGTCACAGTGGGAAGAGGCCCGCTACCCAAAGCTGATTTGATCATCGAAGCCGGCCCCGGAATACGCGCCTTGATGGCGCGCGAGATCACGCCGGAGGAGGCATTGAAAAAGAAGATCGTGCGCGTGATCGGTGATCCGAAATTGTTAGCGCTTTTCGCGAAGCTCTTTCAAATCTAGCAAAGACTCGGACGGCGGAGGACACCGCATCTCCAGCGAAGCACCCCTAGCACTTCTACCGCTGGAGCATTTAAATGGAGCGGATCAATCATCTCGCGGTTATCGTCGCCGCTGTCGTCTACTTTTTGCTAGGCTGGCTCTGGTACACGGTGTTCAGGAGCGCCTGGATGGCATATAACGGTCTTACCGCGAACACCGTTAGCCCAATGATTCTCGTCGCGACCTTCGTGATCGGCCTTGTGATCGCATACGTTATAGCGATGGCGCTAAGCCGGTCGCCAAATCCCACTGCGATGGGCGGCGTCCAGTTCGGCCTGATTTCGGGGATCGGGTTCGTCGCGCTCAGCATGCTGATGGGTTTTATCAACGAAGGACGGCCGCTTGGACTCTGGGCGATCGACGCGGGCTATATCGTCGTCGGATTTGTGATCATGGGCGCGATTATCGCTGGATGGAGGAAATCCACCCGCGCCTAGCGCGGCACTTTCTCACAGAATGCTGATCGTAAAGAAGACGGCGGTTGTTTTAGCGTGTATGCTGCTCGCCGCGTGCGGCGGCGGCGGTAGCGGCTCGGCTGGGCCCCATGCTCCCGGTCCCCTTCCACCACCGGGCGGTGGATCACCGATCGATCAGATCGTCGCACAGAATTATCCGGGGGGATGGGGCGTAGAGCTGGCCATCTACAAGAACGGTAACCCATTGTACGTGCACGGCTATGGGTTGCGCGACCGCGGACTGCCCGACGCTTTCGGCGGCCACGACTTCTGGGGCGTGCCGCAGCCGGACAAGCTGTTCAATTTGACGCGCGGGCAGTTTGCACCCGATGCAGGCACGATCTTTGACTTAGCTTCGGTGAGCAAAGAGTTTACCGCGGGCGCAATCTTGCTCTTACAGCAAGACGGAAAACTTTCCGTAAGCGATCCGCTTTCGAAGTACTTCCCGAACCTTCCAAACGCGAACCAAATCTCGCTCTTGTATTTGTTACAACACCGCAGCGGGCTCGTCGACTATAATACTTTTGGTCAATACCCCGACTTCAGCGGCGCGTATCGCACGTTCATGGCCGGCGGTCAGACCAACTACCAACCGATCGTCGACCGCTTGGCGGCCTTTCCTCTCCAGTTTACGCCGGGCACGCAGTACGACTACAGCAACACCAATTATCTCCTACTCGCCATGATCGTCGCTCAAACCAGCGGCGAACCGTTCAGCGCCTTCTTGCAGCAGCGGATCTTCGGACCGCTCGGGATGACGCAGACTCACCAGGCGTTTCCGGCGCCCCCCGTCGCGGATCTCGCGCTCGGCTACGCAGACTTTGGCGCCGGGGCGCTGCGCACGTGGCAACCGAACCTGCGGTGGCTCGCGGGACCGGGCGGGCTGACGTCTATTGTGGGCGACATCGAGAAATGGGACGAAGCGGTTCGCCGGCCTGGGATTTTCACTCAAGCCTCCCTGACGCAGATGTTTACGCCCAGCCCGTTTCCGCAGTCCTACGGCACGTACGCCGACGGCTGGTTCATTAGCTCGCTAAACGGCCATCTCTACATTTGGCACGACGGTGACGTAAACGGCTACCAGACCATGAACGCTACGTTCCCGAACGACGGGATCGATATCGTCATCTTGACAAACGACGGCTCCGGGTTGGACCCGTTCTTTATCATCCCGGCGCTCTTTCCGATTGCCCTAGGGTTGCCGGGTACGGCACCGACGCACCGCCGGTAACTAAGAGGTTTAAAGCTTAGAACAAGTTCCAGAGATACTGGTTGTAGACTTCGTGGTGGTACTGCACTTCTTGCGCTTTGACAACCGAGCCGAGCAATCGCGGGCAGCGGTCCGCGCTGGCCTGCTTGAGATCGGCGTAGCGCCCCTTCACATCGGCGCCCAGTAACTGCGTCGTCCAGTCCGATTTGCGAAAGTTCGCCATCGCGTCGTAGATGTTGTCCGGCAGGTAGCGATCGGACTGGCGTAGGTTTTTGATATCGCTGATCGTGCCTTCCAAACCCGTTTTAAAAACCGCCAGCATGACCATGTACGGATTCGCGTCCGGTGCGACGGTGCGAACTTCGACCCGTGAACTGCGCTCGTTGCCGATCGGAATGCGGATCATCGAGCCGCGGTCGATCGCGGATGCCATGATCTGATTCGGGGCCTCAAAGTGCGGGTCGAGGCGCCGGTATGCGTTGACGCTGGAGTTCAGCATCAAGCAGATGTCATTCCCGTGGCTGAGGACTCGGTCCAAGAAGCCCCACGCGAACGAGCTGAGCTTCTCTTCACCTTTGGGATCCCAGAAGAGATTCTTTCCGTCCTTCGTGACGGAAACGTTCGTGTGCATGCCGCTGCCGTTGACGCCGACGACCGGCTTTGGCAAGAAGCTCGCGGTCATGCCGAATTTCGTGGCGACCTGGCGACAAATCAGCTTATAGAGCTGAATCTGATCGGCAGCCGCCACGACCTCGCCGTACCCGTAGTTGATTTCAAACTGCGACGGCGCTACCTCGGGGTGGTCCTTCTCGTTTTCAAACCCCATCGCGCGCTGGACTTCGGCCACCGTGTCGATGAAGGTCCGCAGCGGATCGCTTGGCAGGGAGTGATAATAGCCGCCCGTGTTGACGTAATCGAATTTTCCACTCTCATGGTAGCGACGTTCCGCATCCAACCCCTGGAAGAGGAAGCCCTCGATCTCGTTGGCCGCGTTCAGCGTATAACCGGCCTTTTCGTAGTAGTCGGTCGACAGTTTTTTGAGCATGCCGCGGATGTCGCCGGCGAACATGGAGCCGTCGCGGTCGATCACGTTGGCGAACACAAGAACCTTGCCCGGGCCAAAGATGTCTCCGGGAGCCCAGTAAAAAGCGCTCCAGTCAAGGATCAGGCGCAAGTCGCTTTCGCGCTGCGCGGTAAAACCGCGAATCGAGGAGCCGTCGAAGGTCAGATTGTCGCTGTTGCGGAGCAGAAACTTCTTGTCGTAGTCGAGCATGTGCAGCCGGCCCTCGAGATCGCTGAAGAGCACCGTGACGGCCTTGATGCGCTTTTCGTCCGTCAGATAGGTCAGCCGCTGTTCTTGCATCTGCTGAGCGGTAACGCGCTCCTTACGCTGCTGCTTGGCGCGCAGGTTCAGCTCTTCAAGCTCATCGTACGGAAGCATCAGGAAGTCCCGTAGCTGGGCGGAAGTTTCTCGCAGTTCGGTCGGCATCATGGTCGTACTCCTTGCGCAGGCGAGTTATCATCCGCTTACACAAGCGCCACGGTCTGCCTTTATGCATCTGGTAAAACAAAAGGCCACTCGGCGCATAGATGGGCCTGTGCACAAGTTTGCGGCCCCGCGGCTGCGACGTTCAGGCATGGTTGGGGCGAAAAAGATCGCCAGGACTGCCTACCGAACGGTCGGCCTATTGCAACCCTAGAGTAACCTGCGTTCGCCAAGGGGGAAGTCCGTGAGCACTCCCGCCGTCCCGTTCAATATCGGCAACACCGCCTTCATGCTGATCTGCGCGAGCTTGGTCATGCTGATGACCCCCGGGCTCGCCTTCTTCTACGGCGGGCTCGTGGCTCGCAAGAACGTGCTCACGATCATGATCCAGAGCTTCATGTCGCTCGGCTGGACGACCGTGCTCTGGTTCGCCTTTGGGTACTCGCTGTGCTTCGCGCCCAATTGGCACGGCATCGGCATCGTCGGCGATCCGACCCGCTACGCTTTCTTGAGGGGCATCACGCTCCACACGATGTTCACGGGCAACGATGCGGGCATCCCGCTGGTCGTGCACGTGGCGTATCAGATGATGTTTGCGATCATCACCCCCGCGCTGATCACGGGTGCATTTGCGAACCGCGTGACCTTTAAGGCCTACTTTCTATTCCTTACCGGATGGCTGATCTTCGTCTATTTCCCGTTCGTGCACATGATTTGGAGCGCCGATGGTCTGCTCGCGAAGTGGGGCGTGGAAGACTTTGCCGGCGGTATCGTGGTTCACGCCAGCGCCGGCTTCGCTGCGCTTGCGTCCGTGCTTTTCATCGGGCGCCGCTACGTGCTGGAAAACAAACCGCACAACGTGCCGTTGATTGCGCTAGGGACCGGGCTGCTTTGGTTCGGCTGGTATGGCTTCAATGCGGGCTCCGAATTGCGCGTAGACGCCGTGACCGCCGCCGCCTTTCTAAATACGGATCTCGCCGCTTCCTTCGCGGCGATCACCTGGCTGCTGGTCGAGTGGGCGCACGGCAGGCAGCCTAAGTTCGTGGGCCTGCTTACGGGCGCCGTGGCGGGGCTCGCCACGGTCACTCCCGCCGCCGGTTATGTGTCGCCAACCACTGCGGTCGTGATCGGAATCCTTTCCGGAACGATTTGCTATTACGCCGTCGCCCTCAAGAATCGGCTGCGCTGGGACGACGCGCTCGATGTCTGGGGCGTGCACGGTGTCGGCGGTTTTCTCGGCATTACGCTCCTCGGCGTGTTCGGATCACAGGCGTGGAACCCAAACGGTTCAAACGGGTTGCTCTTCGGCGGCTCCGCATTTTTCGGCAAGCAGGTCACCGCGGCGGTCGCCTGCAGCGCTTGGGCCTTCGCCTTCACGTACGGGATGTTGTGGCTGATCAGCCGGATCACGGTTACGAAGGTCGATCGCCTCGCTGAAGAACGCGGGCTCGACATCGAGCTGCACGGTGAGGAGGCGTACCCGCTCGGGGTCTAAACGCAACCGCGCGCCCATGTCTGTAGAACGGCCCGCGATCCGTCGAGCATGTCTCGCCGATCAGCGCATTGTGATTTCGATTTTGGAAGAGTATTACGACGCCGCCCACGTTGTATTGCGCGATGACACGGCGGCCATTCACGACTATCTAGCCGGCCGTGGCGCTCTGTGGGCTGCCCAGCTTGCTGCCGGGATCGTTGGCTGCATCGCCCTGCGTCCCTTAGACATGGCGGGTGCGAGCGCGTGCGAGGTCAAGCGGCTCTACGTGCGCGCGGCTTATCGCGGACGAGGCATCGCCGACGCCTTACACGAGGCGTTGGAAGCGCATGCTCGGACCGCCGGCTTTGGCTGGATCTACCTCGATACCGCCGACGGCATGCGGGCGGCAATCAAGTTCTATGCCCGTCACGGATACGAGCCGTGCGAGCGCTACAACGACAATCCGCAAGCCACGCTCTTCATGCGCAAGCGCTTACATTGACCTCACCGCAGGGCAGGTTCGTTCGCTTTTCGCAGCGGCCGAGCGCTTAGGTCGCCTCCGCTTTCATTGCGGCTTCCATCTCCGCCTCGCTGACATCGCGGACATGTGACGAGAGAAACCATAGGTGCCCGAAGGGATCGCGCACCCCGCCGTTTCGATCGCCATAGAACTGATCCGCGAGCGGCCTCGTTACCGTGGCGCCCGCCTCAACGGCACGCGCAAAAGCTGCGTCTACCTCGGGAACCGTCACGTGGAGCATGATCGGCACTTGTTCGGCTCCGTTCGAGCCGCCGGTTTTGAAGTCTGCGTCAGCAAGCTGCAGCGTTGCACCGTGGAAATCCAGTTCCGCGTGACCGATCTTACCGTCGGGCATCGCGTAACGCGATACTTCCTTGGCTCCAAACGCGCGGACATAAAAGTCGATGGCTTTCGCACCGTCGCTGACTCGCAGATACGGAATGATCTTCCAAGTTGCTTCACTCATCTCGGTAGTTCCCTGCGATACTTTGGATTTTACGCAGGGAGGCCGCTTGCGGCGGCCTCCGTTTCGTACTTTTTATGTTCTCGCTACTTGGCCGGCGCTGCTTGCCGTGGAGCACCATCACCGACCGTTTGACCGTTGCCGGCCCCGTCGCCGCGCGTCGCAGATTCGTCACCTTTCCCGCGGCTGTGACCCGGCTCCGGCTTACCCGGGAGCGGCGGAAGCTTGCGCGCTTCTTCGACGTCGACGCCGACCCCGCGCGCGACGCGAGTGCCGTAGTCCTCATCGGCGTGCAAGAAGTGCCACGCCATGCGAAGTTGGAGGTGCTTGTCGCACTGCCGCAGACCGTCGACGAGATTGTCGATCAGGTCGTTACGCTCGCGGTCGTCGATCGAACGGTAGCGCTCACCGGCCTGCTTGTAGTCATCCTGCGTACGCGTGATCTGGTATCTGCCGAGTTTCCCTTCGACGAACGGTTCGTAGTCGCGCACATCCTTAGGCGCCTCTATCGCCGCTCCCTTATGCGTGCTCGGCTCGTAGTTGACGTGCGGGTTGGCGCCGCCGTCAATGCGGAACGACAGGATGCTGTCGCGCTGATTCGTCGTCACTTTCACCTTCGGCGCGTTCACCGGCAGTTGGAGATAGTTCGGCCCCACGCGATACCGCTGCGTGTCGGAATAGGAGAACGTGCGGCCGACAAGCATCTTGTCGTCCGAGAAATCGATGCCGTCGACGAGCACGCCGGTCCCGAACGCCGCCTGCTCGTTTTCTAAAAACATGTTCTCGGGATTCTTATCGAGCACCATGCGGCCCGCGGGGAGCTTGGGGAACTGGTCTTCCGGCCAGATCTTCGTGTCGTCGAGCGGGTCGAAATCGAGTTCGTCGTGCGGTCCTTCCGGCATGATCTGAATGCGCATCTCCCACTCGGGATAGTCGCCGCGCTCGATCGAATCGAACAGGTCTTTAGTGGCGTGGCTAAACGCCTTCGACTGGATCGCATGCGCCTCGGGCGTCGTCAGCGACTTGATGCCCTGCTTGGGCACCCAATGGAACTTGACGAGCACCGCCTCGCCCGCCTCGTTTACGAGCTTGTATGTATTGACGCCGGCGCCTTCCTGGTGGCGATAATCGGCCGGAATCCCGCGCGGCGAGAAGAGCCAGGTGATCATGTGGATCGACTCGGGAGTCTGGCTAATGAAATCAAACTGGCGATTCGGCGTCTGGAGGTTGGTGACCGGATCGGGCTTGAACGAGTGAATGAAATCTGGGAACTTGATCGCGTCGCGGATGAAAAAAATCGGAAGGTTGTTGCCGACCAGATCCCAGTTACCGTCTTCGGTGTAGAACTTCGTCGCGAAGCCGCGCGGATCGCGTAGCGTCTCAGGTGAGTCCTTGCTGTGGATCACCGTCGAGAACCGGACGAGTACCGGCGTTCGCTTTCCTTTTGTCGCGAGCACTTTTGCGCGCGTAAACTTGGTCGCGGGCTCGCCGCCGATCGTACCGTAGGCCTCGAAGTATCCGCGGGCGACCGTTCCGCGCGCGTGCACCACGCGCTCCGGGATGCGCTCGCGGTCGAAGTGCGCCATCTTCTCGATGAACTGGTAGTTCTCGAGCGTGGCCGGTCCGCGTTCACCGACCGTTCTGGTGCTCTGGTTGTCGCGGATCGGATGACCCTGACGAGTCGTCAGGGTCGGCTTGTCGTCGCTCATGCTTGCCTCTTTCGCCCAACCCTCATCTCTCGAGGGGACGTCAACACAAAGTGAATGTGATTTTCAGTTTCTAAATGCTACCATGCCGTGATACAATACCGCAAGATGCACACCGCAAAACCGCCGGCAGCCACGCAGCCAATCGCACGCCTCGCCAAAAATTATCAGCTCGTCTACGAGATCGTGCGAGCGCAGGGCCGGGGTCGCCACCTTGCCACGGCAGACGTCTTCGACATGGCCAAGCGTCGCCGATTGGGGATTGGTTATACGACAGTCTACCGCGCCCTCGCTCGGCTGCGCGACTCCGGATTGATCTGCGAGATCCTCTTGCCGGGCGCCGACAGCGCCTACTATGAGGTCGCCGGCGAAGCGCACGCTCACTTCCGCTGCGATCGCTGCGGCCACGTTGCCGACGTCGACTACGTGCCCTCGAAGCGCGTGGTCGCCGAACTCGCCAAGAGGCACGAATTTGAAGTCAGCGACGTCCTGCTCAGCCTGCACGGGCGGTGCGCCCGATGCCGCGAAAGGGAAGCCTCGTGAAAACGATTTTTGTTGGGCTGGCGATCGCCCTCAGCATGGCGCTCACCCCGCCGGCGCGCGCGGCGGACCAGCCGACGCCCAGTGCCAGCTTCGACATCAATACGATCCACGTTGACCAGTATGGTTCTGGCGAACCGGCCCTCATTCTGATTCCCGGCCTCACGGACAGCACCGCAGTTTGGAGCGGCACCATCGCGCGGTTTGCCCCGACGCACACGATTTACGCGGTGACCTTGGCCGGTTTTGGCGGTCGGGCGCCCACGACAGCTCCGCTCTTGGACAAAGCCGACGCCGATATAGCGGCGCTGATTACGCAGCGCAATATCAATCGCCCCGTTCTGATCGGCCACAGCATGGGCGGCCTGCTTGCGATTCGCTTGGCAGCCGAACACAGCGCCTTCTTGCGCGGCGCGATTGCCGTCGAAGGGCTGCCGGTATTTCCAGGCTTTGAGAAGATGACGCCTGCGCAACGTCACACCACGGGTGCCGCGGCCTCCGCGGGGATGCGTACAGCGACGCCTGCGCAGTTCACCGCCTTCGAGCGCCAGTACGTCGTCCCGAACCTCACGCACGCGCAGAACGTCGACGCGGTGGTCGCAGCCGGCGACGGTGCAGACCCCAATGCGAGCGGCGAGTACTATCAAGAGGCGATCGACACTGACCTGCGCTCCCAGCTGCCCAGCATCACCGTGCCCTTGCTTGAAATCGTGCCGTTCGATGCGACCTTGGATCCGCGCAACCCGCAGATGCCCCTGGCCACGGCCGCCCAAAAGCAGCAATATTATGCCAGTCTTTTCGCCGGCGCGCGGACCGTCAAGCTGGTGACGGTCAACGACTCTCGCCACTTCGTCATGTACGATCAGCCCGACCAGTTTTACACGCTCGTTCAGACCTTTTTAGGTCAGCTTTCGGCTGCCGCCCGCGTAACCAGGTCGGCGCCTGACAACGTTAAACGGTAGGAGACCCATGCTGACCCTCGACCCAGGTCCGGTCCGCGACGCGGACCTTCTTTACACGCGCGAAGTCGCCACAGAAACGGCGGCACTCTATCAACAGGTTTCGCGCGTGATTCCGCAAGTCGAGTGGCCAATCTTCGCCCCCTATATTGCGGCGATCAACCGTTTGAAACGCGAGCGCAACGCGGTGATCCTGGCGCACAACTACCAGGTTCCCGAGATCTTCCATTGCGTCGCGGACATCGTCGGCGATTCGCTTGGGCTGGCACTTGACGCCGCCCGCACCAAGGCCGATGTGATCCTGCTGTGCGGCGTGCACTTCATGGCAGAAACCGCGAAGCTGGTCAATCCGCAGCGGACGGTCCTCGTCCCCGACCTGCAAGCGGGCTGCTCGCTGGCGGAGTCGATTACGGCTGCCGACGTGCGACTGATGCGCGAGCGCTATCCGGACACGCCGGTCATCACGTACGTCAACACCTCCGCCGCCGTCAAGGCGGAATCCGACATTTGCTGCACGTCCGGTAACGCCGTGCACATCCTGCGATCGCTCGGAGCACCGCGCGTCATCTTTTTGCCCGACGAATATTTGGCCAAATACGTCGCCTCCCAAGTTCCCGAGGTCGAGATCATTGCGTGGAAGGGACATTGCGAAGTGCACGAACGCTTTACCGCAGTGGACATTCGCAAGTATCGCGAAGACGATCCGAACTTGCGCGTGCTGGCGCATCCGGAGTGCCCGCCCGATGTGCTCGCGGAAGCCGATTTCGTCGGTTCGACCTCGGCCATGAGCCGCTACGTTAGCGACCTGAAGCGCACCAACGGCGCCGCTCCCCGCGTCGTGATGATTACCGAGTGTTCGATGGCGGACAACGTCGCCGTACAGAATCCCGACGTCGAGTTCGTGCGGCCGTGCAATCTCTGCCCGCACATGAAACGCAACACGCTTCCCAAAGTGCTGCATTCATTACAAACGATGCAGTACGAGGTGACGGTCGATCCAAGCATAGCGCAACGGGCCCGAATGGCCGTCGAGCGGATGTTGGAGTTTGGCCGGCCCGGGGCATGAAACGCAAACGCATCGCGACCGACGTTGCGGTCGTCGGCGCGGGCATCGCGGGCCTGATGACGGCCCTTAAACTCACGCCGCTCCGCGTTGCCGTCATCTGCAAAAAGAACCTCGGCGCAGGCGCCGCAACGCAGTGGGCTCAAGGCGGCATAGCCGCCGCAGTCGGGCCTGACGATTCGCCGGCGCTCCACTCGTTGGACACGCGGCGCGCCGGCGCAGGGCTCTCGGACGAGCTGGTCGTCGACATTCTCACGCGCGACGCGCCCGCGCGAATCGAGGAGCTGCTGGCGCTGGGCGCGCACTTCGACCGAGCGCGCGGCGGCGAACTCGCGCTGGGCCTTGAAGCGGCGCACAACCGCCGGCGCATCGTGCGCGCAGGCGGCGATGCGACCGGTGACGAGATATTGAGGACGCTGGTCGCTGCGGTTCGCAATGCTCCCTGGATCACCGTTTATGAAAATCTCACCGCGGACGATCTGCTCTTGCACGAGGGCCGGGTCGTCGGCCTGCATGCGCACTACGACCAGCACGGTGAAGTCGACATCCTCGCTTCGGCCGTGATTCTTGCAACCGGGGGCATCGGCCGCGTCTACGCGCGCACGACCAACCCGCCCGAAGCCACCGGAGACGGCGTTGCGATGGCGGCGCGCGCCGGCGCAACGTTGGCGGACATGGAGTTCGTGCAATTCCACCCGACCGCGCTCGACGTTGGACTCGATCCGATGCCGCTCGCGACCGAGGCGCTGCGCGGCGAAGGGGCGCTGCTCGTCCTTGGAGATGGCCGCCGCTTCATGCGCAGCGCGCATCCAGACGCAGAGCTGGCGCCGCGCGATATCGTCGCCATCGAAATCTACCGCCGGCTTGCGGCCGGCGAGCGCGTGTTCTTGGATGCGCGAGAGGCAATCGGCGGCGTATTCCCTCAACGCTTTCCGACCGCGTTTGCAGCCTGCACTGCCGCCGGTATCGACCCGCTTATCGAACCGATTCCCATCGCCCCAGCCGCGCATTATCACATGGGAGGAATTGCCGTCGATCAGTGGGGCCGTTCGTCGCTGCCGAACTTGTGGGCTTGCGGCGAGGCGAGCGCAACGGGGATTCACGGCGCCAATCGTTTAGCGAGCAATTCGCTGCTCGAAGCGCTCGTGTACGCCTCACGGGTGGCGCAGGATGTCAAAGCGCAGCGACCGCCGATGCCGCACTTCGCGTTGCCCGCCCGGCCTATTCGTGCCGCAACGGCTTCGAACATCGACGCTACGGCGGTTGCCACGTTGCGCAACTTGATGTACGAGCGTGTGGGCTTGATTCGAAGCGCGGCTGGATTGCGAAGTGCGCTCGGCGAGATTTCGCGGCTCGAGCACGTTGCAGTGGCCCCATCGAACGAATTGCGAAATCTGTTGACCGTGGCTCGCTTGATCGCCACCGCGGCGCTCGAACGTCGTGAGACCCGCGGAAGCCACTACCGTGAGGACTACCCCGCGGCGGACGCGAGCTTTGCGAAGCGCTCGTTCACCACCCTTCGACAAGCTCAGGGCGAGCCTGCCGCACAAGCGCATACGCTCAAGACGAGTTCGGTTGCCTGACGATCTGCTGATCGAACCTTTCGTGCGCGCGGCGTTGCTCGAGGACTGCGCGCGCGGCGGCGACGTGACGACAAATTCCATCCTCGATGAAGACACACACGCCGGCGGTTCCATCGTCGCCCGGCAAACCGGCATCATCGCCGGCCACGATGCAGCCCGGATCACCTTTGCGTTGCTGGACCCCGCATCGCGATACGAAGTTCTGGTTGGCGAAGGCGCCCACGTCAACGCACAAACAGCAATCGCACGCATTGGCGCCAAGGCACGGTCCCTCTTGACCGGCGAGCGAACCGCCCTCAATTTTCTGTGCCGCCTTAGCGGGATCGCGACGGCGACACGCGCGCTCGTCGACGCTATTGCTGCCTTTCCGGCTCGCATCGTCTGCACGCGCAAGACGACGCCCGGCTTACGCGTCTTGGAGCGGTCCGCCGTGGTGGCGGGCGGCGGGAGTCTGCATCGCTTTGGGCTCGACGACGCCATCCTGATCAAAGACAACCACATCGCGCTGGCCGGCGGCATCACGCGGGCCGTATCCGCGGTTCGCGAAAAGATCGGCCACATGCTCAAAGTCGAAGTCGAGGTAGACTCGCTCGAGCAGCTGCGCGAAGCGCTCGCGCTGCCGATCGATGCCGTTCTGCTCGACAACATGACGCCGGACGTGCTGACGAAAGCCGTCACTATCGTAGGAGGTCGCTTGCTGACCGAAGCTTCCGGCAGCGTCAACCTGCACAACGTCGCCGCGATCGCCGCCACCGGCGTCGACCTGATCTCTGCCGGGTCGATCACGCACAGCGCGCCGGCGCTCGACTTGGGGCTGGATGTCGATGGCGCCGGGTAGGCGGCGCTCATGTTGAGGGTCGATCACGTGCGTAAATCGTTCGGCACGATCAACGCCGTGCGCGACGTTTCGTTCTCGATCGAAAGCGGCACGACGTTCGGTCTGCTCGGTCCAAACGGCGCCGGCAAAACGACGACGATGCGGATGATCCTTGGAATCCTCACGCCGGACGCCGGGAACGTGAGCTGGGACGGCGTCACCATCGATGCCTCGCTGCGCCGGCGCTTTGGGTACCTGCCGGAAGAGCGCGGGTTGTACGGTAAGATGAAAGTGCGCGAACAGATCGCCTATTTCGGCCGTTTACATGGGCTGCGCAAGCCGGAAGTTTCAAAGCGAACTGATTACTGGATCGAGCACCTGCAGCTTGGGGAATATTCAAACCGGCCGGCGGCGGAACTCTCAAAAGGCAATCAACAAAAGGTTCAAGTCGCGTGCGCAGCCGTGCACGAGCCGGCGCTGCTCGTGCTGGACGAACCGTTTTCGGGCCTGGATCCGGTCAACGCCGAGATGCTGCTGGGAGTGCTGCGCGCACAACAGGCACGTGGCACGACGCTCGTGCTTTCCAGCCATCAGATGTGGCAGCTCGAAGAGTTGTGTACAGAGTTCTGTATCATCGACGACGGCCAAAACCGCGCGAGCGGCACACTCGCCCAACTCCGCGCAGCATTCCCGACCCGCGTGTTGCGTGTTGAGCCCGCAAGCGATGCGGCCCGTTCGGTGCTCGACGGTCTTCCTAACGCGCGCCGGTTGGGCAGCGAAGATGGAGCGCTGGATTACGAAGTGGCCCTGGGCACCGCGCTGCCCGACATCTTGCGTCGCCTGGTTTCCGCGGAGGCGATCACGCGGTTCGAGGCGATCGAACCATCGCTGCAAGACATCTATCTGCGCGCAATCGGCCCGGCGACGTGAACGAATTCCTGACGGTTCTGGGAGCGGAAATCATGCGCCGGCTGCGCTCCCGAGCGTTCAAGGTTGGTTTGGTTCTCGGGATGGTGGGCGTTGCGCTGGCGATCAAGGCGCCGCAGTTTGTTAGCAGCGCGCTCAATCAAGCGAGCAACACGATCGTCGTGGGTGGTTCTCCTTCGCTAGCGTCCCGTGCGGCCAAGCTCTTGGCGAAAGACTTTGAGATCGAGGGCCTGACCGATCGCACAGCGCCGCCGACGCTGGCATTTTTGGACGCGCACCGCAAAGCCGGCGCGCTCGTCGTCGTAACGCAGGAACGGCATCAATTGGTCGTTACGGTCTACGCTCGGGACTTGAGTTTCGTGAGCGCAAGCGAGCTTAGGCGCGACTTGATGCCCCTGGGTTTCGCGCTGGCAACATCGACGCCCGAAACCACCGTTGCCCGCTACATGAACCTTCCCATCGCCCTGCACGGCATCAACTCCAAGTTCGAGAATTCGGCGGCGGCCGACGCAGCACACGGGATCGCGTACACTTTGCTGATCTTTCTGTACGTCTCGATTCTTCTTAATAGTCAACTGATCATGACGTCGGTAGCCGAAGAAAAGACAAGTCGCATTGCCGAGCTGCTGATCGCCTCGGTGAATCCATCGGCTCTGCTGGCCGGAAAAATCGGGGCGGCTGCCGTCTTGGCCGTCATCCAGCTTGCCTCGTGGCTCGCGGTCGGATACGTTTTGAGCCTGGGCGGTGGGGTGGCAAAAGGGTTCGCAGCGATGCTCGTGCAGGCGATCACGCCGCTGGATCTGGCGGCCTTTATCGCATATTTTTTGCTGGGCTATCTTCAGCTTTCAACGCTGTTTGCAGCCGCCGCCTCGCTTATCAATCGCACGGAAGATCTGGGCAGCGTCTCGGGACCGCTGGTCATGCCGGTCGTCTTGGCGTTCTTCCTTGCGCTCTATGCGCTCGGATTTCCGAGCTCGACCCTGGCTACGGTCACGAGTTTCATCCCGATCGTCGCACCTTTCACGATGTTCGCGCGGATCGCCGTCAGCGTCGTGCCGGCATGGCAAATTGTCATTTCTCTGCTGATCAACATTGCCGCGGTGTGGGCGTTTGCGATACTCGGTGGGAAAATCTACCGCGTTGGGATGCTGCTCTACGGCCGGCCGCCGAAGCTGCGGCAAATTCTCGCCACGCTACGCGGTTAAAACGCGCGCCAACGAGAGTGTCACCCTGAGCTTGTCGAAGGGCGCGGCGACCGCCGCGTTTAGTGAACCGTTCAGCCCTGCGGCGGGCGGCCCCACCCGGATTGAACGTACTTGCCGTCAACGATAATTGCCGGAACGGTCGGATCGTCGTGCGTGAAGGCGAACATACGCCGCCGCGCGGCGCGGTCGTTCTGCGCATCGTGTGCGACGTATTGTGTGCCTACCGAATCGTAATGAACCATCGCCGCCCTGCAATACGGGCAGGCCGGACTGATGTAGAGCTCGAGCCGGCTTCCGGCGGGAATCCGTTCAACGTCCATCGGTAATACCGTTCATGCCGCTAGTCTTTGTCCCCACGCCGCTCGGCAACCTCCGCGACATCACGTTGCGAGCACTCGCTGTGCTGCGCGAGTGCGATCTGCTGGTAGCCGAGGACACGCGCGTGGCTCGCAAGCTGATGACGGCCCTGCACCTGCCAGGCAAAGAACTTCAAAGCTACCGCGAGCAGAACGCCGCCGCCGTAACCGAAGGAATCCTTGAACGCGCGCGCACCCAGACCGTCGCGGTCGTCTGCGACGCAGGGATGCCCGGCATCTCCGACCCGGGAAGCGCGCTGATTGCGGCGGCGCGCACGAGCGGCATCGGCGTCAGCGTGCTACCCGGCCCTAGCGCCGTGATCGGCGCGGTCGTGCTGTCCGGTTTCGACGTGCATCGGTTCACCTTTTCGGGCTTTTTGCCGCGCACGAGCAGCGCGCGTAGGGCCGCGCTGGCAGCCGCTGGAGCGCTGACGACCGCGTGGTACGATTCACCTCAACGCATCCGCGCGTCGCTACGCGATCTCGAGACGATCGATCCGGCGCGCCGCTGTTTTATCCTGCGCGAGTATACGAAGCTGCACGAGCAGCAGATTCTCGGTACGCCAGCCGAGGTTGCCGACGCCCTTCCGCAGCCGGTGCGCGGCGAAATCGTGTTGGTCGTCGAGGGGAAACCCGCCGTTGCCGCACCACTGGTTGATTTTGAAAGCGCTGCCGACGCGCTGCTCGACGAACGCCGCAGCGTCGCGACGATCGCCAAGATGCTCGTCGAGCGTGGCTACGGTGAGCGTCGCGACATCTATGCCCGCATCGCGCAACGCAAAGCGCTGCGGCAGGACGCCCATGCCCCCCGTACAACGCCAACGCGATGACGCACGCCTACTACGTCACGACGCCGATCTATTACATCAACGGCGATCCGCACATCGGCCACGCTTACACGACGATCGTCGCCGATGTCTTAGCGCGCGCGGCGCGCACGCGAGGGGACGCATTTTTCCTAACCGGCACCGACGAGCATGGGCAAAAAGTGGCGGAGGCAGCCGCCGCTGCCGGCATCTCCCCGCAGGAATGGTGCGACCGGCTGGTTCCAAAGTGGCAGAACCTCTTTCAGCGCTTCGACATCTCTTACGACGATTTCATCCGCACGACGCAACCGCGTCACGAGCTCGTCGTCCAACGGGTGTTTGAACGGCTGCGGGAGAGCGGCGATGTCTACCTCGGAAAATATGAGGGCTGGTACTGCTCGAACGACGAAACATTTTGGCTCGAATCCAAGCTCGTAAACGGCCGTTGCCCCAACCCCGAGTGCGGACGCGAAGTGCAGTGGCTCTCCGAAGACGACTGGTTTTTTCGCCTTTCGAAATACAACGCGCGGCTGCTGGAACATTACGGCCGCAATCCAAATTGGGTCCGCCCGCGCTCGGCGTACAACGAGATGGTCGCGATGCTGCACGAAGGCCTCGAAGACTTCAGCATCTCGCGAACCACATTTGATTGGGGAGTTCCGATTCCCGGAGGGGGCGGAGTTATCTACGTCTGGTTCGATGCACTGCTCAACTACATTTCTGCAATCGACTGGTCCGTTGACGATGCGCGCTTTGCGCGGTACTGGCCGGCTTCCGTACAATTGATCGGCAAAGAGATCTTGCGTTTTCACACCCTCGTGTGGCCGGCCGTGCTGTGGGCATTGGGAGAAGAAGCGCCCGAGCTGGTTTTCGCGCACGGCTGGATCACGCTCGACGGCCAGAAGATCGGCAAGAGTTTGGGCAATGCCATCGATCCTTTCGCGCTGATCGAGCGCTTCGGCTCCGATGGCGTTCGCTATTTCTTACTGCGCGAAGGCCACTTCGGCAGCGACTTTTCGTACTCTGAGGCCAAGATCGCGCAACGCTATAACGACGAGCTGGCCAACGATCTCGGTAACCTCTTCCGCCGGACGCTCTCGATGGTCGAGCGCTATCGCAATGGCCTGGTGCCCCAGCCCGGCGACTCCGTTTTCTCTGAACAATTCGCCGATCTGCCCACCCGCGTTCAGGCGTTGATCTTCGATCTGCGCTTTCGAGATGCACTGGAAACGATTTGGCAACTGGTCACCGCCCTCAACCGCGAGATCGATGACCGCAAGCCTTGGGAGCTGCACCGCAGCGGTAACGTCCGCGGACTCGATCGTCTGCTGTACGACCTGTGCGAAGGTCTGCGCTGGCTGGCCGTTCTTCTGGCGCCTTTTCTGCCGGAGCACACTGCGCTGATGTGGCGGCAGCTGGGGTTGGAGGGCGGCCTCAATGAGGATTGGCAGCGTTCGCTCGTTTGGGGCGGTTTAGGCGCCGGCACGCAAACATCGCTTGGCGAAGCGCTGTTCCCGCGGCTGGAACCCGCGGCTGCTTCGTGATCGACACGCACGCCCACGTTCACGATAAGACTTTCGAAAAAGACCGCGCCCAAATCGTCAGCCAGGCTCGGCGCGAAGGCGTTTCCGAAATCGTCACCGTCGGCTGCGATATTGAGGACTCTGCGAACGCGATCGGCTGCGCGCGCGAGTTCGGCTTGTTGGCTACGGTCGGCATTCACCCGCATGAAGCCAAAGATGCGCCAGTCGATATCCAAGCAGCGCTTACACCGCTGCTCGCAGACCCACGCGTTGTAGCGATCGGCGAGACTGGGCTCGACTACTACTACGACCACAGCCCGCACGGCGTGCAGCAACGCTGTTTGCGCGAGCAGGTGCGGATCGCACGCAAGTTGGGCCTGCCCTTGATCTTCCACCAGCGCGACGCGTTCGATGACTTCATCGCCATCTTGCGGGAGGAGTTGAAGCACGGCATGCCCGGCGTCGTGCACTGTTTTACAGGCGATGCCGCGCAGGCAAGAACCTATGTCGACGAATTCAACTTGAAGCTTGGGGTCGGCGGTATCTTGACGTTTGGCGGCGCGCAAACGCTTCGTGATGCAATTGCTGCCATCGGCGTCGAGGCGTGCGTTTTGGAGACCGACTGCCCGTACCTGGCGCCCGTGCCGCACCGTGGCAAGCGAAACGAGCCGGCGTTCATCTTCGACACCGCTCGCAAATTGGCGGAAGTCTGCGGACGTTCGCTCGATGAAGTCGTGGCAATCAGCGATGCGAACGCCCGGGAACTGTTCGTACTTCCCTAGCGGCCAATGGTTTGGCGTGCGCCCAATTTGACTCAAAGCGCGCTCTTAGGTCAGCAACCATCACGCGGCTGGTGACCCGCAAACCCCAGTCGATCTGATCGGCATTGCCGTAACTCGCGTTTGCTGAGCCGACCCACGCCTGGCTCGTGCCGATGGCGAGTTTTTCGCTGTCGCCGCTGCGCCGAACGGCGACGCCCGCACGTTGCAGCGCCGCCAAGGCGCCACGCGTGGCCGGCTTCAAATCTTGCTGCGCGACGAGCAATCGCACCGGCACGCCCGCACGAGCGAGCGCCTTAATGGTCTTGTAGGTAGCCGTTCCCGCAGTGAAGGATTCGCTTTCCACGCAAGTCGCAGTGCGCGTTTGGAGTGCCCGTTTCAGTACACCGGCTTCCAAGCGCAACGCATTGCCCTTGTTGGTTGCGAGCGCTCGATCGGCCCTCGCGTAGCCCTCAAGAGCGGCTCGCACGACGTTGACGTCGTGCGGGTCATCGTCTCGGACGATCGTGTTATCTTCGCTCGTCGGCCAGTTCCGATCGTCCAAGTAAGCGACGCCGTCAACGACGGCGGCCTTCATATGCCAGGGCCGCTTGCCGTCGCGATCGACGAGCCGCGCATCTGCGCCGGCTTGCCGCAAGCGTGCAATCACCTCTCGATTCGCGCGCGCAAGCCGGCCGGCGACATCGCCGTACGGGCGTCCCTCAAGGCGCACCTCCACTTTAGCGCCCGACTTCGCGGCTGCCTCGAGCGTGCGCCGCATCCGTCCTGAACCCAGCGCATACGCGCAAAGCGCAATATTGCGCGCGCCATTGATCGCATGCACGACATCGGATGTGGCGGCCAACGAAATCACGTCCAGCGATCCCGACGAACGACGCGCCCGGCAAGCGCGGGCAGGTTCCCCTCGGCGGCCTCGGAAAGCAAACCCGCAGGTCAGCATTTACAGAAATGACGTCCACCCAGACTCGCACCGACAGTCGAGCCAAAGGCGCCTACGTCCGCGACATGTTTGCGGAAATTGCGCCGCGCTACGATCTTGCCAATTTCATTCTGACGGCTGGTCTCGATGAGCGGTGGCGCAAAGCCGCGATCGACCAACTGCGCGCTCCGCCCGGCGGCAGCGTGCTCGATCTCTGTTGCGGGACGGGCGACGTTAGCTTTCACCTGCTACGACGGGATCCATCGCTTCGCGTGACCGGGCTCGATTTCTGTGAGCCGATGTTGGCGGCGGCTAGAGCCCGCGCAGGCCGTCAAGCGCCTGGCGCGCACCTGCAGTTCGTCGAGGGCGACGCGATGGCGCTTCCGTTTGCGGACGCCTCGTTCGACGGCGCGACAATGGGTTTTTCGATGCGCAACGTCGTCGATATCGATGCGACGCTGTGCGAGATTCGACGGGTCTTACGGCCGGGATCGCGCTTCGTCAATCTCGACGTGTCGAAGGCCCCCAACCGGCTCCTCAAACGCGCCTTCGACTTGTATTTCTACGGGCTCGTCCCGCTCGTCGGCGGCCTCGTCGGCGGCTCGCGCAACGCCTATCGCTACCTTCCCGCATCGTTGACCAACCATCCGGATGCCCGAGCCTTGCAGGAACGCTTCGAAGCGGCGGGCTTTACGCAGTGCGGCTACCTGCCCCTGATCGGCGGTACGATCGCGATCCATTACGGAACGGCCCCGTGATCGAATCCGCTCTGACACAGGATGCGCAAGGTTCGTTGATCGGCGAGTTCTTACGCACGCAATTCACGGCGGATAATCCGTTGGTGACGGAAGCCGTGCGCCGCATGATTGCCGCCGGTGGAAAACGGATCCGCCCCCGGTTGACGCTGTTGGCTGCCGAGGCCAGCGGCGCGGCCACCGGCGAGCACTTGGAGCTAGCCGCCTACATGGAATTGATCCACGTCGCCACGCTGATCCACGACGACGTCGTCGATCGGGCCGATACGCGGCGAGGCGTCAATGCAACCGCCATCGATTTCGGCAATCGCATCAGCGTGCTGGCCGGCGACTATCTCTTCGCGTGGATCTTCCGCAACGTCACGGCCCGCTACCCTGCGCCGATCCCGCACATCCTTTCGGCGACGCTGGCCGATATCTGCGACGGCGAAGTGCTCCAGCTGCGCGCGCTCGCAAACATCGCTCTGACGCTGCCCGACTATATCGAGATCGTGCTAAAGAAAACGGCTTCGCTCTTCGCCGCCTCCGCGGAGTGCGGCGCGATCATGGGCGCTGCGCCACCCGAGCATCGCAAAGCTCTGCGCGACTTCGGGCGTGATTACGGCGTCGCTTTTCAAATGAAGGATGACCTGCTCGATATGACTGCCGACCAAGGCAGCTTGGGCAAGCCCGTCGGCAACGATCTGCGCGAGCGCAAGGTGACGATTCCATTAATCTTGGCCCTACGGCGCGCGGACGGTGAATTTCGAGCCGAGGTGGAACGTTTCTATGCGCGAGGCGACGACCGAGCGACAAGTCGCATCATCGACGGCATCGCGCGCCGAGGCGGCCTCCAAGCGACGCGGGATCAAATTGCGCACTATGCGCAGCGCGCAAAACTCTCGCTGGCGCCGCTCGCCAAGGCACCGGCTAAAGACGCACTGCTCGAGCTGGCCGGCGCACTGATCGAGGAACACTAAGGAGCGTATCATGCACATCACACCGCTGCTAGGTTGGGCGAGCCCGGAGATCATCGGCATCATCGTGGTCGGCGCGCTCCTCCTCTTCGGCGCCGACAAGCTGCCGAAACTTGCACGCAGCGCAGGCCAGGCCAAAAAAGAATTTTTGGTGGGTCAAGCCGAGGCCGACGAGGCCGCCATTCGTGCCCGCGAGGAGGCGCGCATGCGTGCCGAAACCGCCGCGCGCGACCCGATGCAAAACCTGCCGGAAAATACCGGCGTAGGCCAGCAAGTGCCGCCGCCAACGCCCGGCGAGGGTACGCAAAGCGGGTAGCATGGTGACCGCGTCCCCGCGCGACCTGCGCGAACCCGAGGAGCGTTGGGATCAGAAGGAGATGACCTTTACGGAGCACCTGCGGGAGCTCCGTAAGCGTCTTACGATTGCGCTCGGCACGGTTTTCGTGCTTGCAATCTTGCTGTTTTATCCGTCGCAGTTCGTCATCCCCTGGCTGAGCGAGCAATATTTTCCGGGCGTTCGACTCAATGCGTTCGGGCCCGCCGACGTGATCATGCTCGAGTTGAAGTTTTCGGTGTATGCGGGAATCGTGCTGGGCCTGCCCGTGATTCTGTTTCAGCTGTGGATGTTTGTCGTGCCGGCCTTCGCTCCGCGCACGCGACGGCTCGTCTACGCCTACGTCACCCCGTCCCTGGTCTTGGCGGCGCTCGGCCTCGCATTTGCGCACTTTCTGGTCTTGCCGCGGGTCGCGCATGCCCTGCTCGCGCAAACCGGAAAGATCGCGGTGGCCACATTCGGGATTTCGCAGACGCTGAACTTCGTGATGCTGCTGCTGCTGATGTTCGTGCTGATCTTCCAAACGCCGGTCGTCATGGTTGCGCTGGCGCGCATCGGGATCGTCACGCCCGCTTTCCTACGCCGCTACCGCCGCCATGCATTGTTTGCGTTCTTCGTCTTCGGCGGCATCGTAGCGCCGGACGGCAACCCGCTGACGATGGCGCTCCTCGCGCTGCCGATGTACGCACTTTATGAGGTCAGCATTTGGCTGATCGTGATTCTCGAGAGATCGTGGCAGCGCGCGCTCAAGTAGCAAGCCTATACGGCGACTTCGTGCGCACCTGGTCGAACGTGCTCTTCGCCGTCTCGTTGTTCGTCGTCTGGGGCGTTTTGACGATCATCGGCGTCGTGGTCGACCAGAATCGCGATCCGAGCGTCTACTTCTCGACGTACGCGACGCCGGTCGCACGGCTGATCCTACGCCTAGGCCTGGACAACGTTTACCACAGCGCTGCGTACGTCGGCATCATCGGGCTCATCCTGTCATCGCTTGCCGTGTGCACGTTCAAACGTGTGATCCCCGCTCGGCTGCCACCCCTACGCGCGGTCAAGATCGACCATCTCCCGCTACACGCGAGCGTGGACACTGCGCTCGATCCAGCGACCGCGCAAGCTCGGGTTGACGATTTTTTCAGCAAACGCGGCTGGCGAGTTCGCAAACGTGAACTTGGCGGAGTCGAGTGGACGTTCGCAGACAAACACGATTGGGCGCGCCGCGGCGTGCTGATCGCGCACCTGGGTTTCGTGATCATCGCCGCCGGCACGACGATCTATTGGGCGCTTGGCTTTTCAGGCGAAACGGCGGTGCTGACCGGCCAGACCGTCTCGATTCCGCGCACCGCCACGACGTTAACGCTGCACGATTTTCAGTATCGCATTCAGCCGATCGCGACCAAGGCCGGCATCGTCTACCAGCCGATCGATTACGTCTCGCACGTGACGGTCGTTGGCCGTGACGGTCGAGCGCACGATGCAACGATTCGCGTCAACCATCCGATCAACGTCGACGGGACGCTGTTCTACCAAGCGGCCTACGGGTTCGGCGTGCGCTTCGCGGTCACTCACTACGGAAAGCCGCTGACTGACCTCTCAGGGCAAACGCTGAAGGAAGGCGACGTCTTGACGTTGCCCGATACGACGCGCCAAGTGCAGTACTCACAGTTCGCCGGGACGATCGATCGCCAAACCGGCATGGCCGCCGCCGACCCGCGCACGAACGATCCCGGCGTCGTTCTGAACGTCTTCGATGGCGGGCAGCCGATCGGGACGACGCTCGCACCGATCGGAAAATCCGTGGACCTGGGCGGCGGATTTTCGATCGTTCCGCAGCGCTACATCATGTACAGTGGCTTGCAATACCGATTCGATCCAGGCATTCCGCTGGTCGGCATCGGCGCGCTTGTGCTGCTGGCCGGGTTGTGCATATCCTTCTACTTCTTGCCGGCACGCTTGCACGTTCGTGTCGATCGCGCGGGAGAGCACAGCACGGTAGGCCTCGCAGCCACGACCGTGAAAGGATACGACATCTTCGAAGCGCAGTTTGCCGACCTCATCGGCGCGCTGCCTCGCTCGCTGGAGGCCGCGCAGTGAATCACGCCATGCCCCTGGATCAAGTATTGATGGTGATCGCATTGTCAACCTATGTGATCGGCTCGCTTGTCCTGGTCATGTATTTCTTCTCGCGCGAAGAATGGCAGCGCAACCTTGGCGCGCCGCTGGTGATCGCGGGTTGCGTCGCGCAGTTTGCGCAGCTGGTGGCGCGCTACGAGCTGACCGGCGTGTGGCCTTTGCTCAACCTCTACGGGTCACTTTCATTCTTCAGCGCGATGTCGGTTTTGATCTTTATCCTGTTCGCGTTTCGCTACCGGCTCTGGTTCGCCGGCGGTTTCGTCGTCGCGATCGCAGCGCTCTTTCTGGCTTACGGGCTGACATGGAACGAAGGAACGCTGCCCGCGGTCCCGTCGCTACAGTCGTACTGGGCCAAGATTCACGTGCCGATCGTCGTTTCGTCGTATGCGGCCTTTACGGTCGCCGCCGTCCTGTCCGCGCTATATTTGCTAAAGTACTACTTCGATCGATCCTTTCAAGCTCGCCTGGAGCCGGCAGCAGCGCTCGCGACGCCGACCTCCATAACGACGTCCTCGCAGATGACGATCCAGAGCGCGGTGCAGATCCGCGTGCGGCGCGACACGCCGGCGATCGAAGCCGCGGCCGAAAGCGGCAACATCGTAGCTCGCTGGCTGAGCACGCTGCCGGCTTTAGCGCAGATCGATGTGCTGATTTATCGCGTGGTCGCCGTAGGATTGCCGCTGCTAACGGTCGGCATCATTACGGGAGCCTGGTGGGCCAAGGAAGCTTGGGGCGCCTACTGGCAATGGGATCCCAAGGAAACCGCCGCGCTCGCGCTGTGGATCTTTTATGCGATCTACATGCACTTGCACACGCGCAACGCGTGGCGCGGCGTGCGTAGTGCCTGGCTCGGTGTGTGGGGATTGCCGCTGATGCTCTTCGTCTATCTCGGCGTCAACATCGTAATCGGCAACGGCAGCCAGCACAGCTATAAGCTGTAGTCAGCCGACCTGGGCTTTAGGGCGCGTTCTTCGCGAAAAAGTCTAGGACGATGTTCTGTTCGAGCGTACCCGGACGCGAGAGTTTCACCGCGACCCCGACATGCGTCGCAGTTTCGTCGGCGTCGATCTGCGCGACGGCTCCCGCGTCGACCAGCGCGGCAAAGAATCGATCGCGCTGGCCGCAAGCAACGGCGTCGTAGACCCCTCCGCAAAACAATTCGAGCGGTGGCGCCTCCTTGCCCGCATAAGTGATCGGCGACACGAGCGCACGCGCATCTTCGGACGCTCCGAAGTAAAGCTGCAGCTGTTTTCGGTCGTCGGGCGTCGCGTCGGGATCGAGCTCACGAACGTCATAAGTTCCCGAAAATCCGATAACGCCGCGCACGACCGACGCAGAGATCCCGGCAGCTTTTAGATACTCGCCGTCGAGGCCCACGAGCGCCGCCAGATAGCCGCCCGCAGAGTGGCCGCTCAAAACGATGCTGCGCGGATTGCCGCCATAACCCGCGATGTGCTTGGCGGCCCACGCGACTGCCGCAGCCACATCGGCGGCCGCGCCGCGAGCATCGGTTTGTGGATAAAGCCGGTAGCTAGGGATCACGACAACGACGCCGTGGTATGCCAGCGCGGTACCCAAACCGTCGTAATCGCGGCGATCGCCCTGCTCGAAGCCGCCGCCGTGAATGAAGACGAGCACAGGCGCTTTGTGAACACCGGCGGGAGCATAGATATCTAAGCGATGCTTCTCGCCGGGTACGTCGGGCGCGTATGCCACGTCTTTGGTCGCAGTGACCGCGGAGACGAGAGCAAAAACGGCTGCGTGCACGCGAAGGGGTCCCCCTTTTATCGGCGATTTTTCTAAAGGGCGAGTGTATCTTCGAGTTAAAGAGGGGTCTGCCTAGTCAGCTTTTCGGAGATAACGCCTTGTCGAATCCTTCGATCGATGTCGCCGGCGCTCAGCCCGCCAAGCGAAAATTATTGAGCGCCTATGACGATCCGGGCACTCACGAAGAGATCACTCGCCGCACGTTTATGGCGAACGCTACGCTGACGATCAGCGGCATCATCGGTGTCGGGCTCGCTATCCCGATCATCGGCTCGCTCTTACCCAAAGGCGGTGAAGGCGCCGGAACGTGGTCACCCATGACGGCGGATGAATGGCGCAAGCTTCAGGCCGCGACCGAAAAACCTGTCAAGTTGTCGTTCGCGCTGAAATCCAAAGACGCGTATCTGCCCGAAGAAGCCGTCGCCCAGTTCGTGTGGGGCATCAAAAGCAGCGTCGAAAAAATGCGCAAAGCCCGCCCCGATCTCTTTGCTGCCGCGGGAAAGTCGACGCTTCCGTACGACGTCGTGAACTTGGGCTTTGTGATTTTTAGCCCGATTTGCCCTCACTTAGGATGCCGCTACGATTGGAACGATAGCAGCAACAGATTCCTTTGCCCTTGCCACGGTTCGCAATATTCGTTCGAAGGGGCACACCTCGCCGGGCCCGCGCCGCGAGGACTCGATCCTCTTCCCTTGCGGGAACAGAGCGGCGTCGCCGAAGTCACCTGGATTCGCTACGAACAATCGACCCCGGACCGCATCGTCATTTCGTACACGTCATGAGTAAAGTGCACCAATGCTGACTTGGCTCGAGCAGCGCACCGGCTTCGTCTCGATGACGAAGGGATTTCTTACCGAAGACATCCCTGGCGGCGCAAGCTATTGGTACGTTTTTGGCAGCGCAACGCTTTTTGCGATGATCTTGCAGATCGTTACCGGCATCTTTCTGACCTTCTGGTATGCGCCGTCGGCAAGCACCGCCTGGGAATCGACCAAGGCGATGTACGACAACGGATTCCAGCACTTCGTGCTAAGCGTCCATTACTGGGGCGCTTCCGCTATGATCGCTTTGGTTTTCCTTCACATGCTGCAAGCACTCGTCTGGGGTGCCTATAAGTCGCCGCGCGAGCTGCAGTGGATCGTCGGCGTATTGCTGTTCATCGTCACGCTCGTACTCGGCTTAACGGGCTACCTGTTGCCGTGGGATATGAACGCGTATTTCGCCTCGCAGGTGGCGATCAACATTTCGGGCACCGCGCCGATCTTGGGACCGTTCATCCAGCGCTTCTTGCAGGATGGGCCCGTCATGGGGACGTTGACGATCAACCGCTTCTTCGGCGTTCACGTCTGGCTGATGCCGGCAGCGCTGGTCGCGCTCGTCGGTGCCCATCTGGCGATCTTCCGCCACAATGGTCCAGCCGGGCCGCCGGTAGAAGACCCGCGCCCGCGCCGTCCGGGCCGGTTCTGGCCCGATCAGATGTTCATGGACACCGCGATCTCCTTTTTCGTGTTTCTCGTGATCTTGTTTTTGTCGGCGGTGCTGCCGCCGTTTCTCGATCAAAAGGCCGATCCGACCAATGTGACCTTTGTACCCTACCCGGCCTGGTATTTCTTGGCACTCTTCGGTCTGCTCAACATCATGCCGCCAAGTCTTGAGCTGTTTGGCACGATCATCATTCCGACGGTCGTCGTGATCATCTTGCTGGCCCTGCCGTGGCTGGACCGCAGCACGCTGCGCACATTCGGTTCGCGCGCACCGATACTTCTGGCGACAACGACCATCGTTGTCGCCGTCGTTGCTCTGTCGGTCTTCAGCCAGGTTTCGATTCAGGCAAAGCAAGGCGCAGCCGCGCAGAACCCGGCTCCGCCGCCGCCGCCGGTCGGTCCGGTCGCCGGCACGAGCGTCAGCACGGCTGGTGGCGCAAACGCCGGCCAAAAAGTCTTTGCAGCGAACTGCAGTTCATGCCACGGCGCGGCGGGAGCCGGCGTCCCCGGTGCATTTCCGCCGCTCGCCGGCAACCCGTTCGTCACCGGGGACAAGTCGAAGGTCATCAACGTCCTGATCAATGGCTTACACGGCAAGATTCAGATCAAGGGCAGCACGTACAACGGCCAGATGCCGGCTTGGAAGGGGACCTTGACGAATTCGGACATCGCGAACGTCATCACCTACATCCGCAGCGCCTGGGGAAATAAAGCATCGGCAGTCACCACGGCGGACGTCGCAAAACAAGCCAAGTAAGAAGAGCCGCGAAAATTTCGCGACTCTTCCTCTCTTCCATCTAGGCAAACACGCTACCGTTTGTTGTGTTCCGCGCTCGCCTCCGTGCGGGCTGTCTTGTCGAATGCGTCCGTCACCGTACCAGGTTACCCGCGCGCTTGCGTTTTCAATCGCGACCGGAAAGCGGTGGGCAGCGCGGCCCATCGTAGAGCAGTAGCGCGTCGTGGTCGTCCACGGCTACAACGTGCCGGTGGCGGCCGTACGCAGGGTCGACCGGCGGCCGGCGGCGCGACGCGACGACGAAGGCGCGGCTGGCCCCGCATATGACCATCCGAGACGTGATCTGCGCGGCGGAAGTGGGCAGATTTGCGGCCGCGAGGCTTGCAATCGGCGGCTGCGTGTAAAATAACAGCGCGTTGCCGCCGGGAACGCCTTCGATCGCGACGACGTCACCCGGCTGATGCATCTGCTCAATGATCGCCGCCAAGCGTGGAACCGGCTTGAACCGTTCGGCCTGGGGCAGGACGGCGAAGACGAGCGTCAAGACGGCGGCACAGGCGGTGGCCCCCAAAAAGTACGCGGCGTCACCTGCAGTTCGTCCCCACACAAACAGCAACGCGGTAACGATCGAGCCTGCGAAAATCATTGCGCCGATGAGCACGAGAGCGCCTGATATCGCGTGGGCATCGGCGGTCAGGCGATTGTTGCGCAAGAAGATGCTGATCGCAATGGCCACCAAGAGCGTCGTAACCGGAATCATCGCGCTGGATACCACGAGCGATCTGCGGTGGCGGCTCCGCACGACGGCATCGGCGTAGAGTGCAACCAGCAACGCCAGCGGAGGGAATTCCAGGGCGATGTAGTTCGGGAGTTTCGTCTTTGCAAGACTGAAGAATACGAATGGCAGCAAGATCCAAACCAAAGCCAGCCGCACGAGCGGCGCAATCTCCCCCTCGTCCGTCGAATTTTTCAAAACACCCCAGCCGAACGCAACTGCCGCCGGCAAGAAGGCGATCCATGGAAAGAATCCTAGGATCAAAACGGGACCGTAATACCAAAACGGCCCGGCTTGGTTTTCGATCGTGCTCGTGTAGCGGCCGATCGTGTAGTGCCCGATCAGTTCGCCGATCGAATGTGTGCCTGTTCTGAGAAGCAGCGCAATGAACCACGGGCTCACCAGCGCCGCAAAAATCAGGATCGCAACGGCGATCGAGCTCGCGCGGGGTGCGAGCGTCGCGCCGGCGCGACGGTTCCAAACGTAAAACGCAGCGATCACGAGCAGCGCAATCGCGGGGGCGACCGGACCTTTCGCAAGAAATCCGAATGCCGCCGCCGCGGACCCGGCGTACAGATAGCCGGCTCTGCCGGTCTGCAGCGCGCGAAACCACCAAAACACCGCGCACGCTACGGCCAAATCCAGCAAAGCATCCATAATTGCCAGCCGTCCGACCACTGCTTGCATCAAGCTGGTTGAAAGGATGAGCGTCGCGTAGAGTCCGGCGCGCACGCCCGCCGCACGACTGACAGCATAAGCAACCAGTGCGCCCATCGCAATCGTCGCCAGAGCCGACGGAAGGCGCAGCGCAAAACTGCTTAGCCCGAAGAACTTCGCAAAGATCGCCGCCAGCCAGAAATAGAGCGGAGGCTGTACGAACCAAGGCGTCCCGTTCAGGTGCAATACGACTACGTCATGGAAGCGCAGGATCTCACGCGCGACCTCGCCATAGGCCGTTTCGCTGTTGTCCCACAGCGTGCCGGTGCCCAGGCCCGGCACGGTCATGACGGCTGCGATCAAGGCGCCGATCAGTGCAGCACGCGCGGGGTATCGCATCAGCGTCTTAGGGGTTTGTGAAAGTACAAACCGACTCTTCCTGAGAACCAGGGCTTTCGTGGGCGCACTCTCGATCAATCTGCGCGCTAGGGATCGGCTCGTCGTCGTGGTCGGCGCGGGTCGTGTTGCGGCACGCAAGGCAGCGACTTTGCTCCGAGCCGGTGCGACCGTTCGCATGATTGCGCCCGAGGTCGATGCCGCCGTTCGAAAGATGCATGGGCCGCGCCTCGAGGTGATCGAGCGGCGCTACGAGGAGGGCGATTTGCGTGGTGCGCTGCTTGTCATCGCGGCCACGAACGACGACGAGATAAACGCCAAGATCTGCTTAGCTGCGCGCGCCGCGTGCGTCCTGTGCAGCAACGCCGGCGAACCGTCGACAGGCGATTTCAGTCTTCCCGCGAGTTTGCATCGCGGAGCCGTCACCGTGACGGTCGATACGGGCGGCGCATCACCAAACCTCGCCAAGCGGATTCTCGAGCAGATAGACGCGCGCCTCGATCCGCAGCTCGGAGCCGCCTCGCAGACGCTGAAGATCATGCGGTCGTACATCCGCACGGCGGCTCTGCTGCCAGAACGCGGCGACGTGCTGCGCGAAGTGGCAGGCTTGCCCCTTCCGTTTCTCGCTTCGATGAACCAGCCGGAAGCGCAAGATTTTGTGGATCGAGCGCTGCGCAGGCGGCGCGGTATTCGTGCAGCAGCAACCGAACAGACGGCCACGTGTGCGTCGCGAGGCAGCCCACTCGCGCTCGCGCAAACACGCACGATCACCTCCCGCTTGGCCGAAGCGGGCGTCAACACGCGGCTTCTGACGATCGCAACGCGCGGCGATTTGATGCCGAACCGGCCGCTGAGCTCACTGCAGGCCGAAAACATCTTCGTCAAGGAAATTGAAACCGCACTCTTGGAAGGGCGTGCCGATTACGCCGTCCATTCGTGCAAAGATCTGCCGAGCATCCTGGATAGGGGGTTGCGGCTCGTAGCGATATCCGAGCGCGAAGATCCACGTGACGCGTTCTGCAGCGAGCGTTTTGCCTCGTTCGATGCGTTGCCCATAGGTGCGCGGGTCGGAACGTCGAGCGTGCGGCGTCGCGCACAATTGGCGGCCTTGCGTCAGGATCTCGACTATTGCGACTGTCGTGGCAACGTCGACACCCGTCTGCGAAAACTGCGCGCCGGCGACTTCGATGCGATCGTCTTAGCGATGGCCGGAATGGTCCGCTTGGGAGAGCGCGCTGCGTACACCGTGCCCTTTGAGCCGGACGAACTCGTGCCGGCAGTGGCGCAAGGCGCGCTCGCAATCGAGATGCGAGCGGAGGACGGCGACCTAGCCGCGACGATTCGCGCCACGATCAACGATGCGCGCTCCGAAACGGCGATCGTGTGCGAGCGGGCTGCTCTCTCATCACTCGGGGGCGGCTGCAACGCTCCGATTGGAATCCACGCGCAATGGAAAAACGAGACCTTGGAGGCGCGTGGGATCGTGCTTTCGGCAGATGGCGCGCGCTTCGTGAGCGCGCGTTTAAAAACCAAAGCGACGGACACGGCGCAGGCGATTGATCTCGGCAAACGGCTTGCGGCCCAGCTTCAGGCGTGCGGCGCGGAGCGAATTCTCGAAGAGCCGTCGGTGGTTTGGCCTTTGATCGACAAATTGATTCTTCTGCCCCGCACGCAAAAACGCCCCAGCCGGATCGCGCAAGCCTTGGAAGAGCAGGGGGCCTGCGTCGTCCAAATAAGGAGCGCTGAAGAAGCTCCCCAGGCCCTTGGCGAAAGGGCTCCTGACATGATCGTCTTCCCCTCGAGCGGCGCCGTCGAGGTCGTTGTGCCCCTCCTGGCTGCGTGGCAAAAGAGCGCCTTCCGACCGGCGGTCGTCGCGATGGGACCCCTCTCCGCCAAAGCCGCGGCTCGACGCGGGCTCACCGCAGACCGAATCGCCGAAGACGCTTCGGTCGATTCGCTGCTGGCAGCCGTTCGGCAGCATTTTGCGAAGGATCCCTCGCCGGCACGATGATCCGTGAATCCGTTTTGGCACCGCTGATCCGGCCACGCCGCCTACGTGCCAGCGAAGCCCGCCGGGCACTCACACGCGAGCATCGTGTCGCGACCGACCGGCTCGTGCAGCCGCTCTTCATCGTCGAAGACGATGCTGCAGCCGGACCGATCGCCAGCCTGCCGGGGATCTTTCGTCTGACGCTGCCGCAAGCCGTCGCTGAAGCGCGCCTGCTGCACGAATTGGGCATTCAGGCGGTGCTGCTTTTCGGAATTCCGCGCCACAAAGATGCGCTCGGCAGCACCAATTACGACCCCGCGGGGCCTGTGCAACGCGCGATCCGGGCAATCAAAGACGCCGTTCCCCAGTTACTGGTGTGCGCCGACCTGTGCAATTGCGAATATACCGACCACGGCCACTGCGGGTTGCTCGACGCGCGCGGCGACGTCGACAACGATCGCACGCTCGAGGTGCTCGCTCGCACGGCGCTCACCTATGCGCAGGCCGGCGTGGACGTCATCGCTCCTTCGGATATGATGGACGGGCGCGTCGCCACGATTCGGGGCGCGCTCGATGAAGACGGATTCATCCAAGTTGCGATCCTGGCGTATGCAGCCAAATATGCCTCGGCGTTTTACGGACCGTTTCGAGAGGCGGCCGGATGCGCTCCGCAGTTTGGCGATCGGCGCACATACCAGATGGACCCCGGCAACGTGCGAGAGGCGATGCGTGAGATCGACTTGGACATCCGCGAAGGCGCCGACATCGTCATGGTCAAGCCCGCACTGGCATACCTCGACGTTATCCGAGCGGCGCGCGAGCGATTCGACGTGCCGATCGCGGCCTTCAGCGTGAGCGGCGAATACGCGATGCTGCAGGCGGCCGCGGCCAAGGGTTGGCTCGATCTGGAGCGCGCGGTCGACGAAGTGCTGGTTTCGATCGTGCGCGCCGGGGCCGATGTGATCGTCACGTATTTTGCAAAAGAGTACGCGGGTCGCAATGCATAAACGCGACGACCTCGCGATCTTGATCCTCGCCGGCGGAAAGGCGACCCGTTGTCCGAAAAAACTCGAGCGTGCGTGCGGCGAGTTTCCGATGATCGTGCGCACCTATCGCAATTTGCGCGGCCGTTATCCCGTGTACATCTCGATCAATCGCCCATTCTCGATGGCCGTAGCGGCACAGCTGCCGGCTGTGATGGTCGTCGATCGCCGTGCGAACCGCGGCCCGCTTTCCGGCATCGTCTCGACGATGCAAAGGATGAAGGCGTCGCGCATATTCGTCGTCGCGGGCGACATGCCGCGCGTCGACCTTGCCCTTGTCGAGGAATTACTTGCACGGTGGCAACTCGGTGACGAGGCAGTCGTCGCGTTGGATTCTTCAGGTACACCACAGCCGCTGCTCGCAGTCTATGACCGTCGCGCCTTCTTGCGGGCGTCGCATGCATTCGAAGACGACCGAGCCGTTAAGGACGTGCTGGCCGGATTGCGGCGGCGCGAGGTCGCATTGACGCGCCCCGATCAGATGCTCAACGTGAACACGGAAGACGATTTTCGCACCGCGAAGCGTGACTTGGCGCTCGCAAGCGTGCCGGCGTGAAACTCGAGCGTTCGATCTCGGCCTATGCGCGTGCGCGGCGGGTACTGGCCGGCGGCGTCAATTCGCCGGTGCGCGCCTTTAAAGCCGTGGGCGGCTCGCCGGTCTTCCTGAAGTCGGGCGCCGGCGCAATCGTGCACGATCTCGACGACCACGAATATGTCGATTACATCCTTTCGTGGGGACCGCTGATCCTCGGACATGCGCACCCAGCCATCGTCCGCGCGATCCAAAGCGCGACCGCCAAAGGAACGTGCTACGGAATGCCAACCGAAGCCGAAAGCGAGCTCGCCGAATTGGTCTGCTCGATGGTGCCGTCGATCGAGCGCGTGCGTTTTGTCTCCAGCGGGACGGAAGCCACGATGACTGCGGTGCGGCTCGCGCGCGGCTTTACGGCCCGCGACCTGATCGTGAAATTTGCCGGCTGCTACCATGGACACGCCGACGAGTTCCTCATTGCAGCCGGTAGCGGCGCGCTGACGAATCAGGCGCCCGATTCTTCGGGCATCACCGAGGGCACGGCGCGCGATGTGCTCGTGGCGCCATACAACGATATCGAGGCGGTCCAGGCAGTATTTGCGCAGCATGGCGAGCGTGTGGCAGCCGTCATCGTAGAACCGTATGCCGGAAACATGGGACTGGTTCTGCCGCGCGATGGTTATCTGCAAGCGCTGCGCGAGATGACGCGGCGCAGCGGCGCGCTGCTGATCTTCGATGAGGTGATGACGGGCTTTCGCGTCGCACCCGGCGGTGCGCAGGAGCGGGAGGGAGTGCGGCCGGACCTGACGGCGCTTGGCAAAGTGCTCGGCGGCGGATTGCCGATCGGCGCATTCGGCGGCCGGGCCGACGTTATGGACGCGCTTTCACCCGATGGTCCGGTGTATGCCGCCGGCACTTTTTCGGGACATCCCCTGGCAATGGCCGCCGGCGCCGCTACGCTACGAGCGCTGCAAGATCGTACGGTCTACGAGCGGCTCGAACAGTCCGGGGCCCAAATCTGCGCCGGTTTGGACGGCGTTTTCAATAAGCATGGGATCGCTCATCAGACGCACCGGCGCGGCTCGATGTTCTGCACGTTTTTCGCGCCGCGTCCCGTGCACAACTTGGATGACGCACAAGAATCGGATCTCGCCCTTTATGCCCGATTCTTTCACGCGATGCTCGACCGAGGCGTACTCTTCGCGCCCTCACAATTCGAAACTTCATTCCTGTCGACTGCGCATACGGGCCGCGATATCGAGCGCACGATCACCGCTGCGGAGGATGCGGTCGCCGGCCTGTTCGCATCCGCCGCGATGAGTAAGTAGCATGCCGCTCGTCGCTTTGGGTCTCTCGCACCGTACGGCGCCCGTTGACGTGCGCGAACGTCACGCGTTTCCGCCGGCGCGGATGGCGGAGGCGCTGATCGCCTTGCGCGACTATCAGGCGGTCCGCGAGGCCGCGATGCTTTCGACCTGCGGCCGGCTTGAGATCTACGCGGAGCTCTCTGACTATGAAGCGGGTGTCGATCAGCTCAAGGCTTTCTTGCAGAATTTTCGGCACGGCGAAGTTACGGATCTGGAGTCTTATCTCTACACGCTGCTCGGTCGCGATGCGATCGAACATCTTTTTCGGGTTAGCACGGGACTCGACTCGATGTTGATCGGGGAGGCCGAGATCCTCGGACAGGTCAAGGATGCGTACATCCAAGCCCAATCCGCGCGGTCGATTGGAAAGACGCTGCACCGGCTCTTTCGAGAAGCTCTCAACGCCGGTAAGGCCGCGCGCTCGCAAACCCATATCGGCAACGATTCGATCAGCATCGCGACCGCGGCCATCGACATGGCGCGCAGCCGGCTCGGGACGCTCTACCAGAAATCCGTCGCAGTCGTCGGCGCCGGCAAGATGGGGCGTACCACGGCCAGGCGCTTGCGCGCGGAAGGCATCGGAGAGCTCTCGATCGTCAATCGCACCCCGGCTCGTGCGCGGGACCTGATTTCAGAAACCGGCGGGGGGAACGCCCTCGATTTGCCTGAGCTCACGGGTGCAATCGCTCGCGCGGATGTTGTCGTTACCTCGACCGGCGCCCCACGCTTCATTTTGACGCCCGAAAATGTCGAGGCCGCGATGCGCGCTCGTCCGAGCCGTCCGCTGTTCGTCATCGATATCGCGGTGCCCCGAGATGCCGATCCGCAGATCGCACTCTTGCCGAACGTTTCTCTCGTGGACATCGATGGGCTCAAAGACGTCGTCGATTCGACCTTGGAGAGCCGTCGGCAAGCAATTCCCGAAGTCGAGGAGATCATCGCCGAATACGTGGCCCGTTTTAGCGACTGGTACCGGAGTCGCAGAGCGATTCCGGTCATCGCATCCTTGACCCAAAAAGCCGAGAAGATTCGCCGGGGCGAGATCGAGCGGCTCTTTGCGCGCTGCCCTGACTTAAGCGAGCGGGAGCGCATGCTCATCACGGGCAGCTCGCTTTCAATCATTTCGAAATTCCTGCATACGGTCGTCACAAAAATTCGCGACAAGGCGGCGAGCGATCGTGATGCTGCACTCACGCACGCGCAAATGCTGCACGAACTCTTCGATCTGGAGGCGACCGACGAGCCGCCGGCGCTCGCCTTTGACGTCGCCGATGGCGAGGAATAAGCCCGCCCAAAAGATCTACCTGGTCGGCGCAGGCCCGGGTGATCCGGGCCTATTGACAATCAAAGGTGCGCGCCTCATCCGGGCTGCCGACGTCCTGCTCTACGATCACCTGGCCTCAGCGCCGATCGTTGCCCTCGCGCCTACCGAGTGCGCACGGATCTATGTCGGCAAAGAAGCCGGCAGCCACGCGCTCTCGCAGACCCAGATCAACGGGCTGATGGTGCGCAAAGCAAAACAAGGCAAAGTTGTCGTCCGCCTTAAGGGCGGCGACCCCTTCGTGTTCGGTCGCGGCGGCGAGGAAGCGCAGGCACTGCGTGCGGCCGGCGTCGCTTTTGAAATCGTTCCCGGCATCACCTCCGCCATCGCCGCGGCCGCGTACGCCGGCATCCCGCTCACGCACCGCGAGTACGCCGCCGCCTTCAGCGTCGTAACGGGTCACGAAGATCCGCGCAAGAGTCGCTCGAGCGTTCAGTGGTCGCGTTTTGCGGACCCTACGAGCACGCTGGTTGTCATGATGGCATTAGCGAACTTGGATTCGATCGTCGTGCGGCTGAGCGCCGGGGGACTCCCAGGCGACACTCCAGTCGCGGTCATCCGTGATGGGACACTGCCGACCCAGCGCACGGTCACCGGGACGCTCGCCACGATTGCGGCAGACGTGCAAAAGGCGGGCATCCTGCCGCCGGCGGTCGTCGTCATCGGTAAGGTCGTGCAGTTAAGAGACCAAATCGCCTGGTTCGACCGAGGCCCGCTCTTCGGAAAACGAATCTTGATCACGCGGCCGCAAGCTCAAAGCGACGACTTGGCCGGCGAGCTCTTGGAACGCGGCGCGGAGCCGATCCTCGCGCCGACGATTTCCATCGGGCCCCCCGACGATGCCCGGGCCGCTCTAGCGGCGGCAGCCAGCGTTCGCGATTACGATTGGCTCGTCTTCACTTCGCACAACGGCGTGGTCAAGTTTTTCGAGCAGCTCGGCGCACTCGGCAAAGATACCCGCGCTCTCGGAGGAGTCAAGGTTGCCGCCATCGGCCCCCAAACAGCGCATGACCTCGCCGCGCACGGCGTTCAGGCCGATCTGATTCCCGAGCGTTTCATCAGCGAGGAGCTCGCTGGCGCACTCCTCGCCGCGACGCAGCCAGCGGAGCGGATCTTGCTCTACCGAGCGAGCGAAACGCGCGATGTGCTTGTACGCGTGCTCGCAGGCGACGGCCGCGTCGTGCACGATGTGGCCGCGTACAAGACATTCGTGTGCATCGATCCCGATCTGGCCGGCAAAGTCGAGCGCGCGGACATCCTTACCTTCACGAGCGCGAGTACCGTCAAAGGATTCGTGCAGAATCTAGGCTCCGCAGCCGCGGCGTCTTTAGCCGGCAAGCTCGTGGCTTGCATCGGTCCAATCACCGCCCAGGCGGCACTGCAGGCCGGCCTGCGCACGGACATCGTAGCGCCAGAACATACGGTGAACGGATTGCTCGCCGCGCTCGAAGGTATGCTTCAATCGACCGACTTACTCTCGCGCCACTAACAAATTTCGATTTCGCCGCGCTGCTTGCGGCAGTGATCGCGCTTGTAGCTTGGCGCGCGCGCGCCCTGACCCCGAGCGGCGCGCTGGCCGCAGCCCTGGTTGGAACCGCCGTCTTCGGAAGCGGCGGGTGGCGCAACGCAGCCGTCCTCCTCGCGTTCTTCTTGAGTTCCACGGGACTCTCGCATCTCGGCCGCGCGACGAAGAAAAAACTGCTCGACCTCGGCAAAACCGGACCGCGCGATGCGGCGCAGGTCGTTGCGAACGGCGGGATCGCGGCGGTCTGCGCGCTGATCGGCGCCGGCGGCAATTCGCTTTGGACGGTGGCATTCGCGGGCGCCTTTGCCGCGGCCGCGGCCGACACGTGGGGAACGGAGATCGGCACGCTAGGCAAAGGTGCACCGCGCTCGATTCTTAGCGGCAAACGCGTCGAAGCCGGCCTTTCGGGCGCCATCACGGTGCGGGGTGTCTTGGCCGAACTCTGCGGAGCGTTCTTTATCGCCGGGGTCGCCTGGGCCGCGCGCGCCTCACCAGCTTTTCTCGCTGTTGCCATCGGCGGGTTCTGCGGGGCCCTGGCGGACTCGTTGCTCGGCGCCAGCCTGCAGGCGCTGCGCTATTGCCGCGGTTGCGCCCGCTATTGTGAAACGGATCCCCACCGGTGCGGCGCCGATACTACGCTGGTGCGCGGAGCCGCTTGGATGGGCAACGACGCGGTGAATTTCGTCTCAACCGCCGTTGGCGCAGCGGTTGCGGCCGCCATCTACGTTTTGCGCTAGCAAGGTTCGCCCGCGCATCGAAAGGACCACCTCAGTGATTCGGCTCGTGATGGTACGACGATGGAAGGAGAACTCGCGCTTTCGCGCCGCGCTGCTGGTCTCGCTTGCGCTGCACGGCCTGGCGGCGCTGTTCCTGCCGTTGCTGGCTCCGGCGACCCAACCCTCCCCCGATACGCTGGAAACGATATCCTACCAGCGGGCGCTCCATGTAGCCCTGCAAAGGCACGCGGCGACGCCGCATACGCGAGCGGCGCCAGCCTCGAAGCCGGTGGCGGTCAAGCCCCGTTCCGTCCAACGCCGGGCGGTAACGCCGGCGCGCAAGGCCGCCGCCTCAAAGCAGCGTGCACGTGCGACGGCACCCCCGACGTCCGGCGCGACAGTGGCCGCGCGCGATTTTTCCGTCGGTGTGCCGAGCGCGCCTCCCGCGGCGGCCACGTCGGTTCCCGTTGCTGCAAAAACAGCCCCACTCTCGAACGCACAACCATCCAGCGCGCCGGCGGCCCGATCGCAGACTCGCGAGGTGCCTAACGCCGAAGGCGCCGGCGCCCGTAGCGGAATAGGCATGTTCGGCGAGGTTCAAGATCCCGCACTCGCGGGGCCGGTCATGGCTGAATTGCAGCATCGCTTCAAGCTGAAGGTGACTCTGATCGTAACCGTCGGCGACGACGGAAAAACCAAGCAGATCGAATTTCACCCGCCGGTGACGCCGAGCGTTGAAAATCAGATTCGAACCTTGCTGGCCGACGCCAATTGGGATCCCGCGTTGTGCGGCGGCGGGATCGCGTGCGAAGGCAAGGCTACGATCAAACTTTCGGAGTGAGCCGAGCGCGTAGGCTGCGCTTACAAGATCGATTTTCCCAGCCCTGAAAGGATCAGCCCGACGGCCAGGATCGCGGTTTGATTGCGCTGGTCCAGAATCGGATTGATTTCGACCATTTCGATCGAGCCCAGCGCGCCCGATTCCGCGAGCATCTCCATCGCCAGATGCGCCTCGCGGTAGCTAAGGCCGCCCTTCACAGGCGTACCCGTGCCCGGCGCCTCGCTTGGGTCGATGCCGTCCATGTCGAACGAAACATGAACCGACCGCGGCCCTGCGCCGGTGATCTTGAGCGTGCGCTCCATGACGGCCGTCATGCCGAGCCGATCGATGTCGCTCATCGAAAACGCCGTCACGCCGGCATCGCGCAAGATAGCCTTTTCCCGGCGATCGACGTCGCGCAAACCAATTTGCACGGTGCGTTCGCCATCCGCATATCCGTGCTTGAGCGCAAACCACAGCGGCATGCCGTGGACGTTGCCGGAAAGCGATGTCTCGGGTGTATTGATATCGCTGTGCGCGTCGATCCACACCAGACCTGCCGGCTTGCCGCGCGCATCGCGCAGCCCCTTGAGCGTCCCCATGGCGATCGAATGATCCCCGCCGAGCACGATCGGAAAACCACCTTCGCGCACGATTTTTTCCACGGTCTCGGCGAGTTTGGCGCAAACGGATTCGATGACCGGAAAGTACTTTGCATCATGGGCATGCTCGTGCGCCGATTCGCGATCCGGCACGTGGAGGTTGCCATGATCTTCAACCTGCGTGATTCCAAACTGGTGCAGTTTTTCGCGCAGCCGGGCGTAACGCACTGCGGAAGGTCCCATATCCACGCCGCGGCGACTGGCGCCTAAATCCATCGGAACGCCGAGGATGTCAACGCGTTCGATCATCGGATGCAACGCCGCCGCGCTCATCTGCAAACGCTTCGCGTCACGTCGAGCGTTCGCCTACGGATCCCAAACCGGCGGTATCCTCGCGCGCCGCCTCCGTGAGTCCGGGCTGTGCTTCCACCACGCTGGCTTTTGACGGGACGACATGCAGCGCCAGCACCCGCAGCATACCGGCGATCGGGACCGCAATAAACATCCCGACGATCCCCATCAATTCACCGCCGATCAAAATCGCAAGGAGCACCGTCAGCGGAGAAAGCGCAACCGTTCGGCTCACGATGTTCGGGGCCAGCAGATGACCTTCGATCTCGAAGATCAATATGAAGAGCACTGCAACGATGACGGCGTTGGTGAGGCCATTAGTAAAGAACGCAATGAGCACCGCCGGAATGAATGTCGCGACCGCGCCAACGTAGGGGATGATGTCCAAGGTGGCTGCCGCTACGCCGATGAGAACGGCGTATTGCACATGCAGGATCAAGAGCATGATCGTGACCAGCGTGCCGACCGACGCGCCCACCAAGATCTGCCCTCGGATGAAGCCGCCGATCACCTGTTCCAATTCAGAGAGAATGTCCAGCGTCTTACCGCGCCGGTTCACGGGAGTCAGCGCGATGAAGTAGCGCTTGAGGTTCTCGGAATCGAGCAAGAGGTACGCTGCCAAGACGGGCACGATGACCAGCGCTGCGAAGATCGTCAGCGTTCCGGTAACGACCGCCAGGGCACTTCGGGCAGCGTCGTATCCATGGGTGCGCAGCCAGAGCGCCGAGTTCTGCGGAAGGTTGGCGAATGCATTACGCAGCCAGTCCGGCAGCCGGCTGAAGAACGGCGTGTGCGGATTGCTAATTTCGGACTGCAAGTAGATGGCGACCCGCGGATAGTTTTGCACGATCTGCGAGACATCCCAAGAGAGAGCCGGGACGATGAAAGCCAGGATCAGGCCCAAGATCACCACAAAGATTGCGTAAACGATCAAAACCGAGGCCAACAGCGGCAGGCGCCGGTTGAGGGCACGAACGACCGGATAGATCAAGTAGGCAAAGAAGATCGCGGCGATCACGATAATCGCAATCGATTGAATCCTGGCAAGAAACGAGAGGATGCCGCCCAGCGCGTACACGGCAAGGATGGCCAGGAGCAGCATCTTGAGCCAGTAGGTGATGCGGGCTTCGGTGAACCAGCCGTAGACTTTTGGCCGGGCGGGCATGCGGGTATCCTTCCCGCTATGAAAACAAGAGCATCCCTCGCCGAAATGCCTTACCCCGGCGGGCCATCCGTGCCGCCCGGCCCCGAGCAACCGCTACCCGACGAGCCGCCCGAGGGCCCAACGATCCCCCCAATTCCCGGGCCAACCCCGCAAGGGTTGTCGTCGGCCTAGCCCAGCTTCGCCCAATCTTGGTTGTCGGCATCGAGGGCGCGGGATGGGAACAGGGCCTTCACCGCTGCCATCAAGGCGTTAGACGCCAGGTTCGCCGGCGCACGCAGCGCCTTCCAATACCACTGCGGCAAGTAGCCGTCGTCTATGTCGATGATGAAGAGCATGGTGCCGCGATCCTTTCGCAGGGCTTCGCTCCAGGCGCGCGCCCGTTCTATTCCCTCTGGCGCGTTCACGAACAGATGCCGAAACACGTCGTCGTCGGTAGCCGAGTTCGCGACGATCTTGGCAAACGAACGATAGCCGATCCCGAGCGCATCGAGCAGGTCGCGATCGATCGGGCTCTGTCCGTACAGATAACCACCTAATCGGCCGGCCAGCGCGGCTATGGTCTTGTCGATCAGCCGCGGCAGCCATTTGATGCCGCTGAGCTCTTCGTTCCAGCGCCTTGGCGGCCGGCGGCGAAGGTCCACGGGCTCCACGCTCGTATCTTTCGCGTAGCTCCCAGATCAAAACTTGCCGAAGGCAGCCTAAACAAATCGGAGAGGGCTGCCGAGAAAAGAGATATGCGACCCCTCGTTACTCTGACGGCCGCTGCAATCTTCGTATTCTCGCCTTTCGTTGCGCGAGCGACCCCCGTGCCGGGGCCGCTGGCGGACTTGCGCCTGCAGCTCGCCGCGCTTTCAGAGCGAGCGCCCGGTCATGTTGCGATGGAGGTCAAAGACCTTTCGACTGGGCTTACCTCGGGTGTGAATCCAACGGCGAGCATGCCTGCAGCATCGACGATCAAGATTCCGATCATGGTCGAAGTCTTCAAGCAGTTGGCGGCGGGCAGGTTTGATCTCAACACCCGCGTCACGCTGCAGCCCTCCGACAAGGACTGGGGATGGGGATCGCTGTGCGATGCGCGCGCCGGGACCACTTATCCGGTCGCGCAGCTGCTGCGCGCGATGATCGCGGTCAGCGACAACACGGCCAGCAACATGCTGATCCGGGTGGTCGGCCGGCGCAACGTTAATCGGACGATGTTTGCGCTGGGACTCGATCACACTCATTTGAGCGACTACATCCGCTCGAGCGGCAGCGGCATTCGCTACGCCTTGCGCAGCTCGCCCAGCGACATGGTTCGGCTGCTCACGCAAATGGCAAAGGACGAATTGATCGACGCGTGGTCCTCACGGGAGATGATTGCGATCTTGAGCGGACAGCGCCACAACACGCTCATCCCGCAGCCGTTGCCGAGCGGCGTTCAAATCGCGCACAAGACCGGGACGCTTGACGACACACTCGACGATGTCGGCATCGTGTACGCTGCGCAGGAGTCCTACGTGATCGCGGTGATGACGACGAACTTGCCCTCGCTCACGGCTGGCCGACGCTTCATCCGTCGCGTTTCCCGCATCGCCTATCACGATCTGGAGCGCTTTGCCCTGTGGCGTGAAACCAATCTTCAAGCGCTCGGCACGGCAGAGGTAAAATCCAATCGCGCTTCCGGCAGCGAAAACTCGGCTAGCGAAGATCCCGCAGCCGGCACCCCAGCCGGTGCGCCGGTTTGGGAAGACTCAACTTCGCCGTCTCCCGAACCTTCCGCCCCGCCGCGCTCGTCGCGCTGAGGTTAGCCTGCCCCGAGCCTGCGCTCTTTATGCCACGACCGGCGCGGGCCGCGAGCCGTACACGCCCGACAGCCAGCGACGATATCTCGGTTCCACTCCTCGCACGACCCGCGAGTAGAATTCCGCCAGCTTTCGCGTAATTGGTCCGAGCTCTCCATCGGCAACCTGACGGTGATCGACGGAGGCGACGTGCACGATGCCGACCGCAGTGCCGGTAAAAAAAATCTCGTCGGCGGCGTACAATTCACCGCGATCGATCGCGCGTTCCACAATCGGAATATCGAATTCGTCGCGCGCGATTTCCAGGATCGAACGACGCGTACATCCTTCAAGGATGTTCTGGGACGGATCCGGCGTGTAGATCGTTCCGCGGCGCACGAGGAAGATGTTTTCCGCCGACCCTTCGGAGACGTGTCCGTCGGCCGAGAGCATGATCGCTTCGTCGAAGCCGTTCGTTTGCGCTTCGCTCTTGGCAAGAGCGGAATTGACGTACAATCCGGTGATCTTGGCGCGCGGCGGAGCACATGCGTCGTCAACCCGGCGCCAGGAGCTCACGCAAGTGCGCAATCCGCCCACGGCGTGGAGGTATCGGGTGAACGGCACGGGCACAATCGCTAGTTGCTCGGGAACGTCGTGCAGCCGCACGCCGATGTCTTCCGCGGATTTGAAGATGAAGGGGCGCACGTAAATATCGGTTTCGAATTTATTGCGCGCACACAATTCGAGCGTGATCTCAGCGAGCTCTGCGACCGAGTGGGGCAACGTCATCGTCAAGATCTTCGCGGAGATTGCCAGCCGTTCAAAATGCTCTTTCAACTGCACCAGGTTCAACTCGTGCGCTTGGGAATCCCAATAGCCGCGGATCCCCTCAAAACAGCCGGTCCCGTACTGCAGCCCGTGCGTGAGCAGCCCCACGCGAGCGTGGTCGTACGCGCAAAAACGGCCTCCGGCGTAGACGGTCGTTTCTGAAAGCTTCACGGTCCCGCCCCTTTCATTCAGTTGCGATGCATTTCACTAGTTACGATGCTCTAACGCATTGCCTTGGCGCTCCGCCGCCCGCGGGCGGGTTCGGGACGTTCAAACTGCAACCGCCGCTCCCTGCCGGCGCGCGCGTGCGACGGCGAGGGCTGGGGCCGCAGCGCAAGAACTTCCGTGACCTGTGAATCCCCTTCTCCTCGCGGGCACCGCGTTCGTTGCTTCTAGCGTGGAAGCCGTCGAGGCCGTCACGATCGTGCTTGCCGTGGGGTACACGCACGGCTGGCCGCCTGCGCTGCGTGGCGCAGCTTGGGCATGCGGAGCACTCGCGGCGATCGTTTTGGCCACCGGACCTGCGCTCGTGCGCTTCGTGCCGCTGCCGGTCTTGCAGCTTGGCATCGGGCTTTTCTTAGTGCTCTTTGGCTTTGCGTGGCTGCGCAAGGCGATCTGGCGTTATGCCGGCCGCAAAGCACTGCACGATGAAAGCGCAATCTTTGCGCGACAGACGCTAGCGCTGCAGAGCGTGCACGAACGCCGGGTAGGCTTCGCGACCGCCTTTAACGCCGTGCTGATCGAAGGCCTCGAGATTGCGGTCATTGTTATCACACTCGGTGCGGCGGCGGGCGGTCGCTTTGCATGGGCCGTACTGGGCGCTGTGATGGCAGCGGTAGCCGTAATCGCGCTCGCGATCGTTTTACGTAAGCCGTTTTCGCGGGTTCCGGAAAATGCAATGAAGTTCTTGGTCGGCATCATGCTCGTTTCGTTCGGCACGTATTGGAGCGGCGAAGGCCTGAGCATTCCATGGCGTTTCGGCGACGCAACCGTGTTCGTCATCCTGGCAGGGTACGCGATCGCGAGCTTCATTTTGATCGCGTTCTTGCGGCGCCGCACGGTTGCGATTGCGTGAAGGCGGCCTACGAGTTCGTGGCCGGCAATTCGGTCGCGACTCCCTTGGGCCTAGCGATCGCAGTCATCGCTGCACTGGCGCTCCAGCATGCGAGGCTCGCTATCTACACCGGCGCGGTTTTCATGCTAATCTTGATTGTGACGTTAGCCGCGAGCGTGTTCGAAAAGCCGAACTAAATCGAGTGCCTCGGTTCAGGGCCGTTAGAGTGTCTTAAAGCTGCGCGCCCAGACTATAGGGATCTGTTGATGTTGGACTGGGATCGAATCGAAAACTTTATCGGCTTCGGGCGACCGGATGCGCCTGTCGTGTTTTTGGGAATGGAAGAGGGCCTGCTGCGTGAGGCCGACCTGCTGACAGATCTGCAGAGGCGCTCGACATTCGAGCCTTACATGGACCTCTCGCAGGCCCAAGCGGAGCTCGGCGGGCCAGGCCGGTATTTTGGTCGAGCGCCGATCACCCAGAAGACGTGGCGTCCAATATGCGACTTGATGTTGCGGCGAGCTGGGGTGAGGCATCCCACGCGAGAGCAGCGGCTGCGTTATCAAGCCGATCACCTCGGACGCCAGACGGGCGAAACGCTTTTGACAGAACTTCTGCCCTATCCGCACTCTGATGCAAACCAGTGGCTCTACGCGCAGTTCGGCCGATACTCAAATCGACAAGACTACGCCGATGCTATGATTCGGCGCAGACAAGAGCTGCTCAGTCGTGTCTTCCGCGCGCACCCACCGCAGTTGATCGTCGCGCACGGCAAGCAGAATTGGGAGCATTATAAAGCGATCTTCAGGGAAACAACCTGGGACGCGGACGGTCCGTTCGAACAAGGCTACTGGGAGAAGACGCGGTTAGTACTTGCCCATCAACTATCGGGGCGGCAGTTCAATTCGGATGTACAACTGCAACGATTCGCCGATCTAGCTTTAGACGGTTCACGGCACCAGTGAAGCGGAGAGATTAGAGGCGAGGCGAAAGGATGCAAATAGCCTTGTTGCAGCTAAGGTTAGCATCTACATGAAAGACAATCCGCCCGACGATAGGCCCGAACGCGATGCAGCGCTGCCGAAGAACGGACGCGAGCTGATCGGTCTATTCGACCTGCGTAAGAACTCCATCGAGGACATCGTGAAGGCAGCGGTCGAGGCCATGAAGGCCGCTGGCCTGTAGCTCCTCCGACGCAGTAACCAGCGCTTCTGGCCGCGTCTCTTGACGCTTCACCCTTCGGCTGTCGCAAGCCATGTCTAGCCTCCGATAACGTTCACTTCTCCGATCCTAGAGAATAGCGACGCAAATACAGCCGCACGGATCCCCAAGCTTGAACTCTTGCGCGAGCTTGGGACATTCGTTTATGTCGGAGAATGCGACCCCAAGAGGATTTCAAAATAGCCGGAAGCCAACTCAGCTTTGGCCCCATAAACGGGCGATGTCTGGGAACCGGCAAAAAGGTGAAATCGGCCAGGCGGCTGTTGTGTTTATTCCAGTACGCCGCTGGCACTGCTAGGAGCGTCTGATGGTGACAGCCGACAAGCCTCCCGTTAAGTTTCCCACTCGGTCCTGTTTACTGTTCATCGTCGCGGCAGTTGTGGTTGTCGCACTAGATTTTTTTAAGGGACCTACCATCGCTGCGCTCGTTACCGTTCTACTATTAGCAATTTATTCCATAACCAGTATCGTATCTATTCGACGAACTTCCCCGCCTCAAGAAGTGACTCAGGCAACACTTTCTCAGGTGATTTGGTTTGTGGTGGCTGCGGTGTTGCTTAGTTGGACCCTGGGAGCGCGCATTGGGCCAGACCGGGGATTCGGTGCTCTAATAATGGGTGCGTATGGTCTTTTGTTCCTCTATATGAACGTTAGACAACAGGGGAAAGCCTACTCTCTCTCCACCATCCTATGGTGTTTTGTGCTTAGCACGCTCCTTATATTACCGCAGAGTTCTACGTCGCGTACCATGCTGATCGTGGGTGGTCTGGTGTTCGCGCTGCTTTTCATTATAGACATGGTGCGGCAAGCCAAGATGCGAGGCCAGCCGCAGAACGGTTGGCGCTGGTGGTAGACTTTTTTTACCTACGGCAACGACGATTCGTGACGCTTAATTTTGTCGCTGGGCCAGCCATGTCTAAGGTCGGATTCTCCGACCTTGAGCCGTAGCGCCAAGCGTGGCGTCGCCGTGCACTGTTAAGGCTTGCTACCGCCCTTTGGTGATGCGAATGGCCGCGGCTCGAATCCCGGCGGCGGTGAGTCACTAATCCCCGGCGGCGGTGTTGCGGGCGCAACGCCGATATCGGCGCACGAAACTGGCGGCGGGATCGAGCGAATCGCCTCTTCGGAGAAGATCGCGCCATCGGCTGGAATCGGGGCCTTCGACCCCGCGAGCCGTTCGTCGTCGAATGCCGCCGACATGTTCGAGAGCAACGCATTCCCATCGCGCGGACCAAGCGGCAGATACGGTTTTTCATTCGGCAGCGACGCCAAAGCCGGTAGCCCGAAAACCGTTTCGATCAGTTTGAGTACCGAATCCTGATCGCTAAAGGCATGCACGATCGCCCCGGATTTCGCGTACGGTGAAATCACGATCGCCGGCACGCGTTCGCCGTCGCCGCAGGGATAGCCGTCGGGACACCGTTCAAAGTCATGCGGCGTCACGTGATCCCAAAAGCCCCCAGAATCGTCCCAGGTGATGACGATCGCTGAATCCTTCCAGTACGAGGAGCGCGCAATTGCGCTAACCAGCGAGGCCACAAACGCCTCAGATACTTGCTGGTCGCTATAGCCCGGATGGTCGTCGTCGCCGCCATAGATGCGTTGCACGAATTGATCCTTGTTTGCGGGATGCAGGCCCAGGATGTTTTGCGAGCCACCCTTGAGGTAGAACAAACCGCGCGCCGGCAAGCGGCTGTGCGCAAGGTCGGTGTAAAAGGTTGGCAGGTCGCGCATCTGATCGTGCATCAGGCCGTTCTCTACAATGTAGCCGAAGTACTGAGGCGCCGCGTGGTGAGCGATGTAGCCGACGTGTTGCGGGCTGCCGTAGCCCTCCTGATACCACCGCCACGGAATTGCCACGGGCCCCAGCCGAGCGATCACCGCCTCGTCTGCGCGCACGTCGTCGTTGTCGTTGACGACCGCTTTGGCGCGCTTGCGCTCCATCGCCAGCAGCACCGTCGCGTAGGTCTGATCGATTTGGTGGTTTGGCTTAGGTTCGGCCGGGTTAAAGGGTCCGAAATGCGGATCAAGATCGACGAAGATCGGATCGCCGGGGAGATCGACGGTTTTGGGAAGCAAGGCCGGGTGACGCGCGTACTGCGTGAGCCCGTTTTGAGCGGCGATGATCTCCACGTTGCTCGGCGTGGATGGGCTGCGCAGCGCCTGATAAAAGTTGTCGAAGAGCGCAAAGCGCTTGGCGAACGCCCAGGTAAATGGGATCACGTCGCAGTCGATGTGATACATCGATTCGGCGCCGACTGAGGCGCGCTGCGCGGCGTCTCCGTGGCTCAATTTCTTCGCCTGGGCGGCTACGAAGCCGTCCATTTTCCCGTGATTGAACGCCTCGATCAACACGGCACGAGCATTGCTTTCGTAATAGACGTCCGGATCGGTGAGGCGAAACGGCGTAATGACCGGGCTCGAAGGTGACGCTTGCTGGGAAAAGCCGTGCGACCGTGCAGCCGCCGACCAGACCCCATTGGCCCCCGGAAAGGTGCCGAACTCGTTATCGAACGACCGGTTTTCCTGGTAGATCACGAAGACGTGCTTGATGCGCTGAGCGATCAGGTGATCGCGAACTGCTTGAGTCACGGCCGTTGAAACGGCGCGCGCCTCGCGCGGGATCGGCAACGCCAACAATGCTGCGAGGGCAACTACGATCACGACGAGTGCACCGGGCTTCATACAGGCGAAGGTACCAGAACCAAATCGGCGCTCCCTCGTCGCGCCATCCGCTTGGGCGTGACCGCGAGGCGCCAGGCGCCGAATCGTCCAACTGAGGCTTTTCACGCATGAGCACGACGTCGGTTTCGCTGCTCGCCTTCGCCGGCGAGCGATCCCACCCGCGCTTCGACGATGTCGCAACCGAAGAGCCGCTGCAGATCCGCATCGAAGCCGGCGCCCAAAGAAGCGATGTCGCGGTTACGATGCGTACTCCCGGTCATGACTTCGAGTTGGCCGCCGGCTTTCTGTTCTGCGAGGGTATAGTCCGAGCACGTCAGGACGTCGATGCCATCACCTATTGCATCGATCCCGAAGTCGACGCACAACAGCGTTATAACATCGTAAACGTCAGACTGCGCAATTCGGCGATCGTGCCGCTTGAGCGCCTCGAACGCCACTTCGCGATCGGCAGCGCCTGCGGCGTCTGCGGGAAGGCGCAACTCGAGAGCTTGCAGGCGCGTGGCATCGCGCCGGTTGCCAGCGCGCTGCGCGTTTCCTCAGAGGTGCTCTTGGCGCTCCCCGAACGCTTACGCCAAGAGCAGCGCGTCTTCCAATCGACAGGCGGCCTGCACGCTAGCGCCCTCTTCGATGCGTCCGGCACCCTTGAAGTCGTGCGCGAAGACATCGGCCGTCACAACGCGATGGACAAGCTAGCCGGTTGGGCGCTCTTAAACGGCGCGCTGCCGCTGAACGACCGGATCGTGATGGTCAGCGGACGTTCGAGTTTCGAGGTCGTGCAAAAAGCGGCCGCCGCCGGCATCCCGATCGTTTGCTCGGTTTCCGCTCCCAGCAGTCTCGCAATCGAAACGGCGCGGGCGTTCAACATTACGCTGGTCGGCTTCTTGCGCGAGCGGCGCTTCAATATCTACGCTGGGGAAGAACGCATCCGCTAAGCTCGCGAGCCGAGAAATTTTTCCAGCGCCGCATTGAACTCCCGTGGCTTGTCGGCGTTCACGACGTGGCCTGCCCCAGCGATGACCGCGAGTTCGGCGCCCGGTATGCCACGGGCGATCTGCTCCGATAACGCGAGCGGTACAATTGCGTCCAATTCGCCGCAAACGACGAGCGTCGGCACGGTAATCGTCGCGAGGTCCTCGCGGTAGTCACCCGTCCACGTCGCCTTCGTCGCTGCGAAATACGACGGGATCGATTTGCAGGCGTATTGATCGACCGTTTCCCTGAACCGCTGCGGCAGTGCATCGGCGGGCACAGCGCGGGCCGCGCGAGCTTTAGCAAATTCTCGCATGTCACCGGCCGCCTCGACGCTCGCTAGGATTGCGTCGACGCTTTGCTGCGCGTTCGGATAGGCAGCGAAGCTGCCGACGAAGGCGAAGGACCGAACGCGCGACGGTGCGCGCCGCCACAACTCAAAACCGACAACTCCTCCGAGACTGCATCCCACGAAATCAAACCGCTCCAGGCCGACCTCATCAGCCGCGGTTAGCACATCCTGCACGAAGCCGGCGCGCGTGATCGCCTCCGGCCTCGGGTCCGGCAGCGCGCCGTTGCCGCGCAGCTCGATTGCATAGCAGCAAAAGCGCCCGCTGAGCGCATCCAGCTGGTAGTCCCAAATCGCCGCCGTCGAGCCCACGCCATGCACGAAGATAATCGGATCGCCGCGCGTTCCGGCACTCCGGATGCCAACGCTCGCGCCATCCGGCGCGCGCACGACGCGTTCTGCGATCATCGGCGTTTGCGTCCGACGAACGCCTGAATTTCGTCCAGCGTGCGCGTGTTGAGTATGTCTTGACTCGTCAGCCATGCGCGGCGCGCTTGGCTGACGGCGAGCGCCATGTTATCGAGCTGCGCCACGTCGTGTGCGTCGCTGTCCACGGTAAAGACGACGCCGAATTCTTTCGCGCGCCGCGCAAGCGGCGCAGGCAGGTCCAGCCGCTTTCCCTGTCCGTCGATTTCGAGCGCCGTGCCGGTTTTCGCCGCCACCGCAAAGACCGCATCGTGGTCGAATTCGTACCCGTCTCGACCTTCGATCATACGGCCCGTCGGATGGCCGAGGATGTTGAGATAGGGGTTCTCGCAAGCCCGGATCAACCGTCGCGTCATCTCTTCCCGAGATTGATGCATGGCGGAATGGACGCTTCCCACCACGATGTCCAGTTGCGCGAGCGTTCGATCGTCATAATCCAGCGAGCCGTCGGGCAGAATATCGACCTCGCTGCTGCACAGCGTATGCACGCCGTATTTGTTGCCGAACGCGCGCACCTGATCACGCTGGCTCCCCAATACCTGGGGATCCAAGCCGATTCGTCCCCGTCCTTTCGAATGGTCGGAGATCGAGTGGTACTCGTAACCACGCCTCGCAGCCGCCGCGATCATCTCTTCCAGGGAATTGCGGCCGTCGCTCCACGTGGAGTGCATGTGAAAATCGCCGCGTATGTCGCAAAGCTCGACCAGTCTGGGCAGCGAGCGCGAGCGGGCGGCTTCGATCTCACCCGACCCCGAGCGCAATTCGGGCGGCACGTACTGCATGTCGAGCGCCTCGTAGACCTCATCCTCGGTCCGGCAAATGGTCGAGCGGCCCGTTTCTAATTCCAAGATACCGTTTTCGCTCACTCGCCAACCGTTGCGAGCGGCGTATTCGCGCAACTGGATGTTGTGCTCGCGACTGCCCGTAAAATGCTGGAGCAGATTTCCATAGACTTCATCGGGCAATACGCGCAAATCGATCTGCAAGCCGTTCTCGAGCCAAATGCTCGCCTTGCTCGGGCCCTCCGCGAGCACCGCTCGCGCACGCTGCCAGGCAACAAAATGTTCGACGACGGCCGCGCCGGCAGCCGACGTGCAAACGATGTCGATGTCACCGACTGTCACTTCCGCGCGACGCAAACTGCCCGCGCAGGTCAGCCGATCGAGAGCGGGACCTCCGCGCAGATACTCCAGCGCCTCGTTAGCGACACCAAGGGCTACGGCCAGCGGCGTGCGCCGCGCTCGTCCCTTGTACGCGAGGATGCCGCGACGGATGTTCTCAAGCGTCTTGCGGCCCATCCGCGGTGCCCCAACCAGGGAGTCCGACTCAATCGCCGCTTCCAAATCGGCAAGCGATCCGATACCGAACTGCTCAAAGAGGATGCCCGCAGTTTTCGTGCCGATGCCCGAGACACCGAGCAGCTCCAAGATCGTAGGCGGAAACCGCCGATGCAACTCGGTCAGCAGCGTGCACGTATCACCTTCGCACAATTCGGTGACAGTCGCGGCGATCGATTTGCCGACGCCCGGGAGTTTTTGGAGCTCACCGCTGGCTAGCAGGACATCCAGCGGCGGAGCATTTTCAAGCGCCGTCGCCGCACGCTCGTAAGCCATGAACTTGAAAAACGGCTCGCCGGCCAATTCCATCAGTGTACGAATCTCGTTGAGTTTGCGCGCGACGTCCGCATTGTTGGCCAAAAGTGCCGCCCTCCGCCAGGAAAGTGTTCGACGGATCAAAAGTTTGTCCACTTGATGGCTATCCTCGATATGCGAAAGGCAACGTTCCGCCGCGGAAAATCGACACTGCTCGATTCAACGACGATTGCATTGAACGCGACCGAACACACAGATCTGAGGTGTACGACGAATCAGGCCGCCGGCATTGCGGCGCGCCTGGCCGCCGGCATCATCAAGTGTAGCAGCGGCGTCGTCTTTATCGGCAACTTCGATCCGAAAATTCAACCCGTGCAAGTCAAACGTCTGGTCGGTTTTCTCGCGCACCAGCGTGCGCGCGAACGGATTAGTGCACAAGCGTACTTTTCATACCGGGCGGCGTTGTGGGAACTGGAACGCGAAGCCGCTCTTTTACGCGGCGCCGAATTGTTGCAACGTTTTGCTGGTTTGCCGTTCGATCAAGCGCTCGCGCTGGCGGGGGCGCTGCTGCACCGTCCGCGCCTGGTCGTGCTCGATCGGCCCTCGGAGGGCGTGCGGGCGGCAGCTGCAGACGCAGCCCACGACGCCGCACTGTTCGCGGCCTACGGGCCGGCCGATCGGGTGGCGCGGGCCGATGTTGCGCACCTTGAAACGGCCGGCAGCCGGCCATGAGAAGCACGGCGACGCTGGCCATCGCAGCGGCGCGCATCAGATCGCTCCGGCCCGTCGTATTCGTGCTTGTGCTGATCAGCGCAGGCGCCGGCATCGGAGTGCAAGCGCTGCGCGAACCGGTCCCCTTGCTGCTGACGAGCCTCTTGTTTATGTCGGCAGTCGCGATCGCGATCGCTTACGCGAATCGCCCGCCACTCCAAGGTCCCTTGGCCGGCGTGGAAGAATCGGCGCCGCTCTTTGGCAGAGAGCGCGCTCGTGCAAATGCGATCGTACCAGGCGCGGTCGTCTTGCTCTGCGCGAGTGCACAATACGTTGGGACGCGCGCGCTTGGGCACGGCACGGTTCCTGCGATCTTGTTTTTGTTGAGCGCCATCGGGGGCATCACCGCGCTCACCATCGCACTTTCTGTGCCCCTACGCTCGCGGTGGAATCGCGCTCTCTACGCAGCGCTCGCGATTGGCGGAGCGCTCCTATCGGGCGGACTTGCCGCGTTTGTCCTCTTTGCGACGCGCAGCCAAGCCGCCGCTACTGCGGCAGCCTTAGCCGTTGCGCTCCCGGTGGGTTTTGTTGCGTTGCGCCAATACGGCGAGGCACTCGCTCGTTATGATCCGCTGCCCGGCGCTTAAGCCGGTGCTACGGGCTGCGCTATCGCGAGCTTCTCCAAGATGGCACGATTGAATTGTGGGATGTCGTCCGGGTTTCGCGAGCTCACCCAATTGGCATCCTGTACGACGGGCTGATCGCGGTAGAGCCCCCCGGCGTTGCGGATGTCATCGGCGATCGATGCATAGCCGGTCAACTGACGGCCGCGAACGACCTGCGCAGAAATGAGGACTTGCGGTCCGTGGCAGATGATGAACATCGGCTTCTTGACGGCGTCGAATTCTCGCACCAGGCGCTGCACCTCTTTGTCGGTGCGAATATGGTCGGGCGACGTCCCACCGGGAATCAACAGTGCGTCGAAATCCTCCGCGGTCACATCAGCAGCCAGCTCTTCCGCCTTTACGCTGATGCCTTCGTCGAGTCCGCGCTTGCCGCGGATCTTCAGCTTGGCCTTCTCGTCGACCCCGACGATCGTGACGATGCAGCCCGCTTCCTCAAGCGCGCGACGCGGCTCGGTCAGTTCTGATTCTTCGAAGCCATCGCCGAGCAGCGCGGCGATCCGTTTTCCTTCCACTGATTGCATGGCGGGCCTGATTCTCTACGGGCTTAAAGTGTCCCACCCGTCTGCTGCGCGGCTGCACGAAGCAGGTAGGCCAGCTCGATCTCCAACTTGCCGAGTTGGTCCAGGATCGGGTCTGCGCCGAGCGCGCTCAAAGTGGCATTGCGCTTGGTCATGTCCGCTTCGGGCACGGCGTGCCGCGGGTTGATCTCACGCATGTAAATGCGTGCGTCGTATCTGATCGGCCCCTCCGCAAGAAAGTAGAGCGGATCGAGCCCGTATGCGTAGACCTCAAGCGAAAGGAAGCCGGTCTTCTGCATGAATTCAATCGGGCGAAGACGCAGGGCATGTGCCAGGCGCGCCAACGCACTGACCGCAAGCCGCGCGTTGCCTTCGAAGACGTCTCCCAGGAGCGCCTCGGCCAGGCCGCTCGCCTGCGCCAAGCCGGCAAGATCGTATTCTCGCTCGACCGCGAGCTCTCGAAGCGCAGCGCCAAATGCTGACCCGCCCGCGGTGCCGAGCGCGGCGTCCCAACGTGGAGCATGCTCGGTCATGTTAGGGCACTACAGCAGAGAACTCGTTAGTCCCCCATCGATCGCGATCGTTTGTCCGGTCACGTAGCTGGCAGGGGCCGAACAAAGGAAGGCGACCAGCGGCGCAAATTCGTCGGGCTGGGCGATCCGGCCGGCCGGAATTTCGCGCTCCGCGCGTTCCCATTCTTCGTCGGTTTTGAAGAGTTCGCGCAAACGGTCCGTCGCGACGCGCCCGGTGGCAATGCAATTGACGGTGATGCCCTCGGCGGCGACCTCGATCGAGAGCGTCTTCATCGCCGCAACGACGGCCGCACGAAAAGTGCTCGAGAGGGTCAGCACCGGCGTCGGCTGCTTGACCGAGGTCGAGGTCAGCGCGACGATCCGACCCCAGGCTCGCTTGCGCATGGCGGGCAGCACTTGGTCGATCAAGAGTAAGAAACTCTTAAGGGTCGAGCGATATCCACCGTCCCAATCCGGCGCCGTGAGTTGCGAGTAGGTTCCCGGCTTGGGGCCGCCGGAATTGGCGATCAAGATCTCGACATCACCGCATCGCTCGCGGATCGTACGGCCCATACCGGCAATCGATTCTGGATCTTCCAAATCGACCGCGAAGGCGCCGGCATCGACTGCCCCGCGCTTTTTGGCCTCCTGTGCAACATCCTCAAGCTCGTTGACCCGGCGCGCCGCGACGACCAAGCGGACACCTTCGCCGGCCAGCGCCAGCGCGCAGGCGCGTCCAATGCCCGAACTAGCGCCGGTCACGAGCGCGAGCTTGTTGCGAATACCAAAATCCATCTTGTGCTCCAAGTCCGCAGCGCGCGTAGGGTTTCCTGTTGTTTTGACAGCCGCGCGCACACTCTGCTATGATTCGGCGGTCGCCGGGACGGACCAGGGGCCTGTACCCGAGTCGAGACGATCCTTGAATGAGGAGTTCATATAACGTGCCACTGACAAAAGACCAAAAGGCGGACATCGCCGCCAAGTACGCTCGCACGCCGGGCGACACCGGTTCGGCAGACGTGCAAGTTGCCGTTTTGACGGCATCGATCAACCAGCTCACCGAGCATTTAAAGATTCACAAGAAAGATCACCATAGCCGGCGTGGGCTCTTGCTGCAAGTCGGGCAGCGCCGCCGCCTGCTGGGATACTTGCAAAAGACCGACCTCGAGCGCTATCGCAAACTGATCTCCGAGCTAGGACTGCGCCGCTAGCCCTAGCAACTCCAGCCATCGCGATTGTCACCCTGAGCTTGCCGAAGGGCGAAGTGCAATTGCGCGAGCTGTTTGCGCAGTCCGCGTTCGCCATCTCGCATCGTCCAAACATGGTTGGCCTTAAAGAGCGGGCGCATGATCAAGCCCAGTTTTCGGATCAGCGGATGATTGGCGCGCACGCGCCAGTTGTACGTGACGTCGACCGAAGGGCCGGTCTGCTCAATCTCCCAACGGCCTTCCCCTTCGAGGTCGCCCCGCGCAATCAGACGCCAGCCGTTGGGATAGCGCTGTTCAACGACCTCGTATTGCCAGCGTAGCGAGTACGGCAAGGCGCCCTTGGTGACGACGTCGACGACTTTGCCCAGCGAGTGCAGCCCTCCGGCACGAACGATGTGGACCTCCCGATACACCGAAGGCCACCACCGCGGAATCTGCTCCGTGTCTTCAAGGACATCGGAAATCTCTTCACAGGTTCCCGGCAACCGCCAACGCGTTACAAAATGGTAGAGGTTGCGGTCGGATGCCAATCTAGTAACCGAGTGCCGCGCCGGAGGAGCGGCGCCGATCGCTGCCACCGAACCGTGCCCGCGTCTGCGGATCGACGAGGATCGCCTGAGCGCAACCCCACGGCGCATACTCCTTGAGCCGGTAACCCATGGCCTCGAGCGAAGCGCGCTCGGCGGCGTCGACCGCCCCGGGCTCGACTTGGAGCTCATCCGGCAGCCACTGGTGATGAATCCGCGGCGCATCGACCGCGGCTTGCACGTTCATCCCGTAGTCGATGACGTTTTGCAGCACGCCGAGCGTAATCGATATGATACGCGAACCGCCGGGGCTTCCAGTCACCATGAACAAGGCGCCGTTCTTCGTCACGATCGTCGGCGCCATCGAGGATAGCGGCCGCTTTCCACCTTGCGCCTGGTTTCGCACGCCCTGGATCAAGCCGTACATGTTCGGCACGCCGGCTTTCGCGGTGAAATCGTCCATCTCGTCATTGAGCAAAAATCCGGTGTCGCCGGCAACCAGATCCGAGCCGAACGAATCGTTGATCGTGTAGCTCACCGCAGCTGCGTTGCCCCACCGGTCAACGATCGAGTAATGCGTCGTCTGCGCGCGTTCCGAAACCGGCCCTAACCCTGGCGAAACCCGCGCGGAGGGCGTGGCACGATTAGGTTCGATCTGCGCTCGGAGTTTGGCCGCATAGTCAAGCGAGAGCAAATCCTTCACGGGATCCTGAACGAACGCAGGATCGCCCAAATAGGCGTTGCGGTCGGCGTAAGCGCGGCGCTCCGCCTCGACGACGTCGTGAATGCTTTGCGCAGAGTTCCAACCGTATGACGCGAGCGGAAAGCCTTCGACGATGTTGAGAATCTCGCACATCGTCGTTCCACCCGAGCTTGGCGGCGGCGCGGAGCTGATGTCGTAGCCACGATAGCGGCAGTGAACAGGCGCCGCTTCCTCCGCGCGGTAATCGGCAAAATCTTTGAGGGTAAGCAAACCCCCATTGGCTTGGCTTGCGCTGACGATTTCGCGCGCGATCCAACCGCCATAGAAGGCGCGCGCGCCGTCGCGCGCGATCGCGCGGAGGCTGCGCGCGAGTTGCGGTTGACGCAAAACCTCGCCGGCTCCATACGGCTTTCCCGCGCGTGTAAAGATCGCCCGTGCTGCACTCGAAGTATCTAACTCGTCAAGCGAGCTTCGATATTCGCGGACGTCACCCCGATCGAGGACGTAGCCGTTTTGCGCTAGCGCGATCGCCCGCGCCATCAAGCGCTCACGCGACATCGTTCCGAAGTGCGAGCGGGCGTACTCCATGCCGGCTACGGTTCCCGGCGTCCCGACAGCCTCGAACGATTTTGTGCTCGCACCGGCGACGACATCGCCGCCGGCATTCAAAAACATGTTGGGCCTGGCCGCTAAGGGCGCTCTTTCGCGAAAGTCGACGAATGTTTCCCGGCCGTTCGCAAACCGAAGCAACATGAAACCGCCGCCACCGATGTTGCCGCAGCATGGATCGACAACGGCGAGCGCATATCCGACGGCGATCGCCGCATCGACCGCGTTGCCGCCTGCTTTAAGAACGTCAACGCCGACCTGGGACGCGTAGTGCTGTTCGGTCACGACCATGCCGTGGCGACCGGTTGCCGGACCGGCGGCAAGCGATCCAACCGGCCAAACGAATAGCCAGAGTGCAGCTGCGATGGGTCCCACGGCGGGCTTCATCGTTTCAAGTCTTTGAAGCGCGGAACTCGGACTGGGTACGCGCCGCTTGGGTGCGACTTTATCCAGAGAACGCTTTGCACGGCGAGGTATTCGAAGTTTTCATAGATTGCAACGTTCTCAGCCGCCTCGCGCAGTTTTTCGATGCACGGCTCGATCCGTTCATAGAGGCTGCGAACAATCGTGGAGCTGACATCTAGGTATGATGACTTATCGATGAGGTCATATTTGACGTACGAGCCTAGTTGTTCGAAATAATCGCATATGTGAAGCCAAGGATGAAGAACTCTGTCAGCCCTCGTCGCTGGAAGCGAATCGACATAGGCCGGGTCCTTCAGTTTTTCGGCAAGTTCGCCGCCGCGCACGTATTGAACCCAAGATTGCATGTCGGGTTTTTGCCAGTCTTCCAACATCGTCACAAACGCGCTCAGCTGGTTGCTCGCGCGCAGGTGTCGCAACTGAATGGTCGCGGCGATCGCAGTGATGGCGATGACGACGAATGTCGCAGCCGAAAAGAGGGTGTTCCACAGCTCAAGCGTCATCCACGTTCGCTTTGACCAGGTCGCCGGAAACCATGCTGCAGGTCATGACCCCGCGACTCCCGAACTCGAGCTCCCTCATAATAAAGTAAGAGAACAACAAACCCTTCGACAGGCTCAGGGTGAGAGGCACGATTCCATCCTGAAAGCGTCGATCGACAGAGGAGAACCTGTGCCAGAATCCGTCTCGTTAGAGATGGGCGGGCGCACCCTGGTCATCGAGACCGGCGAACTTGCAAAACAAGCCAATGGGTCAGCTCTCGTCCGCTACGGCGATCAAAACGTCGTACTTTGTGCCGTCACCGCATCCGAGCGTCCGCGTGAAGGCATCGACTTCTTCCCCCTAACCTGCGACTTCGAAGAGAAGATGTATGCAGCCGGTAAGATTCCGGGCGGCTACATCAAGCGCGAAGGGCGCCCGTCCGAGCACGGAGTGCTTTCGTCGCGTCAGATCGATCGTCCGATCCGTCCGCTCTTTCCCGAAGGTTTTCGCAACGACGTGCAGGTCGTAGCGACCGTCCTGTCATGCGATCCGCTGCTCGATGCCGATGTCCTTGGCACGTGTGCGGCCGGTGCGGCCCTCGCGGTATCGGACATCCCATTTGAAAAGAATATTGCCGCCGTGCGCGTTGGACGCGACGAAAGCGGGGCTTACACGATCAACCCGCGCCTACCCGAATACGAAACCGGCGGCCTGGAAGTTGTCGTCGCAGGAACCGCCGACGCCGTCATGATGGTTGAGGGCAGTGGTAAGGAGATTTCCGAGGAGGACTTCCTCGGAGCCGTCGAGTTCGCGCACGAGAACATCAAGCGCATCGTGGCGGCAATCGACGAGTTAGCGAAAAAAACCGGCAAGGCCAAACGCGAGTATCCCCTTTTGAAGATCAACTCCGATCTGCGCGATTGGGTCCGCAAGAGTTTCGCGCAAGATGTTGCCAAAGCGATGCGGATCGTCGCGAAAGGCGAACGCAACGCCGCGTTCGATCGGATCAACCGCGATGAAGCGATCGCACGGCTCGGCAATGCGAACCCCGAGCTTCGCGCGCTGTTGGAAGATCCAAAGAATCCGGACTTCGAGAAGATCATCAAGTCGATGGAAGAGGACGAACTCCGCACGATGGTCGTCGACGAAAAAATTCGCCCGGACGGGCGCAAGCCCGACGAAATCCGCGAGATTTGGAGCAAAGTCGGCTACGTTCCGCGCGTTCACGGTTCAGGTGTGTTTACGCGTGGCCAAACGCAGGTATTTACCGCCGCGACGCTGGGTTCTGTTTCAGACGCCCAGCGGGTAGACGTGTTGCTGGACTCGGGCAACAAGCGCTACATGCACTTTTATAACTTCCCGCCGTATTCGGTAGGCGAAACGCGACCGATGCGCGGCCCGGGCCGGCGCGAGATCGGTCACGGACATCTGGCCGAGAGCGCACTCGTACCGGTGCTGCCAAAGGAAGAAGATTTCCCTTACACACTGCGCCTGATCAGCGAGGTCCTCGAATCGAACGGTTCTTCCTCGATGGCCTCAGTGTGCGGCAGCACGCTGGCCCTCATGGACGCGGGCGTGCCGATCAAGGACCACGTTGCCGGCGTCGCCATGGGGTTGATCCTCAAAGGCGAGCGCTACACGATCCTGACCGACATTCAGGGGCTCGAAGATGCCTTGGGAGAGATGGACTTCAAAGTTGCCGGCACGAAAGACGGGATCACGGCCGTGCAGATGGACATCAAAGTTGCCGGCGTCACGATCGAGATCATGCGCGAAGCGATGGCGGAGGCCAAAAAATCGCGCCTGTTTATCATCGAGAAACTCAAAGAAACGATCGCGGAACCCCGCAAGGAACTTTCAAAGTTCGCGCCGCGGATGATCATCGTGCAGATCAATCCCGCCAAGATCAAAGACGTGATCGGCCCCGGCGGCAAGATCATCAACAAGATCATCGCGGACACGGGCGTCAAGATCGATATCGAGGACGACGGCCGAGTCTTCATTACGTCCGTTGACGGTGAAGCAGGTGAGAAAGCACGCCAAATCGTTGAGTCGCTGACCAAAGACGTCGTGATCGGCGAAACCTACTTAGGTACGGTGACGCGGTTGATGAATTTCGGAGCCTTCGTGGCAATTCTGCCCGGCAAAGAAGGCCTCGTTCACATCAGTCAACTCGCTCCGACTCGGATCGAACGGGTTGAAGACGCCGTTAAAATCGGCGATGAAATCATGGTCAAGGTCGTAGAAATCGACGAGAAGGGCCGCATCAATCTCTCACGCAAGGCCGTTCTTGGTGGCGCAAGCGGCAACGGGGAAGCCGACTTCATTGTGAGGCGACCGCCGCCGCGCGATCGTGCGGGTGCAGGCGGCCCGAGCCGAATGCGCCGGCCGCGCCGCCGCCCGGAGTAAGATGCAAACTGGCGGAACTCTTAGCCAAGGCGCCCACCAATCGCCACCCAAATGAAATCGTCCCGCATCTCGATCCAGGAGACGCGCTCGTTTTCAGCGGCCACATCCTCCATTCGGGCACCAAGAACACGTCGAGCATCGAACGACCGCTCTTGGTCGCAAACTTCGAAGGTGCGCAGTGCAACGTAATTTCACGGGCCGTCGAATCGCAGGCCGATACCGACTGAGCGTGCGCGCTGCCTGACCTCCGATCCCAGAAAAAGATGGGCGTGCTTTCCGGCTGGAAAGAAAAGCGAGCCATCGACGTGGTTGAATCCAACACCACCGATGAGATCGCGGCGAAAGATTGCGTCGGCGCGTAGGTGGTCCTCATTTTCATAGGTTAACCACGCGGACCCGACGCTCGCAGCAGGTGCGAAGACGGCGAAGGAAGCGTACGGCACGTTTGCCGCACGGGTATCAGTCTCGCGCAAGAACCACGATCGAACGGTCAAGTGGGTCGAGAGCGCCCACGAAAGCGACACTCCGCCTCCTGCGACGATGCCATTATCGAGCCCGCGGGTCTGCTGCCGGTAGGCCGTGAACGATGCCCGCATGCGCCGCCGGTCGGTATAGCCCACCGTTTCCTGCAAGAGCGCATTGCGGTCAAAGTTTACGACATTTTCGACGGGCGGCGTCCCAAAGCGCTCCAAGAACGTCGGCAGGCGAAACGTCGAAGCCGCAAGCGACTCGAACGACCAGCGCCCGCCGTAGTGCCAGCGGTAGTCGATCGACGGCGTCACTAGCGAGGTTGCAGCGCCAAGCGTGTTGGCTCCGTAATTGGGCTGCTGCAGGCCCCCGCCGAAGAGAACATCAAATGCCGAAACGCCCGCCAAGAGGTCGTTCGCACTATTGTGCACGGAAATGCCGGTCGACAGTTGCGCTTGAGCAAGCGAAGCCGCGATGAGCGCCGGCGGCGGACCGCTTGCATAGTCGCCGTCTGAACGGCGGAATGAGGCTTCGAGGAAGACCGGATCGTTCGCAGTGCTGGCGACGCCTGCGCGCAAGCTGACGTCCGACCAGTCAGCACCGGTCGCAATCGCGCCAATGTTTGCAGCGTAGGTTCCGTGGTCGAGGATCAGCTGTCCGTAGGTCTCCTGCGCGCGTGTTCGCTGAAAAGAGAAACGCAGCGCGCTAAAGCTGGACATAATTTCCCGAGTTGGATCCGGCGCCAGACCTCCGCGCTCGGTCAAGACGGTCGCGTCAAAACTGCTGTCCGCTCGCAGCTCGCCCAAATCTGCGTCTAAACGCTCGCGCCATTCGTTACGATTGTTCGACGCGTAAGCGCCGCCCGTAACGGGCGACGCTGTGAAGTGCGCCTGAAGAACGCCGTCATCTCCAGCGCCGGCAAGCGCAGTGCCGCCGGCGGCTTGCGTTTCGAACTGGGCGATTCCGGCATCGGCTCGATCGCCATAGCGAAAGGCGGCGCCGCCCCCGCTCGTTGAGATCGCCTGGGCGCTGCGCGAAGGAAGGCTGAGAAAGGGTGAGACATTGGCTACCACATCGTAGTCCGGGACGTTGCCGTCCAGCACGAGCCCGCCGCTTAAGGCGAGGCCGCGATCGGAGACGGAGGGGCCCGGCAGAACGCCGCTCGAGTCGTTCAGCACGACAAAGGGCGCCAAACTCAAATCCGATTCCACGTGTGCGTAGGGGAGCGCAGCAACGTCGGCCGCCGCGGGCCCGTCGTGCAACACCAAGCTGAAGCGGTGCACGATAACCGTCAGTGGTTCACCATTTGAAACCGGGACCACCGCGGGCACGCAAAAATCGCACTCGATGCTCACCGTTGCGGCCCGGGATGTGGCCAGGGCGAAGGTGCCGTCGGCCGCCGTGCGTGTCGAATCCAGAAGTGAGTGAGCTGCATCGAACGCACGCACGAAAGCATCGGCCACTGCTTCCCCACCCTGATCGCGTACGGAACCCACGACGATCGGGGCCGCGGGTTGCGCGTGCGCCGCCGTCACGCAAACAGACCACAACAGCGGCCCTAAGATCCAACCCTTCACGTATTCTTCAGAACATTGGGCTATAATCACAAGCATGTCAACCCGCTTGCTGCGGCGCCTGCGGGTGTTTGCCGCGTGCGTCGCCGTCCTCGCCGGCGCGGGCCTGACCGTCGCTCGAGCTGTTTCGCTGGATAACCTTTCGCCGGCGCAGCTGCTCCCGTCGGATCCGCCGGCATTGCTCGGCCCAATCACTGAATCCGGGCGCAAGGGATGGGACTGCCAGCCGGAACACGCCGCAAGCGCGCCGACCGCGCGCGAGGCAGAGCTACCGGTCGACACTCCTGCGCGCTAACGCCGTGCCCAAGACACTGGCAGCAACGTTGATCCTCGCGTTGACCGCGAGCGCCCTCGCGCACGCTCAGGAGTACGGCGCACACACGCCGGTCCCGCAGACGACCAGTGCGCCTGCGATGCGTGGTTTTGCATTGCAACGCGAAATCCACGAACGCTTTCGTCTTGGCCTCGAAGCGCAGAGGCGCCAAGACTGGCGCGCCGCCGTGCCCGAATTCGAGCGGATCTTAACGTTGCAGCCCGGCGAGCCGCAGCGTTCGACAGCAGCCTACGACCTTGGAATCGCCTACGCCGGCCTGCATCGTTACGGCCAGGCTGCGGACTCCTTCCGAGCGGCGATCGCGACCGATTCCGAGTTTCTCGCGGCGTATGCAAACTTGATCGCCGTCGATCTGCAGAGACACGATATTCGCGAAGCTCGCCTTTTTGCCGATCGCTTTGCACAGCTCGCCCCTCAATCGGCGCGCGCGCTCTATTCGCGGGGCCTGGTCGCACTCTACGGCGGCGATGCCGCGACCGCGATCAACGACTTTGGGAAACTGCTGGTGAGTAATCCGTCATACGCGGTCGCTCACTACGACCTCGGCATCGCGGAAGCGAAATCGGCCCAATGGGCGCAAGCCGAGCGAGAGTTCGCGTCGGCTGTGGCACTTGCGCCAAATTACGCGCGCGCACGATTCGCGCTTGCGACCGTGCTCCTCAAGGAGGGCCGGCGCGCTGAAGCTCGCACGGCGCTCGATGCGACGCTTCGCGATACATCCGATCCCGCGCTGCGAAATCTCGCCGCCGCCCTGCGCGACTCGCTTTAGAAAGCCGCGCTGCTTCAGAAAATCTTCAGAGCGGCGGCCTAGCATAAGCCCTAGTTCCAAAAAATCCGGGCTTTGGAGGTGCGAGCCGCTCATGAATGTCGTCCAGCGTCTAGCGATCGACGCGGCGTCCGTGGCGCCGTGACGGTAGGGTTCCCTTGGCCGCCGAAACTGTAATCGCGATGCGCCTGCTGCTGATTGAAGATAACATCCCGATAGCGGCTGCGGTCCGTTCGATGCTGGAGCGCCGCAAATTCGCGGTCGACATCGCTTCTGACGGTCAGACCGGACTGGAGTATCTGCTTCGCCAGCCGTACGCGCTGGCGATCGTTGACGTCGTCCTACCCGGACGCGATGGTTTTGCAGTCGTCGACGAAGCGCGGCGGCAGGGGGTGCAGACGCCGGTGCTGATGCTAACCGCGCGTGACGCAGTCGAAGACCGCGTGCGGGGACTCGAAGGCGGCGCCGACGACTACCTCGTTAAGCCGTTCGAAGAAGCAGAGTTGATCGCCCGGCTGAACGCGCTGCTGCGGCGATCGGATCGTCCCTCACGTTCGCACATCGAGGTTGGTAAATTGGTTGTCGATCCAGCCGGCAGGACCGCATCCTATGGCGGTAAACCGCTAGACCTTGGCGCCACGGAGTTTCGCATGCTCGAGTTCCTGGCTCGCAATGCCGGCATCACCTTCTCCCGCGCGCAATTGCTGGAACGGCTTTGGGATTACGATTTTGATGGTTCGAGCAATATTGTGGATGTCTATGTGAGCCAGCTGCGCCGCAAGCTCAAGGCCACCGGTGGAGGCGGCTTAATCGCCACGGTTTGGGGCATCGGTTATAAATTGACGTGATCGCGCGACTCGTTACGCGCTACGTCCTCCTCTTCGTGGCCGTGCTGTTGGCCCTGGACATCGTCGCCTACATCTTTGTTGGCCGCACGTATGCAGCCGAATTGCAGCCGGCCTTGGGCACGCCGGAATATGGGCGCGCCTACGCCCTGGCAATGCGCCACGTTGCGGTAACGATTGCAACCTTCGACCTGCCCCTGATTGTGCTGGTCGGATTGCTTTCCTACGCGCTGGCTCGCGTGACGATTCGACCACTCGAGTTAGCGCGTCAACGCGAGCGCAATTTTGCCGCCGAGGCCGCGCACGAGCTACGGTCGCCCCTGGCCACGATCGCGGTCGTCGCGCAGGCCGCACGCGAGCAACGAGACTCAGAACTGCGCGCCTCGCTGGATACCATCGCCGCCACCGCGCTGGACGCATCGGAGATCGTGTCAGATCTTCTCACCTTGGCCCGAGAGCCGGCCGCGCACGCATTGCACCGCGAGATCGTCGACCTCGCAATCCTCACGCAGCAGTGCGCGCGGGAATTTGAAAAGCGGGCGATCGAGCGCACGATCGCGGTCGTCATCCAAACAGAGTCGGTCCTCGTCGAAGGCGACGAGCGCCGGCTTCGCGAGCTCCTTCGAAATCTGTTGGAGAATGCTCTGCGCCACGCACGCTCGGTGATCAGGTTGCGCAGCGTGTGTTCCGGGAAGCACGCGGAAGTAACAGTCGAGGATGATGGCACAGGGATCGACACGCAACTGCGTGAGCGAATCTTTGAACGCTTCTACCGAGCAAACGGCAGCGAAGGCCTCGGACTAGGGCTCGCAATTGGCCGTTGGATTGCATGTGCTCACGGCGGCGAATTGACCGTCGCCGACGGAAATAGCGGCGGAGCGCTCTTCCGTTTGCGCCTGCCCGCCACAAGCGCGCATTAAATTCCGCTAGCGATGCCCACGTTGTAGGCGGCGCTGCAGGCCTTTAGATTACGCGCGCCTTAAGAGAGTCCGCGATGGCTTTCGACTCGTTGCACGATTTTGTCGACGCGCTCGCTCGCGCGGGGGAGTTGCGCATTGTCAGTGCGGCTGTCGATCCGTATCTCGAGATTAGCGAAATCAGCGATCGAACGGTAAAGGCCGGCGGCCCGGCGTTGCTCTTTCGCAACGTCCGCGGATCCTCGTTTCCCGTACTGACCAATCAATTCGGCACGCGCCGGCGCATGGCGCTGGCATTTGGCGCCGATTCTTTGGACGCGGTTGGCCAGCGCCTGCGCGAGCTGATCGATCTCAAAATGCCGGCTACGCTTGGCGAACGCTTGCTCAAACTCGCATCGCTCGCCCCGCTTGCCAACCTGATCCCGCGCAGCGTAACGAATGCGCGCTGCCAAGAGATCGTGACAAGTGAGCCCGACCTGCGCGCGCTTCCGGTTCTAACAACGTGGCCGCTCGACGCGGGGCCGTTCATTACGCTGCCGTTAGTCATTACCAAAGATCCGCAGAACGGCGCCTATAACGCCGGTATGTATCGCATCCAGATCTTCGATGGACGAACGGCCGCGATGCACTGGCAGCGGCACAAACAGGGGCGCGCTCACGCATCTCGTTGGGGAGATCGCATTCCGGTCGCTGTTGCGATCGGCACCGATCCCATTTTGACCTATGCCGCCAGCGCTCCGCTGCCACCCGTGCTCGACGAGTTTGCGTTCGCCGGCCTCCTGCGCGGCAAGCCCGTTACGCTCGTCCGATGCAAGACGGTCGATCTGAAGGTACCGGCGGAAGCAGAGTTTATCTTGGAAGGCTATGTTGACAACACCGACCTGCGAACCGAGGGACCTTTTGGCGATCACACGGGCGTCTACAGTTTAGCCGACCAATACCCCACCTTTCACGTGCAATGCATTACGCACCGTAAGGATGCGATCTATCCTGCCACCGTCGTTGGAAAGCCACCGATGGAAGATGCGTGGCTCGGGAAGGCGACCGAGCGCATATTTCTTCCTCTCCTGCAGATGATCGTCCCCGAGATCGTCGACATGAACCTGCCGGTCGAAGGCGGCTTTCACAACCTCGCGATCCTCTCGATCAAAAAGACCTACCCCGGTCAGGCTAAGAAAGTGATGAACGCGCTCTGGGGTCTCGGGCACATGATGATGCTCACGCGCGTGCTCGTTATCGTCGACGACGACATCGATGTGCAAGACATCCGCTCAGCCGCGTGGTTTGTTCTCAACAATCTGGAGCCCCAAGCGGACGTTGTGATGATGCCAGGGCCGGTCGACGATTTGGATCACGCGTCGCATTCACCCGCGCTGGGCATGAAGATCGGCATCGACGCGACGCGCAAAGACAAGAGCGAAGGGTACACGCGTGCCTGGCCGCCGGATATAGTGATGAACTCCGCGACACGCGAGCTCGTCGATCGGCGCTGGAACGAGTACGGCCTCGAACGCGGCGCGGGATCGGCAGATGCGTGGTCCGGCCAAGGGGACGCGGCGCTCCAGCGCTTGCTCAAGAGCCGCCCCGACGGATTGAACGCCGAAGATTGAGATATAACGCCGCCCTGGTCTTCTTAAAGGACCTTCGGATCGAGCACACGCTCTTTGCCTTGCCGTTCGCATACGTCGGAGCGGTGCTGGCGGCGCATGGACTACCGTCGTGGCACGTTTTGTTTTGGATCACGATCGCGGTGCTCGGCGCGCGGACGAGCGCGATGGCGGCCAACCGCTACTTCGATCGCCACATCGACCGGCGCAATCCACGCACGGCACGGCGAGCCGTTCCCAGCGGCAAGCTCAAGCCGGCAGTGATGGTGTGGGCGATCGGAGCCGGCTTCGCGGCGCTGATCGTAAGCGCTTGGATGCTCAATCCTCTATGCGTCAGGCTGCTGCCGATCGCCGTCGTTGGCGTGCTCTTCTATCCGTTATGCAAACGATTTTGGTGGGGGACGCACTTCGTTCTCGGTGCGATCGACGCGCTGGCGCCGCTTGGAGCCTACATCGCGGTCGCCGGGGCAGTCAGCCTGCCGGCGATGCTGCTCTTCGTAGCGGTGCTCGTATGGGTTGCCGGGTTCGACATCATCTACGCGCTTATGGACGTGCGCATCGATCGCGAGCAGGGAATCGAGTCGGTCCCCGCACGCTTCGGCGAACCCGTGGCTCGGCGTCTGCCGGCCGCGCTGCACGTCATCATGATCGTGGCCCTCGCGCTCGCCGGATATCTCGCCGGCGCGTCGTGGTGGTATTTCCTGGGAATCGGCGGCGCAGCGGCGTTGCTCGTTTTCGAGGAGCGTCAATTCAATCGTGCCCAAAACGCGCTCGTGCTCAACGAGCGCATTTTTGTTTCGAACATGGCCTTCTCCGTCGCGTTCCTCGGGACGACGGTAGCGGGCTTTGCGTTACGGTGAATATGTCCACCCGTCGCAGGTTCCTGGCCGCAACCGGCGCCGCAGCCTGGGCAGCGGGCGCGAGGCCCGCCTTGGGCGGCACTTTTGCGCAACAGCTGACGATCGCGGCCGTCGTGCCGCTCACGGGACCGCAAAGCGCCGCGGGCGTGCAGATCGCCAACGGCGTACGGCAAGCGGTCGATGAAGCGAACCGACTGATCGGCACGCTCGACCGATCCTTTGCGATGCGCGCTTTTGATGATCAAAACTCTTTCGTCGGCGCGGTGATGGGCGCACAGTTTGCGAGCGCCGATCCGACGGTGATTGCAGCGGTGGGGCATCTCAGCGGCTCGGTCACGCTCACTGCTTTGCAGCAGTATGCAAATGCACGCATGCCGCTGATCGTTCCCGCATCGAGTGCGGATCGCATCACCGCGCGCGGTTATCGCAATGTCTTTCGGCTGCCGACCAAGGATTCCACGGAAGGTCAACTCTTCGCGCGCTATCTCGTATCGAAGGCGCGGCCGACCAAGGCCGTCGCGCTGACGCAGGACGGCGACTATGGCGGTGATGTCGCGCGTGGATTCGCGGCGCAGGCTGCAATCGAAAGACTCGTGACGACCACGATCGTGCTTGCGGCCGCCGATTCTCAGTTTTCCGATGTCGCCCGGCGCGTCCTAGCGGTCGAGCCGGACTTTGTCTTTCTGGCGGGCAATGCGGATGCGATGGGCCCGGTTGCGCCTGCGCTGCGCGCGGCGGGTTTCAAGGGCGCCTTTGGCGCATCGCAAGGATTTTACACGCCGGCCGCGCTCCAGTACGCTAGTGAGTTGGCCGACGTATTGATTTCAACGTCGATGCCGCCGCTCGAGCGAATTACGGCGGATTTTCAATACGTCGGAGATCTGAGCGCTCAGTACGGCGATGTTACACCGCTCCTCGCCTTTGGGTTCGCAGCCGGCCAAATTCCGATCGACGCCGCCCGCCGGACCGGCGTGTCCGACCGGCTTTCGTTGATGCGCGCCTTGAGCACAGGCGGGTCGTATGAAACGCTCTTGGGATCTTTCAGCTTTTCGTTAACAGGCGACCCAATCGATCCCAACGTCTATTTCTACACCCTTGCCGAAGGAAAGTTCAAGTACGTGGGCGCGTCACACCCCAGTTCGTTTTTGTAGAGAATGCAACAATTCCCAATGTCATGCTGAGCCGTGTCGAAGCATGACCATGCTGGCAATGTCACACTTCGACAAGCTCAGTGTGACACGGGGACTAGCGCCGAACGGCACGATCCGCACTCTGCGGCACGGTTACGTGATGCACGCGCTTGCCTTGCGGCGGCACCTCATCGCAAGCTTCCTCAAGGACGAAGGCAAACCGCAGGCGCCATGCGCCTAGCGTGATCGAAAATTTCGTTCCGAGAAACTCCATCGTTATGCCTCCAAACGGCGCCACTGCAACAACGACGCCAGCAATGCAGCCACAGTAATCAGCGCCAGCGCTGCGATAGAATAGCCGACGCCGAGCGGCACTAAAGTGAGCATATGCGCCCCCTCCTCGGACCCGCCGAAGGAGGGCAGGTAAGCGATCGGATTCAGCGTGTCGACCACGCGAACGACCGCACCGATGTTGAGCCATTTTACCATCGTAAGCCCGGGCAGGATGAACGACGCGGGCCATATGAGCGCCAATGCAATCCCGCCCGCGCGCCGCAGCGATGCCGTCGCTGCCATCGCAAGCGCATAGAACGCCAGCATGAAAAGCAAGCAGACGCTTACCGTTGAGAAGGTCCCTTGATCGGCCACGATTATCCCCGCAAGACCGAACATTGCCAGGACTGCAACGCACATGCCAACGGTGATCGCGGTCAGCACGAGCATGGCGCATGTATCCACCACCATGATCGTGGCCGCGTAGGCTTCGCGCCGTACGGGCTTGGTCCACGTTAATTCCAAATGCCCATCATTTTCGCGCGAGAGGGCCAGCCCAAGGATCGACCCGAAGATCGCTACGAAAAACGCCGCAATGCCGAAGAGCCAATCTAGCGGTATCTTATGAGTGCGGCTAACGGTCGTCGTCATCGTTCCATGCTGGGATCGCGTGACCGAAACGATTCCAAAATTCGCGTGTGAATATGAGTGTCTCGACCTGCGGGCCGAGAGCTCGGTCACCGCGACCGTTTGAATGCCGCTTCGATCGGACCGAAAAACAACGTGTTGGCCCTTGTCATCGAAGGTCGTGATCTCGGTTCCATCCGCGCTCCCGCTGTGCGTAACGTGCTGCGCCGTTGGTGGCACCGTATAGTCGCCGACATTCATCGACCCGTGACCAAAGATGCGGCCAATGACGGCCAATGCGAACAGCGCGCCCAAAATGATCAAGAAAATGCGCATCACGCGCCAGGCGCGCAGCATCTCAACGTAATACATCAGTTCTGCTCCCGATTCTGCACGATTGCACCCTGCTCTAAGTTCGCCGACGGGTCGACCGCGCCGAGGAAAATATCTTCCAGATTGAGGTCGAGCGTGCGCACGTCCCGAGCACCTAGTTGCGTGATTCGATTGGCCACGTTATCGCTATCACTGCGCACCGACACGCGCAGGATCCGCCCGGTGCGCTCGATACGGCGCACCCCCGGATCAGCGCCCAGGCCGTCGATCGAGAATTGGTCGGAATCGAAGATGCCCTCCACGATCTTCCAGCCGCTCTTGAGATCGTCAACCGCGCCTTCAAGCAGCAGCTTGCCGTCGAGCAAGATCGCGATCGTCTCCGCCGCGCGCTCGACCTGTCCAATTTGATGTGAAGAGAAAAGGATCGTCTTGCCTTGGGCGGAGGCATCGATCATCAGTTTGAGCACGGCTCGCTGGTTGACCGGATCGAGGCCCGTTGTTGGTTCATCCAGAATCAAGATGTCCGGTTCGACGGCAAACGCGAGCACGACCGCGGCCGCGGTCCGCATCCCTTTCGAGAGAGCGCGCACGCGCTTACGCGGATCGAGTGAAAATAGGGTGAGCAATTCTTTTGCACGACCCACGTTGAAGCGGCTGAACGCGCGGCGCTGCATCTCGAGGTGTTCGCCGAGCGTCATCCAGTCGTAGAGCACGCTGCGTTCGGGTATATAACCGATGCGCTCAAACGTCCGCGCTTCCAGCGGCGCGCCGTCGTAGAGCACTTCGCCGTGGTTCGGACGCGCAAGCCCCAACATGCATTTGAAGGCCGTCGTCTTGCCGGCGCCGTTTGGGCCAAGCAGTCCGAAGACGCTTCCTTTTTCGATGTCGATGCTGAATTCGCTCAGCGCCGCAACCGGACCATATGACTTCGAGAGGTTGCGAATGGAGATCGTACTCATTGTGCTTCTTCCTTAGGGAACCAGCGCTCGAGGGTCGTTTCAATAAGGGCAGCCACCTCCAAGCGGGAGAGGCCGAGTGATTTAGCTTGGCGGACAGCGATGCTCAGCGCTTGCGCGGCAACATCATCGCGGGTTTTATTCGCGGTGCCCGTTGCGCCGTTGGCCCGCACGAACGAGCCGCGACCAGGCGCGGTCTCGATTACTTCATCCCGTTCGAGTTCACGGTACGCACGCGCAACGGTGTTCGGATTGATCGTCAGATCCAGCGCGAGCTGCTTGACGGTCGGCAACTGCTCGCCAGGCGCTAGGGCGCCGACGGCCACCGACCGCTTTACCTGGTCGATCAGCTGGAGGTAGATCGGAACACCGCTGCGCGGGTCAACCGTGAAAACGGACGGCATCGATTACGCCTGCGGACCCCAACCCGTGAACAGGCGGACGCTGATATTGATCGGGCGCACCGGGCAACGTAGCTCGACTGAGGGCTGCGACTCGGAGCGATAGGTTTGTTGTGTCATTTTGGACCCTTTCTCTTACGGCTAGTACCAATGTGCTGTTGTACTATGACACTAGTATAATAGCATGACTTTTCGACTTGTCAAGGGGGTCTCAGCCAGCGGCGCCCCGCGCCGCAGAAAGCCTAGCTAGCGTTTCAACCAAAACACCCGGATGAGCGCAGGGGCTCCTTGCGAGTACTCTTGACTAATCGGGCCCAGGGCCTGGTCCAGGTGCGCCGCTCCGGCAGCAAGAAGGCGGGGCATCTCTTCGCCTGGCTACTTTGTGCGCTGCCGGATTTTGTCGTGAGCTGCTGATATTATGAAGGACTCGCTGTCGTTCCGACTCCCCAAAGCCGAGCTCCACATTCACATCGAAGGGACGCTCGAGCCGGACCTGATTTTCGCGCTGGCGGAGCGCAACGGCGTTAGACTCAAATATCAGTCCAACGACGAGCTCCATGCCGCCTACCGCTTCAAGGACCTGCAATCGTTCTTGGATCTGTACTACGCGACAATGGCAGTATTGAAGACCGAGCAGGACTTCGCCGATCTCGCTCACGACTATTTCGTGCGCGCGCACGATCAGGGCGTTCTCCACGCCGAAATCTTCTTTGACCCCCAGGCTCACACGATGCGCAACATTCCTTTTGAGGTCGTCATCGACGGGTTGTGGTCGATCGTTCGTGAGAGCGAGCGGCGCTACGGAATGACGTCGAAGCTGATCATGTGTTTCCTCCGCGATCAGAGTGCGGAGTCGGCCATGGCGACCTTACAGACGGCGCTGCGCTATGGCGAGCGGATCATCGGTGTCGGGCTCGATTCCGCCGAAGTGGGACATCCGCCGAGCAAGTTCAAGGCCGTCTTCGACCGCGCGCGGGCGAATGGGTGGAAAGCCGTCGCTCACGCCGGTGAAGAGGGACCTCCGGAATATGTTTGGGAGGCGCTTCGCCTGCTGAAGGTCGACCGGGTTGATCATGGCAATCGCAGCCTCGAAGACCCGCAACTGGTTGAGCAGTTGCGCAACGAGCGCGTACCACTAACCGTGTGCCCCCTCTCCAACGTGCGGCTACGGGTCGTCGATACCCTCCGCGATCATCCGCTCCGCAAGATGATCGACGCAGGGCTGATGGTGATGCTGAACTCGGACGACCCGGCCTACTTTGGCGGCTATGTCGGCCAGAATTATAGCGCCGTTACCGACGCCCTCGACCTGCCGGCGGAAACGCTCGTCGCGCTCGCTCGCAACAGTTTCGAAGCGTCGTTTCTCGACGCCGGCCAACGCGCGGATTACCTCTCAAGGCTCGATGCTGCGGTAGCTGCTCCGAGTGACGCTCCAACATCGCGTTAACGTAGAACCGACTGCGTCTACTGCGCCGGAAGGTTAGGTGGGCCGAGTCCAGCGCTCGATCAGGGAGGCATGCTCCGGGAACGCAGCCAGCAGATCCTCGCGTGAGGCGAGCTCGAAGTCCTCGAACGCGAAGCCCGGCGCTACGTCGCAGCCCTTAAGCGCGTAGCCGTTCTCATCGCACACATGCGCGGCGAACCATGAGCCGGCCTCAATCACCGCTTGGCACTGGTTGCCTTTACCGATGACCTCTTGGCGGTGTTGACCGTCTCCATCGATGACCTCGATCGCCACCGGCGCGCCATGGTAGTGGTGCCAGATCTCGTCGGACGCCAGACGGTGGAATGCCGAGAACATCTCGCCGGAGAGAAGGAAGAGGATCGACGTCAGCGCGCTGCGAGTCGCCGAGCCCGTCTGGACGCGAATGCTGCTGCGGTGCGTCTCGCGAAAGTAGCCGCCTTCCGGATGGGGTTCGAGTCCGAGTTCCTCGATGAGACCTTGCACGGCGGAGCGCATCGCCGCTAGTTCCACGGTCCCCTCGACTTCATCTCTTGCAGCTCGGCGTCCGGGCACGCGAACGCGTGTGCTAGTCGAGCGGGCGCGAGAGCGGAGCGTGCACGGGGGCCGGCGATTTGTGCAACAACGTCATCGAGGCATATGCGCCGAGCCACGACCCGAGGGCGGCAAAGAGCACGTACGTCCAGTGCTTCGTGTAGGTAATCACCGCAAACGACGAGAGCAGATACCAGACTGCACTCCACGAGGCAGCCGATACGCGCCGGCGAGACGAAACGGCGGCCGTGAACAGCACGTAGACGGCGTCCGTCGCCGCGGTGCTCGCGATCACTCCGAGAGCGAGCAGGGGTTGGATACTTGCGAAATCTTCAATCATGCCCGTTCCTACGATGCCCGCTGCCAACTCGACCTTCAGCTCTCCGCGGAGCGGCGCTGAGGTTGTCGAAGGGTTCACGATCGTGCCGGATTTTTTTAGGGGTCGCTGGTCGCTTCGCACGCGGGCCGAAGCCCCCGTGCTTTGGGTCACGCTCCTACTGGCGCCCGCCATCCTCGCCATCGTCGGAGCGTTTCTTCACCAGACCCTCGGCATCTCCACGATCGCTGTGCTCGTGGTCGCTGCGATGATCTACGTCACGCTTGCGCGCGGCCAGCTGCTCGGCAGCAGCGTGCTGATCACAAGGGCGCACTTGCCGGAGGTTTTCGCAGGGGTTGAACGTTGCGCTGCGCTGCTCCACCTTTCGATGCCGCTGATCTTCGTTCGTGACGACGTGTTCGTGCCGATCGTCGCGCTCGGCTTTGGCGAGCCATACTCGCTCGTGATATCGAGCCATTGGCTCGACCATTTCAAAGAAGATGAATTGGCCTTCATGGTAGGGCGCGAATTGGGACACGTCGCGGCAGGCCATACGCGCCTGACCTCACTTCTGAGCGTCAACGGCAAAGAGAACGCACTGGTCTCGATCGCGTTCGGCGCGTGGCTGCGGCGCACGGAATACACGGCGGATCGCTTCGGGATCCTGTGCTGCGGATCCATCGATGCCGCGCAGCGCGCCATTGCAGTCGCCACGCTTCACCGCTTCGCGCGCAGCATCGACGTTGAGACCTATTCACGCCAGAATGAAGCCTTTTCCGGCGATTCCGTCTTGCGCATGGGCGAGTGGTTCGCGGCGCAGCCCTACGCAACGAACCGCATCGCGCGTCTGCGCGGCTTTTGCTCGTCCGAACTCTATCGGCACTGGGAAGACCAGCTGCAGAAAGACCCCGCCGCGCGAGTTGCGCTCGCTCCGGTACCGCGTTCGGGCGCCGTAGAGCGTGTGGACTGTGCCGGGTTCGGAAGGCGAGTCGCTGCGCTCTTCATCGATCTCGTGCTCGTCGCAGCACTGGCCCAAGCGATTCCCACGTTGATCGCAGGCAGTTTGCGCTCAGGCGACAATGCTACCGTTCGCCTCAGTCCGCAAGAAATGCGTCAGCTGCAGAGCAAATCGCCCGAATGGGTTAACGTTGTTCGAAGCCTTATGAACAATAGCGGCGTGCTGAGCCTGGATTTTGGGCTCAGCGGTCTGCTGGGAAAACTTGCGCTCTATAGCTTTCTTTTGGTCGCGCTCGCCGGCCAGACATTCGGCATGATGATCCTGGCGATCAAGGTAACGACCAAGAATTTCGCGCGGCCACCGCCCTGGCTTGCTCTGTGGCGATATTTGCTCGCGATCCCGTTAGGCGTGTTCTCATATCTGTTCGGTTTCTTGGCTCGTGTGCAGCTGATCGACCGGCTCTCGGGCACGCGCGTCGTGCGGCTGGAACGCGCCCTCGAGCGGGTTTCTATCTCACACTGAGCTTGTCGGGTCCATCTGCAGCGCGTTGTTGACGCGGTTGAAGTAATTGAACAGTCCGATCGTGCAGATGATCTCGACGATTTGCCCGTCATCGAAGTGCTTGCGCAACCCCTCCCACAACCCCTCGGGCAACGCTCGCGGTTCGCGCGTCATCGCGACCGCGACCGCTAGTGCGGCGCGCTCAGCAGCCGAAAATCTTTCGCTGCGCGCATAGTCCCAGAGCTCGTCGAGCATCGCCTGCTCAACCCCAAGACGCCTTGCCAAGGCGCCATGCGAACTCATTCAATAGTCACAGTCGTTGAGCGCAGAAACCATCACGACACACAGTTCCTTCAGCCGCTGCGGCACGGTGCCGCGTTCGGTCACTGCGCTCATGTGCTCCGCTGCCGTTCGCATGATTTCCGGCCGCACCGCAAGCGTGCGAAACATGTTTGGGTAGTTGCCGCGCGCGTCGTAAAATTGTTGCAGCACCGCCCGCGCTTCGGGCGCAGCCGCCTGGGGATCAAGCGCCGGCAGGCGCGCCACAGCTAGCTCGCGCTGATCCAGCGGCGAAACCGCGAGTCGTTCCGCACGGGATCCCACCGAGGATCTAAGGTGAGCCACATGCGATCTTCGGGTGAGCGGACGCGGGCTCGCCGCATGTAGGACAAGGCGTGCTTGCGATCCCCCAACCCGACGTAGACAAGGGCCACATCATACGGTGAGACATCGCGCGAGCGGCTGCCGGCGTCTCGCAACGCGGCCAGGGCTTCTTGATGGCGGCCCATGCGCGCGTACACGCCCGCTAGGAAGATCTCCGCGTCACTCCGCTTGCTGCGCGAGGCACTCGCGTAATGCTTGAATGTGTCGATCGCTGCCGAATAGGCGTTTACTTGTTCCTGCGAAAGTCCCAAGAGTAAGGCGGAATCCATCCGATTCGGGTTCAGGTCGAGCGCCTGGCGCAAGTAACGGATCGCGGTGGTGTACCGGCGATCGAAATACGCCTCCGTTCCAAGCCAGGCGCTGGTCGCCGTGGCCACGGGCTCGAGGGCCGCTGCTTTCTCGAGTTCCTGGCGAGCCTCGGCTTTGCGACCCCGCAACAAGAGTGAAGTTCCGTACCATTCATGCGCGAGTGCGTAGTTCGGATTGAGCGCGAGCGCACGCTTGAACTCGTTATCCGACCGTGTCATTCGATGGTCGAATAGTTCCAACGTCATCGCATATGATGTATGCGCTTCCGCGGAGCCCGGATCGACGCGAAGCGCAGTCCGCGCGTAGGCGCGCGCCTCCTTGTCCATACGCTTGCAGGTCATACTCATGCAATAATCCGCGATCATCGAATACGCATCGGCGAGGGCGGCATAGCCGATCGGGCTACGACGATTCGCCTTGACGACCTCGCTGAAGTACCCAACACTCTTGGCGAGGCTCTCGGGCGTTCGCAGGTTCCAGTAATACCGCCCCAGCGTGTAAAGACGCGCGCTCTCGGCGCTCAACCGCGGTAAGTACGGGATGCTTTGCGAGCGACTCGATGCGGCCGCCACGCTGAGTATCATCACAACGGCCGCCGCCGCAGCCGGCAAGCGCGTCACCCAATGCCGGCTGGGTGCCTTTGGCTCCCCAGCGACGACTTTCATGTCTGCGAGCAAGCGGTATCCTCGACGCGGAACAGTCTCGATGCGACAGGAACCCGGATGGGCTCGCAAGACCTTGCGCAAGACGTAGACGTTTTGCGCGAGGTTGGCCTCCTCGACATATCCCTCGGGCCAGATGCGCTCGAGCAGCTGATCTTTAGACACGACCTCTCCCGCGCACTCCACGAGCGCCAGGAGCGTTTCGACCACCTTCGGACCCAGCGCGAGCGGCTCGCGCCTGTGACGCAGCAACAGCCTGGCAACGTCCAACTCATAGGAGCCGAACGCGTAGATTGACGGACGTTGCGGGTTCTGATTCATCGATTTGACCCTTTTTTGAAGACGTCGGAGCGAATCTTCTGCCATCTTTGTACCGTAGGAGACCTATGAGCTGTTTCGGCGCACATGCGTAGAGCAATCTTTTTCTTGGCCGTGGCGGGCGGGGTCGCTTTTTCCGCCGCGCCGGCGCGGGCGGCCGTCGTTGCATCGCAGAGCTTTCCGGCGGTCCTCGCTCCTCATCCGCTGCCGCTGGACCCCACGCTCGCCGACCCTGCGTGGGCCGCCGGGGCGATCCCCGAGAGCGCTTACCAGAACATCACGACGCGTCAGCGTGCACCCTTCCCAACGAGCGTCGACGTCCTCTATGACGCGAATAACCTGTACGTCGCGTTTCATGCTGAGCAGGGCTCGACCCCGATTACGGCCACGCAGACCGCCAACGACGTCGGCTTCGGCATCGACGATTTTGTCGGCATCGGTATCGACACGAGCGGCAACGCCTCCCAGGTATACTTCTTCGAAACGACCCCACGTGGGGTACGCTACGAGCAGGCAAGCGAGAATGCGCGCTACCGCCCGCAATGGCAGGCCGCGGCGAAGGTCGTCGGTACGGCTTGGAACGCGGTCATGATCATTCCGCTCAAAGCGATGCGGATCGGTGCACAGTCGACATGGCGCATCAACCTCTTGCGCGGAATCGCGGCTGTCGGCGAGCACTACAGCTGGGCTTACGACGGGGTGATGTCAGATGCGCCTTCGGGACAGTGGCCCATCGCAACCGTTACGGACGCACGCTTTTGGCCGACGTTCGCCGGTTTGAAGATTGCGGGTGGGGCCGGCGCCGTCCGACCGAGGCCGCATCTCGAGGTCTACGGGTTATCGAGTTCCGGCGAAAACCGCAACCTTTTCGCCCAATCGAACGGCACGTTTCTTCCCGAAACGGTTCGTAATGCGGGTTTGGATTTGACGTATCCGCTTACAAACACCATCAACTTCGTCGCAACGGCAAACCCGGACTTTTCAAACGTCGAAATCGATCAGCAGACGATCGCACCGCAAGAATTCCGGCGCGCCCTGCAAGAGTACAGGCCTTTCTTCGCGCAAGGCGCAAACTTCATCAATCCGAATGTGGCACCGTACGGCGGCTTCATCGGGCCGCAAAACCTCATCTTTTACTCGCCCAGCATCGGGCCGTTCGATCGCGGCGCAAAGATCGAAGGGGCGTTCGGAAAGCAGTCGTTCGGCATCCTAAACTTTCGAGGCTACGACCAAGTCAGCGGCAACGAATTCGACGACGTAGCTTATGGCTACAAGCACTCCTTGCCGGATCGAACCTTCCTGTACTGGGCCGACGGCGTTTTAGCTCACCACAGCGTTAGCGGAACCGACGCGACCAACGAGGCCGGCATCGCAGGGCGCAATTTGAAAACGGGCTTCGTATGGGCGCTCGATCAGGCGTTCGAAAAAGGCTCCGATGTACCGGCCCCGGGCTTCGCGCGTTCGTTCAACGGTTTCATCGACGTCCATAAGCCGTTCTACGAGACGCTCGTCGGCTACAACGACATCTCCCCGAACTACAATCCGATCGACGGCTTCACGACGATTTCGGACGTCCGCGGCTTCAACTTCTATTTCAGCCCTCAAGGCAGCACTGGCGCACTCAAGAATTGGAATGTCTTTGCCTACGCCGACCGTTTTTTCGACCGCTCAGGGGCGGTACATGAAGCTGATACCCAACTTTTCGTCAATGCGACGTTCAAAAACGGTTTCAGCTTGAACGGTGTCGGACCGCAGGTCGGGTTGCTGCGCAGCTACGCGCTCGATGATCCTAACCGCACCGACCCCGGCACCCACGCGCGCATCTACCCAGGCGGCTGCGCCGATCCGAGCCTTCCCTTTGGCAGTTTCACCGGGTATCCGGGGTATTTCTGCGGACGCACCGACCGCTTCAACCTCGTGCAACTCAACCTCGGGTACCATGACGGAACACCGAGGCCGATCGACTTCGGATTTGCCGCGGGGCCGTTCGGTGCAAATTTCACGCACTTGTACACGTTGACGACGTCACGTCCTCTCGGAACGCGTTATTCGATCTCCGCAGAATATGACGGGACGGTCGAGCGGTCATTGACAACCGGCGCCCTGCAGTCACAATGGTTACGCCGCATCACGCTTGGAGAAACCCTTGGCAGCGATGCGAACCTGTCGTTTTCCCTGCGCACGATTAGCGGCCTGGGCGGCTTTGCGACGCCCGGCGTAAACTTTTCAGCCGGTTACCACCGCCACTTCGCAAGCGGTAACGACCTCTATATCGACTACGGTACGCCGGCGGCGACCGCAACGCTCAACCGCCTGATCCTCAAATACGTCTTCCGTGTCGGAGGCGGGGCGGGAACCTAGGTGCCCTCTTCGTCCTCCTCGACGAACTCATCGCCTTCTTGCGAATCGACATCCGGATCGAGGCGTTCGGTTTCGGCCTCGTCTTCGCGTTTCGCGCCGGAAGGAAAGTCTTCTTCGGTCAACTCGTTTTCGTACGTATCTCCGCGTTCCATAGTCTTTCCTCAATCAAGGCACGTGCTTGAAACATCATAGCGCATCAGTGCATTCTGCACCTATACTGTCCCTGAAGCACAGATTTCACTTCTCACTCGTTACAAAGGATGTACCGTGAATACCCGACCTAACCCGGAAACGCCGGCTGCCCACGAGGCAAGGCCCGTGATTTCGTTTGCGCGACTCATAGAGATCGCACCCTCGTCGCACTCGTTTGGCGGCTGGGGCGTTAATGTCAGCTTAAACTAGTATCTCGTCACGATGAGGAGTCCGCCGCGGATTCCTCGTCCGCCTCTGCGCGCTCGCCTTCGAAGATGTCGCGCTCGCCACGGACCATTCCCGTGTCATCGGCGCCGATGACGGCGTCATCCCGATCTCCGTCGTCATCGTCTTGGTCTACGCCCTCATCCGCGCCCTGGTCCAGGTCACGTTCGATGTCATCAGGTTCGCCCGAACCAACGGTCATGTTCCCTCCTCCATTATCGTCTTGCATGACGCAACGTGCGGTGCATGTACCCAAGGGACAATATCGCTAACCTATGCCAAGTACGGCTCGTGCGGCAGGATCGGCTTCAGGATACGTTCCAGCTCTTCAAAGACCGCAGGATCCGGGTGCAACTCGGCCGCCTTGAGATTTTCGTCAACATGCTCGATCTTTGTCGCTCCGATGATCACGCTGGTCACAGCCCGCTGGCGTAAGCACCACGCGAGCGCCAGTTGGGCCAGCGAGCACTTCGCTTTTGCCGCCAGCGGTCGTAGCTTTTGCACCGCGTCCAGCACGGGCTGGGTGAAGTAGTCTTCCATCATCTCGGCCGCCGGGCCGGCCGCACGCGATCCTCCCGGCGGATGCCGTGCGTTAGTGTACTTTCCGCTCAAAATTCCCATCGCGAGCGGCGACCATACGACGTTGCCGAGACCATACTGCTCGCAAGCCGGCAGAACGCGTTCTTCGATTCGCCGCCACAAGGCGCTATACTGCGGTTGATTGCTGATCGGCGCCGCCCACCCGACGGCCCGGCACAGGTTGACCGCACTGACGATCTGGTCCGCGTTCCACTCCGAGGTGCCCCAGTAGAGAATCTTGCCGGCGCGCACGAGATCGTTCATCATCGCGCACGTTTCTTCGATAGGCGTCTCGAGATCGTAGCGATGGCACTGGTAGAGGTCGACATACTCGACCTCTAGCCGGCGCAGCGACGCGTCTAATTGGGCGCGCACATGCTTACGAGAGAGCCCACGCTCGTTTGGGCTTTCGCCGATTGGAAAGTACACCTTGGTCGCCAGCACGATTGCGTCGCGGTCAAGCTCCCGCAGGATGGGAGCCAACGTTCTTTCGGCTGCGCCGCGCGCGTACACGTTGGCGGTGTCGATGAAGTTGACACCGCCCTCGTAAGCGCGCAACACGCACGCACGCGCGGTATCTGCCTCAACCGTACTGCCGTACGTAAGCCACGAGCCGAGCCCAACGACCGATAATCTTAGTCCCGAGTGTCCAAGGGAGCGATACTGCATGTTTACCTCTCTTGCTACGATTACGCCCGCGGCACGCGATAGAGCACCAGATGCTCGAGCAAGCGTATCGGCCACATCCACCATTGTTCGTGTGCGACGATCGGCTCGGTCAGGATCACTTTCATTCCGAAGAGCTTGGCACCTAGCACGTCGGTGAACAGCTGGTCGCCGATGACGATCGTCTCAGAGTGCGACGTTTCGAGCATCTTAAGAGCGGCCAGAAATCCCCGCGGCGACGGCTTACGCGCATTGGCGATGCATCGGACATGGAGTTCTTGCGCGACGCCCTGCGCCCACGGCGTCGTGTTGTTCGTAACCACGACCGCTTCAAGACCACGGCTCGTTGCCCGCGCAATCCAGGCTGCGACTTCAGCGTCCGGGGCGGCCAGCCGGTACCCAACCAGAGTGTTATCGAGGTCCATGATGATGCCGCGTACGCCGTCGCGCCGCAACGCGTCGACGTCAATCTCATGGATTCTCCGTGCAAACGACGTGGGGCGCAAGTACCGCCTGCGCAGGCTCATGCGGGTTGCTCCTCGGGTCTTGGCACAAACACGGTCACTGCTCTGGGCAGCACGTCAAACGTAGCGGGCGTCAAAGTGGCCGGCTCACCATCGGCAAAAACGTGGCGCGGGCGGTGCGTGCTAATTTCGAACCGCGTCGCGCAGCGTGTGCGCACCGAGGGCGAATCCCGCACTTCCCGATTGAGGATTGGTCCAATCAGCGGCAGGACATCCCTCCAGCGTTCGATGTCGAGGCTGTATAAATCGAGCTTGCCATCGTCGATTGCGGCGGCGTTGTTCGTGATCAGACCGCCGAAGTGAAAACTGTTCGCGACCGTCAATTGAATTGTTCTAAAGCGCTCCACCTGTTCATCGTAGGCAACCGAGACCCCAAATGGCCGCGCGTGCCACACCGTCGTCAGCGTTGTAGCCAAGATCCCCGCGAAACCGAAACGCCGTTTGACGCCGGACGTTTGGCGGCGCGCGATATGCGTACTGATGCCGATGCTCGCTTCCGTCAGAAAGTACCGGCCGTTGACGGAACCGATGTCGATCGTCCGGTGGTGGCCCTCCGCTATCGCCTTGGCCGCCGCAGCAGGTTGCATTGGAATCTGCAGCGCCCGCGCCAGATCGTTGAAGGTGCCTAGCGGAATGATGCCCAGCGGAACATCACTGTTCACGAAAGCCGGGATCGCCGAGCGCAGCGTGCCGTCCCCGCCTCCAATCACCGCGGCGTCAACCCGATCGCGGTATCGCGCGATGATCTCGGCAGCCGCGCCCGCGTGGAAGGGGGCTTGCAAGACCTCGCAGCCAAGGTCCTCGAATGCGGCACGCACGTCCGCCGCGCGTTCCTTCCCTCGGCCAGCGGACGGATTGATCATCAACAGGACGCGCATGCCTGCACGCCCTACCCCGCGCACCCGAGGATCAAACCTATCGCGGATTCAAGCTTTCTTCATCACTGCACCGTTCAATGGCTGGGGAGGTTACCCGTATTGAAACTACTGTTTGCCCTGCTCGTTTCCACTTTCGCGCTGACGCTGCTCGGAGCCGACCAAAGCGCCGGCTCATCGCCAGTCGTTGTCCACATTGCCTCTTTTGCGTTTGACCCAGCCGACTTGACCGTCCACGTTGGCGATACCGTAACGTTCATCAATGATGATAACGTAGCGCACACCGCGACCGCGAGCGATAAGTCGTTCGATTCAGGCAACCTCGACCAAAACGCAAAGTGGTCGCACACCTTCAATACGGCCGGCACGTTTCCGTATGCTTGCGCGTATCACTCGATGATGAAAGGCACGATAACGGTGAAACCCGCACCGTAGCTCCCCAGCGAACGGGAGTGCTCCCGGGGCGCAGCTAACGACGCTTCATGGCTGATCCGTTTCTCGTTCCGGTCATCTACGGTTCCGTGCGCACCGAACGCCAGGGCATCAAAGCGGCTCGCTTTATGGTTAATGAGCTGCGCAAGCATGGCTGTGATCCAGTGCTCGTCGACCCGATGAAGAAGCCGCTGCCTTTGCTCGACAAGATGTACAAAGAGTTTCCTGCGGGTCAGGCGCCGCCACCGATGCAAGAACTGGCCGAGCTCTTCAGCAAAGCCGATGGTTTTTGCATCGTCTCGGGTGAGTACAACAACGGGATACCGCCGGCGCTCAAGAATCTGCTCGATCACTTTCTGGAAGAATACTTCTGGCGGCCGGCTGGCATCGTGTGCTACTCGGGCGGCCGGTTCGGCGGCGTGCGAGCCGCCATGCAGCTGCGCATGTCCCTAGCTGAGATGGGCATGGTGACGATACCATCGCTAATGCCGGTTCCCGGAATTCGAACTGCATTCAATGAAGCCGGAACGCCGGCCGATTCATCCGTGCATGAGGAGGCGGCGCGCTTCATCGAAGAGTTTGCGTGGTACATGCAGGCGCTGCGCGCGCAGCGCCAACGCGGCGTACCATACTAGGAGGCGCACACGAAGGGGAGCCGTTATCGTTGCGGTTTGATCTGAGGCGAATGGAGCGCCTCGAGCGCGCTGCGTGCCCGTTCGAAGGTAGGATCCAGTTGTAACGCTCTGCGAAATTCCGCGGCCGCTCGCGCCTTAAGGCCGGCTGCAGCTAGCGCTCGACCTAATCCAAAATGGGCCCGCGCCGAATTGGGATAATCTGCAACGTTTGCCTCAAGTAGGCGAATCGCGGTGTCGGCGTGACCCATCTTTAAACACTGGTACCCAACAAAATCAACTGCATCTGCCGTAGACACTTTTGTCAAGTCCATTGCGCGCCGAAAATCGAGATAGGTCGCGATCACCGACGCCGGCTCATCGCGCTCATCATAGATGCGTTGAATCATCTCCTGCGTTGGCGAGCGCTGCCACTGTGGCGGCGAGAACATTGAAACCGGCAAGTCCGGATTGATTTCTATGCTGCTGACGCCGCCATCTGTCAGCACCTTACCGGTCCTAGAATCGATCTCTTGATCCAGGTGGCTCATCATCACGCCGCCCTCGGGTCGATAGTCGCTGAACAGATCGTGTGTTACGAACCGCGCTCCAAACGCGTGCATTGGGACGACCCGCCGGAGGCCGTCGATCATGTAGGTGCTCAGATCAACGTAGACGTCTTCTTTGAAGCCGTCTTCGAGTGTCGCGTGAAGGATATCCACGCGATTGCCATCGACGGTAACTTGACCGCCGTAGGTCAGTGTGGTCCCGTGCAGTGCATAGTCTACGAGCACGTCGTCGAAAGCCGCGGAATGCCGCGTCGCGGCTGCCGCGGACCCAACGGTACGAACGACGATTCCCGGATCCTGATAGTACTCCCAAGAGCTGCCGTCGTAGCCTTCATGAATGTCGGACAGCGGTTCGGTGCGCGTATCTCCGATGACGCGATAGAACGGCCGCATTCTTGCCGTGAACGTTTTCAAGCGAAAATCGCGTTCGTGGTACCAGCCGCGCAGAATGATGCTGTGGATCGCGTGGATGCGATCGATCCCGCCCAGTGCCTGCACATGCTTGGTAACGATGCTCTCGACGCTAGGCTGCGACCCCGGCGACGCGCCAGCGGCCACCAGCGTCGCTATGAGTGCGGCCAAGGATATGGGCGCGCTCAAGACTCTACCCAGCGGCGTCTTGCCAAACGGTCGCATGACCCACTCCTCTCCAATTACATGCCGCACGCGAACTTTGCGGTAATTTCGGGTTGATTTTTTCGTCCAGCTAGACGCCGTGAGCGAAGTGTATCCCGCACATACACGAGCGAAACGGCAACGACGCTGGACGGAAAAAGCACCCGAAATTTGCCCAGAAAGGGACTCGAACCCCCACAGCCTTGCGGCCACTGATACCTGAAACCAGCGCGTCTACCAATTCCGCCATCTGGGCTTGCCGGGCCAGCCGCGATTCGGCGAGCCGGTACTGAAACCTTCGCCCCCTCGGCGGGTTTTCTTAGGCACCTAACGATGAGCACTTCATTGAAACTGGTCAGCACGACTACGGACGAAACCGCACTGGACGCCTATTCGCAGGCGGTGATCCAAGCCGCCGAGCGGGTGAGCCCCTCGGTCGTGAACATCAGCGTACGCGGCGACCATTCCGGCAGCGGTTCCGGCTTCGTTTTCACGCCTGACGGCTTCGTCCTCACGAACAGCCACGTCGTCCACCGCGCCCGCCGCATTGCGATCTCGCTCCTAGATGGCCGCGAACTGGCCGCCTCGCTGATCGGCGAAGATCCCCACACAGACCTTGCGATCGTGCGGGTTGACCCAGGAGATCTGATTGCTGCGCAACTCGGTGACTCCTCGCGGCTGCGCGCCGGGCAATTGGTCGTGGCGGTCGGCAACCCATTCGGTCTCCAGTACACCGTGACGGCAGGCGTCGTAAGCGCCCTCGGACGTTCGTTGCGCTCGCAGTCCGGCCGCTTGATGGACAACATCATTCAAACCGACGCAGCACTGAACCCCGGCAACTCGGGCGGTCCGCTCGTTATTTCCGACGGTTCGGTCATCGGCGTCAACACGGCGGTGTTCCCCGGACAAGGGATCTGCTTTGCAATCGCCATCAATACCGCTAAACACATTGCCGGGCTGCTGATGCGCGACGGCCGAGTTCGCCGCGGTTACTTGGGAATCGCCGGACAAGACATCGAGCTCCCGCGTCACTTCGCGCGGCGCCACGCTCTTGCGCAACGCACGGCGGTGCTCGTTCTCTCGGTCGAACCTGGCAGCCCCGCGCAGACAGCACGGGTGAAGGAAGGCGACGTCGTCATCGCGTTTGACGATCAACCCCTGGGCGGCATCGACGAGCTCCATAAAATGTTGACCACGATCGATCTTTCGCAAAGCCGCAAACTCACGCTGGCGCGCAAGAATGAGCGCCTCGAAACCTTCGTCTTGCCAATCGAGGCCGACGGATAATCGGACCCGCCTCGCAGGCTGCCGCTCACGCGCAGCCGAAGACCGCGGCCCATTCGCGGTGCGACACGCGCCGACGTTACAACACATAGGCGGGCTTAAGGTTGCTTAGACGGCTGTTCCCGATTCTCGGCATCACCTTTATCGACATCATGGGATTTTCGATCCTGATCCCGATCTTGCCGTACTTCGTCAAGCATTTCGGCGCCTCGGACTTCACGGTCGGCGTGCTGTTCTCGACCTTTGCTCTGTGTGGTTTCATCGCCGGCCCAATTTGGGGCAACATCTCCGATCGCATCGGACGCAAAGGCGTGCTGATCATCAGCCAGATCGGCGCGACGATCGGTTGGGCGATTCTCGCTTTCGCGCCGACGATGTTCGTCGTCTTCATCGCGCGGATCATCGAGGGGCTCTCCGGCGGGAACATCGGCGTGACGCAAGCTTATGTGACCGATTTGGTCGAACCGAAAGAGCGTACGCGCGCCTACTCCTATGTCGGCGCCGCGTTCGGGGCGGGGTTCCCGTTCGGCGGCTTGATCGGCGGCTTTTTGCTCGACCGCTTTGGCTTCTCGGCGCCGTTTCTGGTAGCCGCCGGACTACAGCTTGTGACCTTGATCGTCACAATCACGATGTTGCCTGAATCAACCAGCCGAAAAACGCGCGGCGACGTGGCTTCCCTTCCAGAAATCCTGTCGAATCTGAAAAAAAGGCGGACGGCGCCCGTGCTGTGGCAGAAACTCGCAATTTCGCTGGGTTTGTATGCATGGTTCGCAGTCTTTGCACTCTACTTGCAAGCCGCGCTCGGCATGACGGCCTCGCAAGCGAGCTACATGTTCGCCGGATTCGGTGTCCTCAACGCGCTCTTGCAGGTCATGCTGGTGGGCCGGTTGTCGGACACGCTAGGAGACCGGGTCGCATCGAACGTCGGGCTGGCTTTCCTGGTCCTTTCGTTCGCGCTGATTCCCTTCGTGCACACGTTTTTGGCAGTCGCGGGCGCCTTCGCGCTGCTTTCAATCGGCATATCCGTTACGAACCCGACGATCACTTCACTGATCAGCGACGCCGCCCCGCCAAATCAACGCGGCACGATCCTTAGCGTCGCGTCGAGTCTGGACAGTCTCTCGGGCGTTGTGACGCCGATGGCGTCGACCGCAGTTTTGGGCCGCTTCGGATCGCCGCTCGCGGGGCTCGTGTCCCTATGCTTCGAGCTGGTCGCCTTCACGCTTGGACTGGCCTCAACCAAAAGAGAGCGCACGCAAAAAACGAGCGACGCCGCGGCGTCGCTCGCACAAGAAGAGCTGGTCAAGACCTAAGCGGCTTTGCGCTTTCGCCGCCCGTTGGCTTTTCGCGCCGAGGGACCCGAAGCCGCTACGCGATGCTTCTTCGTTTCTTCTAAGCTCTGCTGCAGCACGTCCATCAGGTTGACGACCGTTGCGCGCGATGCAGCCTTGGGCGCCTTAGGCAACTCCTTGCCAGCTGCGCGAGCTTCGATCATCGCCAGCAGTTCGTCGTGATATTTGTTCTCAAAGCTTCCGGGCTCGAACGTCTTGACGGACATCGTATCGATCAGCATCTTCGCCATCTTCAACTCGGGCGCGGGCATGCGCTCGGCTTTGGGGAAGTCCAGCGTGTCCTGGCCGACGATCTCGTCGGCCCAATGCATCAGCTCGAGCACCAAGGCATCGCCGATCGGCTTGACCGCGGCAATGTGCTCCTTACTGCGAATCACGACCCGCGCGATCGCCACCTTGTTTGCCGCCTCAAGCGACTGGCGCAACAGAGCGTAAGCGTGGCGGCCTTTCCTTTCTGGTTCGAGGTAGTACGGCTTGTCGAAATACATCGGGCTGATCTGATCGAGCTCGACGAATTCGACGATGTCGACGGACTGCGTTGCCTCGATGTTGACGCGCCGAAAATCCTCGTCGGTCAGGATCACGTACTGACCCTTTTCGTACTCGTACCCTTTGACGATTTCGTCCCAGGGAACGTTCTTTCCACACACCGCGCAGGTGCGCTCATACTTGATGCGGCCCTCGTCTTTACGATGCAGCAGGTTGAACGCCAGGTCGTTCGCGCGGACAGCCGTGAACAGTTTGACCGGAATCGTAACGAGACCAAAATTGATCGCTCCGGTCCAGATTGCATGCGCCATAGATTGTAACGAATCTCCCTCTTTAATTAATGCAACGCACGTTGCGCGTTGCTTGGCGCTCCGGCTCACTTCTGCCACGATGCGGCAGAAACTCGCCTGCGCGCCCCCGCCCAAACTACCGCGGGCGGGACCCCATCATTTCCAGCTCTTTTGGGCTCTTTTGATCGCGGGCTCGAGCCGGGCCTGGAGCCATCGTTTTCCGCCCCACAAGTCTCCGTCCCGCTTTAGCCGAGCGCGCGCGTTGCTGATCGTCCACCGAGCAAACTCGGCCGCCGGGTCTTCGGTACGCTTGCGGGCCAGCGTTTCTACCTCCGTCCAATCCAGCGGCATCGAAACCGGTGCGCCCGCTCGCGCCCGGACCGAAAACGGCGGCACGAGCGTTTTTCCCCGTCCGACTTGGACGTAATCCAAATAGACGGTCCGCTTCGGGCGGCGCGCGACCGATCGCTCGAGGGTCGTATCTTGCGGCCGCGCCGCGGCGACGCGGCGCGCCACGATCTCGCCGAACTGCTTGATGGTGTCATACGAATAGACGGCTTTCAAGGGCACGACGACGTGCAGCCCGGTACCCCCCGATGTCTTGACGAGCGGATGCAAACCGATTTCCACGAGCGTGTCGCGCAGGGCGAGCGCCACGGTCGCGAGCGTCCGCAGCGAGCACTCGTACGGATCCAGATCGAAAAGCACATAGTCCGGATGATCAAGCGAGGTGACCTGCGACGTCCACACGTGCAAGACGATCGACGCGAGGTTCGCGCAAAAGACGAGCGTCGCTTCGTCGTTGCAGAGGATATATTCGATCTTCTTGGCGGCCGTTTTATACGGGGCGGTGACAGTGACCGTCTCAATCCACGCCGGCGCAAATTTGGGAGCTTGCTTTTCAAAGAATGACGACCCCTGGATTCCATCGGGATAGCGCTGCAGCGTGAGCGGCCGATCTTGGAGATGCGGGATCAGCCACGGCGCTACCGCGCGGTAGTACGCGATCAGATCGCCTTTCGTGTAACCGTCATCTGGCCACAAGACTTTATCGAGGTTCGTTAGCGCGAGCCGCCGACCGCCGATCACCGCGGGTGTTTTCTTGGCAGGCGGCATCAAGTAACGCGGTCGGTATCGAGCGGCACCTCGCGCGTGATAGTCTTGGGATCTTTGTCGACCCGCAAACCGAGAAACGCCGGATGGCGCAAGAGATTATCGCGCGTCCATTCAGTGAATCTCACCTGTGCCACGAGGTTTGGTTTGACCCAGTGCGCCGGCGTGTTGGCTTTGGGGTCCTCCACGAAAGGCGAGCGTTTCGTCTCGATCGAGCGCAGCGCTTTGTAGATTGCTGTCAGGGCCTTTTCATCAAAACCGGTCCCGACGTGGCCGATGTAGTGCAGCGCTTTACGATCGTACAAACCGAGCAGCAGCGATCCGAAGCCTCTTCGGCTTCCGCGCGGCTCGGTGTAGCCGCCGATCACGCACTCCACGACGCGCTGCGCCTTGATCTTCACCCAGTCGCGGCTCCGCCGCTCCTGATACGGCGACATCCGCTTTTTCCCAATGATTCCTTCGAGTTGCTGGGCCTGTGCCTGCTCGAACAGCGCGCGGCCCGCCTCCACGACGTGTTTTGAGTAAAGTACTCTGGCGGGATCCGCGATCAGCCGCTCGAGGATCGCCTTGCGCTCTTCGAGGGGAGCGCGGCGCAGGTCTTTGCCATCGGCGTACAGGCAATCAAAAGCTACGTACGTGAGGGGATACGCCTGCGCCGCCGAGCCGCGAGCGCTCGGACGATGACGATTGAAGCTGCCTTGTAAACGCTGAAATGACGATCTCCCGCGCTCGTCTAAGCTGACGATCTCGCCGTCGACGAGGATCGGCACGCTGGCAAAGCCTTCTCCCAGATCGGCCAATTCGGAAAACTGTTTCAAGAAATCCAGACCGTTGCGCGAGGTTAACGACAGCGTTCCGCGCTCGTCAACCTTGCACAGGGCGCGGTAGCCATCCCACTTGATTTCAAAGAGCCAATCCGGATCATCGAACGGCTCGTCCACGAGCGTCGCTAGCATCGGAGTTTTGACCGCGGGCATCCGTTCACCCCGAGCAATCCTCGCTTTCGACGTTCGCGCGGGCGCTTTGACCTCGCGATCGGAAACCCAATGCGCCGCGCGCGGATTGGCCGCAATGTCCTTAAGCGTCTTGCCGCTGCGGACCGACCGGTCGTCGCGCTCGATGTCGTACGAGGTGTCGACATGGGCGTCGCGATCCTTGATCAACAGCCACGGATCACCTGATTCGTCTCGATTGCGAATCTTCACCAGGCTGAATTCGCCTTTCATCTTGCGGCCGTTCAGGATGAACTTAATTTTTCCATGGCCGATCTCCGCGGCCGGATCCGTGCCTTCGGCCAGTTTGTACGTACCCTTGTCCCACACGATCACTTCGCCGGCGCCGTAGTTCCCTTTGGGAATGACGCCTTCAAAATCGCGATAGTCGAGCGGATGATCCTCGACGTGCATTGCCAGACGGCGCTCGCCTGGATCAAGCGACGGCCCCTTGGGAATTGCCCAAGACTTCAGCACGCCGTCAGCTTCCAACCGGAAATCGTAATGCAGACGGGTCGCGCGATGCTTCTGAATGACAAACCGCAATCGAGGCGGCCGCTGGGATGCCTTTCGCCCTGCGGGCTCGGGCGTCGCGCGAAAATCGCGTTTGGCAACATAACGTTTGAGCGACCCGGCTTCGCGCGTCGCCTTCTTCGTCGACCGTGCGGCTTTACCGGTCGCCTTGGCCGTTTTCTTTCGCTGCGCCATACAAAACTCAAAAATATAGTTGCGCCCGCTCGCTAGAGCGGGCGCAACGCTACACTCTGCGCTCGCTTAGAGTCGAGCGCCTCGTCCGGTTAGAAGATTATAGATCAATAAGATCACGGCAACGACGATGAGAATGTGAATGATCGTGCCCACGTGCCACAAGAGAAATCCAAGCAACCAGAATATGAACAGAATAACGATGATTGCCCACAAGAGTCCGGCCATCTTTACTCCTTTTCGACGCGCGCGTTATGGTTTCGTTCCTGACGACCCGTTGCTGCCCGACGAGCCGCTGTTGTTCGTATTTCCGCTCGTGTTGCCGTTTGCCGGCGGATTGTTGACCGTTGTCTGATTCGTATTAGGCGGATTGCTCGTCGTCGTGCTGCGCCACACGAAGAACGCGATGATCGCCGCAATAACGATGACGGCAATGATTCCAACTGTCGCTACTGCGCTGCCGCTCTCACGCACCACCACGGGTCGATCGTCCATTTCGCTAGACCTCCTTTATAGGATATCGAACGGGCGCCTCGATTATACCCTCGTCCTAGGCAGCGCAAACGCGCTCGCGGGGCGAACCTCCCAAGATGAGTTTTCACTTCTCGCCTCGTCGAAACCGTGCGCATGAAATCCAATGGCGCCCTTGGAGCGCGCAAGCCTTTGCCGAGGCAAAGGCGCAAGATAAGCCGGTTCTGTTGGCGATTTCAGCCGTCTGGTGTCACTGGTGTCATGTGATGGATGAGACCACCTACTCAAGCGACGAGGTTATCCGCGCGATCAACGATCGTTATATCCCCGTACGCGTCGACAACGACCAGCGGCCCGACATCAACGCGCGCTACAACATGGGCGGCTGGCCGACGACGGCGGTGCTCACGCCGGACGGCACGACCCTGACCGGCGGAACCTACGTCCCTGCCGCACAGATGCTCCAGATGCTCGAGCATGTGGAGCGCTTCTACCGCGAGCACAAGACGGATATCCAGCAGCGCGGCGTTGACCTTCAGACGCGGTCGCCGCGAATGCAGCCCGGGTCGAGCGGAGATTTGCGGAACTCGATGGTCACGCGCATCGTCGAGGAGATCTCCGAGACATACGACGACCTCTACGGCGGCTTCGGAACGCAGCCGAAGTTTCCACACACCGAGCAGCTCGAGCTGCTTCTGTTGGAATACCGGCTTTCGGACGAGCAGCGACTGTACGACATGGCTTCCAAGACGATGCTGGGCATGTCGCGGGGCGGAATGTACGACCACGTCGAGGGCGGGTTCTTTCGCTATTCGACGACGCGCGACTGGAGCGTACCGCATTTTGAAAAAATGGCGGAGGACCATGCGGGGCTGCTGCGCGTTCTCGCCACCCTCGTCCTCATCGGCGGGCGCCCAGAATTCAACGCGACGCTGCGCTCCGCCGTGGACTACGTGCTATCGGTATTGCGCAACCCAGACTCAGCCTTTTTTGGCGGCAGCCAAGACGCCGACGAAGCCTACTATGCTCTGGCCCTTGATGAGCGGCGCAAAACCGCAGCGCCTTACGTAGATCGAACGATCTACACAAACTGGAACGCATCATTGGCATCCGCCCTGTATGCTGTTGCGAGTGCCTTGAATGACGATCAGGTCGCGCAAGTGGCCACGGCTACCGTCGGCGCGCTTGACGATCGCATGCGAGACCGGGACGGACTGCTCTACCATTTTGCACCGCAAGACGGATCGCCGCGCGCTCGTGGGCTCCTGACGGACCAAGCCGCCTATTTGCGCTCGCTCATCGACGCTCACGAACATACGGGTGAGGGGCGCTTCATCGACCGTGCGGAGCAGCTTGTCCTCGCCGTCGACGCGCGCTTTGAGCACGATGACGGCCCCTATGACGACCACGCGGCAATCGAGGAACAGCTGGGTAATTTAGCGTTTAAGGACCGTCCGCTCCATGAGAACGCCCTGGTTGCCGATAGTTTTCTGCGATTGGCTTCGCTCACCGAAGATGCTTCATACCGTACCCGAGCCGAAGCGATCCTGTGCGCTTACGCGAAGACGTATGGTCAAGCGGGATCCTTTGCGGCCAGTTACGCTCGCGCCGTGCGACGGTACCTGAGCACGGCTTCGACGCTCTGTGTCGTCGGCGACCGCCGCTCGACGGACGCCTTTCGCGAAGCGGGCCGCGGTTTGTCCGATCCGCTGCTGACGACCCGCACGCTGGATCCGTCGCATGCAGAGATCTTGCGACGGAGAGGCTATGAGTCCACGCCGCTGCCGGCGGCGTTCTTGTGCCGAGGATCAACGTGCGCCGCGCCCGTGCATGACCCCGGCGATCTGCGCGCCGCGGCCCTGGGCTTAACCGGCTTCGACCTTAGTACTGGCTGCGGATGAACGCGTTCCAATAAACGCAGCCCCAAACGCCGACCGCGATCGAATACGCACTTAGCACGCTCCCCCAAGCCGGCATCCCGCCACGCGCAGCCAGCGCCATCAAGACGAACAAGAACGGCTCAAAGTCCAGCGCATGACGCATGCCGAACTGTGCGTATCCGTTAACGTAGTACAGAAAATTGGGGATCGCCGTCAGCGCCGCAGCACACCACATCGCGATAACCAGCGTGCGGGGACGTCGAGCAAAGAATGCTAACGCGAGCGCGGGGCTGGTCCAGGTCAGCGCGATTCCGCCGAAATCCGGCACGACGAACGGTGGCGTCGGTTGAAAATGCGGGTAAGCAACGAAAAACGATTGGAGCTGATTCGCAAGATACGAGAGCCGAAAGGGCGAGCCGGTTGCAGAGCCCGCCGCATCCTGGTGGTACCACAGCGTGTAGCCGATATCGGTCAGCGTTCCCCAGCGTGCTTCATTGTAGCCGATCCACAATAAGCCCACGCCCGCAAGCACTGCACCAAAGCTCAAAAGTTTCGCCCTGCGCGCGTGCAGCGCCGCACCTACATCCGATCCGTACAACATCCAGGCGTACACCGGAACTGCGAGGATCATCGTCAAGCGCGACTCAAAGGCGCAAGCAGCCCATAGTGCGACGAGCCAGCCGCGTTTGTGGCCCAAGAGCTCGGCCAGCGCCAGCATCGTAAACGCGACTGCAGATATGTGTGCGATGAACCACACATCGCCGAGCATCGCGCACCACAGCAGGTCCGTTCCGGCGAGAAGAAACCCACACAACCATATCGTCGCACGTCGGGTGACGCCAAGCCGCTCGCAGACTTCCCAGGCCGCGCCGATTGCCAGCCCGCCTAGCCCCGCCGCCACAAGCGTTTGATTCGCGTGGGTTCCGAAGAGAGCGGCCAGCGGCAGCAGCAGCAGAGCGGGCAACGGTGCCTCGATAACATAATGGCGCCCGTGATACGCCAAGGCGTCCATGTACTGGCCCGGCCAATCGATCCAAACGTGGCCGTGCAAGAGTGCGTCCGCGAGCAAGACGTAGTTGTTGTATGGCGACGAGCGCAAGTGCGAGGTCACGACAACGATCGCGAACGCGATCGCGCCGGCGTACGCGGAGTACTTCACGGCGCGTTTGCCTCGACGCGGTAAACCGGTGGATCTCCGCCTGGAATGCGCCGGAGGCGATAACCTCGTGGAAGCTCGCCCCAGGGCAAGTACACGACGTAGACCGGCCGAGACCGCAACCACCCTGGGACCCGGTCGGCATCGTCGGAAAGCCACGCCGTCTCGACGACGCGATCGCCAAGATCGCGCTCGACATAAGCGCCGTAAGCCAGGGGTGTGGCGTACAGCCAGGGCGCCAGCAGAATCCCATTGGGCAACGTGTGGGTGCGCACAAAGGCGAGGTAGCGGCTCGCGCCCGGATCGTTGCGCTGGCCTAAGAGATCCCGGTGAAGGTAGAACTGCGTCGCGACGATTGCCGCCGCGAGCAACAGGACGGCGCCTCGCAGGCGAGGCCAGCGCTGCGCAACTGCTCCAAGCGCGATTCCAATCAGCGCGGCGCCGACGACGAACGACGCCAGAAAATAGCGCTCGATATCCGCTTCCGGGGGATACCCCAGCGCAAATGGCACGCAGACCACGCCCGCCACAATAAATCCCAGTGCTCGCAAGCGTGCGCTTCGCCAGAAAATAAAAGCCCCGGCCACAATCATCAGTGCGCCGGCCAAGGTAAAGTTGTTTACGACGCTGCCTACATAGCGTGCGCCGTGCCGCAGGTAGGTTTCCGGTAGAAAGATCGCTGCGATGCCGTCACCAACCGGGAACTCGCTTCCGGTGACGAGGGCCGCGAAACCCGCCCGTCGCGCGGGATGATCGTAGTCCCAAAAAGGCCTGCCCGGAGCAAGGCCGAGGGCAAGCGTCGGATCGCGGTGCTGCGCGTAAACTTGCGCGCTGCGCAGCGGCAGATACGCGTAGAGCGCACAGACGATCAGGATGCATAGTGCGGCCGCCTTTGCTAGTTGCACAAGCGAAATCGACTCCCACCGCGAAACGACGATCAACAGCAAGCCGATGCCGGCCAAAGCGGCAATCGGGTGGGTCGCAAGGGCCAACCCCCACGCGACGGCGCCTGCGTAAAGCCAGCGCCGTTCGAGCGTCGCCGACCAGCGCAAGGCGCACCAGAACGTCGCTGCCATGAACGCGACGGCTAGCGCGTGAACCTCGGCGCGCGTGCCGCGTGCCCAGGCGAGGTCCGTGAACGCGAAACTGAGCGCGCCGAGCAGCCCGCAGGCGGGATCCTGCGTTTCATCGACGATGATGCGATAGACGATCCAGGCCGTCGCGCTCATCGCGCATGCGCAGAACAGCGTCGCGCGCCAGGCGACGCTTCCAAACGCAAACGCATGCGTAAACACCCAGCCGGCGAGCACGAACGCCGGAAAGCCCGTGGGGTGAGCAATGCCCAAGATGTACGGCACGGTTTGCATTTCGCCGACATCCCAAAAGCCGACGTTGCGCTGCATCGAGTAACTGAAGACCACCAAGGGCAACGCGAAAGATAACCAAGCCGCGCCTTTTACAGCCCACCCCCGCGCACCGTCTTGGGCGCAGGCTCGCAAGTTCAGAGCGGAGGACCCGACGGCGCTACCGCCGGGAGTGCAAGGGGCTTGGGCTGCGTGAAGGTCGAGGGCGGGAGCGATGTGGGGAAGCTGTAGGCGCTCCACGCAATGCGCTCGCGGGTTGGTCGGCCGGCAATGTCCGCGCTCGCGGTTGCGAGTGTCGGCATCCAGTAATGAGAAACCTTCGCGTAGGCGACATAGCCGTTGGCCCGCACGCCTCCAGCGCCAATTGTGAAGCGTATCAGCGATGGGAGGTACGTTTCACCATCAAGCGTGACTTCGGTGACCGTGAAAGCCGACGAAGTAAGCGGCTCGGTAGAGTAGACGTAATCGAGATGCTTGCCGCTACGGCGCGTCTCCATAAACAAGAACGTATAGGCGCCCGTCCGCGGCGCAAGCCTTGAAACCGAATATCGATCGCTCGCCGTAAGGACGCGCACCATTTTTACGGGGTCGCCTTCGACCGACACGGTTTCATCGCGCTCTCTCGACTGGCCGCGAAAGACCCGGTGCGTCTGCTCGATATTGTGAGCGCCGGCTTGCGACACGCGATAGGAAAAAACGACGTACTTCGGCTGGAGAAGCTGATCGAGCGCCGCGACGTACCGATTCACGACGACCTGCGAGTCAATCTGTACGAGCCCCGTCGGCGGACTCGCGCCTAGCACGATTACGGCCAACGCGATCGCTAAAACGCCGTCTCGCAGATCAATCTTAGGAGAAGAATGCATCGCGAACTGCTTTGATCGCTTGCGGTGCGCCTTCAGGTTTTCGGCCTCCCGCTTGCGCCGCGAGCGCCTGCCCTCCGCCACGGCCATCGATGAGCGGAGCCGCCAGCTTGATCAGCTGGCCGGCATGCACCCCGCTTCCCGTCAGATCCTGGCTTGCTGAAACGAGCAACGTCACATTCGCGTTGTCAACGCCCGCCAGCGCGATGAGCGCACTGCGTAAGCGCTGCCGAATCGCGCTGCTCAAATGGCGCAGTGCCTCGACGTTGGCTTCCGGTATTACCGCGCCTACGAACGTCTTCTCGCCAATTCGCTCGGCCTCATCCACATAGTGCTGAGCGTCGGCGACCGCCAATTGCGCCCGCAACTCGCCGATCGCGTTTTGAAGCTCGCGAACATCACGCTGCAAGCGTGTAATCCGTTCGCCAAGCTCATCCGGCGTCACCGAAAGCGACGCCGAGAGCTCGCTGACGAGAGCTTGTTGTCGCTCGACGTGGGCTTCCGCCGCAGCGGAGACACAGGATTCTATGCGGCGAATGCCGCTGCCGATCGAAGATTCGTTTGTGATGATGAACAACCCGAGCTCACCGGTCGAATGGGCGTGCGTGCCGCCGCAGAACTCGATCGAGGGACCGGCAGCCACGACGCGGACGCGCTCGCCATATTTTTCCCCGAACATCGAGATCGCGCCCCGTGCATGCGCCTCGGCCAAGGGCAGTACATCCGTGCGCAGCGCAGTATCGTCGCGAATCATTTCGTTGACGCGAGCGGTCACTTCCCCTCGCTGCTGCGGCGTCAGTGCGCCCGCGGCCCAGCGAAAATCGAAGCGCATGCGGTCGATGCCGACCCACGACCCCGCCTGCGCGACGTCTTCGCCCAACACGTCTTTGAGGGCGCGCTGCAAAAGATGCGCCGACGTATGGTGCCGGCGTATCTCGCGGCGCCAGGCGGGAAACACCGCGGCATGAACCAGATCGCCAACCGTGAACGTGCCTGCGCGAACTCTGCCTAGGTGGGCGACCGCCTCGCCGAGATACTGCGTGTCGGTTACGTCGAAGGCCGCTTCTGCGAAGGTCAGCACGCCTCGGTCCCCAATCTGGCCGCCTTGCTCAGCGTAGAACGACGTTTTGTCGAGGATGATCCGGGCCGTTTCCCCATCCGCGACCGAGGGGACCGGCTCGTCGCCCTTAAGGATTGCGACGATCTCGCCGTCGGACTCCAGGCCTTCGTAGCCGTGGAACTGCGTCGCAAGCGCCGGCAGGTCCGAGAGCGCAACGACCGAGCGCTTCGCAAGCGCGTCGGCACGGGCACGCTCTCGCTGTTCGCTCATCGCCGCCTCAAACGCAGCCATATCGACGCCCACGCCGCGCTCACCGCCGATCTCGCGCGTCAACTCGATCGGGAAACCATACGTGTCATGCAAGGTGAATGCATCGGCGCCGGAGAGCATCGGGGCGCCCTCCTCGCGAGCTTCGTCGAGGAGCCTTTCCAGCAACGACATGCCGCGCTCAAGCGTCCGTCCGAAGGTCTGCTCTTCGGCCTTCAGCGCCAGTTGAATGCGTGTGCTGTTCTTGCGCAGTTCCGGATAGCCTGACTCAAGCGTCCCGATAACGGCCGGCACAAGCGAGGTCAAGAAGCCACCGGGATAGCCCAGCAGCCGGCCGTTGCGAATGGCCCGGCGGATCAAGAATCGCAACACGTAGCCACGATCCGTATTGGATGGATACACGCCGTCATTGATCAGAAACGTAACGGCTCGCGCGTGATCCGCGATGATGTTGCGGCGGACGGCCTGCTCCTCCGCAGAAAGGGACGTCGCCCCGGTTGGCGGCTGCGCAGCGACGACCTCCGTAAAGAGATCCGTATCGTACATCGAGCGCTTGCCGTTGATAACGGCCAGCAGGCGCTCGAATCCCAGGCCAGTGTCGATCGCCTTGCGCGGCAGCTCTTCGAGCGCAGCGTCCAGACCACGGTTGTATTGCTGAAAAACGACGTTCCAAAGCTCGATAAAGCGCTCGCCGAGATTAGGGCCAAGGTCGCTTTCCAGGGCGCCGGCTGCCCCACAATCATAGAAGATCTCGGTCGACGGACCGCAAGGACCGCTCGTACCCATCGTCCAGAAGTTTTCCTCGTCGAAACGCGTAATGCGGCTCGGGGCCAGACCAATCTCACGTTCCCAAATCTGCGCGGCTTCGTCGTCGTCGGTGTGCACGGTCACGGCCAGCTTGTCCGCTTCGAGGTGCAGAACTTGCGTGAGGAATTCCCACGCGAAGGCGATCGCTTCGCGCTTGTAATAATCGCCGAAGCTAAAGTTGCCGAGCATCTCGAGAAATGTGCCATGCCGACCGGTGCGGCCGACATTCTCGATGTCGCTCTTGGCGCCGGCAACGCGCAGACAGCGCTGGACCGTGACGACACGCGGCGCGGGCGCTGGCTGATCTCCCAAGAATGCCGGCACAAACTGCTCCATGCCGGCAATCGTGAAGAGCGTCGTCGAGAACGCATCCGGAATCAGGCTCGCCGACCGCACGTGTTTGTGGCCGCGCGCCAAAAAAAAGTCAACAAAAGCGGCGCGAAGTTCTTGGCTACGCATGACCCTTATTTATGATTTTAGCACACCGGCGCTCCCGGTTATTCCTGAAGCACGTTCTTGAGTTTCTCGAGCGCTTTCTGTTGCAGGCGCGAGACGTGCATCTGCGAGACATTCAGGCGCTTGGCGATTTCGGTTTGCGAAACGTTCTCATAAAAGCGCAAATAGAGAATAACTCGTTCGCGCCCGCTCAGTACCTCAAACGCTCGCTCCAAGTTCGCCTTATCCTCGAGTAGCGTCAGACCTGCGTCGGTCGTGCCGATGTAGTCCGCCAGCGTTTGTGATTTGCGCTCGCCATCGCCGCTCACTTCCGTATCCAGCGAGAGCAGGTTGTAGGCCTGGCCAAGTTCTTGAGCTTCGAGAATCTCCTCTTCGGTCGCGTGTAGGTGTTCGGCTAGCTCCGGAATCGTGGGGCTGCGACCCAGTTTGATGGCCAGCTTCTCTATCGCCCGGTTGACGCTGAGGTTGAGCTCTTGCAGGCGCCGCGGTACTTTGACGGCCCAGCCCTTGTCGCGAAAATAGCGCTTGATCTCCCCGACGATCGTCGGCGTCGCGTACGTCGTGAATTCAACCCCGCGTTCGAGATCGAACCTGTCGATCGCCTTGAGCAGGCCCATGGTGCCGACCTGGATCAGATCCTCGAGCGCCTCGCCACGGTTGGCGAACTTGATGGCCAGATAACGCACCAGGTTCAGATGTGCGACAACCAGTTCGTTGCGTAGCTGGTCGAATTCGAGATCGGGTAATTCCGAGGCTGCTTTTCGCTGGCTCGCCACGGCGAAACGCGCGAAGCTATCGCGCGTTTTCTGACGATCCCAGCGCTCCTCGTCGACCGAATGCGAATGCACTAATCGTAGACTTTTTTCGTCATTACCAGACTTGTGCCGCGCTTTGGATCGACATCATAGTTCACGCTATCCATCAACGACCGAATCAAGAACACGCCCAGGCCGCCCACTTGCGGCTCCGCGTGGACGGCAGAGCGAATGTTCTCGACAGCGGCGCCGCTGCCGAAATCTCGCACGTGGACGGTCAATCCATCCTCATGCGTTTCGCACGTGATCTCGATCTGCTGGCTGCCGGTGGCGTGCAGGATGCAATTCGTGCACGCCTCTGCCACGGCGAGCTTGATGTCTTCGATGTCTTCGATTGAAAAGTTCAAGCGATGGGCCACGGCCGCGACTGCAAGTCGTGCAACCGCCACCCATTCAGCCCTGCACGGGATACGCAATTCGACAGTCCCCGCCGTCCTCTCGTGCATCAGCGCGGTGTTCAAACGAGCGCCTTCATGGCTGATTCTTCGTCGTCGAAGATGCCGAAGATCTTCACGAGACCGGTGATGTCGAAAATCTTGCGGATCTGCGGATTGGTGCAAACCAAGTTGACGGATCCCCCGTGCTCACGCACGCGTTTCAAGCCGCCGATCAGTACGCCGAGGCCGGTCGAATCGATGTAGCGCACCTTTTCCAGATTGATAACGAGGTTGTAGTGACCTTGGTCGATCAGTTCGGTGATCGCGTCCTTGACTTTGGGCGACGTATAAACGTCGATCTCGCCGCTAAGCTCGACGACGTACGCATGCCCGCGCGCTTCACGAATGTTGACTTTGATATCCACGCTGTCTCCTAGCATCTGTATTCAGCCATCGCTCACACCGAGCCCGTCGAAGCGTCGGCTGGTTGCGAGGACAAATTTCCCCTAGTGGAATCGGCCGCAGCCTTTGCCTCCTCCGACGCCGCACCCATCTGCGTGCGCGCGTTTTCCACCGCAGAGCGACCTTTCTCATACAAATCGGCGGCGTTAGACTGCAAGTCAGTAGCGACGCCGCTGACTCGCTCGCGGAAATCGCCGGTTGCATCCTTGGCAAAGTTTGCAGCTTCGCGCGCTTTGCCGAACACCACGTCTCGCGTTTCTTCTCCGGTCTGCGGCGCGAGCATCATTGCTAGCGCTCCGCCAACGAGCGTGCCAACGACGAAGCCCGCGAGGAATCCGCCGCCGCCTTGCCGACCGGCTCCATTTTCATTTCCCATTGTTGCTGAACTCCTTAAAGATTATTCGGGTTTGGCTCTCCCATCGATCAGGCGGCGTAAACCCGCCGTCACGCCGGAGAGCGTAGCGCCAACATTAACGAGCGCCGGAGACACCGCGTTTTGGGTCAGCTTGGCGGTCGAAGCGATACTTCCGGCCACGTCCTCGAGTGAGCGGACCGCGCCGCCCAGCCGGGCGATCGTCGAATCGGCCGTATCGGCGATCCCGCCGACGTGCGAGAGCGTCTCCTGAAGCGGCGTGCCAAGCGAGGCAAGCTGACGATCGACCTCATCTAAGGTGACGTTGAGACGACTCAGGGTTGCGGCGAGCCCGCGCATCGCGATAAAGAAGCCGATGCCGCCGATAAGGACGCCCAGCCCGATCAGGCCGACGCCGAGATCCTGCACGATCGTCCAATTGAAGCCCGTACTCAAAGATCAAAACCTCCAATCGCGCCTTTTAGGACCTTCGCTCTTTGATTCCCTCGAAAAAGCCCATTCTTACGTAGCGCGGACAAGATTCGCCGTGGCCACGCCTCGCAAGTCGCCGATTGCGCCGATCACAAGTTCGGTAAGCCGATCGATTTCGTCCTCGGTCGTAGCGCGACCGAAGGAGAAGCGTACCGCACCGCGGCGCCAACGCTGCTGCGAGTGCAACGCCGCGATCACGTGGCTGGCCTCGAGCGCGCCGGACGCGCAGGCGCTGCCGGACGAAATCGACGCGCCGTCCAGGTCGAGCCGCAATACGATCGCCTCCGCATCCGCGCCGGCGAAAGAGATATTCGAGATATTCGGCAGCCGAGGCGCGTCCCGTCCGTTGATGTGGACGGCATCCAGGCGCCCCAGCACCGCGCTCTCAAAACGATCGCGTAGAGCGCGCAGTCGCGGAACGACGTCGGCACGCTCACCTGCCGCCAGCGACATCGCCTTTGCCATGCCCACGATGCCGGCTACATTTTCCGTTCCGGCCCGTTTAGCGAACTCTTGATTGCCGCCGACAAGCTGGGCTCGGACCGGCGTGCCGGTACGAAGGTAGAGAGCGCCCACGCCTTTCGGCCCGTAAAACTTGTGCGCTGAGATCGAAAGCGCATCGACCTGGAGTTCGTCGACATCCAGACTCAAGAACGCCGGCGCTTGTACTGCGTCGGTGTGAAAAAGCACGCCTCGCTCGTGCGCAACCTGCGCCAAAGCGGCGATCGGAGCGATCGTGCCAATCTCATTGTTCGCCAACATCATCGTGGCAAGCGTCGTCTGCGGCCCCAGTGTCCGCAGGAAGGCGCCCGGGTCCGGCGCTCCGCGCGGATCGACATCCAAGACCGTCACTTCCCATCCCTCGTCTCGCAACTGATCGACCGCGTGGAGGACCGCGTGATGCTCGATCGCTGAAGTCACAAGGTGTTTGCCCCGCTGCGCCAGAGCGTGCGCGATCCCGAAGATCGCAAGGTTGTCGGCCTCGGAGCCCCCCGAGGTGAAGACGATTTCCCGCGGCTGGGCGCCGAGCAGTTGAGCGATCGTCGCACGCGCGTCGTCGACGGCGCGGCGCGCCCGGCGTCCTTCGGCATGCACGGAACTTGCATTGAAGCCGTCGCTGAAATAAGGAAGCATCGCCTCTACAACTTCCGGGCGCACCGGAGTCGTCGAGGCGTAGTCGGCGTAAATGCGGGTCGCGCTCATGGTGGATTCGAGGTTCGCGAACGTTCTTTGGCTTCCCAGGCGGTTCTCAGGAGTGGGCGGTATCCTCTGTCGTGTGCGAAGCTCCAACGCACCGTACATAGACCTCCGAGAGTAGAGAACGGGTAGACAGGCCCGCCGTCGCGGCGGGTCTGTCTTTTTGCGCCCCAGCGGACTCGAAGGAGGACCCGAAGCGGGTCGTCAGGCGCCCGCGCCCTAGCCGCGCCGGATCGTTAACCACGCGGCGAACTTGGCTTCCTCGCCCTGCTCGCCCGGCTCGTAGTACGCCCGGCCGGCCAGGTTCTCCGGAAGGTAAGCTTGCAGCCGCTCCGCCGGCGGAAGATCGCCCGTATGCGCCAGGCGCGCATAGTCGTCGTGTGCGTATTTGTAGTCGCGCCCGTACCCCAGATTGCGCATCAGCCCGGTTGGAGCATTTCGCAAGTGCAACGGCACCGGATCGTTGCGCGTCGTTTGGACGTCGGCCAGCGCTGCCCAATAGGCGCGGCCGACGCTATTCGATTTGGGAGCGGTCGCAAGGTAGAGCGCACAGTGGGCCAGCGCGAAAAACCCTTCCGGCATCCCGACAAAGTGCACCGCCTGTTGCGCGGCAACGGCAATCTGCAGCGCTCGCGAATCCGCCAAGCCGATATCCTCTGAGGCTAAGATCACCATCCGGCGGACGATGAACAGAGGATCTTCGCCCGAATCGATCATGCGCGCTAGCCAATACAGCGCTGCATCGGGATCGCTGCCACGCAGACTCTTTATGAACGCGCTGATGACATCGTAGTGTTGATCGCCGCCTTTGTCGTAGTTGATCGCTCGACGCTGCATTGCGTCTTGGATCAGCTGCGCCGTAATGACGCGTTCGCCATCCGACTCCACCCGCGCGGCTGCTGCCGCGAATTCCAGGGTTGCAAGCGCAACGCGAGCATCGCCATTGCTCAGATTGATGAGCGTCGTCCGCGCCCCGTTCTCCAAGCGCACGCCTGATTCGCGCAAGCCGTGTTCGCGATCGTGCAGCGCTCGCTCGACGATTGCGCCGATGTCGGCGTCGCTCAATGCACTGAGCACGAAAACCCGCGAGCGCGAAAGCAAAGCGGCGATCACTTCAAAGGACGGGTTTTCAGTAGTAGCGCCGATCAACGTCACGGTGCCGTTCTCGACGTACGGCAAGACGGCGTCTTGCTGCGCTTTGTTGAAGCGGTGGATTTCATCCACGAAGAGCACGGTTCGTTTGCCGATGGCTCGCCGTTGCGCCGCATCCCCGATCGCTCGGCGCAGGTCGCTGACGCCCGCACTAACCGCCGACAGTGAAGTAAATGTTGCTCCTGTCATGCGCGCAATGATCTCGGCGAGCGTCGTCTTCCCAGTTCCCGGCGGTCCCCAAAGGATCAGCGAAGGTACGGCATCACGTTCAATCGCGGTCCGTAACGCCCGCCCTGGACCCACGATGTGCTCTTGGCCGACGAACTGATCGAGCGTTTGCGGCCGCATCCGAGCAGCCAACGGCGGCTCGAGGCCGCCCACTGCGCTAAAGAGGCTGGGGTCCACGGTTAGAACGGAAGGATTCTTTTTCTCTTGGGCGTCGGCGACGGACCCGGCGCACCCGGTGGCTCGCCGCCGGGAAACTGCATAACGATGTGCCCGCGCGCGTGCAGAGCGCCGCTTTGCGTGTTGTACAGAATGTGATCGGCATCCATGGAATGGTCGCCGTCGACTACGTGCACGGAACCGGTGAGGTCTAGATCGTGGGTGAGATCGTTGAGTACGCCGTGCTTCGCATCGCCGCTTTGGATGCCTTCCGTAAAATGCACCGCGTCAAGCGTTAGGATTTTCGTGTTGTCGTTCAGCGTACCTTTGCGCGCGTCGATCACGCGATTACCTTGCACGTAATGCACGTTGCCGATCGCGGTGTAGATCTTGTTTTGGCTATCGATCTCCAGCTGATCGCTGTTGAGCGTAGCCGGCCCTTGCGCGGTGCTTCCGCCGGGGCTGAAGTCGCTTAGCCCTGCCGCGCCTTGCGTATCGTGAATGACGACGTGCCCGTAGAGCGTCGCGTGTTTGCGCTCGAAGTTTCCTTTCGCTCGGTCGGCATCGATCGTGCGATTGGGGCAGGTTACCGAAAGGTGCGTCGGGATCGAAAAATCGCCAACCCGAAAATTGTTCGTATCCAGGGCGCCCGTGTTGATCGTGCACAGCCCCATGCTGAACGAAACAGGCTGCATGGGCTTCGGCAGCGTCGCCGCAGTTGCCACTGACCCGGCCAGCAGCACCAGCGCTAGCGCGATCGAACTCTTTGCCACCATCATCCTTGTCTACGAACCTTTACCGTTTGACGGACGATCGGCCCGAGCCGCTCGCTCAGATGCTCGAGCGAGAGCACCCCTTCCCGCAGCAGCCGTGGCTGGGCGGTGGACAGGTCGATCACGCTTGATTCCGCACCGTAGCGGGTCGGGCCGTTTTCTACGAGCAGATCCGCCGGCGGCAGCGCTTCGATATCTCCGTCCCCATAGTAGGGGCGCTGTCCGCTGGTGTTGGCGCTGGTCGCAGCCAGCGGACCGACGCGGTCCAAAACAGCCGAACAGACCGCATCGTCGGGTACCCGAAAACCCAGGGTCGGGAGTCCCGAACTGACGTCTTCGTAGATAAACGTCGGCCGGCGAACAATTATCGTAACCGGCCCGGGCATCAAGCGCCGGGCCGCCAGAGTGGTCATCGCGCTCCCCGCAACGTACTCCAAAAACTCGGCGACAGTTGCGAGGTGCAAGCTCAACGGTTTGTGATCGGGTCGCTGTTTCGCATCGTAGATGCGGTCGATCGCCTCAACGCGAAACGGATCGCAGCCGATTCCATAAACGGTGTCAGTGGGAAATATGACCGTGCCGCCGCCGTAGATGACGCCCGCGACTTCGTCACCGACTCTTTCCAGCGATTCGTGGCGCGCGTCGATGCGCTGGGCAAGCTTCACGGCAAAAGAACCCCTTCACCAAACGTATTTGACTTGGGGTTCAAACCCGCACTCTCATCCCCGTACCGAGGGCGACGCACGAAAGCGGATCGTCGGCAACGATCACGGGGATGCCGCATACTTCGGTGAGCAGTTTTTCTAGGCCGCGCAATAAGGCGCCACCGCCGGTCAGGATGACGCCGCGATCGATGATGTCGGAAGAAAGTTCGGGCGGTGTTTTCTCGAGCACCGCTTTGACCGCTTCTACAATCGCGCCGACCGGTTCAGCCAGCGCCTCACGAATCTCTTCGCTGGTAATCTTCACCGTCTTCGGCAATCCGTTGATCAGATCGCGCCCGCGGATCTCCATGCCTAGCTCGTTTTCCAGGCGATAGGCCGAGCCGATCTTGATCTTGATTTCTTCGGCCGTACGTTCGCCGATCATCAGGTTGTACACGCGCCGCGTGTGGCGAATGATCGCTTCGTCCATCTTGTTGCCTGCAACGCGCAAAGATTGCGCAACCACGATGCCGCCCAGCGAAATGACTGCGACATCCGTTGTGCCGCCGCCGACATCGACGACCATGCTGCCGGATGGGTCATCGATCGGGAGGCCGGCGCCGAGCGCTGCGGCCATTGGCTCCTCGATGATGTCGACACTTCGGGCGCCAGCGAGTTTTGCAGCGTCGCGCACCGCGCGCTCTTCGACGCTGGTGATTTCGGCCGGAACGCAGATCACTACGTTTGGCTTCGGCTTGAAGAGGGTGGAGAAGAACGAGCGATTCTTGGTCACCTTCTTGATGAAGTAGCTGAGCATCGCCTCGGTCACTTCGAAATCGGCGATTACGCCGTCGCGCAACGGCCGGATGGCCACAATGTGACTCGGCGTCTTCCCAAGCATCAAGCGCGCTTCTTCACCGACCGCCAGCGTGCGATTGGTCCGTCTGTCTTTGGCGACGACCGACGGCTCGCGCAGCACGATCCCTTTTCCTTTGACGTGAACGAGCACGTTGGCCGTTCCGAGGTCAATCCCGATGTCCAAACCCTACTCCCTTAGAAAGTTGGAAACACTTGGGGGCTCGCGGCCGCCAAGAGTGCACGAAACCTATTGCGCGGATCGAACCTTAGGATACGCGCTCGTTTCAAAAAGTCCGGTCGGCTCGGCAAACGGCGTGATGCCGCTCGAGCGCTGCACCTGTCCGCCGAGGGCGGAAATCATCTCCTCCAGCCGTTCGTAACCCCGGTCGATGTACTCAAGACCAATGATCTCGGTCTCGCCTTGCGCCGCGAGCCCGGCGATGACGAGCGCCGCGCCGGCGCGAATGTCGGGCGCCTCAACGGGGGCGCCGGAAAGAAAGGGGACGCCTTTAATGAGCGCGGAGTTCGATTCCATCGCGACGCGCACATCCGCGCCCATGCGCGCGAGTTCGTTGACGTACGAGAAGCGCGCATTGAAGATCGACTCCTCGACGACGCTGGTGCCCGGTGCGGTCGCAAAAAATGCGACGACCTGCGGCTGCAAATCGGTCGGAAATCCTGGATAGGGCGCGGTCAAAATGTCGGTGCCGCCTTTGACATTCTCGGCTTTGACACGAACCCAGTCCTTGCCGCTGCTCGTTTCCACACCGCATTCCTGCAATTTGCCGACCAGCGAGCGCTGGTGGGACGGCTCGCACCCGGAGACGGTGACGTCGCCGCGTGTGGTCGCTCCGCACAACAGCAGCGTGCCCGTAACGATGCGGTCGGAAATGATCGAGTATTCGACGCCACGCAACTCCGAGACGCCGTCGATGACGATCGTGTCGGAGCCGGCTCCGTCGATCTGCGCACCCATCGCGTTCAGGAAGTTGGCAAGGTCGCCGACCTCGGGTTCCATCGCCGCGTTTCGCAACGTCGTCACGCCTTCCGCATTGACCGCCGCAAGCATCGCGTTTTTGGTTGCACCAACGCTGGGCATCCGCAGCTCGATCTGCGCGCCCCGCAGTTTACGTTTGGCGGTGGCAATCAGGTATCCGTGCGCGTTCTTGACGTCGGCCCCCAACGCTCGAAAGGCCTGTTCGTGCATATCGGTGGCACGTGTTCCAAGGACGCATCCGCCCGGTAAGGGCACTTCAGCACGCCCAAAGCGTGCCAGCAGTGGGCCCGCCAAATCAAATGACGCGGCAAGTTTTCGCACCAAAGTGTACGGCGCGCGATGCGAGGCAACATTCGATGCATCGATCGTTACCGTGCCGTCGCCTTCATAGCGAAGGCGCGCGCCGAGCGCTTCGAGCAAGGACCACATGACGGAAACGTCCGTAATGCGCGGAACGCGGCGCAGCGTGACCTTCCCTTTAGCCAAAAGCGACGCCGCCATGATCGGCAGCGCCGAATTCTTCGCACCATGCGTTTGCACGGAACCCTCGAGCCGCGCGCCGCCCTTGACGCGCAGCGTCGTTTCAAGCCGGTCGAGCGTGTTCATTCGAGCCGCTCGCAGCGCAGCGTTTGACCGTCATACGGTCCACCGTTCATGCGCACCGAGACCTGCGAGCCCTGCGAAAGGATCTCCATTTCAAAGGATACGTCAGCGCGCAAATCGGCGACGATCGCTCTTTGCGCGACGACGACGCCGGAAAAGCGCCTTCCTCGCGGCGTTGCTAAACGGACGCGGCCATCCGAGTAGAATCCCGCGAAGAGGAATCCGCCGGCGCTAAGCAGCCGGTAGCGGCGAGCGCCGCTGTCGACGACCTCGGTGATAAACGTGGGAATCGCGGGCGCTTTGACTGCGGGGCTCTGCGCCGAATCATCGTGAACTTTCGGGCGGGGCGTCGCCAGCAATCTCAAGAGCACTACGAGCGCGCTGAGCTCCAAAGCGATCTGACCGAGGACGAACCAGCCGGGGGCACGGCGCATGTCAGAAGCCTTCGTCATCCCGGCACTGCTTCCGCCGAGCGGGCGGGTCCCCTAGTGTCCGGTTAGGCGAAGCTTTGCGCCGGCAAAATCGATCAGGGTCTGTTCGCGCTGAAAGGCGGCGGCATCGACGGCCGATTTCTGCCGCTCGAGCGCCGCGTTTAGTTCGCTGCGCGCAGCGGCCGCGTCAACGTCTTCAAAACGCAAGGCCTTATCGACCAGCACCGTAACGCGATCCGGCAGCGCTTGCATGAAGCCTTCGCCGGTCGCAAGCTCGAGGCGCCCGGCCCCGGCAGTGTTTGCACGCAGCACGCCTGGACGCAGCGCCGTCAAGAACGGCGCATGCCGCGGCAAGATCCCTTCTTCGCCCTCCGTGCCCACGGCGATCACGAGCTCCGCTTCACCTTCGAAGACGACCTCGATCGGCGTGATCAGCTTAAACGGCACGCCACTAGCCATGCGGATCGCTATTCGTCAGCCGTGCGCTATCTTGCCCGTAACCCACTACGCGGCTCCAGTCATCTTTTCGGCGTTTTCTTTGACTTCGTCAATTCCGCCCGCATAGAAAAACGCGCCTTCCGGTAAGGTGTCGACCTTGCCGTCCAGCACTTCCTTAAAGGAAGCGATCGTATCGGCAATCTTGACATACTTGCCGGAGCGGCCTGTGAATTGCTCGGCGACGAAGAACGGCTGCGAGAACAGGCGCTGAATGCGGCGCGCCCGCGCGACCGCGACTTTGTCGTCTTCGGAGAGCTCCTCGACGCCCAAGATCGCGATGATGTCTTGCAAATCGCGGTAACGCTGCAGCGTTTCCTGGACGCCGCGCGCGACCGCGTAGTGTTCTTCGCCGACGATCTTGGGGTCCAAGATTCGCGAGCTGGACGCAAGTGGATCGACGGCTGGGTAGATGCCAAGCTCCGAAATCGGGCGCGAGAGCGCGGTCGTTGCGTCCAAATGCGCGAAGGTCACTGCTACCGCGGGGTCGGTGTAGTCGTCGGCGGGGACATAAACGGCCTGCACCGAGGTAATCGAGCCTTTTTGCGTCGAGGTGATGCGCTCTTCCAAACGCCCCATATCGGTCGCCAGGGTTGGCTGATAGCCGACTGCGGAAGGCATGCGGTTCATCAACGCCGATACTTCGGAGCCCGCTTGCAAGAACCGGAAGACGTTGTCCATGAACAGCAGCACGTCGGCGCCTAACTCGTCGCGAAAGTATTCGGCCATCGTGACGCCGGTTTGCGCGACCCGAAAGCGCACGCCCGGTGGCTCGTCCATCTGCCCGAAAACGAGCGTCGTCTGCGCAAGCACGCCCGACTCTTTCATCTCGAGCCACAGATCGTTGCCTTCCCGCGTGCGTTCGCCCACCCCGCAAAAAACGGAAAACCCCTTGTGGACTTGGGCGATATTTCGAATGAGCTCTTGAATCAAAACCGTCTTCCCGACGCCCGCGCCACCAAAGAGGCCGACCTTGCCCCCGCGCGTATAGGGCGCCATCAGATCGATGACCTTGATCCCGGTTTCGAAGATCTTCGGAGTCGGATCTTGCTGCGCAAATCCCGGCGCCGGCCGGTGGATCGGCCACTCTGCGGCTGCCTTAACCGGTTCGTTAGAGTCGATCGTCTTTCCGAGGACGTTGAAGATCCTCCCGAGCGTGCCCTCGCCTACGGGCACGCGAATCGGGCCACCGAGCGGCGTCACGACGGCGCCCCGCACAAGGCCATCGGTCGACGCCATTGCAAGGCAGCGCACTTGGTTGTTGCCGAGCTCATCTTGCACTTCGAGCACGATCTCGCGCGGCTGCATGGCGGTGCCTCCAAGATTTACGCCACCCTGTGCGACTGAGGCCGCCGCAACGCCGTTTCGAGCCGCGTGCGAATCTTCGTTTACCCGCGTCGAGAGCGCATCGTTGATCTCGGGAAGAGTATCCAGCGTAAACTCGACGTCGACCACGTTCCCGAGGACCTGCACGACTTTGCCGGTGGCTTTCGTTTCAACCGCAGTAGGCATTGTAGTTCTCTTGTCCCTTCATCACAGTGTAAAGCTCATCGGCCCGCCAACGCTTCTGCCCCGCCCACGATTTCCAAGAGTTCCTTCGTGATCGCCGCCTGTCGCGCGTTGTTCATCGCGATCGTCAGTTCGTCGATCAGCTTGCCGGCATTCTCCGTCGCATTGCTCATCGCCAGCAATTGAGCGGCGAAGAACGCCGCCTGGGTTTCGAGCATCGCAGAAAAAAGCGTGAACTCGAGATATTTTGGAAGCAGGCGGGAGAGCACGAACTCCGGCGATGGGGCAAACTCAACCGACCCACGCGCGGCCCCACGCACTTCTGCGTTAGCCGCCGACACGGAGGGTTCGAGCGGAACCAAGCGCCGTACCGCAGGCCGCTGGACCATGATCGAGATCATCCGCGGCGAGATGAGCGTAATGTCGGTGATCTGTGCGCTGACGAAATCACCGGTCACTCGGGTTGCGACCTCTCGGGCGATCTCGATGCTGGCCTGCACGCCCAACGGCCAACTTGGCCGATCTCCCAGGCCCATTCGTCGCACGGCGTTGCGTGCCTTAAGGCCAACGGTGTAGAAGGCCGCATCAGCGTGCGTCGTGCGATAATGCTCGCCTTCGCGAATGATATTTGAGTTGAAAGCCCCCGCGAGGCCCTTGTCGGCAGTCATCAGTATGACGCCCGACGGGGCGCCCGCACGGCCCGGCTTCATGAATGGATGATCGACGCTCGAAACGTTGGCGAGCAGGTCGCGCAGCATCTCGTCAAGCGTGTCGGCATAAGGCCGGGCCTGCTTCTTCGCCTGCTCTGCACGCCGGATTTTCGCCGCTGCGACTTGTTTCATCGCTTTGGTGATCTGCTGCGTGTTTCTCAGCGACCGGATGCGGTCGCGAAGGTCTCTGACGGTGGCCATCTAGCGCGGGCGCGTCTGTGTCAGAACGATTTGTTGTACTCCTTGACGATCGCCTCGAGTTGCTTGCCAACTTCATCGGCAAGCTGGCCGCTCGACGCGATGGCCTGTGTAATATCAGGGTGCTTAGCGTGCAGGAAGTCAATGAATCCGCGCGCCCACTCTTGCAGGCGAGGCGTAGGGACGTCCGTGACGTACCCGTTCGTCGCGGCCCAGACGATCGCAACCTGGTCTTCCATCGGCTGCGGATCGTATTGCGGTTGTTTGAGCAGCTCGGTGAACTTTTCCCCACGGATCAACTGCGCTTGCGTGGCCTTGTCCAAATCGCTGGACAACTTGGCAAAGGCTGCCAAGTCGCGGTATTGCGCCAACTCGAGCTTCAGGCGACCGGCCACGCTCTTCATCGCTTTGGTCTGCGCCGCGCCCCCGACGCGCGACACGGAAAGCCCGATGTCGACCGCCGGGCGGATGCCTTGGAAAAAGAGCTGCGGCGTCAGATAGATTTGGCCGTCGGTAATCGAGATCACATTGGTTGGAATGTACGCGGAGAAATCGCCGGCTTGCGTTTCGATGATCGGGAGCGCCGTCAGAGAGCCGCCGCCGCGCTCATCGGAGAGCTTCGCGGCGCGCTCCAACAAGCGCGAGTGCAGATAAAAAACGTCGCCCGGATACGCCTCACGACCCGGCGGGCGGCGCAATAGCAGCGACATCTCGCGGTATGCCTGCGCGTGTTTCGTGAGGTCGTCGTAAACGATCAGGACATCTTTACCCTCGTTCATCAGCTCTTCGGCCATCGCGCAACCCGCAAAGGGCGCCATCCATTTCAACGCGGACGCGTCGGCTGGGCCGGCCGCGACGATCGTCGTATATTCCATCGCGCCCTTTGATTCGAGCGTTTGCGCGACGGACGCGACCGTCGAATTCTTCTGTCCGATGGCGACGTAGATGCAGAAGACGTTCTTACCGCGCTGGTTGATGATCGTGTCGAGCGCGATCGCGGTTTTGCCCGTGCTGCGGTCGCCGATGATCAGTTCGCGTTGGCCGCGTCCGATCGGGATCAGCGCGTCGAGCACGCGGATGCCGGTTTGCAAGGGCTGTTTGACCGGCTGACGCTCCACCACGCTCGGCGCGACGTTTTCAATCGTTCTGAAGCTGGTGCTCTTGATCGGCCCCTTGCCGTCGATCGGCTGGCCGAGCGGGTTGACGGCGCGCCCGAGCAGCGCGGCGCCGACCGGCACGGATGCAATTCGCCCGGTGCGCCGGACCTTATCGCCTTCCTGAATGCCCGTATCGGGCCCCATGATTACGACGCCGACGTTGTCCTCTTCCAGGTTCAAAACGACGCCCAAGAGCCCGTTCGGAAATTCAACCAGCTCCGAGGCTCGCACCGCTTGCAAGCCGTACACCCGCGCCAAATTGGCGCCGACCTCGATGACGGTTCCGACCTGGTCGTCTTGGATCTCGCTCTTGAAACCGGCAATTTGCTGCTTTAAGATGCCGGCAATTTCATCCGCGTTAATCATTTTAAAAGGCGCTCCGCTCTAAGCTGCGCGCCCCCCATTGCATAGCAATGGGGCCCCCAAAACCATCGCTCCCTCGCGATGGTACCGCGGCCACATTCCCCGAGGGGTCGCATAAGACTCATTATCATCAAGTTGCTCCAAACAATTCCCGAGAGAGTTCATCCAAGCTGCCGGCAACGGAACCGTCGAGGCGCCGGTCGCCCATCGTGACCCGCACGCCGCCGATTAGCTGCGGATCGATCTTATGGTTCACTTCGAAGCGCATTTCGTACCGCCGTTCGAGCTGTTGCACCAGAGTGCGCATTTGCTTAGGATCCAGCGCTAACGCGCTCGTAACCGTCAGCGGCTGCGTGCCCCGTGCCGCCATCTCGAGCCGTCCGTACTGAGCCGACACCTCGCTTAGCAACGCCTCCCGGCGTTTGCGAACCAGCAGCAGCAGCGTGTGAAGTGCTAGCTGATGGGTCTTGCCCTCGAATGTGTCCTGCAGCACCCGTTGCTTTTCCTTACGATCGATGATCGGCGCAACAAAAAACGCGCGCGTCGCCGCGTCGGATCGGATGGCGCCGTCGATCGCCTCGAGGTCCCGGCCGACTTCCTTAACGGCACCCTGTTCTTGCGCAAGCGCGAAAACTGCACCGGCGTATCGGCGCGCGAGCGTTTCGTTCGCCATTAGTTCAAGGCACGACGTTCGACGAACTGCACGAAGCGCTCGACGAGGCGGGCATTGAGCGACCCATCGATCCGCAAAGACGCCTCTTTGCGCGCAAGCTCGAGCGCGCCGGATGCCAGCTCCGCGCGCAATGCTACGCGAGCGGCTGCGCGCGCCCGCGCCAGCTCTCCTTGCGCATTACGCAGCGCACGTTCGCCGCTTTCTTTAGCCTGCACGAGCGCAACCTCTTGTTCCCGCTGCGCTTGAGCCAGAGCGCGATCTCGAATTGCGGCCGCATCCCGCTGAGCAGCACCGGTTCCAACTTGCAAAGCTTCCAAGGCCGCCTTGGCTTCATCGCGCCGGCGCTCTGCACGCGCGATCTCTTCGTTCTTCGCCTTCTGCGCGGCTAAGACAAGCGGAACCAGAAACGTACGAAACAACCACACCAGGACGCCGATAAAGAGGATCGACGAGATCACTTGACTCCAGGTCGCAATCGCCTCGTAGTTCACGATGCGGCCTCCAAGAGGGTTCGCTCCAACATCATGTCGGCGAGCTGACGAACCGTAGGCTGGCGGTTGGCGCGTGCGGTTTCGAGCTCGGCAGCCGCGGTGCGCTGGGCATCCTCGATCGTCCCCGTCGCATGGCGCGCGTACGCCTCCGCGATCTCGGCGGTTTGATTGGAAGCCTCGGCGCGCGCTTTGGCGAGAATCCCTTCGGCCTCTCGGCGCGCCGCGGCGCGCGTCGCATCCGCTTGAGCTTGCAAATCCGCCGCTTGCTCACGATACAAATCGTAGTGTGCGACCAGGCTGTTGATATATTCGCGTCGCTTGCGGATCGCATTGCCGACCGGACGCAAGAACACAACCCTCAGCAACGCGAAAAAGATCGCGAAGTTGATCAGCTGTACCCAGAACGTGCCGTCGAGCCGCAGAAACATCCGGGCTTACTTCGTGACCCCCGAAATGTGCGTCAGCAGGGCCGGCACCTTCGCGACGACGAGCAGCAGATAGAACGCAAACCCGATTGAGATGATCGGGAACGCCTCCAGCACCCCGACGCCCAAAAACAGGAAGGTAAAGATATTCGGTCGCGCCTCGGGCTGGCGTGCAATCGCTTCGACCGCCTTGGACGCGACGATGCCGTCGCCAATGGCCGACCCGAACGCAACACCGGCAATGATCACGCCGAACGCCAACAAGGTCGCAGCGGCGATTAAGCTCTCAGAAGTCAAGAAACATCACCTTTCTTTCGCAGTTTAGTGGTCTTCCGCGATCGCTAACGAAAGATAGACGATCGCTAAGAGGGTAAACAAGAACGCTTGAATCGTTCCAACGAAAAAATTGAAGAATTGAATGAAGAATGGTAAGACCGCAACGGCCAGCGAAAGGTTGAGGGGTCCGATCGTCACTTTCGCGGTAACAATTGAAGCGATGATAACAAAAAGCAATTCGCCGACGAAAATGTTGAAGAACAGGCGCGCTGCGAGCGTCACCGGTCGGACGAGCTCCTCGAGCATGTTGATCGGGAGCAAAGCCGCGAATGGCTTGGCGAGATGACCGAAGTACCGCAGCCCACCCTTTCGTATCGCGACCACCTGGATCAGAAAGAAGACCATCAACGCATAAGGCACCGTTGTGTTCAGGTCGGCCGTCGGCGACCCGCCAAAGGGTAGGCCGAGCGCTTTGAACGGCAGTATGCCGAACTGATTGAGCAAAAAGATGAAGATGAACAGCGCGATGAAAAAAGGGACGAACGGTTCGCCTTGCTCGCCCAATACGCTGGTAACCAGGTCGGCAATGTAGTTGATGATGCCTTCGATCACCGTCTGGCGCTTGCTGACGCGGGGCGAGCGATAACTGGACCCAATCCACGCAAAAAACAACACGGCGATGACCATGACCAGCCACGTGGTCACGATCGTATCGGAGTGCACGGTTCCCAGAACCGGCAGGTTCCAGACGAGATGCTCGCCGATTTGCTCGTGCAAGGTCCTACTTCCGTTCAAAGTGGCGCCGCACCGAGAATAGGTACAGCACCAGCGGCACAAAGAATCCGGCGAAATACATCGCCATCGTCCACCACGCGCCGGTAAGCGCAAGCCCTACTGGAACTATAGCGAACACCCCCAAGCGCAGAAAACTACTTATGACGAACGCGCCGACGCTCCGCTGTTGCGCCAGTCGCTCGTTGCCGTGCATTGCGATCAGCATGTTGAGCACGCCGCACAGGCCGCCGAGCGCCAAGCTAAACCCGCCCAGGAGCGAACGAACCGAGAGGAGCGCCGCGACCAGGACGACCAGCACCATCGACCACCCGCTAACGATCCGCTTGAGGGCGTGGTACTTTTGCAGGTCGATCGCTGCGTCGGCGGGCGTGTAGTTGCGAGCACCCACGGCCTACTACCCCTAGCGCGTTTCGCGCATCAGCATGCGCATGGCCCCGTAACCACCCAAGGCCATGCCGCTGAAGATGCCCGCCAGCACCCACAAGGGCTGGCCGCTCCGATTGCTCAGCCAGATTCCGATCAGCAGCCCCAACAGCACAGCCCCGGCGAAGGTCCCGCCGGCGGCGATCAGCGCTACCGGCACGGAGCCGGGCTGGGGCTCGGGAGAGCGCCCGAAAACTCAGCCGGATATGGCGCCCCTCGTAAGCGAGCGAGCAGCCAAGCGACGATCCGCTCGGCAGCGTGCCCATCGCCGTAGGGGTTGCTCGCCTTGGCCATCCGCTCGTACGCTTGCGGGTCGGTCAGCAAGCGTTCGGCGGCGGATACGATGCGCGCCCGTTCGACCCCGACGAGTTGCAGCGTACCGGCTGCCAAGCCCTCTGGTCGCTCGGTCTCCTGACGCATGACCAAGACCGGCTTTCCCAAGCACGGGGCTTCCTCTTGCAGCCCGCCGCTGTCGGTCAGCACGAGCTTGCAGCCGCGCACGCAGGCCACCATCTGCGAGTAGTTGATCGGGTCGGTCAGCACGACGCCGTCCACGTCGCCCAGAATCTCGTGCGCGATCGGACGCACGCGCGGCGAGGGGTGGACGGGCCACAAGATCTGCGGCCGAGAGGGAAGCTGCACGATTTCACGCATCGCCAAGCAGATCTCCCGCATGTAAGGATGGTTCTCGCGGCGGTGCGCGGTGACCAGAACGACGTCGCGCGTCGGATCAAGGAGTTCCCAGGCCGGCGGAAGTCGTAGATCCGGGCGGCGCGCGGTCGCAAGAAAGGCGTCTATCACGGTGTTGCCGGTCAAGAAGACGTCGCTCGCCGCGACCCCTTCGCGCAGCAGGTGTCGTTTTGCGAGCTCCGTAGGCGCAAATTGAAAGGTCGTCAGCACGGCCGTTAGCCGCCGATTCATCTCTTCGGGGTACGGCCGCCAGCGGTCGTCGGTGCGCAAGCCGGCTTCGACGTGGCCGACGGGGACGTGCTGGTAAAACGCCGCGAGCGCCGCCGATGTGCTCGTCGTTGTGTCCCCGTGTACGAGGACCAGATCGGGCTGCGCTTCGCGCAAGACCGGTTCGATGTCGGTCAAGACGCGCGTCATGATGTGGGTGAGCGACTGATCCGGGGTCATGATATCGAGATCGTAGTGCGGAACGATTTCGAAGAGCTCGAGTAGGTCGTCCAGCATCTCTCGATGTTGCGCCGACACGCAGACGATCGGCTCTATTGCCGTGCCTGCCTCGCGCAGCGCGCGGACGACCGGCGCCATCTTCACCGTATCCGGGCGCGTTCCAAAGACGGTCATGACGCGCAGCGCCTGCTGCACGCTCACAAGCCGGCGAGCCGCGGCAAATGAGCCACGCCGCCGGAGAGCACCAGCGCCGTTGCGCCCAGCACGAAGCACACCGCATAGATCAGCAGTACCGCCTGGCGGACGTTCAAACCGTAACGGAAGATCAGTTGATGGTGGAAGTGTCCGCGATCCGCCTCGGTGATGCGTACACCCGAGCGCACGCGGCGGACGATCGCCACCGCGGTGTCGAGAATCGGCAGCGCAAGAATGACCAACGGCACCAGAATGCTGATCGAGATCGTGGTTTTTCCTTCGCCCAGAATCGAGACCGTTGCGAAGACGAAGCCGATGAAGAGCGACCCCGCGTCTCCCAAAAAGATCTTCGCCGGATTGAAGTTATAAGGCAGAAAGCCGAGTGAGGCGCCGGCCAGTGCGATCACGACCAGCGCCACGACCGAGTGGTGGTGCGCAAGCGCGATCACGAACAAAAACAAGCCGGAGATCGCCGTGACGCCGCTGAGCAAGCCATCCAGGCCGTCGATAAAGTTGATCGCGTTCATCATGCCGAGGTACCACAGCAGCGTCAGTGGCACGCCCACGAACCACGGAAAGTACACGTACTGATGCGTCAGCGGATTCTCGACGTAGGGGATGACGAAACCGTAAAGCATCGCCAAGAGCGCCACGACGGTCTGGGCGATCAACTTGTTGCGCGGGCGCATCGACATCACGTCGTCCCATAAACCAACGCCCAGAATCAGCGTTCCGCCGAAGAGCAAACCAATCAGGTTGCGGATGTCGCCAAGATCGTGGAAGAAGTTAAACGGCGACCAGCTGGTAAGCGCAATTCCCAAGACCGAGAAGAGCGCGACCGCGAAAGCCAGGTAGATCGCGATCCCGCCAATGCGCGGCGTCGGTGTTTCGTGAACGCGCCGCTCGTCTGCGCGATCGAGCATGCCGACGTGCGTCGCCAACTTGCGGACCAGCGGCGTCGCTAGGAGCGCGGTCAGCGCCGAAATTAGCAACGCTGCCAGGTAGAGCCAGCCGCCGCTCACGGCCGGGCGCCCTCGAGTGTTGCAAAATGGACCGAGGCGACCCCGGCCTCGGCTAAGAGGTTCATCGCGATCGCATCAGGATATGGAGCCTCGTAGATCAGCTTGAGAACACCGACGCTGATAAGCAGTTTACTGCAGCTCAAGCAGGGTTGATGCGTGCAATAGGCAGTGGAGCCCGCAAGGCTCACGCCGTGCAGTGCGCCCTGAACGATCGCGTTGGCTTCCGCATGGGTCGTTCGCACGCAGTGATCGTTTACGACTAGGCAGCCGACCTCCGTGCAATGCGCGACATGCCGCGGCGAACCGTTGTATCCAGTCGTGAGGATGCGGTGGTCGCGCACGATGATACAGCCGACCGATGCGCGCGGACAGGTCGCGCGCGTCCCAACGGTTCGGGCGATTTCCATGAAATATTCATCCCAGCCAGGACGCATATTGCTACTTGCTATTGCGTTGCACTGTCGCCCTGAGCCTGTCGAAGGACGCGGGCGGGGCCCCCTTTCGATTGCGTTGCACTTTGCGCAACGCTGGCGCTCCGGCTCACTTCGGCCACGATGCGACCGAAACTCGCCTGCACGCCCCCGCCCAAACTCTCGCGGGCGGGGCCCCTTTAGGGCACATCGAAACGGGCCGTCAGCTCGCGTACCCGCGACCTCAGCGTTTGGATTTTCATCTGCGATTCGATGTCGCCGAGCCCCTCGACGATAATCCGTGCAATCTCGCGGCACTCTTCTACGCCGAAACCGCGCGTCGTAATCGCCGGCGAGCCCAGTCGAATGCCGCTAGCGACCATCGGTTTTTGCTGGTCGTAAGGAATCGCGTTCTTGTTGACCGTGATGCCGATCCGGTCGAGATATTCTTCGGCAGCCTTGCCCGTCAGATTCTTGACCGAGAGGTCTACCAGCAACAGATGGGTGTCCGTCCCTCCGCCGACCAGGCGGAACCCGGCGCGCAAGAGTTCGTCGCCGATCGCCTTCGCATTGGCAACGACGCTTTGCTGGTACGCCCTAAAATCCGGCTGAAGGGCTTCCCCAAACGCCACCGCTTTGGCTGCGATCATATGCATGAACGGGCCGCCTTGAATGCCTGGGAAGACGCTCTTGTCGATCGCCTGCGCCCACTTTTGCGTGCAGAGGACAAAACCACCGCGCGGGCCGCGCAAGGTTTTGTGCGTGGTTGACGTCACGAAATCCGAAAACGGCACCGGCGAAGGATGCAATCCGACCGCCACGAGTCCGGCAATGTGCGCCATGTCCACCATGAGCGTGGCGCCGATCTCATCTGCGATCTCACGAAACGGCGCGTACTCCATCGTGCGCGGGTAAGCGCTCGCGCCGGCGATGATCATCTTTGGTTTGTGCTCGCGAGCCAATCTGCGCACTTCGTCGAAATCGATCAGCTCGCTGTCGCGTCGCACGCCATAGGCGATCGCATGGTAGAGTTTGCCGCTGAAGCTCACCTTCGTGCCGTGAGTGAGGTGACCGCCGTGCGCGAGCGACATTCCCAACACCGTGTCGCCCGGCTGCAGATGCGCCATGAAAACCGCCATGTTGGCTTGCGCGCCGGCGTGCGGTTGAACGTTCGCGTGTTCGGCCGAAAAGATTTCTTTTAGACGTTCGATCGCCAGCCGTTCGACTACGTCCACGAACTCGCAGCCGCCATAGTACCGCCGGCCGGGATATCCTTCGGCGTACTTATCGGTCATCACGCAGCCCATCGCTTCGCGGACTGCGCGGCTCGAATAATTCTCGGAGGCGATCAGTTCAAGATTCTCTTTTTGGCGGCGCTGTTCGCCTACGATCGCGGCATAGACGTCGGCATCCGTGTTTTCGAGGTAGGTTCGCTCGAGAATATCCATCTTTAGATCCCTAAGCTTGAACTTCGTTCGCAAGCAGCTGCTTCGGCGTTTGCGCACCGGTTACTTTACCGGCCTCGATCGCTTTGAGAGTGCGGGTTTTCCACGCCTGAGTATATTCAAAGAGCTTGTCAACGCGTTCGCGGTGGCGCCCTTCATCGAATGGTGTCTCTAGAAAGATCTGCACGAGCCGTTCGATCATCTCCCAGCCGGTCAAGCGTTCAGAGAGCGCCAGCACATTGCTGTCATTGTGCCGGCGCGCCAGCTCGGCAGAATACGGCTCCGCCACCGGCGCGCACCGCGCGCCCGGTACTTTGTTCGCCGCCATCGCGATGCCCAGACTCGAACCACAGACGACGATCCCGCGATCGGCTTGGCCGCTGGCGACGGCCTCGCCGACGGCGTAGCCATAGTCCGGATAATCGACCGGCGTCGCATCGGACGTTCCAAAATCAGTGATGTCGTGACCCTGAGCGCGCAAGAGTTGCGCGATGCGATCCTTGTATTCAAATCCGGCGTGGTCGGCGGCAACAGCGATTCTCAAGCGAAGGGCTCTCCTTTAAGCGGGCGAAAACGGGTGCGCCTATGAAGTTGGCTTGCGCAAGCACGGCATTCGATCGGGCGCTGCAAAGTGGTGATCTCACGCAGCTTGAATGGCTGGATTTGTGCGGGCGCGACCTAGCCGCAGACGGCGTCGTGTGCGATGTGCGGCATTTTCCGCGGCGCGATGACGACTACCTCGCCCAAGTCAAGAAAATGGCGGTCGATTTGGGTTTAACGGTCGCGGCCGTGTGGTCGGCCGACTTTTTTTCCGGCGATGAAGCCGCGATGCGCGCTTGTATCGCCCTCGCTGGAGCGATCGGAGCGCCGCTGCTCAGCGCGCCGCTCCAAACCGAAACGCAGACGACCTGGTCGGCGGCGCTCGAGCGGATCGGCATCGCTACTCGTTTGGCAAAAGCCGACAACATTACGCTCGCGGTCCGCAACGCCGCGGGGACGTTTGCGACCGGCACCCACGACCTTGGGCGACTTTCAAAGGAAGCCGACAGCGCGTGGCTGCGCTATGCACTCGACATCGCTGCGCTCGACGCCGCAAGTGAGCCGCAAGATTTGCTTTCTAAGACTGTGCTGGTGTGGCACGCGCATCAGACGGGCGAGCCTGAAGGCGACGAGCTGCCAAAGACGAGGCGCACTCTGGATGTCGCGGCGCAGTTTCGCGGATTCCTGGCGCTGGAGATCGCCGGCGGCGACGCGAGCGCCGTTGACGTGCGAGCCGCTCTGCAAAAGTGGCGCACGATGCTCGCCGAAGATCTCTTGGGCGAAGCGTTATAATGGATCGACCGCACGTAGCGTCTTCCGCGCTTGGTTTGAACCTGCTTTCTCACAGGTGGGTGCGGCCCGGGCGCCAGGATTGCAAGGTTTCTCGCAAGGTGCCTGTCCACTCCGGAGCTGATGCTCCCTTGGTCTTCTCGTTGGTCCAAGACCGTGCACGGTGCGCGCTATGCGCAGTCGATGTTCCCAGGCTACCACCAGCGTCAAGTTCTGGGGGGCTCGCCCCCGAAAGTTTGAGCGCTGACTAAAGTCAAACACCGGATCACCCGAGCCAAGATGTAGCTTGCCAAAGGTCCGGCGGACCGTGAACGGGATGCATGCTGATCTCGCACGGTGCGCTGCGTGTGAGCGTGCGCGGCAATGCGGCCTACGAAGCCGCTCGGCGATATCTCCGGCACGATCCCGCCGAACGGTCGATCTTTCGCAAACTCGAGCATGCCCCTCACGAAATTCATCTGCGCCTCAACTCGCACGACGACGATTCTTACGATCCAAATGACCGGACGATTCGCTGGGACCCGCACAGTGCGCTGCGTACCGCCGTCGGCGGCTCACAATCACCCGCCCTCGGGCTCGCCCACGAGGCCGACCATGCTACGGTCGCCGCCGCCATTCGCGATGCCGACTCCAATCGGCGCGATCCACGCTACGACAATCTCGAAGAACGCCGCGTGATCCTGGGCAGCGAGCGCCACGCGGCACGAACGCTTGGCGAGGCCGTGCGCCACAACCACGCCGGAAACTGCTATTGGGTGCCGACACCGACGAGCCGCTGAGCGCCGAGGAGGGGACCGCGCGGCCTTGAAATCGCGAGCGTGGCCGAACTCTCGCTCGCGCTGAGCCAGCTCGATCTTCCCCTCGTTCATCCTTTTAAGATTACGCGTGGCGAAGAATCCGTCTCGCACACGGCGTTGTTTCGGCTGCATTGGCGAGCCTTAGAGGGTTTGGGAGAATCGTCCCCGATTCCGCGCTATGGCGAATCGATCGAAAGCATTTACGCGTGGTATCGTGAGCATCCGATCCACGGTGACGATCCTTACCTCACCCACGCCCTGCTCGAGGGGATCCCGTCTGCCGCGCGTTGCGGGCTCGACATCGCGTTGCACGACCTCATGGGAAAAGATTTAGGTAAACCGCTCTACCGACTACTCGGTCTGGACCCGCAGCTTACGCCGACCACGTCCTTTACGATCGGGATTTCCAAGCCCGAGCTGACCTTGCAAAAAATCGCGGAGATTGGCAGCCATCCGGTGATCAAAGTCAAACTCGGGTTGGGCTCGCTACAGGATCAAGTGGCAACGATCGAGCTTGTCCGATCAAAGTACGGCGGCGCGATTCGCCTCGACGCCAACGAAGGCTGGACGCCCGAATCGGCCGTGCAAATACTCAAGGAGCTGCACCGCTACGACATCGAGTTCTGCGAACAACCAATTCCGGCCGGCTCGCCGGAAAAACTGCGCTACATCCGCGACCATAGCGCCATTCCGATCGTGACCGACGAAGACTCCAAAGACGCCTCTGATTTACCGGCGCTTCGCGGCTGCGTTGACGGTATCAACGTGAAGCTGGTCAAATGCGGTGGCATCTGTGGCGCGCTGGCCATGATCCACACCGCGCGAGCCCTGAAGCTTAAGGTCATGCTCGGCTGCATGGTGGAAAGCGCGATTCTCTCAACGGCAGCGGCGCATCTTTCGCCGCTCGTCGATTGGGCGGACCTCGACGGGCCCTTCTTAACGGCCCAAGATCCCTTCGCCGGCGTGACCTATGATAATGGCAAGCTGATCTTGCCCGATGGGCCGGGCTTAGGAGTGCGCGAGCTTGCCCGCGTTGACTGATATGCGGCGCTATTTGATCCTCGCGCCTGGAGAGTTTGCGACCACCGCCAAAACCGCGCACGGCGTGATCCGCTATGCGCAAGATCAGACCGTGGCTGTCGTGGATCCTGAAAACGCCGGGAAGAGCGTGCGTGACGTGCTGCCGCATCTGGGCAGCGATGCGCCGATCGTCGCCAACGTTGAAGCGGGCCTGAAATACAAGCCGACGTCCGTGCTGATCGGTGTAGCGCCTGTTGGCGGTGCGTTGCCGCAAAGCTGGCGCGGAGAAATCTTGCGCGCGATCGCCGCAAAACTCGAAATCGTCAGCGGCCTTCACGAGCTGATTGCCGATGACCCCGAATTTTCAGCCGCCGCACAGCGCAGCGGCGCACGCATTTGGGACGTACGCGTACCGCCGCCGGTACCGTTATTTTCAGGCGCCGTCTATGACGTAACCCAGCCGATCCTCCTCACGGTCGGCAGCGATTGCGCAGTCGGCAAGTTAACCGTCTCGCTTGAGATCGTGCGTGCAGCGCGCGCTCGTGGCGTGCGCGCAAACCTTGCGCCGACCGGTCAGACGGGCGTTATGATCGCCGGCTGGGGTATCTGCGTCGATCGCGTGATCTCCGACTTTGCGCCCGGCGCGGCCGAACAGCTCGTCCTGCAAGCTGCACGCGGCGGCGATCTCGTCGTCGTCGAAGGGCAGGGCGGCATCAACCATCCCGCCTACGCGCCGGTCACGCTCGCGCTTCTTTACGGCACCGCGCCCGACGCGCTCGTGCTGGTCGTCGATCCGCAGCGCAAAACGCTCGAAGGCGGTTTCCACACGCCGCGGCTCTCGTGGCACGGGTTGATCGAGCTGTATGAATCGCTCTGCGCAGCGGTCAAGCCGGCGAGCGTGATCGGGATCGCGGTCAACACTCATGGATTATCGGCGCGCCGCGCGCAAGCGGAGATCGACTGGATTGCTGCAGAAACCTCGCTTCCGGTTGACGACGTTATCCGAAACAGCTCACAGGCCCTATACGATGCGATCGCGCCGCGCATTTCAAAACGCGCAGAGCTTGTGGCATAGAACGCAATGATTGGGTTCGCGCGTGTCGTGGCTTGCTGCGCGTGCATCGCAATCGCCGCGGGGTGCGCGAAGTCCTACACCGCACAGAAGACTGCGACCGGGCGCAACCTGTGGACGATTGCGGGCACGTTGCGGATCGGCATTCCCGATGAGCCCGACAATCTCAATCCGATGTTCGCGCACACCGCCGAGACCGATGAGGTCGATCAACTGATCTTCGCGCCGCTCTTTCGTTACGATGATCACGGCGAATTCTATCCCGAAATAGCCACCGAGCTCCCCAGCTACCGTAACCGTGGCATCAGCCAGGACGGACTCAGGATAACCGTTCATCTGCGTAAGGGCGTCAAGTGGGCTGACGGCGTTCCTTTGACCGCACGTGATTGGCGCTTCACGTACCGCGCCGTCATGAATGACGCGAACAATACAAAACTGCGCTTCGGATGGGACAACATCCGATCTGTCGCACTGCCGGACGATTACACGATCGTGATTAAACTCAAAACGCCCAACGCCGATTTTCTCGGAAATTTGGCCAGCGGCGGCGCGGCCTATCCTCCGCTGCCGGAGCATCTACTTGGAAAGCTGCCCGACCTCAACCGCGCCGCCTTCAACAGCTCGCCGCTCTCGAGCGGGCCGTGGATTCTTCAGAAATGGAATCATGGCAGCTCGCTCGAGTTCGTTCCGAACAAGAACTACTGGCGGGGGCCGCCAAAGTTGAACCATCTGACGCTCAAGGTCCTTCCGAACGGCGATACGCAACTCGCGCAGCTGCAAACGCACGAGATCGACGTCTATCCCGGCGTCAATGAAGATCAGATCGATCGCCTCAAACAAATTCCCGGCGTCGTCGCGCAGCAAACGCTGGTGGCGAACTGGCGGCACGTCGCGTTTAACACGGCGCGCCCAACGCTGCGCGATGCGCGCGTCCGCCGTGCGATCGCCGAAGCTGTGAATTGGGATCAGATTCTGCGCTCGATCTATCACGGCGTCAACATACCCGCTCACTCGGACATCTATCCGCGGTCATGGGCTGCTCCCAACATTCCGCTTTACCGGTATGATCCGAGCGATGCTCGGCGTCTGCTGGTTGCCGCGGGCTGGCGAATCGGGTTAGACGGAATCCTCCATAAAGGCGACGTCCCTTTAAGAGTGACGCTCTCCGCCACGACCGCAGCCCACGCCAACGAGCAGACGGAGGTGCAGATCCAGCAGGATCTCGCCGCAGTCGGGATCGCGATCGATGTCAAGAACTACCCGCCTAGTCTGATGTTCGCGCAAAATGGCCCGCTTTACACCGGCAACTACGACATGGAGTGGTCGATCGACACGAACGGCGCCGATCCGGACAACGAAGGCGACTGGAGCGGCAAGTTCATCCCGCCCAAAGGGGCAAACACGACCTGGATCAACGACTCCATCATCAACCAAACCTCGCACGCGGCGATCCTGACGTACGATCGCCGGCAACGCAAGCGACTGTATCAAAAGGAAGAGCTGCGAATTCATGAGCTGGTTCCGGCAATCTTCGTATATTGGGGAAACCAATATAACGCTTGGAACAGCGACCTGCATAACTATCGGCCGGCGCCGTTTATCGCCAACAACTGGAACTCATGGCAGTGGGAGATCTAGGGCACTAGCATGCCGATCGCGGTCGCCGCACCATGCTTCGAGCGAGCAATCTTGTATTGCGACCCCGCGCGCGAAGCGGTCATCTCTTGGAACACCCGCACGCCTAGCGGCGAAATCTACGTGCAGATTCTGCGCGCGCACCAGCCCGCTAGTTCGTGGCTGCCGCACGCGCACTGGTCCCCGACCGGGCGCCACTCTTTTAGCGCCAAAGACGGCGACGCCGTTATCGAGACCGACGTCCTCCAGACGCAGCAGCCGTTCGACGGCGTGTACGTTCATGCGCAAGGCGTTCAGTTTGACCGGATCGCGCTCGCTACGCCGGAACACAACGTCGCCTCGAACGCTTGGCGGCAGAGCGCCATCGAACTGGACGTACCCGCGCGCTCGCAGTACGCGGTCGGAGGCGAGCGCGGCTGGTGCAGTCCGGCTAGCATTTCGATGGTGCATGCGTTTTTCGGGCACGATCTCGATGTCGCACAGACCGCGCGCGCCGTCTTCGACTCCGCCTATAACGGCACGGGCAACTGGTCTTTCAACGTCGCATTGAGCGGCGCGCTCGGGTTGCAAGGCCTGATCGCGTATCTGCGAAACCTCGATCACGCGAGGCGCTTTATCGAGCGGGGCGTTCCCGTCGTGCTCTCGTACAGCTGGCGCGCTGGCGAACTGCCCGGAGCGCCGCTCGAACACTCCGACGGGCATATCGTCGTCTTGCGCGGTTTCGACGCCGATGGAAACTGTCTGATCAACGATCCGGCGAAAGACGGCGTGCGCGCTCTCTATTCGCGCCAAGCGATCGAGCGCATTTGGTTGCGCAACAAAGGCGTCAGCTATCTCGTTGCCCCGCCGCCTCTCGATCTGACCACGCCGATCAACACGTGAGCCGCGGCCAAACCCAGCCGCAAGAGCGCGTGGTCCCATTCCAAGATCTGATCGGCGCGCCTTTGCACATCGCCCTGATCGAGCCGCAGATTCCGCCCAACACCGGAAATATCGCTCGGCTGTGCGCTGCAACGGGCTGCGCCCTGCACCTGGTCGAGCCGCTTGGATTTCGCATCGACGATCGTGAACTCAAGCGGGCGGGGTTAGACTACTGGGAAGGCGTTCGCCTGACCATTCACCGCTCGCTCGATGATTTTCTCGCCGCGACGTCAACGGTTCGCCGATGGTTCTTCTCGACGCACGCAGTGCGACGCTACAACGACGCGGCCTATGCCCATGGCGACTGGCTCGTCTTTGGAAAAGAGACGGCAGGGTTGCCGCCGGCCGTCCTCTCGCAACACGCGGACTGTGCCCTGAGAATTCCGATGCTGACGGGTGGCGTGCGCAGTTTGAACCTCTCGACAGCGGTCGGCGTCGTCACCTACGCGGCACTCGAGCGATTCGGTTTTCCGGACCTCGCATGAGCCTTCGAAAAGACCAGCACAAGCTCACAATCGAAAGCATCAACCGTCGCGTCGTGCGATGCACGCGCTGTCCTGAACTGCGAACCTATTGCGCACAGGTCGCCGCGGAGAAAAAACTGGCCTATCGCGACTGGACCTATTGGGGAAAGCCGGTTCCTTCGTTCGGTGACCCGAGCGCGCAGGTGATGCTCGTCGGCCTCGCACCCGGCGCGCACGGCTCGAATCGCACCGGTCGCCCCTTTACCGGCGATAAGTCCGGCGGTTTCCTCTATCCCGCCCTTTTTCGGGCCGGATTCGCCAGCCAGCCGACCGCGATTTCGCGTGATGACGGCTTGAAACTGCGCAATTGCCTGATCACGGCAGCGGTGCGCTGCGCGCCGCCGCACAACAAGCCGACGCCAACTGAACTGGGGAACTGCGCTCCCTACCTCGCCCAAGAGTTTGGCGCTTTGCCGCGCCTGCAAGTTATCGTTGCCCTCGGCGCAATCGCATTGCGTGCGACGCTTGAAATGTTGCGCCGGTCATCGTTTGACATCGAGCCGAACCGCCCGGAGTTTCGTCACGGCGCCGAATGCGAGGCGTTGCGCGGTCGCCGTGCCCTGAGGGTCATAAGCTCGTTCCATCCCAGCCAGCAGAATACGAACACGGGCAAACTGACCAAGGCGATGTTCGATCGCATCTTTGTCCGCGTTAACGAGCTCTTGGCTCTTTGACCTCCAGCGCCAAATCCCGCAGCAGGCCGGCAGGAACGGGCGACGGCGCGCCCATCATCATGTCGCGCGCCATCTGGTTTTTTGGAAACGCGACCACTTCTCGAATGTTTTCTTCGCCCGCAGCGATCATCGCGAGGCGATCGATGCCGAGCGCAATGCCGCCGTGCGGTGGAGCACCGTAATCCAGCGCGCGCAAGAAAAAGCCGAAACGTTCTTCGGTCTGATCCTCGGTCAGGCCGAGCATCGTAAAGATCTTCTTCTGAAACTCCGGTTTGTGGATTCGAATCGATCCACTGCCCAATTCCCAACCGTTGAGAATCAGATCGTAGTGCTGCGCACGCATCGAGAACGGATCGGATTCGAGCAAATCCCATTGGTCATCAGCCGGAGCGGTAAACGGGTGATGTGCCGGAATCGCGCTGCCCGTCGCTTCATCTCTTTCAAAGAGCGGGAAATCCGTGACCCACGCAAATGCGAATTGCCGCGGATCGCGCAAGCCGCACCGCGTCGCCACCTCGATGCGCATCTTGCCGGCGACGGCCAGCGTGGGCGAGCGTTCGCCCGCAAAGAACAGCAGCGCGTCGCCGGTCTGCCCTTGCAGTGCCGCGCGCAACCGCGAGACCGTTTCATCGTTGAGGAATTTGGCAATCGGGCTGCGGACGCCGTCCGGCCCGAGGGCGACCCACACCAGTCCGGCCGCTCCGCTTTGCTTTGCATTTTCCGTCAGGGCATCAAAGTCTCGACGCGAGAGCGACGCGCCGCTAGGATAACGGACACCAACGACCGCGCGGCCCGCAGATTCGACCGCCTCGCGAAACACCTTGAACTCGGAGCCGGCGAACGCGTCGGAGACCTCGCGCAGTTCGAGTCCGAAGCGCAGATCGGGTTTATCCGAGCCATACCGGCCGATCACTTCCTCATGCCGAAAACGCGGAAACGGCTGCACGAGCTCAACACCCACGGCATCCCGCCAGACGGAAACCATGCAGGATTCCATCGCTTCAAGGACGTCGTCCTGCGTAGCGAAGGACATCTCGACGTCTACTTGCGTAAACTCGGGCTGGCGATCCGCCCGCTGATCTTCGTCGCGCATGCAGCGCGCAATCTGCATGTACTTTCCGAACCCCGCGACCATCAGAATCTGTTTGAGCAATTGCGGAGACTGCGGCAAGGCATAGAAGGAACCATGGTGCAAGCGGCTGGGCACGAGATAGTCGCGCGCGCCTTCGGGCGTCGAGCGGATCAGCATCGGCGTCTCGATCTCAACAAATCCGCGGGCGTCAAAGAAATCGCGAATCACCTTGACGATGCGATGCCGCAAGCGCAGGTTGCTCTGCATCCGCGGACGGCGCAAGTCCAGATACCGATATTCCATCCGCAGGTTCTCGTCGATGTCTTCATCGCTCGAAATCGGAAACGGCGGAACGAGCGCGCGGCTGTGTACGAAGACGTCGTCTGCGACAAGCTCCACTTCTCCCGTCTTGAGCTTCGTATTCTCGGTCCCGGCCGGGCGCCGCCGCACGACCCCGCGCACCCGCACGACGTCCTCGTGGCGCAGCGTCTCGGCTTGCTCGAAACAGGCGCTGCCGGGATTGACGACGACCTGGGTGATCCCGTCATGATCGCGCAAGTCGATAAAGATCAACCCGCCGTGATCACGACGGCGATTGACCCAGCCGCTGAGCTCGATGCGCGCGCTTTCATCCCCTGCACGCAGCTCGCCGCACGTTCGTCTTACCACAACTTAGCCACGGTTCGCTTCGTCTCCCAAAGCCGACTTGATGCCGGAAACGTAGTAGTATTGCTGGACCAGATTGCGCGCAAAGCTCGAGGTCTCCGCCCGCCGGTCGAAGTACTCCAGCGCCCACGGCAGCTTGCCGAGCACGGAATGCAGCCCTAGCGAGAGCGGAGTCATTCCCAGGTAAGCCATCACGACAAAGTGCGGATGCTTGCGATAGAATCGAACCGTCGACCGGCCGGCGAGCTGCATCTTCTGCTTTTGATCGTCGTGCGGGATGTCTTGCAGGTGGTAACTGACGGCGCGCGGTTCGTAGTAGATTGTCGTTCCCCCGCGGCTCAGGCGATAGCCGAGTTCGAGATCCTCGTGTCCGTAGCCCGTAAAGCTCTCGTCGAAACAACCGACGCGCACGAGATCGGTGCGCCTTGCGGATGCGTTGCCGGTGAGAAAGTACAACCATGAGAGCCGTTTGCGGCGCGCTGGATGCAGCGGGTTTCGCAGCTCAGGATGATCGCGTTTGGCACGATACTCCTCTAGCGAGCGCACCTGTACTTCGAGTCCGACGACCGCGATGTTCTCCTGCTCAGCATGCCGCTGCAAATGGCGCGAGAGGAGATCGCGCGACGCGATAATATCGGCATCGTTGAAGAGCACGAGATCGCTCGTTGCCGCGGAGATGCCGGCATTACGGGCCGCTGCGCGCCCGGAATACGCCCCCGGCAGGTGCCGCACGTTGTGCGCGACGGCCCGAATGGACTTGAAGTACTCGGCGGTACCGTCACTGGATTGCGAATCAGCGACGATGATCTCGTACCGGTCACGCAGGATGTCCTGATCGAGCAGTGACGGGATCACGTGCTCCAGCGTATCGAGCCGATTATAGGTCGGGATGACGACGGAGATTTCAGGCATTTAAGAGTGCGCCCACTCCATCCAGAATCTCGCGCCGCAAACGAGCCAGCGAATCCGCCCGCTCGTCGCGCGGCTTGCGGACGATCGCGTGCGGAACGCGGTACGGCGCCCATTCTTGCGAGCTGAGCCGGAAGAAGCGGTGTTCGAATGCAACGATCGTCGGCCTGCGCACGGCACTGGCGACGTGTGTGGCGGCGGTATCGACGGTCACCACGCAACGCGAACGTTCGAACGCCGCTGCCCATTGGTGAAATGTTAGTTCGCCGCTGAGTGCATCCGCCGCGCCGGCCTGCGCGATAGCGGCGGCTTGCTCGCGGTGTTCCGCCGCATGCGTCACGAGGATCGGCAAACCGAAGCGCCTCAGTTCACCGATCAGCACGATCGTATTCTCGAGCGAGCTGCCGTCGCGCAGCCAGTGGTCGGCAAGATGGAAGGTCAACCCGCCTGCGGGCAAGTGCGCTACCTCGGCTCGATCGGCATCCGAGAGGTCGATTCGCAGGTCCGCGACGCGTTGGGTTGCGCCCGCGAGCGCGACCAAATCAAGTAGTTCGTCTACTTCATGCCGGACGTGCCTTTGCGGTTGAAGATCGCTTAGCCGCGGATCTGCTTGCGAGACTGCAAGCCGCGTGAGATAGATCCGGGAAGTCAAGCGGGCGAGGGAACGGCGCGAGTAGGTATAGCCAAGGCGCACGCGCGCCCGGGTCGCCGCTACGATTGCAAAGTCCATCGCCCGCGGCCCCAAGGCGATCGCAAGATCGATTTGCTCTCGGTAGGCCGACGCAAAGGCGCCGGGGTTGACGCTGGGCGGAAGAGCACGCACGACGTCGAGATCGCTGTTGCGTTCGACGGCGACTCGATTGTAGGCGCTCGTAATCATCGTAATGTGCGCCTTTGGGAAGGAAGCGCGAACGGTGGCAATCGCCGGCGTGCTCAGGATCAGATCGCCGATGCGATCCGTCCGCGAAAGCAAGATGCGCATTTAGCGCCGCTGCGAGCGGGCCCGCTCGAGTTCTTCAAAGTACGCGTGCGCCGCCAGGCGCTTCGCCGCCCACAATTGCTTGGCGCTCATGCGGCGTTCTTGTGGGGCGCCAAGCATGACGTCGAAGTAGCGAGTCGCCCCAACCCCGCGTATCCACTTGTGCAGCAATCGCTGCGCCGCGGTGTTGCCTGTCGCGAGCCGAGCCCTCCAGTTCGGATGCAGCTTCTCGAGCTGGACCGCGGTGCGCGCCTGTGCGCGCGCCTGGCGAATCAGGTTCGGGACGTCTGCCACTCGCGGCGCCGGTTTGTGGTGAAAGGCCACGGCCCTCTTGTTCAAGATCGAACGAAGTCCCCGCGCGCGCAACCGCAGCCCAACGTCGATGTCCTCCCAGCCATATTCCGAAAACTCCTCGTTGAAACCGCCAATGGCGCGAATCGTCTCGAGCGGCACCGAGACGTTGCTGGTCCAAAAAAAGTTGCCGCTGTAGCTCTTGAGCGTATAGATCGGCGGCGGCAGCTCATCAAAGCTTTCCGTGTTGATGACGGCGCCCCGAACGATATCGGCCGGGTACCGGGCGTGCGAGCGCAGATGCTCCGCCACAAAGTGCGGCGTCGGTAACACGTCATCGTCAATGAAGATGATCCGGGCCCCTCGGGCAGCTGCGATCCCCGCGTTGCGACCGTGCGCCAGACCGGCATTTTCTTGATTGATGACCGTAAACGGCACTTGGGCTCGCCTGCGCGCTCGTTCGATTGCTTCCAGCGTCTCGTCCGTCGATCCATCGTTGACAAGCACGACCTCGTACGCATCGGCGGGCGCACTCTGTTCAAAGCATCCGTCAAGGACGCGCTCGAGCAATCGGGCGCGGTTGAACGTACACAGCTGAATCGTTGCTTGCACCGCCTACGCCTCCGTCCGCAGGGCTAGCAATCCATCGAGTGCCGCCAGCACGCGCGGCACGTCCAGATTGGCGACGCAAGCGTAATCCGGGCAGTTCTCCATGCGCTCGTGCGGCCGGCATCGAAAACTCGCGCGAACGATCGCCACGCGGGGTCCTAGCGGCGCCCACCTATCCGGAAAATCAGCTTGCAGGGGAAAGATGCCGACGGTCGGCGTGCCGACTGCAGCAGCGACGTGCATCGGGCCGCTATGCATGACGATCAAGAACGCCGCTCGCCGTGCGACCGCCGCAAAACCCCCGATCGATGTCGCGCCTGCGATTGAGATCGTCCCGGTGGCGGTCGCAAGGGCATCGACGATTGGCGCGTCGGCTGCGGCACCGCTGACGAGGATCGGGCGCGAGAAACGCGCTTGCAGCGCGCGTATGAGGGTGATCCATCCGCCGAGCGGCCATTGCGGCCGTTTCGGCGCGATCGAACACGTCGCGTGCACGATTCCGAAGGATTGCGTTATCCCGCTTCGCTCGAGCAGTTGGTCGGCTTCTCGCTCATCTTGCGGCGCGATTTCGAATGTGGGATAAGGGTTGTCGGTGTCACAGCCGATCGCTCGCGGATAGTCGAGTAAGATCTGCGACCAGTGCGAGGTGACGTCCCCGCGCTCGCTGCGAACGACTACTCGGTGAGTGAACATCGCAGAGTACAGCCGCCGGGCTTGCCCAACGCGCACGGCGATTCCGGCGAGCACCGGAATTTGAGCGGTCCGCCGCGTTGCCCACGTCACGACCGCCGCGGCATAGTTGCGTGGTCGTAAGAAGTTCGCGATCGAGTCGGCTGCTTCTCCGTCGTCAACCAACACGTTGTCGACGTCCGGCACGTGGAGCAAGGTTTCGCGATGGTTTGGCAACGTCAGGGCGTCCACGGTAGTGAACCCGCTGTGCAGCGCACGCGCACACAACGAGGCGACCAGCGAATCCCCGATCCCACCACCTGCGCAGATCAGCAGGGCTCGCCCGCTCATGCTCGCCGCCAATCCTCGAGCAGGATCGTCGCGAAATTTTCGATTCCGATAGCATCCGTTGGAAATGCTCGCAGCGCTTTCGAGCCGCACCACGGCGACCAGCGGGCCGCTTGCACGGTGTAGCCAGCGGCTTCGAAAAGGTCCGTCGTCGGAGTCGCCAGCATGCCGGCAACGTGCGCGGCGCCCGTATCCGGAGTGATAAGGTAAGGGGCAGCGGCAATCGCCTCTTTCCATTCCTTGACCGACGCAAAGTATTGCATCTGCAGCCCGGCCGCGGCGCCTAGCCGTTCTCCAAGCCCGCGCTCGGCTTCCGAGCAAAACCCGGCCCATTGGCCGGCTTTGCCAAGCGCTGCAAACCAAGATCGAACCGCCCCTTCGCTGCGCTGGGGAGAAAGCCACTTGCCCGTCACTTGCACGGCGGGGATGTGCGAACTGCGCACGTCGCTCTCCAGTATCAATTCGCGCAACCGTTTTGCATCGCGCGTCGGTTCGCTTTCGCCAACCAGATCGCGTCCCAAGTCGTACATCACTTCGACCTCGTGACGTGGCGCTTCCGCCTGCGCGGCCGGGCGGTAGATGGCTCGCGTGAGCTGACGCCGCACCAACCACGACTTCAGCGGTTTTTGCAAGCCGTTGTGGAAGCCGACGCGCCGCGCGATTCCCGCCTGGCGAGCAAATGCGTAGGCCGCAGGTTCTTCAGAGGCGACGAGCGCGATGTCGTAGCCCGCGGCCCGCGAGTCCCCAAGCGCCGTCCGCCACGTCGCCGGCGTGTAGCCGTGCTTCGGCCATGGAATCCGTTCGACAACATGCACGGCCTCGAACGTCCGCTGCGCAAAAACGCCTGCGTTGCGGGTCGTCAAGAGCGCGCTGATGGCGTGCCCGGCATCGCGCAGCCCCACCGCCAAGGGTAGACACGCCAAGGCATCGCCGATCCCATCGACCCGAACGAGCAAGATGCGGCTTATTGCTGCAACCCGCGCTGCAATTCGTGAACGTAGATGCCGTCCAGCAGTTGGTTACGCGCCAACGATCGCAACGGCGCCGGAACTCGCTGATCCGCCGCGCAACCCGCGTAGAAGGGCAACAGCCATTCCGGCGCAACCGCCCGCGCACGCCAGAAATTAAAACGGTAGGCGCCGGTCGCCATCCGCGCGCGACGCGAGGGGTTCTTCTTGATGAAACGGGCGGCCATCTGCGCTTTTTCAAGCGTCTTTGCAAGCGTCGCATCGAGCGTTTGTTCTCGCGGAGGCTTGATATGATAGAGGTAAGCATCCCACGTGAACCTCGCCCGCAGACCGTACTCTCGCAGGCGTACGCCGAGTTCCGTATCCTCCCAGCCGTACAGGTGAAACTGCTCGTCGAAGCCCCCCGCTTGGCGCAAGGCGGCCAGCGGCACGGAAACGTTGCACGTGCAGAAAAACGCTCGCGAGAAGTTCGCCAGCGCCGGTTTGGGGCGCTCGTGGTAGGACGTTACGTTGATGATCGGACCGGATACCGCCGCGGATCGCCCACTGTGCATTGCAGCATGCGCGGCCAAAAAACCAGCGGGCAGCCAGACATCATCGTCGACAAAAACCACGATCTCTCCCTGTGCGACGGCCAGGCCCCGGTTGCGAGCGGCTCCCCGATTCGGACGCTCCTCGAATACGTAAGAAACTTCAAACTCGTACCCCTCGCGTGCGTGGTCAACGACCTGCGGCGTGGCGTCCACCGAGCCATTGTCGACGACGATCGCCTCAAAGGTCGGCGCGCCGATCTGGCGCGAGAGTGAAAGGAGCGCTTGGTCCAGATAGCCGGCCCGATCCTTCGTCGCGATGATCACGGACAGCCGCATCAGTGCGCACCCTTCGCAGCAGCGGATTCAAGAATCCCGTCAGCCATTCGTTCGGCCGCGCCCACGTGGTCGGCATAGAGCGCCTGGAGCCGCGTTCGACTCTGCTCGAGCCAGATTCGATCGTCGAAATAACGCAGCGCCACCCAAGCAACCTGTCCGGGCATCAGCGTGCCCCGCAGTTCCGGAATCAGCGAGCTCTGCGTGTCGATGTTCGGCTGCGCGACGTAGGGTACGCGCTTGTCCAACCCGAGGACCACTGCGCGTTTGAGTGCCGTGCCGACAATTGGCACGCGATCGAGATAGGTCAGCGGACCATTGATGGCAATCAGTTCGGGCGCATTGATCGGTACGCAGGAAATCATCGGCGTTCCAAGCGCCGCCAGCTCAACGGTCTTCGTGCCGGGAATCGTTACGACCAAACGCGCTGCCCTCGCGGCGGCCAGCGCGTTGCGAACGATCGGCAGACGCGTTCCGTGTTCAGCATCGCACAGAAAGGCAGCGCCGCTCTCCTCGACTACGTCGCCTTTGCGCGCGTAAAGCCTCGGGTCGCCCCCCGCGCGCATGGCCGATCGTACGTCATCCAGAGCGGTAAAGGGCGAGATCCCGAAACTAATCGGCAATTGTGGACGCTCCGCGCGCATGTGCATCGCGACCGAAAAAAAGAACGGGAAGAGCTGCTCGACCTGCGCTCGATGCGACCCGGGCATGATCAGAATGCCGTCATCCGCAGCGCCCGGCTCAATCGGGCTCTGCGCCTCCAAGAGGGCGCCGTCGATTGCGAGATTGCCGGTGAGCACAATGCGGTCACGATGCGTGCGCCAGCGCACCAGCTGTTCGACATTGGCCATATCAACAGCGAACGCGCGCAGAAACACGTCCCGGTAGCGCGGGCGCGAGAACTTGTAGGTTAGGGCGTGGGCGGCAAAGCGCTTCGCCAGGCGTACCGCGTGCATGAGATCGCCGCCCAAATACTGGACGACGTCCAGGCGCCGCGGCATGTTAGGGAATTTGGCGCCCAAAGCTGCGCGCACGTACGTCTTCGCATCGTGTACCGTTGCTCGCGGAAAGAGAGCCCGCGCAACCTCCGCCTCGCGCCCGGTCGCGTAATCGTCGGGAACGAAGAAGACGTGCACGTTCGCCTCGGGACAGCGCGCGAACAATCGCAAAAGCAGCGGACGGGCCCAGCCGGCAAACTCGCCCGGACCGTTGCACGTGATCGCAACGCTGGGTCCGCTCGCACTAGCCGCCATCGGCGTAACGTTGCAAAATCGTCGCGATGAGCTCGGTTGTGCTGTGGCCGGATTGATGCGGCGCGAGCGCAATGCGGCCGCCGTGCTGCAGGACGACGCTGCGCTCGGGCAGCTCGTCCTCACGGTATTGCGCGCTCTTCACATGCACATCCGGGCGAATGACATCGAGCAGCGCTTCCGGCGTCGTTTCCCCAAAACCGACGATCGCATCCACGCAGCGCAAGCCGCTCAAGACGCGTGCCCTGTCCCCGAAACCGACCAGAGGGCGGCGCTCGCCTTTGAGGCGGCGTACCGACGTGTCGGTGTTCAACCCCACGATCAGCGCGTCTCCTTGAGCCCGGGCCCACGCAAGATACTCAACGTGGCCGGCGTGAATCACATCAAAGCAGCCGTTGGTGAACACGACGCTCCGCTGAGCCGCACGCTGCGTTTCGCGCCACCGCACGGCTGCCTGGATGTCGAATACCGGCGCGAAGAAGTTACTCGGCAAATCCATGGTCGATCAAGGCGAGCACCTCATCGGGCGACGCCGTGGCCGTTCCCAGTTTCTCCACGACGGCTCCAGCCGCAAAGTTCGCCAGCTGCAAAGCCAGCTCGACGGTCGCGCCGGCCGCCAGCGCCAGCGTGAGCACGCCGACCGCCGTGTCGCCGGCGCCGCTCACGTCGTACACAGTCCGCGCAACGGCCGGCACGTGCAGGCGCGACCCGTCCGCCGAAAAGAGTGACATCCCTAGTTCGCCGCGCGTGATCACAACATGCCGGCACGCTAAGCGTTCGAGCAACGTCGCGGCGGCGCGTTCGAGCGACGCGTCGTCAACAATTTGGATCCCGGATGCGATTGCCGCTTCGTGCACGTTCGGCGCTACACAGGAAACGCCGGCGAACAGCGCCATGTTTTGCGGTTTTGGATCAACGACCACGAGCGGCGCTGCGAGTACCGCTTCCACCACGTCCCGCGACATCAGTCCCTTCCCGTAATCGCTTAAGACGATCGCATCGGCATCCTTGACATGGGCGCGAACGAAATCGGTGATGCGGGAGCGATCCGCCTCGCTCAACGGGGCCGTTGACTCCCAATCCGCGCGTACGACCTGCTGACTGTGCGCGACGATGCGCGTCTTGCGCGTCGTGGGACGATCGTCGACCGTCATGAGCCCGTCGTGTACAACACCGATCTCATCGAGCAGCGAGCCGAGGCGTTTTGCTTGGCGGTCTCTTCCGACCGTGCCCACGAGCTGCACGTGCGCCTGAAAAGCGCGCAGATTGTTCGCGACGTTGCCGGCGCCGCCAAGTGTAAATGAATGGTCGTCGACGTTGACGACGGGAACTGGGGCTTCGGGCGAGATCCGGGTAACGCTTCCCCAGATCCACTCATCGAGCATTGCATCTCCAACCACCATGATCGTGCGGTTTTGCATGCGCTCGAAAAGCATGCGGGCGTCAGGCGGCGCTAGGACCGGACCCGGGCTCATTTCGTCGCGATCAGCTGTTGTTCGACCAGGTCGCAGATGATGTGGCCCATCGTGATGTGCACTTCTTGGATGATCGCCGAATAGCCGTCCGGACCGATCAACGAGAGGTCGGCGACTTGGGTGGCCTGCCCGCCGCCGTTGCCGGTGAAAGCGACGGTTACCGCGCCGCGTTTTTTGGCCTCTTCCAACCCAACCACAACGTTCTTGGAACTTCCGCTGGTTGTAATGCCGACGACGACGTCACCGGGTTGCACGAAGGCTTCGATCTGCCGCGCGAAGACGCGTTCATAGCCGTAATCGTTGCTGATCGCCGTAACGGCGGAGGGATTGACCGCCAGAGACTCCGACGGGTACCCGCGTCGTTCGCGCAAGAAACGTCCGCTGAATTCGGCGGCCAGATGTTGAGCATCGGCTGCGCTCCCGCCGTTGCCCATCCACAGGACCTTGTGCCCGGACCGAAACGCCGTGACGAACGCGTCGACAATGGCTGCGACCTGTTTGGGGTAATGCGACGACTCCAGCAACCCACGCCGATCGGCTAAGATCTGCTCGAACGTCCGGCGGCCGGCCGCGTCTAGGTTTCGATCCAAAGCATCTCCTCGCCGAGCGACACGAGCTCGCCGTTTTCAGGAATAATGCGCATGACGATGCCGGCATAGTCGCTCGTGATTTCGTTCATCAGCTTCATTGCCTCGATGATGCACACGACTTGCCCCGTTTGTACTCGGTCGCCAACGTTGACAAACGGCTCCGCGCCCGGCGCGGGGGCCGAGTAGAAGACGCCGACCAGCGGCGCGGTGACGCGCTTAACGTTGGGCGGCGGGGCTGGTGCGGAACTGCTCGCGTCAGCGGGCGCAGGTGCGGAGCCTGCCGCTGCAGGCACCGTGTTTGGCTCGCGCCGCACCAACTCAAAAATCTGACCGTCGAGCTTGACTTTGAGTGCATCGAGATCGTGCTCGTGCATGATCTCGAGAAGCTGCTTGATCTTTTCGGCTTCATTCATAAGGCGCCACTCATCTACAGCCCCAATTCAACGAGGGCAGTCGCAGTGTCTTTTTCTCGGTGGAAGGGAATGCGCCGGTCGTGGCGCGTTACGAGATCGCGCAGCACGAGCTGTCCGCTCTTTAGTTCGTCGTCGCCGGCGATCAGCGCGTAGCGAGCATTGTTGCGATCTGCGAGCTTCAACTGGGCCAACAGCTTGCGGTCTGCGTAATCCATGAACGCCGGTAAGCCGCCGCCCGCCCTCAGGTAGCCGAGCAAATGCACGAGACGCTCCCGCGCTTGAGCGCCCAATGCGATCAGTTGAACGCCCGATCGCTGCGCTTCACGCGATGTTTGGGCCGCATCGAGTATCAGGAAAAACCGTTCCAGCCCGAGCGCAAATCCGACCGCGGGCACAGCGGGGCCGCCTAGCGAGCGCACGAGGTCGTCGTACCGTCCACCGGCGCACACCGTGCTTTGCGCGCCGAGTGCATCGGAGATCAGCTCGAAGACCGTGCGCGTGTAATAATCGAGTCCGCGCACGATGCGCGGGTTTACGACGTACGGAATTTCCGCCTCTTCCAAATAGTGTCTTAGTTGAGCGAAATGCGCGCTGCATGGATCGCAGAGGAAAGCTTCAAAACCAGGCGCGCTAGCGACAAAGGCGGCATCCTGCGGCGCTTTGCTGTCCAAGATGCGCAGCGGGTTGCGTTCTAAGCGGCGCTGCGAATCCTCGCTGAGTTCGTTGCGGTGCGGCGCAAAATGCGCGCGCAGAGCGTCGCGATAACGCGGACGGCAGACGTCATCGCCCAGGGTGTTGATGTGCAGCGTCACGCCGCTGACGCGGTGCCGGCGCGCCAATTCCCACGCAAGTTGAATTACCTCAAAATCGGCTTCGGGGCCCTCGAAGCCGAAGCACTCGACTCCGAACTGATGCGATTGGCGAAAGCGCCCTTTTTGCGGCCGTTCGTAGCGAAAGATCGGCCCCAAATAGTAGAGCCGCGCGGCGCCGGCCGAGAGCAAGTTGTGTTGCAGCGCAGCCCGCACAACGGGAGCGGTCCATTCGGGGCGCAGCGTGATCTTACGGTCGCCCTTGTCAACAAACGAATACATCTCTTTTTCGACGATGTCGGTAAGCTCGCCGACGCCGCGTACGAACAGCTCGGTCGCTTCAAAGAGCGGCGTTCGAATTTCAGCGTATCCAAAACCGCGCGCGAGCTCATGGATGCGTGTTTCGAGCTCTTGCCAGCTCCCCGTCAAAGGGGGAATGAAGTCTTGCGTTCCGCGCGGTGCCGTCAAATTTGACATGAATGCTTTCTTCATCGTGTGCGCCATCGCCGCACTTGCGACGGTCCCGAGCGGGGAACTGCAAGCCGTGTTTGCTGCGGCAGCCAGCACCCTGTTCGAAAGCACCCCATTTATTCTTGCCGGCGTGTTCGCCGCCCGGCTCGCGCCGCGGCACGGCTTCACCTTGGCGGCGCTGGCCGGCTGCGGTTGCACGAGCGGCCCCGGCGCTCGTTCTTTCGTAGTCGCCGCGGTTACCGCGCTGATCTTTGGGCCGACGATCGCCGTGCTGCGATTGCTGGCGGCCTGGGGCGTTGCTCGCTGGCTGCGCTGCGCAACGCAAACCTGCCAACCAACGTCCCCCCTCAGCGATCTTTGGTCGATGTTGCCCTACGTGTTTGGCGCGGGCGTCGCCGCCGGCGCGCTGCCTTTCTGGTTGGCCGCGCACCTTCACCCGATGCCGGCTTATGTTGCCGGCGGATTGCTCGCGCTATTCTCGCCTTGCACGCTCGGGACGGTCGCTCTTGCCGGCACGTTGCGAACGTTATCGACCCCCGCCACGATCGGGATCTTGTCGGTCGCCGGCATTTGCGATCTGCGCGCGTTCAAGAAGCACGCACACCCGAGGCCCGAACACGACGCGCTGGCGTACCTCCTCGGGGCCGCAGCTTGTGCGATCCTGGCCGCGCATCGAGGCGGCACGCTGCTTAATCCGCGTTTTACGACCGCGTTGTGGTCGTGCGCCGTCGCTCTCGGCGCGCTCGCCTACCTTCACCGTCAGGCTCGAAGTCCGCGGATGCGCTGGGCTCCGCTCGTCATGGCGGCCGGAACCTTGTGCGCCGGCGCCCTGCCCACTTACGGCATCACGGAGACGACGCTAGCGGACGCGGCGCCCGGCGAAACGCTCCACTTTCGCGGCGTCCTGGCGCGGGAAGGGAAGCAGGACGCGCTCGTGCGTTACGCGATCACTTGCTGCCGCGCCGATGCGCAGCCCGTGGCGGTGCGCTTGAAGCGCCCGCTTCGCGAGCGCAGCGGCCAATGGCTCGATGCGCGCGGAACCCTGGTCCGCGACCAGCGCGGCATTGCGTTCGACGTGCGCATGTACAAACGGATGGGTGCTCCGACCGATCCTTTCATCTACCGTTAGCGCGCGTTGAACCGTGGTCTTAAAGGACCCTACCGCCTTCGTGCTGCGAAGCGGCTGCGATCACGATGACGCGGAAGCGAACGAAGCGCGTCACGGGTTGCGCGCTGCCGGGAAGCCGCGCAGCTCGGCTAGCCAGCGTTAACTCTGCCGCACCGGGGCGTTTCGCTGAAAAGCTGCCCTGTACGCCTTTGAGATACATCACGCCGATTTTGGGCGCTAGCACGAACGAATCTGAGGAACGCACCGACCAATTCCGCTCATCGTGCATCGCCACGACGATCGTATCGCCGACGTGCACGAGGATGTCATTATTATCCTCGGGCATTGCCAGCTCCAAATCGTTTCGCGCGAGTTGACGATCGAGCACGTCGAGCAGTCGGCCGGCTCGCCTCGCGTCCGAAGCGGAGGCCGAGCGGATTGCCACGACATCGGCACGGAAAAGATCGACTTGCTCGGAGCTGAGCCGTTTGTGATGAACATCGGACGAAATGCGCGCCTCCGCACGGTCGAGCCGATCGCCAAGCGCGCTTGAGGTCGGCGACGCCAGCGTTCCCGCGCCCGTTGTAAAGAGCACGATAGAAAATGCGAACAGCAGTTTCTGCATGGTGTTTACTTCTACGGACGAAGCCGGCTAAAGGTTGCGGCTAGGGGCTCTTGGGCTCGAGCAACTCGACTGGAATCCCGTTCGGATCTTCGATGAATGCGATCGAGCGACCGCCCCCCGGCGATTTCTTAACATCTTTGAGCACCTTGACGCCTTTGGCCCGCAGATCCGTGATGATGCGGCCCAGATCGCCCTCGACTTCGACGGCTAGATGCTCGTAACGGTTGCCCAATTCGTACGGCGGATGGTCTTCCAGGTCGTAGACGAGCTCTACATACGAGTTCCAATCCGCCCCGACGAACGCCATGTCGGCGTTACCAGGATGGTGAACCGGCCCATCGAGCAGCGTTAAGCCGAGTTTTTTCGTGTAGAAGTCTATCGATTCGTCCATATCGTTGACGAAGATCGAGGTGTGCAGATAACGAGGCATGTGGTGTTCCTCCATTTTGCAACGCACGCTGCGCGTTGCTTGGCGCTCCCTACCGCTTCCTGCACGATACGCCGGAAACGGTTCTGCGCGCCCCCGCCCAAACTATCGCGGGCGGGCCCCCAATCTTGTGCGACGCACGCTGCGCGTTGCTTGGCGCTCTAATGCAAGAAATACCGGTGCGTTGAAAACACGAGTGCGATTTTAGCCCGGTCTGCGACCGCGATCACCTCCTGGTCGCGTATCGAACCTTGCGGCGCAATCACGGCAGCGCATCCGGCGCGAACCGCTTCCTCCAGCCCGTCCGCAAATGGAAAGAAGCCGTCGCTCGCGCACGCGGCGCCTTGCGCGCGATCGCCCGCGCGAAGACCGGCAATCTGCATTGCACTGACGCGATTCGTTTGGCCGGCACAGATGCCGCGCGTCACACCGTCGCGAACGATGACCACACCGTTGCTTTTCACATGGCGCACGACGTCCCACGCAAACGCGAGATCGTGCCACTGCTGGGCGGTCGGCGGCACCTTGGAGACGACGCGCCACACCTCGCGGGGCGCACTCGAATCTTCCTCTTCGGCCAGCACGCCTCCCAGCGCACTGCGCACTCCCAATTGATGCTGCAAGTCGGCGGGCGCCGTACGCGCGTAGCGCATGATGCGCAGATTCTTCTTTTTCTTAAGCAAGGCTAAAGCGTCGACGTCAAAATCCGGAGCGGCGACGATCTCCAAGAAGAACTCGGACGCCGCCTGGGCCGCTTCGATGTCGAGCATGCCGTCGACGGCTACGATGCCCCCAAAGGCTGAAGTCGGATCCGCCGCCAGCGCCTCGCGCAGCGCTTTACCCACGGTTGAGCGCTGCGCCACGCCGCACGGCACGGTGTGCTTGACGATCGCGGCGCGTACGAACTCTTCGGCGCGCGATTCGATGTCGGCGCCCAGCGGTGCGCGGGAGAGCAAGCGTAATGTGGCGTCCAAATCTAATAAGTTATTGTAGGATAGCGACTTGCCCCACAACTGGTCCGGCAAATGCTCCGTGCGCCTAAGGTAGAACGCCGCGCGCGACCAAGGGTTTTCGCCGTACCGCAGGCGCTGCGCAAGCGGAAGCGTCAACATCAGCGCCCCGGGCAATTCGCTTGGAAGCACCTCGCCCCGCCCGGAAAGGTAGTGGGCGATCGTCGCATCGTACTCGGCGGTCCGCTCGAAAGCGGCAATCGCCAGGCGGCGTCGCGCGTCAAGGTCAAGACCGCGTGGCAACGATTCGATGAAGGCCGAGTACTGGGACGGCTCGCTAAGCACGGTCACGCTCGAGAAATTCTTGGCCGAGGCGCGCAAAAGCGCCCCGCCGCCAATGTCGATTTGCTCGATCGCTTCAGGCAACGTCGTAGCCGCCTTGGCGATCGTCGTTTCAAACGGATAGAGATTGACGGCGACCGTTGAAAGGAAGGGAATATCGTACTGCCGCGCTTCGCGGCGGTGCGCAGCGTTATTTTCATCTGCCAGGATACCGCCGAAGATCTTCGGATGCAGCGTCTTGACGCGCCCTTCAAAGAGGGCCGGGAAACCGGTAATATCCTCGACGTCCCGCGACTTGACGCCGGCCTGGGCGAGATGAGCGCGTGTTCCGCTCGTTGCATAAATGACGAATCCGTCGCCAACCAGGGCGGCGGCTAACTCCGCGGCACCGCGCTTGTCCGAAAGCGAGAGCAGCGCCGCCTTGGGGCGACGTTCAGGCAATGGCGGGTTCTTCTTCGCGATCGAGGACCGCAGATACGATCGTGCTGACACCGGGCTCGCCCATCGTCACGCCGTATAGGCGGTCGGCCAATTCCATCGTCTTCTTGTTGTGGGTCACGAGAACGATTTGCGAGTCGCCGGCGAGTTCGCGAACCATGCTTGAAAAGCGCTCGATGTTGACGTCGTCGAGGGCAGCGTCCACTTCATCCAGCAAATAGAACGGCGACGGGCGGACTTTGATCAGGGCAAAGATCAGCGCCGCCGAGGTCATCGCGCGTTCGCCTCCGGAAAGGGCGGGCAGCGGCATCATTTTCTTGCCGGGAGGCTGCGCGGAGAGCTCAATGCCGGTTTCGGATAGATTTTCCGGATTCGTCTGCCACATTTTCGCCTGGCCGCCGGGAAAGAGCTGCCGATAGACATCCGCAAACGCCCGGGCGACCTGCTCGAAGGTTTCGTTGAACTGCGCTTGCGTCGTGGTTTCGATTTCGCGGATCACTTCTAAGAGCGTTTCCCGCGCGGCGCGCAGGTCATCCAGTTGCGTCCGTAAGAACGCGTCTCGTTGTGCGAGGTCTTCGCGATCCGCTTCGGCGTTCAGGTTGACGTTGACAGACAGGCGCGCGAGCTCGTCACGCAGCCGCGGCAGCTCTCCGGCGAAATCTCCGGTTTCATTCTTGTAGCGCTCCGCGACGGCTGCGCACTCGTTGTCGCTAGCGGGATTCTGAGCAAACTGCGACACGAGCATACCAAGCTCGGCTTCGATCTGCGCCATCCGCGTGCGATGTGATTCGCCGCCCTGCTGCACGTCACGCTCTTCGAGTTCGGCCGTTCGGATGTCGCTTTCGAGTTGCAACATTTGCGTCGCCATCGCTTCGCGCTCTTTGCGGCTCGCCTCAAAGTCGGCATCTCCGCGGCGCAGCGCATCACGCAACTCCGCCAGGCTCGCATCGAGTTCCTCAGCCCGCCCGCGAAGGTGCCCGATTTCGGTAGTCATCGCCTGGCGAGCGGCGTGCGAACGAGCTCCATCCGCATCGAGCAACCCGAGACGCGCCTGCATCGCGTCGCGTTCCGCATCTGCGGCGGCGTATCGCTCGCGCAGATTCGCAACCTCGGCCACAACCTGGGCATGCGCGTTTTCCGCGACGCCAAGTTCCTCGCGTGCACGCGCGAGGTGCGCTTCGACCTGCTCGTGATCTTCCGACGCGTGCTCGCCTGCAAGGGAGGCTTCAAGTTCGCGCTGCGTTGCGTGCGCCGCTTTGTATTCCGCTCGCAATTGCTGCACGCGCTGCCGCGCGACTTCGAAATCGTGCTTCACACGCTCCTTTTCCGCGCTCAAGCTCAGCAGCTCGGCTCGCACCTCGGTCAACGCAAGCTCGGCCCGGTTCATCCGTTGCTGCGCGCCTTCGCGTTGTGCGGCTGCACGTTCGCCGCCTTCGCGCGCGGCTTGAACTTCGATTTCCAATGCCCGCAGCCGCTGCTGCATCTCCGGCAGCTGCTCCCGCAAAGTCTGGGCCTGAACGCGGCGAGAAAGAATGTAACGCTCGCGTTTGTGGCGGCCACCTGTGATGGCGCCGCCACCGAGAATCTGCTCGCCCGAGAGCGTAACGATCGTTTCACGAAAGCCGTGTTCGCGCGCAAGCGTGATGCCCGTTCGCAGATCGTCAACGACGAGCACTGAGCCGACGAGGAACGCGATGATGCCAGCATATTCGGGCTTTGAATTCACCAGCGTATGCGCATAACCGATGACGCCGGCCATATTGCGCAGCTGTGCACTCAGCTGCCGCCCCGAGCGCGTGCCCAGCGTGTCGAGAGGAAGAAATGTGCCGCGGCCGGCCTCGTGACGGGTCAGATGCTCGATCGCTCGCTCGGCGTCTTCTGACGTGCGGGTGATGATGTTCGAGAGACGGACGCCGAAGGCGACGTCAAGTGCTCGCGCATAGTGCTCGCTGACCGAAATCAAATCGGAAACGATACCCTCGATGCCGCGCAGCTCTCCGCGCCGCCACGCATCGACGACTGCGCGCGTTCCCGGCACATGGCCTTCAAGTGCTGCTTCGAGCTCTTCGAGCGTGTGCAAGCGCGACTCGGTCGACGCGACCTGGCTCTGAAACTCGCGATGGGCGGTCTGGGCGACATAGAGCTCTTCGGATGCCGTTGCAAGCGCGCGCTCCGCGTCCTGGCTGCGCCCTCGCAGATCGAGCTGCTGCGTTTCCAGCCGGCTGAAGTCGGCCTCGCGCTGCGCGCATTGGCGGGCGCGCCCGCCGGCGGCGATCTCCAGTTGCTCGCAGTGCTCTTGAGCGGTCCGCGCTTCCTCGCTCAAGCGTTCACCTTGTGCGCGCGCGTTTGCAATCAGCACGCGGCGCTCCGCTTTGCGCGCTGCCAAGTCTGCCGCGGACGACTGCGAGTCACGCAGCTCACTGAAGACGCCGTCCAAGGCGGCCCGCCCCTGCGACAGCTCGCTCTGCGTCGTCAGCTCGCGCTTGCGCGCGTCGTCCAACTCGCCGCGAAGCGGCTGCAAGCGCATTTCAAGCTGCGCGATCGCCGCTTGCAGCGACTTACGATCTTGCGCGACACGCTCCACATCCTGCGAAGTGGCGCTGCTCTGCCCTTCCAGGGCATCGCGGCGCGCCACAGCTCCGGCATAGTCGGCCTCCAGTTGCGCAAGCTCATCGCGGCGAGCGGCGAGTGCGCTGCGCTGTTCTTCGAGGGCCAACTCATGCTGGTAGCTTGTGCGGCGAAGCGCGGCGAGCTCCGCGCTCAGCGAGGCGACTTTGGTCGCCGCAGCGCTGCGCAGCTCCTCGCTTCGTTCCAACTCGCGGCGAATCTGCTCGCGCTCTTCGCGCCGCGACGCGCTGGCACGAAGATAGGACAGGATTTCGAGGTCGCGCAGGCGCGCGCTGACCTTACGATAGCGTTTTGCGCGGCGGACCTGCGTATCCAATTCGGGAATGCGCCGTTCCAGTTCGGTAATCAGGTCATTGATGCGGATGGCATTGGCTTCGGTTTGTTCGAGGCGGCGCAACGATTCATTTTTGCGCGCTAAGAATTTGTTGATCCCGGCTGTCTCTTCGAAGAGGCTGCGGCGGTCTTGCGGCCTACTCGTCAGAATCGCGTCCACTTGGCCCTGCGAAACGATCGCGTACGAACCCGGGCCCAGGCCGGTCCCCATCAGCAAGTCCATGATATCGCGGAGGCGCACGTGATTGCGGTTGATGTAATACTCGATCTCGCCCGCCCGGTAGGCGCGTCGCGTGAGCTGCACTTCGCGGTATTCGATCGGTAATTGTCCGTCCGCGTTGTCGAACGTTAGGGAGACTTCCGCTAGACCAAGCGGTTTGCGCTTTTCAGTGCCCGCGAAGATGACGTCTTCCATTTTGCCGGAGCGTAAGCTCTTGGAACTCTGTTCGCCCAGAACCCAACGAAATGCATCGACGAGGTTGGACTTCCCCGATCCGTTCGGTCCGACGATCGCCGTGACGCCGCTTCCGAAATCCAGTGAGGTCGGTTCGGCGAAGGTCTTAAAGCCGAACATCTTGATGTTCCGAAGCTTCACGATCGAGCCGATACCGCGCGCAGCGCCGCCGCCGCGGCCTCTTGCTGCGCCGCCTTCTTCGAAGGTCCGTTGCCGCTTCCAACCACCTCGCCCTTGACCGTAACCACCGACGTGAACCGCCGGGCGTGCGCCGGCCCCGCGGCTTCTTCCCGATAACGCGGCATGCAAGCGTAATGCAGCTGCGTGAACTCCTGAAGCACGGTTTTTGGATCTTCGAGCACCGCCGGATCTAGGTGGTCCAAGTGCTCTCCTTCGACAAAACGCTGCGCCGCATCCAGGCCGAACCGCAAGCACAGTGCCGCGATGAAGGCCTCAAACGCTGCCCCCAGGACCGAAACGCGTTCCGCGACACCCGCGGCTCGAGCCCCCGCACCAAGGTGGATGATCTCGCCAAAACCAAGACGCCGCGCACTGCGTGCAAGCGCTGCATCGTTGACGATGCCCGCTTTGCGCCTGGTCAGTTGACCTTCCCGATCCTCCGGGTAACGCTCGTAGAGCCACCGCGAGACGATGAATCCGAGGATCGCATCCCCCGCAAACTCCAGCCGCTCGTTGGAGGTGCCGCCCGATTCCTTGGCCGCACTCTCGTGCACGAACGCTTCCTCGACCAGATCGATCGCGCCCGAGCGCACTCCGGCACGCTTGAGCAACGCGCGCAAACGCCTCCGGCGCGCTTCCCCAGGCAAGAGCTAACCGGGAATCTTTCTGAACGCGAGAACGCTATTGTGCCCGCCGAAGCCGAACGAATTGGAGAGCGCGACGTTTACTGTGGCCCGCCGAGCAACGTTGGGAACGTAATCCAGCGTACAGGCCGGATCCGGAAAATCGTAATTGATCGTGGGCGGAATCGTGTCGTTACAGATCGTGAGCACGGTGGCCACCGCCTCCAACGCGGCTGCGGCTCCGAGTGCATGGCCCATCATCGACTTGTTGGAGCTCACGGCGACCCGATCACCAAATACGCGCTCGATGGCCTGAGATTCGGCCACGTCTCCTTGTGGAGTGGACGTTCCGTGCGCGTTGATGTAATCTACGTCGCCGGCATTGAGCCCGGCGTTCCGTAACGCGCGCTGCAACGCAAGCTCAGCGCCGTAGCTCTCGGGATCAGGAGCCACGATGTTGTACGCATCGGACGACTGGCCCGAGCCGAGCACTTCGGCGTACATCTTCGCATCGCGCGCACGCGCCGACTCGTACTCCTCCAGCACGAGCACGGCGCCGCCTTCGCCGATCACGAACCCGTCGCGCTCTCGATCCCATGGCCGGCTTGCGCGCGCCGGATCGTCGTTGCGCGTGGACAGCGCTTTCATCGAACAGAATCCACCCAACGCCAGCGGCGACACGGTGGCTTCGGCCCCTCCGGCGATCATGGCCCGCGCATGACCGCGGGAGATCATTTCGTACGCGGTTGCCAGTCCGTCGTTGGAACTGGCGCACGCGCTCGCGGTCGTAAAGCTCGGGCCGCGAAACCCGAAATGCATCGAGATGTGCGCGGGCGCAGCATTGCCCATCAGCATCGGAATGAAAAACGGCGTGATCTTGCTCCAGGTGCCTTCTTTGTGCGCTTTGTTCGAGGCCGCCTCAAAGCTCAGGATGCCGCCGATGCCCGTACCTATGACCACGCCGACGTCTTCACGAAACACGCGATCTTCAGGGAAGCGCGCATCTTTGACCGCTTCCTGCGCGGCCACCAAAGCGAACTGGGCGAATCGGTCCATGCGCCTCGCCTCCCGGCGCCCGATCACGGTATCCGCATCGAAGTCTTTGACCTCGGCCGCGAAGCGTGTCGGGAATTCGCCGGCATCGAAGGCGGTTATGGGCGCGACGCCGCTGTCTCCGGCCACCAAACGCTTCCAAAACTGCCCGTACGAATTCCCCAGCGGGGTGATCGCACCCAGTCCGGTCACGACGACACGCTTGATCGGGGAGGGTACTCTAACCGCCGAAGGGTCCAAAACCCCACCAAGTTACGGCCGCCCGAGGCCGGCCCCTGCCCACGCGTACGCGCGCGAAACAATGCCGCCGCCTGCCTCGTTCTTTAGTGTGTGCGAAGGAGGTAACCGTGCGAAGATTCTTTACCGCGTCCGCGGCGACGGCGTTCGCGGCGGCTAGCGCGCTCGGGATCCTGCTCTGGAGTGCACCGCACGCCGGAATAGCGGCGCCCCACGACTGCATCAACCCGGCGGGTCACGTTCGCGGCTGGTGCCGTCATAATCAATACTTAGGCAGTCAATACGTCACTGGGCGAGCGATCTCCATCGCCGGCGTCCTCGTTCAGTTTGCCCGCAGTAACGGGCGGCTCCTCACGCTCGATCAGCAGCCCCTGCTCGCCCGCGGCATTCAATTGGTTCCAGGTCGCGCCTACACGCTGGCGGGGTACACGTCGGGCCGCATGTTCTACGCCACGGCCATCACCTGGTGGGGCTACTAGGGGCTGGCGAAACTACGCTGTAGCGACAGGCGTCGCCGTTGCCACGTTTTCAAGCGTGACCTCTACGCCGCCGGTCCAACCCGCGACGAGGTTATACAGCACGCCCACGATCAAACCGCCGATGAAGCCGGCGATAGCCTCGAAAATCGGGATCAGGATCACCATGACAACACCGCCGCCGAACATGGCGCGGCCTGCGGTACCGGACATCCCCGAGGCGGCCATCATGGCGCCCATCGTCGATGAGAATGCCAGAAAGAGCAGGGCGACCAAGATACCGACCAACGCGTAAAGCACGGCGCTCACGATGGCAAGCTGTACCGGGTTGATGCTCCGAAGACGAGTGACCATTCTGACTCCTTTTAAAAAAGCACAAAGCGAAAGAGCGTATCTAGTAAGGGGGATTCGGATTGGGCAGCTCAAGTTACTCTGCGACCCGAGTGGCCCAAAGGGGCCCCTTGCCAATTCCGCGCTTCATTTGATAAACTCGGCGGGCCATGTTCCACTTCGACCTTCAGCTCTTCGCCTCGAAGAAAGGCGGCGGTTCCACCCGCAATGGGCGTGACTCCAACGCGCAACGTCTGGGCGTCAAGCGGTTTGGCGGCGAGCGAGTGCGGGCCGGAAACATCCTCGTACGCCAGCGTGGGACGCGGTTTTACGCCGGCGCGGGTGTCGGCATCGGCAAGGATCACACTCTGTTCGCCTTGATCGACGGTACGGTTGAATTCGCCGACCAGCGCAATCGTAAGCACGTTCACGTCCGCGCAGCCGCCTAAGTCCACCGCGCGCACGCATGCCGAGAGGGGCCTCCTGTGGGCCTCTTTTTCATAAGTGCAGTTCATCGATGAGGCGACGATTACGATCACCGCCGGCAACGGCGGCAACGGCGTTATCGCTTGGCGCCGGGAGAAATACGTTCCGAAGGGCGGTCCCGCGGGCGGTGACGGGGGGCGAGGCGGCAGCGTGTACATCGAGGCGGATGCGGAGCTCTCTACCCTCGTGGAGTTTCGTTTCAAGCGCAGTTTCAAGGCCGAATCCGGCCGAGCCGGATCGACCTCGAAGCGGACCGGCAAGAGCGGAGAGGACCTCGCGGTTCGCGTACCCGCCGGAACGATTGTCTACCGCACGCTAGGCGAGAGCCCCGAAACATTTCTTGCCGACCTCCAGCAGCCCGGAGAGCGAATCCTCGTAGCCAAAGGCGGCCGCGGCGGGCTGGGCAACCCGCATTTCGCAACCAGCACGCGGCAGGCGCCGCGCTTTGCCGAAAACGGGGAGCCCGGCGAGAATTGCACGCTTCGGCTGGAACTGCGCCTGCTGGCGGACTGCGGCATCGTCGGCGTCCCCAACGCCGGCAAGTCCACGCTGCTCTCCGTTGTGTCGTCGGCGCGGCCGAAGGTCGCGGATTATCCTTTTACCACGCTGGAACCACAGCTGGGCGTCGTGCGCGTTTCGGAGGATGAGTCATTCGTGATGGTCGACGTACCCGGGCTGATCGAGGGTGCGCACGAGGGCGCCGGACTCGGCGACCAATTCTTGCGCCACGTTGAACGCACGCGAGTGCTCGTCCATCTGTTGGACGGTGCGAAGACGCCTGAAGAGATACGCCACGACAAGGCGACGATCGAACACGAATTGCACGCCTGGAATCCCAAGCTCGTCGAGCGGCCAATCCTCGGCGTGATCTCGAAACTGGACTTGCCGCAGGCAAGAGCATCGCTGCAGGCTTTGACCGCGGAGCTGCCTGGGCTGCGCGGCATCTCATCGGCCACGGGCGAAGGGGTGACCGACCTTATCTACGCCGTCTGGCGAACGATCGCGACGACGCCGCTTCCCGAGGTCGTTGCGCCGCAAGCGTCCCGCATCGTGTTGACGCCCAAAGAATCATTTCACATCCAAAAGCAGGCGGATATTTTCGTGATCACCGGAGAGCGCGTCGAGCGGCTTGCGGCGATGACGAATTTCGATTCGGACGAGGCGCTCGTACGCTTCGAGCAAATTCTCGCCAAGATGGGCGTGGACCGCAGGTTGCGCGAGATGGGCGCCGCCGAGGGCGATACGGTTCGAATCGGCTCGAACGAGTTTATCTACTCATGAAGATCGGCATCTTCGGCGGCACCTTCGATCCGATTCACAATGCACATCTCTTTGTGGCGGAAGCGGCGCGCACGCTCGAGACGCTCGAGCAGGTGCTCTTCGTACCGACCAATGTTACCCACTATCGCGAAGGAGCGCTGGCGCGCGCCGAGGACCGTTGTGCGATGATCACCGCGGCAATCGCCGGCAACCCCAGCTTTGCGCTCGACCGAACCGATCTGGATCCGCAGGCATCCGGTTACACCGCCGACCTTCTGCCGCGTTTGCGGGAGCGCTATCCCGAAAGCACGTTCACGTTCATCTTAGGTGCGGACTCGCTCGTCAATGGAAACTGGGTGCGGATGGAAGAGATCTTAGAGGCGCTCGAACGCTTCGTTGTGGCGCCACGCGTCGGAATCAACGAAGAGGCCGTTGCCCGCGCCATTGCAGCGATCCCGACCCGGCTGCGCAATCGCGTTGCCGCGCTCAATCTGCCCGAGCTGCCCGAATCAGCAACCTTGATTCGCAAGTTGATTGGCGAAACGAAAACGTTTCGCTACCTGGTTCCGGAACCGGCCTGGCGATATATCGTCGACCATCGCCTATACGGCATTGCGGATGGCCAAGCGCCTTAGCGCGCTCGCCGTTGCCGTTACCCTGTTGGGATGTCAGGCGCCGCCGCCGGCAAATCTCGCTGGAGCACTGACCGCCTGCAGCCGCGGCGCCGCTCACGTTGAAGTGCAGATCGTGGGCAGCGTGGGTCGTTATCTGGGAGTGCGCCGCTCGCGCAGCGGTGCGCATGAAGGCTTTCTCGTCGCTCCCGCGAGCCGCGGCGCCGCGCTCCCGACGGACATCGAGGTCGAAGACAACGTTGATCTCACTGGATTCATTCCGCTTCGCTCGGGAGAGCACGTGCAGTTGCAAGGTCAATACGAATGCAACGACGGGGTTATTCACTGGACGCACCACGACCCGTCCGGGCGCCATGCTGCCGGGTACATCGAAGTCGGCGGTCGTAGGTACTGGTGAGTGGCTACTCGCACCTCGTTCTGGCGAGCGCGTCGCCGCGACGCCTAGAGTTGCTGCGCTCGCTCGGCCTGCGGGTGCATGTCGTTCCAAGTACCTACAGCGAGCCCGCGCACAGCCAGGTCGCGCCGCGCGAGCTTGCGGGGATGCACGCTAAAGAGAAAGCGCGCGAGGTCGCACGGCGCGTGCCCCAGCAATTAGTGGTGGCAGCCGACACGATCGTCGATGTCGACGGGGTTGCCTTGGGTAAACCGGTCGATGAAGCGGACGCAGTGCGGATGCTTCGCACCTTGTCGGGGCGCAGCCATGAAGTGCATACGGCCTTTTCGATCGTCGACCCACGCTCGAAGAGCACGACCGACGAGATTGAAACAACGCGCGTGTGGTTTTACGACCTCGATCAAGACCAGATCGCGGCCTACGTTCGCAGCGGCGAGCCGATGGACAAGGCCGGCGCCTACGGGATCCAAGGAATCGGAGCCACCTTCGTGCGCCGGGTTGACGGCGACTTCTACGCCGTCATGGGATTGCCGGTCGCGCGCTTCATGCGCGCGCTCACGCGCATGGGTTTGCAGCTCGACGGCGCGAAAGAGCCGTAGCCGAATCTCTAAAAACCGGGGACACCGCTTGTTTACCTACCGAGACGAACGCCGCCTTTTCGCGATTCTCAGCGTGATTATCGTGGCGGCGCTCGTTGCCCTCGTTCAAGTCAGCGCGGCGCGCAGCGGCACGACCAGCCCGCTCTCGGCCGTGGTCGATTCGGTCGCGGGCATTTTCGAGATGGCCGTTGGTTGGACAACCATCGCCGCGCGCAGCGGACTGAGCAAGCTTGCGCAAACCCCACACCTCGTACGCGAGAATGCCCAGTTACGCTCCCAAAACATTCGTTTAGAGCAGCAGAACGCGCGTCTGCACGAGGCACTGGCCGCCTCCTCCGCTGAGCGGGGGCTCGCGCCGACGCTGACGCAAAACCTACACGCGCTCGAGGCCCGGGTCATAGGGTTTCCTCCCGAAGGCGAGTCGCAAAGCGTGACGATCAATCGCGGCTCTCGCGACGGCATCCACCGCGATGACGGCGTCGTTAACGCCGACGGCGTGGTCGGACGTATCGCCGAAGCGACGCCGTTCGTCAGCAAAGTCATATTGATCACGGACTACACGAGCAGCGTTCCGGCCATGGTTCAAGGTGGCCGGTGGTGGGGCATCGCCAAGGGCAACCTTACGAGCGTCCGGATGGAGTACATCTCGCAAGACGCGCCCATTCGCGTCGGCGATCGCGTGATCACCGGCGAGGCGCGATCATTTCATTCGGGAGCGCTGATCGGAACGATTGAACGGGTCGAACGCAGCGACACCGGGCTCTACCAAACGGCCACGGTGCGACCCGCCGCCGATCTGAGCAGTCTCGACCGCATTGTCGTCATTCCGAAGTAATCTGCGCGCCACGCCCTACCGCGAGCCGGGATGGGAACGCGCGGCGCTATACCTGGCCCTCGCGCTGTTGGCCCAGATCACTTTCTTACACTTTTTCACGCTGCGCGATGCGACGGTCAGCCCGGTGCTGATCGCCGTGATCTGGTTTGCAATCCAGGCCGATGCGCGCCGAGCCGTGATTTACGGATTTGCGGCCGGGTTCTTTGAAGACATGCTGGCGACGGGAACCGGCGGGGCGTGGACGATCTCGACGACGCTGACCGCGCTGCTGGCGGGTACGCTCTCACGGGGTTTCTTTGCCGACTCGATTCCACTCGTTGCTGGCATCGTCGTGCTCTCAACGCTCGTCCGAGATTTGACCTTTTGGTTGGTGATGCAAGGCCAAGGGTATCCCCCGGGGCTGGGAGCGCTGCACTTTCACCGCGCGCTTTGGCAGGCACTCCTCAACGCGACCTGCGTCATCGTACTGATGCTGGTGATGCGTTATCGCGAGCGCGGCCTATCGGAGCCTAAGTGAGCGGGCGCCAATTCTCAGGCCCGCAGTGGCGCGCGCTGACGTTCGCCTTGTCGATAGCCGCCATCATGCTGGCGCTGATCGGGCGCTTGGCGCAAGTGCAGCTAGTGCAAGGCGACCATTTCCACGAGCTCGCAGCGGCCAACCAAATTCGGCTGATTCCCGTGCCGGCACCGCGCGGGATCATCTTCGACCGTAACGGCCGCGTGCTCGTGCGCAACCGGCCATCGTTTGTCATCGGCTTGATCCCCTCGGAAGTGACCGATCCAAAGCGAGAGTTGGCGCAGCTTTCCCGGTCGCTTGGCGTTCCGCTAGATCGGTTGTGGACGCGCGCGCTGCACCACCGTGGCATCAACTACCGGACCTTCGATCAAGTGCAGGAAGACGAACCATATGGCCCCGTGATTCTCGCCAGCGATCTTTCCGTCGCGCAGACCGCACGGGTAGCGGAGCTGCAAAGCGACCTGCCGGGCGTCGATCTCGAGGCGCAAGCCGTCCGAGAGTATCCGCAGGGAGCGCTGGGATCGCACATCTTCGGGTACGTCGGACAAATAACGGAGAACGAATACCGGCAGTTGCGCCGGCAGGGATACTCTCCCAATGATGTGATCGGTAAGGACGGTCTCGAGGCGCAGTACGACAACTATCTGCGTGGGACGCCTGGCGGCGAACAGATTGAGGTGGACGCAGCGGGCCAAGTCTTCAAACGTCTCGCGACGCGACCGTACGTTCAGGGCGACAGTTTGGCGCTCTCGATCGATTGGAAGCTCCAGCAAATCGCCGAGCGTGCCCTCGCAAACCAACTCGAATCATGGGGAGGCGGTCGTCGTCTGGCCGGGGCGTTGGTCATCGAAGATCCCTGGTCAGGCGGCATCTTGGCGTTGGCCAGCTATCCGAATTTCAATCCTAACGACTTCGCCGTCGCAATCTCGCCGACCAAGTTTGCGCACTATATCACCGATCCGTCACGCCCCCTTTACGATCGCGCCATCGGCGCGGCGACACCGACCGGCTCCACGTTCAAGATGGTCACGGGTTCAGCTGCGCTCTCCGAACATGCGGTCGGGATAAACGAAGTCGTCTACGACAGCGGCGCGTGGAATTGCGGAGGGGCGCTCTTTCGCGACCTTGCCGCGGGTGGGCTCGGAAGCACGACCTTCATTCCCGCGCTGGCGGCATCGAGCGATGGTTACTTCTACCAGATGGCCTGGCGCTTAGGCAATGCTCGCTTGCGAAAGTATGCGCTCGCGTACGGTTTGGATCGGCGCTCCGGCATCGATCTGCCCGGTGAATACGAAGGCAATTGGCCCACGGATGCGTGGTCCCGTAAAGTGTTCGGCGTTCCAATGGAGCCAAGCGACGTCTGCAGCTTGGGAATCGGTCAGGGCGCGATGCAAGCGACGCCGCTGCAAATGGCCGACATCCTCTCAACCGTGATCAACGGTGGAACCTTATACCGCCCGCACATCGTCACGGAAATTCGCGACGCCGGCGGGCGGCCCGCCCGAAAAATCGCGCGCGTCGTCAACAATCGCGTCCCCGTTACGCAAGAGGCCCTCGGCGCCGTTCGCGCGGGAATGGCAAAAGTGACCGATCCCGGCGGCACGGCTTACGGACTGGCGATCGACGGGCTCCCGTTTGGCGGCAAAACCGGAACCGTTGAGACCGACAACGGAAACGGCCCGAATACAACCTGGTTTGTCGCTTACGCGCCGGCGCAGCACCCGAAATTGGCGATAGCCGTTTTTGTGGAACGCAGCGGTGGTTATGGCGCGCAAGTTGCGGCGCCGATTGCTCGGCAGATCATGGTCGAGTACTTTCACAAGAAACCATAGGGCAACGATAACGCAGCGGCGGAGCTAGCCGATCAGCGCGAGCAGTTCCAGCAGTTCTTTCGAGCGTTCGGCACGAGCGGATGCCGCATACGCTTGCACCTGATCGATATGGCCTTGCCGCGCGAGCGCGTGTGCCGCGGCTAACGAAACGGCGGACGAGGGATCGGCCAGGGCATGAACAAGCATGCGCCGAGATCGATCGTCATCGAGTTCTCCGACGGCGAAGACAAGGTCGCAGCGCGCGGATTCGCTGAGTTCGCCCAGGCCTTCGCCGGCCTGCCTCGTCCACGTTGGCCTCTCAGCGGGATCAGCGAGCGCGAGCGCGCCGTGCACTCGCGTTCGCCGGCGCGCTAAGAGCACGTACGCGATCAGCACGATCCCGCCGACGAGCAGCACCAGCGCCGCGAGGTTTAAGGCAGCACCGCTCAAACCGCTGCGACCAAGCCGCTCACCACCTCTTGAAGTGCAGCATCGAGGTGGGACGCCGGTCCCCGAAGCGCGGTACGGAATGCCTCGGGCGAGAGATCCTCGAGTCGTTCAAACTCGGCGAGCAGCGCCTCTCGGTACGAGCGCAGCGGCAGCGGCTCGTTGACGATCAAGAACGATAATCCGTGCCAGAGTGCCGCCGTCCCGAGCTCTGCCCGAACCACGTGCACGCGGATCTGCGCAGCATCCGCAGCAACGATGCTTCCGTTCAAGACAACGCCGTCTCCCGTCGCCGCCGCCGACGCCGGCCCGCGCTCGGCAAGCCGATCGAAGACTGCCAGCAGCGCGGTGCGCATGGGCGGCGTCTCGATGTCTTTGGCCGACACCGTGTAATGCGGCAGGCGCAGTTTGATAAACAAGCGATCCAACGTGTCACGCAGTAGCGTGCGTTCAGCATCTAACGCCGCCTGTAAGGGATTCGAGCCCGCGGCCGCGGTCGGGAAGAAGGCCCGAATTGCAAACAGATGTGAAATCAGTCCATCGAACTGCGCCTCCCTCAAGAAGCGCAGCGTCCGCTCGAGGCGATCCGGCGCAAAGATGCAGGCAGTCGCAACACAGACGTCTTCGGAACCGCCGGGCGGCGTTTGGGACGCCGATGAGCCGTCGCCGTTCGAACGAACCTCAACGTTGCGCGCCTCGTCTGTCGAGCCATCACCTGCGAGCGCGCCCTGCGCGCCGCTTTCGGCAAGCCAATAGGTTTCTTGCGACACCGGCGTGGCCGGCGGCAGCACGACGTATCCATCGCCCCCATCCGGCAAGGCGCGAGCGCTGCCAAGTGACGGCCCGACCATGCCGTCCAGCCCGAAAGGCAGGCCCGGTATGTTGTTCGCGAACACGGCAGCGGCGCGGACTTTGAGCTCCGCGGAGGAGAACTCGTCGTGTCGCCCACCGTCATAACGAACGTGCGCGACGCGCACGATCGACTCACCCGCGGACAACCCGTTGTGGATGACCTCGCGCCACGCAATGCTCGCCTCGACGCCCGCGTCCGCATCGTTGAGAACAATGCCGCGATCGCTCACCAGGGGCGAGCCGGCGCCGACATCGCGCACGGGTACGCCGTTTACCATCGTGCTGTTCGGTACGTAGATAAGCGCGGCGGATGGATCGACGGTTATCCCCACGCGGTGTGCGACCCCATCGCCGCCGTTGCGCACGTGCAAGACGTATTGCAGCGTCTCGCCGGCATCCGCCAGCTCCGCCGGCTCACAGCGCAGCACGCCCACGCTAAAATCCGGCTCCGCCGCAGTCGCGATTTCGAGCGGATTCAACTGGACCGGCAACACGCCATCGGCGGTGAGGATCGCATCGACGCGAATTGGATGGTCGCGCGCCAGACTGCGCTGTAGGCGCAAACCGACGCGCGCTTCGGCGGACGCGCCCGGCGCGATTTCGCCGAACAAAAGCGACGCCTTCTTGCGCGTGGCGCCGTCAATGCTCTCCAAGCGCGCCTCCGGCGAAACGACCAGACGCAAGCGAACGTCCTGCGCCGCGTCCGTGCCCTCATTGACCAAGCGAACGTACACATCGGCAAGTTGGTTCGGACGCAAGATTTCGTCCGAAATCAAACCGATCGTCGAACGGTCGGCGTTAAAGGCCGGATGCGAGTCGACGCGATACGCCGCCGATCCAAGTTGCGTTTCACCCAATTCCAGTGTGTGTAGACTCGCGGAGAGCGCGATCGGCGTGCCGTCCGGATACGGGGATCGCACGCGGGCGCGAATCGTAAACCGGCGTCCGGCGTAGGGCTCGATGCGTTCGATCTCCGCCGCGTGATCTTCAAGCGCGATCTTGTTGCTTTTTTCGAAGACTTCGATGCCATCGAGCGCGGGGTCCGCCCGCACTTCCAACACCGCGTCGGTAGCTGCGGCGCTCCCATCGTTTTGCAAGACGACTGCAACCTCGATCTCCTGGCCGGGTCGTATGCTGCCGCTACCGAGCCGCTCGACGCGATTGAAGCGCGGGCTCAGGTGGGGCTCAGAGCGAACCGTCAGCGTGCGCTCAAAAGTGCGTTCGCCGCCATCCCATGTAAAATGGACCGAGGCCGGCAGTACGGTGCCGCTCGGCTGCGGGGACAAGACGGTCGCCTCGGCCGTAACTTCCGCGCAAGCGCCGGCATCGATTCGACCTAAGTCGAAAACACCGGCATCTTTCTTGCGGTCACGAAGCGGCCGGCCGTCCAGCCGGCCGGAACCGCGCACTAGGCACAAGCCATCCGGTAAGTGCAGCGTGACCTTGGCGCCTTGCGTCGCGGTCGTGCCGGAATTGGTCGCCACCAAACGGAGCCTGACGCGCTCACCGGGCTGCACCTCACCGGCGGGTTCAACGATCAGTCGCGTTTGATCGTTGTCGAAGGCCGGCGTTGAGGAAATCGTCAGCGACGCAGGCTCGAGCTCAAAGCCGGAGGTTTCTTGCGAGGCAACCGTTGCGCGCGCGACGACGAGCGCACCGTCCTCCAACCGCTCGTCGATTCGCACCCGGTACGTCACCGAAGCCGTTGCGTTCGCATGCAAGACCCGCGTGATGACGGCTGCATAGCCGCGATCGAATGGTACGCGCAGTTCGGGTTCGAGTTCGCGCCCGTTCAAGCGGGCGGAATTTGCAACATAGGTTGCGTGCACCGGGATGGGGGTCACAACCACGACGTCGCGTGCACTCGATTCACCCGCGTTGTGCAAACGCAAGGTGACTACCGCCTCCGCTCCTGGTCGCGCCGCGTGGCGCGCATCGATCGCGATGTTCGTTAGGGGGTTGTTGAGTACGGGATTCGACCGCGCGACGAGCCGAACAACGTTTGAGCCGACCGGCGGGATCTCAAAAGCGGCAACTGCGGCCTGCAATTCGATCATGGTCCCGTTTTCGATCGCTCCGGCGACGATGTACGAAATGTCGACCCGGCGCTCTTCGCCCGGCGCCACATCCCCGATGTGCGCGCCGTTGCGCGCAAGCAATGGGCAGTCGCCCTGTTCCTCTTGAAGTTCGGCCCCATCGATTCGCGCGGTGCCCACCAAATAGACCAGACCTTCCGGAACGTTCATGCGCACGCGCACGCCGCTGGCAAGCGCGCCGCCCTGGTTGCGGAACGTGAAACTCGCGCGCACGGTCATTCCAGGTTCGAGTTCGCGTTCGGGCGAAACGACGAGCGTTCGAAGACCCTCGGGAAGAGTTGGTGCTCCCGGCGTGAAAATTTCAGTTAGGGTGCGCATAACGTGGGCCCTCAAAATTCGCCGCGCGGAGTGACCCACCTTGACCCTTCGTTTAGCCCCAGGACCTTCGAGCGGCTCAAGCACTTTAAGAGGAAGTTAAGGTATATGGCAGTGATCGCCCCATCAGCCGACCGCATTTGCGAAGCCGTCTCGCGCCTAGGCAGTGAGAGCGCGTTCGAAGTGCTCGCTCGCGCCCGCGCGCTTGAGGCACGTGGGCGCACGATCGTCCACATGGAGATCGGCGAGCCCGACTTCGACACGCCCGAACATATAAAGGAAGCCGGCGCGCAAGCGATCCGCGACAACTGCTCGCACTACACCCCATCCGCCGGGATCGTCGAGCTGCGCGACGCTATCGCGGAGTACGCCGGCCGCTTTCGCAAAATGCCGGGGGTCTTTAAGCGCGAGAACGTCGTCGTGGGACCCGGGGCGAAGCCGCTCATTTGGAACACGTTGTGCGCGTTGCTGAGCGCAGGCGACGAGTTGATCTACGCCGACCCGGCGTACCCGGCGTACGCCTCGTGCGCCAGTTACCTGCAAGCTAAAGTGACGCCGATACCGCTCTTGGAAAGCAAGAACTTTCGCCTCGATTTGGATGAACTGGAAAGCAAAGTCTCGGACCGCACGAAAGTGCTCGTCATCAATACGCCGCACAACCCAACGGGCGGCGTACTCTTGCGTTCCGATCTGCAACGGATCGCGGAGCTCGCCAAGCGGCACGATTTTCTCGTGCTCTCAGATGAGATCTACAGCCGCAATTTTTACCAAGGGGAGTTTTTGTCTATCTCAGAGTTGCCCGGGATGCGCGAGCGCACGATCATCGTCGACGGCTTTTCAAAGGCCTATGCGATGACGGGTTGGCGGCTCGGCTACGCGTTGATGCCCGAGCACCTGGCCACCGTCGTCACGTTGTTCAACAACAATACGTTTTCGTGCGTCGCCACGTTCGTGCAAATGGCCGGAATCGCGGCCCTGCAGGGACCGGACGAGCCCGTGCAGCGAATGAACGCGACGTTCAGAGAGCGCCGCGATCGTCTGGTCAACGGTCTCAATCGAATCGCGAACGTCTCATGCACGATGCCTGAAGGCGCGTTCTACGCGTTTCCAAACGTCTCAAAGGCCACGCTCGACGACAAGGGGCTCGCGACGTTCATGCTCGAGGAAGCAGGGGTGGCCTGCCTCGGAGGTTCGTCCTTCGGCAAAGCGGGCAAAGGGTATTTGCGCTTCAGTTACGCGACCTCGCTGGAACAGATAGACCTGGCACTCGAGCGCATCGCCGAGCACTTGCCGCGCTTTAAGGGCTGACCGCACTTCGTTTTTAGTCAGATAACCATTTCGCTTTAGCACCATAATAGGAGAATAGATGAAAGTATCTGGAATCGACGCGACCTACTACACCGTCAAAGACTTGGGCGGCGCGACCAAATTCTACTCGGCTTTGCTGGGCACCGAACCGACGATGCACATGCCGGACTTTGTCAGCGAATGGACGCTCGGCGACGGGGCAACCTTTGGGCTCTATCAGACCAAAGAGGGAAGCCCCGGCGGCAGCGCGATGTTTGCGGTCGCCGACGTCGCAGGCGCGGTCGCCGAAGGCAAGTCGCGCGGCGTGAAGTTTCATGAAGGGGGCGAGGTCACCGACACGCCTGCTTGCCACATGGCATTCGGCGAGGACCCCGAAGGCAATCAGTTCATCCTGCACAAGCGCAAGTAATCTCGAGGGGCACCGCTCGCGGCGCCCCTTTATTTTCTTCCCACGTTGGTCGTCACGAAAGTTTCATTGCGCGTTTGACGTCGCGCAGCGTTTCGGCTGCGACCGCGCGCGCCTTGTGCGATCCCTCTTCAATGATCCGTTCAACATAGCTCGGATCTTGGGCGATCTGGGACCGCCGCGCTCGAATCGGGCGTAAATACTCGTTGAGCGCTTCCGCGAGGTCGCCTTTGTCCTGGACGCATCCGAGCGCGCCCGACCGGCAATGCTCGTTCACCCATGGCACATGGGGCGGCCGCACGAATCTCCAAAGAGCAAAGACTGGACAGATGTCAGGATTCCCCGGATCGTTACGGTGGATCTTCTGAGGATCGGTCACCATCGAACGCACTTTGGTGATCGTCGTTTGCTCATCGTCAGCGATCAGGATCGCGTTATCGTATGACTTCGACATCTTGCGGCCGTCGGTGCCGGGGATTTCGGGAAACGCTGAGAGCGTCGGCTGCGGTTCAACAAGTACCTCTTTGCCCTCGCCATACAGGTAGTTGAAACGGCGAACGACCTCACGGCCGAACTCGAGATGCGCCAATTGATCCTTGCCCACGGGAACGCGCTCACCACGAAATATCGCGATGTCGCACAGTTGTAAGAGCGGATACCCCAAGAAGCCGTACGTCGCGATGTGCTGACCCAGCTGTTCGATTTGACTCTTCCAGGTGGGGACGCGCTCGAGCCACGACAAGGGCACGATCATGCCCAGCAGGACGTGCAGCTCGGATATCTCGGGAATTGCGGACTGCAAGTACAGCGTACAGCGCTTGGGATCGATGCCCGCGGCCAGCCAGTCGATCACCATGTCGTTGCGAGCCTCTCGAATCGATTTCGGATCGCTAAAACTCGTCGTGTAGGCGTGAAGGTCCGCGATCTCAAAATATGGATCCGCCGAGTCGCAGTACCCGACCCATTGCTGCAGCGCACCCACGAGATGACCCAGATGGATCTTGCCGGTGGGACGCATTCCCGACATCACGCGCGGGCGATCGTTCCGAAGAGGTTGCATGCTCATTGCCTCTCGTGTGCGGTCACTTGCAGTCGTTTTCGCCCTATGCTATATAGAAAGTCTGCCCGGCGCGTTAAGGAGTCCTCGCCTTGTACACCGATGAAACGCTGACCTGCACCGATTGCGCCAAGACGTTCACCTTCAGTGCGGGCGAACAAGAATTTTTTGCCAGCAAAGGCTTTGCAAACAAACCAAACCGCTGCCCCGATTGTCGCGTCGCGCGTAAGGCTGGCCGCGACGCCGGCGGCCGAGCGGCGGGCGGCCCGCGCGAAATGCATCAGGTTGTCTGCTCGGAGTGCGGCCGCGAAACGGAGGTTCCGTTCATGCCGCGCGGCGACAAACCCGTTTACTGCCGCGAGTGTTTCCAGAAAACTCGCAGCGCGTACCGCTAAACTAGCGCCTCGTTTAAACTAGCGCCTCGATGCGGCGGCGCACGTACGCACGCGCTGCGACGGTTGCCTCGACGATCGTCGTCCCGCGCGCCAACTCGCACGCCAGCACGGCCGCCAGAGTGCAGCCAGTTCCGCGCATCGCCGCCGGCAGCCGCGCATCCGCAAAGACTTCCGTCGAACCCGCGGTGACCAGCACGTCGACCGGATCGCCCGGCAGATGGCCGCCCTTGAGAAGCACGGCGTCCGGGCCGAGCGCACACAAGGCCCGTGCCGCATCGATCATGGCGTCTACCGATGCGATCGGACGCCTCGTCAGCATTTCTGCCTCGGGCACGTTCGGCGTAAGCACGCCGGCCAGCGACAGCATCGAAGCGCGAAATGCCTGCACGGTTTCATCGCTCGCAAAGCGGTTGCCGAACGAGTCTGCGAAGACCGGATCGGTCACGACCGGCCATTCCTTTTGGCTCTCCAAGAAACACGCGACCGCGCGCACGTTTTCATGATCGAAGAGGGCGCCCACGCGAAACGCGCGGGCCCCTTGCGAGGGTAACGCTTCCAACTGTGCGCGCACGAAGTCGACCGGCAAGGCGAACTTCTCACGCAAGCCGCCTTCATCTTGGACCGTTACCCCGACGATCGCTGCTGCGTGGCGCAGCCCATACTCATGGGCAATCCGGCCATCAATACCGACGCCGGCAATATTCCAGGGATGCGTTGCGCCGATAGAAACCAGAAAGCTCTCGTTCATGCCGGCCATAAATCGAGCAGTTCCCGCGCCGCGGCGGCGGGGTTGGGGCTGGTTGAAAACGCGGACAACAGGGCAGCCATCGCAACCCCGCTGGCCGCTACCTCCGCCAGGTTGTGCACCGTGATGCCGCCGACAGCGGCTACGGGCAACGCCGTCGCCGCGGCTACACGCCGCAAACCCGAAATGCCGATTGGTTCACCGGCATCGGTTTTCGAACTGGTCGCATAGACGGAGCCGACCCCGATGTAGTCTGCTCCGACGCGCTGCGCCGCGCGCGCTTCGTTTTCGGTCCCGCACGAAAGCCCGAGGATTCGTCCCTGCAGCCGCTTACGGATCGCGGGCAATTCCGCCGAGGCGGCATCGTCGGGACCCAAATGAACGCCGTCGGCGTCGAATTCCTCGACGGCGGGCCACTCGTCGTTCAGGATGAAGAGCGCCTTGCGTTCGTAGGTCAGCGCGCGTAGCGCACGGGCGTGCTGCTCGCTCATCCGATCCTTGGCGCGATACTGCACGATGCGCACGCCGGCTTCGAGGATGGTACGAGCTAAAGCCAGTGGGTCGGTCGCTTCCTCCCCGACGATCGCATAGATGCCGCGCAAACGATGCACCGCGGCGGTCACGCGGGTCACCTTGGGCCCGATCGCTCTCCCAGCAAGATGTCGGCCACGCGAATCAAATCTCTGTCATTAGCGAACTTGATCTCGATTTTGCCGCCGCTTCCGCTGCGCCGAAGCGCAACGTGCGTGCCCAAGCGAAACCGTAACTTGGATTCAAAATCCTGCTCTTCCGCGGTCAGCGGGTTTGAAGGCGTGGATCTCTCCACCGTTTGCTTGGTCGTAACCGCGCCCGCTAACCGCTCCAGCTGACGAACGGAAAGCCTTTCGGCGATCGCCCGTTGCGCGAGCGCCAGGCGGTCGCGCACGGGAGCCGCCAGCAGCGCTCGCGCATGCCCGGCAGAAAGCCGCCCGTCGGCGATCAGCGCCTTGATCGCGTCCGAAAGCGTCAAGAGACGAAGCGCATTTGCAACGGACGGCCGGCTCTTTGCGAGACGCTCAGCCAACTGCTCTTGGGTGTATTCGTAGGCTTCCATCAAATGCGCGAAGCCGGACGCTTCCTCCAGCGGACCCAGATCTTCGCGCTGCAAGTTTTCGATGATCGCAACTTCGAGCGTATCGCGGTCGTCCGACGCACGAACGATCGCGGGAATAGTCGACTGGCGTAGCGCGGCCGCGGCGCGCCAGCGCCGTTCACCGGCGATCAGCTCGTATCCGTCGCCGCGCGCGCGCACGATGACTGGAACCAGTACCCCATACTCGGCGATCGAAGCGCGAAGCTCGTCCATCGTCGCGTCGTCGAAACGTTTGCGCGGCTGAAACGGGTTGGGACGAACTAATTCGACGGGCACCGCTTCGACTTGACGCTCGGTCTTGGCTTCACCGAGCAGCGCATCGAGTCCGCGGCCCAGTCCGCGTTTGGGAACGCTCACGCCACGCTCTGCGTGGGTTCGAGCAGTTCCTTGGCAAGTGAAAGGTACGCTTGCGAACCGCGGCTCTTCACGTCAAAGAGAATCACCGGCTTGCCAAAGGACGGCGCTTCCGAGAGCCGGATGTTACGCGGGATCTGCGTCTTGAACATCTGCCGAGGAAAATACGCGTTGAGTTCTTCCAATACTTCCGTCGCAAGTTTCGTTCGCCCATCGAACATCGTAACCAAGACGCCCGAAATCAGCAGCTCCGGATTGAGCGCCTCTTTGACTCGGCGTACGATCGTCGTTAATTGTGAGAGGCCCTCCAGCGCATAATATTCCGCTTGCACGGGGATGATCAGCTCGCGGGCCGCAGTCATCGCGTTGACGGTCAGCAAACCCAGCGACGGCGGACAGTCGATCATCGTAAATTCATAGTGCTGGGCAATCGACGAAAGCACCGTCTTCAAACGGTTTTCGCGTGACAGCGCGGTCACCAGCTCGATTTCGGCGCCTGCCAAATTGATCGTGGCAGGAATAATCGAGAGGCCCGGAATTTCGGTCGGCAGCAAAACGTCTTCGATCGGCGAGTGGTGCAAGAGCAGATCATAGACGTCGCGCCGCAGTTCGCGTCGGTCGATGCCCAAGCCGGTGGTCGTGTTCCCCTGAGGATCGAGGTCAACGAGCAAAACGCGCTTGCCGAGTACTGCCAGGGCCGCCGCCAAGTTTACCGCGGTCGTGCTCTTGCCGACGCCGCCTTTTTGGTTGACAACCGCGATGATGCGCGCCGGCATGCTGATTCCCGTCATAAAGCGGTGGCGCTATGCGCTTTGCGCATCGAAATATTCATCCAGAAGCGCCAGCAGGCAAGTCCGCTCGTTACGCTCGGGCCGTTCCGTGACCTGCTCGAAGAGCCACCGCAACGCCCGGCCGATGCGCTCGTCGCCGCGAAAAGCTCGCGGTGCCAAGCCCTTATCGATCATCAGCCGCACCGCGTCGTCTCCGTCGATCGCGAGGTCGAGTACGCTGAAAGCGGGTTTGCGCTCGATCTCCGCCCAAACGCGCGCTTCGAACGCGGCATTTCCGCCGTCGCGCCGAGGTAAGCCGCTGCCGATCGAATCGGCCAGCCGCAGCGCGAATTGCGCCTGCAGATGCTCGGGACCGATGCGGCGGATGAACCTGCGAATCGCCGCGTCGGATAGCGCCGGATCCGCAGCGTACATGTGTTGACGCACCAGGTGCGCGACCGTGTCGACCGTCTGATTCGAAAAACGTACGCGTGCGAGCATGGCTCGCGCGAGTGCCTCGCCGACGAGCTCATGCCCGTAAAAATGCGGACCCTCCTTCGTTCGCGGCTTGCCGACATCGTGAAAGAGCGCACCCAGACGCAAGATCAGGTTCCCTCCCGGGGCCGCGTCAACCGTAGCGAGCGCATGATGGTACACGTCAAACGCGTGCCACTCGTTTTGCTCGACGCCGTAACCTTCTAGAAGCTCCGGCCAAATCGCAGCCAACAGCCCCGTCTCGCGCATCAGCTCCAGCCCGACCGAAGGGCGGCGCGAGAGCGCGAGCAGCTTCGAGAGTTCGTCCGCCACCCGCTCGAAGGAAACGGACCCGATTGCCGGAGCGAAGGCCACCATTGCGGCGCGCGTCGCTTCGGAAACCGCATAATCGAAGCGTGCGGCGAATTGTGCCGCGCGCAGCATGCGCAGCGGGTCTTCCTCAAAGGCTTGCGGCTTAAGAATGTCGATTCGGCGCGCGCGAATGTCGGCTCCGCCTCCGAACGGATCGACGAGTTCCCCGCTTGGCAACGCCCGCGCGATCATGTTCATCCGAAAATCGCGGCGCCCCAGATCCTCCCGCAGTGAAACGCTTGGGCCCGCTTGCACTTCAAAGTCGCGGTGTCCGGCACCGGTCGACCGTTCGCGCCGCGGCAGCGCCACATCGACCGTCACATCGCCGAGCGTAACTTTGAGGACGGCAAACGAAGCGCCGACCAAATCGACCCGCCCGGCGGGCTGCAGGCGAGCTCGCAATTCTTCAAGCTCCGTTCCGGTGACGACGTAGTCCAAATCCTTGGTGGGCAGGTTCAAGCCTTCGAGATCGGCCCGAAGCTCGTCGCGCACTCGCCCCCCGACGGCAAAGAGCGAACCGGGCGGCAGCAGCGCCGCCAGCTTGGCATCGAGTGGATGCGCCCGGTAGGTTCCCACAGAGTTCATGCGATCCGATACCGCTGCTTCATCGAGCGATAGCGCTCGAAGGAGTAAGGGTCTATGGTGCTCCAAGGCAGCGCGTCCAGCAGAGGAACCAAGTCGGCCCGCAACGCTTGCCCGCGAAACATCAGTTGGAAGTAGCGGCGCCCTCCGTGAAAATAGGGGCCGTAGAGTCGGCCGCTCGGAACCGACGCCAAAAGCCGGCGCAATAGGGCCTCGTGTCGCACGTGCATCTTCAAGGTGATTTGCGGCTGGCGCCCATCGCCTCCAAAATGAGCTGCGCCGACCAAGATCCCCAGCAGCAACCCTCGCTCAAAATCGCTCGCAGTCAGGTTCACGAGGCTATCGTTCGTTGTTTCACCGAGAGATTCCCGGTCAAACCGCAAACCCGAAGTTGTTTCACTGAGAAGTTTCCCGTGAAACACTCTCTAGGGGCTAGCGGCGCATGCAAAGCGGACGTTTCTCGGGGATGCCGGGGCGCCTCGGGAATCGCTGCGGCGTTGGCGCGATCTTCTCCAGGATGATGATCCGGCGCTCGCCATCGAGGGACTCCTCGCGGCTGACGCGCCCCCCTAGCATCAGCGCGGCATCCTCGAGCGCCGCGCGCTCATCCGAGCCGATCCTGCCGCGTTGCAGGATCGCTCGCCCCCCGATGGCGAGCAGTGGGAGCAGCAACTCTGCGACGGTCGATGCCGTGGCAACTGCTCGGGCGCTGGCCGTGGCGAACTTCGCCCGGAAGGCAGGCTCATGGCCGGCGACCTCCGCCCGCTCGTGAACGACGGTCCCTTCGAGCTCCAGCTCTCCGAGCACCGATCGTAAAAAGACCGCTTTTTTGGCGACCGACTCGATCAGCGTTAGGCTGACGCCGGTCGCGATAGCGGCCGGAATGGCGGGCATGCCTCCGCCCGAGCCGACGTCTGCATGCGGGTTTCCGATGTAGGGAACGACCGTGAGCGAATCGAGCAGATGGGGCACGAGCTCTTCGTTCGTCTTGGCGCCGGTAAGATTGCCCCGTCGATTGCTTTCCAGCAGGGCAACGCCATATCGGGCCAACTTCTCAGCGAGGGCGCGCCCCACGCCGGCGCGTTCCAAGCGCGCGCTCAAGTCGGAGCGCTCGTACATCGCGCTAGGCGGACGAGTTTGCGGGTCGATGGACGTGGAGCGAGAGGATCGCGACGTCCGCTGGGCTCACGCCGGGGATCCGCCCAGCCGCTCCGAGCGTGCGTGGGCGCTGCAGCGTAAGCTTTTCGCGCGCCTCGAGCGAGAGTGCGCGCAAGTCGCGAAACTCCAAGGTGCCGGGAATCTCTGCTTCCTCGTCCCGTGCGGCTTTTTCGATCTCCACCTGCTGGCGCCGCACATAACCCTCGCACTTGATCTCGATGGCCGCCCGCTCGCCGATCTCAGGCGCCACCTCTGGAAGCCAGTTTTGCACGTCGCCAAAGCCGATTTCCGGCCGGCGCAGCGCCTCCGCGACCGTAGTCCCGGCCTGGATCGTCTCCCCCGCGATCTCGCACCGCGGCAGACGAATGCGGTTCCCGTCCGCGATCACGCGCCGAAGCGCGACCTGTCTCGACTGGAAGTCTTCGAAGTCCGCATCGGAAACGAGCCCGACTCGGCGCCCGATCGGCGTCAGCCGCGTGTCCGCATTGTCATGCCGGAGAACGACGCGATGCTCGGCTCGCGAGGTAAGCATACGGTAGGGCTCGTCGACACCCTTGGTCACAAGATCGTCGATCAGCGTCCCGATATAGGCCTCGCTGCGCGCCAACCGCAGCGGCTCCCGCCCGTGCGCGGCCAACGCGGCATTGATGCCGGCGATCAACCCCTGGGCGGCCGCCTCCTCGTAGCCGGAGGTGCCGTTAAGCTGGCCGCAATGGTAAAGACCGCCCACGATGCGCGTCTCGAGCGTCTCTCGCAACTGCGTCGGAGGCACCATGTCATACTCGACCGCGTAGCCGGCGCGCACCATCGCGCACGCCTCCAGGCCCGCTAGCGTGTGCAACATTTCGAGCTGAATCTCGCCCGGGAGGGATGTCGAAAAACCGCCGACGTAGAGCGTCGGCTCGTCCCAGCCTTCCGGCTCGATGAAGATCTGATGGGTGGGATTGTGCGCGAATTTGATCACCTTGTCTTCAATCGATGGACAGTAGCGCGGGCCGATTCCCTTGATCAGATCGAGTCCATAGAGGGGCGAGTGCTGCAAGTTTTCTCGCACGAGGCGGTGCGTGCGTTCGTTGGTCAGCGTGATGTGGCAAGCAAGCTGCGGGCCTGGGAACCGGCCCGGGCTGCGATAGGAAAACGGCAACGGCACGGGGCTGGGGAGCTGGGCTGCCATTCGACTGAACTGAACCGTCGTGCGGTCGATGCGAGGCGGGGTCCCCGTTTTCAGGCGTCGCATCCCGAAGCCCGCCCTGCGCAGTGCGGCCGACAGGCCGATCGCGGGCGGCTCCCCGAATCGGCCCTCGTCTTGAATGCTCGCACCGCGGAACGTCTTGCCCCCCAGGAACGTCCCCGTCGCGAGGATCACGCGCCTCCCCTGATAGCGCGTCCCGTCGGCACAGGACACGCCTCGAATTGCGCCGCTTCGAATCTCGAGCTCCTCGACGAGTCCCTGCTTGATTGTTAGCCCGGGCTCAAGACGAAGCGCCTCGAGAGCTAAACGCATATAGGTGGGTTTATCCGCTTGGGCTCGCAGCGCTCGGACGGCCGGTCCCTTCGATTCGTTGAGCATGCGCACATGCAGCTCGGACCGGTCGATCAGCCGTCCCATTTCGCCGCCTAGCGCATCGATTTCACGAACGAGCTGCCCTTTGGCGCTTCCGCCGATCGATGGATTGCACGGCAGCGTGCAGATTCGCTCAGGATCTCCCGTTACAAGCAATGTCTGGACGCCCAAGCGCGCCGCCGCTAAAGCGGCTTCCACACCCGCGTGCCCCCCGCCGACGATGATGACCCCCGCGTCGTCCGATCGAATTACCCGCGCCATCCGCCCATCTTAGCACCCTTCTGCCGTTCGACGCTTCGGCAGGTTCAGCGCAGACTACGTCCCGGATCCTAGAGCATTCACTTTCCGATGCAAAAACGCGCAAAAATTCCGTCGAGCAACTCCTCGGTCACAGTGTCTCCCGTCAACTGACCGAGTGCCGCAAAGGCTGCTTGCAAATCCGGCGCGAGCAAATCGGCAGGCATGCCGCTCCTGAGCGTTTCATCGGCATGACCCAGTGATTCGAGCGCCACCGCCACGGCGTTAACCTCGCGCAGCGACGCCAGGGTTGGACGCTGCAGATCGGGTGCACGCGCATTCCACCCATGTTGTGCAATCGCGCCCCGAATCGCAACCAGTGTATCGTGATTGCGCACGCTCCCGAGAATTGCGTCTTGCAGATCGCCCGGCCGCGTCTCGTAACCAATCTTGCCAAGATCCGCCTTGTTGAAAAACGGGATGCGATTACGCTCCCGCGTCTGTTGCAAAATCTGCGTTGCTGCATCACAAAGCGCTTGCGACGCATCGATCACGATCAGTGCCAGGCGTGCGCCGGCCAGCGCGCGCCTCGTCCGCTCGATCCCGGCGGCCTCGACGGAGCCGGCGCCGCCGCGAACCCCCGCCGTATCGGTCAAGCGAACCAGCACGCCATCGATTGCAATTGCTTCTTCGATCGTGTCGCGCGTCGTGCCGGCGATTTCCGAAACGATCGCCCGCTCTTCGCCGAGCAGCGCATTGAGCAACGACGATTTGCCCGCATTCGGGGGCCCGACGATCGCTACGTCGAGCCCATCGCGCACGAGTCGTCCGATCTCCGCGTCTTGCACGAGTTGATGCAGCGCTGTGCTGATGATGCCGAGCCTTTCGCTAACGCGCACGCGGTCGGGATCGGCTACCTCATCAGGAAAGTCGATCGATGCCGCGATCTCTTCCAGCACGTCGGCGAGCTGGCGGCGCACCGCTCGTACTTGACGGGCCAGTGCGCTGTCCATATTTGCGAGCGCCGCTTTAGCGGCCGATCGGTGTTCCGCGGCGATCAGATCCGCAACTGAACTGGCGGCGTGTAAATCGAGCTTGCCGTTCAAGAAAGCGCGCCGCGTAAATTCACCTGCGGTCGCAAGCCGAGCGCCGCTTGCGATCAGCGCGCGCAGCACTTCACGCGCGACGACCGGTGAGCCGTGAACATGCAGTTCGAGCGTGTCTTCCCCGGTGTAGCTCTTGGGGCTCAGAGCCAAAAGCGCTAGCCCGCGATCGATCACGCCGCCGCTTTCGTCGATAATGTCGCCATACGTCGCGACGCGCGGTACGAGCCGCCGGCGGCTGCGAAAACTGCACTGCGCCAAGCGCGCGGTATCCGGGCCGCTGACGCGCACGATCGCAATCGCGCCCTGCCCCGGCGGCGTCGCGATCGCCGCGATTGTGTCGGTTTGGTTAACGGGGATGAACGACAACGTGGCGTTCGGGCTCGACGCCTTCCGACTCCGTGCGCACGTACTGGTTCTCAGCCAGCGCAAGATGGATGATCTTCCGCTCGGACGGCAACATCGGCTCGAGCGCCTGCGGCTTCTTTTCTCGAATGCACCGCTCGAGGGTCAGCAGCGCGACGTTCTTCAACTGATCGGCGCGCCGCGCGCGATAGCCCTCGGCGTCGATCGTGTAATATTTGCGGTTGCTGCGTACTCCGACGTTAAGGATATTGTTAAACACTAAGTTGAGTGCTTCGAGCGTGTTGCCGTGGCGCCCGATCAAAGTTGCCAGTTCGGGGCCCGTAATCTCAAGATACTCGCCTTCGCTCCGTGGAACATAGGTGATCTCTACCTGCGTGACGCCCATTTTGTCTAGGATTTCTTCCAATAGGGCGCGCGCCGGTTTCACCGACTCAGGCTCGGCACCCGAGCGCGCCGGCGGCTGCGCGCGACGAGGTCGCGCCGGCGCAGCACCACGCCGGCGGCTTTGCGCTCGAGACATCGCGCGGTCTGCGACGCCTTCGGGCTGCGGCTCATCGATCGGAAATTCGTCGTCCATTCTTTCTCCGGGCTTTTAGAAGTCTAGGCGTTAACGACGCGAGCGTCTGCGGCGCCGGTTGCGCCGCGAACTGGAGCCGTTGCTGCTTGGCTTCGCGCTCGGCGCCACTTCCGGTTCGGGCGCGATGCCTTCGGTAATCGAATGTTCCGAATCCAGCACCGAGAGCGGTTGGTGATACCTCTTCAGCAGATACACCTGCTGCGCCATCGTAAACACGTTGAGCGCGATCCAATACAGGATCATCGCCGACGGCCACTGGGCTCTAAATCCAAAATAAGCGATCATCGCCGGCGAAAGGATCGCCATCATCTTTTGAGTCCTGGCCTGCGCGGGATCGGTCGCGGGCATGCTCGTGTACCGCACGCTGAGGTACATCGTTACGATGTAGATCAACAGCAAGACCAGATCGGGCTTGCCTAAGTTCGTCGCCAAGATCGACGTGTGCGCGAGGGAAAATGCAGCGGCGTGCGTGACCGAAAATGCGGAACCGATCCAAGCAAATGTGGCAACGCTATAAGCGGCCCGGTGATTCATCACCGCGTAATACACGCTGATGATGATCGGCATCTGGATCAGCAGCGGCAGACATCCGGCCATCGGATTGACGCCAGCGTGTTTGTAGAGCGCCATCTGCTCTTGCTGGAGCCGTTGCGGCTCGCCCTTGTATTTGGCCTGGAGCGCCTTGAGACGCGGAGCGATCTTCTGCATGCCGACCATCGTCTTGAATTGCGCCGTGTTCAGTGGCCAAAACGCCAGTCGCACGAGCAACGCGAAGATGATCAAACTCCAGCCCAGGTTATGAACCGGAACATTGATCGCGTTGATGATACTGCCAACCAAAGTGACGATCGGCACGAACGGGTTGGCGAACAAGAAGACGTGCAAAATTTAACTTACCTTATTTAACCCTTAGGGCACGGGATCAGTACCGCCGGTACTCCAAGGGTGGCATCGGAGCACCCGCCCGACGGCCAGGGATACCCCCCGAATCGCCCCGTGTTTCGCGATGGCGTCCGTCGCGTACTGCGAACAGGTCGGCTCGAAACGGCAAGCCGCCGGCAGCAGCGGTGAAATCAAGAGCTTGTAGAGGCGCAAGAGCGCAACGAGAACGAGTCTCATCGTCAGGCTCCGATCGCCCGCACGAGTTCGGCTTGCAGCCGCTCAAAGCTCAGATTCGCTGAGGCCGGGCGGGCCTCTACTAGGAGGCGCTGGGGCGGAAGGTGGTCTTTAAACAACTCATCGAGGATCGCGCGAATACGCCGCCGGACGCGGTTGCGTACGACCGCTCCGCCGACGGCCCGGCCGGTCGAGATTCCGACCAGCGGCAGGCCTCTCGCAGGCGGCGAATCGGCGCGATACACCGTCAGCGATGGCGTCGCGACTCGCCGGCCCCGCTGACGCAGCCGGGAAAAATCGCCGCGCCGACGCAGGCTGGCGAAAGCCCGCATCACACAGCCAAGCGCTTGCGCCCTTTCCGGCGGCGCGCGGAAATCACGCGGCGACCGTTGCGCGTCGACATCCGCTCGAGAAAGCCATGCACCCGCTTGCGACGGCGGTTGTGCGGCTGGAAGGTCCGCTTCATGAGGCACTCCTAGAGGAAAAAACGGCGGCCCTTCGCGGCCGCATACAGCCACTTAGTATAGGGGCCTACCCGCAGGAGCGTCAAGCCGCGTTTGATTATGGACCTTAAAGCGACGCTTTCCACACGTGTGGACAACGCTGTGGAAAAGCGCGCTGCGCGCGCCGTCAATGAGCGGCCGGAAAGCCCATGAACAGTACCGTTTTGGGCCTTGTCAAGAGCGGTGGCCGGCTTGCGAAAAAACGCTTCTTTGGGGCATAAAACCGTGCCCTTTTGCCTGTGGATAAGTGGATAAATCCGTGTACAAAATCCGCAGGATACGCCCTTGTAAACGCAAACTGTTGCGCCTCCGCTGCGGCCTTTAACGTACTCTCTACGTGAACGCAGCCCGGAAATTTTTGTGCAAGGACGGTACCTGTGGATGGCGCTTGTGATTGGCAATTCCGACATCTCAAACGAGCTTTGGCAATCTGCGCTGGGCGCGCTGGAACAAAAGTTCTCTAAGCCGATCTTCGAGATGTGGATCAAGCCGATCCGCTTCGTCAGCCTGTCCGGTAGTGAATTGATCCTTGCGGTGCAGTCGAACTTTGCGCGGGATTGGGTCGAAAATCGGCTCAAGAACCAAATTCGCGACGTCCTCACCGACGTTCTGGGAGCCGAGCTCGAATTGCGCTTTACGGTGGCCGCAGAACAGGCCGAACCGGCCGTCACGCCCGCCCCCAGCGAGCCGCCCCCACGGCCTGCGGACGACTATCGCCCCGGAAATCTTAACTCACGCTATACCTTTGAACAGTTTGTCGTCGGCAACAGCAATCGCTTTGCCCATGCCGCTGCCCAAGCGGTCGCGGGAACCCCGGCCAGAGCGTATAACCCGCTCTTCCTCTACGGCGGGGTTGGGCTGGGAAAGACCCACTTAATGCATGCGATCGGTCACCGGGTCATGCAAGAAAATCGAAGCGCAAACGTCGTCTATGTCTCAAGCGAAAAGTTCACCAACGAGTTCATCATCGCCATCAAGAACAATCAAACTCCAGAGTTTCGCAACAAATACCGCCACGTAGATGTGCTGCTCATCGACGATATCCAATTCCTCGAAGGCAAGGAGCAGACGCAAGAAGAGTTTTTCCATACCTTCAACTCGTTGCACGAATCCGGCCGGCAGTTGGTGATTTCCAGCGACCGTCTGCCCAAAGAGATCCAAACGCTCGAGAACCGCTTGCGCTCCAGGTTTGAGTGGGGCCTGCTCACCGATATCCAGTCGCCCGACCTCGAAACACGCGAGGCGATCTTGCGTAAAAAGGCCGAGTCCGAAAAGATCCCCGTGCCCGATGAGGTCACCACTTTTATCGCTCGAGTTATCCCTTCCAACATCCGTGAGTTGGAGGGCGCGCTGATTCGCGTGGTCGCTTTCGCATCGCTTACAAAGTCCCAGATCACCGTGGAGCTGGCCACGGAGGTTCTCAAGAATGCCGTCGCGCAGGCTCCCCTACGACGAGTGACGATCGCGCAGATCAAGGAGCGCGTGGCCCGAGCTCACGGCCTTACGGTCAAAGAAATGGACCACCAGCGCCGCGACCAGCGGCTAGCGGCACCGCGTCAGATCGCGATGTATCTCGCGACCAAGCTAACCGAGTGCTCCCTGCCGCAGATCGCACGCGAATTCGGCAAGAAGGACCATACGACCGTGATGTACGCCCGCGATAAGGTCAAAGATCAGATGGTGCGCGATGAAGCCTACCGCAATAAGGTGCTTTCGCTGACGACCCTCTGCCAAAACGAGTGACCCGCTGCCGGTTCCACAGTTTTGAACACAACCCGCTCGGGCTAGCGGCGGATAACTGGCCGCAGCGGTCCGGCTGTGCAAATGTGCATAGGCATCCAACCAGGTCTGCACAACTTACCCAACCTAAAAATCACGGCCCCACGCAGTATCCGGCAGTTGTACGCAGAATACACCGCCTTACTACTAAGATCACTATTCGTTTATATAAAACCTGAAGGAACGCTTACCTCAAAAACGGTGGATGAATGAAGTTCACGTGTAACACCAAAGATATCGCAACTGCGGTCGCAGCAGCGAGCAAGGTCGTCAACGCGCATACGACGGTGCCAATTCTTTCTAACGTTCTGCTTACGGCGGATGGGCAGCGAATCTCCGTGCGCGCAACGGATTTGGAGCTTACCCTCGAACACGCGTTTCCGGCGGAGGTCAGCGAAGCCGGAAGCGTGACCGTTCCCGCTAGGTTGTTCTCGGGGTACCTTGGGAACTTGCCGCCCGGTCTTTTGGAATTGAAAGGCACGCCAACGCGCGCCAGCGTGAAGTGCGAGCGCTCGAACTACGATTTTCATGCTTTGCCGGCGGACGAATACCCGCCGCTGCCTACGGCGCAAAAAGGTCAGAGCTTTACGATTGGGGCCAAACGGTTTCGTGACGGCATCGGCGGTACGATCTTCGCCGCGTCGAGCGAGGAAGCGCGCGGCGCCGTCCTGATGGGTACTCTGCTGGAAGTAGATGGCGATTCGCTCACGATGGTTGCGACCGACGGCTACCGCCTAGCAAAGTGGCAGACGAAGCTTGAGGACGGCATCTCAGGTAGCGAACGCTATATCGTTCCGTCGCGCGCGCTGGCCGAAGCGGCGCGCAATCTTGGTGCGGCGGAGACGATCACCGTCAGCGCTCTAGGTGCACAAAACAACCAGTTGTCGATTTCCGCCGGCGATACGTCGATTGTCGTCAGGCTCGTCGATGGTCAGTATCCCAATTATACGCAAGTGATTCCCGAAAAATTCGATCGCACGTGTACCGTGAATACAGCGCAACTGATCGCCGCCCTCAAGCGGGCAGAACTCGTAGCCGGCGATCGGGCGTCGATGGTAAAACTTGCAATTGCCAATCAAACCTTGATTTTAACCGCATCTTCCGATATCGCGGGCAACGCCTACGAAGAGTTGGAAGTCGAGCAGACCGGCGAGGACCTCACGATTGCGTTCAACGCACGCTACCTAGTCGAGATCCTCAACCATGTTGAGAGTCCCCAAACGATCATGGAATTCTTGGGCCCCCTCTCACCGACGGCGATCAAACCTGTTCAGCCCTCCGAGGGCGCGACGCAGCTGTACGTGCTCATGCCGCTGCGGCAATGAGAAACGCGTAGGACCCTGCGCCTTATTCGGGTCGCACTCTCGAACATTCGAAACTATTCAAATCTGGAGTTCGAGCCCCAGCCGGGTTTAAACGTTTTCGTCGGCGATAACGCGCAAGGCAAGAGCAACCTCCTCGAAGCAATCGCGATGCTTGGCACCGGCAAATCATTTCGAACCAGCAAAGAGGGCGATTTGATCAAGCACGGTTTGGCGGTCGCGTCGATCTCAGGCGAGACACAAATGCTTGCCGGAACGGTGCGCTTGAGCTGCACGATTACAAGCAGCGCTCGCGGGATTCGCAAGGTCTATACATTGAACGGCGAGCCCGTGCGCTATGCAAAATTTCTCGGTTCAGCGAAAGTCGTCACGTTTGCACCATCGGATTTGCAGCTCGTGACGGGGCCGCCTGCGGCGCGGCGCGCAATGCTCAATACCGCTCTTTCGCAAGACCAGCCGCTCTATTACAGCCACCTCGCGCGCTATCAGAAGGCTGTCACCCAAAAGGCCGCCTTGCTGCGGGGTGCGATTGACCCAGATCCGGATCTGCTGAGTATCTACGACCAAGCGCTGATCGATGCGGGGACGGCGCTGATGCTTGCGCGCGTGCAGTTCGTGGCGGCGCTCGATGCGCGAGCGCAAAGCGTCTATCGCGGGTGGGTCGGCGGTAGTGAACGATTGGCGCTAGATTACGAGCCCAGCATCCCAATCGACACGCCCACGCCCGATGCGGTCGCCGCCGCATTTGCGGCTCGGCTAGCCGCGCTCAAAGATGCAGAAGCGGCGCGCAAGATGTGCATCGCCGGACCGCATCGCGACGATCTTGCGTTCACGCTGAACGGACGCTCGCTGGCAGCATTTGGTTCGCAAGGACAGCAGCGCATGGCGGTATTAGCGTTGAAAGTTGCCGAATACATCGTGATGCACGACCGTAGTGGTGAAGCGCCGCTACTTTTTCTGGACGACGTACTCTCGGAGCTGGACCACCACCGCGCACGCGCCTTTCTGGCGGGCGTCGGCGGTTACGAACAGGCGTTCATGACGGCCACAGCGTTACCGCGCGACCTCCCTGCAGCGGCAGAATACCGCGTAGCCGGCGCCACGCTCGGGCGGATAGCGTGAGTTTTACGCGGCTGGGCGAGGCATGCCAAAAGTGGACGCCGGGGCTGGAGGCGCAGGCGGAACCGCTGCTCGCTATTTCGGGCGCGTGGGCGGCGATCGTGGGATCCCAGGTCGCCCAGCACTCGCGGCCGCTCGCGATAAATGGGAACACGCTGGTCATCCTTACGCGTTCGAATGCATGGACTCATCAATTGAGTTTCATGAGCCGGCAAGTGCTGCAGGCGCTAGCGCATTACGCGCCGGCCGTGCGCGTCGAAAAGGTGCGCTTTAGAGTTGGCCGCGTGGCTGCAGCCACCTCGCCCCAGGCGCGGAGCGATGTCAAACGGTCGGCGGGCAGCCCGAAAGCCGACCTGCGCCCCGCCGCGCAAACACTTGCCGAAGTGATCGCCCGCTTCCGCGATGATGTGAAATCTTCACAGCAAGCCAAAGCATCGTCGGGCTGGAAGCCGTGCCTGAGGTGCGGTGTGCCGATGGAGAACGGGAAAGCTCGATGTTGCATTCCTTGCACGCAAGGTGAAACGGAGCAGCGCCATCGGGCGGTCGCGCGACTGCTGTTTGAAGCGCCGTGGCTAGGCTTTGCCGGAATCGCGGCACTCGTCGAGGGCTTAACCGAACGTGATTATCGGGTAGTCCGTCTCAAGGTGCTGCGGCGATGGTGGGAGACCCTAACGCGCGCGGAGCGCGCGGGACGGCTCTCGCCGAACGGCCGCGAACGCTTGATCGCAAGCTCGTACGTGATCTTAAAAAGCGGCTTGGATCCGGAGCGCATCGTGCCGGCGGTCGTGCGAAATCTGCTCGGCGACGCACTGCACGATTTGATCTACGGTACCGCGAACTAAAAGAAGTAATGAAGTTTTTTACGCGACCCCTCGGGGCGCTTCGACAAGCTCAGCGTGACAATCGCCAAAGTCAGCGTGACCGCGATATGGGAGCGATGGTCTGGGGGCCCCAGCTCGGCTGGGGGGCGCCCTTCGACGCCGCTCAGGACAAGCTGCGCCTAGAGCGGAGCGCCTTCTAATTGGAATACACTGGTAAGCAGATCGAGGTTCTCAAAGGCCTCGAAGCCGTGCGAAAACGGCCCGGTATGTATGTCGGCAACACCGCTGAGCGGGGCTTGCACCAACTGGTCTACGAGGCGGTTGACAACGCCGTAGACGAGGCATTGGCAGGCTTTGCAACGAGGATCGACATCGTCTTGCTCAAGGATGGCTCATGCTCGGTCGAGGACGATGGGCGCGGCATTCCGATCGACGTGCACGCCGGTGAGAAGATGCCGGCCGTAGAGGTCGTGATGACGATGCTGCACGCCGGAGGTAAGTTTGGCAAGGGTGGCTACAAAGTCGCCGGCGGTCTCCACGGCGTCGGCATCTCGGTCGTAAACGCGCTCTCCGAATGGATGATCACCCGCGTGAAGCGCGAGGGCTTCGAATACGAGATCACGTTTAAGCGCGGGCTCACCGAGCGCAAGCTGCACAAGATCGGCAAGGCGGGCGGCTCGGGAACCTTGCAGCACTTCAAGCCCGATACCGAGATATTTGAAACGACGAACTTCCACTGGGACATCCTGCAAAAACGCATGCGGGAACTCGCCTTTCTCAATCGCGGGTTGAGCGTCAGGCTGCGCGACGAGCGCGGCGACGAACCGCGAGAGCGGACGTTCAAATACGACGGAGGAATCGTCTCCTTTGTCGAGTGGCTTAACGACAAGAAGGATCCGCTGCACCCGATCATTTCGACGAACAACGAGCGCGACGGTGTCGTCGTGGAAGTCGCCATGCAGTGGACGGACACGTATACGGAACTCCTCTATTCGTTCGCGAACAATATCAACACGATCGAAGGTGGCATGCACCTGATCGGTTTTCGAACCGCCGTTACGAATGCCGTCAATGCGTATGCCAAGAAGCGTGGCTTCCTTAAAGAATCCGACGGCAATCTCTCAACCGACGATTGCATGGAAGGGCTGACCGCGGTTGTTTCCGTCAAGCTGATGGACCCGCAGTTCGAAGGCCAAACCAAGACCAAACTCGGTAATGCCAGGGTGCGCAGCATAGCGTACGGCTTAGTAAACGAGCGGCTCGATTTTTTCTTCGAGGAGAACCCACGTTACGCGCGCGCGATCGTGGACAAGTGCATGCAAGCCTCGCGAGCCCGCGAGGCGGCGAAGAAAGCGCGCGACCTTTCGCGTCGCAAGAACGCACTCGACGGCAGCGGATTACCCGGCAAGCTGGTCGACTGCAAGAATCAGGATCCCTCGCAAAGCGAGATCTTTTTGGTCGAAGGCGATTCGGCGGGCGGCACCGCTAAGGGTGGACGAGATCCCAACACGCAAGCGATCCTACCCTTGCGCGGCAAAATTCTCAATGTCGAGAAAGCGCGTTTGGACAAGGTGCTCGCCAATGAAGAGATTCGCACGATGATTACTGCGCTAGGAACCGGTTTTGGCGACGAATTCGACGCGCGGAAATTGCGATATCACAAGATTATCATCATGACCGATGCTGACGTCGATGGCTCGCATATTCGAACGCTGCTGCTGACATTTTTCTATCGACAGATGACCGAGTTGTTGGTGAACGGTTACATCTACATCGCGCAACCGCCGCTGTACGGGATTCGGCGCGGCCGCAAACAGTGGTATGCGTTTAGCGAAGCCGAGCTAAAGTCGATCGTGGGGAGCGCGGATGGGGAAGGCAAAGATTTCACCGTGCAGCAGTACAAAGGGTTAGGCGAGATGGACGCTGACCAGTTGGCCGAAACGACGATGGAAGTGGGGAACCGTCGCCTCAAGCGCATTACCGTGGAAGACGGCGTTGAAGCCGAGCGGATCTTCACGGATCTGATGGGCGATAAAGTCGAACCCCGCAGGCAGTACATCTTCGATTTTGCCCGCAGCGTAAAGAACCTCGATCTTTAGAGCTGGGAACGCCCGCCCGCTCGCGGCGCGTTTTCCAGGGTAAAAGATAGGCGCGTAACCTGCCCAGCCGGGAGAACTCTTTGCGACGAAAACGCCTCTGGATCCCGATCGTCACGATCGCAGTCGTCGCCGGCTTGGCGTTCGTGGGCCGCCACGCGGCGGGTCGTGTCATCGTCGAACAGATCCTGAGCGAGGCGAGTGGGTACCACGTGCGGGTTGGAGAGCTGCGCTTGCAAACCAGCCACGGCGCGTTTTTGGACGTACACGTCAGCAAGAACGGCGACCCGGTACTGGACGCCGATCGCGTCGATCTCTACTACGATCTGCGAGAGCTTCTGCCGGGAAGCCGGCATCGTTTTGGGTTTCTCGGAGTTTCGATCCTTCGCCCGCGGCTGACGATCGTTCATCATCAGGATGGAAGCTACAATGTGACGCAAGGCCGGCCAAGCGGCAATGCCGCGCCCGGGCAAACACGCGGGGCCGGCACGCCGCTGGACTACTACGCACGCATTCGCGATGGCAGCGCCCAACTGGTCGACCAGTACCAGTACTATAAGGAAGCGCGCCTGCACACGATCCGGCATATCAGCGCCGACCTCTCGGTCAAGTCCGACGACAGAACCCACTACGTTGTGACGGGCGCCTTTGTGGATGTCAAAGACGAACCGTTGCGCGCGGTCGGCACGATCGATTACCACCGCGGTTTTGCGCTCCACCGGGTCGTGGCAGCCGCCGTGCCAATTCGCACGATTGCCAACTATTTCATCAACTCGCCGGCGGCCCGCATGCTCGCCGGTACGGCGAAGAACCTCGACGCGCGCATCTACGCGCTGGACGTGCAGCCCGGGCAACCGATCAGCTACCACGTTGGCGCGCGCGCCGACATCGCGGATGCGCAGCTCTATGTGCAAGGCCTGGCGCTACCGCTGCGGCGCATTCGGGGCGTGATCCGGGTCTTCGACGGCGGCTTGGGCGCGCGCTCGCTCGATGCAACTCTAGCGGGCGTTCCATTCAAAGTTGCGGGCGCGATCTATAACTTTTCGAACCCTCAGTTCTATTTTGGAGTCGAAGGCATCGCCGCACTGAGCAAGCTCAAGGCGATCCTCGCCTTTACACGCGGCTATCCACTCTCCGGCAGCACGCAGTTGCAAACGCTGATCGAAGGTCCGGTCTCAGGTCCGCTCGTGCTGATCGGGTTTGCTTCGGCGCTCGCGCGGTATCAAAGCGTCCCCGTGCAAGATCTGCGCGGGTTAGCCGCTCTCTACAACAACGCGGTCTCGATCGTGCCGCTGCGCGCGAAGTACGGGCGCATCGCCGTCACGGTCCATGGGCAGCTTTTGCTTGGCCGAACCGTCGATTCCGAGATCGCGCTGCATTACGCAGCGAACGCGAATGACGTTCCATATTTGGGCTCCTTGGCTGCGGGCAGGTCGATCGCCGGTGATGCGATTCTGCGCGGACGCGATCAGAATATCGCCGCAAGCGGCGAGCTGGCAGACGCCGAGCACGCGTCGGCACTGGGCGCCTTTTACGAACTGACACCGCGCGGGTACAGCACGATCGGACCGATCGCAATCTCGAGCCAACGCGGCAGCCTGTTCGGCGGCCTGGTCGTCGATCGTCCACGCGGCGACAGTGCATTCTGGATCTCAGCCGACAACTTTACCCTAGCGCCGGCGCGTGCGGCAACCTTTCCCGGTATAAAGATTCCAGCGATTCCGGCTCTCGATGGTCATCTCGACCAAGTGAACGTGGCGGGCGGCGGCAGCGGGAGCAACGTTACGCTCGCGGGCCTCATTCACGCCAGGAAAACCCACGTTCAGGGCGTGCCGATGGACGAGGTCGAAGCCGCGATTGCCGGTCCGCTTTCGAACCTCTCGATTGCGCGCGTTCGCGTGCGCGCACCATGGGGCCAGTTCGACGGAAACGGCAGCTATGATCGAGGAGGCCTAATTGCGCGCGGCGCCTACAATGGCCGCTTGGAGTCGCTGGCGCAGTTCGTTCCACTCGGCGCCGCCCGCGGAGAAGCTCACGGGGAAGTCGCGCTGGCAATCGGCAGCAGCGGCGTCATCGTTCAGGCCCAAGACGTTCGCTTTCGCGACGCGCAGATTCGGGGCGTCCCGGTGCAAGCCGTGACCGGCACGATCGCGGTCAACGGCCGAGCCGTGCGCGTCTATTCCGCGAGCGCGAAGGTTGCCGGAGCCAGCGCGGTCGCCGCCGGCAGGCTCGTGCCCGATGGCGGGAAGCTGGCCGTCGAGATGGTTGACGCCGGGCCGCAAACCGCCGCGGCGCTCGGTCTTCCCTTGCAGTCCGGTCGCGTTGCCATGGCCGGCGTCGTTGGCGAATCTGCGAACGCTCCAACCTTCGATGGCGGCGTTGCGCTAAGTGCGGGCCGCATTGCCGGCTATCCCCTTGCCGGAAGTGCCGAGGTTCAATTTGGCGGCAGCGCGGTGCAGTTGACCAACGCCACGGTAACGCTTGGCGGCACATATGGAAGCGTCGCGGGCACGATCGGCGCGCTTCGCTCCGGATCGCCTACGTATGATCTTAGCGCAGGTGTGCCGGCGGGCGACATCAGCAGCATAGCGCAAACATTGCGTTTGCCGACGTTCGGGACGACCGGGAGCTTCGCCGCGGACGTGCGCATCGCCGGGCGCGGCGGCGCACCGTCGGTCCGGGGACCGGTTAGCGTGGCCTCGGGCCAAATCAACGGCTTGGACTTTGGGAGTGCGCGAACATTCCTGACGGCCGATCCGTACGGCGTTTCGGCTCAAGCGGGCCGGGTCGTTGTCGGGACGACAGCTGCATCCTTTGATGCTTCCGCGCGCGGGTCGCGCAGCTTCGTTTCGTTGCGCGCTCCTCGCGCCGATCTGGCCGATTTCAACGACTACTTCGACACGGGCGACACACTGGCGGGTCGCGGCAGCGTTGCCCTTGCCGTCACGCACCGTCCGCGCTCGATTGCATCTTCGGGAAACGTGAGCGTACGGGATTTTCGCTACCGGCGCCTGCCGATCGGTGACACGCAAGCCAGCTGGTCGAGCCGCGACAATGTCGCTCGCGGCCAAGTCCGCATCGGCGGAGAACACGGCATCCTTGTCGCCGCGGGAAGCATCGCATTAGCATCTGGCGCCGGGATTGCAGACCTCATTTCGCACTCGCGCTACGATCTTTCCGCGCGTTTACGCTCGCTCGACCTAACGACATGGCTGCCAGCGTTGGGCTATCCGACCGTGCCTGTGACCGGGCGCATCGACGCCGACGCCGCGGTGAGCGGCCGTTATCCTGCGCTTGGATTGCGCGCTAGCGCCGATCTCAAGAACGGAACAATCGGTCGGATTCCCATCGATCGTTTACGGTTGGACGCGCGAGCGGCGCGCTCGCGCATCGCCCTCTCGCAGATCGACGCACGTATCCCGGCCTTGGACGTGACCGGCTCGGGCAGCTTCGGGCTCGCTAAACGGGATCCGATCGCCTTCGACGTGCACGCGCAAAGCGCGGATCTCCCGACGCTCTTTGCAAACTTTACGCGCACTCCGCTCGGGGTTGCGGGATCGCTCGAAACGACGCTGAGCGTGCGCGGAACGTTCGCATTGCCGAAGATAACGGCCGGCATCGATTTCAGCAAAGGCGTCGTCCATGGCGTGGCCGTGCCAGAGTTCATCGGCGCCGTAACCTACGCGGGCCGCGACGTGATCTTGCGCGGCGCCGAGCTGAACCTGGAAAAAGGGCAGATTGCCGTGGCCGGCGCCTTACCGCTGCAACTTTCGCCACTGCAAATCGGCCCGCCGAATGCGCCCTTTTCAGTCGATTTCTTCTCGCACGGCGTTAACATGAGCGATTTTGAGGCACTCTTTCCGACGGGCACGAAGGTGAGCGGTCTCGTCGACGGCCGCATTGGCATCAGCGGCCAGGTGGCACGGCCGCAAATCCGCGGCCGGCTGAACTTTCAAAACGGCAGCTACGTCAGCACCTTCGAAACGGTACCGATCACGCAAACCGTTGCGACGCTGGCATTCGCCGGAACGAGTGCAACGCTGACGGGCGTGCACGCCCAGCTCGGCAGCGGCACGCTGGACGCAAGCGGTAGGATCGCGTTCGACAGCGGCGCCGCGCAGGGCCAGGTGTCTTATGCGCTGGACGCCGTAACCAAGCGTGCCGCGTTGCATTTTCCCGCCTACGGTTCGGGCACGCTCGATTCGAAGATGCATCTCGAGAAGCGGGTGGGCCTCGCGCGGCTTTCCGGGGACGCGAGCGTCACCGATGCCGTCATCCCGTTTGCGACGCTGATAAACGGAGGCGGCGGGGATCAGACTGCCGCAAACGCCGGCGCGCTGCCATTCAATTTGGCATTTGAAAACTTCGGTGTGACCGCTGGTCGCAACGTTTCGGTTCGCGCAAACGCCTTAGGCTTCGGCCTGGACATCGGGGCGCGCGGCAACGCGATTCTGGCCGGAACGCTGGCCCAGCCCACGCTAGCCGGGAGGTTTGATGCAAGCGGCGGCACGTTGACATTCGTGGATCACGCTTTCAAGGTGCGCGAGGGGTATGTCGTGTTCAATCCGAGCAACGGCGTCGTGCCCGACCTGTACGCGATCGGCACGACGCACGTACTCAATCCGGATCCGAGCGCGGTCCGCAACGCATCGGGGAGCGCGGACATCACGATCACGGTCACCGGCCAGGCCACCGGCCCCCAGCTGTCCTTCGCGTCAAACCCGCCGGGGTATTCACGCGACCAAATCATCGGCATGCTGACGCCGCTTGGGGCAGTGACCGGGATCCAGTTTGACGAGTTCGGCAATCCTGTTCCGCAAGGTCAGCTCGCCGGCGCCCCCCTGCCCGGAAACGCGCAACCGCTGCCGCCGGGCGCAATCATGCGCACGAACGGACAGATCACCGTCGGCCAAGAAGCGTTCAACATCCTCAACGCGCAATTCGCCAGCAGCTTGTTCGCGCCGATCGAGAACGTGCTCGGCGGCGGCTTGGGGTTGTCCGACGTGAATCTGACGCTGGACTATTCGGGCGCGGTCGGGGTCAACTTCCGCAAGCCGATCTCGGAACGTTTTTACGCGGTGTACGCCACGACGTTCGGATACCCGTCGCGCCAAACGTATGGCTTCGCGTTCGAGCCCAACCCTTTGACGGCTGCGCAATTGACGTTCTTTACGCAGCAGCAAGCGGCCGGTGCGTTCAGCAATACCTCGACGCTGCTCTCTTCGAACCTCAGCGCCACGGCCGGGCAGCCGCTCGGGGGCTCCAGCGGCTTCACGTTCACAATCCAACGCTTGTTCTGGTAGGCAGTGGCTCCGAGCCCCCACGGGGGCTGTTTCACAGGCCGCTTGGTGCCCAGCTGGGCTGGGGGCGCCCTTCGACCCTTCGACCTTGCTCAGGGCAGGCTGCGCTCAGGGCAAGGCTGTGCTCAGGACAGGCTGCGCTGAGAGCGGAGCGCCTTTGAAACGGAAGGGGGCGTTCCCAATCCCGCGAACTTGCGAGCGGACCGAAACAATGCGCGCCCCACACGCGTTAAACTGCTGACTTTGTCCGCCAAACTATTCAAGGAAGAAAAAGCTCGATGATCCATAGCCTCTGGCGTGCGCCTCGTGCGCTTGTCCGGTGCGCAGGGTGCTTGCTCGCACTGACGTGTGTCGTGGCGCTTGTGCTGCCGCCGGTTTCCGCTGCCCCCGCGCCAAGAATCGTTTCGGTTGACGTGTCCGGCAACGTCCACGTGCCGACGGACCGCATCCTTGCAGTCGTGCGAGCGCGCCCGGGGGATCCGTACGACCCTCGAGTCGTGCAGGAGGATCTACGCAACATCTTTGCATTGGGATACTTTGCCGAAGCGGCTCCGCCGCTCATTCGCCAACGTCCCGGTGGCATCGCAATCACCTATCGGGTCATCGAGAACCCCGTTATCACGCGAATCAGCTTTACCGGCAACGCCCATGTCCAGGCCGACGCGCTGCTCGCGCTGATGGATACGTCAGTCGGCCAGGTCCTGAACTCGAACACTTTCCACCAGGACGTCCTGAAGATCAATTCCTATTACGACCGCATCGGCTTTGGCGGACAGGTCCCGACGCACGTGAAGGATCTCAGCATCGATTCCCACACCGGCGCCTTGACGCTCGTACTGCAAGAAGGTCTGACGGTCAACCAGGTGATCATCGCCGGCGATCCTTTGCTTCCGCCCCCGGTCATTCTGCCGGTGCTTACGGTTAAGCCGGGCACGACGTACTCAGACGACGCGCGCGACAAAGACATCGAGGCTGTCAAGAAGCTCTACGAGAAATATGACGTGATCTTGGGGGACTTCGAAGGCGGAATCGATCCCTCGTCCATCGATCTCAAAGCGTACACGGCAAACGTGCGTTACGACATTCGCGCCGCGAAGGTAGGCGCCGTGCAGATTACGGGCAACACGCGCACTAAAGACGAGGTCGTCCGGCGCGAGCTGCGCTTGCGCCCGGGAATGTACATTACCAACAGCGCGCTTCGCCGTGACTACGAGCGCCTGCAGGCCACCCAGTTCTTTTCGAAAGTCGATCCACAGGTTAAACCAGGTCCCGATCCCAAAAACCCGGCGGTCGTTACGATCGATTGGAACGTAACCGAACAGCGCACCGGGACGGCGACGATCGGTGCGGGTTACACCGGCGGCCTCACCGGCCAGGGTCTCTACGCCACGCTGTCCTTCTCGAACAGTAATTTGAACGGAACCGGCAACGGCGGGTCGATTCAGCTGGAGCGCGGATCGCAAAACAGCGTCGCGTCGATTTCGGGAACGATCCCCTACGTCGGTCATAGCGTCAATTCGCAAAAGTACAGCTTGGGTGCAACGATTTTTACAAACCAGCAGACGAACTTCTATCCGGTCTACTCCGTCGGCACCAACCCGTTCGCGACGCCGGCGCCCAGCAATGTACCCTCGATCCCGGTAACGCTTTTCCCGACGGCCGGTCAGCCGACGATCAACGGCGTCATCTCGACCAGCAAAGCCAAATCGACGGGCGCCAGCGTGACGGTCGGGCGGCGGCTGACGGACTATGCGCGAGCCAGCGTCGGGGCCTCGGTTCAGCGCGTCTCGACTACTACGACGGTTCCGTCGCCGTATTTTTTCCCGTCTTTTCAACCGAATATCTTAGTTGGGCCGACGCCGAGCCCATTCGGGAATCAAAACAACGGAAGTTTTGGCATTAACGCGCCGTCGATCGCAAACATCAACACCGGCGTCCCGTACAAACTCAATTCGGTCAGTTTGGGTTTAGCGACCGACACACGCGACGACGTCTTCAATCCACATCACGGCGGAACGGCAACGGGCGGGGCGGAGATCAGCGCCCCTGGAATCGGCTCGGATTTTCGCTACAGCAAGACGACGCTGGACGGGACGCGGTTCTTCCCGATTCTCAAGGACAGTACCCTGGGCATTCACGCTCAACTGGGTCTTAGCACCGGTGCCCTGCCGCCCAACTCGCTCTTCACCTTCTCCGATCAGCAACTGCGCGGCTACAATAGCGTCTTTTACGGTACCGACATTAGGCTGGCGCAAATCGAACTCCGAAAACCCGTCCTGTCTTCGAAACTCGTTTTGGCGGCTTTTATCGACGAAGGGGGCTATAAGATCCGGGGCGCGCAGCCGCTGCTCGACCCGTTTACGAATCGCATCGTCGGCTATCCCGGCAATTGGGCCTACCGCGGCGACGTCGGCGTCGGCATCCGCTTCGACCTACCGCAGTTGAACCTGCGAACGATCCGGGTTGACATCGCGCACGGCGCCAACGGCACCCATACGAGTTTTGGCATCGGGCAGAGCTTCTAAGTTGCAAAAGTCGCGCACCAAAGCGCTGGCGGCGGTGCTGGCGCTGGCCGCTGTTATCTGCGCTCCCCTGGCGCTGGCCGCGGATTTGAGCGATGTCGGATTCATCGATCAAGCGGCAATCGGAAGTTTGCCGCGCTTCGTCGCGGCAAACCGCGATCTCGCGAATTATAAGGCGGGACTGGACCGGCAATTTCAAGCCCTTATGCGCAAGGCGCGCTCGCAGCCTGAGCAACAGAAGATCATCGTCGAGTTCCAGCAAAAAATGGCGCAACGTCAACGGGCAGTGTTGGCGCCGCTCTTCGTGCGCGCGCAAACCGCCATCGCTTCGGTGAGCTCCAGCCGCAGTCTTTCGGTCGTTGTCGACCGGCGCATCGTGATCTACGGTGGTCAGGACATCACCCGCAGCGTCACGGATCTCTTGCAAAGCCCCGGTGATATCGTGCCGCCGGTCAGCACGCCGCCGCCCTCCGAAATTGGATTCGTCGACCAAACGCAGATCGACTCGCTGCCCAAATTCAAAGCCGCGAGCGATCAATTCAATAAGTTTGCGGACGATCAGAAGTTGCAGGCGCAACAAAAACTGGCTAAGACGCGTACCGCCGGCGACCGGCAGCAGATCCTTCGCGATTATCAGAAGGCCGTAGGCGATAAACAGGATGAATTGCTTAAGCCGCTCGTCGATCAAACCAAATCGGTGATCGCGAATGTGGCGGGCAAGAAGAACCTCATTTTGGTGATCGATCGCGGAGACCTGGTCTACGGCGGAACGGACATCACCGCAGATGTCCAAAATGCGCTCAAGTAGGCCTTGCCGGCGTTCCGTAGTCCTGACGGTGGCGAGCCTTGCGGTCCTGGCGCTGTGCGCGTGCAGCCGTCAACCCGACGTGAATTCACCGCAGGTGAGAGGCATCGGCTACGTGCGGCTGGATGACGTCGTCAAAAAACATCCGCTCTACGATCAGCTGGCGCAGATCGATTCAAGTATCGATGCGCTCAACCTCCGCACGCTTAGTCCCTCCGTCCCTCGCACCGGCGCAGAGATTGCGCGCGACACAGCCGAACTCAATCGCGAACTCGATGCGGCGCGACTGCGAACGAATACCCTGCTTCAGCAAAAACAGCTCGACTATGAGCGGCGCGAGCAGCAGGCGATCCACGCGGCGATAGTGGCCAGCGGAGAAAAGCCGGGCCCGCCCCCCGCACAGGCGATGCAGAGTGCTGCCGCGCAGCAAGGGGCGGTCGTCGAGCAGCAAGCGGGTCGTGATTTCGCGCAATATCAGCAAGCAGTCGTGGCGCAAGACCGGGCGGCGGTTGACGCTGTATCCAAGCAGCTTGCGGATCGTGCGGCTCGAGAATATCGGCAAAAAGCCGATGAACTGACGGCGAAAGAATCGCAGGCTTCACTTGAAGCCGCGAACAGCGATTCGGCGCAGAGGCTCGCGCTGCGAACGAAGATCAGCAACCTTGCGTTGGACGACGCGGCACGAGCGCAAGTGAAATCACAGCTCGCGGCGCTCGATCGTAAAGAGGCGGATTCCGTTGCGGGAATGCGTACTAAAGACTCGGCGACGCTGGCGGCATATCAAGCGCAACTGCGTCGGCAAACCGACGCCGAGATCGCCGCTCAAGCGAGCGGCATTCATGCCCAGACCGCCGCCAAGCTCAGGGCGCGCGGAACCGCAGTCAGTTCGCAGGTCACAACGCAAATTCAAAACCTGGCGCCGGGACCACCTGCCGGAGGCCTTTCGCCTGGAACTCAGGCGAAGATCGCGCAAATCGACAGAGACTATAAAACTCGCTTCCGTGCGGACGTCGGCAAGACGATTGCCGATTTTAATCGTGCACGCAGCGAACTCGACACGCGCTTCGCGGAGCTCCACGGCGTCGACGTCGGTGCACAGGGAGCCGTTGGACGGCAACTCGATGCGTTGCATCGCCAGCGCGACCAGCTCTACAATCAAATCGTGGCGCAGATCGGGCGCGAAGTGCAAGGCGTGGCCGCCCAGCGCGGCCTGCGCGTCGTGTTCGTCAATATCGTAGTTCCGGCCGGCGGGATCGATTTGACGGACGACGCACAAAAAGCCATCGAAAGCATACACGAGTGATGGCGAAGTCTAGGCTCAGGATGACAGTCTTGTTGGCAAGCTTGGTGCTGACGGCATGTGGGACGCATGCGCAGACTGCCATTGGGCTCGTTGACACGCAACGCCTACTGCAGTTTTGGCCGAAGTTTCAGAATTATAACAATCAGTTGAGCATGGATATGGAAGCGATCGATCGCTCCGGCTTGCCAGCGGCACAGAAGGTTCGCCAGCGCGCGGCACTGCAGCAGAAATACGGTCAGATCCAGTCCGCGTTGACGGAGGAAGTTCGCAGCGCGGCGACCCAGGTTGCCAAAACCAAGAGCCTGCAGCTGGTCGTGACGCGTCAGTATGTCGGCTACGGCGGAACCGACATCACGCCCGAGGTCGAGCAGATTCTGAAGATAACCGAGACGTCGCCCTCGCCGAGTCCCTAAGGCGCTCGATGCGCAAAACGCTGGCTGACTTTCTTTCAAGCGTGGACGGCCGCATCGTTGGCGATGCCTCGACGCCCATCGACCGCATTGTCGCGATCGATGAGGCGGCGCACGATGCGCTGACCTTTGCCACCGACGAGGCATACTTAAGACGAGCGCTCGCTTCCGAAGCGGCGGCGGTGATGGTCGATGAGGCGCTGGCGGCGTCCGCGAGCGGATCGCCGAAGCCGCTGCTGGTCGTCGGGTCGGTGCGGCCGGCACTTGCGCAGTTGCTGCGCGGTTTCGAGCGTCCTATTCCCCGGGGCGCATTTCGTCATCCAACCGCGGTCGTCGAATCATCGGCGCAAATCGGCGCGGACGTCTTTTTGGGTCCGCACGTGTACGTTGGCGAAAGTGCCGTCATCGGTGCACGCAGCACGCTGCTCGCGGGCGCTATGGTTGCTACGGATGCGCGCCTCGGCGAAGGGTGCACCCTGCATCCTAGAGCGACCGTCTTTGAGGGTTGCGTGCTGCGCGATCGCGTCGTGTTGCACGCCGGCGCTGTAATTGGAAGTGCAGGCTTCGGTTGGGCATCGCTCGATGGCCGTTTGGAAAGGATTCCGCAGATCGGCAACGTCGTGCTCGACGAGGATGTTGAAATCGGCGCGAACTCGTGCGTTGATCGAGCGCAAACCGGCAGTACGCACATCGGTCGGGGCACGAAGATCGACAACCTCTGTCAAGTCGGGCACAACTGCCGCATCGGCGAGCACAGCGCGCTGGCCGCGCAATGCGGACTAGCGGGCTCGACGATCCTCGGCGATTTCGTACAAGTTGGCGGGCAAGTTGGCTTCGTCGGTCATCTTCGGGTCGGCTCACGTGTAAAAATCGGCGGTGGAAGCGTCGTGTGGGGAAACATTGCGGATGATTCATTCGTCAGCGGTCGTCCTGCGCGCCCGCACAAGGAAGAATTGCGGCGGGAGGTCATGGTCCGCAAACTGCCTAAGCTGTTTGCTCGTGTGGAGGCGTTGGAACGCAAGTAATCCGCCGGTGACGCGCCGCAAACGCGGTGCGTTTCTTATTGTGTGATGACCTTTCAATATCAAGCCACGCTGCGCAGCCCGCTCACATTCGAAGGTGTCGGCGTCCACAGTGGCTCTGCGTGCCGAATCGAGATCGCGCCCGCGCCTCCGAACAGCGGCATTGCGTTCGTTTTGCCGGGCGGTGCGCGAATTCCAGCGACCGCGGAATACGTCACCGAAACCGCTCGCGCGACGGTGCTCGGCAAGGATGGCGAAACCGTTTCAACGGTCGAGCATCTGATGGCTGCGCTCTTTGCGATGGGCGTGGATAACGCGACGATCGCGGTCAGCGGCCCCGAGATTCCGGTTGCAGACGGAAGCGCCAAAGGCTTCGCGGATGCGATTGTAGCTTGCGGCGTGGTCGCGCAGCGTGAAATACGCGAGCGCCTCGTCGTAGCCAGCCCGCATTTTTTTCGCGATGGCGATCGCATGCTCGTCGTGCTGCCGGCCGCGCGTCTGCGGGTTAAATTCCTGGCGGATTTCCCGGCTCCGATCGGTACGCAGTATTTCGATTCTGAGATCACGCCGGAGGTGTTTTGCGAGGAAATCGCAGGCGCACGCACCTTTGGCTACCTGCATGAGGTGGAGGCCCTGCGAAAGCGCGGACTCGCGCAGGGCGGATCACTGGCCAACGCCGTCGTGTTTGGTCCCGACGGCCCGCTGACGCCCCTGCGTTGGACGGATGAGGTCGTGCGCCACAAAGTGCTCGACTTGCTGGGCGACTTCGCCTTAATCGGTGTATACCCGCAGTGCGAAATCATTGCGATCAAGAGCGGCCATCGGTTGCATTGCATCGCGACCGGTGAATTGCGCAAGATGGTGGCAACCGCGCTGCCATCCGCGAAAGTACAGTAGGCACGGGATGGCGGAGCTCGATATCCGGCAGATCATGCAAATCCTGCCGCACCGCTATCCGATCTTACTGATCGATCGCATCCTGGAGCTGGAGCCCGGCAAGCGCGCAGTAGGCTACAAGAACGTGACATATAACGAGCCTGTCTTTAGTGGGCACTTTCCCGGCAACCCGGTCCTGCCCGGCGTCTATATGATCGAAGCACTCGCGCAGCTGGGCGGCGTCACGGTCCTTGAACCCGGCGAGTTTTCGCGCAGGACTCCGTATTTGGCCGGCATCGATAAGGCAAAATTCCGCCGGCCGGTCATTCCGGGCGATCGCTTGATGATGGAAACGACTGTGTTGCGCGTGCGTAAGAACATCGGCTGGATCAACGCGATCGCGAAGGTCGGTGACCAGCTAGCCTGTTCGGGCGAGCTGATATTTACGATCGTGACTGATATGCGGCCGTTCGGTTACGACTCCGCCGTGCTGCACGCTTGATTCATCCCACCGCGATCGTACACCCGAAGGCGAAGATCGAGCGCGGCGTCGAGATTGGCCCTTACTGTCTGGTCGGCGAGCACGTTTCGATCAAGCGCGGTACCGTATTGCAGGCTCACGTCGTTCTCAATGGTTGGACGACGATCGGCGAAGACTGTCAAATCTACCCTTTCGCGACGATCGGCAGCGCATCCCAAGATCGTAAGTATGAAGGAGAGCGAGCGTACACAAAGGTGGGCAGCCGCACGATCATTCGCGAGTACGTCAGCGTACAGCGGGCGACGGGTGAGGAAGAGACCACGTCGATCGGCGATGACTGCTTGCTCTTGGCGTACGTTCACATCGCGCATAATTGCCGCCTCGGAAACGGCGTGACGATGAGCAACCTCGCGCAACTGGCGGGACACGTTTGGATCGCAGACTACGCCGGGGTCGCCGGAATCGTGGGCGTGCACCAATTCGTGCGCATCGGAAAGTACGCATTCATCGGTGGCTACACTCGGCTCACGCGCGACGTGCCGCCGTTCTTCCTGTGCGAAGGAAATCCCGCGCGAGCGTACGGCCTCAACAGCGCGGGGCTAAAGCGCGCGGGCTTTTCAGGCGAGGACGTTTCGGAGCTCAAGCGTTTTTACAAACTACTTTACGGTTCGAAGCTCAAGTTCTCGCAGGCCCTGGAAGAGATGCAGGCGACGGTTCAGACGGCAGCCGGGAAAGAACTGATCGCCTTCCTGGAAACCGATTCGGACCGCGGCATTCTCAAGTAGCCGAAGAGGCGATGCGCTATTTCTTTTCGACCGGTGAAGCCTCCGGAGAACTGAGCGCGACGCTCTTGGCAGCTCAAATTGCAGCCCGGGATCCGGATGCCCGATTCGACGGCGTCGGCGCGCAGCGGATGCGCGAGTTCGGATTCAACCTTTGGGCCTCCACGCGCGGCTGGAGCAGCATTCTGCCCTTTTCAGTTCTGTTGCGAATCCCGCAGGTTTTGGCTGCGTGGTCGTTGACCCTGCGGCGCCTGGCAAAAGAGCCGCCGTCGGTGATCGTGCTGGTTGACTTCGGCGCCTTCAACCTGCGCTTGGCCGCCGCTCTGCGCCGGCGCCGATATCCGGGCGCGATCATCTACTTCTTTCCACCGGGTGCTTGGTTCGACGACCCGGAGCAAGCCCGCGCCGTGGCCACCTACACCGTCCCGGTACCGGGCTTCGAACACCAAGCCGATTTCTATCGCGGTCTTGGACTAGAGGCGCACTATTTCGGCCATCCACTAGCGAGCTGCTACCAGATGCGCGAGGCGCGCCCGCGGCCGCCGCGCGACGCGGGCACGATTGCGCTCTTGCCCGGAAGCCGCGCTGCAGAGTTGCGATATCATGTTCCGCTGCTCTTCGATGCTCTGCGCGAGTTGCGCCGCGTTCGTCCGGCACTCGAGGCGTGCGTCGTTCCCGCCGACGACGAAGCTGAAGCGACCCTGGCTCGCGCGGCGCGAGCGCGCAAGGTGCCGCTGCGACTCGTGCGTGGGACCAAAGAGGCCTTGATCAACGCTGATGCCGCCTGGATCGCATCCGGGACCGCGGTCCTGGAAGCGGCCCTGCTGGGGGTGCCCGCAATCGCGTTTTATCGTATGTCCGCTTTCCAAATGCGTCTGGTGCGTTACGCGTATCCGGGCCGATACATGGCGCTCTCAAATCTCGTGGCAAATCGCGCCGTCGTTCCCGAACTGATTCAGGACGCTGCCACGCCGAACGCGCTGGCGGCCGCAATGGAGTGCCTGCTACTCGATCCCGCGCCGCAATATGCTGCGTTGCAAGGGATTCGCGCCGCGCTTGGGCCGAGGGATGGCCTCGAGCGCCTGGCAGACTTTGTCGTCGAGTGTGCCCGCGGCTGATGCGCATCTACCACACTTCCGACCTGCACGATCGGCGCGGCTTCATCGAACCGCTGCGGCGCTTTCGGGCTGGCGAACCGGGCTGGCTTTTCGATTGCGGTGACTCGCTGCGGGGCAGCCAGACGGTCTACCACCGCAGCGAGCCGATCATTTCCGAGCTCGATCGCGCAGGGTACGACGCGCAGGCGATCGGCAACCGAGAGTTTCACTACCTGTTCGCGCTTTTCGCGGCGCGCGCGCGGCAGATGCAGCACCCGCTCGTGTGCTCGAATCTGACCGATCTGCGCGGACGCGAGTTACCGTTTGTCGATCACCTGCGGCTTGGGAATCCGCACGGCTCCATCTATCTGGCGGGGTTGTTGATCATGCAGTACCCGCAGGGGAGCGGCTGGGAGCGGATCTTCGGATGGCGCTTCCTCGATCCGATGGCGGTGATCGCCCAACACGCGCTGCGCGTTCGAGACGACGAGTGCTTCATCGTGCTCTCGCACCTGGGTCTGTCCTTGGATCGAAAGTTGGCCGCGGCGAACCCGCGTATCGATTTGCTGCTGGGCGGACACAGCCACGATACGCTTGCCCAACCCTGCGTCGTCGGCACGGTGCCGATCGTGCACGCAGGTCCGTTTGGCCGATTCGCATCCTTGACGGAATTGCACAAAGAACGAGGGCGCACCCAACTCGACCGTTTTGAGCTCCTGCCGCTCTTGCCTGCTCCCGGTTCGGCTAAAGCGCTCAGGTGACGCGCGTACTTTTTGTGAGCAATGGTCACGGCGAGCAGGCGATAGCGGCTCGCATCGCCTCGGACTTAGCGCCGCTCGCCGACGTGAGTGTCGATCACCTCTGCCTGGTGGGCGACGACATTGCGACGCCCGGAGCGCTGCAGCCGGTCGGGCCGCGACGTTCCTTGCCCAGCGGAGGTCTGATCGCCATGGGCAACGTGCGCAACCTCTGGCGCGATCTTCGCGGCGGCTTACTCGCGCACACGCTCGCGCAACTGCGCTTTTTGCACCGCGTCAGGGCGCGATACGACGCTGCCGTTGCGGTAGGCGACGTCTTCGCGCTCTGGATGACCCGCCGGGCGCGTGCGTCCAAGACCGTTTTCGTCGGCACCGCGAAAAGTGTCTACGTAGCGCCGTACGGTAGGGTCGAAATGCGCATCATGCGCACGGCGGATGCGATCTTCGTGCGAGACGAGCCGACCGCGCGTTACCTCAACGAGCACGCTGTACCGGCACGCTCACCAGGGAACGTGATCGTGGATTTGTTCGCGCGTTCTTGCGAAAGCGGCGGCGAAGCACTCCTGGGCAACGTCGTGGCGATTTTTCCCGGGAGCCGTCAAAGCGCCTATGATGACGCAGCCTTCGCGTGCGCGATCGTACGCGACGCGCTCGCACTTCAGCCGGCGCTGCGGGCCTCGCTGTCAATAGCGCCGGGCCTGGACGCGCAGCACTTCGCGCAGGTGTTGCAACGCGACGGATGGGATGTCAGGCTGATGAGCGCGGAGCATGTGCCGTTCGTCCTGGCGTTGGGCGAGCGCCCGATCGTTACCGCGTGGACCGGATCGCCCGCGGCATTGCTCGAGCAGGCCACGGTCGTGCTGGGCCAAGCTGGGACCGCCAACGAGGCGGCCGCGGCGCGAGGCATTCCGATTGCGGCGTTCGAGCGGCGCGGAGCCACGGCCGACAGCTGGTATCGGCGGCGGCAGAGCGGTCTGCTCGACGGCGCCTTGCAAATTCTCGGAGGCTGCACCACCGACGTTGCGCAAAAGCTCGTGGCGTTGCTGGCAGATGAGGAGCGCCGCGTGCGCATGGGCGCAATCGGCCGCGAGCGCATGGGCCCGCCGGGCGGCGCGCGAGCGATCGCCGCGTGCATACGCGAGCTGCTGCCGTGTTGATGCGCGTCTTACCCGCAGTAGCCGGGTTCATGTTTTTCATCATCCCGCTCTTCCCGCCGTTCATCACCTTGACCAGCGTATCGGTGCCGGGCGTTTCGTTAATTCCTATGCCCCTGGCCATCGGTCTCTTGATTTTGATGGCGCTCATCGCGCTCTACGGCGTCGTGTTGAACATCGTCGTGCCCGGCCAGAAAGTTCCAACTTTGACGCCGCTACTGCTTTGGCTTGGAGCCGGGATCCTGAGCGCGGCGCTGGGATTCGATCCGGTGGCTGGCGCCTTGTTCTTGGGAATCTTCGGCTTCGGGATCGTGTGGCACGTTTCGGTGTTGCGATACTACGATACGCCCGGCTTTGCGCCCGCCGTGTATCGGGCGTTTTTGCTTTCCGGAATGTTGGCTTCCCTTGCCGCGCTGATCATGGTGGTAGCTAAGGCGCCCGGCGCACAATACGCGATCGGGCACGGACGCGCGATCGGGACGTTCATTTTGCCCGGTGAGCTAGCCGGCTATCTGATCATTTACCTGCCGCTCGCTTTCACGATCGCGCGCGTCGCGCGCCGCGCCGAGCTGCGGTGGCTCGCGACGCTTGGCGTGGCATTCGGAACGCCGGCCTTCCTGTTGACGTTTTCCCGGGCGGGGGAGGTGGGCCTAGCGGCCGCGATTGCGTTCTTAGTCTTTGCTCAACTGCAACGGTTTCGGCTGCGCAGCGCCGCGGCGATCATCGTGCTGGCCGTGGTCGCCATCGCTTTTGTCTTCAACGCGCACCACAATCCATCGGAGAACTATACTCGGCTCTCGATTTGGCAGGCTGGCCTGGGGATCGTGCAACGTTTTCCGTTTACCGGCGTAGGACCGTTCGTGTTCGCCAAAATCTACCCGCTCGTGCGACTGCCCGACGGCGAGGCCACCGCCTTTCACGCGCACAGTTTTCTGCTGACGACGGCCGCTGAAACGGGCATCGTAGGCATTGCGGCCGTGCTGTTTGCCTGGTGGCGCTTCATCATCGTCCTGCGCGAACGGTTGCGTACGGCGAGTGCGGCTAACGCAGCGCTCGCCCTGGCCGTAGCGGCCGGCCTGCTCGGAACGTGGGTGCAGGGCTTGATCGATACCGTCAGCGTCGTCATTTTCGGCTTGTGGCTCCCCTTCATGGCGGTCGCGTTGTGCTGCGCGAACTTTGGCTTGGCAGAGGCATGAGCCGCTCGCTGGGAGGAGCGCTCTTGGGCGCAGCGATCCTGACTGCATGCTCTCCGCGCAGCGGCGCGCAAAGCGCGGCCACAAGTGCATCGCCGACCCCGCTTGCGACGGGAAGTGCATTTCCACAACTGCGCATTCAAAGTCGCGGCAGCGCTTCGCAGCCGGTCCGCATCGTGGAGCAGTCGGGGAATCGCAAAGTGTACGAGCTGGTCGCGCGTTCCAGCGACTCGACGATGCAGTCGCAGACGAATTCGAAAGGCATTTTTCGTCAGACGCACGTGACATTTTATGGAACCGACGGATCTACGCTATTCGGTGATGCTCCGATGGCCACGATCGACACTACGGCTGAAACGATTACCCTTCAAGAAGGCGTCCATGCGAGGACGTCAGACGGAATCAGCTTGCAATGCGACCAGCTCGAATACGATCGAAGGACGGGACAGTTGCGTGGAACGGGCAACGTTCACGTCGTCAATAGGGCGGGCTACGCACTATCCGGCGGGCGCTTTCAGAGTGATCTGCGACTCTCGCACGTGCACGTCGAGTGAAGCCTAACCGATCGCGCAGCATTGCGATGCGCGGGCTGACCAAACGTTACGGGGAACGCGTTGTCGTCGATGCGGTCGATGCGGATATAGGCGTCGGCGAGGTCGTTGGACTCTTGGGTCCCAACGGCGCGGGGAAGACGACGACCTTCTATATGGTCGTGGGACTGGTCAAGCCGGATAGCGGCACGGTCCTCTTGGGCGACGGCACAGCCGACATTGATCTGAGCGCGGCGCCGATGCATTGGCGCGCGCGGCAGGGCATCGGTTACTTATCGCAAGAGAATTCGATCTTCCGTAAACTTTCCGTCGGCGATAACATCCGGCTCATTTGGGAGATGAACAACATCCCAAGCGATGAGCAAGAGCGTCGGCTGCCCATATTGCTTGAGGAATTCGGGCTGCTGCGCTTCATCGATGCGCGGGGCGACAGCCTCTCCGGTGGCGAGCGGCGGCGTGTCGAAATCGCGCGCGCGATCGCGACGGATCCCGATTTCCTCCTGCTGGACGAACCCTTCACCGGAATCGACCCAATCGCCGTGGCCGACATTCAGGCGATGATCCGGCAATTGCGCGACCGCGGGCTGGGCATCCTGATTACCGACCACCAAGTCCGCGAAACGCTCGCGATCGTCGATCGCGCCTACATCCTCAACGAAGGACGCATCGAAGTATCGGGGACTGCCCAAGAAGTCTTGGATAGCCCAACGGCGCGCAAGTTCTACCTGGGGGAGAGCTTCCGACTGTGAGTGGCGCGGCCGAGGCGGCGCACCGAGCTCCGGTCCGGTTGCACCTGCTGATCCTGGACCGCTATATGCTCACGGAACTGGGTGGGCCGTTCATCTTCGGCCTCTCGGCGTTCACGCTGATCTTCGCGGCGGCGAGCATCCTGAACATCGGCAAGCTGGTCTCGAACGACCACGCGCCGCTGTGGGCGGCGATCGAAGTCTTCGTGTGGTCGCTTCCCAATACGATCGTACTCGTGATTCCGATGGCGTTGCTGCTGGGCACGCTCCTGGCCATGCAGCGGCTTTCAGGCGATAATGAAATCACGGCCATGAAAGCCGGCGGGATCGCAATCGTGCGGATCGTGGCCCCGCTGCTCGTGGCCGGGCTTGCCATGTCGTTCATCATGCTGTTTTTGCAAGAAGAAGCAGTACCGTTCGCGCAAGATCAGGAGGCCTATCTGATCAACGAGGTGATCAACTCGAGCGCCTTCGGCAACGACCTGACAGTTCACGCACCGCTGCCGGGCGGGGGGCAGCAAGTGACCATCGCGACGGGTTACGAGCCGCACTCGCAGGCGCTTTTGAAGGTGACGTTGATTCAATACAATCGGGACAATGAACCGACGCAAGTCGTGTTCGCGGATCGCGCGCGATTCGAGGCGGAGCGCTGGCTGCTCGATAATGTAAGCACCTACCGCTTCAGTCCGGACGGCACAACCTATCTGGAACACGCCGCCACAACGGAGGTTGAAATCGGCCAAACGCCGACCGAAATCGTCAAACGGCTCACGCACGGCGATCCCGAGCAGATGAGTCGCGCGCAGATCATGGATCTGATCCGTTCGGGTCAGCTCACGATGGGCGAATTGCGCAAGTACGCCACGGCGTACAACGAAAAGCTGGCGCGACCTTTCGCGTGTTTCGTCTTCACGTTGATCGCGTTACCGTTTGGCCTGCGGGCAATACGCGGCGGGGGCGGCGGCACTTCTCTGGGCTTCGGGATGGCCGTCGCGATCGTGTTTGTGTACTATGTCGTCGCTACGTTCTTCTCATATGTGGGAGATGCCAAACTGTACTTGGCGCCGATTGCGGCTTGGATGCCGAACCTGATCTTCACGTACTTGGGCGTACGACGGCTGCGCAAGGTCGCGGCGGCCTGATGGGCGACTGGATCCGCGGCATGCTGCTGGTCATCTTCATCGTGCTGCTGGCCGGGACGATCGCCTATGTCGGAGACCGTGTCGGCCATCAAGTGGGACGCAAGCGTCTTTCCCTGTTCGGGATCCGTCCTCGTTACACGTCAACGATCATCGCCGTCGGCACGGGAATGCTGATTGCTCTCGTGCTCACGATCGTGGCCCTGGTCGCTTCGAACACCGTGAAAACCGCCTTTTTCCATCTGAATGCGGTCAATGCTCGAATCAACGAACTTCAAGCCCAGGCCGACGAATTGCAACGGCACGCACGCAACGAACAGGTCGTCGTAGGCGTCGGCGATCAGATGTATCCGGATGTTGCGCTGCTTCCGCAAAACGATCCGCCTCAGGATCGCTATCTGCGTCTGCGAGATTACTATGACCGAGTTGCCGTGTTCGCAAATCAGCAGTACGTGCCGCGGGGTCTAAAGAAATTCGTTTCACCGCCCGATGCCGATCGCAGGCTGCAAGACTATTCGAGCGCTCTGGAATTGACGGCCGCACTTTCGCAATCATCGGTTGTGATTATCGCGCTGGCCGACGAAAATCTCTTTCGGAACGATCCGATTCACTTCGATTTCCGCTTCCTGCGGGATCTGCTTATCTTTCCGTCCGGCGCCCCAATCGCATCGTTCGTCGTGCCCGCCAATCCAAACAATGACGTTCGCTTCATCCTGGTCCAGCTCGAGCAACTCGTCACGCAGAGCGCCGTGCGAAACCTGATGCCGATCTACTTCGCACAACGGGTTGCGATCGTCGGCGGACCGTCGAACCTGCAGCGACTGCTGCAAGGAAGCGGCAACTATCGCATTGCGGCTCGCGCTGCGGCTAACGTTTACCCGCACGTGCGCGGCATTCCGATCGTGATCCAGCTGACGAAGCTATGAGCGAGGCGGTTCTCGGCATCGATCCCGGTACGCAAAAAGCCGGTTTTGCGATCCTCGAGGCAACCTCGAGCGCACCGCTGGTCGTGGGCATCGAGCCGCTCGATGGGCTTATTGGACGCGTGCGCCAGCTCGTCGAGCACTATCGCGTGCGAGCGATCGCGCTCGGCCGCGGCACCCACGCCACAGCCGTTGCGCGGATGCTGACCACGGTGGACGTGCCGGTCCATCTGATCGACGAGCACGAGACGACCTGGCGTGCGCGGGCCCTCTACTTTGCGGATCACCCGCCGCGCGGCTGGCGCCGGTTGATCCCGCTCGGTTTGTTGCTTCCGCCGCGACCGATCGACGATTACGCCGCGGTCCTGATCGCGCGGCGTTATTTGGACCAGCACAGCCCGCCGGACTAGACCGCCAGAAGCAACCGAGCGCCCCGAGCTCCGGGGTACCGGCCAGGTCGTTGTCGTATTGAAAACATGACGTGAAACGCCGGCTCGTAATCGCGTGCGTGACCCTAGCCCTGGCGGCGCTGCCGGTTCTGGCCACCTGCGCCCCGCTCTCGGACGTGAGTCGCGGCGACTGGGCCTTCCAGGCGATTCAGACGCTCGTCGCGCACGGCATTCTCGACGGCTACCCGGACGGAACGTTTAAGGGCGACCAGCCGCCCACCCGCAATGAAATGGCAGCCTTAACGGCTCGTGCACTCGCGAAAGTCGAAGCCGACGGCGCGTCCAAGGCCGACCTTGAAAAAGTGCAAACGCTGGTCGATGCTCTTAAGGACGAGCTCGACGCGCTCGGCGTGCGCGTGACGAACATCGAAGATGCGCTCGGCTCGCTCGAGGGTCGCACGAAGCGTGCGCAACGATCGATGTCGCGGACGAACGTGCAGCGCCAGCCGAAAATGCACGACCGAACGGCGGGCGCCGGTGGCGCTTGGCTCGCGACGTTCCGAGGCGATCGGCGGCTCACGCGCTCCGAAATGGTTGCGCTGACGGCTCACGCGATCGCAAAGTTCGAAGCCGATGGCGCATCGAAGGGCGATGTTGAAAACGAGCAGCGACTGATCCAGGCGCTCAAGGACAAGCTTGACATGCTGGGTGCGCGCGTCACGAACATCGAGGCCGGGGACGCGCAGCATTCTACGAAGGTCCCGCAGCCGTCGATCCTCGGTGCCGATTTACAATCGCAACTGGCGATCTTCCTGACGCGCTTCGGTCAGTTGGACGCTTTTGGCGGGTCGCTTGCGGGCCTTACCTTCCAGGCTACCGAGAATGCGACCAACGTGCCTTCCCAGGCCGATTTTAGAGCGACCTTGCGCACCACTGGGAGATTGGTCGGCTTGAGCGATCTGTACTTTTCAGTTATCCGGGTCGATCGCCCGCTGCTCTACCAAAGCACGACGACCGGTAAGCCGATCGTGGACTTCGATGGCGCGCGGACGTCGGAAGAAATTAAACTCGTCTTTGCGTTGCCGGGACCCAGCGGGGTGCTATCGCCAACGAATGGAGCACTGACCGACAACCTGATCGGCGAGCGCGTTTTCGGAGTGAGTGCGATCGTGCCGATGCCGCAACCCAGCGGTTTGCGAGCGGCTTTGCAGGGGCAGGACGCGGGCCTGCCCGCCTATCGCGGCCTGGACGCGGACGTGCCGCTGACACCGCTGTCGCGCGAAGGCTCGGCGATCGTGGCGGGCATCAGCTTCCGGCCGAGCTTCTCGAGCGTCGCGCCGCATCAATACGTCGCGAGCGCCCCAAGTCTCGTTGCGCTCGATGCGCACTCGTATTCCCCACGATTTTCGGGATTGGCAAACAGCGTTGTGCTCAACGATGGCGTGAACGCGGCGGCAAACTTCGACCTCCGGGGGGCCTCAGCGAATCCGTCGCCTAGCTCTGCGGTGTCACTGTTCGATCAACTTGGGCTGCCGGGACAGGGCTTTTACTCCCCGTCCAGCCCGAACACCCAAGGGTTGCGGCTGAACGTGTCGCTGCCGCTGCGGGTTGGCGCTTTCGTCGTCCGAGGGTACGTCGGCGGGGCGCATGCGTTGCAAACTACCTCCAATGCATTTAGCGCCATACAGAATTGCTCCGAACCGACTGCGGGCTGTGTGTACGCCTTGGCCCGGCCGCAAGTGGACGATCAACTCAGCGCAGGTACGGCGCTTGACGTTCGCGCTCTCGGACGGCGCATCTCGCTGAACCTCGGCGGCTCGTACGAGCGGCTTTACCGGCCCGAGCAGACAGTGCTTCCAGCGCTTCCGTATGATCCGGCGGCCCAGAGTCTGGACGCGGCACCGGCACCCGCCGGTGGGATCAGCCCGGGCACGTTCACTCCAAATTATTTGGATGTCTCGCGGCGTACACTTGATGCGGCGGCCGCGGTCCCGCTGACGAACGACCTGACGCTCAATCTGCAGTACAACACGCAGTACTACACGGGATCGTACGAAACGCTGGGGCAGAACGTCGATGAGCGCCAGGATTTCTACTTGGGGAATCTGACCTACACGATCCCGCGCACCTCCAGCTCGATCGTGCTTTCGGCGAAGCAATACCACTACCGAGACGCCTTCGTGCCGACGTACAACCTGACGCAGAACCGAGCGGACCTCAACTTTACGATCAAATTCTGATTGCGCCGGCGGAGCTTGCTCGCCGTCGCGGCGCTCGTGCTGATCGCTTCGGCCATCGTGCAATTTGCTTCCAGTGCAATCTTCTCGCGCGCCGGCTCGCCGATCTCGGTCCCCGCTCACCTGAATCCGCGCTTTGGCGGGCGCGTCTATCGGTCTCTCGAGCGCCTCTGGCCGGCGCCGTTTGTCGAAGCGATGTTGGCACGCGCTTTGCTGGATGCGGGCGACATCGATGCGGCAAGCCGCCAGGTGCAGCGGATGCCGCCCTCTGCGGCGCGCAGTGCGCTCGCCGCGCGCGTTGCTCTGGCCCGTGGGGACCATGAGGCTGCCATTACGGATTTTCTGGCCGCGCTCGACATCGACGGGCTGCAGGGCGAAGTCGATCGGCTGCGCGAGTCGGGCCGTCTGATCGAGGCTTATCAACTTGAGGCTGCGACGCGCGAGCGACTAGCTCGCGCGGGAACTCATCCGGATGCCGTGGCGGAAAGCTATTGGCGCTCGGGCGTCCTGGCGCGCATGCTGGCGGTCCAAGATGCAGGGCGGCGCGATCGGTGGTTGCAGCAAGAGTTAGGCGACTATCGTCAGGCGTTCTCGCTTGCACCTTGGTCGGGAAAATATTGGCTCGAAGCGGGTACGGCGGCCCTCGTGATCGGGAAGCTCAAAGATGCGCGTGTGTATTATCAGCGGGCGATCGAGGTCGACCCGGGAATGGCCGATGCGTGGGCCGGATTGGGCGTGCTGGCCTTGCGAAACGGCGATCGGCGCGGCGCGCTCTGGTATGCGGCCAGAAGCCGCTCGGTCAATCCGGCCTCGACGATGTTAGGGCGGCTCGATCGAGGGTTGCGATGAGAGTCGGCGTCGATGCGCAGCTCGCTGTCGGAAGCGCAACCGGCATCGGAGAATACGTTGCAGGGCTCATCGCCGCTTTGGAGACTGCCGGCATCGACGCCGTGGGCCTGCGTGAGCCGCGCTTGGATCCTTGGCGATTCGATCGCCGCGTTTTGTGGGACCAGTTTCTCTTGCCGCTTGCCGCAGCGCGCTCCGGCGCGCAGCTGCTCCATTGTGCATCCGGAACGATGCCCGCGCTTTGTCCGCGCCCGATCGTCGTCACCGTGCACGACGTCGCGTGGCTGCGAACCCAACATCACGCTCCGGCCTACGCACGTTACTACTTCGGGCGTTTCTCTGCAGACCGTTATCATCGCGCGCGCCGGGTTGTCGTTGACAGCGAGTTCTCACGCGGCGAGGTGTTGGCGTGCACGAGCGTAGATGCGGCGCGCGTGGATGTCGTTTATCCCGGCGTTGCCGACGATTACTTCGCGATCGTGCGCGAAGTGCAAGCCGATCCCTTCGTGCTGGTCGTCGGGACAATCGAACCGCGCAAGAATTTGGAAGTGCTCGTGCGCGCATTAGCGCACCTCGATCGGAGCGTGCGCTTGAGCGTCGTCGGGCCGGCGACGGCCTACGAACGGCACTGCCGCGCGGTCGCCTCGCAGCTGCACGTGACAGGCCGCATCGATTGGCTCGGCTACGTGCCGCGCCGCACGCTCTTGGAGTTGTACGCGCGGGCCGCGCTGGTCGCCGTGCCGTCGCTATATGAGGGGTTTGGCTATGCTGCCGCGCAGGCGCTGTGCGCCGGCACACCCTTAGTGGTTTCCAATGCGCCCTCGCTGATCGAGGTCGTGGCCGGGGCCGCGCCCGCGCTCGATCCCCAGGACGTGGAGGCGTGGGTCGAGCAGATTCGGGCGGTGCTCGCGGATCGGGCTCGCGCCGAAGAACATGCGCAAGTCGTGCGGAGCGCTGCGACTGCACGTTTCGCCTGGCGGGTTGCAGCGGCGCAAACGTGCGAGGTCTACGCGAAGGCTTTAGTGTCCTAACCTGGCGGTTAGTAGATCGGCGAGCCTGGAGCGCCCGGCGCGACGCTGCCGTCATCCGGAGCGAAAATCAGCCGCAGCGGGTAACTTGAACCCGCCTCCGGCATCGTCTCGATCGAGACGCGTATGTACCCTTTGGCAGGGACCGTGTACTGGCGCACTTTGTAGCGCGAAAATGGCGGGACCCCGTGAGACTGCACCAGCAGGCCGTCGATCAGAAACGTGGCAGTCGCTCGTCCACCTCGCGGATTTTCGTAGATCGCAATTGCCTGGGGACTGCGCGTCGGGTTTTGGATCTTGACTTGGAACGATTGCTGCACGCCGTAATCGCCGGAGAGTGCTTCGCCGTGTAGGATGTTGGGCAGGGGCAGTTGCCCGATCGGCAGTTCGAGATACGGATCGGTCGTGTTCCAAAGAGTTTCGCGGTAGAACTCGGGGACCTCGTAAACACCGCGCGCGTGGTGGATCGTGCTCATCAGCAAGTCTTCGTTTGCGAGCGGCGCCTCGGGTGATTCGGTCGCGTCTTGCGCGAGAAGCGTCAGATGCACCGGTGCGCCGTTGAGAACCCGCAGCTGCAAGATGTTACTGACGATCGACTTCGCCGGCATCGCTTGTTCGACGAGATTGATGGTCGCATTGCCGGGAACGTTCACGAGGGTCCCTTCGTTTTGTGCCAGCCGCCTCAAGAAGCGCTGGGTGGCAGTGTGTCCGACTTCCATCTCGTTGCTGCCTGGACCGGCGCTCCCGCTGATAAACTGCAGCACGGCCGGCGCGGCCGAGGCATTTTGCGCCCTCAAGACGATGCGCCGGTCTGCCTGGCCGGGCGGATTGTAGTGGAAGTAGAGAAAGCGCGACGGTGCGTCGCGATGCAGATCCGCGGTAAAGAGGACGCCGTTTTCGACGAGCGTTTCCGGGTAGTCGCTGACCATCAGCGAGTTGGGTGAAATGGGAGGCGCCGCGTCGTTGTAGACTCGCACATGGGTCGTCCCCGACACGCTGAACATCCCTTCGCCTTGCATGAGCACGGGGACGTCAACGTTGACGACGTCATCCTGGGGCAATGCGCCATTTACAACCAAGTCATCGGGCGGGGCGATCACGGTGGCACCCGGTCGCGGCCGCGCGACTTTGGTGGCGGCGGCCGCCGCGAGTCCGCGGATAAATGACGGCGTCGCCGGGTTGCCTGTAATGTGAACCGACGTGCCGTCGGCAATCTCGCCGGCCTTGTACGCGATGCGTACCGGGATGTCGCGCGTCATGCCGCGCGAGTCTTTAACGCTCACCGTCGTTGTGCCGGCGGCTTTGCCGCCAAGCGTGATGATACGGCTGCCTTGGTCAATCGACGCGTCAACCAGCTGCGGATCGCTGGCCGTGACGACGGCGTCACCGAAGACGCCATAGGCGTGGAGTTGCGCGGTCCCCCCAACCGGCACGTCGGCTGACTGCGGGTCGACCGTAATCGGCACGGGTGTCGCCGTAGGGCCGGCGGACGGGCTGGCGGAGGACGGAGCGCTCGAAGGTGTGCTCGTAGGCGCCACGCTGGGAGCGGTGCTTGCCGAAGGCGGACTCGTTTGGGCCGAAGGGGCGCTGGCGGACGCCACAAAGAGCCCGGCCGCGAGAAGCGCGCCGAAGAGTCCGGCCCGATGCATGCTAAGCGATCTTGGCTTCGGGGCGGACGGCCGAGGCGAGGAGCGTCTTATAGCCCACGGTCGGAAAGAGCACGGTGACCAAGTCTTTTTCCGTGCGTTCCACAGTGCCTTGTCCCCACTTTGGATGGTAGACCGCATCGGCAATCCGGTAGCTCGAGTCCCTTACTTCGCTCAACCCGCGCAGGCAGTTGTCGCACGCGCCGCAATTGCGTGCCTCGAAATCTTCACCGAAGTAATTGAGGATGAAGCGGCGTCGGCAGGACGAGGTCTCGGCATATTGCAGCATCATGGCCAATTTGCTCTGGTCGTACGACTTCTTCGTTTCGTAGTTCGCAAGATTTAGCACGAGGTCCCGGTTCTTGAGCGCGGCATCGGTCAGAGCGTACTTAGAACGCGTACGCGTTTCGATGAAGCCCGACTTCTTGAGCAACGCGAGGATCACTTTGAGCTTGGTTAGCGGCAGTTGCGAGATCTTGCGCAAGTCGGTCAAGGAAACGCCACCCGTTTGTTGGGCGAAGTACTCCAGCGTGCCGAATATCTTCTGCACTTCTTCGACGTCGGGGTACTTTCCGGTCAGAAAATAGTTCTGAACGCGGGTATCGCTCATCCGGTAGATCAGCACGCAGCGCGACCGCAATCCATCGCGCCCGGCGCGGCCGGCTTCTTGCGTATACGCTTCGATCGAACCCGGCAGGTCGTAGTGCACGACGAAGCGGATGTTTGGCTTATCAATACCGAGACCAAAGGCGTTTGTAGCGACGACGGCGCGGATCTTTTCATCCATGAAGAGTTCGTGGACGTACACGCGATCGTGCTTCTGCAGCTTCGAGTGGTACACCGCGGCGGGAATGCGCAGCGTGTCGTAGCAGTAGCGCTGCACCTCGAGCGCGTTCTTTATCGTCGCCGTATAGATGATGCCCGTCCCATCAAGACCGTTGCCTTCAAAAAGTTCCTTGAGGAGCTTGAGCTTGTGCGGCTCGCTTTCAGCGCGGCGCACTTCGTACACGAGGTTTGGGCGGTCGAAACCCTTGACGACCGGCTTGACGTGCGGGATGCCTAGCTGGTATAGAATATCCTCGCGCACGGCAGGGGTCGCGGTTGCCGTCAGCGCCAGTACCGTGGGATTGCCCAGCCGCTCGATGATCCCGCCGAGGGCCAAGTAGGCAGGGCGAAAGTCGTGGCCCCAATGACTGATGCAGTGCGCTTCGTCAACCACGAACAGCGGGACGCGCAGCGACCCAAGGAGCGCGACGAAGGTCTCATCCTCGAGTTTTTCAGGCGTCACGAACGCAATTTTAATCTTGCCGCCGCGCAGTCGCCCCAGCGAGATCGCTTCTTGATCTTCGGAGAGCGTGGAATTGAACGCGACAACTTCCTCGACGCCAAGCTCTCTGAGCATGTCACACTGGTCTTTCATCAGGGCGATCAAGGGGCTGACCACGACGGTTGTTCCGTCAAGCAGTAGAGCCGGCAGTTGGTAGGTCAGGCTCTTGCCGGCGCCGGTCGCTAAAATAGCAAGGCTATCTTCGCCGTCGACGACGCGACGCACGACTTCTTCTTGGCCCGGCTGAAACGACTCAAATCCGAACCTGTCGCGAAGAGCGGCCCGTAAATCCAAAAAACTCATCTTTAGTTAAAGCAAAGCGCGGCACGCGCAAGGCGCCCCTTCTGTACTTAAAGAGAAGCGCTGGTCTACCAACTATTATACCCCCGAAGACCTGCCCCAAACGTCGCAGGCGCAGGTCATCATTTCTTCATTTCCGGGGTGGCAGAGGAGCACGCCAGGGCGCCTTTTGGGATCGCGTCTGTCACACTGAGCTTGTCGAAGTGTTGCCCGCGGAGCCATGGACGCGCCCTCCCTCTGCTGCCCCAAACCCCTTTTACACAAGGGGACCCGAAAATTGCAACCAATTTTTGGGATTAAGTAGGTATATGTCGCTTTATCGTACTTGGCGCCCGAAGAGCTTCGGGGAGTTGGTCGGGCAGGATGCCGTCGTGCGCACGCTTGCCAGCGCTCTCGAGAGCGGACGTTTGGCCCACGCATATCTCTTTTCGGGTCCGCGGGGGTCCGGGAAGACTTCGGCCGCCAAGATTCTGGCGCGCTGCCTCAACTGCCGCAACGGGCCGACCGCCACGCCCGACAATACCTGCGACAACTGCCTGGCGATCTTGAACGGCTCGGCCCTCGATGTGCTCGAAATGGATGCGGCGAGCAACCGCGGCATCGATGAAATACGTGGTTTGCGCGAAGCCGTCCAGTTTGCTCCGATCGCGATGCGCATGAAAGTCTATATCATCGACGAAGCGCACATGCTGACCAAAGAAGGCGCGAACGCGTTTTTGAAGACGCTGGAGGAGCCGCCTGCCCACGCGGTCTTCATCCTGGCGACCACGGAGCCCGAGAAGCTGCCCGCGACGATTCTTTCGCGCTGCCAGCGCTACGCATTTCGCCGGATATCGATTCCCGTGATGATCGAGCGCATGCGCGTAATTGCGGCCGGCGAGAAGATCGTCATTGACGATGCCGCCCTTTCCGCGATCGCTTACCGCGCCGACGGCGGTCTACGCGACGCGCTGACGATGCTCGAACAGGCGCGGGCTTTTGCGCAAGGGCCGATTACGTCCGAAACGATCGACGTCGCCTTTGGGATTACGGGGCGCCTCTTCGCGCGCCGACTGCTGGATGAAGTCTTGGCGCGCGACGCCGGGGCGATGCTCAGGACGATCGACGAAGCAAGCGATGCCGGCACGGACATGCAGGTGCTCACGCGCACCTTGATCGCCGAGTTTCGCAATCTGCTTGTCGCGCGTATCGATCCCGATTTACTGTCTAGCGATCTGGCGCCGGAAGATGCGGGCGCTGCCGTGCAACGGGCGAACGGCGCGACTCAAGCGCAGATCATCCGCGCGCTCAGATTATTGACCGAGGCACTGGCGACCGCGCGCGCCTCCGGCCATCCGCGACTGGAATTGGAAAGCGGGTTGCTGCGCTTTGTGCTGGCAGCCGAAGATCCCACGCTGGATGCACTGGGGGCCCGGTTGAGCGCCCTCGAAGAAGAGCGCGCTTCGCCTGTGAAATCACCGATCGCCCCGCGACGGGCGGCCAAAGCGCCGGCAGCCGAGTCCGGTTCGATAACTAAGGCCGAGCCCGTTCCAGCCGGCGACGTCGCGTCGGCCACGCTGCAAAAGCTTCGCTCGAGTTGGAGCAGCGTACGCATGCGTATCGAAAGCGAGCGTCAATCACTGGCGGCGCCGCTGTCGCACGCGATTTTGGAATCCTTTGAGGACGGCGTGCTTACCGTTCGTCTTCCGCAGGATTTTGAAGCTGATATCCTGCGCGAGTGGCTGCCAATGATCGAACACGCGGTTGCCGACGTGCTTGGAGAGCCCGTGCGCGTAAGCGTTCGCGGCGAGCGTAAGAGCCGCGCGTCACGAGGGGCGGCGGCTGAACTGCCGGCGCAGAACCCGCCGGACGACCCCGCGGAGGGCCCCGTGGACCTGCTTCAATATGCCAGCGAACGGATACGGTGAGGGCGATGAATCAAGCTCAACTGATGCAGCAAATGCGCAAGATGCAGCAAGAGATGGTCAAAGCGCAGGAAGAGCTCGCCAACACGATCGTTACCGGCACCGCAGCCGCGGACGCCGTCAGAGTAGAGATGAGCGCCGACAATCGCGTCAAGCGGGTTGCGGTGGCGAAGGACGCGGTTGACCCGGACGACGTTGAGACCCTCGAAGATTTGATCGTCGTGGCAGTCAATGACGCGCTGCAAAAAGCGCGAACGGCCTCCGAGGCACGCATGGGATCGGTGACCGGCGGCCTGCACATTCCGGGTTTGACCTAGGGGTTCAACTGAGCAGCGAGCCTGCCCAGGGCGGCACCGAAAGCTCGCGGAGCCGGGCCGGCGTAATTGCTGGGCCGGTTCAGTCTTTGATCAACGAATTCAGCAAATTGCCGACGGTCGGGCCGAAGACGGCCGCTCGGCTGGTCTTCTACTTGCTCAACCGTCCGCGCGCGGAGGCACAATTGCTCGCTGATGCGATTCTGGCGGTCAAGGATCGGATACGCATTTGCTCGATTTGCTTTTCGATCACCGAGGACGATCCGTGTCCGTTCTGCACTGACCCGCGGCGGGACGCGCTGATGATCTGCGTGGTTGCGGAAGCGAAAGATATCTTTGCGCTCGAACGCACGGCCGCATACAAAGGACGCTACCACGTCTTGGGCGGCTTGATCTCACCGATGGATGGAATCGGACCGGCGCAACTACACGTCAAAGAACTCGTTGAGCGGGTGGGAACGGACAAGCCGAGCGAGATCATCCTTGCGACCAATCCCAACGCGGAAGGCGAAGCGACCGCGATTTACTTATCACGATTGCTCACGCCCCTGGGCGTCAACGTAACCCGCCTTGCGTACGGATTGCCGATCGGCGGCGACTTAGACTACGCGGACGAAGTGACGCTGGCAAAGGCGCTCGAAGGCCGCCGCACCCTGTGAGCCTTACACGTCTTCTAGTGCGCCGCAGTAGAAGAAGCCAACCGCGGTAATCTTGCCCTGCTCGATTGCCTGGACTTCCTCCGGCTCGAGTTCCAGAGCGCCCAATTCACGCGCCAAATACGGCTGCCACGAGAACTCGCGTTCGTCAAAGCGTGCTGCAAGCGCCTCGAGCATGTCTTTTGCGGCATGCAGATCCGCCGCGTCGCGCCGCCAATCCCCTAACGCGTTCTGCGCGCTGGCGGGTGCAGGGCCCTTGGCTGCGCCTTCACCTAGGCGCGCCCACGCATCTCGATACCATCGCGCGCTACGCTCGTCCATTAGCTCCCAGCCGTAATCGTTGAGGATCACGACCCCGTTTGAATTCAAGAGCAGTGCGATCTTGTCAAGCGCTGCCGGCAAATCGCCGATGCGGTGCAGCGACATACTCGCGATGACCGCGTCAAACGAGCGTGCCGGGGCCGTAACTTTTGCTAAGTCGAATTCCGGGCCGACCTCAAGAACATTGGAATGCGGCCGCAAATGCCGAGCGGCAAAGGTTCCCCACGCTGCATGGGCTTCGATAGCTTGTGCCCTCTCCTAACTTTGTGATACAAAGTAAAGGTGACAGAGCTTGAACGCGCCCTCGCAGACATCGCGGAAGTCCGCGAAAGGCTCGCCGGCGCCCAGCGCTTCAAGGGGTACTCCGCGCTTGCCGCCGCGCTCAGCGGTCTGTTTGCTCTCGTTGCGGGCGCAGTTCAGGCGCTCCTCGTCGGCACACCCGCCGGCGGGCACGACGGCCGCGTGTATTTTGCGATTTGGTTTATCTGCTGCGCCGCATCGATCGCGGTGAACTACGGCGCGATCGCGCAGTGGTTTGTGAACGACGCATCCGCTCGCGAGCGATGGCAGACGCGCACGGTTGGCGTCTCGATCCTGCCCGCGATCGTTTTAGGCGCAACGTTTTCGTTTGCGATGTTGCGCGCGCAAGAATTCGGTCTGCTGCCCGGCATCTGGTTTGGGTGTTACGGCGTCGGCCTGTTTGCTTCACGGCTCATGATTCCACGCGGCGTGCTCCCGATTGCCGCCGCGTTTGTGGCGATCGGGGCGGCGATGCTCTTCGCGCCGCCGTCGATCGCACTGCAGTGGTGGATCCCCGCGGCAGGCTTTGGGTTAGCACAATTCGCGATTGCTGCCATGGTTGCACGTGAGCACGTTCGCTAATCTCGAGCGCGTTTTCCACGAACGCGGCAGGCTCGCGATCTGCAGCGCGCTGGTGGCAGAACCGGATGGCGCCTCGTTCCGGCAATTGCAGCATGCATGCGATCTCACTGACGGCAATTTGAATCGCCATCTGCATGCTCTGGCGGAGCTCGGCATCGTTTCGATGTTGCGCAAGACCGGTGCAGGGCGCCCGCAGACGATCGTGCGCATCACGGACGCTGGGCGCGAGCGCTTTCTTGCCTACATCGATGCCCTGGAAGAGATCGTGCGCCGTGTCCAAGCGTCAGCGGAAGGCGCGCCTTCGCATCCCGCAACACGGCTGGCTACGGACTAAGGCGAATCTTGTCGCCGAGGCCCACGCGGCCCGGCCGGAGCACATCGCAGTAGATTCCTA
>Ga0073928_10000083_pt1 | contig 214632 bp, 219 predicted proteins | sample PaiPotPPA55metaG_FD_76969 | JGI IMG/M metagenome (GOLD analysis project Ga0073928, IMG submission 76969) | Iron sulfur acid spring bacterial and archeal communities from Banff, Canada, to study Microbial Dark Matter (Phase II) - Paint Pots PPA... ...
CACGACCGAAAAAATCCGGCAAACGCGCTGCTGAATGTGTACAAAAGCTCCGACAACGTCTGGTTCGTGATCGTCGCCACGCCCGACAAAATTCCGGCCCTCGCGGCGGGTATTAACCGCACCGATCTTTTGAAGGACCCGCGATTCGCTGATCCGGCGAAGCTGGCCGCGAACATGAGCGTGCTGACTGCGATCATCGACGAGACTTTCAGTTCACAACCCATCGCGCACTGGCGCGACGTCCTGGACAAGGCGCACATCCCTTACGGTTTGGTGCGCGATCCGCAGGATGTGATCAAGGATCGGCAGTTACAGGCTAATAACATCGTTGTGCCGCTCGAAGGCGCGGGAGAAAATCTGAAACTTACAATCAGTAGTCCTATTCAGATGCACGGCGTCGCAAAAGTACCGGCAAAGCGCGCGCCTGAGCTGGGAGAACACAACGACGAAGTTCTCACGGAACTCGGCTTTGCCGCAAACGAAATCGAACAGCTGCGCGCGAGCGGCGTGATCGCGAGACCAATCTCGCCAACATCCAAACCAACTGCGGTAGCAGCGTAGGAGATCGCACTTTCTCGAAGGACCAATGTGAAACCAACCGCCCAGATCGGAACAGTTCGACGAGTGGCTTCCACCCGAATGCCTACGAGATGGGGGATGTTTCGAGCGTTGGGGTTCGAGCGCGATGTACTCAACGGTATCCACCGGGTTGAGACAGCGGTGGCGCTTGTTCTGGGCGATGTTACGACGGGCGTTCCGCTGGTGCGCATCCATTCGCAATGCTTCACCGGCGAGATGCTCGGGTCGCTGCGGTGTGATTGTCGGGACCAGTTAGAGATGGCCATGCAAGCCATTGCTAAGGAGGGCCGCGGACTGCTGATCTACGAACACCAAGAGGGCCGTGGCATCGGGCTGTCGGCGAAGTTGCAGGCTTACGCGCTGCAGGACGGCGGCCTGGATACAGTTGAAGCAAATCATGCACTGGGCTTCGTGGCTGATTGCCGCGATTTCAGTATGCCTGCCGCGATCTTGCACGAGTTGGGCCTCAGTCGAATCCGGCTTCTTTCGAATAATCGCCACAAAACCCGCGCGTTGGTTGATTCCGGCATCGAGGTCGTCGTCCAGGTTCGTTGCGAAGCCGCGCCAACGCCGCACTCCCTTGCTTACCTGCGGACCAAAAAGGAAAAAATGGGGCACGCATTAAGTCTCGGTCGACATGAAAGCACGGAGTATGACGAAGATTTCGAGTTCGCAAGCATTGAGGAGGCCATTGGCGAGCTTCAGGCCGGGCGCATGATCGTCGTGGTGGATGATGAAGACCGCCAGAACGAAGGCGACCTGACGATGGCGGCAGAGATGATCACGCCGGAGGCCGTCAACTTCATGGCCATGCACGGACGGGGATTGATCTGCCTCGCCATGACCGGCGAGAGGCTCGATGAGTTGGACCTTGCTCCGATGACCGCGGATAACACCGCGTTAGAGCGGACAGCGTTCACGGTTTCGATTGACCTGAAAGGACCTGACGTCACAACGGGCATTTCGGCCCACGATCGGGCGCAAACCATCCTGGCCGTCACTGAGGCAAGCAGTCGCCCGGACGACTTCGCGCGACCGGGCCACGTTTTCCCGCTTCGCGCCCGGCCCGGTGGCGTCCTGGAGCGCCGCGGCCAAACGGAAGCCGCAGTTGATCTCGCCAGCCTCGCGGGACTTTATCCCGCCGGTGTGATCTGCGAGATCGTGAATGATGACGGCACAATGGCGCGCGTGCCGGACCTCATCCGCTTCTGCAACAAGCACAAGCTGGTGATGATCACGGTTTCAGAAGTGGCGCGTTACCGAATGGATTTGGATGACGGAGCGGTGCTTGAAGCGCTCGAAGGATTCATTCCGGTATGCCCAAGATTTTCCGCACAAGGACAGCGGCGATTTGAGCCGGGCGATTTAATCGCGAAACCAACCCCGCCTGCAATGGCAGCCTAGGAGATCAGATATGAGTGACATTATTACCGAGCGTTCCGGAAACATCTTGCGGATTCAGCTGAATCGGCCGGAGAAGAAAAACGCAATGACGTTGGCCATGTACATCACGTTGGCCGATCTGTTGAATGACGCTGCGAAAGACGATCAGATTCGCGTCGTGCTCTGGCATGGTGCGGGGGATTCGTTTTCCGCCGGCAACGACATCGAAGATTTTCTAAAGAACCCGCCTGGTCCAGGCAAGAGTCCACAAGCTGAGTTGATCGATGCACTGATCAATTTCGATAAGCCCATTGTCGCCGCGGTGCAGGGAGCTGCAATCGGAGGTGGAACCACCATGCTAACCCACTGCGACTTCGTCTTCGCAGGCGAGAGCGCAAAGTTTCGAATGCCTTTCATCGATCTGGCAGTACTTCCGGAGTTCGGAACGAGTTACTCGGTCCCCGCGCGAATAGGATACCTGCGCGCCGCCGAGCTAGTTCTACTAGGATTACCGTTCGATGCGAAGCGCGCCGCAGAGCTAGGTTTAGTTACTCGCGTTGTAGCCGATCAACAGTTGTTACCCACAGCTACTGGAGCCGCGCAACATCTGGCCGTCAAACCGCCTGCCGCACTGCAATCGTGCAAGCGGCTTATGAGATCGTCCACGCGCGAGCTACTCGAGCGCGCCGTAAAGCTCGAGAACCAGGAATTCGCGGCGCGCGTACGATCGGCGGAGGCCAAAGAAGCGTTCTCAGCTTTCCTCGAAAAACGCCAGCCGAATTTCACCAAAACGAACGAGACGGCGAATCCAAAAGCACAAGCCGCCTAACATATTCTGAAATGTCGATCTTCGAATACTTGAGAAACAAATAGGAAATCAACACATGAAAACTGCTACACAGCCGCAAACTTCCAAACCAACACGCACACCAAGCACAAAGTCGGTCGGCCGCTTATACTTCCTTGAAGCGAGCGGCGGCCGGATTCATTCGGCTAACGCCGACGGGTCGGACCGAAAAGTCATTGTCAACGGAGCGCGGGTTCCGGACGGCATCGTTGTCGATGTTGAGGCCGGACACATTTACTGGACCAACATGGGCATTCCGAGCAAGAACGATGGTTCGATCGAGCGCGTCGATCTCGATGGCAAGAATCGCGTAACCATCATTGGCGAAGGCAAGACATTCACGCCGAAGCAGCTCTATCTCGAAAAGAAGAGCGGCAAACTTTATTGGTGCGACCGCGAAGGAATGCGCGTGATGCGCGCGAACCTGGATGGTTCGAACATTGAAACACTGGTCGACACCAGCAACGGCGACTCCCGACCGGGAACCGATCAAACAAAAGTGTGCGTGGGAATCACCGTTGATCCAGATCGCGGACAAATTTATTGGACGCAAAAAGGACCGGAAAACGCCGGCAAGGGCCGCATCTTCCGCGCGAACAAAGATATTCCGAAAGGCGAGACGCCGGCTGATCGTACTGACATCGAAGTGTTATTCGATGGTTTGCCGGAACCGATCGATCTCGAGCTCGACCTGAAGAATCGACTCCTGTATTGGACCGATCGCGGAGATCCGCCGCGTGGGAACACCGTTAACCGCTCGTCGATTGATGCCGATTTCATCAAACATCCGACATCTGACATTTTGCTTACGCATCTGGAGGAGGGAATTGGGATCGCTCTCGATTTCAAAGGAGACCGGATGTTTCTCACGGATTTGGCGGGCACCATTTATTCCGCCAAACTCGACGGCTCGGGAAAGAAACCACTCTTAGCCGCGCAGGGAAATCTCACCGGAATCGCTTACGCAGAAGTTTCTTAACCAACGAAACTATCAACCACCAACAACTAACTATTAACTACTATGTCATATAACAAACCAATACGTCGCATCGCAATCGTCGGCGCTGGAGTCATCGGCGCCAGTTGGGTCGCCGAATACCTGGCGCGTGGATTTGATGTCATCACAACCGATCCCGGACCAAACGCCGAAGCCAATCTCCGCAAATACATTGACGAAGCGTGGAAGGACCTGACGAACATTGGCCTTTCCAAAGGCGCGTCTCGCGATCGCCTCACGTTCACGACAGATATGAAAGAAGCGCTATCGAAAGCGGACTTCGTTCAGGAAAACGGTCCCGAGCGTCCCGATTTCAAGATCAAGTTGTTCGCGCAAATGGACGATGCCGCTCCGATCGACTCCATCATCGCGTCGAGCTCGTCCGGAATAACGCCGAGCGTTATGCAATCAAAATGCAAGCACCCAGAGCGCGTCCTCGTCGGACATCCGTTTAATCCTCCGCACATCGTTCCGTTAGTGGAAGTTGTCGGGGGGACAAAGACATCGCCGGAAGCGATTCAACAGGCGCTTGCGTTTTACTCCTCGATTGGGAAGAAAGCGATCCATTTGAAAAAGGAACTTCCCGGTCACGTCGGAAACCGGCTGCAAGCCGCGCTCTACAAGGAGATCATGTATCTGATTCAGCACGACGTGCTGAGCGTTGAAGATGCGGACGTAGCCGTGAGTTATGGGCCGGGGCCGCGCTGGGGAGTGATGGGGCCGAGTTTGCAATGGCATCTCGGTGGTGGCGCCGGCGGGATCAAACATTTCATGGATCATCTGATGGATCCATTGACTGCGATGATCAAAACTCTCGGCATGCCTGATGTTACGCCGGAGCTGAAGCAAACGATTGTCGACGGAGTGTTGCGCGAAGCGGGGAATCGTTCAGTGGACGAACTGGCACAGCAAGAGAACGAGCTGATCATCGGCCTGTTGCGTTCACGCGCACAATCGGAGAACCAGACGACAAAAGGAAAGACCACACGCGCCGCGGCCTAATGATCGACAATGAACTCGATCTTCAACGATCCGGGCTTTTGGCACCGGTTGCAGTTCGGGTTCACGATCGTTTATCACTACTTGTTCCCGCAGCTCACGATGGGGTTGGCTTGGTTTCTGGTTTACTGGAAGTGGCGCGCCCTTCGTACTGGGGACGAAAAATACAATCAGGCGGTTCGGTTTTGGGCGAAAATTTTCGGTCTTAATTTTGCCGTCGGAGTCGTCACCGGCATTCCGATGGAGTTTCAGTTCGGAACGAACTGGGCCGACTTTTCGAAGTACGCCGGCGGCGTGATGGGACAAACGCTGGCGATGGAAGGGATGTTCGCATTCTTTCTGGAGAGCGCGTTCGTTGGTGCGCTGATCTGGGGTGAGAAACGACTCGGACCGCGCGGACATTTTGGCGCCGCGATCGCGGTTGCAGTCGGCAGCTGGATCTCCGGGTACTTCATTTTGGTCACGAACTCGTTCATGCAACATCCGGTCGGCTACCAGATTGAACCGAACGGCTCGTTAGGCATTGCCAGCATGAGCACGTATCTTTTAAATCCTTGGGCGTTCGTTCAGTTCGCACACAATCAACTGGCCGCGCTCGTGACTGGATCGTTCGTTGTCGCGGCGATCGGAGCGTTTTACGCCTTGCGCGGAGTTCATCCAGTTCAGGCGAAACTTTATTTGCGGGCGGGAACGCTGGTTGGCTTGATCGCGTCGCTCCTGGTTGCGTTTCCGACGGGCGACCAGCAAGCAAAGATAGTCGGCAACCATCAACCGATCACGCTAGCGGCGATGGAGGGAAAGTTTGAAGGCGGATCGATGGCGGGTGTGGCACTGATCGGTCAACCGAATGTCGCAGCGCAACGGCTCGATAATCCGATCGAAGTCACGGGCGCGCTCAGTTTTCTCGCCTACGGTCACTTTGGAAGTTTTGTCCACGGTTTGAACGATTTCCCGAAGGATCAATGGCCGGACAACCTGGAACTTCTTTACTACTCGTTCCACATCATGATCACGCTCGGGACGCTGTTCATCGTCCTGATGGGCTTGGCCACGTTGCAGAATTGGCGCGGCCGGCTCGAATCCAGTCGCTTATTGCTATGGGTACTGATGCTGGCGTTCCCCTACCCTTACATCGCCAACACGCTGGGTTGGATGACCGCCGAACTCGGGCGGCAACCATGGCTCATTTACGGCCTTTTTCACACGCGCGACGGTTACAGCAAAGTTGTCAGCAACGGCGACGCGATTTTCACGCTGATTGGGTTCACCGGGTTATATTTTGTAATCGGTCTGCTTTTTCTCGGCCTAACCGGTCGTGAAATCGGAAAAGGTCCGGAAGAACCAGCTGTCGCGACAATTATTTCTAAACCTGAGCGAGAGGCGGTGTTGGTATGATCGCGATTTGGTACGCGGTCGTCAGCTTCACGCTGATTGTCTACATTGTTCTGGACGGCCGGAACTTCGGCGCCGGAATGCTGCAGTGGTTTGTCGCCAGGACTCCTGAAGAACGCCGACAAGTCATCGCTGCGATAGGGCCGTTATGGACATGGCATGAGGTATGGCTCCTCGGTTTCGGCGGAACACTGATCGCGATTTTCCCGCGCCTGATGGCTTCGGCTTTTGCCGGTTACTATCTCGCTCTTTTTCTGATCTTGTGGTGTTTGATTGTGCGCGGGATCTCGATTGAAGTCGGCGGCCACATCAACGATCGCCTTTGGCAGGCGTATTGGGATTTCATGTTCGTCTGCTCCAGTTTCTTGCTCGCCATTCTTTTCGGGGCAGCTGCGGGCAACGTCGCGCGCGGTGTTCCGATTGACGGACAGGGGAATTTCTCGATGGCGTTCTTCACGGATTTCAATGTCCGCGAGCACGTCGGATTGCTCGATTGGTACACGATTTCCATTGCGATTCTCGCTGTCGCAATGCTGGCCGCGCACGGCGCGACCTATCTCACGCTCAAAACGGAAGGTCCGGTGCACGATCGTTCGGAAAAATGCGCGAGGTATCTTTGGATCGCGGCTGTCCCGCTCCTTCTTGTAGTCCTGATTGAATCGAGAATCGTGCGTCCCGATCTGCCAGGACGCGCCTTATTCAATCCGTTTTGGTGGATTGGATTGGTTGTCGTCGCAACCGCAGCGATCCTGCTGATCTCTGGCCTAACGAGTCGACGCGAACTGCGTGCTTTCGTCGGATCAAATTTTCTTATCGTCGGTCTGTTGGCTACGGGAGCGGCCGCGATTTTTCCAGTGATGCTTAAGTCAACGCTCGCGCCGGAGAACTCGTTGACCGCCTATGCTGTTGCATCCAGTTCGACCACTTTGCTTCGAGCGAGCTTTTGGTGGCCGATCGGTTTCGCGCTGGCGGTATTCTATTTCGTCGTCATATCGCGACGCTACGCCGGAAAGGTAAGCGTTCAGCACGACATTTAGGTTCTCATGATTTACGTCCACTCATTAGGCCGAGCTGCCCGGTATTTTCCAGAACGGACGGCGCTTGCAGCGAACGGAACGCGCTCAACTTTCCGTGAACTACACGCTCGCGTGGAGCGTATTGCTGCGGCATTGACGAAACACGGCTTCAAAGCGGGAGATCGACTGGCGATTCTCCTTCCCAACGAGCCTGATTACATCCGGCTCGTTTATGCGTGCGCCTGGCTCGGTATCACGGCGGTTCCGTTAAACACGCGACTCTCAGTCAAAGAAATCGACGGCATCCTCGGCGACGCCAAACCGCGCGGCCTGATCCGTCATTCGTCGCTGGCAGTCCCAACCGCGCAAGTCTCGTGGCAACTGGTGCTCGACCAAGAGCCGTTGGATCTTCGGAGCGATTCCGTCCCAGATCCGATCTACGATCCGGATGCGATTCTCGCTCTAATCTACACGAGCGGCACCACTGGCCGGCCTAAAGGTGTTGAAATGAGGCATTCAAATATTCTTGAGAACGTCTATCACACCAACTTCTGGTTTCCGCTTGAGGAAGGCGCGGTGCATTTGCATGCCGCACCCATTTTTCACATCGCGGATTTTCCGTTTATGTTTGCCGCGCCGGCTTTCGGTACGTGCCAGGTCACTGTTCCAAAGTTCAATCCGCAAACATTCTGCGAGACGGTCCAAAGCGAACGTGTCACGCACACTGTGTTGGTGCCGACCATGATCAATATGCTGACGCTGTTCCCGGATCTAAAGAATTACGACCTAACGAGCCTCAAACATTTGGGATACGGTGGATCTCCCATGGCACCCGAGCTCGTTCGTCGCACGAGACAGGTTCTGCCAAATGTTAAACTTGTTCAGGTCTATGGACTCAGTGAAGCCGGATTTCTCACTGGCTTGTTAGATTACGAGCACACCGAGGACAAGCTCACTTCTTGCGGACGACCTTGTCTCGGAATCGACGTGCGCGTCGTGGATCCAACAGGGAAGGAAGTCGAAACCGGGCAAACAGGCGAGTTGGTCGCTCGCGGCGCGAATATCATGCGCAGTTACTGGAACAATCCGGAAGAAACTAAACTCGCGTTCCGGAACGGCTTCTTCCGAACGGGCGACATTGGGTATCAGGACGCGAACGGATACTTCTACATTCGGGATCGCTTGAAGGACATGATCGTCACCGGCGGAGAAAACGTTTATTCCGGCGAAGTCGAAGCCGTCATTTACACACATCCGGCGGTTCGCGAAGTAGCAGTCTTTGGAATACCTGATCCAAAATGGGGCGAACTCGTGATGGCTGATGTTGTGTTGAAACCGGGAAAGACTCTAAGCGCGGATGAATTGATTGCTTATTGCCGGCGATCTCTGGCCAATTACAAGGTTCCACGCCGCGTCGAGTTTTCAGATACCGAGCTACCAAAGAGCGGTTCCGGCAAAATACTGAAGAAGGTTTTGCGCGAGCGTTTTTGGACTCATCAGGAGCGCGCTGTGAGTTAGCTAACATCCAAATAACATGAACAACCCAATTCGCATTCTCGGTATCGCCGGCAGTCTGCGGCGCGAATCGTACAATCGCGCGGCGTTGCGGGCTGCAACTGAACTTGTGCCGGAAGGCGCGATCCTCGAAACTTTCGAGCTGGACGGCATCCCGGTCTTCAACCAGGACGAGGAACAGAATCCGCCAGCCAAAGTCACGGAGTTCAAGCGGCTGATACGCGAGGCGGATGCCATCTTGTTTGTGACGCCGGAATACAACTACTCGGTCTCCGGCGTGTTGAAGAATGCAATTGACTGGGCGTCGCGTCCCTACGGTGACAGCGCGTGGAATGGCAAACCCGCGGCGATCATGGGCGCATCGCCGGGAGCCATGGGCACCGCGCGCGCGCAATATCATCTCCGGCAGATGCTCGTTTTCTTAAACATGTTCCCCATCAATCAACCCGAAGTGATGATCGCCCACGCTGAGGAGCGATTCGATCAGGAAGGAAATTTGACCGATGTGATCACGAAGGAATTCATTCTTGCGCTTCTACAGAACCTCGTGGAGTGGACTCGACGAATCGGTACAGCGCCGCGTCAGTCGCGAGTGAAGGACATATGACTGAGCCAAAGCGATTCGAATTCGAGAGTACTGACGGTCTCGCCATAACCTGCGTGAAATGGAAAGGGCATCACAATGTTCGCGGAGTCGTTCAAATCGCCCATGGACTTGGTGAACACATGGGCCGCTATGGCGAGTTAGCCGAGAAATTGGTCGCTGGCGACTTTGTCGTTTACGGAAATGATCACCGAGGTCATGGCCTGACGGCAAAGCCTTCCGGAAGTTTTGGCGAATTCGGGTCGGGTGGGTTCGATCAGCTCGTTGAAGACATGGTTTCTCTCAGAGTTATCGCCAAGGACGAGCACCGCGGTAAGCCGTACATTCTGCTGGGGCACAGCCTGGGTTCGTTTGCAGGGCAGCAATTTGTTCTCAATCACGGACATTCAATTGATGGCCTGGTGCTATCAGGTTCTGGCACACTCGACGGCTTAGCTCGCGTTGCTCAATCGGTGCCTGCGGGAGAGGATCCGATGAAGTTGATGAACGCTGCATTTGAGCCAGCTCGCACGCCTTTCGATTGGCTAAGTCGGGACAACGCGGAGGTAGATGCCTTCATCAACGACCCGCTCTGCTTTCCAAGCCTCAAACCAGAATCGATGCAGTCGTTCCTTGACGCCTTCCCACGATTGGCTGATCCGCGCGAGATTCGCAAGGTGCCGGACGACCTTCCCGTCTACATTTTCTCAGGAAGCGACGATCCAGTTGGGCAAAGATTGGAAGGAGTGCGGGTGTTGATCGATCGCTATCGCAGCGCGGGCCTCGCTTCAATTGCTCACGATTTCTACACCGGCGGCCGCCACGAAATGTTGCATGAAATAAATCGCCGAGACGTGATTACAAATCTGCTGGTCTGGCTTTCCGGCATTCTCGAAAGGAGTTCGTGATTTATTTCGAAGTCCATATCGTGGCGAGGGAATTTGGGCGTAAAATATTAGCGACCGCAGCACCACACTTCTCAGGTTTTTTTTCTTGATTGCCGCGCACAAAAAAGATAGCAACGAAACAGCAATAAAGGGGGCTAAACAAGGTGAAATCGCCGATTGGCACGCGTGACCATTTAGTTGCTGCAACGTCCGGTCAGTTCGCGACACGGCGCGGAGAAGGGAAAGCAAAGATGTAAGGTCCGTCGCTATGCAAACCTCAAATGCTCTGGATCCACAGTCGCCACAGGCGCGTGCAATCTACGATTTGGGGATCGTTTGCGGCGTTGTCTTCGCTCTGATTTTCGTCATCGTAACGGGCGCGATCATCTACGCGGTTTTTGGCTTTCGCGCACGGACGGGTGAACCCGATCCCAAGCAGATCGCCGGTAACAGGAAAGTGGAAATCGCATGGACGATTATTCCGTTCCTGATCGTCGTGTTCCTTTTAGTAATGACACTCCAAGCCATGAATCGCGCTGATCCGCCGCCGGCGCCTTCACCCGATTTGGTCGTGACCGGACATCAATTCTGGTGGCAGGCGGATTACCCCGGCTCAGGAGTTATCACGGCTAACGAAATCCACATTCCGACGGGAAAGCCTCTGTCAGTGCGACTGGAGTCAAAGGATGTCTTACACGAGTTCTGGGTGCCGGAGTTGACCCGCAAGATGACAAATGTGCCGGGCCAACCTAACCACATCTGGTTACAAGCCGACAAGCCGGGCACTTACATCGGCCAGTGCTCGGAGTTTTGCGGGACGCAACATGCCTGGATGCGCATCCTGGTCGTGGCCGACGAACCTTCGAAGTTCGAGGAATGGCAACGTGCTCAACTACAACCAGGCCAGGCACCGGCAAGTGATAGTACCGCCAAAGGCCTTGCACTGTTTAAAGCATCAACCTGCATCAACTGTCATGCTATCCGCGGAGTAGCTGGAGCGGACTTGCGGGTCGCGCCGGATCTCACGCATGTAGCCAGCCGCAAACAACTAGGTGCCGGTATTCTGGAGAATACGCCGGCGAACATGCGCCTTTGGCTGAAGAGTCCGCAGCACATCAAACCAGGCGCCCTCATGCCGGACTTTAATTTAACGGACGAGCAGCTCGATCAACTATCGGCATATCTGTCGACGCTACAATGAACGGCACGAGCACTATCACAGAGTTCCGCGACGCAGTCCTGGATCCGGCCAAGCGCGCACATTATCGGCTCGCGTGGCTTTCGACCGTTGATCACAAGCGCATCGCTGTTCTTTATATGATGACTGCCCTGGTGTTTTTCATCATCGGCGGCACCGAAGCGCTTTTCATGCGCCTGCAGTTGGCAGTTCCTAACAACCATTTTCTCCAGCCCGACACCTTCAACCAATTATTCACCATGCACGGCACGACGATGATCTTTCTCGTCGTGATGCCGGTGTTATTTGGTTTGGTCAATTACGTGCTACCTCTGCAGATCGGCGCGCGCGACATGGCTTTCCCGCGTCTCAACGCCTTTGGATTCTGGTGTGTGCCGTTTGGTGGAATTCTTTTGCACTTTAGCGTGCTCGCCGGCGGCGCTCCCGCTGTCGGCTGGTTCTCCTACACACCTTTGAGTGAGACGCCCTATTCCTCATCTCCCGGGGTTGATTATTGGGCAGTAGCTCTCTTCGTCCTGGGTATTGGTTCAATTAGTTTTGCCATTAACACCATCGCGACAGTCATTTCTCTGCGAGGTCCAGGAATGACGATGCGTCGCCTTCCGCTCTTTACCTGGATCAATTTCGTTAACGCGTTCATTATTATTTTCGCTCTTCCAGTCTTAAACGCCAACCTGGCGATGATCCTGATCGATCGTCAGTTACAGGGCCATTTCTTTCTACCCATTGGCGGAGGTTCGCCCGTTCTGTGGCAGCACATTTTTTGGGCATTTGGCCATCCGGAAGTTTATATCATGGCCCTTCCCGCCTTCGGCATCGTTTCCGAAATCATTCCGGTTTTCTCGCGCAAACCAATTTTCGGTTACGAATTTGTCGCTGCTTCGAGTGTTGCCATAGCAGTCCTAAGCTTGGGTGTCTGGGGACACCACATGTTCACGGTGGGAATGGGTCGACCACTTGATGTGTTTTTCGCCATCTCCTCGATGCTCATCGCAATTCCAACTGGGGTGAAGGTGCTCAATTGGACCGCAACAATGCTCGGCGGTCGGATCCGTTTCGATGTGCCGATGTTATGTTGCATTGCGTTTCTCATTCAATTCCTTGTCGCGGGCCTCACCGGAATCAGTCATGCCAGCGTGGCACTCGATTGGCAGACTAAGAACAGCTACTTTCTCGTCGCACATTTTCACTTTGTTGCCGTAGGCGCGATCGTCTTTGCAGTCATCGGTGGCCTGCAATATTGGTTTCCGAAAATGAGCGGCCGAATGCTTTCAGAGCGACTCGGTAAATGGACCTTCTGGCTCATGGTCATCGGATTCAACATGACATTTGTCATCCAACATTTCCTTGGATTGTTAGGCATGCCGCGCCGTGTCTATACCTATCCCGACCTTCTACACTGGGGTTGGATGAACATGCTCTCGACCAGCGGCGTCTTCTTCATGAGCGCAGCTGCGCTTATTCTGGTTTGGAATTTAGCTACGTCATTTTTTCGAGGCAAAGTCGCGGGCGATAACCCCTGGGACGCATGGACCCTCGAATGGGCGACAACGTCGCCGCCGCCGCATGAAAATTTTGTCGCGCTGCCCCCGATCCGCAGTCGCCGACCATTGTGGGACCTGGCTAATCCTGACCGTCCGGATCCGATCGTAGGAGAGAATAGCGCCGCGGTAACTCTTCCCGATCACAACAAAGTTGGCATCCTAAGCTTCATTCTTTCCGAAGCGGGATTCTTCGCGGCACTTATCCTTGCCTATTTGTATTTCTACGCTCGGCCGCAAGCCGGTCCCGGGCCGAAAGAGCTGGATGTTCCGCGGACGCTTGTTTTCAGCGTTTGTCTTTTCGCGAGCAGCTTCACTTTTTGGCGATCCGAGGTTGCCCTGACAAAACAGCGTCGCGGTTCCATGCTTGGTTGGCTCACGCTGACGATCCTGCTCGGCGGTATCTTCCTTGTCGGTCAGGGAACGGAGTATTGGAAACTGTTTCAGACCGGGGTCGATCTCAGCACCAATCTTTTCTCCACCACGTTTTTCACTCTCACTGGCTTTCATGGCCTGCACGTCCTCCTTGGTTTGATCGCGCTACTGATTTTTCTCTGGGCGGCATGGGAAGGCGATTTCGCTTCTGGCCGCCGCGAGTCAGCCTTTAAGTCAGTCGGTTACTACTGGCACTTTGTCGATGTCGTCTGGGTCTTTGTTCTACTCACCGTTTACATCCTTCCACTTCTTCGATGACTACCTACCAATTCTTCACTACCGCCTGGACGTGGAATTCTATCGTTTTCATTCTTAGCGCGGTCGCATCAGTCGGTTACTTTCTAGCCTTCGGGCAACGAGGCAGGCCGCTCTTTTTCGCCGCGGCGGTCGTTGTGTTTCTTTTTGCCTTCCTCTCACCGTTTAACGCACTGGCGAGCAGTTACCTCTTCAGCGCGCACATGCTCCAGCACATTCTGCTCGTGCTTATTGTTCCCGCACTGTTGGTGCTAAGTCTCCCGCGGTCGTTTTCCCTTCGTCCTCCCCTCACCTTTCTTACCCAGCCGCTCATCGGGTGGATTGCCGGAGTTGGTGCGATGTGGCTGTGGCACGCACCCACACTGTGCAACGCGGCGGCAACCTCGAGGACGGTCTCGGCGATCCAGACCACGTCGCTTCTATTGATGGGAAGCGTGTTCTGGTGGCAGGTCCTCGCGCCTCGCGAGGAGCAACGGCTTTCGCCTCCGGCGGGGATCGTTTACCTCTTTACCGCCTGCACTGCCTGCAGCGTGCTCGGCATCATACTGACCTTTGCGCCGGTTTCGATTTGTCCGGTTTACCAACACCCGGTCGATCGACTGGGTATGCTCAGCACGATTCGCAGCGATTGGGGCCTAACAAGTGACCGGGACCAACAGATCGGCGGACTGCTGATGTGGGTTCCCATGTGTGCGATTTATGTAACCGCAATTCTGGCGCAGCTCGCTCGCTGGCATTCGTGCCCGGCGCCACAAACGGAGAAATCAAATGCCTGACGAACAATTGCCTACTCAACATGCGGACGAAGTGCCGCCCGGCTGGGAGGTCCTACCCGATACGCCACTGCCGCACCCGACCTACTTTCCGGCTGGGCTAGCCATGGGAGTCGCCTTTCTTTTCTGGGGATTGATCACCGCCTGGGTTGTTTTAGCCGTGGGTGTTGTCCTCTTTATCGCAGCGCTTGCCGGTTGGATTACGGAAATTCGCAATGAATATAAGTCCCACTGAATCGTCATCTGCGCCGCTAACTGAAACTCCAGAGGAGATCAGCCGTCGGCGATTTTTTGAAAAACTCTCAATCGCTCTGGTCGGCCTTTGCACCGCGATTGTTGGAGTGCCGTTAGTCGGCTTCATCGTCGCGCCATTTTTTCGAAAGGTGCCCCGGGAATGGGTGACGCTCGGCAAACCGGATGACTTTCAAATCGGCAAGACAGTAGCTGTCACGGTGATAGATCCTTCATCGCTCCCCTGGGCCGGAGTGACGGCAAAGAGTGGCGTCTGGTTAAGACGCGTGGACGCCGACAACTTTATTGCGTTTTCAGCTAACTGCACGCATCTCGGGTGCCCTGTGCGCTGGTTGGAAGGCGCCGACCTTTTCATGTGTCCATGTCACGGTGGTGTCTATTACAGTGACGGCAACGTTGCGGCCGGTCCGCCGCCGAAGCCTCTCTTTCGCTATGATGTGCGGGTCGCAAATGGCGAAGTGCAAATGAAGCAGGCGATCGTTCCGATTTCCACCGCGCTGTGACCAAGCTATTCAAAACAGTGTGGAATTGGCTCGACGATCGGTTGGGCATCAGCGTCCTCCTGTCGCCGATGAAGCATATTGCGCCGCAGGATTCGAAATGGTGGTACGTCTTTGGCAGCGCCACACTCGTAGCGTTCATCGTGCAGGTCGCAAGCGGCGTTGCTCTGGCGTTCTCATACATCTCTTCGTCGTCACAAGCTTACGAGACGCTCTTATTCATAACTAACAACGCGCCGTTTGGCCGCTTCCTCCGTGGACTTCATTACTACGGCGCGTCGGCGATGGTGTTAATGATCGGCGCGCATATGGCGCAGACGTTTTTGTTTGGCGCCTACAAGTTCCCACGCGAAATGACGTGGACCACTGGAATCTGTCTGCTGGGCTTTACCCTCGGGATGGGTTTCACCGGGCAGCTGCTCCGGTGGGATTCAACCGCGGCGTGGTCTGTCGTGGTCGCCGCTGAGCAGGCAGGCCGCATTCCAATTATCGGGGACTGGGTGGCGCGCTTCATTCTTGGCGGTAATACCATCGGCGGTGCGACGCTTAGCCGGTTCTTCGCCATCCATGTTTTCGTTCTGCCTGGAATCATGTTTGGCTTTATCGGGTTACATCTGTGGCTCGTCCTTCGCCACGGGATCTCGGAGCCGCCGGTTGCAGGCAAACCAGTAGACCCGGCAACGTACCGCGCGGAATACGAAGAACTGCTCAAGAAGAGTGGCAAGCCCTTTTGGCCTGACCTGGCATGGCGAGATGTGATTGTCGTCACGGGCCTGATCATTGCGATCGCTGTCGCCGCATTTTTCGTCGGACCTCCGGCGCTGGATAGGCCGCCGGATCCGAGCATACTGGCGGCCGATCCACGACCGGATTGGTATCTTCTTTGGTACTTCGCGCTGCTCGCCCTCATCCCAGCCAGGATCGAAGGCTACGTCATGATCGGATTCCCAATCCTGATCGCGCTACTCCTGCTGTTTGTTCCTATTTGGAATCACAAAGGCGAGCGCGCTGCCTCCCGACGCCCCTGGGCAATTGCGGTTGTGTGTCTCTCGGTGATCATGATTGGTGGGCTTTGGTGGGAAGGACAGCAGTCGCCCTGGTCGCCTAACTTCGAGGCTCAGCCGCTCAGCGACAAAGTAGTAGGAGCTACCAGTGGTCCGATCTTCAAAGGTGGTCAATTGTTTCACGACAAAGGATGCCTGAACTGCCACCTTATTCAGGGTTTCGGGGGCCGGCGCGGACCCGACCTCACCTACATCGCGGACACCCTAACGCGCGATAACATGGTTATCCGCATCGTCAATGGCGGAACCAACATGCCGGCCTTTGGTCCTTCACTCAAGCCGGGCGAGCTCGATGCGCTTGTTGCCTTCTTGGAAACACGCAAACGTGCACTTCGTCCGCAAGATCAGGCGAATAACACCGCTTCATCTTTTACATCCACGCCTAAATGAAAGCGCGCAGAGAACGACGATTCTCTGAGATTTGGACGGTCAAACGCTTGAGAAAGAGATGGGAAAATAAGACGGGACAATGGCGGACACTAATCGTATCTCGATCGACGAAACTGAAGCCCCAAACGCGCGCGTACCCCGCGAGGTGATTGTTGGTACGGCTTCGGTGGTCTGGATGTCGAGCATCGTAGAAAGGCGATCATGACTTTTACCACGCCCAAAAAGGTTCGTGTACCTGATCTTGCACTGATGAAACAGCGAGGTGACCGGATCGTCATGCTGACCGCTTACGATGCCACGATGGCGCGGCTGCTCGATCGCGCCGGGATCGACCTGCTGCTGGTCGGTGATTCCCTCGGAAATGTTATCATGGGATTGGACACAACGATCCCAGTCACTCTGGACATGATGATTCATCACACGCGCGCGGTCGCCCGAGGTGCAAACCGCGCGCTCGTGGTGGCCGATATGCCGTTTCTCACCTATCAGGTTTCGCCCGAGCAGGCCTTGCGCAATGCGGCAAGGTTCTTCCAGGAAGGCGGCGCCGCGGCGGTGAAACTGGAAGGTGGCCGCGCTGTCGCCGATACCGTTCGAAAGCTCACCGCGGCTGGCCTGCCTGTCATGGGTCACCTCGGACTCACTCCTCAACACGTGCATCGCCTTGGCGGAATGCGCCAGCAAGCCCGCAGTGAATCTGCCGCCGAGGAACTGATCCTCGACGCGCTCGCCTTGGAAGATGCGGGAGCATTTGCCATCGTGCTCGAAGCGATTCCCGACACCGTTGCCGAGACCGTAACTTCACAACTGAAGATTCCGACCATCGGCATCGGCGCCGGATCGCACTGCGATGGCCAGGTGCTGGTCAGCTACGACGTTCTCGGACTCTTCGATACTTTCGCGCCGCCCTTCGTCAAACAGTACGCGCAGCTCGGCCAAGTGATCGTGCGTGCTGCGAAGGATTACGCGAACGACGTGCGCGAGGGTCTATTCCCAAAATCAACACCCAAACAAACCAGCGATCTTGCCGGCCGCCGCTTGATCCCCAGCCTGAATGATCGCACGCTTGAAGAGCTGAAGGGCCCACGTGTGCCGGTCAGCTGATGACCCGCGTATGCAAGTCTGTTTGCTAAAATCGAAGATTCACCGCGCCACAATCACAGATGGCAATCTGAAGTACGAAGGCAGCCTGACCATCGCCGCCGACCTGATGGAGAAATGCGGGCTCATACCTTACGAGCGCATCCTGTGCAGCAATATGGCAAACGGAAATCGCTTCGAGACCTACGCCATCCCAGGCGATCCCGGTTCGGGCCAGATCGTCCTCAACGGCGCAGCTGCCTTTCAGGGAAAAAGAGGTGACGTCCTCACCATCATGAGCTTCGCCCACGTCCCCAAACATAAGGTCAAACACTGGAAACCCCGCGTCATCGTTCTCGGCAAGCGCAATCGCATCGTGAAGGAACGCGGAATTTAACCGAAGTGAAACTGTATCAAATGGGCCGCAAAGTGGCCGATTAAGATTACGAGCGTCGTTACGCGGAAAACTTCCCTGTTACAGGGGTTGACGCGCGTGGATATTTTCGGTACGAACAAACCATGGCTCGTTCATCCACCACGTTTCCTGCGAAGTGGAATCACGGCAAGACAACAGTCATTCGAGTTCCAGCGGCGATCGCTGACCATGTGCTTGAGTTCGCGAAGCGGTTAGATGCGTCGGGAAAATACCGCATTCGGGAGGAAGCAAACGCACTTGTACTTGAGTTCACGCCACGAAAGCGCGTCAGTTACTCCTCCGCAGTCCCTGTCAATGTAGCGAGCGTACCGCAGCGTAGTCCATTCCGATATCCTGGTGGCAAGACTTGGCTGGTTCCTTACATTCGTGAATGGCTTCAGAGCAAACCCACACCACCTGCACGTCTTATCGAGCCGTTTGCTGGAGGCGCAATCGTTAGTTTGACCGCCGCATTTGAAAGGCTTGCAAAACACGTAGTCTTTGCGGAGCTAGATGAAAACGTAGCTTCTGTCTGGCGTATTGTGCTAAATGGCCAAGCCGAGTGGCTGGCGAAACAAATTCTGCACTTCGAAATCACACCTGAAAATGTGAGCACCGTTCTGAAAAAGCCAGCTGCCGATCTGCGGGAGAAGTCATTTCAGACAATCCTTCGCAATCGCGTACAGCGCGGCGGGATCATGGCAGCCGGTGCCGGACTCGTGAAGCACGGCGAAAATGGACGCGGGCTGCTTTCGCGCTGGTATCCAGAAACCTTAGCGCGACGCATTCGCGAAATTAATCGGATGAAGGATCGACTTACCTTTGTGGAGGGCGATGGTTTCGAACTTGTTGCTGAGCACGAAAACGACACGGAGGCGGCATTCTATATCGATCCTCCGTACACGCTTGCAGCTCGTCGCCTTTACGCGCGATGGCAGGTCAGTCACACACGACTGTTTGCGGCCATGAAACGTTGCAAAGGCGATTTCTTAATGAGTTACGACAACACAAAGGAGATTGTTGATCTAGCGGATGAGTTCGGCTTCGAGAGCAGAGCCATAGCGATGAAGAACACTCATCACGCGAAGATGACCGAATTGCTAATAGGTCGTGATCTCTCTTGGTTGGCGAAGGTTTAGACGAAACGATGAGTTGGATAGTTTTGCGAAATCTTTGTTTGTAGTTGCGCCTCGAACTTCTCTTTCGGAAGCGGCACACCACCGGTTAACGCTGTGACTGAAGACGTAAGTTTTGAATAAATCACGTCACGCCGGTTGAGTTGCCAGGACGTTCCCACGAGATCGTATCCGACAACAAACCAAGCGATTTCAGCGTTCGAGAGATGACGCTCGCGCTCCAATCCGACGAGCGACGCAAAGAATGCTTCATCGACCACTACCGCCACCTTTTTCCCCCACGTGCGGATTGTCGGCACTTTTGTTTCAAGCTGCGGCAGAAGGCGTTTAGGCCCAGAACTTCGCCAGTCGGGGCGGCGATGAGCTGCTGGAAATGGTAGTTCGTTGTGTTCGTTTACCGCGAGCACGCTGAACTCGCGCGACATTGATTTGCCGGAGAAGTACACTGCTTGAAGTTCGACAGCGCACCAGTCGATTGGCCGATTAGTCGGATGCACCAACACGTTATCAATTCGGCCGATGAAGTCGCCTTCCTCGTCGTCAGCCTCACCGATGGTATCGCGAATTCTATCTAGAAATCCAATTTGCCGAAGGACCAGCGGCTCGCTTGTATTGAGGATGGTTTCGGCGACCCAACGAAACACGATGTCATCTTCCAGAAACCGATTCGGACATGTTGTAACGACCGGCCCGATGCCAATTACGGAACCAGCATTGATCTGTTCATACTTCCGCAGCGAGCAGACACCGCCCTTTTTGTTGCAGATGCGGTTATGCTGAAATGGACAGTTCAATCCCGTTAGTGTCGTCGTTCCAACCTCTAACTTCGCCTGATCGTGCCGCTGTTTGGGCGTCATCAACTCGAAGGGACGGCCATACCATTCGCCAATCGAATAGCGGCTGCGGGTCTTCGGAGTCTTCGCTGGCATCGCCCAAAGAGACGCGAACTGCCCCGGCTGTGTCAACTTGCCCGTTTGGATTTCCGGCGTTTTGGTCAGGACGCGTTAAAGAATCTCAAGTCTTTCTGAAATGTGCGGCCTTCCCGTGGTTGTGGTTATTTATACCCACGGTTACCCTGATTCTGTTTATTAGTTTCCGGCTCGCCTGATATCAACTGAGAATATTTTCTCGGAACCCAAGATCAATCTGACCAGCGATTATTTGGATTCGTCGATTAATGGCAGTTGAACACCTGCCGACTTCGGATCAAACGACCACAGATAAATTCGTCGTGGATAAGCGCCGTGCACTCTCGCGCGATAGCTGCCCGGCATCTCTGTAAAGTAACGAAGGAACCTCGCATGGGGACCATCGGCTGCAGACCGATACGCCTGTTCGGAAAGAAGCAAATAAGAGGTTTCGGGAGGTTCGGTGGGGCGAGTCATCGCCTGATTGTCCCGTCGGCCTTTATCGAGGATCCACCGGTCAGGAAACTTCCCGATCTCCGAAAAGAGCTGCATCGTTCTCGCAGTATATTCAAATGCGCGACCGCCAAGCCTCTTGCTCGATTGGCCATGCGACAAGGCCCCATCCGCGTTGCTATCGCAGCCGATTCGCACCAAAATTGGCGAAAATCCGTTGATTACTGCTCGCGCTACCGCTATTGCAGTCTCGAAATCATAGCAAACGGCGGCGTTCTCGTCCGTTGTCGCCTCAGGGTCAAAATGAAGTAACCGGCGGTGAAAAGAATTGTGAATGCTCTGATTAACAGCTTCGATGCGCCGCGTGAGCTTATCTCGATCTTCGCCGCTGGTAGATCCACGAATATCCCAAAGCAGAATATAAAGACCGGGCCGCAGAGGTATCATTGCCTCGTCTGTGAAATCCGGATATAGAGCCAAAACGCATTCAGCAGCGTCGGCAATAACACAAGCTGGTTTGCGCATTGCAGCTATCGCTTCGTTCAGATTCTTGGCACTGGAAACGGCGTCGAGGGCATCGCGCGCTTCTTTGAAATTATCTTTGATATGAGGTTTGAGATCATCGATGGCGACTTGCAACTCAGTGACGGAAGTCTTCGTCGGTATGGAGCGCTCGTCCTTTATGCCAGCAAACTCTGAGAGAATATTTCGTAACAGCGACGTTAGGCGGTTTAGAACCTGAAGCGTCGGCAGTAGCGTATCGTTTACAACATTGCTCGGCTGACTATCTCTCTCACTCAGCGTCTCATATTTCGGCCTAACGATATTTCGCCATGTTGTTGAAATTTCATCGTAGCTTTCGCGCGGCCAAATAGTATCGGCGCGTTCGACAAAGCCAGGAATGGATTTTCGCAGCCGATGCTTAACACGCGCTTGGGCGACCCAGTTTGCGAGCTGAGAAAGCGTCCGGCCGGCATGATCCTTAGTTTTTGAGTCCGCTTTCGTTGCCAGGTCGTCGAGCGCATGGAGCGCCGCTTCAATTCCCCAGACTTCGTGATGAAGCCAGCCCATAATTTCGGCTTCAAGAGCTTTCCTGTATGCCCAAGGTGATTCGACCGTTGTTATTGCCGTTAGAAAGTCTACGCCCAACCCTGCGGCGTCGTTTGCAGCACGAGTCCACCGAGCTAGTGCTGCGAGTCGGTGGCGCGCTTCGTTAGAAAGCGGATTCTCATCGTCTCTGAAATACCGCTGTGCACGTGGATCTAATGAGTAGAATGGCTCACCATCACGTTCGACCCTCTGTAGAATTCGCCGTCGTATCGCAAAATCCATCAACCACTCGCTGCGCGCGCCGGCGATAACTGCGGGCCGCGCTCCGTATAAATGAAAATCTCGGCGGATGTCTCGTGCAGTTGCGAGACTTGAGGTGCGAAATAGACCTTCGAACTCGCACACGAGAACTAAGAACTTCTCGGTTAGTACCTCACGTAGATCAGTGTTGCCATACACCCCGCTCAGCGCTTTGAAACATTGCTTAGTTACGTGCCCACGGACAGTCGGCAGAGCCTCGCCGACACGGAACGTACGGCACCAAACCTCGACACCATTCACATCCTGCGGAAGAAACCGCGGTACGATAACCCCGCTGTCGATTAGGGTATCCAGCGCTTTATGAAAGCTGGTAAGATCGACATTGACTAACGCTTTCTTAACCGTCGCGAGAAGGTAAGAAAACGGCACACCGAATTCTAAGCGTTGAGGATTGCCAGGTTCATCCATTCGACTTTGCAACTCAACTGCGACATGTTGCGCCTTGAATACAGCTTCGAGGGCTTCGGTAATATCGACGACTCCATGAAGAAGTTCAGCTAACGTCGTCTCATAATCGTCGCGATATTTATCAGGAATTACCGGCGCGAGCTTCCAGCTTTCACTGGCAGGAATAGTTGGGCGCGAAGCGAACTTTATTGAGTTCACGAACGCCTCAAGTCTTGCCTTGATGGTATCACCGACTCCAACGCCAGTCAGCAACTGAATATCAAACAAATCGAAGTAAAAGGAGTTTGCATTGGGGACGATGTGATCTTCGACAAGATGAAGGCGAAGTCGGGACAAGACCGCGCCTAGCGCATCGAGGTCCAGCAGATAACTCGCCCATGCCACTTCCGACCGGCTTCGATTCGTGTGTGCTAAAGGCGATTCCGTGTCTCCAATCCCAAACTCAATCGCGTTCCAACATTCCACAAGCGCCTTCGGCGAGCGCTCGACTGCAGCCTCGAAATCTTGGACGGTCCCAACGCGCGTCTGAATTGGCACAAGCGCTAATCGCCACCGTCCAACGTCGAGGTAACATCTCAGTTTACGTATGTGGCCGGGCGATTGGGGATCGGCTTCCAAAATCGTCCAGGCAAGGTGCGTGATCAGTTCTCCATTTGCATCAGTCAGTTGTCGAGGCGTTGCATACATCTGACACGCATTCTTGCTCGTCCAGCTTTGGAGAGACCTTTCAATTTTGTCGGGTGAGGCAAGATGATCCAGGTCGACATAAAGAATTGGGTGCTCAACGTCGTACGGCTTATCTAAGAAGCCAAAAGCAGCGATTTCCGATAGGACAAAGGAGGAGCAAACGTCATTGCTTAACGTTATCGGTGCAGCATCGCCAACAATTTGGAGGTTGTTTGCATCTGCGGAGGTGCTTCGAGCGAACGGTAAGCCTACTACGTGTTCATCCCCACAGAGTTCACCTGCAATCTTACCGATCCGCTTAAAAGTTGAACCGACGATTACGATGTCATCATAAACTTTCAGCGGCTCACCGACGGGGTTGCCGAGCATTGCTCGGAGTCCGCGCTCGCTGGTTACCCGATCGAGTACCGAGTCAGGAATCAATCCCTCGCGAACACCAAGCTCCAAAATGCGTGGCGCTTTTCGGGAAATGGCGACGATCAGCCCGTCACCACTTGCCAGGCGCTTACCCCAAACATGCAACGCATCGGCGTAATCGCTGGCAAAGGCAGTTTTGAATTTCGCTGGATCTTTCACGGTCCAATTACAATGGGATGTCATCAGGGGAACACCTCTCCCAAGCGCTCAGCGCGGTAACTTCTAATACTGCGAAGATTACCTCGATCATCAAGCCGTCTTTTTGATGCCCTTGGCTGCATTGGACAGCCGTTTGGCCGTTTCGCCTACGATGGCTTCCTCCTCAGTTGAAGCTTCCTCTTACGCGCAAGGCTTTGGCGTGACGAGACGGCGCGACTGGCAGGACGGCGCGACAAGCTGGGGACGAATCAGACGTCAGAACGTAAAAGGCTTCGCCCACGTTCCAGGGAGGACAGAGATCGGAGAAGCGCTGCCAACCTTGGTCACGTGGTGGAGATTCTTATTCGGTATGCTGCCGGGCATAGGCGAGGACGAGGTTACGAATCATTCGCTGGTAACTCGTGTGTCTTTTACTCGCTTCGCGCTTGAAAAACGAGATGGCTTCGCCGTCGAGAGCCAACGTTACCTTCTGTTTTTGGTGCAGTTTGCCCACGAGCTGATCGAGCGAAGGAAGCTCGCCTTTTGCGATAGCGCGCAATTCCCCAATGATCTCACCTTTGTCATCTGTATATCTAACCGTTTTTTTCTTCATAGATTTTTTTGCCTTTTCGCCAATAGCCTGCGCCGATAATGCGAATGGTCTCGCCCCGATAGGTGAAGCGGACAGTGAGAATGCCGCCGCGCCCGCCCCGGCCAATGCAGAAAAGGCGCGGCTCCTTTTGGCTGTGGCCCTTATCCGCCGCCAGCACGAGGAGCGGATCGGCAAATGCGCTCTGCGCTTCGCTGAAATCAACGCCGTGCTTGGCAACATTGACCGCTTCTTTGTCCCTGTCCCAGTCAAATCTCACCCGGGATAGGGTCGTAAAGTATGGCTAAATTGTCAATATCTATATCCAGACGAACACATGCTTGTTTGGATGTCCGGTATTCTGGACAGGGCGCATTAAAAAAAATCTCAAGTTTTTCTGAAATGTGCGGCCTTGAAAGCTTGAGGAAGAAGTAGAACAACCAATGAGCGTCGCGACTATAACTGAGCCTTTGATTGAGACGAACACAGCAACCGATCGATTGACTGAAGCGCTGGAAGAGAAGCTGAGTCATCCGGCGACGTCGCCGGAGTTCGATCTGCACCAAGGTGTCAATGACGTCCTCGCGGATATCGATATGACGGCAGCTGATTCCGGCGGAAAGCTTAGCTTCTACGGACAAGATCCGATTCTTCCAAGCCCGATCCGGTTCGGGACGATGGCCGCAGTCGGTCTGGCCGCACGGAGCGTCGCGGTAGCGGCACTTTGGAAACAAGCTACCGGCCAAGGTCAGGATATCTCGGTGGATGTGCGCAAGGCATTGCGGCGTTTCTGTGGATTCTTTGAAGGAAAATGGGAAACCATTAACGGCCGGCCGCCCTCCCCAGGTGGCTATGCGGTTAGCCCATTCCTAAAGATGGGGGATGCGTTTTTTCGCGAGACACGCGATGGGCGGTACGTGCTGGCGCTGGACATTTATCCTCAACTCCTCGTGCGCACCCTCGATTTTCTCGGCTGCAGCCCGAGTACCAAATCCATTAACGACGCCATACGCAAATGGAACGCTGTGGAACTAGAAGAGGCTGCGGCTGCCGAGGGACTGGTTCTGGCAATGGTGCGGACGAATGAGGAATTTCGTCGGGAACCCCAGTACACCGATGTCCTCTCAAAAATGCCGCTGATCACAGTGGAGAAGATTGGCGAGAGCGACCCCGTTCCGCTCATGGCGAGCGATAATCTTCCCCTCGCTGGTGTCCGCGCATTGGGAATGGGTCATGTGATCGCGGGAGCCGGGATGGGGAGAGACATGGCCCTATACGGCGCGGACGTACTCAACATCTGGAGACCGCGCGACTCCGAGATCGAAGCTTTCTTCTGGGATGTCCAGGTGGGCATGCGTTCAACGATACTCGATGATGCGAAGGAAGATCGCGCTCAGTTCAATCGGTTACTCCAGGATGCTGACGTGTTCTTTGCCAATAAACGCCCTGGATTTCTGAAGAAGCACGGCCTCGATGCCGAATCGCTTTGCGCGCAGAAGCCGGGATTGATTCATGCAATCGTCGCCATGCACGGTGAGGAAGGACCGTGGTCGAATCGACCCGGTTTCGATGAGATAGGCGCAGCAGTGTCTGGCCTCTTTACGATCGAAGGTTCTCCGACTCGACCGAAGCAGCCGCCAATTGTGCCCATTGCCGACAATGTCGTTGGCTGGTTAGGCACAACTGGAATTCTTGCTGCGTTACGGCGGCGGCAATCGAAGGCGGCAGCTATCGGGTCGTCGTTTCGCTGACGCGGACCGTGTTGTGGTTGCTCTCGTTAGGTATTTTCGACAAGGCCTACGCGAAGGCGACCGCGGGTTCTACCGACGAGCATACCTACATCGCTCCAGATCTTTTCACCGAGGAAACACCGCTTGGCACTTATCAGGGAATGACCGACCAAATCGTTATGTCCCGCACACCGGGAGCCTACCGAACCGTGCTAGTTCCGCGTGGATCAAGCAAACCCGAATGGCTGGGAAAATGATCGCCTCCATTTATTACATGCTTGCAGGAATCAATCCGGCAGCTCTTCCTGCTCTTCGAATTGCCGCGACATTTTTCTTCGTCATCTATTTGCTATTCGGCGCTTATATCTTTCGCAATCGTCACCGATTCTTTGACCGCGATCCGAATGTAGACAATGACATTCCTGCCGTTCGCAAAATGAGGATCGAAGTCGTCGCGATCCCGTGGCTCGTTTTGACCACGCTTATCCTGGTTCTGCTGATCAGTCTCTGGCTCGCTTGATAAGGCCCGAGCGCAACGCCATGCACCTCGCTGAAGCGACGTATGTGTCTAGCGCCAACGGCGCATCCTCATTGAAAGCCTGGGGCATCGCCCCAGGACTTGGAACCGAATTCTTCAAAAAGCGCTGAAGGCGCGCCTCAGGTCCCCGCGATGAAACGCGCTTTCAGCGCTGAGGGTTGGATATCACACGAGTCCCTCGGGCGTTGCCCCCGGGCTAAAATGAATACCGCGCCTTTGGCGCTAAACAGATACGAAGCGAGGTGTCAATGAAATGGGATATAGCGCGGCAACGCTAAAACGTACGTCGTTCCCCGCGCAGGAGGACACGACAAGAATCTTGCGGATTCTCTGAAATTTCCTGGCTCGAAAGCTTGAGAAAAGAGTGAATGAACAATTCTAATCTCAATTCTATCAATGGTGCGGATGGTCAGGAGGCGAAAAGGCCGCGCGTAGTGATCGTTGGCGGCGGTTTTGGTGGTCTGGCTGCGGCCAAAGCCCTTGGGAAAGCACCGGTCGAAGTCGTTCTCATCGATCGAACGAACCATTCTGTTTTTGCGCCGCTTCTTTATCAGGTAGCGACCTCAGTCCTCGCGCCGTCGCAGATGAGTTCGCCACTCCGCGAGGTATTGCGAAGACACAAGAATACGAGGGTGATTATGGGCGAGGTCACCGGCGTGGATAAGGCGCAGCGCTGCGTTTTTGTAAATGACGCAGATCGCGAGCATGTTCCGGTGCCGTACGATTACCTTATTCTCGCGACAGGTGTTCGTCCCAGTTATTTCGGACACAACGAATTTGAAAAGTTTGCGCCGAGCTTGAAGACCCTGGCCGATGCCGTCGGTATTCGAAACAAAATCCTCAGCGCCTTCGAGCAGGCCGAGGCGGAAGAAAATGTCGATCTTCACCGCGATTTGTTGACCTTCGTTTTGGTCGGCGCGGGACCCACCGGCGTCGAGCTGGCGGCGGCGCTCGCTATTTTCGTTCGGTCGTCATTACGTTCCGAATTTCGCCGGATCGATCCGACTTCAGCACGAATTGTTTTGATCGATGGAGCTCAAAAGGTTCTTGGCACTTTTGCCCCGAGTCTGTCTGGAGCAGCGGAGTCCCATCTGCAAAAGCTCGGAGTCGAAATCCATCTGGGCCACAACGTCGAGAAGGTCGACAGCGAAGGAGTCATTGTCGCTGGGGAGCGAATTGCGAGCAAAACAGTGATCTGGACGGCCGGTGTTACCTCTTCTCCAGCTGGAAAATGGTTAGGCGCAGAAACCGATCGCGCCGGTCGCGTGCGCATCAAAAGTGATTTGAGCGTTCCCGGTAATCCGGAAATTTTCGTGGTCGGCGATACCGCGTCGCTCGATCAGGATGGAAAACCTTTAGGTGGGGTCGCCCAGGTCGCGATGCAACAGGGACACTATGCAGGGAAATTAATTCGTCGCCGCGCCGCCGGAAAGAAAAGTCCGAAACCGTTTCGCTATTTCGACAAAGGCAACATGGCTGTGGTCGGCAAAGGGTGGGCCGTCCTGGAAAGCGGCAAAGTGCACATCCATGGCCTTTTCGCGTGGCTGGCGTGGGCTTTCATTCACACCGCTTATCTGGCTCAGCTCAGTCTTCGGATCAGCGTCTTCCTGCAATGGGCCTGGCTGTTCCTAACCGGACAACGCGGTTCGCGTCTCATCGTGAATTATCAGCAATCTGAACCGGCACAAATTACGCCACTCCCTTCGGCCACGCCAAATCTGGGAGCTCAGCCCGCGCGTCTCGAAACCACTTTGACTAAGTGATGAAACTGTTCGCGGCCGGAATAAGTCATAAGACCGCGCCGGTCGAACTCCGCGAGCGGCTTGCGGTAAAACAATCCGAGATTGCCGATCTTGCGTTTGTGCTGAAGTGCTTCGGCCATCTCGACGAAATCGTTCTGCTTTCAACATGCAATCGTGTTGAAATCTACGGAACAACCCGACACGCAACGGGTCACATTAAATCGCTGTTGCAATTGCTTTGCCCCGAGCCGGGCGCTTTGGATCCGCACATTTATGTGTACGAGGACGCCGCTGCGGTGCGTCACCTGCTCCGCGTTACCGCCGGTTTGGACTCGATGGTGCTCGGTGAAACTGAAATCACCGGGCAAATCAAAAGCGCCTATGAGATCGCTCGCAGCGCCGGACTGACCGGCCGCGTTTTGAATCGGCTGTTTCAAAGAGCGTTTCAGGCGACGAAAGAAATTCGGACGCGCACCGGGATCGGGCGCGGCACCGTTTCAATCAAGAGCACAGCAGTGGAATTGATTGGAAAGACCGACCTGTCGCAGCAATCGATCATGGTACTCGGCGCCGGCGAGATGGCGGAGAACTGTGTTCGACTTCTGGTAAAAAAAGGGGCGGGCTCGATTCTAGTTTCCAATCGTTCGTACGATCGCGCAGTGGACCTCGCCATGCGCTGCGGCGCAGAACCGATCTGCTTTGGCGACTGCCTGTTGTTCGGTATGCGCGATGTCGATGTTGTCATCGCGGCGACCAGCAGCGCAGAGACTCTGCTAGGTCGCGACGATGTAGAAAATTTGATGAAGGCACGGCGCAATCGCCCGCTGCTTCTCATCGATCTGTCCGTGCCGCGTAACATCGATCCTGCTGTGACCGGACTCGATCACGTTTCTCTTTTTAATATAGATGATCTGGAAGCACGGGCTCGCCGGGGCGTTCAGGCTCGCGAGCAAGAGTTGACCGCGTGCCATCAAATTATCGAGGGGCACGTCGCGGCGCTGACTGAGAAGCTTCACACCGAAGAAGCGCAAAGCCGCTGGAGATCGGAGCCACCACAGCTTTCACCAACCATTCTTATTCCACAACCAACGTAGCGTACTTTTTCGACAGCAGATCTTTGCCACCAGTCACATAAGGAGCCCGGATGAAAACATCCTTTTTTTACTAATGTCTGACCTTTATCTCGTTTCGCGAAAAACCGCGCTAGTCGCTATCGATCTGCAAAACGCAATTATGGGAATCAGTGCAGCCCCGTATCCGGCGACGCAAGTCGTGCAAAGAAACCGGAAGATTGCCGACGAGTTACGAGCTCGGGGCGGGTTGGTGGTGTGGGTGCGCGTTAACCTCAAGCAGTTCATCCAACTGCCCGTCGATGAGCCCTCGCCTTTAGCGGGCAAACCGCTGCCAGATGAGCTCTCGGAAATTGTGCCATCAGCCGGATTCCAAGACGGGGACCTTTTGGTTACCAAGCGCCACTGGGGTGCGTTCGCAGGCACGTCACTCGAGCCAGAACTCAGTAGCCGTGGCATCGATACGGTCGTGCTGACCGGAATCTCGACGAACGGGGGAGTCGAATCAACGCTGCGTCAAGGGACGGGCCTGGGCTTCGCGTTCGTCGTAGTTGAAGACGCCTGCTCCGGCCAAGATGCCGAAGAGCATCGCTTTGCCTTTGAGAGAATCTTCCCGCGCCTCGCGCGGGTCCGCACTGTAGAGGAGGTCTTAAAGGCGCTTGCTTGAGCAGACTCTGGAGAATGATCGGCTTGATCCGTCACCGTTCGTGCGACGTCGACATTCTTCACGTCAAAATTGTGTGAAATTGCGACGCTCAAAAGCTGAGAAAAAGATGGGAAAAAGACTGAATGATGGAGACCATCAGTAGTATGTTGATCACACGGGTCGCGTTACGATTCGCGGTAACGGCATGAAGACAACTAGAATAGTCATTGCCGGGGGCGGATTCGCCGGGCTTTACGCGGCAATGCACTTCGACAAACGGCTCGCGCGTCGAGCGGACGTAGAGGTGACGCTGATCAGTCGCGAGAATTTCATTCTCTTTACGCCGCTGCTGCACGAGGTCGCAGCCGGAGATCTTTATCCGGGTGACATCGTGAATCCGCTCCGTCGTATTCTTCGCCACGTGAAGTTTGTTGATGCCGATGTTCAGGCGATTGATCTAAACGCGCGATGCATCCGTTGCATAGCTAGCGTCGCGGACCGCGAACTCGAATTCGAGTTTGACCATGTGCTTCTGACGCTCGGCTCGGAAACAAACTTCTTCAATATGGACGGCGTCCGCGACTGGTCTGTAACCATGAAAAGCTTGAGTGATGCGGCGCTGCTACGCAATCGCATGGTGGCGCTTTTAGAACAAGCCTCTCTACAGAGCGATGAGGCAGCACGCCGGCAGTTACTCACGTTCGTCACTGCGGGCGGTGGTTTCTCGGGCACCGAAACAACCGGCGCCGTTAACGACTTCGTGCGGGAAACCGTGCGCTATTATCCGCAGTTGCGCGAAGAATTGATTCGAGTTGTGGTGGTTCATCCGGGGAATTTCATTCTGCCCGAATTAGGTGAAGAACTGGGGCGCTACGCCGAACGGAAATTGCGCGAACGCAAAGTGGAAGTGATCAAAGGCGCGCGTGTGGCGAACTACGATGGCGCGGTGGTCACGTTAAGCGATGGCACATTGATTCCTGCCGCGACGCTGATCTGGACGGCAGGTGTAAAACCGAGCCGTGTCATTGCACAATTACCCTGTGAGAAGGAACGTGGTCGACTCCTGGTTAGTGAGTACTTGGCGGTGACGGGTGTTCCTGGCCTATGGGCGGCAGGCGATTGCGCAGCCGTGCCGGTCTTAGACACCGAAAACTTTCATCCACCAACGGCGCAGCACGGCTTACGGGAAGGAGTGACGGTGGCGAAGAATATCGAAGCTACGATTCTCGATCGGTCGCTCAAGCCGTTCCGTTATAAAATGATGGGACAATTGGCGAGCATTGGTCGTCATACCGGTGTAGCGATGGTGTTTGGGATCAAGTTTTCCGGTTTTATCGCCTGGTGGTTCTGGCGATCAGTATATCTAATGAAGCTTCCACACCTGGCTAAGAAGTTGCGAGTCATGGTGAGTTGGACACTTGATCTTTTCTTCGGCCAGGAAATCGAGCAGATGATCACCCTCCGTGATATCGACACGCTCAGCGGTCAACTGGCGCGAATCCGCGCGCGAACGAAGCAAGCAGGGTCGACGAGCGCTGTGCCCGCCTCTCCCATCACAGGGGAGAAGATGGAGGTGAGGGATCATACAGAATGAATGTGCGTTCGACCAAACCCTCACCCTCCCCCTCTCTCTTGGTAAGGGCGAGGCGACCGATGCGCGTCCGGAAACGCTCCCAACTGGTAACGAGCAGGGCTTCTGTGCTCGCTAATTCAGGTCGCGATAAGCCAGAATGAGTCTTCATGAAACGCCGCTACGAGATTCGAGAGGTTCTCGTGAAGATTTGTGTCGTCGGAGCGACACAATTGTTCGCAACGATCGGGATCGCACTTGCCCGCGATGATCCGCCTCCGTCGTCTGTAAGGCCGTGGGCGCCACCGACGCTTCCGAGATATGAAGGAGAACTTCGCCAATACCAACCGACTGAAGCTGAACGGCGCTATTTGCCGGCCATCGACCCGCGGAAGACCTACAACCTTGCCGAACTGATTGACATCGCGCAGCGCAGTAATCCGGAAACACGCGTTGCCTGGGAGCGCGCCCGGATGGCAGCGGCTGCCGTCGGTCTCACAGAGAGCGCGTATTACCCGTACATCGTTGGGGCCGCAGCTGGAGGATACGACCGCGCCTTTATTCCGTTTCCGACGTTGCGGACGACGCAAAGGCCGCCCTCCAACGGCAACCTCCCTAACGTGGAGATCGTCGGCGGAGGTACGTTAATCACCCAGTCGTTGTTGGCGCGGGCCGAACTGAACGCAAAGTGGTTATTGATCGACTTCGGTGAACGCGGCGCGATCAGGGCGGCAGCGCGGGAGAAATTGATGATGGCGAATGTCGGCTTCAACGGAACGCACCAAAAAATCGTGTTTGATGTGACCGACCATTTCTACCAACTCGGCACAGCCCGGCAAAAAGTGATGGTAACTCAGAGCGCGCTGGGCGCGTCAAAAACGGTGGAGCAGGCCGCGCAGGCGCGCTTCGATACGGGACTTGCCACGAAACCCGAACTGCTCCAGGCGCAACAGCAGAGCGCGCAATCGAATTTCGATCTTCAAGCGAGCCTCGGTGCGGAGAGCGATGCCAGAGTGGCTCTCATCGAGAGCATCGGCCTTATGCCAACGGTCCAACTCAAGGTGGCGGACCTCCCAGAGAAGAGCGGCTTGGATGCTGGGACGCAAGATTCCGTGGGCGAATCGATCACGAAAGCTTTGGCGCAAAGGCCGGACCTCGTTGCAAAGTTAGCCAACGTTCGTTCAAAGGAATATGAGATCCGCCAGATCCGCGCCGAGTATTACCCGAAGGTCACGCTCGACACGCACTTTACCGAAACGGACCTGCAGGTCAGCGTCGCTAAATCGGATTACTTCGGCGGCACCCGGCCGACCTTTGGCGCCTTTCTAACGATGAACGTGCCGATCTTCGACGGGTTCGCGCGCCGACACAAACTCGACATGGCAGAGGCCGACTTGCATCAAGCGGAGAACGAACTTGCTGGGGCGCGCGACTCGGCTGCGCGAGATGTGTGGAAAGCATACACCGGTTACAGGACTGCACTCAAAAAGCAGGACGCGGCCGAAAAGTTACTGACGGCGTCCAAGAGTGCATTTGACGCAGTGCTCGAATCGTACAAGCAAGGGCTGAGCACATATACGGAGGTCGTTACTGCGGAGCGAAATCTCAGCGCCGCGCTAGCAACCAATCACGACACGCAGGCGTCAATTTACACCAGTCAGGCGGCGCTCGCGTTGAGCGTAGGTGATCTTGCCCGCCCTGCCCCGCCACTCGTTAGGCAACCGCGAAGATGAAAACAAAATTTGCGCAAGTTGCTCCGAACAGTGGCAACAATCCTGGACCCATTCGGCGGCCTCGTTCCCGACATGTCGCACTTGCAGCATTCGTCCTGCTGATCTGGGTATTGATCTTTGTGGTTCGACCGGTGAGTCACCGGTCGCCCACAATCGATATTCTCGGTTCGTATTTTCCGGCATGGATGATCTGCATTGTCAGCGGGCTGACTCTGACGTTGATCACCCGATGGATTATTCGAGCTTATCACCTCGAAGCGTACGCATCTCCGGCACCACTTATCTACACGTGCCTGACGATCATCTACACCTTTCTGACGTGGATCATTTTTTACCAGAACTAGGTGGATCATGAGCGAGCCAACTACCACGTTGAATCAGGAGAGTCGTACCGCTTCCGGTCCCGCTACACAGGCCGCTGCTCCGGGAAAACCAGCTGTGACTTCGACGGCAAAAGATAGCGCCGAGGGCCGGAAGCTTATTCGCAACCTCGTCGCGCTTCTCATTGTTTTCGGTGCAGTTTTTCTAACGCTTTACGTCTGGAGCGTGCTGGAGCGACATCCACGAACCGACGACGCCGCTGCGCGCGCCAATGTGGTGGGCATTGCGCCGCGTGTGAGTGGTCAAACCATCAAGCTGAATGTGCAGGACAACCAACCGGTAAAGAAAGGCGACGTGCTTTTCGAAATCGACCCGGAAGATTACAAACTCGTTCTGGAAAAGGCGAAAGCTGAGTCAGCCACTGTGGATCGACAGCTCGCACAAGCCCAGGACACGTTGCACCGCATGGAACCACTCCTGCCCCGTGGCTTTGAGACCGCCGAGAACGTCGATAAAGCCCGAACCGCAGTGACAACGTTACAAGCTCAGCGCGAAGGGGCGATCGCGACCATCAATCTGGAAGAACTCCATCTCTCCTACTGCAAGGTCATCGCACCTTTCGACGGACGTGTCCTCAATCTCAACATTTCGGCCGGCGCCCACGTCACCGCCGGGGTTCCCGTTTTCTCGTTACTGGACATGACCAAATGGTATGTCATCGCAAATTTTCGCGAAGCTGAGATTCGACACATGGCTCCTGGCAACGAAGCGATTGTTTACCTCTCGTCCGCGCCTAACCAGCGCTTCCATGGAAGAGTCCAGGGCATCGGATGGGCAGTTAAGCCCGAGGGCGAGCTCGATCTACCACCTTCCGGTGTGCCTTACATAAAACGCGAACTGAACTGGGTGCGGGTGGCACAGCGCTTCCCCGTAAGGATCGAAGTAGAGAATCCGGACCAGGAGCTATTCCGCATGGGCGCGTCCGCCGTCGCGATTATCGAGGGACCAACTAAATGAGCTCGCAGGTGCTTTGTGTCACCAGTGTGCTTTCCGCGTCTCCCCTTGCGCAAGGGGAGAGGATTGAGGTGAGGGGTTCTTTTTCGCCCACCCACAAAGCCACCAAACCCTCACCCTACCCTCTCCGTTCGGAAGGGAGAGGCAAATCTTTCTCGCTAACCACATGAGCACGATCAGCGCAAGCGCGGTGGAACCGCCGATACTCCCGTTTGGTTCTATTGTATGGTTCAAACGCGAACTGGCACCGACACGCCTTCGCGAAGTCCGGACAGCCATCATTGTTGGTGGTACAGTTTTATGCGTGGTCATTTCCATGGCGCTGCAAGTGCCGTCGCTGGATCTCAGCGCTTATATGGTTTTCTTCCTCTCGAAGGAGACCAAGCGTCTTACAATACTTACTAGCCTGCTCGGGTTGATCGGCGCGACCATAGGCATTGGCGAAGCTATTCTGCTGTACAAGTTCACCTACGGCCATCCCGAACTTCGCATCCCGGGAATGGCAATCACGTTTTTCCTTGGGATGTACCTCTCCCGCGTTTTTGTGCTCGGGCCACTCGGATTCCTCATTGGCTTCGTCTCGTCGTACGGGCTATCAGTCGTCGAACAGGCTCCTTCACCTGAATTGCTGGTCCGACAGGTTCTTTGGATCTGGGTCGCCATCGCCTACGGCGCCGCGGTAACTGTCGTAATCAACTGCCTGTTCCTACCGGATCCTGCGAGCGAGGGCACAGAACCGCCGAAACCAAAAAAGTCCGAGCCAGAGGGGCGTCATTTATTTGTGTCGGATATGTTTACCAATCCCGCGCACGTGCACTTCGCGCTCAAGACCACCTTCGCGGCAATGTCTTGTTACATAGTTTATTCGGCGATTGATTGGACCGGAATTCACACCGCGTTCATTACCTGCACGTTCATTGCACTGGAAAGCACCGGTGCAACGCTGCACAAGGGTGTGCTCAGGATCGGCGGCTGCGTGATCGGCGGAGCGCTCGCGCTCTTCACCATCGTTTTTCTAATGCCGCACATGGTAACGATCGCATCACTCGTTGTGGTCGTTGCCTGTGCCTCAGCCATCGCTGGCTGGGTCGCCACCGGGAGCGAAATGATTTCGTATGCGGGCCTGCAGATCGCATTCGCTTTCTTCTACAGTGTCTTCCAGGGTTATGCGCCCGACACAGATCTCGATAACGTCCGCGATCGCGTCGTTGGAATTCTTTTCGGTCTCATCGTCACCGGAGTCGTATTCGCTTACATCTGGCCCGAGCATACGATCGATCGATTGCGGGACGCGCTGCGAGCGGCGCTTCGACAATTGGCGCAGCTGCTCGAAATTCCTCGCCCCGAAACTTCGATTGAAACCGGAAAAGCGGAGGCTCACTCTCTCATAGCGGGAACTTCGACGAGTTTCGACCAGGCGAAGCGCTATGTTGAGCTAACGCAGTTCGAGTTCGAAGAGTCACCAAGTAGTGAACGAACCTCATTAGAGAATTTGGAGGAAGCCCTTTCACGCGCTGAGGAGATCTTTGCTTCGGCGAAATCGCTTGTGCAGGGCGACGCAAAGCAAAATCAGAGTCGCACCGCTCTGCAATCCGAAATTGCGGTTGAACTTCACAGATTGAGTGCCTAACGACTGTGGGATGACACTGACGATGACACTCGCGCGGCGCGCTGCCTTACTACTCATTGGTCTGCTGTTACTGTGCTTTGCGTTTGGCGCACAAGCGCAGCACGCATCCCCTTCGCCAACGGCGCCTCCTTCTCCCACGCCGACACCGGCGCCGACTGCAGTGCCCCTGCCTGATATCGTCTCAACTTCCGATTCTGTTTCGGAGGGACTCAGTGATATTCAATCGGAGCTTTCTTCGAATAAGACAGTCGACAACATCACGGGCGAACTTGCAGCTACGACAAGGGAAATCGACGCGCGCGAACTCGAAACACGCCGCATTCTCCGGCCAGGCGTGCCGCTGGAAACGTTGGGTGATTTCGCGGCGCGCTGGCAAAAATTAGCCGATCAACTCACTGCGTGGAGTCGGCAGCTAACGGATCGCGCGACCGCGCACGACAGCGAGCTCACCCAAATGTCCGCGACGCGCACGACGTGGAAGGCGACGCTCGAACTCGCGGGCAAATCCAACGCGCCACCAGAAGTGATGCAACGCATCAATCAGGTGTTGCAAGGCATCGACACGACCGAAGAGATGCTACAGAACCGCCGCGCCGCCGTGCTGAGTTTGCAGGCGCGTGTAGCCGAGCAAACGCAACGCGTTAATAGTGGCTTGCGCTCCATCAGATCGGCACAAAGCGCGGCAGTTAATCGGCTCTGGGTGCAGGATAGCCCGCCGATCTGGAGCCCCGAGGTGCGCACGGCCGCGGCGCAATCACTCGGACATGACAGCCAGGTCTCGTTAGGCGCGCAGGCCGCGCTAGTACGCAGCTACCTCGAACGCGAGTGGACAAAGCTGATCTACGTCGCGCTGCTCTTTATCGCGTTTGTCTTCATAATGCTGCGAGTCAAACGCCATGTCGCACGATGGACCGATAAAGATCGGGCACTCGACCGCGCCAATCGTGTCTTGCAATTGCCGTTCTCGACGGCATCTCTGCTCACGTTAATTTCTGCGCGCCTAGTCCTCCACGACGCACCGCGCGCCGTCTGGCTCATTCTCGCCACGGTTGCCTTGATTCCTATCGTGGTGCTGCTGCGGCGTCTGATCGATCGGCATCTCTTCCCGATTGTCAATGCACTGGTCGTTTTCTATTTCGTCGCGCAACTGCGCGCACTCGCAGCCTCCATCCCTGTGCTCTCGCGCATCATCCTTCTGCTAGAAACGGTGGGCGGTCTTATCTTTCTCTTGTGGTTCATCCGAGCGCGACGGCGTTTCGGACCACGCACGACGTCGAACAAAACGGCCCATGTTGCGGGCTCCATCGCGCTGGCTGGCTTCGGTACGATCATTGTCGCGGACTTGTTAGGCTACGTGGCACTGGCGAATTATCTTAGCGTTTCGATCCTGACCGCGGCTTACTTCGCGGTCGCTCTTTATGCTGCGGCCCGAATTCTCGAAGGGCTCGTTTTCTTTGGTCTGCAAATTCGGCCGCTCGCCTCGCTTGCGGTCGTGCAACACCAACGGCCATTGCTGCGCCGGAGTATCGCGCGCCTGATCGAGGTGGCTGCGATCGTCGCCTGGGTTCTGCTAGCTCTGAATGCGTTCTCGTTACGCGAAGCGGTCATCAGCCGAACCATTGCCTTACTCAATGCCAAGGTCGGGGTGGGTTCGGTCCATTTTTCGTTAGGCGCGGTCGTGGCCTTCATTCTCACCATCTGGATCACGCTGGTTCTCTCGCGTTTGCTGCGTTTTTTCCTCAAAGAGGAAATCTACGATCGCTTTCACCTAGCGCGCGGACCGGCCTACGCGGTCTCGACCCTCGTCCACTACGGCGTGCTGCTGCTCGGATTCTATATCGCACTCGCCGCACTCGGCGCCGACATGACGAAGTTCGCCATTCTTGCCGGTGCATTCGGCGTCGGCATCGGCTTCGGTCTGCAAAACGTCTTTAATAATTTCTTTTCCGGCCTGATTCTACTTTTCGAGCGCCCGGTGCAGGTGGGCGATGTGATCGAAGTGGGGAATCAGACCGGAGTCGTTAGGCGCATTGGCATTCGCGCCAGCATTATCGCTCTCGACGACAAGTCCCAGCTCATCATTCCGAACGGTCAGCTCATTTCCGACAAAGTAACGAACCGAACCTTCTCCAGCCTGCAAAAACGGATGGAACTAACCATTCGCATCGCTTACGGAAACGATCCCGAGCAGGTAATCGCGTTACTTTTGAAAACTGCTGCAGCGCATCCACAGGTGACCAAATATCCGCCGCCCGATGCCGTGCTAAAGCAATTCGGCGAAGACGCGCTTGTCTTCGTGCTTGGCTTTACTACCGAGGAGGTTTCGCGATCTCCGTTTGTGCAAAGCGATGTGGCGGTGGCGGTGAACGCAGCGCTACGAGCGACCGGAATCGAGATTCCCTTTCCCCAGCGCATCGTCCATCTCGAACAAAACGATAACCCGAGTAAGCGCTCCCCAGACCCGCATCGCGCAGGCGCTGGGGGCAATTTGCCTCCACGAGACGGCGACAAACTTGCTGACACGGGAAACGCAAGCCTGAGTTCAGGCGATTCGCTCACAAACTGACTCGTCGTGAAGACTTGTACAAAGCATTCATCGAAGCTTTGCCGCCATTGGAAGACATGGTGAACCGTGGGGCGATCGATGTGTTGCAGACGTTCAGCGAAGCTGCCCGTGAAGAATTTCACAGACTGGGAGCGTGAGAGATAAAAGGAACCCGATGCAATCAGGTTTGCAAAATAGCTGGCGGGTTGCGGCCAGGTGTGGCTTCGCTCTCCTGTTGTTCCAGTTGTGCGGATGCGCCGCTCATCTGGCGACGGTAAAGACAGAACCAGCACGCCTCCCCACGGGATTACGCGTCGAAGAGCCGCTTGAATCCGCCACAAAATACCTCCTTGCAGCAGAACATGAACAGCCGTGGGCCGCACTAGGGCATGACCTACTCGCTGCCAGAACTTCGTATGGAGTGTTGGAACGGAAGCCAAAAAATGAATCGGCGCGCAGCATCTATAACTTCGCCGTAGCGCGCGTCGTCCAGGATGTCGATCGAACAAATCTTGAGCCGTGGCGGCATCCCGTCACTGTCGTGACAGATGAAGGTCGTTATACTCTCGTATCTCCCAAGCCCGTCGACGCGGACCATGACCCGAGTCGATACGATTTGTTTCCGACCGATACGTTGAAGATCGGCGGAACGTTCTTCAAGACCTACTCGACTGTAAGTGGCGTGGGCGCGCCGATTGCAGTGGTTGGGCGCACGGAAAGTCCGCACTTTCGCCAACAGTACAAATTGCACCGCATTTACGCGCCGATCACCGCGATCGTCCGCTTCTCCGGTCGGAAAGCGAGCCTGGAGTTCGTGGATCCGTTAAACGCCGAAAGAATCACACTCAACAAGCAAATCTTTCCTCTTGCCGCTGATTTTGATGCGCCTACGGCACTTCTAATCGCTCGTGAACGCCCGGAACGCCTTGGCCTTTCGCGTCTCATGAACCCGGAAGCCTATGCAGATACAGCCATGCTTACCCGGCTGCAGCAATTCGATCCCGCGCGTACGCCTGTTATTTTCGTTCACGGCTTGCAAGAAACAGGAGCCAGTTGGGCGCCAATGATTGACTCCCTTCGGCATGACCCAACGATAAGGGAGCATTATCAGTTCTGGTACTTTAGTTATCCGAGTGGCTATCCCTATCCGTACGCCGCCGCACTCTTCCGCCAGGATCTGAATGGGATCGAGCGCGCATTCCCAAATCACAAGCGCATCGTCCTGATCGGTCACAGTATGGGCGGAATGATTTGTCGATTAATGGCCACAGATGCTGGCGACAAAATCTGGCGCGATTTTTTTGCCACATCGCCGGCCAGCACTCCGCTGGCGAGCGACACGCGCAAACTATTGGAAGAAGCGCTCATTTTTAATCATCGGCCGGACGTTCAGCGGGTGATATTTATTTCAACTCCCCATCGCGGCAGCGACCTGGCCTCGAACTGGATCGGGCGCATCGGCGCCGCTCTTGTTAGGACTCCACATCTCTTTACCTCGCTCTATGCGTCAACCAAACCGCTCCTGATTGCCGACCCTGCGGCCAGACCGCTGAATCGTGTGCCGAATAGCGTGGATACACTTCAGCCTAACGATCGGTTTGTGGAAGCGGTGAACAAACTACCGATCGCGCCCGGTATCCCCTACCATTCGATCATTGGAGACCGCGGCCGGGGCGACACACCTAACAGTTCCGATGGTGTAGTTCCATACTGGAGCTCGCATCTCCCGGGCGCGCAGTCGGAGTTAATCGTCAATTCAGATCACGGCGCGCAATATAATCCACAAGCAATTCAAGAGGTTGAACGAATTCTGAAATTGAATCTTTCGCACTCGGCTCTTCGTCGTTCCGGCCAGAGCGCGCGGGCGTCATCGTCAGATAGGTTGAAACCATTGTAAATGTTGCGCCGGATCACTGCCGCCCATAAACGTGAGCACGAGTCCGATTCCGCCAAATCATTCCGCGGGTGTAAAATTCGAGATCGGGCATGTCTCTTCTCCCCCAGAACCCGCGATTGGCGATCAACTCAAATGAATGCGAATCTGATTACGCCACGAACCAATCGGGATTGAGTCCTGATTCAGGCGCAGGGCGACGATCGCCTTTGTGCCCTCGCGGGCGCGTGTGAGTTCTCGCCAACCTTTGGCTGGTCGCGTCGGCGAAAAAGATAAAAATAATAGTTGACTGATCAGTCAAGACTGGTAAAAGTGCTCTCATGCCTAAAGTAAGTGACATGAAGAAGCGCCTGACCGACGCGGCGTTGGATTTGATGTGGGAAAACAGCTACGGCACCACTTCGGTGGACGCGATTTGCGAGCGGGCTGGGGCAAAAAAGGGAAGCTTCTATTATTTCTTCAAGTCGAAATCCGAGCTCACCGCTGCTGCACTGGAAGCGGAATGGAACAAGAACAAGACGAACATGGACGCCCTTTTTTCTCCAACTGTTCCACCGCTCGAGCGGTTCGATCGGTATTTTGATTATGTGCATGACCATCTGGCCAAACTTCAAGAAAAGTGCGGTTCCATCCTTGGATGCCCTATGCTGAGCATCGGCAGCGAAGTGAGCACGCAGGACCAGGGCGTACGCGCTATCGTTGAGCATATTTGGGATCGGAAGATAAAGTATTTCGAGTCCGCTATCCGGGACGCGCATGCGCAAGGGTTAATTGTGGCGCCAGATCCTGAAGCGAAAGCGAGGGCGCTCTTTGCCTGTTATCACGGGACGCTCGCCCAGGCCCGAGTTCAGAACGACGTCGAATTGCTTCGCGATTTCAAGCAGGTCGCGATGGACGTTCTGGGCGTGAAACAGACCCAAGGTGTTTCCTCATGACCTTTTTTTTTGCCAATTTTATAGACGACCAGTCAAATATAATCGAAAGGAGTCAACACCATGCAAACTGAGAAGCAGCCAAGAATAGTATCCTTCGTTTTCCTGCGGACGGTGTCGGCCGCGATGAAGCGGCTGAAGCAAAAGCTACAAGAAGATTACGAACGGGTTTATCCAGGCCTGGGCGAAATCATCCATCTCATCCTCGACGAAGAAGAAGCAAAGGCGTGGGAGTTATCGTTGTTCCCGCATCTGCTTCTTCCCGACCTGGTCGAGGCACATGTCACCAAGCTCGGTCTCGAACCCGCGGCGACAAAACAGGAAGAGGACCGGGTGCCGCATCGTTTCTTCGATATGCCAAGCTCCCAACCAGCTCTCGCTTATGTGGATTATTAAGTCAGCGCGGGAGCCCGTGTACACGGTCTTCAAAAACCCAACAATGAAAGGAATGACGATGAAACCAGAAAAAATCTCTCAGTTGTGCCAGGCGAGTCGAGGGGAATCTGGGCGGCCATCGCTAAACTTATGAGACGGCGCAGTGTTATCGACATCGTCGAACGTTTCCAGACGAAACACGCACTCCAAGAGGAACGGGAAACGAAGAGTTTCCACCCGTCGACGAACGGCGCGGTCGCTACAGGCAGTATCCGTTAACAGAATGAATTCAAAAGCATCAACACAAAGGAAATCCAAATCAATCGAGGAAAAGTTGAAATGAACACAAAAATAAAAGGGGAAAGAAACACAATGAAAAATGGAAAATTGAACGGAAAAGTCGCGGTCGTGACAGGCGCTTCGAAGGGGATCGGCGCTGACATCGCCAAACAGTTCGCTGCCGAAGGCGCGGCCGTCGTTGTCAACTATGCTTCCAGTAAAGAAGGAGCCGACCGAGTAGTGGATCAAATTGCCAAGCGCGGCGGCAGAGCCATTGCAGTTCGGGCAAATGTGGCCAGGAAGGCAGATATCGAACATCTCTTTGTCGAGGCTAAAAAAGCCTTCGGCAAGATCGACATTCTAGTCAACAACGCGGGAGTTTACGACTGGTCGCCCATTGAAGAGATCACCGAGAAGCAATTCCACAAACACTTTGATGTGAATGTTCTCGGCCTGCTCCTCGCCACGCAGGAAGCGGTCAAGCAATTCGACTCTACTGGTGGCAACATTATTAATGTTAGTTCGACTGTCACGTCACTGACGCCGCCGGGTTCGTCAGTTTACACCGGCACCAAAGGCGCGGTCGACGCCATCACCAGAACGCTGGCCAAGGAACTCGGTCCGCGCAAAATCCGCGTCAACGCCATCAATCCTGGCATGGTAGAAACGGAGGGAGTGCGCGCAGCCGGTTTCGACAAAGGCGATCTTCGCAAAAGCATTGAAGCACAGACACCACTCGGCCGCATCGGCCAACCCGATGACATCGCTCCCGCCGCGGTCTTTCTTGCTTCGTCCGATTCCGCGTGGATCACCGGCGAAACGCTGCGAGTGGCGGGTGGCCTTCGCTAATCGGATTAACAGAATGAATTTAAAAACATCAACACAAAGGAAATCCAAATCATGAAAACTAAATTGTATTGGGTCGCACTGCTTGCGAGCGCGGCCTTGATCGGGCAAGCACAAGGTGGTGGTGATCACGGCGGGGGAGGAGGCTTCGGTGGTGGTGGCCATGTCAGCGGCGGGGGCGGCCGGGCTGGACCAGTTGGAGGCGGTTTCCGTGGCAGTAGCTTCCACGCAGCAGCCACGGCGTTCGGTGGCATGCACAGATCCGTTGGAGTGGCAGCGCGCGGAGGCGGAGTTGGCTTCGGCATACCGCGCTACTCATCAGTTGGAGCGCGTCCGTCATATCGGCGGCCTGCCTACTATAATGGACGAGTTGGCCGATCCGTAACTCCGTCCATTGGCGCAAGAACAGCGGTTAGTCAGCCGCAGAATCGTTTCGGCTCGATACGCAATCCTGTTGGGCAACGGCCGGCGGCAGTGTTTAATCGCGCAGCAAACGCTTCAGCTGCGCGTTCACCTGGAGCAGCTGTACACCGGGGATTGAACGGCCGAACGGACCACATCGCTGAACGTCATGACGCAAATTGGCACCGCGACTGGGACCGGCGGCATGCACATTTCTTCCACAACCGGTTCTTTGTTTTTGACAACGGCTTTTGGTGCGGATTGGATGCCGGATTCTTTCCGTGGGACTACCTGCCGTACTACGCCAGCGATTACTATCCGTACGATTACTACACTGACATTCAGCCGGACTATAACACGGCGCCCGCTAGTGCCTATCCGTACGGTTACTACACCGGAGTTCAGCCGGACTATAACACTGCGGCCGATAATGGTGCCTCGGCGGCTGATCCCACGGTCGAAGCCACCCAGGAGCGGCTTGCTCACTTGGGCTATTACAACGGTCCAGTCGATGGAATTTTCGGTCCGACGACGCGCGATGCGGTGGCAAAATATCAGATCGACAACCAGCTAGATGTAACCGGGAGTCTTTCGCCGGATACGCTGCAGTCACTGGGCGTTCCGCCGGGTGCAAACAGCGACAGGTAGTCAAGTCAAACGATCAAACCAAACCTCGAAAAAATAAAGGCGATATGGCGCGTCGAATTCGCACGCGCGGGACACAATTCACTCCAAGTGCCGCCTCGTCTGCCCCCGGAGCCGGAATTCGCGATCGACTCAAATGAATGCGAATCTGATTAAATGAAGCAGTTCTTTTTTGCGTGTGCCGCTTTTTTATTCGTCTTTTTGACGGGAAGTGGCTGCAAGAAAGCATCCGTAACGCAGCAACCTGCTTTGCCGGTTAACGTCGTTACTGTCGTCGAGAAGGAGGTAAACGAATGGGACGAATTCACAGGGCGGCTGGAGCCGGTTGAATCCGTCGAGATTCGGCCGCGCGTGTCTGGATATATTACCGAGATTCATTTTGAGGCGGGCGCGATCGTTAAAAAGGGAGACCTCCTTTACGTCATCGATCCACGCCCTTACCAAGCGGACTTTGATCGCGCAGCGGCGGAAGTCGACCGCATGGACGCGCAACTCAAGCTTGCCGAGATCGAACTCAATCGCGCAAAAGAGTTGCGCGGCAAGGCCACGATTTCCGCAAGCGAATTCGATCAGAAGGCCGCTACATTTCAAGGTGCAGCCGCCGCCAAAAGTTCGGCCGAAGCCGCCAAGAATGCCTCGGCGCTGAATCTGGAGTTCACGCAAATCAAATCTCCGATCGACGGCCGAGTGAGTGACCAGCGCATTACCGTGGGCAATCTGGTCCAGCCCGGGGCAGGTCCAGATAGCTTGCTTACGACAGTAGTCTCGGTCGATCCAATTTATGCCAAAGTCGATGCCGACGAGAACGCCGTGCTCAAATATGTAAAGCTGAGCGAGGAAGGGAAACGCGTGAGCGCGCGCACGGCCAAGATCCCTGCGTGGATCGAGCTCGGAAACGAGACGGATTTTCCGCACAAAGGCACAGTCGACTTCGTCGACAACCGCCTTGATCCCGGGACGGGAACGGTGCGTGTGCGAATCGTCATAAAAAACTGGAACCCTAACTTGATTACGCCAGGTTTCTTTGTTCGCGTGCGCGTTTCGGGCGCAACGCCTTATCGGGCTGCACTAGTCCCGGACAGAGTGATCAGCTCGCAACAAGGGTTGAAATACGTATTCGTCGTTAGGCCCGACAATACCGTCGAACGTCGGAACCTAGAGACCGGTGGTTTGTTTGAAGGAAAACGGATTGTGAAAAGTGGACTGAAGGACGGCGACAAAGTTGTCTCAACCCGTCTGCAGCTTTTGCAAGCCGGAATGCCGGTGCAGCCAATTCCCGAACAGGAAACTCCGCCGTCGCAGACGACGCCTTCAAAATCCGAGCCGAGAAAATAAATGCGGAACTCGGAATTTGGAATGCGGAATGAGTCTGATTTGAAAAAGCGCACGAAGGCGTTTGCGCTTCGGATCTTGAAGCTTGTCGATGCGCTGCCGAAGACAACGGCGGGTCGCACGCTCGCATCACAGATTGTGCGTTCCGGCACATCTGTTGCGGCTAACTATCGCGCTGCCTGCCGGGCGAGATCGACCGCGGACTTCATTGCCAAGATGGGCAACGTCGAAGAGGAAGCCGACGAGACATTGTTCTGGCTCGAATTGTTAGAGGAATCCGAACTGGTTTCTGCCACCAAGATCACCGCGATCAAGCAGGAAGCCAAGGAACTGATCGCGATCACAATCGCCTCAATTAAGACAGCGCGACGCAATCGCAGTTCGAATTCCGCGTTCCGCACTCCGAATTCCGCATTCGAATGAACTTTCCTCATTTTTTCATCGACCGGCCAATTTTCGCCGGCGTGATCAGCATTGTCATCACGCTGGTGGGGGTCATTGCGCTTACAACGCTGCCCATCGCGCAATATCCCGATATCGCGCCACCAACTATCCAGGTCACAGCCAGCTATCCCGGGGCAAACGCAAAAGTCGTATCGGAAACAGTTGCGACGCCGATCGAGCAGCAAGTCAATGGCGTCGAGAACATGCTCTACATGTCCTCGCAAAGCACGAGTGACGGCAGCATGACTTTGACCATCACGTTCAAGCTCGGAACAAATCTCGATACGGCGCAGGTGCTGGTGCAAAACCGCGTCGCCATCGCCATTCCCGTACTCCCGCCCGATGTGCAGCGCATCGGCGTGACGACGAAAAAGCAATCGCCCGACATCACGATGGTCGTCCACCTCGTTTCGCCGGATGGATCGCTCGATCAGCTTTTTACCAGCAATTACGCTTTGCTCCAGGTTCGCGACGAGCTCGCGCGGCTCGACGGTGTCGGTGACATTAATGTTTTTGGCGCGCGCGAATATTCGATGCGGATTTGGCTGGATCCGCACCAGTTGTCTGCGCGCGGATTAACAGCGCAGGATGTAGTGACGGCTATTCAGGAGCAAAATGTGCAAGTCGCAGCCGGAATCATCGGCGCGCCGCCTGTGCCAAAGGGTGCGACAGCATTTCAATACACCGTTAGCACGCAAGGCCGGCTCACTGATGAAAAACAGTTCGGTGACATTATTGTTAAGACCGGCGCTAACGGCCAGGTCACGCGCGTGCGCGACATCGCGCGGGTTGAACTCGCCGCTCGCGATTACACGGTCAACAGCGGGCTCGGTGGAAAACCGGCGACGGCGATTGCGATTTTCCAGCTCCCGGGCTCGAACGCGCTCGCGACTTCCGATGCAGTGCGCAAGAAAATGGCTGAGCTCAAGCAACGCTTCCCCAGCGGCCTGGACTACACGATCGTTTACGATCCGACTGTTTCTGTCCGCGAATCAATTCACGAAGTTCAAAAGACTCTTTTCGAAGCGATCGCGCTTGTCGTGCTCGTCGTCTTGATTTTTCTCCAAACCTGGCGGGCAGCAATGATTCCTCTCATCGCGATCCCGGTTTCTTTGATCGGCACGTTCGCGGCGATGAAAGGCTTCGGGTTCTCGATCAACAATCTCTCGCTGTTCGGCATCGTTCTAGCAATCGGGATCGTGGTTGATGACGCCATTGTAGTTGTCGAGGCAATCGAGCATCACATTGAAGATGGTTTGAGTCCGCGCGACGCAGCGCGCAAGGCGATGACCGAAGTTGGTGGAGCCTTGGTTGCGATTGCGTTGGTGCTTTGCTCGGTATTTATCCCGACCGCGTTCATCACCGGAATTACCGGCACATTTTTTCGCCAATTCGCGCTGACCATTGCTGTCTCGACCGCGATCTCCGCGCTCAATTCGCTGACACTGTCCCCTGCCCTCGGTGCCCTGCTCCTCAAGCCGCGCGACTCGAAGAAGGATTTATTCCAACGAATTATCGATGGGTTGCTTGGATGGTTCTTCAGAGGATTCAACAAAACATTTTCCTGGGCCTCGAACGCATACGGCAACACTGTCGGACGCCTTGTCCGACTGGCCGTCATCGTCTTATTTGTCTATGCAGGTTTACTTGCACTGACTGGTGTCGGTTTCAAAGTTGTGCCGGGCGGCTTTCTGCCGACGCAAGATCGCGGTTACGCCGTCGTGTATGCGCAATTACCTGATGCTGCTTCGCTCGAGCGGACCCAGGCGGTTGTCGACAAGATTTCGAAAATCGCGCAAGAAACCCCGGGCATTCTCAACACCGTCGAATTCGCGGGATTCAATCTCTTCGGCGGCAATCAGCCGAACACGGCCGCGGTGTTTCTTCCATTCAAAGAATTTTCCGAACGAAAAACGCGCGACCAGAGTCTGCCGGCGATTCTGGCGAAAATAAATGAACGTGTGCGCGCGGAGATTCCCGAAGCTCTGGTGATTGCTTTTCCGCCGCCGCCCGTGTCCGGCATTGGTAATGCCGGCGGTTACAAATTGTTTATTCAAGATCGCGGCAACGCCGGTCTCGACGAACTGCAAACGCAAGCTTTCGCCATGATGGTGAAGGCAAATCAAACGCCCGGTTTGGCGAATAATCTGACGACTTTTCGCGCGAACGTTCCGCAGCTTTGGCTCGACGTCGATCGCGTCAAAGCGAAAAGCATGGATGTGCCGCTGAACAACATCTTCGGCACGTTGCAGACTTATCTCGGATCGACATACGTGAACGATCTCACACTCTTTGGTCGCACTTATCGCGTTACAGCTCAGGCTGACTCCCGATTCCGTTTAAGTCCGGACGATATTCGCTTGCTGAAAACGCGAAATAATTCCGGTGGAATTGTTCCGCTCGGCTCGGTTGCGACCGTGCAAGAAGTAAGCGGCGCCGACCAGATCACGCGCTACAACATGTTTACCGCGGCCGACCTGAGCGGTCAGCCGGCGCCGGGCGCGAGCAGTGGCGAGGCACTTGCCGCCGTTGAACGTCTCGCTAAACAAATTCTGCCTACCAGCTTCACGACCGAGTGGACGGAGATAGCGCTCCAGCAAAAACTTGCCGGCAACAGCGCGTTGTACATCTTCCCGCTTTGCGTTCTGTTCGTTTTCCTGCTGCTCTCGGCGCTCTACGAGAGCTGGTCGTTGCCGCTCGCAATCATTTTGATCGTTCCGATGTGTCTGTTCAGTTCGATCTACGGTGTATGGCTGCGTTCGATGGAGAACAACATCTTCACGCAGATCGGCTTTGTCGTTCTCGTCGGGCTTGCCTGTAAGAACGCCATCCTCATCGTCGAATTCGCAAAACAAATTCAAGACCGCGATCAAAAAGATCGTTTCACCGCCGCGGTCGAAGCGTGTCGTCTTCGATTGCGTCCGATCTTGATGACTTCATTCGCGTTCATCTTCGGTGTCGTTCCGCTGGTCGTTAGTTCGGGTGCCGGCGCGGAAATGCGGCAAGCCCTCGGCACCGCCGTCTTTTTTGGAATGCTCGGTGTTACCGGCTTTGGCCTTTTTCTCACACCGGTGTTCTACGTCGTAATCATGTGGTTCAAAGAACGCCGCGCCAAAACACGAGCGCCCGCGCCCGCACAATCCGCACCGCCTGTAGCGACGGAGCCAGCTGTGAGCTAGCATGAAACGGAAGCGACTCGGTGGCTGCTGTGACGTGACTTGCCTGGAAACGGATGTAATCGGAAGATCAGACACACAGATAGAAAGGAAACATTATGGCCAGCAAAGATAAATCTACAGAGTCAGTCTACAGAGTAACGGAAGTGATCGGCACGAGTGCGCAATCCTGGGAGGATGCGGCAAAAGCTGCTGTGCAGACCGCGGCGGGGACGCTGCGTGATCTGCGTGTTGCCGAGGTTGTGAAAATGGATGTGAAAATCGAGGACGGCAAAGTGCTCGAGTTTCGAACGCGATTACAACTGTCCTTTAAGTACGAAGGCTAGTTTGCGCGCGGGAGAATCTGCGCACGCCGTTAAACAAAGAGAGTCACCGTCCTGATGGACAATAAAATCCCGGGACTTCATCACGTCACTGCGATCGCGAGCGATCCGCAGCGGAACCTCGATTTTTACGTCGGGCTTCTCGGTCTGCGTTTCGTGAAGCGCACGGTGAATTTTGATGATCCGGGAACGTACCATTTTTATTTTGGCGATCGGCGGGGGACGCCCGGAACGATCCTGACCTTTTTTCCGTGGCCGGGAGCGCGACGCGGAATTCGCGGCACCGGCCAGATCGAAGCGACAGCGTTCGCGATTCCACCGGATTCAATTGGGTATTGGCAGGAGCGTTTGAAACAACAGCACGTAACGGCTGAAAATGCACCTACGCGTTTCGGAGAAGAAGTAATTCGATTGGTTGATCCCGACGGGCTTATGGTTGAGCTAATCCCCTCGATGTCTCATGCGCAGATTGAGCCGTGGCCGGACAGCCCTGTTCCTGCAGAACATGCGCTTCGCGGTTTTCACAGTGTCTCCGCCGCGTTGGAAGGTTACGAGAGAACTGCGCGGTTATTCACCGAGAGCTTCGGCTATCGTTTGGTTGACGAGTCGGGCAACCGGTTTCGGTTTGTATCCCCTGACGACTCTGCGCCCGGCAGAATTGTCGACCTGCTGTGTCAGCCCGACAGCGCGATGGGCCGTGTCGCGGCAGGTTCAGTGCATCACATTGCGTTTCGAGCGAAGGACCAAGCGGAGCAACTCCAATGGCGCGAGCATCTCGTCGATCGTGGCTACAACGTCACGCCAGTAGTCGACCGCACCTATTTTCATTCCATTTACTTCCGTGAGCCCGGCGGCGTGCTGTTCGAAATCGCGACCGAGCCCCCCGGTTTTACGCTGGATGAAAAATTGGACGAACTCGGTACACATCTACGTCTTCCGCCGTGGATGGAATCGGCGCGATCACAGATCGAAGAAATTCTTCCACGAATTCAAGTGCCAACGAAATCATGAGACCGCAGCCTGATTTCATTCACGAATTCGTTCCCGGCAGCTCGTCACGCACACTCTTGCTTCTGCACGGCACGGGTGGAAACGAACGGGATCTTATTCCGCTTGGACGCGAGCTTGATCCGAATGCTGCGTTGCTCAGCCCACGCGGCAAAGTCCTGGAGAACGGGATGCCGCGGTTCTTTCGACGATTGGCCGAAGGGGTATTCGATTTGGAAGATTTGAAAATGCGAACGAACGAACTGGCCGATTTCATCGCTGCGGCGGTCCCCCATTACAAACTCGCTGCGGACCATATTGTTGGCGTCGGTTATTCGAACGGCGCCAACATCGCTGCAAGCATGTTATTGCTTCGGCCAGAAATTATGCGCGCAGCAATTCTATTTCGCGCCATGGTGCCGCTCGTTCCGGACACATTACCAGACCTTTCGTCCGTACGCGTTTGGATTGGCGCAGGTGATCAGGATCCGATTGTTCCCGCGTCCGAGACGAAACGCCTGGCCGAACTCCTTCGTCGCGCGGGCGCAGACGTGACAATTCGTTTCGCAAAGGCGGGGCACGGCCTAACTAATGACGACCTCGAAGCGGCGCGCCATTGGCTTGGAGAGCTCAAGCCGTAGGATTGCAGTCATGAAACCCGGGCCGGCTCCAAGCGTTCAGCAACGGCGAAACGTTTGGCAGAGGCCATAAGGCGACAACGCTGCAGTCATTTTGAACGACAAGACACCTGAAACCAAAAACAAGAATATGAAAATCGTCATTGTCGGCGGCACAGGTTTAATCGGCACGAAACTCGTAAACTTGCTCCGTTCGAGCGGCCACGAAGTCATTTCGGCATCTCCTTCGCTGGGCATCAATTCTATTACCGGGGAAGGTTTGAGCGAGGCACTAACCGGAACGCAGGTGGTCGTGGACGTCACGAATGCTCTTTCGTGGGAAGACAAGGCCGTGCTGGAATTCTTCGAAACCTCGACCACTAACATTCTCGCCGCCGAGGCGAAAACCGGCGTGGGCCATCACGTTGCACTTTCTATCGTCGGCTGCGATCGGCTTCCCGCTAGCGGATATTTACGCGCGAAAGTTGCCCAGGAAACATTGATCAAGGCTTCGCCAATTCCTTACACGATTGTTCGCGCCACGCAGTTTTTCGAGTTTGTTGGCGGCATCGCTGATTCCGCAACCAACGGGCAGACCGTGCGCCTACCGTCGGCCTTGTTTCAGCCAATCCTCTCCGACGACGTCGCCACCGCTCTTGCCAGGATCGCCGTGGCGAAGCCGTTGAATGAAATCGTCGAGTTGGCCGGCCCCGACGCTATTCCGTTTGACGAGGTCGTCCGCCAATACCTCTCGGCGCAGCACGACCCCCGCACAGTCGTCACCGACGAGCAAGCCCACTACTTCGGCACGCCACTTGAGAAGCGCAGCCTGGTTCCAGCAGGTGAGAACCCGCTACTCGGTTCTAACCGTTTCGCGGACTGGCTCAGCCGTACTTCTCCGCAGCATTGAAGCGCTTATCACAAACCAGGTCCCAACGGTCAAAAAAACATGAACACTGCGGAACCATCCAAGAACCCGCATACATAAGGACATCACAATGAAACGAATCCAAACCTCAAACCCAGTCAGGCTGCCACGCTTCGTCTACACACTTGCCGCTTGCATACTTATCGATGCCACTGTCGGAGCCGGCGCAGGGATAGCCGCTGACAAAAATTCAAAAGTAACCCTCGTCTATGAGCACGCTCTGCCCAATGTGCCTGGCAAAAGTATCAAGGGAGTGCTCGTCGAATATGGCCCCGGCGCTACTTCGTCGGCTCACACGCATCCGAAGTCTGCTTTCATCTACGCAACCGTTCTCGAAGGAGCGATCCGAAGTTCGGTCAATAACGGGCCGGTCGCTACTTATCGCACCGGACAGAGCTTCTCGGAGATGCCTGGTGACCGGCACAGCGTTAGTGAGAATGCGAGCAAGACCGAATCTGCAAAACTCCTGGCCGTGTTCGTGGTCGATACGGACGAGAAGGAACTGACGACGCCGTACGAAAAATAAACCATCCGTGAGCGAATGGTTGGAAAAACTGAAATGATCAAAGGCAGCGAAATTCGAAAGGCAGACCACCCGATCGAACCGCTTTTGATCGATCGTTGGTCGCCGCGTGCAATGTCAGGGGAAGAAATTTCGCGTGAGGAACTGATGCGGCTCTTCGAAGCGGCGCGCTGGGCGCCGTCATCATTTAATGGGCAGCAATGGCGCGCGCTCTATGCGCATCGTGGCACGAAGCACTGGCAGACGTTCTTCGATTTGCTCGTGGATGCGAACAAGGCGTGGGCAAAAAACGCAGCCGTTCTTGTCGTCTTCATTTCGCGAAAGAATTTCGATCATAATGACGACCCGTCAGTCACGCATTCGTACGACTGTGGAGCAGCGTGGGAGAATTTCGCGTTGCAAGGCTTCCATCAGGGCCTGGTTGTGCATGGGATGGAAGGATTCGATTACGATCGCGCGCGTACGGAACTACGGATTCCTGATGACTTTCAAGTCGAAGCTATGGCAGTCGTCGGAAGGCCAGGTCCGAAAGAATTGCTTCCTGAGAAACTAAGAGCGCGTGAAACCCCGAACGATCGACGGAAACTTTCCGAGAGCGTTTTCGAAGGACCGTTCACAAGTAAATCCTGACAATGGCTGAGCCGATCCTTGGCATCCCGTTAACGCTCGCGAATCGCGCGGAGCAAGTATTCCCGACGTTAACAGAAGCGCAGGTGGCGCGAATTGCCGCCCACGGACGAAGACGTGCAGTTCAGCCGGGCGAAGTGTTGTTGGATCTTGGCGATGAACTGCGGTTCTTTGTTGTTACCAACGGCAAGATCGACATCCTCAGCGTGTCCGGTTCGAGCGAGTCACTTATCGTCACGTTAACGCGCGGTCAATTCACGGGCGAAGTCAATCTTCTTTCCGGCCGGCGCGGACTAACACGCACCCGCGCGACTGAAGCGGGAGAAGTGATCGAGGTCGATCGGGAGAATTTGCTAACTCTGATTCAAACCGATACTGAGCTGAGCGATATCCTGATGAGGGCGTTCATTCTGCGCCGGGTAGAATTGATCTCACACCAAATCGGCGACGTCGTGTTTCTTGGATCGACGTATTCGCCCGACACGCTACGGATCAGGGAATTCCTAACGCGCAACGGTTATCCGCACGCTTATATTGACCTCGATGAAAATCCGGACGCGCAAGAGTTGCTCGATCGTTTTCATGTCAAGATGCAAGACGTACCGGTCGTGATCTGCCGCGGACAATCCGTGCTGCGCAATCCAACCAATCGGGAAATTGCCGATTGTCTCGGCTTCAACGAAGCGGTCGATCAAACGCATCTGCGGGACTTGGTGATTGTTGGAGCCGGACCAGCTGGTCTGGCTGCTGCAGTTTACGCCGCGTCGGAAGGATTGGACGTGCTGGTCATCGAATCCGAAGCGCCGGGCGGCCAGGCTGGTTCGAGCTCGAAGATCGAAAATTACCTGGGTTTTCCAACCGGGATTTCCGGACAGGCATTGGCCGGGCGAGCTTATGCGCAGGCGCAAAAATTTGGTGCCCAAATCATGATCGCCAAACGGACAACACGCCTCGCCTGTGGTCGCAAACCTTACGCGATCGAATTGGACGACGGACAAAGCGTTTCCACCCGCGCAGTCGTTATCGCCAGCGGCGCGAGGTATCGCAAGTTGTCCATCGACAATGCCGCCCGATTCGAAGGCGCAGGCATTTACCACGGCGCCACATTCGTTGAGTCACAATTGTGCTGTAACGAAGAAGTGATTGTCATCGGTGGCGGGAACTCCGCAGGTCAAGCGGCTGTGTTTCTCGGCCAAACCTCCAAACGCGTCTACATGCTGGTGCGCTCGGACGGATTGGCCGCAAGCATGTCGCGCTATTTGATTCGGCGCATCGAGGAAAATCCGGCAATCGATTTACGCACTTGCACCGAAGTCGTCGGCCTGGAAGGAAATGAACACCTCGAGCGTGTACGATGGCTCGATAAACGAACCGGCAAAATCGAGACGCGCGATATTCGGCATATCTTCGTCATGACCGGCGCGATTCCCAACACGGGCTGGCTGGCTGGTTGCGTCCAGGTCGATGAAAAGGGTTTTATCAAGACTGGTACCGAACTGACGCGAGCTGATCTGACAATCTCAAACTGGCCGCTAGCACGATCTCCGTACCTATTGGAAACGAGCTTGCCCGGAGTGTTTGCTGCTGGCGACGTTCGCGCGGGGAACGTCAAGCGAGTCGCCTCCGCTGTCGGCGAAGGATCGATCGCAGTTGCTTCCGTTCACCAGGTGCTGCGAGAATAATATTATGTCCGATCGAGGCTGCCCTCATCTCGACGCGATCGAGTCAATCAAACAACCGCAACGTCGCGAATGCGAAGAATGCGTAAAGATCGGCGCATCTTGGGTTCATCTGCGCACCTGCCAGACATGTGGAGTTACGCTTTGCTGCGACAGCTCGCCAAATCGGCATGCAAGCAAGCGCGCGTATGCCAGCGGACATCCTGTCATCGCGTCCGCACAGCCGGGGGAGCGTTGGTTGTATTGCTACCCCGATGAGATGGTTTGCGAATATTGAGACCCGCGTCTGCGCGAGTCGGATGTCTATTTTCGCTGGGCTTGTTCGATAAATTTTCGAATCTGCGGTGCGGGCATTGCTCCCGCCTGCCGCGCCACTTCGAGACCGTTTTGGAACAAGGTCATGGTTGGAATCGCTGTTATGCGAAAACGAACAGCCAGGCTGGGAACCTCTTCGGTGTTTACCTTCGCCAGAACAAATTGACCGGCCGTTTCCTGCGCCGCTTTCCGGAACTCCGGCGCGACCATTTTGCAAGGGCCGCACCATGGCGCCCAGAAATCGACCAGCACAGGCAACGTTGACCGACTAATCAGCGCGTCGAACGCGAGATCGCTTCGGGCATCTACCGGCTCATTTAATGCCGGCAGATCGTTTTTGCACTGGGCGCAATGAAAAGTTTGTCCAAATCCCTCGTATCGCATCCGATTACGGCGTCCGCACTTTGGGCAATTCAATAAAATCCCGCGATCATCGAGTTCGTTCATTCTAATTAGATAACGTATCCGGCTTCCGACGAGGCTGTCTGCCAACCTTGGCTAGACGAGTCGAGGTCTTCGGCGAGTGTTGATTCGAGTTATAAAACTCACCTACCTTCATCAGCGGTTTCCTCGAGGAGTTGCAACGTAGAAAAGTCTATCGCGTCGCCGCCGCTTACATCATTGCCGCGGGGTTTATCATTCAGATCATTCAGGACGAATTCCTTCCAGTCCTCGGCATTAGCTCTTGTCGTCGGTCCGCGCATGTGGCGTTGCTCCAATCCAAAACAGCGCAGTAACTGCGCTTGCCGCGGCGAGCGCGGCGCCGATCACCATCACCCAGCGAAATCCGAACACGAAAGATTCATCGATTGCGCGACGGATTAATTGGTGCGTTTCCGGGTTCACATTTTCAGGAATGTCGATAGCCGCTAGCTTTATCGATTGAGTTTGCAGCGATTGCGCGACTGGACTTGGCAAATTCGCGCCGCTCAATCTGCGATCCAGATTGGTTTTGAACAGATGGATCATCACGACTCCAAGAACTGCAATCGCGACGAGACTCGCTGTACGCGCGACGGCGTTGTTCACTCCCGACGCGGTCCCAGCGCGGTTTTGGGCGATCGAACTCATCACGGTCGTGGTGAGCGGCGCTACCGTGACTGCCATGCCTAACCCCAGAACAACCGCCGGCGGAAAGAAATTTGTCCAGTAATTGCCGCCAATTCCCGGCAGCAGGAAAAGCAAATAACCAACGGCTGTGATAACCGGGCCAACGACAAGTGGAAGTTTTGGTCCGTAACGCGCAACAAGTCCGCCGGACCAACGCGAAAGAAACGACATGATCAGTATGAACGGCAATAGCACTGCGCCGGCGGCAGTCGGTGAGTACCGCTGAACTTGAATCAAATTCAACGGCAATAAAAAGAGTGTTCCGCCGAGCGCAGCATAGAGCAGAAATGTTAAAAGATTCGTTCCGGCGAATGTCCGCGAGCGAAACAATGTCAGCGGCAACATTGGTTGCGAAAGGCGAGATTCGACGAAGAAAAAGAGAATCAAAACAACAATGCCTGCCGTCAACGCCACGATCACTGAGCGATCGTTAAAACCGACTTGGGCCGATTCGATCAATCCGTAAACCAGAGCGCCCAAACCGAGTGCTGCCAAAATTGCGCCTAACCAGTCGACACGACTGCTTTCTCTATCCGTGTTTTCTGCGACGTGGCGGAGCGAGATCAATATCACAGCCAGTGCGAACGGAAGATTGATGAAAAACACGGCTCGCCACGAAACGTGCTCGATCAGCCATCCGCCGAAAACCGGCCCAACTCCGGTAGTGATGGCGCTAAAGCCCGACCATAATCCAATTGCGCGTCCGCGTTCCTGCTCGGAGAAAGAATTGCTGATGATCGCAAGGCTGCCCGGCACAAGAAGTGCCGCACCGAATCCTTGAAACGCGCGGGCCACGATCAATTGGTGAATGTTCACGACGAGACCGCATGCGGCTGATGCAAGCGCGAAGATCGCAACACCGAGCAAAAAAATGCGACGACGACCGTAATGATCGCCTAACGAGCCGCCGACCAGCAGCAACGCCGAGAGAAAAAGCGCGTACGATTCGATTACCCATTGCACGTCTGTGGCGGTGGCATTGAGATTCGCTTGCAGGGCGGGCAACGCCACGTTCACGACCGTGCCATCGATAAACGCCATGCTCGAAGCGAGAATGGTTGCGGCAAGAATCCAGCGACCGCGAGTTTTCGAGCATGGCACCGCTGCCGGGCCAGATCGAATTATGTTCTCGTCACAGGGGTCTTGAAGAACCACCGGCATGTTTGTGGATACGTCAAAACCACAGGTTTCGCCACGGTCCTCCCCTCTCCGTCCACAATTTCAGTGCCCGTCCCGCGTTACGCGATAACGGCGATTACTTACAGGACCACGGTTCCGCGCAATATTTCCGCGGCATAGCCACCGACGCGGACGTTGGTAATGCGTTCCCCTTCCCGGGTCGCCCGGACATGCATTTCGCTCGGGCGACGACACTCAATGCCTTGCCGAATCACCACCTGCTCATCACTATTTGCGACTCCGTGTTGAACCATCCAACTCGCGGCGCAACCAGCCGCTGACCCTGTCGCAGGGTCCTCGCCACCGTAAAAAAACATTCGAGCTCGAGCTTCAAGTCGGCCTTCGCGCCGTTCGGGGCAGAGAAAGTAGAAAAAGTTCGCACCGGTGCTCCTCAAAAAATCCGCTGCCTGGATGTAACTAAACTTTAGATCCGAGAGCGTCTGTCGATTACGGAATGGCACGATCGTGAAGGTCAATCCTGTCGAGACCGGTTGGATTGGCCATTCCGAAAGGATTTCGGCGACCTCGATTCCGATGACGCGCGCAACGTGCTTTCTCGAAAGTGGAGTTCCGAATTCAGGATCGCGCTGGCACATTTCACCGAACACCTGACCGTTCACTCGATCACCGCCGGCGTTCTCGGAATTCGCAGAGAAGCGCACGGGAATTTTCCCGGCTTTCAAATCGAGAGTGATTTCGGCGGGCTTCTTTTGATTGGATTCCGACGCATACAAATACAGCGCTGTGCCGAGCGTCGGATGTCCAGCAAACGGCAATTCTGCTTCGACCGTAAAGATTCGGACTTTTTTTCCTTCCAGAGCTTCGATAGCGCCATCGCGTGGGAAAATGAAAGTCGTTTCCGAAAGATTCATCTCGCGCGCTAACGCTTGCATCTCGGCGTCCGTCAACCCGCGAGCGTCAGGAAAAACCGCCAGCGGATTACCCGAAAGCGGCGTCTGGGTGAAAACATCAAGCTGAACGAATTCGTAAGTGTGCGTCGGCATGAGTCAGATTTGGATTGTGCTGAGTCGGGCGTAAGTTTCGCAGATGACTAATGACGAGCAAGACGAACAGTTCTACCGCGATACTGAAAGCATCGCGTTTCCAAAACTGAACGATCATCAGCTTTCGCTACTTGAGCCTTTGGGCGAACGCCGCGTAATGAAACGCGGCGACGTGCTGTTCAAGGCCGGGCAACGTGATCTCGGACTAGCGATTGTTTTGCGCGGCGAACTCGAAGCGTTCGAGACGCGCGAGGATACCGAATATAACCTGGCTACCGCGCGCGAGCGTGATTTCATGGGCGACGTATCGATGCTCCAGGGCACGTCGATCCTCGGTTCGTCCAGAGTCACGTCGGATGAGGCCGAGATCCTCCTCATTCCGGCGGCCGAACTTCGGCGCGCGCTGGCGGAAATTCCCGCCGTTAGCAAGACGATCGTCGATGCACTGATCATGCGGCGGCGGCGGCTCCGGCGCGATCGCGAATTTGCGGGAATGCGTATTCTGGCCAGCCGCCAAGCACGCGATGGACATCAGCTCGATGATTTTCTCGACAAGAATCGCATTCCGCACCGGGTGGTAGAATTTGAGAGCGAACAGGGCGAAGCACTGAGCAAACGTTTCCACCTAACGACTCGCGATTTGCCGGTCTTGGTCACCCCAGCCGGTGCGCGCTTGCGCAAGCCATCGTTGCGCGAAGTTGCCCGGGAAGCCGGCTTGTTGCGCTCGCTCACGGACGAAGATGAAACCGAAGTTCTCTGTGACCTCGCAATCGTTGGCGCTGGACCGGCCGGCCTGGCCGCAGCGGTGTATGCCGCGTCCGAGGGATTGAAGACGGTCGTTGTAGAAAGTTATGCGCCTGGCGGACAAGCCGGTTCCTCGTCACTGATTGAAAACTTCTTTGGATTTCCGACCGGCATTGGTGGCGGCGAATTAACCTGGCTGGCTCAGCTTCAGGCCTATCGATTCGGCGCGAAATTTTCCACACCAGCCGCGGCCCTCTCCCTGCAATACCATCCTGATGGTGAGTACCGTGCATGCCTCGAGACGGAAGGTTGCAGTGCAGTGCTCCGCGCAAAAGCTGTCCTGATTACCACTGGCGCCGAATATGGCCGGCTCGAAGCCGAGGGCCGCGAACAGTTCGAAGGTGTCGGCGTTTATTACGCTGCTACCGCGCTGGAGGGTCAGCTTTGTCGCAACGAAACTGTTGTTGTCGCCGGCAGCGGCAACTCAGCCGGCCAGGCAGCGATGTTCCTTTCCGACGGGGCGGCCAAAGTATTACTTGTCGTTAGGGGAAATAACATTGCCAGCAAGATGTCGGACTATCTTTCGCGTCGGGTGGAGGCTCAAGAAAACATTGAGATTCTCTACAACACTGAGATCCGCAAAATGTCCGGCGGAAAGAAGCTGGAACAAATCGAACTGGAAAATAGTAAGACAGGCGAGCGCCGAGTCGTTCAAACGCCGGCGGTCTTTTCCATGATCGGCGCTCGGCCATGCACAGAGTGGTTGCCGGCGGAAATTGAGCGGGACCAAAAAGGATTTATTAAAACCGGCGCGGATGTCGCTGAAGCACCAGCCTGGAGCACAAACAAAAGGCGACCCGCTCCGCTCGAAACCAGTCTTCCGGGAATTTTTGCAGCCGGCGACGTGCGCTCCGGATCGGTGAAACGTTGCGCCGCGGCGGTCGGCGAAGGCGGAATGGCCGTAGCCGGCGTCCATATGAGCCTCGCGTCCCGGCGTAATGCATCAGCGAACGCAACAGCATCACACTAATCGATCATGAGTACTCGAGGCTGTTCTCATCTGGATGCGATTGCGATTGAGTCGATCAAGCAGCCGCATCGTCGCGAATGCGAGGAATGCGTAAAGATCGGTTCATATTGGGTTCATCTGCGGACCTGCCAGACGTGTGGAGTTACGCTGTGCTGCGACAGCTCGCCGAATCAGCACGCCAGCAAACATGCGCACGCCAGTGGACATCCGGTGATCGCCTCGGCGCAGCCAGGGGAGCGCTGGTTGTACTGCTATACGGATGAAGTCCTAGCTGAGTACTGACCCGAGTTTCCGTCCGGCTTCGCACCGGTGGAGATAAACGTTGACATGTAGAGTGGCCGCCCACATACCTGCAGGAACAACACCACACGCGGCACCGCGCACGGTTTGCAGAAACGGATGCACGGATCTCGAACCAAGCCGCGTGTAACTTCAAACCCAGAAAGAAAATCAGTATCATGAAATCGATCAGTACCATTGTCGCCATCACATTGTTTGGCTTGTTCTCAGCTACATTTGTTCACGGACAGACGTCACCAAAAACGGCTGCAGGTGAAAAGCAGGCCGCGACTGCCGGGGCTGGCAAACGGACCGATGTCTATCACGTCCACTTCGCAAAAGCGGCGCTCGGTAAGGCAACGGAATTGGGCGATTGGCTCAAAACGCCCGATTCTCATAACCCGATGCCCGATCATTTTGTTGTGCTTCGCCACCAGGACGGCGACGCCTGGGATTACGTCGTGATTACGCATCTCGGCCAAAAAGCGACCGTCGAAGCTACGGGAACGACTGTGCCTCCGGATAAACGTGACTTGGGTGCGTGGCACACTGATACGTTCGTGAACGGTCCTTCATGGGAAGAATTTACGCGAGCCATGGGCATTGACGGGGACTCGAAATCGAAAACCACGGGCTCGGTTTATTCTGTCTCTTATTACCGCCCTGCCCCTGGGCATCGGGAGCAATTGGAAAAAATGCTCAGTGAATTGCCAAACGCGACAAACGACACGACTGCTGGCAACGTATTAATGCAACACCTGGAGGGCGCCAACTGGACGTTCCTCGCCGTCGCCCGGTACAATTCGTGGGATGATTATGCCAAAGGTGAGAAAAACAGCGTCGCAGACACAACAAAGAAGGACAGTCCATGGTCGCGTCTGCGTGACCACGCCGATTTTCACACCGACACGCTCACCGATCGCATAGCGCCGTAAGGCTGAAATAAATTGAAGGGCGTTTGACTCGTTCGCTCCCGGTCACTCTGCCTGCGGCACTGCCCGTCTATTTTGCCGGCAGCCCCGGCGATTCCGTTCCGTGAACCGTCCGGGGCGAATCGTTGGCGTCTGGGCACAGACGCCCTAAAAAATTCAGGCGGTTGATACAACCGCCTCTACAACGACATGCGGGCAGGGAGGACGGGGCAGTCCTCTGCTCACCGAAACGATGGCGCGCACAGGAGTCTTTTTCCATTGTGATTAAGGGAGCAAGAGCAGGAGTTTCAACGCATCTACGCATCATGATGCGTCAATTTGTTCCTTGATCACCTCGCGAAACGCCGTTTAGTTGTCGGACATTATGACGACAAACGGGGTTCATCCTCTGGAAGCGTTGATGCGCGCGCGAATCGTCGTGCTCGATGGCGCGATGGGAACGATGATCCAGGGCTACAAATTATCGGAGGCGGATTACCGCGGGGACCGGTTACGCGATTGGAAAGGTAAAGACCTCAAAGGCAGCCTCGAGCTATTGAACCTGTCGCGGCCGGAGGTGATCGAGGAAATTCATTCCGATTACTTGAAAGCCGGCGCGGATATCATCGAGACCAACACCTTCAGCGGAACAACCATCGGCTCGCACGATTTCCTGTTTCAAGGCGAACCCAAAAGTGGCCGCAAAGATCAGGAATTCTTTCAGCGTGTGATCGACGGTGCGGGTCTTCGCGCGCTAGTTCATGAAATTAATTTCGAAGCAGCGAGGATCGCCCGCCGCGCTGCGGACCGCGCCGCGAATGAAACCGGCCAGCGGCGATTTGTTGGCGGATCGATGGGACCGCTTCCTGTCGCGGCCTCCATTTCACCTGACGTAAACGATCCGGCATTTCGCGCGGTTTCGTTCGATCAGCTACGGCAAACTTATTTCGATCAAGCGAAGGCGCTGCTCGAAGGTGGTGTCGACCTTCTCATCGTTGAAACCATTTTCGACACGCTCAACGGCAAGGCTGCGTTGTTCGCCATCACCGATGCGTCAGCAGAAACCGGCCGCAGTGTGCCGTTGATGGTCTCGGGCACCGTAATCGACAAATCCGGACGGAATTTGAGCGGCCAAACCGTGGAAGCCTTCCTTGTTTCAATCGCGCACGCGCGACCGCTCATCCTCGGTTTGAACTGCGCGCTGGGCCCGGATGAGATGGAACCGTTCATCGAAGAACTTTCACGGATTGCACCGTTTTACGTCGGCGCGTATCCGAATGCAGGATTGCCGGATCCGCTTTCGCCGACCGGATTTCCTGAAACTCCAGAATCGTTCGCACCCAAACTTGTATCGTGGGTGACAAACGGCTGGCTGAATATTGTGGGCGGCTGCTGCGGGACCACCCCTGAACACATCCGCGCAATCGCGGATCGCGTCCGCGACTGTAAGCCACGCGTTGCACCCGTCATTCCGAGCAAAGTCGACGAATCCCGTGGAAAAGAACATTAATTTAACTTCGCGGGAATCTTCGACTTCTCCCGCGTCTGCGGGATCCGCTCAGGATGACCGCAGTTCCAACGCCTTGGAATTGTCCGGGCTCGAGCCGTTAAGGATCACGCCGGAGTTTGGTTTCGCCGTGATCGGCGAGCGGACGAATATCACGGGTTCGCCAAAGTTTTCGAAACTCATCCTGGCCGGCGATTTCGATGGCGCACTGGTTGTCGCGCGTCAGCAGGTGCAAGGCGGTGCGAACCTGCTCGACGTAAACATGGACGAAGGGATGATCGATTCGGAAGCGGCCATGGTTCGCTTCCTGAATTTGATCGGCAGCGAACCGGAAATCGCGCGCATCCCTCTCGTAATCGACAGCTCGAAGTGGAGCGTCATCGAAGCGGGACTCAAATGCGTGCAAGGAAAAGCGGTCGTGAACTCCATCAGCCTGAAAAACGGCGAAGAAGAATTTCTGCGCCATGCTCAACTAATCAGGCGATACGGCGCAGCTACCATCGTGATGGCGTTCGATGAAAAAGGCCAGGCCGACACCTTCCAACGCAAAAGCGAAATCTGCGCGCGCGCTTACAAACTGTTGACGCAAACGGCAGAGTTTCCAGCGAATGATATCATTTTCGATCCAAATGTTCTGACAGTCGCGACAGGTCTCGACGAGCACCGCAATTACGCCGTCGATTTCATCGAAGCGACGCGCTGGATCAAACAAAACCTGCCAGGTGCACGCGTCAGCGGCGGGATCAGTAATATTTCGTTTTCGTTTCGAGGCAACAACACCGTGCGCGAAGCGATGCACGCCGCTTTTCTTTACCACGCAATTCGTGCTGGCTTGGACATGGCGATCGTGAACGCCGGGCAACTGGCAGTTTACGAAGAAATCGAGCCCGAACTGCGGGAACGCGTCGAAGACGTGCTGTTGAATCGCCGCGACGACGCAACCGAACGCATGATCGAGTTTGCGGAACGCGTAAAGGCGAAAGGCAAAACGCCAGTCGCCGACGAAACATGGCGAAAGCAACCCGTCGAAGAGCGTCTGAAGCACGCATTGGTTAAAGGCATCGTTGATCATATCGACGTCGACACGGAAGAGGCGCGCCAAAAATGCAGGCGCCCCCTCGACGTGATCGAAGGTCCGCTCATGGCTGGAATGAGCGTAGTCGGCGACTTGTTCGGATCGGGGAGAATGTTTCTACCGCAGGTCGTGAAGAGTGCCCGCGTCATGAAAAAAGCCGTAGCTTACCTGATGCCGTTCATGGAAGCAGAAAAATCCGCCGACGCGAAGCCGCAGGGGCGCATTGTCATGGCAACTGTAAAAGGTGACGTGCACGATATTGGCAAGAACATCGTGGGCGTGGTTCTGCAATGTAATAACTACGATGTAATCGATCTCGGCGTGATGGTCCCCGCGGCGAAGATCCTGGATACAGCGCGCGAAAAAAAGGCGGACGTGATCGGCTTAAGCGGTCTGATCACACCGTCGCTGGATGAAATGGTTCACGTCGCGCAGGAAATGGAGAGAGAAGGATTTCGGTTGCCGCTCCTGATCGGGGGCGCCACGACTAGCCGGGCCCACACCGCGGTCAAAATCGCACCGCACTATCGCGCCAGTACTGTGCACGTGCTCGACGCGTCGCGCGCGGTAGGTGTGGTGAACGCGTTACTCAACGAGCAACTGAAATCGGATTTCGATAGAAAAACGCGCGAAGACTATGAGCGCTTGCGCCGGGAACACGCTGCAAAAACGGAAGGGAAAAAGCTGCTGACGCTTGAGCAGGCACGCGATAATCGAACGCCAATTGATTGGATCAGCTACGTGCCGCCGAAACCCGAATTTCTCGGAGTGCGTGTTTACGGAGCCCGTCTGGAGAGCGCACGCGGCCCGCGTGCTGTTTCCGGCGGCCCGCCGGAAAACTCGAGCGATATTCACTACAGCAAACGGCGTCTCCCTCACTTTGAGCGCCCTTGGGCCAAATACGCGATCACGTGGAGCACAAACGCTCGACAAAAATTAGGCGACGCCGCCCAGAAGATTGTTTTGGATTGCATCCTGTATTGGAACGAACGCCGCTACAACCTTTACGCCGCGTGTGTAATGCCAGATCACGTTCACATCCTGATTGAACCAGGGGTGAGGCGTGAGGATTCCAGTGCGACGGAGTTCTATTCGCTCACGGAGATTCTGCACACTCTTAAATCTTTCACCGCTCACAAGATTAATGAGCTAGAGGAAAAGAGCGTGCCGGTGTGGGAGCATGAATCTTTTGATCGGTTGATTCGCTCGGAGAGCGATTTACAGGAAAAGTTCAATTACGTAACGCGAAATCCGTGGGACGCGGGGGTAGCCCAGCCGGGTGAAGATTATCCGTGGGTATGGTATCCCTCGAAGGAAACACCTCGGCCAGCGGCCGAGATGGGCACGCCAGCGGCGCGCGCTCCCCAGAACATCGCGCTCGCGGTCCGCGATCTTATTCCTTACATCGATTGGTCGCCGTTTTTCCATGCGTGGGAATTGCGTGGCCGTTACCCGACGATCTTCGACGACCCAAAGATGGGCAAACAAGCGCGCGAACTTTTCGGTGATGCGCAGGAACTCCTTGAGCGTATTGCAGCGAAAGATCTCCTGATCCCGCGCGGCGTTTACGCTTTTTGGCCCGCAAACGCCGTCGGCGACGACGTTCATGTTTACGCTGATGAGGCTCGCACTGAAGAGATCGCCACGTTTTATTTTCTGCGTCAGCAAATGCAAAAGCCGCCGGCACAATTCAATCATTGTCTCGCGGATTACGTTGCACCGGTGGATGCCGGTCAGAATCAGCCGCTACAGGATCATCTCGGCGGATTCGCCGTCTCAATTCATGGCGCGGATGAGCTTGCAGAGGAGTTCAAGCGTCAGCACGACGACTACAGCGCGATAATGGCCAAAGCTTTAGCGGACCGATTAGCTGAAGCTTTTGCCGAATATCTACATAAAGAAGCTCGTATCGCTTGGGGATTTGGGCGCGAGGAACAATTGTCGAATGCTGATCTGATCCGTGAAAAATATCGCGGTATCCGTCCCGCCGCCGGTTATCCAGCGTGTCCCGATCACGCCGAGAAACAAGCGCTCTTTGATTTGCTAGATGCCGAGAACAACGCAGGGATCAAACTGACGGAATCATATGCAATGCATCCCGGCGCCAGCGTAAGCGGTCTCTATTTTTCGCATCCCGATTCGAAATATTTCGGGGTCGGGCAGCTCGGACGCGATCAGGTAACTGATTATGCGGCCCGACGAAACGAAGCCGTGTCCGCAGTGGAAAAACGGCTCGCGCCGAATTTGTGGTAAGAATGTTGGACACGCGATTGGCGAGTCCGCCAGTCGCAGCACGCAAGCCGCGTGCGCTCCCAGGAATAAAAATCGGGGCGAGAGGATTTGAACCTCCGACCTCGTGGTCCCAAACCACGCGCTCTACCAAGCTAAGCTACGCCCCGAAATGTCGCAGGGTTCTTTACCACGGGTAGCGCCTTCCCGCATCGGGAAATTCGGCTACATTTTGACAGCAAATGGCGATGAAAGCATACGGGCTAATCCTTTTGAGCGCACTGTTGATTGCCGCGCTGATGATGCACGGACAGGAAGCCGCACCGCCGTCGGTGGATCTCTTTCCAGAGCAAGAGGAAGAAGAAGCCAGCCCCACGCCGCCGCCAAACGGTCCCGAATTGCCGGAGCTGAAGCAACTCGACGACAGTTTTAAGCCGAAGTCGCTGGGCAAAGACGCCGATTTGCTACAAGTGCATGTGCTATGGCGGCAATTGCAGAATCGCACTGTCAATGATCCAGATGTGCAAGCAGCAAAGAAATATGCTCAGGGCGCCCGCACAGATTTGGAAAAACGAAAACGGCTCCGCGATTATTACGAGCTATATTATCAGCGAATGTCTGCTTTGGCCACGACTCCGGAGCTAAAGGTGGCTTTGCAAGCATTGAAGGATGTTCATCAAGGCATCTTGGCTCAGCCACGGGTGCGACCATCGCCGACACCAGAGCCTTCTGGTACGCCGTCACCGACGCCAACAAGCACGCCTTTCAAGAAAACGCCCAAACACAAAAAGGCGAAAGTGCACAAGTAGCGTCGGGTTTTCCGGGAGCGCGTCGCCGCCGTTTGCGGGCTGCGGATTTGGATGTGTGCAAAGAGAAACGCGTGTTCGCCAGGTTGCCAACATCGCTAAGTGCCGCGCAATGTGAGATCTAGCAAAAGATTTTCCTTGCCGTGCCGGTACCAGTCTTCTAAACCTCGCGTAACTCTTCACCTTTATGAATTCCCTAGTCGAAGTTACGCAAACCGTTTTGTTCACGCCCGCACGCTTGCTCGCACAGGTCGAGCACAGCACTTCGGGTAATCCTCCCAGCCCGATCTCGATTATTTTCGGGCTGCTCATTGCGCTGCTGATCATCGTGGCGATGTGGAAAGTGTTCACCAAGGCCGGCCAACCCGGTTGGGCCAGCATCATCCCAATCTATAATCTTTATATTTGGTGCAAGATTGTCGGCCGGCCGTGGTGGTGGATCCTTTTGATGCTCATCCCGCTAGTGAATTTCATAATCTGTATAATTCTCTGCATCGATTTGGCTAAAAGCTTCGGCAAAGGCGTGGGCTTCGGACTCGGCCTTGCTTTTCTGGGAATTATTTTCTTCCCGATCCTCGGCTTCGGCAGCGCGCAATATCAAGGACCCACCGCCGGGAGTCCCGGGACGACGGTTTCTCGACCGCCACAACCTGCGTAACTGATTTCGCGAATCACGTAGCACAGCCATCTTGGCTTTGAGGCCGGTAGGCGTCTCGCCTGCCCACTGGCATTAGGCGCGGGACCAGGCAAGATGCCCGGTCACTCCACAGGCTGGAAGCCTGTGCTACGATTCCGCCCAGCTTGGCTTACGCTTTTCGTTGAAGGCGGCGATACCTTCGCGCGCTTCGTCTGACTCACGCGCCTGCATATGATATTTCAGCGCGAGATCGATGTCTCCCTTCACGGAGTGCCACCAAAGCTCCTCCATTAATCGTTTCGTCTGTGCGAGCGCGCCGGGCGCCCCTTGCAGAACCGCCGCGGCGAATTTTTTTGCTTCACTCATCACGTCGTCCGGAGCAACGACGCGATTCACCAGTCCGATTGCGTTCGCGCGAGCGGCGTCGATTAACTCTCCGCTGAACAACAGCTCGCGCATGTTTCGTTCGCCGATCTGGCGGCGCAGAAATGTCATTACCAATCCGGCAACCAGGCCACGGCGCACCTCGGGATATCCGATCTTTGTTCTCTCCGCGGCGACAACAAAATCGCACGCGGACATTATCCCTGCGCCGCCCGCGACCGCTGCGCCGTGTACTGCGGCAATCGTGACGAGGCGCGTTTGGCTGACCGCAACCAAAGTATTCGCCACCATTTCGGCGGTCGCATGCGCTTTCGTCGTATCGGCGGCTTCCTTCAAATCCAAGCCGGTGCAAAACGCCGCGCCCGCACCGCGAAAGATTAGAACCCGCTGCTCCGGTCGCTCAGACGCGACGGTTATGGCCGTGCATAATTCAGTTAATAACTCGAGAGTAAGCGAGTTCCGACGCTCAGGCCGGTTGAGAGTTACGACGCTTATCTGCGGCGATTCTGTTTCGACTAAAACAACAGGCATGGGATTGTTACATCGTACATCGGCAAGTCGATGAATGGCTACGTTTGGATGACTCCGGTGTGGAAATGCGCTTTCGGCATTGGACGCGAAACGTACTCCAGTAGGCGAATCAGCACGTCACGCGTTTCGTGCGGTTGAATGATAGCGTCCACCCAGCCGCGCGCGGCGCCGTAACGGATATCGGTTTGCTCTTCGTAACTCTGTTTCACCTTCACGCGAAGGTCCTCCAGTTCCTCAGGCAACGCTTTTTTGTCGCCGCGCTCGTGCGCCTTAGCGAGAATCGAGAATACCGTGTCCGATGCTTGCGCGGCACCCATCACCGCATATCGCGCATTCGGCCACGCAACGATGAATCGCGGATCATACGCCTTACCGCACATCGCATAATTGCCGGCGCCAAACGATCCTCCCACGATTACTGTGATCTTCGGCACAACGGAATTGCTCACCGCGTTCACCAGCTTCGCGCCGCTGCGAATGATCCCGCTTTCTTCCGCGTCGAGACCGACCATGAACCCGCTCACGTCCTGGAAAAAAACGATCGGCAAATTCGTCTGATTACAATCCATCACAAACCGCGCCGCTTTGTCCGCGCTAGCGGAATAAATGACGCCGCCCATCTGGATTCCCTCCTTTTTCGTCCTGACCTGCACGCGTTGGTTGGCAACAATGCCCACCGGTCGGCCATTGATGCGGGCATAAGCAGTCACGAGCGTTTTGCCGTAATCAGCCTTGTATTCATCCAGCGAACCTTCATCAACGATGGTCGCCAGCAGATCGCGCGCGTCGTAATTTTTCCGCCCATCGAAACTGATCAGATCGTAAACGCTGTCCGGATTCTTGGCCGGCTTCGGTATTTTTGGTAGGACGCGATCTCCGAGCGCGCCGCTCGCTTCGGGCAGCAGAGCGACTAACGAACGAAGCCGCTTGAGACACGACGGATCGTCTTTTTCAAAAAAATCGACTGTTCCGCTTATCTCCGAATGCATTCGCGCGCCGCCCAGTTCTTCCGCCCCGACAACCTGACCAATGGCCGCCTTCACCAGAGACGGCCCGGCGAGATAAAGGCCGCTTCCTTGCGTCATCAAAATTTTGTCGCACAACACCGGTAGATACGCGCCACCGGCGACGCAATTGCCCATGATCGCAGCAAACTGCGGGATGCCCGCCGCTGAAATCACGGAGTTATTGCGAAAAATCCGGCCGAAATCATCTTCATCAGGAAAGATTTCATCCTGCATCGGCAGAAACACGCCCGCCGAATCGACGAGATAAACGAGCGGGAGCGCGCATTCGAACGCGATCCGCTGCGCGCGAATCACTTTCTTGGTCGTGGCTGGAAAAAACGCGCCGGCTTTCACGGTTGCGTCGTTGGCGACAATCATGCACGGAACGCGCTCGATGTTACCGATGCCGGTCACGACTCCGGCTGCAGGGATCTTTCCCCATTGCTCGTACATCTTGTACGCGGCCCAGAGCTCGATCTCAAAAAACGGCGAGTCCTTGTCGAGCAAATGCCGAATCCGCTCGCGGACCGGCAAGCGTCCCATTTTTCGCTGACGCTCGTGCCCCGCCTTGCCGCCGCCTTCACGCAGGATCGCTTCTTCCTCCGCAATCGCCGCGCAATGCGCACGCAACACTTCACTCGTGCTAGATCGAGCCATATACCAGAGCCACGCTTAATCTGCGCGAGGGACTGAATCAAGCCGACAGAATCCGGACTACGTTTGCACCACAGAGGACACGGAGAGAAACAGACGCATGCGCAATTCTGGGGAGCGCACGCCGCTGGCCGAACGGCTGCCAAGTCTTGTGAATTCGCTGTTGGTTATTTCGACGACGTTCAGGGTCTGCAACATGGAAGGTTTTCGGCCGGCGGCCGAAAACAGCACGCGGGGCCGCGTGCGCTCCCCAATCGCAATCCGCGCGCTCACACGTATCGCATGTGTTCGTCGTTCGTAATTGTGACATCATCCATGTCATCTGCGCGATTCGTAGCTTCAATCCAAGGAGAACCCGACGTGCGGGGACGCCGCCGGGTAGACGGGAAGCCCGAAAGGGTGAGCTATCGGGAGATCGCAAATTAAAGCGCCCGGAGGATTTTCACCTCCTCGGCGCTAACTCGCTCACTTTCGACTCCTGCCCGAAATTCGAGCGAAAAATTTCTTGTTTGGGGGAAACACCTGCGGGTTTTGAATGGCCGGCAGTGTTATTGGCGTTGAAGGGTTTGTAAAGGAAAAGTCGCGGTCTGTGTCTAGGGGAATAACCCCTATCTTTTGATGAAAAATCCCCCTAGGGAATCTTCAAAGAAGGGGAACGAAGCCAGGAAAACGCCCAAGGGAGATTCATGGGGAAGAAACGGCACTTGTGGCGAGCGATCGGTGATCTCCGAGGAGCGGTCGCCGCGGAGACTTGGTTGCGGCAGCCTCGCCGCAACAGTCTTCTATATCCCATTCCCCCCCTAAAAAGTTCGTGATCGCGAGGCCGCGATCACCAGCACCCGGGCCGGGTGCGCTCCCCAAACAAAGATCGTGTTGTGCGTGTAAACGGAGGCGATGGGATCGGCGACATAGAAGGCAAAATCGCGAAGGGTAGCGGCGAGTGACGCAGGAGCGGAACGAGTTTCAATCCGAGGTCGAATTTTCGGTGACGATCTTGCTGTTGGGATTCGAATCGTCTAACGCTTAGGGGATGAGTTCGCCTGAGAGTTCAGTGGCGTTTGGCGCACCGGGGATTGAGCCGCGCTGGACCTCGAGCGCAAAAGAAGGTGTTGGCACGGCGTATCACACCAGTTGCCGCGTCTGGTTCACGCTGAGTCACGGGATCGTAAACGAAATTTATTATCCTCACGTCGATAAACCGAACACGCGCGACTTTCAGTTTCTTATCAGCGACGGCGAAACCTTTTGCCACGAAGAAAAGCGCGACCTGAATCACGAGATTGAATATCCGGAGCGCGATTGCCTGTTTTATCGCCTAACCAATTCAGAACCGAACGGCCGCTATCGTCTGGTGAAAGATGTGCTCACGGATCCACACCGATCAGTCCTGCTCGTGCACACAAAACTCGAGGTCTTCGACGAATCGTTACGCGGCAAGTTGCGCCTGTACTCGTTGCTGGCGCCGCATCTGGCTGGCTTTGGCGCCGGCAACTCGGGGTCGTGCACTGAAATCGGTGGTAACAAACTGATGCACGCACAGCGGCAGAACGTTCATCTGTTAATGGCGTGCAGCAGCGGTTTCTACCGGCGCTCAATCGGCTACGTCGGCTTCAGCGATGGGTGGCAGGATCTGATGGATAATTTCAAAATGGACTGGCAATTTCGAACAGCGCCTAACGGAAATATCGCGTTGACCGGCGAAATCGATTTGCCGAACACCGGTGAATTCACGATCGCGGTTGCTCTTGGTCGCAGTTACCAGAGCGCTGCCACGAAATTGTTCCAATCGCTGGCGGAGCCCTTTGAGTCAAAACGTGAAGGGTATGTTCGTCAGTGGCAACGCGCGCTGATCAATGCCGAGTTCGAATTCAACAGCGACACGTCCGACGACGGCGGAGAATATCGACTGAGCCGATGCGTTTTGCTTGCGCATGAAGACAAGGTTTTCCAAGGCGCAATCGTCGCATCGATGAGCATTCCCTGGGGCGAAGTGAAAGGCGATTTGGATTTCGGCGGCTATCATCTGGTCTGGACGCGCGACCTGGTGCAGAGTGCCAGCGCGCTCCTCGCCACGGGTCAGATGGGGACGCCGCTGCGTGCATTAATCTGGCTGGCGGCGATCCAGCGTCCGGACGGCTCATTTCCACAAAACAGCTGGATCGACGGGACTGCCTACTGGTCTGGGCTACAGCTTGATCAAGTTGCTTTTCCAATTTTGCTGGCGTGGCGTTTGCATAAACACGATGCGCTCGGTTTGTTCGACCCGCGCGTAATGATTGTGCGCGCCGCTGCCCAACTGATCGTGCGAGGGCCGGTGACAGCGCAGGAACGCTGGGAAGAAAATTCCGGCTATTCGCCTTCGACATTGGCAGTGGTGATAGCCGCGCTGGCCTGCGCCGCCGACTGGGGCATGCAAACCGGCAACATTGACACGGCGGAATTCGTTTTCGCGTATGTCGACTGGTTAGCGGCGCACCTCGAAGAATGGACAGTCACGACAAAGGGCGAGTTGGTCGAAGGCATTCCTCGCCATTACATCCGCATTAATCCCACCGATCCAAATACACCTGATCCCCACGCCGATCCCAACACACAGATGATTCAGATCGCCAACGGCGGCGGCCTGCATCCGGCGCGAAATATTGTGGGCGGCGATTTCCTTCATCTGGTGCGGTATGGCATTCGACGGCCGGACGATCCGCTCGTGTGCGACTCAATCAAAGTGATCGATCGCGTTCTCAAGCACGACCTGCCGCAAGGTCCCGGCTGGCGTCGTTACAATCACGATGGCTACGGCCAAAAAGATGATGGCAGTGCTTACGACGGAACCGGAGTAGGCCGATGCTGGCCGATTTTAACAGGAGAACGCGGCCAATACGAACTGGCTGCCGGTCGCGATCCAAAACCGTTGATCAAGACGATCGAAGATTTTTCGAACCAGGGCGGCATGCTCACGGAACAGGTTTGGGATGGACCCGACTTGCCGCACGCAAGAATGAAACGCGGTTGTCCGACGGGCGCGGCGATGCCGCTTTGCTGGTCGCACGCCGAGTACGTTTCGCTCGTCCGGAGCCGGCATGACGCCGTTTGCTTCCATCGGGTCGATCCGGCGTACCAGCGATACGCGGTGAATCCTGCGCCGAATCGTTTTGAGATTTGGACGCTTCGTCATCCAATGAGGCGGATGTCGCGTAGCAAAATTTTGCGAATCATCCTCGCCGAAGAGGCGAGCATCACCTGGTCAACGGACAATTGGCAGCGGACTAACGAGTCGCAAATGAAGCGCCAGGAAAAACTGCGTCTTTGGTTCGCTGATTTTCCAACGGCCGAATGGCCGGTCGGTTCAGTGTTTGCGTTTACATTTTTTTGGAAACGAGATCAACGCTGGGAGAACCGCAACTGGCAGATAAGTGTCGCTTAAGAACGAGGGGCGCAGAGTTGAGATGCGTCGCGACGTAGCAGCATTCGCCGGCGCAATGGCTGTCTTGTAAAAACACCCGCGCGCGCTCCATGGCTATTTTGGCTTGGTCGCATTGACGACGCCGTGACCATCTTCCCCCACCCCCACTACAACGGTCTGATCTGGCGGATTAGACTTCGGCGGGTACGGCGGTTTGAACACAGCGAATGCATTCGACGCAACGAACAGCAGCCACAGCACTAGAGCGATGATCGCTGCCCTATTTCTTTTCATGCCTTACCCTACTGACTATCCCCCGGTATTGCGGCGGCGCGTGTGATGGATTTTGCCCTGCCTCGCCAGAAAGGATCGGCACTGCCTCTTTTGGCTGATGCTGAGTCCGATGCGGTCGGTCGAAATAAGTTGCGCCTATTAAACGTATCTCGAACGAGGCATTGCATATCCCTTCGCGAGAGGGACGAGAAAATCTCGCCAACGCGAGATAGCTCTGCTGTTTGGAGCGCAGTTACTCTTACGCATGAAAATGATCGAGTTTCCACGAGGATTCCCGCTACGCACGCTGGTGGTCTGTTTCACAGTCTGGCTTATCGCGACTGAGGTCCTCATCTTTGATCAGATCAAATTTGACACCAGAACTCATCTGCTTGAGCAAGCTGCGCGGGGATTTCACGGACCAGAGGTTGTCGTTCCAAGCGAACGGCCATCCCACGTTCCAAGCGGCGCAACAATGCAAACGTTGTGAACCCAAGGACCCGAAATAGTTCCAGCCATGCCGGGCAACGTTTTCGCGGCCGTCACCGGGTTCTCATTCCGCAGAGGGAGCAATGATTGGCTTAGAAGTTATAATCAAAAATCCGGCACACGCGCAATCCCAGCGGCCGATCCGAACAATAGGCTGGAGTATATGAAAGCTATTGTTCAAACTGCAAATGTAGAGGGAGAAACAATTCCATTAAAAGAAGTGATTCCGTTCTGGTTTGCCGTGTCCAGCCCGCTGCTCGGTATGCTTTTGGGCTTACTAGGAGCATGGTTTGTTATGTGGGTCAGCACGTGACGAGATTTCGGAAGTCCAGACGGTTTGACAAATCGTGAAGAAATTATTCGAAGCAGATTTCCTTCCGCGGGCGGGCGGCGCTGATTCGCCTCCGCTGGATTCCGTCTCTGGCCCAGCAGACAAAGGAAAACGACGAATTCTGATCGTCGATGACGATGCGAACAGCACGCACCTCGTAAAAATTCTTTTGGAAAGATCCGGCCCGTATCTCGTACTGGAGGAAAACGATGCGACCAAGGCCGACCAAACGGCTCACGATTTTAAACCAGACGTGATTTTGCTCGACATCGTCATGCCGAAAATAGACGGAGGCGAATTAGCGAAACAAATTGAAGCCGATCGTGAATTGCACGACACACCGATAATTTTCCTAACGGCGCTCGTCACCCACGGTGAGGCGAAGAGCGGGCTTCACGTCCAGGGACATCCATTGGTTGCGAAGCCGATCAGCATCCCGGAGTTGATCGACGCGATTGAAAAACATCTGCCTGCGCGGGCGGAGTGTTAGCCATCGCGTTCACACGCGCGCGGCGAATTCATGATGGGAAGAATTCCTCGCCGCGCTCCAGCGCTGCTTCAGCCTCGAGATTCTCGCGATCGCGTCCGACACTCGCGACAGCAGTGAGTTTACTGTCAGAGCGAAAGATCACCGAGGCTTCTTTGGCTTTCAAATCACCGGACACACTCGCGTCATCGCCGCCGCTGCCATGACCAACGTAGTGAATGTGCAGATCGAAATGATTGCTCCAGAAGAATGGCGGGATGGTGAAAGGTTCGCGTGCGCCGAGAATATTGCGCGCAGCAGTCTGACCCTGGCGCTGAGCCACAACCCAGTGTTCCACGCGGATCCGGCCGGCGCGCGGGTCGGGCCAGCGCGCAATGTCGCCGGCAGCAAAAATTCCGGGAACGTTCGTTTCCAAGAACTCGTTTACCAACACACCGTTGTCAGTCGCGATGCCAGATTGCTCGGCCAAATGTGTGTTTGGAAGAACGCCGATTCCGACCACAACTAAATCGCAGTCCAGTTTCGTTCCGTCATCGAGCTGCACATATCGGTCGTGAATTGCTGCGGGGGCTCGACTGAAATGAAATTTAACACCATGCGCTTCATGCGTTTCTCGAACGAGATTTCCCATTTCGGTTCCCAGAACTTTGCCGAGCGGCACCGAATCTCTTCCGACGACCGCGACTTCCAGTTTGCGCTCGCGCAACGACCACGCCACTTCCAGCCCGATGAAGCTAGAGCCGATGACGACCGCGCGCCTCGCGTTCTTCGCTTTTTCGATGATGCGCCGACTGTCGTTGAGGGTTCGCAGATAAAAAACATGCGGCAAATCTGCGCCCGGAATCGTAAGGTGGACAGGTTGAGCACCGGTCGCCAGCAATAGCGCCCCATAGCCTAACGAACGGCCGTCGGACAACGTCACCTGTTTGGCTTTCGGATCGATGCTTGCAACGGTCGTGTTTGTAAGAGCATCAATCTTCCTTTCGCGATAGAATTCCGGCGGTCGCAACGGGATCCATTCTTCTGGCGCGTTGCCGGCGAGAAAATCTTTCGAAAGATTCGGTCGATCGTACGGCAGAGATTCATCTGCGCCAATCAAAGTAACCGGCCCATCGTAGCCTTCGCGACGCAACATCTCAGCCGCGGCGCCGCCGGCGGCACCCGCACCGATAATCACGACGCTAGCCGGAGATGATTTTGGTCTTCGCTCCGCTTTTTTATCGATCTTACCGGTTACGAAGAATCGCTCGCCGCGCTTCTCGATTTTGTAGCACGCGACATTATTCAAGGCGGGCGCAGTAATAGCTTCGCCTGTCCGTAAATCGAAACGCGCATGATGCAACGGACAGTGCACCGTGCAATCGACCATCAGACCTTTGGCCAGTGGGCCGCCGTAATGCGTACATGTTGCGCCGATGGCGAACAGGTCATCACCGCGTCTGGCGACTAGAACCGCTTCGCCAAACGCGTGACCCAGGAGCATTTCTCCCTCGCGCACGTTTTTGGTCTCATAGCCTTTTTCAAAATCAGGTCCCTCAAGTTCGCTGGATGCTTCAGCCATAGAATTTTTTGTTTTAACATATGAATCGCATGGAGCCGATCCAGCAACCGTCAACATTCCGACTGGGAGGCAAATACTCTGGGTGTAAAAAATACGCGCGCGTCCATAACAATATGCGAAGAATCAAATGGATGTGTCTACTTCTCGATGGATTCCGGAAAGCAAGCAGACCTCCACGTGCTCTGATCAAATGAAATTCCTGGCGGTGCATCCCAGCTGTTTGATGTATTCGAAGATCTATCTTCGGCTGGAGCCGCTCGGGCTGGAGCTTGTAGCCGCAGCGGCGGAACGCGCCGGGCACTCGGCGCAGTTGATCGATCTGCAATGCGAATCGCACCGGGACTTCTTCCGCTCGGTCGAACAATGGCGGCCGGACGTGATCGCGTTCTGCGGCAACTATCTTGCAAACGTTCCCGAAATTATTGATCTCGCACGAGCGACGCGTGACCTGTTGCCGGACGCCTTTATTTGCGTTGGCGGCCACAGCGTCTCATTTATTCCCAATGAAATTTTGCGGCACGCCGATGGCGCTGTGGATTGCGTCCTGACCGGAGAAGGCGAAACGGCCATCACCGGGCTCTTGGATGCGATCGCGCAAAACCGACGCGACCTTAATCAGGTTCCCGGCTGTGTGACGCTCGATCACCGCAGTCCGCCTCCGGCATTCGTCAAGTCGCTCGATGATTTGTTGCCTGCTCGCCATCTGGCGCGACATCGCCGGAAATATTTCATCGGCCAGCTCGATCCGGCCGCTTCCATTGAATTTAGCAGAGGTTGCCCCTGGGACTGCGTGTTTTGCAGCGCATGGACGTTCTACGGACGCAATTACCGCGTGAAAACACCAGAGTGCGCTGTCGAAGAGCTGGCCCAAATCCGCGAGCCCGGTATTTTCATTGTGGACGACGTAGCATTCATCCAAGCCGAACACGGCATGCAGATTGCCGAAGGGATCGCGCGCCGCGGCATCCGGAAACGTTATTACCTCGAAACCCGCGGCGACGTGCTGTTGCGCAACAAGGAAGTGTTCAAACTGTGGAAACGGCTAGGTCTAAACACCATGTTCCTCGGTCTTGAAGCGATTGATGAGGAAGGTCTGAAACAGTATCGCAAGCGCGTGACGCTCTCCAAAAATTTCGAGGCGCTGGAGTTTGCCCGCTCACTGGACATCACGGTGGCCGTAAACATTATTGCCGATCCGTCGTGGGACCGCGAACGCTTCAAAGTCGTACGCGATTGGTGCCTGGAAATTCCGGAGGTCGTCAACATTAGCATCAACACGCCTTATCCGGGCACTGAAACGTGGCACACTGAATCACGTCGACTCACGACGCGAGATTACCGTCTGTTTGACATCCAACACGCAGTATTGCCGACGAAGTTGCCGCTCCCGGAGTTTTACAAGGAGCTGGTCGAGACGCAGCTCGTGCTGTCCCGTAAACATCTGGGCTGGGCGGCGCTACGGCAGTGCGCAGGAATCGTTGCCCGACACTTGCTTCGCGGACAAACAAATTTCCTTCGAATGATCTGGAAATTTAACAGCGTTTATCGCCCCGACCTGCAACTTGCCGATCACCGGCAACCGATAAAATACGAAATCGATCTACCGCCTCCATCGACTGCCACCGTTGAGCGAGACGGGCTTTACATTCACACGAGTAGTGGACGCAAAGGGCGACAGATCGATCATCGCACCGAGGAATTCGTCGACGCCACGCGCATGGGCACCGCGGGCTAGCGTCCAGCGGTGAAGAATTGCGCCTTCGGCGAATCAACTGTCATCGTCTTCAGGAGAAGCCAATCCACCAATTGAAGCTAATCCCAGTCTTTGCTCAGCAACGCGCGCGTCTCTTCCACGCCTGTCCGCCAGATCTTCACCATCTCTTCGTCGTCTCGTTGGTATAGCCCGCCGTAATTGCCGTCATTAAGATGTTCCCGCACTGATTTGGGATCGAGTCGGCGAAGTTTGTCAGGGTCGCTCATCGGCTTCTGCTCTGTAGGCACGTTGATTTTCGCCAGACGCGTCCATGGAAAATTTTCCATCCACGACGCGTGGGAAGCGACAGGATCGATTGCCTGCACTTGCGCCCAGACTTTGGACGCGTTCCACCAGTTGTGGAACTTGATGCGCACTCCGGGATGATCTGCGATCCATTCGCCGATGAATCCTTGCGCGGGTGTGTTGCCGCCGTGGCCGTTCACAATCAGGATGCGTTTGAACCCGTGCCCGGCCATCGCATCGAGAATGTCACCCACAACCGAGATGTAGGTTTCCACCCGAAGAGTGATCGTTCCCGGAAACGCGCGGAAATACGGTGTGATGCCGTAGGCCAGGACCGGAAATACAGGAACGCCGGATGGTTCGGCCGCTTCGACAGCCAGCCGCTCGGCTAAAATACTGTCCGTGCTCAAGCTCAGGTAAGCGTGTTGCTCCGTGCAGCCCAGCGGCAACACTGCGCGGTCGTCGCGCCCGAGATATTCTTCCACCATCATCCAATTCATTTCGCTGATTCGCATCCGTGAAATTCATCCACGAATCCCGCAGATTCACGCAGATTTGTATAACTACCCTGTTCGCTTCACCGCTTCTTCGAAGTCTCGGTTGGAATCCTAGTCGCGCTGATGCTCGTGGCCGTCTGGCCGGAGCGTCAATCTGAATCCGCAAAACAAAACGCTGAATAATCTGCGCGTTGTGTTGGCACACGCGCTGCGTTCAAGAACGAACTCGCGTTCGAGATTTGTTTCAGCCGACCCGAAGTACGCGCGGATCGTCGGGCCCGTGAGAAACGAACTCGGGAAATTCCGTCGGATGCGAAATTCCGGCGAGAATTTCCAGACTGTCCACAATGCGAGGCCCGGGGCGCGCGAAGTATGCGCTCGCATTCGCGACATACACTTGCCCGCTACGCACAGCGGGAATCGAACCAAAACCGGGAAATCGCCTGAGCAATTCGTAATCGCGGCGCGCTCGCTCAATGTCGTATCCGCAAAGCGCAAGCACGATGATCTCAGGACGCGCATCCAAGACCTGCTCCCACTTTATTTGCGCCGACGGATGATGCTTTCGGCCTAACGAATCCAGGCCACCCGCGATCTCGATCAGCTCCGGCCCCCAATGACCGGAACAAAATGGCGGATCCACCCATTCCATTAGAAAACACCGCGGGCGATCTGGAATCGTTGCAGCGGCGCGTGCGCGCACATTTTCAACGCGCGCGAACAAATTTACGATCAATTTTTCCGCGCGTTCGCGCGCATCGCACGCATCAGCGACGCGCCGAATATCATCGAAAATGTCGATCAAACTCGACGGTTCGAGATTCAGCACCTTGGGCGGACCCGGCAAAGTTTGCGCGAGTTTCGCCACAGTGCCGTAACCGACTGCACAGACGTCGCACAATTTTTGGGTTAGAATTACATCCGGCTGCAGTTTTCGCAGAAGCGGTTCGTCGATGGTGTAAATGCTGCCGTTGTCATGCAGTGCACGCCGCACCCACTCGTCGACCTCGCAGCTCGCCATCTTCGCATTATGAACGGGACAATGTGTAACGCGCGGTCGTTCGTTAGCTTGTTCAGGAAAATCGCACTCATGCGAAACACCAACGACCTGATCCATCAGGCCAAGCGCAGCCGCGATCTCGGTCGCAGCAGGCAGGAGTGAAACGATGCGCGTCACTCAAAACCATACACTCTGTTAAGTTCGCAGTAATCGTGACTCTGCACTCGACTGCCGTGTGCCGCTGATTACAAGCGAATCGGCTTGCGCTGTTGAAATGATTCCAGATGCCGCTGGATTCTTTTGGAATCCGCCGGTGAGATGTCTTTTACAGTCAACGCTTGCGAAGCAAATTGGACAGCGGAATCAAAATCACCCGTCTCCGCATAGGCTGCGGCAAGCGCATCGATGGTATTCTCGTCCTTCCATTGCAAGATGCTGCATGCGGCTTTTGCGTCTTTGACTGCCTGTTGGCCATTGCGAAACGCTGGATCCGGACAAGTCGCCTGTAACCAAGCGCGCTGCTTTAATACTCTGGCAAGAGTGACAAGCCGAGGGTGAAGCGAAATAAGATAATTGTACTCCTTTAATGCCTCCGAGTACTTCCCGAGGTGCGTATTGATGGTTGCTCGCAAGGACGACGCCTCAACAAATCCACGATATTTCCGGAGCGCTTCGTTGCAATCTTGGATGGCAAGTTGGTATTGCCCCTGGTTTACAAAAATTCTGGCCCGCACGTAAAGCGCGGGCCAGTATTCGGGATCATGGTGTAAAATCGTATCCACGTCGCGCTTCGCACCGGCAAAGTTACCGGCCTTAATTTCCTCTTCTGCCTTGTTACACAAGTTCGCCATTACGCGCCGACCAGCGCCCCCACTGACAATGATCGGCACGCTTCCGCGCATAACTGTCGCCGAGCTTAAGATTGCCACAGAGAGCGCAAAGAACGTTGAGATTTTCATTCGGCTTAGCTAATTAATCGATCTGTAATCAGAAAGGCCGTGGCGTAGCAAACAAAAATCGATGCTCCGCCAGCGACGCCGCCACTCCATTCAGCATACGTCTTGACCCGGGCTGCTTCGCGCTGTTAAAGCCCATGCCGTGAAACGGCTGCTTTGGATCGATATTTCAAAGGGCCTCGCCATTGTGTTCGTCGCCTATTTTCACTTTTTCACAACCTACTTCCAACATGGCGTTCTTCCGGCACCTGATTGGAGCAACATCGCCGCGGGCGCGCTCACTCTTCTAAGACTCGCCTGGTTCAAAATATCGGGTCTCGGTTTCCATGCCGTCGGTGTGTTCATCATCTTGAGCGGTTGGACGCTCATGCAGTCGACGATGCATCGCACCGAGAAGGGAGAAATCGCCTGGGGCGCATGGTATTGGGCGCGCTTCATACGGCTGTACCCGATGTACTGGGTAGCGCACCTGGTTTACCTTGTCTCGCCGTTCGTTGCCCGCCTCGAACCGGTGGACGATCGCATCATCCTCAGTCTGCTCGGCCTGCGGTTCATCAATATCGAGATGAACTTCATGTATCTAAACGCGGCATGGTGGTATTTCGCGATGCTGATCCAGTTCTATGCGATCTTTCCCCTGCTCTTTTGGACAGCACGGCGCGTTGGACCATGGTGGTTTCTGTTCATCGGATGCGCTGCAGGATTTTTCGCGCGCTACGTCTTGCTCGTCCTCTGGCCGCAAAACGGATTGTGGGTACTCGGCGGTTTCGCAGTTTGTCGATTGCCGGAATTTGCGCTCGGGGTCTCGCTGGCGATGTGGTATACGCAATCACCCGCGCGTATGGAATGGTTCCTTCTTCGCGGCGGAGGATTCGTCGCTGGCTTGATCCTTTACCCCGCGGCACTGCAACTCTACCACGGACTTTACGACTACATCTTTGTCGATTTCGCCACGGGCGCGTGTTGCATGCTGGAAATCGTTGGCATCGCCGGATTGATTTCGCTGTTTAACTCTCCGGCCAAATTGTTCGGTCTGGTTGGGCTGTATTCGTACGGCCTTTACCTGACGCACCAGCCGTATGTCATCTGGCTGGGACTTCGTATTCGGGAAGTTCCGATCTGGGCCTTTTTACTGATCTGCATCCTCACCCTCGCTGTGCTCAGCGCATGGGGCATGCTTTTGGAAAAGGGAACCAACACGCTGGTCAACAAGCTCGCGTCGCTGAAAAAACCTGCGCGCGTTTAGACTGGTTTCTCTCTCTTCGGTCTGAGCTTTTGCGTGGCCCGCATGTAACCAAGCTCTCGGGAGCGCAGCGTTCCACCCTAGCACCAAACGCATTGTCGCAAACCGATTTAGATTCGTCATGGCTCGAGTTTCAGGTTTGAAGAAGAAGGACGCACACGTGGCATCTGCGTTGGTTTTACAGCGTGATGCGCAAAATGTTTCCAAAGATCTGACCCCGGCAAAGGTCCGATGCGTTTGCCCGGACTCGGCTGGGGCGGCATCGCCATGGAAGCCGGGCTCGGTCGCAAACGACTTGTCTCGTTGCGTTACCTTCAACTTGGAAAAATCCGCGCCGCGGCCCGGGTTGGTTGTCCTTTCTGAATAGATGTCAATTCTGCCGTGGGCAGAAAAGCAGGCCTGAGCGATGACAAATTGCGCGCTGGGCCGAGCGAAGACCGGGCGTCATTCAACGACACGGAACGCCTTGTCATCGAGCTGGCTGACGCGATGACTGATACGCCTACGAACGTTTCTGACGATCTATATGCGCGTTTGCGAAAACAATTTTCCGAAGAACAACTGATGCAATTGGGCGCACAGATCGCGTTCGAGAATTATCGCGCACGATGGAACCGAATTTTTAACGTCGAGAGCGATAATCTGTACACGCCGCAGCCAAACAAATTGCAGGAATCACGATCAGTCTGAGTGCGCGGGGGGTCTTCCGCACGGCGTTGTATTTCGCCTGCTCAATTCTCCAACTCGGCTATACTCCGCCTGCTCCAGCGATTTCGCGAATGCATTTCATGACCGGAATTCACTCACGCGCGATTGGGTCCGTTGCAGCTTCATCTGCAGAACTCACCCGGCGTCACATTGCCCTTCGGTTGCTTCCATTCGTTTTCCTCCTTTACATCACCAACTACCTCGATCGCACCAGCGTGGCATACGCGGCGATTGGCATGGCGCGCGACCTGGGGTTTGACGATCGCGTATTCGGCCTCGGCATCGGCATTTTCTTCGTCAGTTACGTGGCCTTACAAATCCCGGGCGCCATGCTGGCTCAACGATGGAGCGCGCGCGGGATGATTTGTGCAACCATGATCGTGTCGGGAGCGCTCACGGCACTTACCGCAATCGTGCGCACTCCCGCACAACTTTACCTCGCGCGCTTTTTGTTAGGTACAGCTGAAGCCGGTTTTTTTCCGGCTGTGATCGTTTATCTAAGCCACTGGTTTATCCAGGATGACCGGGCGAAAGCGACGGGCAAATTCATGGCTGCAATTCCTGTGTCGCTGGTCATCGGGTCCCCCGTGGCGGGCTGGATACTCAGTCACAGCTGGTTCGCGATCGAAGGCTGGCGCTGGCTTTTCTTCGTGGAAGGTATTCCCGCCATCTTGTTAGGTACGGTGGCATTTTTCTTTCTGACAGACCAACCGAGTCAGGCGCGCTGGCTAACTACCGAGCAGGGGCAATGGATTTCGCGAAAGTTAGAACAAGAAAAACCGGTGGGCTCGCAACCGACAAGTATCGGTCAGGCACTCCGTTCTCGCACTGTGCTCCTGCTCGCCACCGCAGCTTTTCTTGAATACTTCGTTGGATACAGTGTGATTTTCTGGTTGCCGACTATTCTGAAAAACCAATCGGCACTTTCAGATGCGCAGGTCGGCTTATTCGGCGCCGTGCCCTACGTTGTAGCGCTTTTCGCGATGTTGTTCATCGGCTGGCATTCCGACAGAAGTCGCGAAAGACGCTGGCACGCTGCGTTTCCACTGTTCATCGCCGCAATTGGGTTCGTGTGCCTGATCAGTCTGCCCACCTCGAATCTAAGGATGGTTTTATTGTTGAGCGTCGTCTGCGTAGCCGTGGCATTTCTCCCCGTTTTCTGGGCGATTCCAACGGAAATCCTCAGCGACTCCAGGGCAGCAGTCGCCGTGGGAACGATCAACGCGCTCGCCAGCCTCGCAGGTTTTGCCGGACCGTACGCGTTTGGATATCTGCGTACTGAGACCGGATCTTTCGTCGCTGGATTCGTGGTGTTGATGTTTTGTGCACTTGCGGCCGGGATTTTAATGCTATTGACACCAGCCGCCAAGTCGCGCGGTCCCAAATCTGTCACATCGAGCTAACCGCTGTTGGCCAAATTTAGTGTCGCTTCGATTCTCTCGACAATCTCCTCCGGCGTTCGTCCCAGTTCGATCGTTAGTACGTTCTCTTCCGGCTGAGGTTCCTCCAAGTCATCGAACTGACTCTGCAACAGGGCCGCATTCATAAAATGGCCGTGACGACTGCGCAGTTGCTTTTTGACTAGCGCATAGTCACCGCGAAGAAACACAAACTTTAGTTCATCGCTGACGCGCATGCGATCGCGGTAAGCACGTTTTAACGCCGAACAGGCCAGGACGGCGTTTTCTCCGGCGGAAAGCAACTGCTCGATTTGTTTGCGCAAACAGTCCAGCCACGGCCATCGATCTTCATCGGTCAGCGGATGACCGTTGCGCATCTTTTCGATGTTTGGCGGCGGATGAAAATCGTCGGCCTCAAGAAAACGCCAGCCAGGTTGTTCTGCCAGCATTTTGCCCACCGTTGTTTTGCCAGCGCCAGAAACTCCGAAAATAACGATGATCATGGCACGTTTGTTTGGCCCCGCTGTCCGATCTTCTCTATCGCGAACCCGACGATCACGAACAGCGTATAAAAAATCCAAACGCCCATGGCTGTAACCTTCTCATTCAGTGGCGTTCGGGGCACGTACGTGTCGCCGATCTGCACGATGACCAAAGCGATTCCGAATGCGATTACGGCTCCCTTGCGGATTGCCGGCATCGCATTTCGCGTCAGGTAAGTAGCGATGCCGCCGGCGAGTAGCGCGATCTCCAACGCAAACTCCGGGTCGCGATAATTCCACAAACCAAAGCCGACCTTCGCTGCGTTGTCGTAGATTGGTAGATCGCGGGGATGTGCAGCGAGATCGAGAATCCAGTGTGAGAAAACTGCTAGGCCGATGACTAAAGGGGCAGACTTATTGTAGTGGCGGCCGTACCGGCCGCAGACTGTGCTGTAAACGAATGCCGCGACTGCTGACCAAATCACCGCAGTAATCAAGCTGTGGGAGTACGGCTGAAAATAAGAGTCGAGCATGCTTCCTGCCGTGAAGCCTTTGATCACGCGCAGCTTCTCGATCCCGAGCAAAACCAAAGTCGCCCAGATGTAATCGAGACACTGAACTGCAACGAATAAAACCCAGAGCGGAATTTTGTTTCGTTCCGTTCTGCACGCAAAAGCAACGCTGTAATGTCCGACAAACATTTTCGTTCAATTGTAGAGGCGTTTGTGCCAAACGCCTTTGGTCTCGGCGCTTGATACAAGCGCCGCTACAACGGTCGATTGCCGAAGCAAACTCCTTTCCCTACAGATTCGGCGTCTGACTTGATGATTGCTGATCGGAATCGATTCGGTCAGCATTCGCGCATGGAACGTTTTCTTCCCTTCTTCCTAGTAATTCTTCCAATCTCCCTCTTCGCCGGAGGCGGTTTACCCGATAAACCCTACATCTACGTTCAAGGGCGAGTCGACTTTGAGAAAGATCCCGACATGGTAACGATCTTCTGCAGGGTCGTAGCGCACAATCCGGATGCAGCCAAGGCAAACCAAGAGGTTCAAGTAAAGGCTACCAAGGTGCTGGCGATGTGTGACGAGAAGAAAATCGCCAAAAAGGATGTCGCTGCCCAAGACATTCGCTCTGAACCGGACTACGAAGAAAATGCGAAGGGCGAGAAGAATCATTACAGGATATTGGGCTACACGGTGACTCGATCTATTAACGTCACCATTCGGAATCTCTCAATCTTCCCGAAACTCGTGGATGACCTGTTCAACCTCGGCGGTGTAGAAATTTCGCGCGTCGAGAGTGGCCTTTCCACACAAGCTCAAATGGAGGAGGAAGCTTGGGGACAAGCGATTGCTAATGCCCGTGAAAGTGCGGACAAGACTGTCAAGGCAGTCGGGATGAAAATCGATTCCGTGTTCGCCGTATCACCCGAGGCTTTTCCCGAAATACAGGACAAAATCTTTCGATCGAACAGGGTGGTCGTCACGGGCATGAACATTCCGACTCCAGAAGATTTGGTGGATCCCTATCACTATCGTTTTCTCCCAGTAACCTTCAGCCAAAATGTTCACGTGATTTATTTAATCTCGCCGGCGAAATAGTTCGGTAGGGCGATTGTGATCGTGACTTGTCGGCCGAAGCTTGGAAAAGAGAAGGAGCTACTGGATCTGGTACGTAGGCGGGGGTCGACACTGGAGAAGGAAGATCTGGTGACCGCTCGCGTGCCGACGATCAAGCGCGCACGCGACGGCATGATCATCGAGGTGTCAGAATGGAAATCGCAGGAAGCAATCGATGCCGCGCACAAGAATCCGAACATTCTTGCGATGTGGGACAGATTCTTCGCGATCTGCGATTGCGTTCCGTTCCGTACGCTCGCGGAAGCGGAAGAGATGTTCCCGAATTTCGAGCCGCTCTGATTGCGTGTTTTCACGCCGCCCGGTCGAGCTTCTAATTCGGCAGGGCGAACGAAATGATCGTGTCTTTCGCGCGATAATTGGACCAGAATAGTTCGCCGTCGAAAGTGAGTGAGCGCGACGCGAACGGGACAACAGCGATATCTTCGACGGCCGGCGTTTCCTCTTGCAGGTTCATTCGCGCGATTCGCCAATCTTCGTTTGGTTGTTCCTGTCCTCGCAAAACGTAAAGCGAGCCGTTAGCGAACGCGTGACCGCAGATCTCCGCGCCAACGTCGATCTCGTGGATCACATTGCCTTTATCGTCAAACTTCAAAATTCGCTTCTTGTACCACTGGCTCATGTACAGGTTCTTCCCGTCGAAGCTGACGTACGATCCCGTAAATTCGGGACACGCGAACATCTTTGAAAATCCAGACTCAGGTGAGTAACGATAAATAAAACGATCGTCCTCTGCGCCTTCGCCGATGGTAAAACGCAGTTCGCCGTCTAACACAACCGCGGCCCACGGAATGCCGGGCGCGTCTTGTTGTTTCAAGACGGTCCCATTCTTCGGATCGATCGCATAGATTCGGCGCAGATCGCGCGACCCCATCCACAACGTTTTATTCCGACTGTCCCAGGCCAGCGCCTGCGGTGTCGTCGCGGGCGAAGCAAGGCGGCGTTTCTCGATGATTTGCTCCGTCATATTTCAAACTCCACTTTCGAAATAAACGTTCGGTTGATTTGTGACTCCTGCAACAGAGCGCAGTAATTAGCTTGATCGGAAATTCGTCACTTGCCAGACTTGCTGTCGACGAGGCTTATGAAAACACGGAGCTTGTTAGGCTTTACGTTTGCGCAGTGCACCGTCTTAGCGTTCGGCTTGGTTTCCGCGACGGCTTCTGGTTCAGGAGTCATCGCGTTTCAGGAGTCCGGCGATGCGTCATCGGATAACAAGCAGCAGTTAATTGGTCATTGGCGGAAAACGACCATCGTTTTCGGGAGCCCGAAAGACGAACACCTGGTCCTTAATGCGGATGGGACCGCGGAAAATTGGGTCGTGACTGCCGAAAGCCGGAGCGAACCCGTCACTGGCCGCTGGAGCGTCGAAGGGAAGACGCTCACGCTGTCGTTCGGCGAAAACGAGAACGCCCGCCCGTTTACTTTCCATGAGGGACAACTCGTTTTTCCAAATATTCCCAATCGCCGTGGGTTTTGGGAAAAAATCGAGTAGGCGGAATGAAAGCGACGAAACTTATTTACATTGGCGCGATGTGCTTTGCAGCTGCGTCAATTGCTACATCACGCGCCGACAGTGGCAAGAGTGTCACGGCCGCTCAAGTCAACGGCACCTGGAAAACCAAAGGCGGCGAATTCAAAATCTGGGCGCTCGGCAAACAGCGTCTTCAAGTGGAATTTTCGGGCGTTTACGAATACAAATCACCACAGGGTCCAATGGCGAACGAAGGTGAAGGCAGCGGCGTCGCGACGATCGATGGCGATACTGCCATCTTCAAACCCGAAGGCGCAGAAGAGGAATGCCAGATCACGCTAAAATTCACCGGCAGCAAACTGGCCGTCACGCAAACCGGCATTTGCGGCTTTGGCCACAATGTAAGCGCCGAAGGCACTTACAAGAAGGTTTCGTCTAAGAAGCCAAAGTTCGGATCGGATTGAGGTCGGCGCAGTTGCTCGCGCCATTGCTGTAGCCACCGGCCTGTGGCCGGTTCCAAGAAGTTCACAACTCGTGGATGCCCACAGGGCCGTAGCTACAACCCGCGCTCTGATGTAGTCTCAACATTATGCCGCGTTGTGCCTGGGCCACGACTGAACCGGCCATTACTTATCATGATAAGGAATGGGGCGTTCCTGTACACGACGATCGGGTGCTCTTCGAGTTTCTGATTCTGGAAGGGGCACAGGCCGGACTGAGCTGGAATACGATTTTGAAGAAACGCGAGAACTACCGAAAAGCGCTCGATGGATTTCGCCCGGAAAAGATCGCCCGCTACAGCAAGCGCGACGTTCAGCGGTTGCTCGGCAACGATGGAATCGTGCGGAACCGATTGAAAATCGCAGCTACAATCGAAAACGCGAAAAGGTTCCTGGAAGTGAGAAAGGAATTCGGAACTTTCGACGCTTATCTCTGGAGCTTCGTCGGCGACAAACCAATCCAGAATCGTTGGCGAACATTGGCTGACTTACCCGCGCGCACCGCTGAATCCGACGCCATGAGCCGCGATCTGTTGCGACGCGGATTCAAATTCGTCGGTTCGACGATCTGCTACGCCTTCATGCAAGCGACAGGCATGGTCAACGATCACCTCGTAACATGCCCGCGACACGCGGAGCTTGGCGGCGCGCATCGCCGTCGGCGAAAAAGCTAAATGCGACGAGTCCAGTTCGGCCTGGCAAATGTCGGCGTCGAATACCATATTCCCAAAGTGTTATGCTAAGATCCGCCACTGCGCGCTCGCGCACACAACATCTGGTTAGCGCGGTCATTGCCTGCGCAATTGTGCTTGGGATTTTGTGCGGCGGCAGATTGCTGGCAATCCAGCTTGAACGAAAAACGGTTCATTGGGTCGCTCCGCAAGACTTCTTCATCAAGAATCAGGGACTTGCTTTCGAACGTGCGGCCGCGCGCAGGCCGGACATCTTGCTCCTTTACGGCAGCTCCGAATTGACCGACCCAATTCCAAACAGAGCATCTGATTTTTTCTCTACCGCGCCGACTGGGTTTCAGGTGTGTCCCGTAGGTAAGGCCGGCACTACCTCGTTGATCATTTTGCAGAAACTGGGCGCACTGGGCTCGGAGTTGCGTGGCCGCAAAGTCGCAATCTCACTTTCAGCAAGCTCGTTTTTCGCGTCTGCCGTCAGGCCGGAGTTTTACGCCGGAAATTTCTCATTGCCTGCGGCCAGCGGCATTCTCTTCAGCGATGCCATTGATTTTGATCTTAAGGCTGCGATCGCGAAGCGAATGTTACAGTTTCCCGACACACTGGCAGAAGATGGGCTCGTGAAGCTCGCTGCAAAATGCCTTGCGTCCGGGCGCCCGATAGATCGCATGGTTCTGAAGGCTATCTGGCCGCTGGGCAAGCTGCAAACTGTCGCGCTCGATTTGCAAGATCATTTCGAAGCGCTCCTTTACATCCTTGCCGGAGGCAGGCCCATTCCAGAGTGGTTGCGGCCGGTGCATTCGCACAGGCCACGCGCGCGCAAGTCATCGGACGGTGACTATCAACACACCGAAGCGTTCGACGTTGTTTGGCCCAAGAGGGATGCGGCGTTTCGGGCGCGCATCGCTGCCGCAAGCGAATGGACTGACTTGGAACTTCTGTTCCGCACGCTTGCGGAACTCAAAGCTGAACCATTGATTCTAAGCATGCCAATTGATGCTTATGCAGCGAGGGGCGTTTCGATTTCAACCCGCGAACTTTATTACGATAAGATGAGGGAGCTCTCCGCGCGATATCATTTCCCGGTAATCGAGTTTGAACAGCACGATGCAGATCCACGTTTCCTAGTTGCTCATCGTGAACACCCCACGCCGAGAGGTTGGATGGTTTACGACCGAGCGCTCGACGATTTTTTTCGCAAAAGCAAATGACGGACCCTAACGACAAGATCGAACGGAACGCGGTGGAAGATCACGGCGGAATATTGACGATTCGCGGTGGCGGCGCGCGACGCGATTGGAATGGCATCCATTACAAACAGGGCATGTCACGGAAGAATGTGGGTACGGCCAATCTGTCGGCCAACATCGCCACCATTCCACCAGGAGGGGTCGCCTATGCGCACATTCATGTCGGATTTGAAGTAATTCTCTACATCATCGAAGGCAAAGTGCGCCACGAATTCGGAGCCGGGCTGAAACAAGTGATCGAGAATGAGGTCGGTGATTTCATTTACATCAAGCCCGGCGTGCCGCACGAAGTCTTCAACATGAGCGATAGCGAGCCGGTGGTCGCATTCGTCGCTCGCTCATCGGCAGACGAATGGGACCACATCATTCCGTACGAGCGCAAGCGAGGGACTGAGGAATCAGAAACGCGTTCGACACTGGACGTTCGATGTTGAGCGTTCGGCGTTTGCTTCTAGCATTGCTTCATGCCGAAGCATCTTGTGATCAGCACCAGCGGCAATCCGGACAGCAACAGTCGCCGCATGGGTCAAAAAGCGTTTGCGCACCTGCAAAAGCAAAAAATCGATTGTGATTGGATCGACATCCGCGAGAGGGATCTGCCGCTCTGCGACGCGGACAAATGTTACGGTATGGCAGGTTCGAAGAAACTCGGTGCCGACATTGAAGCCGCCCATGGCATTCTCATCGCTGCGCCTGTTTATAATTACGATGTTGCCGCGGCGACCAAGAACATGATCGAGCTCACCGGTAGCGTATGGGAAGACAAGATCGTCGGGTTTCTTTGTGCGGCCGGCGGGATGGGCAGTTATATGTCGGTGATGGCGTACGCAAACAGTCTAATGCTGGACTTTCGTTGCGTGATTATTCCCCGGTTTGTGTTCGCCACCAGTGAGGCTTTCGACGGCAACAACATCACGGATAAGAAAGTTGTCCGGCGCATCGAAACCCTGGCAGACGAACTGGTCCGGTTCACGAAAGCGCTGCGCACTTAATTGCTCCGCCGAGCAGCATCACCTCGTAGCTCCAAAATATCGGCAGGTTCAAGCAACCCGCACTGGCGATAAAGCGATTTGCTTTCAGCGGTCGCCCACAGAATGACTGCGTCCACGCTCTGCGCGCGGCACCATGACAACGCGTTGCTCAACAATTTCCTGCCCAATCCCCGGCCGCGCATTTCCGGGACCACATAAAAGTTGGTTATATAAGCATGAGCCTCCGGTTCGTTAACCGGGTTCGGCATTTTTTCAAACAACTGCACACAAACATGACCGAGCAACTGTTTGCCGTCGTCGATGACCCAGCACCGCCATGCGCTCGAGTCGGCGCCAAAGGCCTTCTTCATCCATGATGTGTACCTCCGTACAAAACGCGATTTCGTTTCTGTGGGCGACCCTACTTCGGCGCGGAATCGATACCGCATCTCGGCCAGCGCACGCCAATCGGCTGAGGTTGCCACACGGATTTGGACGCGGGCCATCGTCAGATCGTACTTGATTCACCGCTTGCCGCCAGTCGCTTAGTCGAATTCAACAACTCCCTTTTTTAGACAGCGCACACTACAGCGCGTCGCGCTGCGCAGTGTGTTTGCTTGTCGCTGCATCATCGGTTTGTCAGGATCATAAGATGAAGCATTTTCTCGTGGCGTTTCTTCTGCCAATGACATTAACCGCTCACGATATGCAGCAGTTGACGGAACAACTGGGCAAGACCGTTTTGTACGGCGACGTCGCTCTTTCTCCCGATGGGGCAAATCTGGCATGGGTGCAATCCACCGCTGCAACAACATCGAAACAGACGTATATCCGCGAAACTTCTGGAAACGCTCCGGCTAAACTCGTTAAGCTTCCGATAAGCGGTGAGAGGACTGATTTCGATCTCGCGTGGTCCCCGGATTCGAAGACCCTGGCATTCTTCTCAAGTGCCGGCGCAAGAGACCAGCGGCAACTCTGGACCGTAAGGGGTGATACCTCCGACGCGAAGAAAATTACCAAGCTTAATGGATACGCAGCGCGACCGCGTTGGTCGCATGACGGTAAGCAGATTGCTTTCTTGTACATCGAAGGCGCGGGCGGCGGCGGTCCCTTGGTGGCCGCGCCTGCGACGACCGGCGTGATCGACACCGCGATTCACAATCAGCGCATTGCTGTTCTCGACATCGCGAATGGGCAGGTGCGCCAGGTGTCGCCGCCAGATCTTCACATTTACGATTTCGATTGGTCGCCTAACGACAACTCGTTTGTCGCAACAGCCGCGGCGGGCCCTGGTGACAACAATTGGTGGATCGCGCAGATTTACACAATCAACAGCGCGAAGGGTAACGCGACATCAATCTACAAACCCTGGTTTCAAGTCGCCGTTCCTCGCTGGTCGCCAGACGGCAAATCAATCGCCTTCGTTGAAGGTTTGATGAGCGACGAAGGATTTCACGGTGGTGATCTTTTCACCATGAACGCCGACGGTCGCGATGTCACGAATCGCACCTCGAGCCGAAAAACCTCGGTAAATTCATTTTTCTGGCTGGCACCCGATCGCATTCTGCTAGTCGAGTACGTCGGTGGCGGCAGTGCGATGTCCGAATTGAGCCTGGCCGATAATTCAGCGCAGACAATCTGGAAAGGACCTGAAGGTATTCACGCGTTTGGAAATTTTCCCGACTTCTCGCTGTCGAGCAACGGCAAGCTCGCGGCAGTGGAACTTAGCCGTTACAACTCGGCACCCGAAGTTTTTGCCGGTCCTCCCGGCCAATGGCGTCAGTTGACGAACAACAATACTGGTCTGCAGTCCAACTGGGGCAAAGCGGAAAGCGTCGAGTGGACGAACGAAGGGTCTAACATTCAGGGCTGGCTAGTGCCGCCGGCCGAAATCGATCCCGGTAAAAAATATCCTATGGTCGTGCTTATCCACGGCGGACCATCCAGCGTAACGACATCAGAGTGGCCTGCGTCGTTTGGAATGTCGCGGGCGATCATCGCCGCGCTTTCCACACGTGGTTATTACGTGCTGCTTCCCAATCCACGCGGCAGTTATGGCCAGGGTGAGGACTTTACCCGCGCGAACATGAAGGATTTCGGAGGCGGCGACCTGCGCGACGATCTTGCGGGGGCCGATGCTGCGATAAAGAAATATCCAATTGATCCCAACCGTCTCGGCGTCATGGGCTGGAGTTATGGTGGCTTCATGACCATGTGGACGGTTACGCAAACAGATCGTTTCCACGCAGCTGTCGCAGGTGCCGGCATTGCGAATTGGCAAAGTTATTATGGTCAGAACCTGATTGGTCAATGGATGATCCCTTTCTTCGGTGCATCCGTTTACGACGATCCAGAGGTTTATGAGAAAAGTTCGCCCATTCGCTTCATTAAAAATGTGAAGACACCCACTCTCGTAATAGTCGGCGAGCGCGATGCGGAATGCCCTGCGTCGCAATCGTACGAATTCTGGCGCGCGTTAAAAACGCTCGGCGTACCGACAAAGCTCATCATCTATCCCGCCGAAGGCCATATGTTCATCGAACCAAAGCATCAAGTCGATCGACTGGAGCAAACCGTAGCGTGGTTCGATAAATATCTGAAATAGCTGAATTCCGCCGGCGATGTTGGGGACGGGATTAGCTTTATTTGCCGATGAGAATAAAAATGCCGGCCGCCAGTGCGACAACGTAAAGCAGGAAGATGGCTGGACCCAGATTCAAGCCGAATCCTAAAAGACCATCGATGATTAAGTAAACCGCGAGCAAAAGCATGCCGATGTTTTTGGTGATTTTCATGGGTCGATCTTCCAGATTGCTGCGTCAGATGACAATTGTTGAATCTTGCGCGATCAAATCGCTCTTTTGACTATGAAAATTGATTTCCGCCTGACTACTGCAGCTGTTATCGCGGCAATTTTAATTTCACCAATCGTCGCCCGAGCCGGTTCGCGCTCTCATCCGCTGAGTGAGGATGCTGCCTTGGAGTTACTCCAGCGCACACTTAAACGCGACCGCGTCTACGAAAAGCGCATCTCACTGGATTGCATCGCGTACGGCACCGAAGAGACGACAAACACTTATTTTGAATTCGTTCTCCGCGAAATCCACAACGCCAAATGCGCTGGCGATCCCGAAACAAGTCCTGCTATTGATCGTTACCGCGTTTATCGCCATTCGGGCAAAATCCAGCAATGGGGAGCAGCTGAAGACACATGGCAGCCGTATAAGCGCGCGGCAAACTAGGTAGCGTAAAGATTTCGTGCGTACGCAAGTCGCGCCCGCCGAAGCGAGCGCGACCATGATTTTCTGTAGATAGTAACGGCGGCGACCGCCGTCTTAGGAAGCATAGTGTTTAGGCTCCTGCCTTTTCCTTCTTGCTGCACTCCGCCTTGAACTTCGCGAACTGCTCCGGAGTGAGTATGCCTTTGGCATCCTTCATCAACTTCGCCTCGGTGGCTTCCGTACACCCCGCTTTGTGGTGTTCGGTCATCGCCGTTTCCATCTTCGTCTTTTGATCTGGCGTCAGGTCGAGACTCGCAAGAGAGGCCGTGCAGGCCATCTTTCCTTCGTTCCCAGCCTTCTTCGCGCAATCGCCGTGTTCACCCGCGAACATTGTTCCCGCTGCGAATGCGCCCGCCGCCACTAGCGCAATGAGTTTGGTCATAGTGGAACCTGAGACAGCTTCGGCGGGGTCACCGTTCAATTTTGAAATTGTTTGGCATGTTCCCGCTGGTCGCGTATCACTCACCACTTTGAAAATCGAAACCAGGGAAGAAGTCTTTCCGCTGAATCACCCGTTCCGGATTTCGCGCGGCGGCCGCACCGAAGCGTGTGTCGTGACTGTCAGTGTGAGTGATGGACAAGACACCGGACGCGGTGAAGGGGTGCCGATCGCGCGCTACAATCAAACCGCCGATTCGGTTTTGGCGCAGATCAACTCCATAGCGAGCGTGGGCGCTTGGAATCGCGATAAACTGCCCGAGTTGCTCCCAGCCGGCGCGGCTCGAAATGCGCTGGACTGCGCGCTGTGGGACTTGGAAGCGAAACGCTCCGGCAAACGCGCCTGGGAATTGGCGAACATTCCGATTGCAGATCACGTCGATACATCCTTTACAATCAGTCTTGATACGCCGGCGAAAATGGCAGATGCCGCCGCGTCCGCTACCGACTTGCCGATTCTCAAGTTGAAACTTTGTGGCGACGATAGCGACCTTGCGTGTGTCGAAGCTGTACGCGCAGCCGCGCCAAATGCACGTCTGCTCATCGACGCCAACGAATCCTGGTCACCACGTCATTATCGAAACACGGTCTCCGCATTGAAAGAACTTGGAGTAGAGCTGATTGAACAACCATTTCCTGCCGACGCTGATAACGTGCTCGAAACGCTCGATCATCCGATTCCCGTTTGCGCCGACGAAAGTTGCCACACGACTGGCGATCTTCCGCGTCTCAGTAATCGCTACGAAGCAATCAACATTAAGCTCGACAAAACCGGCGGCTTAACGGAAGCGCTCCAACTGTATCAGCGCGCTCGCGAAGGTAATTTCAAAATACTAATCGGTTGCATGGTCTGCACCTCGCTCTCGATCGCTCCCGCTCGCCTGATCGCTAGCAACGCCGATTGGGTTGATCTCGATGGTCCCCTGCTCCTCGCCCGCGATCGTGACAACGGAGTTCCGTATCGAAGCGGAAGAATCGGGATGCCGGCGCGCGAGTTGTGGGGCTGACGACGTTCTATTTCTGAGCGTAAGACGACACCCGGAGCACGCGAATCGTCATTGGGCTGCCGTTACGGCGAATGTGCCGCGTCTCAATCTCGAACTCGATTGTGGACGCAGTCGTAAGCGTGCCGCCGCCGTTCTCCTGATACTCGATTTTGTAATGGCTGCCTTTCGCCTCGAGCACGCGGTAGCGCATGAATCCGCCGCTATCCCGCGACGAATAACTGAGCCACTCGCCGTCTTGCTTAAGCCCATCTTCATTGAACTGATTTCCATTCTTCTCTACCGCATTCAGATTGAGTTCCGTAACGACAGGGCTCTCCGAATCCGAGATCCAGCAATCGATCATGTTGAAAACTTTCGGATGAATCTTCAGCGCAGACTTTCCCGTTGCAGGAGCGCTAGCGGTCAAGGTGGAAGTGTGAGCCTTGTCGCCCCCGATCGGGTGAAGTGACTGAATGATCTTGGTGAACTCTGCAACCGTAATTCCGGTTGCAGAAAATCCATGAAACCGGCCGAGGACCGGATGCGAGTCCGGGCCTTTGCCTTTTTCGTCGTTCATGTTGGGGTCGTTTACCCAATTAGCAATGATCTCGTCCTTGCGGCCACCTTTGCCCTTTGGCCGGTAAATCAAATACATGGGACCGAAAGGCGACTTGATTTCAGTTTCTTCCGCATTCTCCTCATCGGCCATTATGTTTCGGTCGCCGATGCCTTCCCGCGCTGACTCGATGGTGAATGTCGCGTTCCAGCCATTTCCATATTGGATTGAGTAAAGTGGCAACGGATGCTTCTGATCTTCATTCTCCTGGATCTCGTCGTACGTGACCTCGACATTTTGCAATCGGAGTCCCTGCGTCAGATATGACGGAACATAGCAAGTGATCTCCAATTGCTTTAGGTCATCTAAGGTCGCTGCCGAAGAGAGCACCATCGGCCACAAGAACAGCAGGGCGCCCGGCACAAGGCACGACAGCGCTCGTTGAATGCCATGGCGATTCATCACCGCGCCATTCTGACTGGGCTCCATAAGATTGTCGAGAATTGAACCCGTGCTCGCGGGGGAAGCTGTCAGCTTCCCCTGCAACTGATAATTGCGGTAGTATTGCCAGGCAGATGCACGAGCGCGCTCAGGAAATTACGTCCGGTTTGCCGCCGGACTTGGACGCGCTGCCGCGGCTCAACGGATTCCGATTGCGTGGCATTGCGATGACGCGGCTGGAAACTTTCATCGATGCAGCATTTGCGTTCGCAATCACCATGCTCGTGATCGCTACGCAGCAAATCCCCGACGACATCGAAACGCTCCTCGCGGCTTTCAAAAACGTGCCCGCGTTTGTGGCGAGCATCATTGTGCTGGGGATCTTTTGGCGCGGTCATTGGTTGTGGAGCCGGCGTTACGGCTTGGAGGACGGCGTGTCCATCTTCATTAGCTGGGCAATGATTGTAACGATGTTGATCTACATCTACCCGCTCAAGGCGATTTTCAGTTCCATGTGGTTTTTGCTCAGCGGCGGTCGCGTCGGTCATGTACTTGGCGCGCATTCTGAATCGCAAGTCCGCGCTCTGTTCGCGGTCTTCGCACTGGGATTCACCGCTATCGCGCTGGAGATGGTGCTCTTGAATTTGCGTGCATGGCAATTGAGGGAGCCGTTGCGTTTGAACGCGCGAGAACGAGCAATGACGTTTCAAGAGGTCATCGGGTGGAGTGTCCCACTCGGCGTCGGACTTGTTTCGCTGGTGCTGGCGATGTGGCTGCCTGGAACGCAAATCGAGTGGAGTGGCTGGATTTATTTCTCCATGGCCATTCTCGTTCCGTTGCACAGAGCTTGCTTTAGGCGGAAGCCGGAATAGAAGGCATTGCATTGAACTACGTCTTCGGTCTCGCTCTTGGAATCGGAATTGTGGCGGGGTTGCGTTCTTTGACTGCGCCCGCTGTCGTCGCATGGGGCGCGCACCTGGGTTGGTTGAATTTGCATGGTTCGCCGCTTGCGTTCATTGGATCAACGATTGCGGTCGCGATACTTTCCGTGCTCGCGATCGGCGAGTTAATCGCAGATAAACTGCCGATGACTCCGAAACGTACTGCGCCTGCGCCGTTAATGGCACGCATCATCACAGGCGGACTGTGCGGCGCGTGTCTCTGTCAAGCCACGGGGCAATCATTAATTGCCGGTGCGCTTTTGGGTGGAATCGGTGGAATTGTCGGCGCTTTTCTCGGCTACGGCATCAGGAGACGTCTGGATTTGCACTTTAAGGATCTCGTGGTTGCCCTTTGCGAAGATGTAGTTGCGGTCGGTCTGGCGTTATTTCTTGTTTCGCGGTAACGCCAACAATTTCGCTGCGCGCTTCGAAGCGAATTGATTTGGTGTCCTCGACCTGTCTTTAATCTCGCGATGCCAAAGCATCCAGAGACAACCATCTCAACGGCGACGCGACAAATTCGGCCGCCGCCGCTTTCCCAGCATCTACGCGAGTTCGCGTCGCGGCGAGATGCCTGGGTCGTGCTCGCGCGCAACATGATTCCCGTCGTTGGTATCTATGTTTTCGGTTGGTCCGCGGCGGTCGCCGTTTTCAACTATTGGTTCGACGGGTTAACCGCGCTGACCGCGATCGTCGCCGCGCTGGTACCGCGCGCGCTGCGTGAGACGCAATCCGGCAAGGATCACGTGACATTAGTCGGCAACGTTGTACGTGGCGTCTTCGTGTGGCTGCTGCTCGTCGGCATTGTCGCTCTGCCGTACTGGATCGTGCTGATTCCACTCCACGATCTTCTCCTTGGCAACGAATTGCGCCGCGAACTTGCGCATTCTCCGGCGCTCTGGTTCACCTTCGGTTCGCTTGCAGCGAGTCATTTCTGGAAAGCGTTCCGTATGGGCTACGACACGATGCCTGACAAGGAACTAAAGCAGCGGGCGCGGTGGGATCTTTATCTCCTGATCCTGCGCGCAATCGCAATGTTCTTCATGGCTGCGCATGGACTTTACTTTATTCTGGTGCCGCTGATGGCGCTGCTACTGAGCTATCTTGAGATCTGGCCCGAGCGTGCGATCGGCGCGGTTTTCGGCGATCCGTCGCGGCTTTGGGAATACGATCCTGGGGACCCTACGTCGAACAAGCGCCTACCCTGAGGCGCGCCTTAGCGGCACCTACTTCATTGGTGATCATTCCCATGAATCCCGGCGCCTCGCCGGGAATTCTTCTGGGAAATGAGCGATCGCCATAAACCGAGCAAGCTGATTAAAAACCAAAATACCTCGACGATAAACGCTGACAAATTGAAGGCGAAGATGAGCGAAATGATTATCAGCAATGCTCCGCCTGCGTTCAGCAGCGAATATCTCGGCGACGAGCTCGGGAGTTTATCCAGTTGCAGGAGCAGATATGCAACTACGATCAGCAGAACACCGATGAATCCTGCCAGGTCGAACAAGTGGAAATTCATAGTTATCGCCAGGTCATCGCGAGACGGGCTCAATCTCGCGTTCCTGCACCTCATTACAATCACCGTCATGACGTGTTCGGCCCCGCGTCGACTGGGGCAGCATTCGATGCTAGCCCATTACACATAGGTCGCCCTCTCCTGCCAATCGGCGCACGAGAAAATTTCATGCTCTGGAGGCTGATCCGTCTTTTGTGATGTCATTGTTTGTGTGCTCATTAAAGGAGCACGTTGTTTTTGGACAGGTATTTGCCTGTCGGACACGCAGCAAGAGATTATGATCAAAGTGGGCACACCTATATCATGACCGGCTTCTTTGAGGAGTTGCAGCGGCGAAAGGTTTATCGTGTCGCCGCGGCTTACGTCGTCGCCGCAGGATTCTTGATTCAAATCGCCTCGGCGACGTTTCCAGCATGGGAATTGCCGAATTGGAGTTTGCGACTCGTGATTGTGCTTTTGTTAATCGGTTTTCCGATTGCTCTTATACTCGCCTGGGCATACGACATCACGCCGCAGGGAATCCAGGGCACGCCAACAGCGCCAGGAGCACATTGGCGACGAAATCTTATTTTGCTCATCGCCCTCGCTGTAATCATCTCTGCTTTGGCTGGATTTTTTCTATTGCCACGAGCCGTCTCGGATAAAATCGACAAATCGGTCGCGGTCCTGCCTTTTCAAAATTTAAGCAGCGATCCGGATAACGCTTATTTTAGCGATGGCATCCAGGAAGAAGTCCTGACCCGTCTCACCAAGATCGGCGATTTGAAAGTGATTTCGCGTACTTCGACTCAGGGATATCAAAGCGAACCGGGCAATCTCGCTGAAATCGCAAAGCAGCTTGGCGTAGCGAACATCCTAGAGGGTAGCGTCCAGAAGGCAGGCGATCAGGTTAGGGTCAACGTTCATTTGGTTAACGTGCAGACCGGATCGCAGCTTTGGGCCGACACGTATGACCGAAAGTTGAGTGACATTTTTAGCGTCGAGAGCGAGATCGCTAAAGGAATCGCGGAATCGTTGCAAGCGAAGTTGACCGGCCGCGAGGAGCAAGCGTTGGCTGCCAAGCCCACAAATAATCCGCAAGCTTACGATTTCTATTTACGCGGATTAGCTTCTGAAGCACGCAGCAATTACTCGAGCGATGGGTTGTTCAAAGCCATCGAATTCTATGACCTGGCGGTGCGGCTTGACCCGAATTTTGCGCTCGCTTGGGCGCGACTTTCTGGCGTGCACGCGCTTCTTTACTCTAACCGTCGCGACACAACTATCGCTCGGCGCGATGCGGCAAAAGCAGCTTTGGAAAATGCGCAGAGACTGCAACCGAACTCGCCCGAAACGCTACTCTTCACGGGTTACTATCAATATTGGGTGCTGCACGATTACGGGTCGGCCAAAGCGACCTTCGAACGCGTCAGCAAAAAATTGCCGGGAAACAGCGAGGTCTTATACGCCCTTGCAGCAATTGCGCGAAGCGAGGGACATTGGGATGAAAGTGTTGCGTATTGGGAGCGTGGCCTCGCCCTCAATCCACGGAATACAGCGTTACTGACGGAAGTGGCATTTACATATGCCGCGCTTCGACAATTCCCGAAAGCGAAAAAGCTCTACGATCGGGCACTGGATATCCTTCCGAATGAGTTATCTCTCATGGCATTAAAAGCCAGCATCTACCAGGCCGAAGGTAATCTGCAAGAATCCGCTAAACTACTTGCGCAGGTAAATGCAGAGACGGATTCGGACGTCGCCGTGCGAATGAAACTGACCCAATGGAGACTTGAACGAAATCACACTGAGGCCACCCGGTGGGTGGAAGCCCGACAAGATCGACTCCGCCTTGTGTCTGGGATCGACAAGGGCAGTAAACAGTTGGGGAACGCGTTGGTCCACCGCGTCGCTGGCGACAGCACTCAAGCCAAAGCTTTCGCTGAAGACGCGCGCAACACGCTTGAGCCGCTCAGGAAGGAGCAGCCAGACAACGCCTTCGTTGCAGCAGCGCTAGCTGTGGCTTACGCCATACTCGACGAGAAGGAATCAGCCCTCAACGAAGCGCAGCGCGCAATCGCGCTTTCGCCGAGCAACAAAGATCGGCTATCTGGACCCGCTTTCGAAGAGAACCTGGCGTTAGTTGAAATGATAACGGGCGAGAATACCCGTGCGATCGCAACTCTCACGCGATTGTTACAAACGCCGTACGGTGGCTGGCTTTACAGCCCAACGCCCATCACACCGGCACTTTTAAGACTCGATCCAATCTGGGACCCGTTGCGCGGGGATCCGGTTTTCCAAAAACTTTACGAGGAAAAGCAGCCGTGAATTTGCGTACGTCTTTCGTGTGCCGGCAAGAGAATTAAGCGGAAAGGCATGACTCGGTTGCGCCCGCACGATGCGACCCGACAATTCTGCGGCGCGCTGCTAGCGATGCTGATCGCGCCAACTATGCTTAGACGCCGTCGCCTCTGTTTTCCGGTGGCTGCGTTGGAGAATTTTGGTCCGAAGAGGTTGTGCTATTCCCTTCAGTGGCCCTCTTCGCAGCCCACCTGGCTTTCATCGCCGCAGCAAGTTGAGCACGACGTTCCGGTGAGAGATTCAGTTTTCTCTTGGCTTTCTTGGCGCTGCCCGGTTTATTCGCGCCGGTTGTTGGACCCCCCGGCTTCTTTCCGGCTGACGCCGTGGCTCGGGCGGCCGATTTTCTCGCAGCTTTCAACGCTTTTGCTGACTCTGCCTGCTGCACTTTGCGTCTTAACCTGGCCAGTTTCTCCGGGCCTTCTCGCAGACGTTTCTCGAGTTCCTGGGTCTTTTTCTTTAACTTCTTCAGCTTCATAATTGTCCTCCTGCTCGCGTCGAACGGCGATTAACGATTGAGTTTTGAGTTAATGACAAAATCCCGCCGATGTCACGTCCTTCTTTGGCCGAATGTCGATGAACCCAGTTGAAGGCATGACTGGCAACTGAGGCCGACTAATTGACGCTGTTGAGGCGGTTAATTCGCGTTTTCTGGTCGGTAGTATTGGTAACGAGGCTGCCTCGCGTGAAGAGGATGAGCAACGGTGCTGTCACTCCAAAGCCAATTGTTAAACCGACGTAGCCGTAAAGGACAACGCCGGGCCCACAAACGTCCAGAACTCGATAAAGGTTATCGGCCGGTTGATATCGGGCGGCCGAGAACAACATCCTTCTTTGTCCAGGTATGAACGCTGCCGCAGTGCGCACACGTGAACTTTTGCGTTTTCACTGTCGCGGCTTGCCAGCGCTTCTCCTCTATCGTCCTTCCGGTATCGGTGAGTTTCGAGGTGGAAGGACAGCGGACGAGCAAGCTTTTGATGTTAAGACCAGTCTTTGCTTTCGTCCGTCGCGGCGGATCAAAAAAGAATCTCGTAGCCATTTCAGAGTCGATAAACAATGCGCGCTCTGGCGGTATCGTAGGGCGACATCTCCATTTTGACGCGGTCCCGAATCGCTAATTTCGGTCTACTTGCGAAAGCCGGAGAAATTCCGTCCGCCGTCGTTGGAACGCGGACGTTCTGCACGCGGACGTGCTTCGTTAACAGTTAGTGCGCGGCCATTGAGTTCGTGGCCGTTAAGCGCGCTCATCGCGGCGCTAGCTTGCGCACCGTCGTTCATCGTGACGAACGCAAATCCACGCGATTTGCCCGTCATGCGGTCCATTATCAGATGAACTTCGTTGACGGCGCCATGTTGTTCGAACAGATCCTGAAGATCGTTCTCGGTGGTCTCAAAGGAGAGATTACCTACGTACAGTTTCATTGTGTTTTGATTTTGGAAAAACTACCTAGCTACAGAGCCGTTCCCGGGAATCGGGTTTCAAACCACCAATGAGCAACCGCTCACCTGATGATCTAACGCGCAGTGAAGTTAAACAGCGTAATCCATCGGGATGGACTATCGTGCGGATCACGCGGAACACAAGTTTCCCGGTGCGCGTTCAGCCGGCTTCGATTGCCATTCAAGCTCCCTTGCTTTCTGCTCTTCTACCGGCGGAAAATGGGGAGAGCGAATTCTCCACGTAAAGCACCTTCATTCATCAAGCAAGAGCTTGCGCATTTCACGAACGACCAACCCTTCGTCTGCGATGAACACGCAGTGATTAGTGTCATGCGCTTCGATGACCCGCGAGTTCTTGACGTCTGCCCCTTTAGTTTAACGACTTAACCCTCGTTGGGCGACTCGCCTTGTCCCTGGTGCCATTGGACCGCCCGAGCAATCGCGAGAAGTGCTCATTGCGCTTGGAGACGCCCGACAATACCGGTAACGAGCGACGCGGCGTTCTGGGCAGCGCTCTTCTCGAAGAGAAGTACGTTCTCCTTTGCCTTAGCGCCCGAGCTATCACTGAGGCTGCGCAGGATCAGGCACGGCACGCGCCGCTGCCAGCAGATCTGCGCGACCGCTGCGCCTTCCATTTCAGTAGCGTCGGCGTTGAACTCTTTGCGCAGCGCGTCCTTCTTCGCAGCCGAGGCCACAAACGCGTCTCCTGTCACGATCACCCCCGTGACGACCCGTGGGGTCCTCTCGCCTGTGGTCGTCTTCACGGGGGCGAGCTTGAGTTCCAATGCGGCCTTTTCAGCTACGGCCAGCAGGCCCGGGTCGGCGGGAAAGAAGAGTGGGTTCGGCTTGCCGGTGAACGGGTCCACCGTGCGGCCGACGCGAAACCCTTCCGGGGTCCACTCTCCATAATCATGGTACGCCGTCTTGGCGCCGATCACGACATCGCCGGGACGGAGGTCCGGATTGAGGCCTCCAGCGATCCCGGTGAAGAGGACGTGGGTTGGCTGGAACTGCTCGACAAGTAGGGTAGCCGCCATCGCTGCATTCACTTTCCCCATCCCCGAGTGAGCAAGCACAACCCTTCTCTCCTTCAAGCTCCCAGTCGTGAACCGGATCCCCTGGATAGTCATTTCCGTCTTGTCCGTGAGTTCCTGGCCCAGGGTCTCGATTTCAAGGGTCATTGCACTGAGGATGCCTATGACGCGCGCGGTGGGAGCTGGTCGAGGGGTATTACCCACCTGGGCGACGCTTGCTGCCGAGAGTAGCAGCAGGACGAAGGAGAAAACACAAAGCGATCTTAGCATCGGTCTCATAGTTGGCCCTTGTTGTGCAGCGGCCCGAAGGCGGCCATGGCGGACCCTATTTTGGCGCAGGGGCCGCGACCAATTTCTGAAACCGCGGATCCTTGCGCAGCGGTTCGAACATTGGATCGAGCCGGAGCAACGCGGGCGTGAGCGGTGGGTTTGCGGCGAGAGGCGCTTCGTATGGCATTAAAAGCAGCTTCTCCAAAGTGGAGATGGCTCGGTCAGGGTAGCCTGCGCGCGCGGCTACACGAGCAAGAACGTCGAGCGGCCTGGGTCCAGTCAGTGCGTCTTTTTCGATCGACATCATGGCCATTGCGCGCTCGGTCAGATTCATTGCAGCGGTGCTATCGCCAAGAGCCATACTTGTAAGTGCGAGATCCCCTATCAGCACAACATTTCCAGGTTGTTCTTTGAGAAAAGATTCCAGCTCAGTGCGGGCCTGACCCCAACTTGCGCGCGCACCGTCGTGATCGCCACTAACATCCTGTGCCCAGCCTAACCAAAACCGTAGTTCGCCATTGTAATAACCCAGCGCTTGATCGGGTTTGGCCAATATTTGTTTCAGTTGAGCGATGACCGCCACAGGGCGGGATTCCAGGATTGCCTGGTAAACTTGTGTTTCTAGCGCGTTGGCGTAGTCAGCGCCTAGGCGGAGTGGACCGAGAAGCGCCGCAGCACGCGGCAGATCGCCTTCCGCTTGTGCTATTCGCGCCTTTAACACAAGCGTGTCTATGTCATCAGGCGTGATATTCAGAATCTGCTCAAGCTTTGCCAGGGCTTCAGGAAAACGGCGCAAGCAGACGTATGAACGCGCGTGTTGTGAGAGCAGATTAACGTTTCGCGGGTCGAGTTTCTCGGCCTCGTTGAAGTACGCGTCGCTTTTGTCCCAGTTGCCACGCCTCCGTTCAACATAGGCTAGCGACTGCGGAATGCGGCTGTTATTTGGCAGAAGGTGATGCGCTTGCTCAAGGTAATCGACCGCAGCGTCGTAGTCTCTGAGGCAAGCATAGTGGTAAAATCCTTTTGCGAACACAGTCTCGCCAAGCCTGCGCTGCAGCCGTAGAGCGGTGTCTGCCGCCTGCCGTGCTTCTTCGCGGAGGGTCTCGGTTGGTTGAAGACTCTGAGTAAGATATCCACTCGCATCGACGTAAGACAGCAACGCCCACCCAAGAGCAAAGTTAGGATCCAATTGCACTGCTTGCCTGAGGTACTTCTGAGCACCGAGGGAGTTCGCAGGCGTAAATCCGGTCTTCAGCGTGTACGCAAGGCCGCGGAGGTACGCATCGTACGCCTCGGGATTGTCTGTTACTTTGGCTGTGATGACTTCCTGCTCATGGCCGGTCAGTTTGGCCCGTAACTGGTCAGCGATGGTTTTGGCCACCTCACTTTCGACTGACAAAATGTCAGTCAGCTTGCGATCAAACGTGTCGGACCAAAGGTGTGAGTCACTGGCCGCCTTAATCAGCTGCACGTTGACGCGGACAGTGTCGGCGCTCTTCTGCACACTTCCTTCCAAAATGTGGGCAACACCAAGTTGCTTTGCGATTTCGCGCAAATCTTTCGGCGCGCTTTGATAATGCTGTGTGGAAGTACGCGAGATCACCTTAAGATCGCCGATCTTTGATAAACGCGTCAGGATTTCATCCTGCATTCCCTCGGCGAAGTAAGCGTTCTCTTTGTCGCTGCTGAGATTTTCGAAAGGCAGCACGGCGATTGATCGCTCCTCGGGAGTGAATGGTCGCAAGCGTTGATACAGCCACGTCCCACATGCAATCCCCACGATCGCCAGGGTCAAAGCCACGTTTACCAATATGGCTTTCCTGCGTCGCCGCCGCGCCTCAGGATTGAACCGGTCGTAGCAGCTGTGGACGGCAAGAAGTAAATCGCGCGGCGATTGCGGTCTGTGGTTCGGATCTGTCGCGAGCACCGATTTCAGAAGCGCGACGACCTTGCCCGGGAGGCGCAGGCCCTTGAGCTGTTCCAATGGCAACTCAGTGGCTTGCCGTGCACGGATTTCCTCCATCGTGCGGCCGACAAATGGCGCCCGGCCAGTGAGCAGATACCAAAGCGTGACACCTAACGAGTAAATGTCGGAACGCGTATCAACCGGCAATTGTCCGGCGCCTGCGAACTGCTCCGGACTGGCAAATGCGGGGGTACCAATAAAACCGGCGTGCGTTTGCTCGGCACCGGATTGGGTCTGGGGGCCCATAACTTTGGCCACTCCATAATCAATCAGCTTTACCCGGAGCGCGCCGCTTGGATCGGATTCGAGCATAACGTTCGATGGCTTGATGTCGCGATGCACGACGCCGCATGCTGCTGCCGCGGCGAGAGCACGTGCCGCTTGCTCGATTACATCCAAAGCGACCGCGAGCGGCATCGGTCCATCGCGGCGCACACGCGCTTCGAGCGTTTCGCCTTCGACCAATTCCATCGCGTAGAAACACTCGCCATCGTGTTCGCCGTAATATGTCACGCGGGCCACATTTGGGTGACGAATGTTCGCCGCCGCACGCGCTTCGCGCAGAAAACGGGACCGCGCGCCAGGATTCTGCGCAACCTTGCGATCGATGACTTTGAGAGCAACATCCGAGTTCAAAACTGTATCGCGCGCGCGATAAGTTATGGCCATCGCTCCCGCACCGAGCTCATGCGGAAAACCGTCTGCTCCCGTCTCTACTTCGAAGTGGGCGTATCGCAGTGGTCCGGGTGTTAGTCGGCCGCGCGCCGCTGGCCTTTCTGGCTGTTCTCCATCTCCAAGGAAGGTAAGGCTAACGAGGCACCGCAGGCATTCGCCGTTCGGACCACATTGAGTGAGCGGTCGGCCGCAGGTGGCACAGGTCTCCGCAGTTTCACTCTGCGCTTTCGTGGTTCCGAGGCCCAAGCTGATGTCGTCCATGTCGGAAAAGTCGCTCAGGCCATCAGTATTTGGTACAGATGGCGAAGTTCTCCATCGATATCTGCGGGATCGGAGACCGTACTGCCCACTTCTGCTCTCAACGATTCACGGAATCGCAGGCGGAGACGCGAAAGCCAGGTACGCAAAGTCGCGATTGGCACTCCGAGTCGGGTCGCAGCTTCCTCCTGGCTGGGCGGCTTGGCGCTCCCGCCAGCCACGAACGGCCTTAATTCCTCGAGCCACTCAGTTTTGCCTTCCGCTTCAAATTCGGTTTGCAAATTCTTCCATGCCCGTGACACGATATTCGACGCCCACACGAGATTGTAGCAACCGGCATCGCTGAGATGAATAGTCGCCAGCATCGCCGCCTCGGCTTCGGGTAGATGCTCCTCGATCGATAGGACCTGCCGACCCCCGCCTCGCTTGAGCGCTTGGGCGCGATCATACTCGTTGTACAAGAAATTCTCGAGAGATCCGAGGAGAAATGTGCGGAGCCGACCCTTCTGGCGGTCCGCGTGGCTCAACGTGTTTTGCCCGAGCAGATGGGCGAAAAAACCTTGGACCAAGTCCTGTGCGTCAGCGGAGGAGTGACCGCGGTGTCGAAGAAAACTGTAAAGCGGCGGCCAATACGCTTCGCAAAATCCAGAAAGCGCCTGGTGAGCGGAAGCCTCCGAATCGGGCTCCCCGGCACGAAACACCACGGTCCAATGCGTCGTTTGAAACGAAGCACCGCCCTCCTGTAGCGTTCCAGGGATTGCCTTCGTGGGGACAGATCGTCGACCACGAGACGTGATTTTGCGAGAATAAAATCCCGCGGCCGTTCTGTAGTGGCAGCCGTGTCGGCTGCTCGCGGGAGAATGCAGGCGGTACGCCTGCCGCTACAGAGCCAATTCCGCCGGGATACGCTCCCGTTTAGTAAACGCCGAGAACGTCCGTGTCGCTTGGATTAGCGTTGCTTGCCGCGACATACGCGTTCTGGGCGTTATGCCCAACGCGCGCAGGCTCGCCCTGCTCTCGTGCGATAGCACCGAAGCTCAGGAGTACGAACACTACGGCTACAACTGCTGCCACGATCGCTTCGGTAGAGAATTTCATTGCGATTATGTGTTTTGTAGCGACGCCTTCAGAAGGAATTCCTTCCACCCGCCGCCGGAATTGAACGAAACCATGCTGTAAACTAGAAACGGATCATGTTTCCGATAGGTCGCGCGAATCAGCGATCGCCATACAGAAGCAAATAGGTTTTTCATATTAGATAGATGCAGCCAATTGGTTGCCCTCGACGCCCTCTGAGTTTCGGCGGCTTTCGAAAACTCGAACGACCGAGGAGCCTAATTTTCGGGAAAGCCGGCCGGCGCGCCGAATCCAGTAATGAAATGATCCTAGTGACGCATCGGACAGGAGTTCCGCACGCACCACTTCGGGGCAGAGATCGAGGAGTTTACAAACGTTCATGAACGAATACGGCCAGGAAGAATCATATGCCGTCACCCAACTGTGAGCGTCGAGATACAGTTCCCGATCGACGGCTTTCGTGGCCGTCCGGAATCGGCGCAAATCGTAAGCTGCCTGTTTCAGGACACCGATAGCCAGACCTTTCTCAGGCGCAGGCGGTGGCGGTTCGGCTGCTGGAGGAACAAAATGGGCGCTTTGAGCATTGCCGGATTCGGTCTTCAAAAACGCGGCGAGCTGCTCGCGCGACATTCGCGACAGAGACTTTTGCCCCACGTTTCCGCTCCCGAAACTGTTCGGAAACGCCATAAATTGACCAGTAAGCTCGGGTGTTTCAGTAATACGCTTATCTGCTACCATGTTCATCATATCGATCCTTGATTTGATTCTGCTTCATCTCTTTCTAAAGATTCTGAATCCGGACATTTCAAAAAATTTGAATTTTTTTTAGTTTCCGGTGCGAACCGAAGGGATTCGAGGCCCGCGAACCATACTTTTCTAAGGTATTCCGTAGGGGAAGCTGACCGTTCCCTCGCGCGAGAATGCCGGCCCTAGACCTCTTCCTCGACCTTGTACACGATCATCCCGCGCGCCTGATAGTTCGCGAGCGCCTGCGGATGATCGCGATTGCACGTATGCACCCACACACGAGTAGGTACGATCCCGCCACGTCGGGACCACGCTTCTTCGATCGCGCTGGTTACCAAGGCGCCGCCTAAACCGCGACCGATGAATTCAGGCAACAAACCGAAGTAAGCGATCTCAACTCCGCCATCCGTATCCCGACGCAATTCATAATAACCGGCGAGCACGTCATCGTAATATCCGGTGAAGGTGCACAACTCCGTCGCCTCCGCGTATTCCTTCCACTGCTCATCCGTCCATGGTCGTTTGTCGATCCAGTCCCACTGCTCGCCAACACGAAAATAGAGGTCGCGATTAAACCGCCAATCGCGATTCCTCTTTTCACGAACTTGAAATCGCGCATCCGCGCGCTTTGGACGCAATTGGTCCCGCGACCGCATTTCGAGGTATGTGGTGACTAGCGGTTCGGCTGCCATCAATACTATTGTAGTGGTTTTAGTGGGACAGCGATAATCGCAGTCGGCTTTAGTTGCCCCGTACCCTTGATGCTCCCATTAGGCTGAAAATGAACGACGCTGCCAGTAATTTCACCGCGAAAAGCTCTCGGCCTATTGCCATCACCATTCGCTTCGGCAGTTTAGTCCTGTCTGATGAGGGGTATAATCAGGGAAAATTCGCGCAAATAGCATGCCTAACAGGAAATCGCGCCCGCAGAAACGCCGCCGGCGTTCGATCATAGCATTTGAAATGATTCGGCTTGACCGGACGGCAACAGAGCCGCTCCACGAGCAGCTTTACCGCCAAATTCGCGACGAACTGAAGTCGGGCAGGTTCAGCGATGCCTCATCTCGACTCCCCTCCTCGCGGACGCTCGCTGAAGACCGGGGAATCTCAAGATCAACGATCAGACTCGCGCTTTTAAAACTTCACGCCGAAGGTTACCTCCTCTCAAAGCCCGGGTCCGGAACATTCGTCGCGAATCTTCTTCCGGAAACCTTTTTGACCGCGGTCCAACCGAAAACCTCCCAACCAGTCCAGCAACCAGTTCGCATTTCTGACCGCGCAAAAGCAATCCCGGATAAACGCGTAGGACATCAGTTTGACCTCGGGGCGACGGGCGCAGGACCAGGCGTCTCATTGGTCGCAAGTATTCCCGCAGTCGACGAATTTCCAATAGCTGTATGGGAACGCCTTAGAGCTCAGGTTCTGGCAAAGAAAGGCGTTAACCTGTTGCGCTATTCATCGAATCGCGGCGACGTCGACCTGCGCAAGGCAATTGCAGCGTATTTGTGCGATTTCAGAGCAGCGCGCTGTCATGCGGATCAGATCGTCATCGTGGCTGGTATGCAGCAGGCGATGCTAATCAGCGCAATGGCCGTGCTCAATCCGGGTGAGGTCGCATGGATCGAAGACCCTTGTTATCAGCAGACCCGAAGAGTTCTCAGTTTGGCCGGCGTCAAGATAATTCCCAAGGCGATCGATACCCACGGAATCGTAATTGCGCGATCGCCGAAAGAACGACTGCCGAGGATGATCTACGTAACGCCGTCCCATCAATTTCCTCTCGGCGTTACCATGAGCTTTCAGCGTAGGACCGATTTGCTCGATTTTGCGCGTGCTCACAATGCATTCATTTTCGAGGACGATTACGACGCCGAGTTTCGCTTCGTCGGGCCGCCGCTTCCTTCGTTACAAGGGATCGATAACGCCAATCGAGTGATTTACGCAGGCACAGTGAGCAAGATTCTCTGTCCCTCTCTGCGTTTGGGCTACATCGTCGTCCCAGAGCCGTTGATCGATTCATTCGTGAAAATCCGCAGTGCGATGGATCAACACTCCTCTCCAATCGACCAAGCGACGTTGGCGCGTTTTATCACTGAGGGCTTTTTCCTCAGTCATATCAAGCGAATGCGAAAAATCTACGCGGAGCGGCGAGATTTCTTTATCAAACAATTCAATGAATTGCTTGGTGAGCGTTTCACTTTGCAGGTTCCCGAAGCCGGTTTGAACATCGTTGCCTGGCTGAAACGCGAGGAAGACCTCCCGATTATTAAGCGTATCACGTCTGATATCGGCGTAAGGCCCTCGACGCTTTCGTTCTTTTGTATTCAAGCCAAGGTAAAACCGGCGTTCGTATTTGGATTCGCGGCTTGGACACCGACGCAGATTCGAGAGAGCCTCGTTAAACTCGCATCAGCACTTAGGAACCACGACAAGGATCTAAGTTACGGGCGCCAGTCGCGATAAGCCTCGTGCGCGCCGAGGGTCAGACTCGTTTGCGCTTTGCTATGCCGATCGATCTGTTCAGCGAGCCACTGAAACCATTCCCAATTTTTTTCCGACCGTGCCCGCTCACGTTCGTATTCAACGTAGCCATGTAATTTGCGCCAGGCGACGCGCACGGTGCCGCCGAGCAGTTCGTCGACTACGTTCAAAGGAACCATGCGCGCAAACACGGCATACCCAAGCGATTCCAGAATACAAGCTATGGATTGGACCGCCTGAAAAAGACGCGGATCGGTCTCGATTTGTGAGGGAGTCGTACCGTCGGAAATTGCCTGCACCAGGCTCATCGATTGCATCCATGCCGGCGTCAAAATCGCCTGGACAGCTACGAAGGCGGCGCGTTCCTCTCGCTCCTTCCGCGCGCGCCGCATCTCAATCACGCCGAAGACGACAGCCGTCAATACCGTGAGGGCCGTTGCAATGTTTGCAACCGTCGAAAGCTCCACCGCAGCAATTTGCGCAAACGCCTCGTTTGGTGCCACGAAAATTTGGTCTGCGTGGGATATAGGTAAATGAAACAAAAAACCGCAGGGTTCGCGGGAACCCTGCGGCTCTTATCGTAATATCCCAGATCGCGCGTTGACTCAGTCTATAACAACCACGTGATCAATCATACGCAAATCGCCCATGTCTGCGTAATAAACGCGCACGCGCGCGCCGGGTTTGATCGCTGTTTGGACGATTTCCCCTGCCTTGTTCACAACGTGACCACGCCCGTTGAGAACATAACGGCCCGGATTATTCGAACTGTCCTCCCGAACAACGAGTGTATTGCGAGGCTGATAACTGGCAGCCGCGCCTTCCGCAATCATTGTTCTGATGATCGTTCCCGTTACCTCTATCGGTTCAGTTGTGGTGGTTCCTTGTTTTTTATCCGTCGAACTCGGCTGGGCAAATGCCAGCAGCGCAAAAAGCACAAAGCCGAGCGTGACAATTAGTTTCTTCATAATTCGCCTCCTATTGTTGATGGTTTTCTGATGAGGGAGTCTCTAGACTTGGTGAGCCTTCAACAAGAGCCACTTCGTGTGTTTCCCACAGCCCACTTTCCGTAGCGCTGCAACGCTCTATGGGAGCAAGACCGGGACTGCTCAACATGAAGTCTCTCGTCTCATCGACAGTGCTGAATGTTCGGCGGTCACGTTAGATGCATATTATTAGACGAGTTGAGGTCTTGGGCGATTGTTGATTCGAGTTATAAAACTCACTTACTATCATGAGCGGTTTCTTCGAGGAATTGCAGCGTCGAAAAGTGTATCGCGTCGCGGCCGCTTACATCATTGCCGCGGGGTTCATCATTCAGATTGGTTCGGCGGTCTTTCCGGCGTGGGAATTGCCAAACTGGACCCTGCGTCTTGTGGTCGTACTTTTGCTGGCCGGTTTTCCGGTCGCGCTCATTCTGGCCTGGGCCTACGATGTAACCCCGCAAGGGATTCAGGCGACGCCCGCTTCGCCCGGAACACACCGACGAAGAAATATTATTGCTCTTACTTCAATCGGGCTCGCGATTTCCGCGGTTGCCGGATTTTTTTTGCTCCCTCGCGCTTCCGGACGCATCGTCGAGAAGTCGATTGCAGTCCTGCCTTTTCAAAGCCTGAGCGATGAAAAGGAAAACGCCTATTTCGCCGACGGCATCCAGGATGATATTCTGACCAATCTTTCAAAGATCGGCGATCTAAAGGTCATCTCGCGGATGTCAGTTATGTCGTATCGTGGCGACTCGTCGCGCAACGCGCGCGAAATCGGAAAAACACTAGGAGTAGCCGCGCTGCTGGAAGGCAGTGTGCGGCGGATTGGTAATCGCGTCCGAGTGAACGTGCAGTTGATCAACGCGAATAACGACGAGCATATTTGGGCGGAAGATTACGACCGCGATTTGACTGACGTCTTTGCAATTCAGACCGATCTGGCACAAAAAATTGCCTCGGCTCTCCAAGCGAAACTCTCCCCGAACGAAAAAGAACAGCTTGATCGTCAACCGACAAAAGATCCGAATGCTTATCTGCTCTTTATCCAGGCGCATGACTACGCCAATCGACCAGAACATTTCCGCGACGATTCGTTAAAGGCCGAGGAGCTTTTCGAACAAGCGATCAAGCTCGATCCAAAATTTGCATCCGCTTTTGCCGGGCTCTCGATAGTGGAGAGCTGGATGTACCACAGTTTCGAACCGACACAGGCCCGTCGGGAAAAAGCGCGTCTCAATGCCGATGAATCCCTGCGCTTGCAACCGAATCTTCCGGAGGGACATCTAGCGCTCGGTTTCTCGTATTATTATGGCGATCGTGATTACGAGCGCGCCCTCGCCGAGTTTGAAATGGCAAAACGTGACCTGCCGAACGAAGCCCAAGCCTATATGGCCATCGGCGCCATTCAGCGACGTCAGGGCAAGTGGGCTGAATCAACCGCGAATTTGGAAAAAGCCGCCGCGCTCGATCCCAAAAACGCAAGTATCCTGGTTAACCTTGCTTACAGTTACATGGCCCTGCGCAATTTTGAGGCTGCCGATAAAACGATTGATCGCGCGATCGCCGCAGCACCCCAGTCGTTCGCGACGGTTGGGTTGAAAGCATACCTGGCTGCTGCGTGGAGAGGCGACCTTAGCGTAGCCGAAAGGCAATTTTCTACGATTCCACCCGAGGTCGATTCGAATGGCCTGGTGACTTGGGTCCGATCTGGGATGCTCACGTGGCAACGCAAGTTTCCCGAAGCCCTTGCCGTCGTGCAAAAATTTCCCGGTGAGACATTGATCACTTACACGACAGCGCCCGTGCCCAAGGCTTTCCTGGAAGGCACAATTCATTTTCTCGAGGGTGATAAGCCGACGTCGCAGATAGAATTCGAAAAGGCGCGTGTGGTCTCGGAACAGTTGCTGCGCGAAGCGCCCGAGGACCCGGCAAGACACGCTCAGCATGGCCTTATCCTTGCAGCCTTGGGTCAAAAAGAAGAAGCGATCAAGGAAGGAAAGAAAGCCGTCCAATTGTTGCCGGAATCTCGGGATGCCTTCGATGGACCGCAATCTACTGCGGCGCTCGCGCAAATTTATGCCTCGACCGGCGAACTTGATGAAGCATTTCGTCTGCTCGATCATTTGCTCACCGTACCAAACGGCGTCGCCGTTCCAATACTCAAGCTCGATCCAGCCTGGGATCAGTTGCGCAAAGATCCTCGATTTGAAGCGTTGCTCCAGAAGTACGCGACCAACCACTAACGCGACGTTTTCGATAAGCTATGAAGAGAGTCCACGGACTGAGCATACCTGAAACGCTGGAAGAGGTGTGTGATCCACAGCAAGTCGCTTTGGTCATTTACGATATGCAGGTTGGAATTTTAAGTCAGGTCAAGAACGGTGACCAAGTTACGCAACAAGTTCTCAAAGTTCTCACTGCTGCTCGTGACGCCGAAGTCCGGGTGTTCTTTTCGCGTCATCTTTCATTACCGAAAGAGCTAATGGGAGCATTCCAGTTTCGCATGGCCATGGCTTGGCAACACACAGATTCGCCTGAAGACGTTAGCCCGTGGTTTTTGCGCAATTCTCCCGGATTTCAGATCACGTCGGAGCTGCAGCCGCGTCGCACTGAAGGCGTGTTCGACAAATTGACGATGTCGGCATTCGAAGGCACATGGCTCGACTTCGCATTACGAGATTGCGGTATCAACGCGTTCATTATCGTTGGTGTTGCAACTGAAATTGGAATCGAACCGACAATCCGCCACGGAGCCGACCTCGGCTACATCCCTGTGCTTGTTACCGACGCATGCGGGACCGGCAATGAAGAAGCGGCACAGCGTTCGATCGAAAGCTTGAAATTTGCAGGTGACGCCTTGATCACGAATACCGAGAGGATTTGCGATCTCTTCCGACCCCCAACCGGCGTTGGCAAAGCGTAAATCTCAATCGACGCGCGGCAGAAATTCTTCTCGCACGATCTTGCCGTTCTTAACGGTGTAAACTCCGACTTCGGACATTTTCCTGCGCTCTTTCGATTTTTTGTCCGAAACTTCAGCGTCGAATTGCACGACGAATCGATCGTGTCCGACGAAACGTCCCTTTGTATCGAAACTATGCACCTCCATCGAGTTCACCCACCAATCAATTTTACCGCGGACGCCTTCTTTGCCGCGCGTTTCCGGCGAGCCGCCGCCCATACTGTAAGCTTCCACGCTCACAACATTGTCATCGTAAAGCGTGTCGAGCGCTTCGTACCACGCCTGTTTTCGAGTCAGCTCCACCACTTTTTTTGCAACTTCTTCGGTAGTCATGTTTTTCTCCTTTGTTTGGATCAGAATTTATTTGTTTAGGAATTTTCCGAGTCGATCGAGAATGCTGTTCCAACCCTCGTTGTGACGATCACGCGATTCCTCACTTGGCAATTGCTCGTGCTTGAAGAGCAGTTCGGTGCCACCATCCCGATCGAACAACTCCACTGTGACAATGCTGTTGTGCGTTGTCCAATTCTCACCGTCATCCCATTTCCAGGTGAAGACAATCTTCTTTCCCGGAATCAGCTCCCGGTATTCGCCGAACGCGCTCATGTCCTCTCCTTGCGGGCTCGTTAGGTCCCACCGGTACTTGCCACCGACTCGCACGTCGGCGACGAGGCTGCGGGTACGAACGCCTTCGGGTCCCCACCATTCTTTTATTTGAGCTGGATCGCTCCATGCCGCGTAAACGCGATCGGGTGTCGCCTTGATGAAGCGTTTGATTTGGAGCGATGTCTTGTCGCCTGTTTTCGTAGTCATGATTTTGGTTTTCTCTCTTTTTCGACGAATCGCTTGAGCTCGGAACCAATAATGGCCGTCCAGCCGGTCTCAAAGTTCTTCCGCGCATACGCCGGCGTTTTCGGAAACGTTTCGATTCCCGTGTGCGTCAGCTTCAGTCGAGTCTTATTACCATCGGGAAATAGTTCAAAGGTGACGAGAGAATCTCCCGGCTCACCTTTGTAGCGCCAGGTGTAAGCGATTTTCTTTTCCGCAATCACTTCCGTGACTTTGCAGAGGTGGTGATAAGTGTTGCCTTCGTGCTCGACGACGAATTCAAACTCAAAGCCGATTTCCGGCTTGAATTCCTTGAGATCAAAATACCACTGCCGCATTTCATTCACGTCGGTAAGCGCACTCCAAACTCCTGCGACCGGAGCATTGAAAGTGCGCTCAACGATGGTCGCTCCAACGAAATCGGTTGTTTTAGTCATAATGTTTAGTCATTTGCATTTGTATTCGGCTCGCTCATTCCAAAAGCGTTGCCGACCGGATCTTGCGAGCTGAGCGATCACTTGGTGTCGCCACCCCCTGCGGCAGCGCGACCCCGGCGGACCTGTTCTAGGACTTTCGCGGACGCTTCGTCGTTGTCGTACTCGTCGTGCCACCTCCACCACTCGTACGGTGGCGTCTGGGGGTTGGCCGCCGGCGAGTCCTCCCATTCCTCCTGACGCCCGAGGGCAGTGATGTCGAGGTAGTTCCAACTGTTCCCCATCTGTTCGTCACCGCGGTTGTTAATGAAGTAGGTGCGGAACACGCGGTCGCCGTCGCGTATGAACGCGTTGGTGCCGTGCCACTCATCCACGCCGAAATCCTTGTCGAAGCCGTCCGTCATCGTGTACCAAGGAATGAACTGCCAACCCATTCGTGCCTTTAGGCACTCGATTTCCCGCTGCGGCGCGCGAGATGCGAACACAAGTGTAGTATCGCGGGCGTTCAGATGAGCGGGGTGAGCCACCTGGTCGGCCACCATGGAGCAGCCGACGCATGCATGCTCGGGCCAGCCGACCACACCGGGTTCGAAGAAGGCCCGGTAGACGATCAGTTGACGGCGGCCGTCGAACAGGTCGAGCAGGCTCGCCTTGCCCTTGGGTCCGTCGAACTCGTACTTCTTCTCCACGGCCAGCCACGGCATCCGGCGACGCTCGGCGGCCAGCGCGTCACGAGCGCGGGTCAGCTTCTTCTCCTTCACGAGCAGTTTCTGGCGGGCAGCCTCCCACTCCTTTGCTGACACCACTTCTCGATCCAATTTCACCTTTGTTGTTTTCATTGTGTTGTCCTTTCTCTCTGGATTGTCTTCTGCTGTGAAATGTTTTGAACCCAATGGCTGCTACTCCGCCGCTCGACGTCGTCGCGAGAACAGCGATGTTTGCTATGCATAGGGGACACATGAGTCAGGCCTTTCCTTTTTTGCCGCCGGCCTTATTCGTTTTCTCCAAATAAGCCGCCAGCCGGTCGAGCGACCCCTCCCAGAACTTTCGATACTCCTCGACCCACTGCGCGGCTTTTTTCAATGGCTCGGCGTTTAGCCGCATTTCATGGACGCGTCCATAGCGCCGGCGCCGGAGCAGTCCGGCATTTTCGAGAACCCGCAAATGCTTTGAAACCGCCGGGAGCGACATGTCGTGCGGGCGAGCGAGGTCGGTAACGCGCCTGTCGCCACGCGCCAGGTGCGCCAGAATCTGCCGGCGCGTGGGATCGGCCAGGGCGGCAAAAGTTCGGTCCAACGCTCTCGAAGAATATTTAACCATCTGGTTAACTATTTAGCAGAGTCGTTGAAATGTGCAAACATTTTCCGGAAGAGCCTGATCTCGGCGTGTGCTTCGCGGGGTTACCGATTCTCAGGAAAATCGACAACGTGTGAGTCGATCAGGTTCGCGTCCCCACTGACAAGTGCCCGTTTCATTTCAATGTTGAGGTGCTTGGCACAAGCGCCACTACAACAACGTCTATGAATCCGATCGCGGAAACGCTTCTTTGTTCACGACGTACGGCATTTTTGTCTGATCGCCCCCGTAGTTGCCTTCGAGAACGTCGATCAGTCCCTGCGCACATCGTCCCGCCATGCCTTTGTCGGGATCGACATCAAGACGCGTGATTTGCGCGCCGCTGGCGAAATGATGGAACAGACGACTACGATCCGCGATTTCCGGATCAAGCAGTGGCGATTCGGGCGGCAGCGGCTCTTTCTCGAACACGTCGAGCGCTGCGCCTGCAATGACTTTTTCTTTCAACGCTTTCGCGAGCGCTTTCTCGTCCACGACCGGGCCGCGCGAGCTGTTTACCAAGTACGCGGTCGGTTTCATCAGCTTCAGCGTGTTTTCATTGATGAGGTGATACGTCGGTTTGTTCGCTTCGCCTTCCCTTAATAACGGCACGTGCAGACTCACGTAGTCGGCGGCACGCAAGGCGTCCTCGAACTCGACATACCTGATCCACGTTTTCTCTTTCTGAATGCCGCGTGCGTGGCGCAGGTCCATCAACTCCTGAATGGCTTTGATGAATTCGTGATTCTGATACGCGGGGTCGTAGCAAAGGATATTCATGTCGAATCCGGAACATTTTTTGATCATCGCAAGGCCGATGCGGCCAGTGCCAATGACCGCGATCGTTTTGCCCGTAACCTCATCGCCAAGGAACGGCAGGAACGGATGCCACGACGGCCACTTCTGTTCGCGCACGAGTCGTTCGCTCTGCCACATTTTTCTCGCGAGCATGCCCATCATGAAGAACGCGAACTCAGCCGTGGCTTCGGTGAGCACGTCGGCCGTGTTCGTGAACGGGATTTTATATTTGTTCGCGTCGGCGCGATTGATGTTGTCGAATCCGACAGCGATTTGCGCCACGACCTTCAATCTCCCCTTCCCCGCGTCGAATACTTCCGCATCAATCGGATCGCGCAACGTGGTGATTAATCCGTCGACGCCGCTCTTCACTTTCTCGATGATCAATTTCTTCGGCGGCGCCTCAGGTCCCTGGAACACTTCAAGGTCGTAACCCCGCCCGCGCAAAAGGTTCTCCGCTGGATCTCCGATGCGCGACGTCGCAAAAACACGGAAGCGTTCCTGTTGTGCCATACTTGCAGAAGAATGTAATCAGGAACTGAAGATTGCAGGAAATTTTCTATCGGAGCGCATGTTCTTCGCTGGTGGCCGCATTAATGCCACGGATGAGGGCCGGAATTTCTGACAGGCTTCCGATTACATAATCGGCTTTCATTTCGTACTCCCGCGGATCCACGAAGCGCGTGTCGGGAATCGCGGCGACGCGCATATTCGCAGCCTTCGCGGCAGCGATACCGGAAAGCGCGTCTTCGATCACGAGGCATGCCTTAGGAGAGATTCCGAGTTTCGTCGCAGCTCTCAGGTAAATGTCGGGATGTGGCTTGCCCCGTTGAACTTCATCTCCGGTGACTACGATGCTGAATAAGCTTCTGATCCCGGTTCGCTCGAGAAACGGACGCGCGGATGTGCTGACCGAACTCGTGGCTACCGCCAGATGTAACTTCATCTCGCGCAATTGTTCCAGTGTCGTTTTTGCCGAAGGAAACAGACCGACACGGTTTGCGAAAACATCGATCGCGATCTCACCACGACGACGCATCAACTCCTCAACCGGCGCAGAGATGTGAAAGGCGTTCTTATAAAACTCGACTGCGAGCTGGTAACTCACGCCCAGGACATTTCGGTGGTACTCGCCGTGATAAGTGGTTCCATATTCGGCGAGCAATTTCGCGTCGATCTGGTTCCACCACGGCTCGGAGTCGGCGAGCACGCCGTCGAGATCGAACGTCACCGCATAAAATGGTGAAGTCATGGTGTTGCACCTCTTACTCACGTGAAGCCGGTGAGCAATAAAGTACACGCTAAATTCAACGGCTCCCCCAAAAGAGGGATCCACAAATCATACATATTTTTAAACGACTCTGGCTTGTCCACGGTCTTAAATTTGTGCTGATGGAACGGAACGGGGGGCACTAATGTCTGCAGTCCAGCTGGAGCAGCCCGTCAATTCATCAATCTACGACGCGCGCCAACCGTTTACCGCAGGAGACAAGCCGTTTCGCGCCGCTATTAATTTTCTCCGGTCGCCCACGGCAGCAGTAATCGAGTCCGCTTTGCTGATGCTGCTGATTGGATGGATTGATTACAAGACTACCGACTTCGCAGTCACGGTTTTTTATTTCGTACCCGTGGTGCTGGCCACGTGGCGGGCAGGACGCAAAGCGGGCTGGTTCATCGCGGCACTTTGCGGAGCGACAGTGCTCCTCGCGGACTTAATGGTACCCCGCAGCGGACGTGTCATTGCGATCGCCTACATTAACGCCGGTGTACTTGTATTAGCGTCAGCCGCTCTGGCTGAACTAGTAATTTCGTCCCGTCGTGCACACGAACGCCTGAAGGCGCTACTCGCGCTAAAAACTGTTTCGCTCACGGAAATTCACCACCGGGTGAAGAACAACCTGCAAATCGTATCCAGCTTGCTCAGGCTTCAATCTAACAAATTTACTGATCCCGCTGTTCGCGACGTTTTCATTGAATGTCGCGATCGCATCAACGCCATGGCTCGTCTTCACGAAGAACTCTACAACGAGCGGGGGCAGTCACACCTCGATTTCACACCGCATTTGCGTCAGCTGGCGGAAATGCTGTTGCGCTCGCACAAGCCCGCAGGCTGCAAACTCGCACTTAACGTTTCCGTCGATCGTGTTCCGCTCAATCTCGATGAAAGCATTTTGCTTAGCCTGATCGCCAACGAATTGCTGCTCAATTCTCTGAAGCACGCGTTCCATGGCCGCGCTGCGGGAAAGGTCGATGCTGAACTGCGCACGACTCGCGATCGAGTAACGTTAACGATCCGTGATGATGGCAACGGAATTGTGCCCCGACCGACCGAAATTGAAGATCAACGCGGAACCGGCATAGACCTCGTCGAGGCAATGTCACGCCAACTTGGCGGCGAGTTCGTCGTCAACCGCATGACTGCGGGCGGGACGTGCGCAACCATTTCTTTTCCAAGCAAGACGTCACGCCAACAACCAGGCTTTCACCCACTGCTCTAAATAAAAACACCATGTCAAAAAAACGTATCCTGATTGTTGAAGACGAAGCGCTGACTGTGTTAGCGCTTAAACACGAGCTCGCGGAGCTCGGCTACGAAATCGCCGGTGATGCGAGCACTGCTGCCGACGCGCTGCGCGCTGCCGAAGCCAATCGCGCCGATCTTGTGCTGATGGATATTCAATTGTACGGAGAGATCAGTGGTGTTGCAGCAGCCGCCGCAATCCGCGGGCACCTTGATATTCCGGTTGTGTTTCTGACCGCGCACGCATCCGCTGAAACGGTAGGGCGCGCAGTCGAATCAGGCGCATTCGGGTATTTGTTAAAGCCTTACACCGTACCGGAATTGAAAGCGGCGATCGAAATCGCACTCCACAAACACAACACGGAAATCGCGATGCGCCAGGCGCTCGGTGCACGATTACCGGCGGGTATGGCACAACCTCAGTCCATCTAAGCGGCCCAACAGCGGAAACAGATTGTGCAAAGCGCGCGCTTCAGGCGCGCTCCAAAATTGTGCGACGGACGCAAATTCCTCGAGCCAGTTGGCTTCGCAATCGCGCAGCAGGCCTTTCATCAACGAAACTGGTCATTCGCGCATTCAAATAGAAGGCTTTTAGTTGAAGGTTGAGCGTTGAGCGTTTAAGCGTTGGGGAATTGAAGAAGATCGCGATCTATGGCGGCACCTTCGACCCGGTTCATCACGCGCATCTGATTCTTGCCCGCGAAGCGATTGAAACGCTCGACCTCGACAAGGTGATCTTAGTGCCGGCAGCGATTTCCCCTCTCAAGAAGGCCGCGCCGATCGCGAGCGGCGAAGTACGATTAGAAATGTTACAAGCGGCGATCAAACGCGAGCCGAAGTTTGAAGTGGATGACTGCGAGCTGCTGCGACCGCCGCCTTCGTACACAATCGATACGGTTGAGGAAATTCGCCGACGCGAATGCGATGCATCCATCTACTGGTTGATCGGTGAAGACAACGTTGAGCAACTGCCCCAGTGGCATCGCTTCGCCGAGCTCGAGAAGATGGTTCGCTTCGTGGTTCTCGATCGGACCAGCAAACGACCCTCACATTCTTATCAGTTGATCCACCGCCCCATCGATATTTCCGCGACTGAGATACGACGCAGAGTTGCGCAAAACGAATCGATTCGTTATCTCGTACCCGAGTCGGTGGAAGAAATTATTCAGCGCAAAAACCTTTATCGGGAGCAATCGCAATAACGTCGGAAAATCTAGCAAAAACCTGCGCTGAACTCGCCTCGAACAAAAAGGCGGAGGACATCGTCGTGCTGGATTTGCGAGGCATCTCGAGTTTTACGGACTTCTTTGTGATCTGCTCGGGGACGTCCGAGCCTCAACTCAAAGCAATTGCCAACGAAATTGAGACACGGTTACGCGAGGACTTTTCGCTGCGGCCTGCCGCAGTTGACGGATTTCCCGCCAGCCAATGGATGGTGCTCGATTATCTACAAGTGGTCGTCCACATTTTTCATCAGGACAAACGCGCCTTCTACAGCTTGGAAGGTTTGTGGGGCGATGCGCTGGTGCTGCACTGGGAATCAGTGTCGAGCCACTAGGTAAGAGAGTCGGCGGCCATAAAAACGCCGCGCCCACCAAACGTACGCGACTTCGGCACGGGCGCCCGATGTCTCAGGACACGCCGACGGCGTTCACTGTTTCGCGCGCACAGGAGTGACGCGGCCTGCCTATCACGCCTTCGCGGCTACTTCTTGGTCGGCGCCGGCGCCGGCGGAGGCGGAACCTTCGAAGAACCCTGCGGACCAGGCGTTGGAGGCGGTTTCACATCCTGCAATTCGACCTCAAAAATCAGGGTGGAATTCGGACCGATATCCGGGCCCATTGCACGCTCGCCATACGCGAGGGTCGAGGGAATGAACAACTGATACTTTGATCCCTGCTTCATCAGTTGAAGCGCTTCGGTCCAGCCTTTGATCACTCCGTTGACCGGAAACGTCGCCGGTTGGCCGCGCTTGTACGAACTGTCAAACTCCGTCCCATCGATCAAAGTGCCCCGATAATTCACAGTCACCATATCGGTGGCTTTGGGCTGCGCTCCGGTTCCATCCTTGACGACTTTGTATTGGAGACCGCTGGCAGTCGTCTTTACACCGGGTTTCTTTTTGTTCTCTTCAAGATACTTCGTGCCTTCGGTCTTGTTTTTCTCTCCGAGTTCTTTCTGTTTCTGTTCCATGTCTTTTTCGAATTGGGCCATGATGTCCTTAACCTGGTCGGGCGTCAGTTGCGGTTTACCGGCAATGGCGTCTTTAATGCCGGCGGCCAGGATATCGGGATTAACGTCCACCTTTTGCCGGCCGAGATTAAACCCGATTTGCATGCCGATGCTGTAGCTGACCTTGTCCTTTGAGTCTTTAAGCTGTGGTGATTTTTCTTGCCCGAACAATGGGAATGCAAGTAAGGATGCGCTGACAATAACAATAAAACGTTTCATAAGATGGTGTTTCCGCGCCGTTTTGATTTAAGATTGGTCGCCGCAGAAAGCCGCACGCTAATGGATAAATGCCGCCCGTCAAGAAAACAGCTTTGCCATCAATTTGGCGGCGCCGGCTTGCCGTTTGCAGTGGTAGCCACCGGACTTATTTCCCTTTGGCCAGAACTAGCGCAGGCGATCGCGATCTCGCACAGCGATGCCTTGAAAGTCGGGAAAAGAGTCTGGCAAAACGAGTGTAATGGAACTATTTCAGGGCTGACTTCATGGAACCAAGGCGAAGATTTCGCATCGCTCGGCATCGGTCACTTCATCTGGTACCCGAAGGGACGGCAAGGCCCGTTCGAAGAGAGTTTCCCGAAATTGGTGAGCTTCGTATCAAATCGAGGCGCGAAGTTACCGACATTGCTTCTGGGTGCCGGCCGTGCACAGCCGTGTCCCTGGAACTCGCGTGCCGAGTTTCTGCAAGCGCAAAATACAGGTGAAATGAACCAGTTGCGACGGTTTTTGGTCGATACCATCGATCTCCAGGCAGAATTTCTTGTTGCCAGATTGGAGGCTGCTCTGCCTAAGATGCTGGCCGAAGCGGCGCCTGCCGACCGAACCAACGTGCAACAACAATTTGAACGTCTTACGAAAACATCACAGGGGTGCTACGCGCTCATCGATTACGTCAACTTCAAAGGCGAAGGCGTCCTGCACACGGAGCGCTACCAGGGGCAGGGATGGGGTTTGCTTCAGGTGCTGGAAGCGATGCACGGTAATTCGGATTCAGGCGCGCCTGATGAATTCGCGCGGGCGGCCAAAGTCGTCTTGACCCGCCGCGTCCAGAACGCTCCTTCCGACCGCCATGAATCACGGTGGTTAACGGGTTGGCTTCGGCGCGTAAACAGCTACAGTGGCGGCTAATATTATGCGGAGAACATTTCGCACCCTTCTTTACGCGCTCTTTTTGACGGCTCTTGCTTCCTCAATCAGCGCCCAGTTCCGCCTTTTCGGACCAAGATCACCAAGGCCGACGCCCCCACCAAAGCAGCAGATGCGCAAAGCGTCAGCTTACATTAGCAGCCAACCACCGTTGAAGGTAAATCAGTCTTTGCTTAAGCAGGCGACGCCGGACAACGTCCACGTTGTTGTCTCCCTTCCCAAGCAGCGCGCGTATTTGATGATTGGCGAGCAAATCGTGGCCGATAGTCCAATCTCTTCCGGCAAGGCCGGGCACACCACACCCAGTGGTAGTTTCTCCGTTCTCGAAAAGGATCCAGACCATCGTTCCAGCATTTATGGCGATTTCGTCGACGGCTCCGGTCGGGTTGTTCGCTCAGGCATCAGCGCTAAGGCCGATTCCGCACCTAGCGGAACGCATTATGTGGGTGCGCCGATGAGGTGGTTTATGCGGCTAACAGGCGAAGGGGTCGGAATGCATGTCGGGATTCTGCCAGGATACCCCGCATCCCATGGCTGCGTCCGGATGTCGGCCGATGGAGCGAAGTTATTTTACGATACAGTAAAAGTCGGCACCCCGGTGAAAGTGGGCGATTACTAATTTGCCAAGTTCAAGAAGGGACGACTTGGGCACTGGTATCTTTAAATGTGACGGCTGAGAAGCCATCACTTTTTGAGTAATCTCCGTCGCAAAAGATCGAGTGCCGCTTGCGCCGCTAATTGTTTGAATGTCTCGCGATCCGTCGGGAAAAGGAATTTCCTGGCGACAGTCTCTGAATCTCCCGAAGCCAGCGCGATGTAAACGGTTCCAATCGGCTTTTCGTCCGAGCCGCCCGTTGGTCCGGCAATGCCGGTCGTAGCGAGCCCGAACGTGGAAGCTGCTCGTGCGCACGCGCCCTCAGCCATTGCGCGCGCGACGGCTTCACTCACCGCGCCATTTTTGTCGATCAACTTCGAATCGACATTCAAAACATCGCTCTTTGCTGAGTTCGCGTATGTCACATAGCCCGCCAGAAAGACTTCCGACGCACCCGACACATTGGTGATCTGGTTTGCGATCAAACCGCCAGTGCACGATTCGGCGGTTGCCAACGTTTGTTTTTCTTGCTTCAGCAGTCTGACGACGACTTCTTCAAGCGCTTCGTCGTTGTCGGAGAAGATTGAAAGTCCCAATTCGCCACGAATGACGGCATCGGCTGCTTGGATCGCATTCGGGTCACCGATTACGCGCACTTCAACCTCGCCTGGTCGCGCGCAATAGCCCAGCTCGATGCCTGGGATCGCCAGAACTTTTTCGCCAATTGCTTTTTCAACGAGCGATTCGCCCATTCCTGCAATGCTGTACGACCGCCGCTCGACAGGGAGCGGTACCTCGATAATCGATTTCAAAATCGGCATCGCGAATTTCTTGAACATGGGCTGGAGCTCTCGCGGCGGACCCGGCAGAACAAAAACGTGCGGCGACGGAATGCTCGGATTGATGTTTGCCTTCAAATAAAAGCCCGGAGCGCTTCCATTCTCGTTCGGGAGAACGTGCGCACCTGGGAGGACCTCCGCCTGGCGTGCGATACCCGAAGTCCATTCGATTCCGCGGACTTGTAGTCTCTGTTGAAGCCAAGCCAGCAGTTGTGGGTCCTGATACAGCTCCAAGCCTAGCGATTCACCAACCATCTCTCGGGTGATATCGTCCGTAGTTGGACCGAGACCGCCGGTGACAAAGAGAATTTCGCAATGCGGAAATAATTCAGTGAGCGTGCGGCGTATCACGGCGCTATCAGGAACCGTCCGCCGTTCCTCGATTCGTAGACCCAACGGAAGGATCTCGCGTGCTATAAACGCCAGATGTGCGTCCTGAACATCACCGAGCAAAAGTTCAGTACCAGTGTTAATGAGGATCGCGCGCAAGGAAGAAGTGATTCGTTAAAGTTACACTGTTACAAAGGAAAAATCCGGTAACCCTCGCAACGGTGTAACGCTTTTTACCAGCGGCCGAGAGCCGCCTACGCCGCAGTCTTGTCCTGCTTTTTGCGAATCAGGGGAAGTTTTTTGCCTTCTACCACCGCGCGATTGATCGTTACTTCGGCAATATCTTCGCGGCTCGGCACGTCGTACATGATGTCGAGCATGATGCGTTCGAGCATCGAACGCAGCGCACGCGCGCCGGTGCCTTTGGTGACAGCCTGCGCGGCGAGGGCCCGCAACGCATCTTTGGTCATCGACAGACGGACTCCCTCCATTGAGAAGAGCTTCGTGTATTGTTTGACCATCGCGTTTTTTGTTTCGGTCAAAATCGCCACCATTTCATCTTCGGTGAGCGCGTCGAGCGAACTAACAACGGGCAGGCGCCCTATGAATTCAGGTATCATCCCGAAAGCGAGCAAATCTTCCGGTTCCACGTGGCGGATCGACTCTTTACGCAGTGCTTCCTCGACCTCGAGCGTCGGGCTGCCGAAGCCCATTACTTTTTGGCCAATCCGCTTTTGGATGATCTTGTCGAGCCCAACAAATGCGCCACCACAGATGAAAAGAATCTTTTCGGTGTTTACCTGAATGTACTCCTGGTGCGGATGCTTGCGCCCGCCCTGCGGCGGAACATTACACGTGCTGCCTTCCAAAATTTTCAGCAAAGCCTGCTGCACTCCTTCGCCGGAGACATCGCGTGTGATGCTCACGTTGTCGGTCTTACGTCCGATCTTGTCGATCTCGTCTATGTAAACAATCCCGATCTCAGCGCGCTTCACATCGTAATCGGCATTTTGAAGCAATCGCAGAATGATGTTTTCTACGTCTTCGCCGACGTAGCCGGCTTCGGTCAGCGTCGTCGCGTCAGCGATGCAGAACGGCACGTCGAGGATTCTCGCCAGCGTCTTCGCGAGTAAGGTTTTCCCAGAGCCGGTGGGACCGATGAGCAAGATATTGCTTTTCTCGATCTCAACGTCCGCCAGCGGATCCGCCTGAAACGCAGCTGACGTATCCGCGGGCACAGGAGTTTGGAGCACGCGCTTGTAATGATTGTGCACCGCCACCGAAAGCGTCTTCTTGGCGGTTTCCTGCCCGACCACATATTGATCTAGAGCTTCCCGAATTTGTGCCGGCTTGGGCACCCGAATATTCGAAGATTGACGTCGGGCGTCTTCGTTGAGCTCCTTATCGAGAATGCTTTTGCAAACGTTGATGCAGCTATCGCAAATATAAACACCCGGGCCTGCGATGAGCTTACGCACTTCAGCGTGGCTCTTGCCACAGAAGGAGCACATGGTGAGGTTCGAAGCGCGCGCCATATGCTCTGGATTTCCGCGTTACCCTTTCCGTGACAATACTACTTCGGGCACTTCCACCAGCCGACCATCCGGAAGCGATTTGCCATCCATCAATTTTGCTTCCTTCCGCGACTTGATCACTTCATCCACCAACCCGTATGCCTTGGCTTCGTCCGCAGACATATAGTAATCGCGATCGGAATCGATTCGGACTTGCTCTTCAGATTTGCCGGTGTGCTGCGAAATGATGCGAATGATGCGCTTTTTAAGCTTGAACATGTAATCAACCTGACGTTCCACATCGCTCGCCTGACCCTGCGCACCGCCGTGCACCTGGTGGATCATGATGTCTGAGTTCGGCAAGGCAAACCGTTTGCCCTTCGTGCCCGCACAGAGCAACACCGCCCCCATGCTCGCTGCCATGCCGATGCAATACGTCACCACGTCGCACGTCAGAAACTGCATCGTGTCGAAAATTGCCAGCCCGGCCGTGACCACGCCGCCGGGTGAGTTGATGTAAAGATTGATGTCCTTTTTCCCATCTTCCATTTGCAGGAAGAGCAATTGCGCGATCACCAGGTTTGCGATGTGATCGTCAATCTGCCCGACAAAAACGATGCGGTCCTTCAGCAGCCGTGAGTAAATGTCGTAGCTGCGTTCGCCCCGACCAGTCTGCTCCACGACCATCGGAACCAGCACTTGCGAGACATTTTCGTTAGATACGGTCATGATTTTTCTTCTTTGACGGTGGGTTCTTTCGTTAATTCGACGCTAACATTCGCCTTGAGGAAATCAAGGGTCTTGCCCAGCAGAAGCTGCTCAGCGACGTCGTCCAGCGCGTTCTGTTGCTGCAATTCCTTGCGCATTTTATCAGGCGAAATGTCGTAGCGCGCCGCCTCCTGTCTGATGCGCGAGTCGAGATCTTCCTTTGTGACCTGAATGTTTTCGCCCTCGGCGATGCGATGCAGAATGAAATTTGTTTTCAGTCGATGCCCCGCCATCCCCGCCGCAGCATCTATCAATTCCTTCTCTCTTTCCTTCAGCATGTCGTCGGTGACACCGCGCTCTCGATTCCGTTGAACTAATTCGGCAAGCGCGCGGCGGGTTTCGTTTTGCAGAAGTGCTGGAGGCAGGTCTACCTGAATTCGCTCGTGCAGATATTTTACAATCTCCGACTCCTTCGCCCGTTCGGCATCATGCTCTTTGGCGTATTCGAGATCGTGTTCGATCATTTCGCGAAGAGCAGCGAGCGTTTTGCCCGGGACGAGCTTGGCCGCGAGCGCATCGTCGATCGGCGGCAATACCTTTTCCTTGATGTCGCGCAACGTAACCGCGTAATCCGCTTTTTTGCCGGCCAGTTCCTTTACTGGAAATTCATCGGGAAAATTAACGATCACCAGCCGCGTTTCGCCGGGTTTCAGTCCGATTAGTTGCTCGGAGAATTTTGGCAGAAAATTTTCGGGCACTAGATGCAGCCAGAATTTTTTGCCGCCGTGCAAATTCTTGCTGGCTTGCGGAGCGATTTCGCTGATTGGCTTGTTTTCTATCGAACCCTCGAAATCAAGCACCGCGAAATCTCCCATTTGCAATGCGCGCTCCGGCACATCTACAAAATCGGCGGATTGATCACGCAAACGTTCGATCGTCCCTTCGACTTCTGTTTCCGAAATCTTTGTGTCCTGCAGTTGCACGGGAATGTTCTTGTAATCCGGAAGCTCGAATTCCGGTGCGGTGACCACAGTCGCGCGGAAGCGCATCGACTTGTCCTCGCCAAACTCAATGTCTTCAATGTTAGTCAGCGAAGCCACCCGCAGTTGCTCTTGTTCGACTGCTTCGTGATAGCTTTTCGAGACAAGCTTCTTCGTGAGTTCGTCCTGGATTTCCTTGCGAAATCTTTTGTCGATCACTGCGCGCGGGGCCTTGCCCGGCCGGTATCCTGGAATTTTCGCGAAACGCGCAAAACTGTTTGCGATGGCGTCCCATTCCTTCGCAACCTCGTCGGCTGGCAATTCAATCTGCAGCTTCGAGACGGAGCCTGGCTGCTTTTCCACTTCAACCTTCATTGTGGATCACTGTAGCGGCGCTCGGCAGGCACCGCAAAATCTGTCCTCGAAACTGGCAGCGGGCGACCGCTCCGCGCCCTGCCTCATTTCTTCGGGAATCGGGTGAGATGCGTCTGCACGCATCGCCACCGTCCGTCGCGTTTCACAAAAACATCCGTGGCCCGTTCCTGCGTGCTGAAGTCTTGTCCCATGAATTTGCCCTTCGTGCGAGTCACCCCGGTAACCACTGCGCTGTCTCCATAAGCGCGGACCCGAAAATCTTCCGATTCCATCATGTCGTGCGTCATGGCGCCCGATTTGATGACCTCAAAAAAGCGCGCCCGCTCAACTATCTCTCCGTTCGGGTCAATGATGATCCAGTCATCTGTGACAAGTCGTCCGATACCTTCGAGATCATTGCTGACGATTGCCGCCGCAAATTCCTTTTCTAGTTTCAAAAGATCCGCTTCAGTGGTTTTCATCTGTTTAAAACGCAGTCGCCGCGGACATAAACGGAATGCGTCTGCGGCATTCCAAACCAGTACGCCAACTCACGATAATCTTCGCAATCGAAGATCACGAAATTAGCAAGTTTGCCAGGCTCAAGGCAGCCAATCTTCTCGCCTCGGTTGACGGCGTATGCTGCGTTTAAGGTTGACGCGGTGATCGCTTCCGCAGGCGACATTTTCATTTGCGTGCACGCGAGGGACAGAACCATCGGCATGCTCGGTGTTGGCGAGGATCCGGGATTGAAATCGGTCGCGAGCACGATCGCAAGTCCGGCCTCGATCATTTCACGCGCTCGCGGATAGCGGCTCGATCCGAGCGCGTAGACCGAACCCGGCAGTAAAACCGGTTGCACGTTTGCCTCCTTCAAGGCGGCGATCCCCTGCTCGTCGGTTTGCTCCAGATGGTCCGCCGTGGTTGCACCCATCTCCCCGATCAACTTCGCGCCACCGAAATTTGTCAGTTGATCAACGTGCCCGCGTAAACTCAGTCCGACCTTTTTGGCTGCGGATAAGATTTTGCGCGACTGATCAATATCGAAATAGCCGCGCTCGCAAAAAACGTCGCAGAATTCCGCCAATTTTTCCGCAGTCACGTGCGGCAACATTTCCGTGATCACAACGTCCAGATATTCATCCGGCGAGAGTTCGCGCGGAATCGCATGCGCGCCGAGAAAAGTCGGCACGATTTCCAGAGGTACCTCCTCATTCAGTTGACGCATGACGCGCAAAATCTTCAATTCATCTTCAACGGTCAGACCGTAGCCCGATTTCGCTTCGACTGTTGTAGTCCCGCAACTCAGCAACCAGTTCGCATGCTTTTTTGCCTGCGCGAGAAGATCGAGTTCACTCGCAGCGCGGGTTTTTTCAACAGTTGACCAAATTCCGCCGCCTGCTTTCGCAATCTTCTCGTACGTTTCGCCTCGTGCCCGGCGTTCGAAATCGTCCAACCGATTTCCTGCGAAAACCAAATGCGTGTGCGCATCGACGAATCCTGGCATCACGACGCGTCCACCGGCATCGACAACTTCTGCGTCGCCAATATTCTTTTCGATCTCATCGCTGGCGCCGACTCTCCCGATCGTGCCGTTGCGGATGAGCATTCCGCCATTGTGAATTATCCCGAGCGCCGACAACTCTGTCCCGACACGCGGGCGCTCGGGTCCGGTCAGCGTGACAAGTTGCGACGCGTGGAGGATCGCGAGCGAGTTCATGGATAAATAACTTGCTATGAAATTCGGTCATCCTGAGCGAAGCGAAGCGGAGTCGAAGGATTCCGCGGCGCTGGCTTGAGTACATCCACGGGATTCCTCGACTTCGCTCGGAATGACACGCTCTTGATCCGCTTCAACGCCTTAACTTCAACCCAGTTTACTTTCCACAACCTGATTGACCTTGTTGAACTGCGCCTCTGAATCCGCGCTTACCTTTTGAACTCGTTCCTGGAGCTGAATCTTAAATTTTTCGTCCTTCAGTTGACCAAGATTGATCCGAACGTTCATCGATGCTCCTTCGATGCACGCCCGAGTGGCCAGCGCTCCGACGCCAACATCTGAAACCGAAGCGGGATTTCCGTTTTCCGCCATCTCCGACAGGAGTTCATAGGATTTGGCGGCTGTCTCCATCACTTTCAACGGAACCTCGGCTGCATGTTTTGTCGCGTCCTCAACCGCCGCCGTCCGCGCTGTTTTTTGTTCTGGCGAATTCTTAGGTAGCGCAAACGCGTCCATCACTTTGTTGAATGCGTTCGTGTCTTCATCTACGAGCGATAACAGTTCGTCTTTGAGTTGCTGCGCCTTCACCGCCCAATCGCTGAAATATTTGAGCCTATCTTCCCAACCGCGTTTGCCTGCGGAAAGATTCGCGACCATTCCGCCTAATGACGCGCCGAGCGCTCCCATCAGCGCCGCGACGGAACCCCCGCCGGGCGCGGGCGAATCGCTCAAGGTCTCGTTGCAAAACTCGCGCACATCCATTTTCGCCAAAGACGGCTTCAGCTCAGCTGATTCAATTTTTAATTCGATCACCTTTTCTTTCGGGACAAAAGGCTTCAGTTCACCCAGGCCCATCGAACGAACGGCAATCTCGATCAGTTCTTCTTCGGAAACGCCCTCAGACCATTGTTGTTTTTTGAGGAAATAGCGGCCGGCATCGACCAAGGATCTCTTCGGCACCATCCCGACAATCTCCGAGCCGGTCGCGCGTAAGCCCCGTTTCGCAGCCGACTCAACGCACGCATCGAATGCTGCGTGCAAAGGCGTGTCCTCAATGTTTGTGAGATTCATCGACACCTGCGCGATGCCGTATTCCTTCACGAACCAGCCTATTCCTTTCACGTGTTTCAACATCCCGGGAATGCGGATCGGTTCGCCGTTCGCGTCCAAGATTGTTTTTCCCGATGGCGTCCCGTCTTCGGTCTTCACTCTCCCCTGCTCTCGCACATCAAACGCCACCGCGTTCGCACGCCGCACTGATTTCGTATTCAGGTTTACATTGTAAGCGATCAGGAAATCGCGAACCCCGATCACGGTTGCGCCCGATTTCTCGTTGAAAACCGCTGGCCCGAAATCTGGTTTCCACTCCGGTTGTTTGATCTTTTCGAAAAATCCTTCGTATTCCCCCGCGCGAATCACAGCAAGATTCCCTCGGGACTTATCCCTGGCCGCTCTTTCGTACAGATACACCGGGATTTTCAATTCCTCGCCGACGCGCTTGCCCAGCCGATTTGCACATTCAATCGCTTCCTCCCAACTGACGTTGCTCACTGGAATGAACGGGCAAACATCAGTCGCACCCATTCGCGGATGCGCGCCTTTCTGTTTCCGCATGTCAATCAGTTCCGCCGCTTTTCTAATCCCGCGGAACGCCGCCTCGACTGTGGCATCGGGATCACCAACAAAAGTCACCACCGTCCGATTCGTGCTCGCGCCGGGATCAACATCGAGCAACGAAACGCCATCGACCGACTCAATCGCATCAGTGATCTGACGAATCACGTTCTGGTCGCGTCCCTCAGAAAAATTCGGCACACACTCGATCAGTTTTTTCATCGGTAGGGTTGGCTGATTAATCGTTAATCCCGCGCCTGCGGCTTCATTGGAAGGTCGATGTCGTGAGACGCAGCGAATTCAACCGCGCGAGAGTAACCGGCATCGGCGTGGCGGAGAATGCCCATACCGGGATCGCTGGTGAGAACGCGCTCTAAACGGCGCTTGGAACTTTCGGCACCGTCGGCGACAACGACCATGCCGGCGTGCTGCGAAAAACCGATGCCGACACCACCGCCGTTGTGGATCGACACCCACGATGCACCGGCGGCGGTGTTGATGAGTGCATTGAGCAATGGCCAATCTGCGATAGCGTCGCTGCCATCGAGCATGCCTTCGGTCTCACGGTTCGGAGATGCGACCGATCCGGTGTCGAGATGATCGCGGCCAATCACGATTGGCGCTTTAATTTCGCCACTCTTCACCAGTTCGTTGATGGCGACGCCAAATTCGGCGCGGTCACCGTAACCGAGCCAGCAAATCCGCGCAGGTAATCCTTGATAATGAATTCGCTCCTTCGCCAGCTTCATCCAGCGCGCGAGCGTTTGGTTTTTGGGAAATAATTCGAGCGCCAGTTTGTCAGTGCGCGCGATGTCGGCAGGATCACCACTCAAGGCGACCCAGCGGAACGGACCGCGTCCTTCGCAAAACAGCGGCCGAATGTACTCAGGAACAAAACCGGGAATATCGAAAGCGTTTTTTATTCCGGCTTTTTGTGCTTGAGCTCGAATGTTGTTGCCGTAATCGAAGGTGATCGCGCCACTCTTTTTCAGCGCGAGCATGGCCTCGACGTGCACCGCCATCGATTGCATGGCCCGTTCGATGTATTCATCCGGATTCTTCCGGCGCATAACGAGCGCGTCCTCGAGCGACATCCCATGCGGCACATAGCCGTTCAGCGCATCGTGCGCGCTGGTCTGATCCGTAAGCACGTCAGGCACAATTCCACGTTTGACGATTTCGGGCAGCACATCAGCGCAATTGCCAACTAAACCGACCGAAAGCGATTTCCGATCGTTGCGCGCCTGATCAATTAACGTGAGCGCTTCATCGAGCGACCAAGCGATCTTGTCGCAGTATCCGCTTTTCAAGCGCTTCTCGATCCGCGCCGGATCAACGTCGACGCCAAGAAAAACCGCGCCGTTCATCGTCGCGGCAAGCGGTTGCGCGCCACCCATGCCGCCGAGGCCACCGGTCAAAACGAATTTTCCCTCGAGCGATCCGCCGAAATGTTTCAGTCCGGCGGCTGCAAACGTTTCGAATGTCCCCTGCACGATCCCCTGGCTCCCGATGTAAATCCACGAGCCGGCAGTCATTTGTCCGTACATCGTCAGTCCCATCCGTTCGAGCCGATTGAACTCGGCGTAATTGTTCCATTGCCCGACGAGATTGGAGTTCGCGATGAGGACGCGCGGTGCTTCATCGTGGGTCGTGAATTTGCCGACCGGCTTTCCTGATTGAACGAGAAGGGTTTCGTCGTTTTCGAGCTCGCGCAGTGAACCGACGATTGCATCGAACGCTTGCCAGCTCCTCGCGGCGCGACCTGTTCCGCCGTAAACGACCAGTTGATCGGGATTTTCTGCGACGTCCGGATCGAGATTGTTCATCAACATCCGCATCGCCGCTTCCTGATGCCAGCCTTTGCAAGCGCGTTCACTGCCGCGCGGCGCGTGAATAATTCGTTTTCCACTCATGACTGTTCCTCTTCGCGATCAAAATCGCCTCGCCGAATTGCTTCGGCAACATCGGCAATATCGCCCGAGAGTGCGCGATCGTGCGTGAGCGGCGGCGCGACTTTACGCACAGTAGCGAATGCTCGCTCGACACCCCGACCAGCCTTCAATGGACGGCGATGTTCCAGACCTTCAGCGGCCGCAAGCAGCTCGATGGCGAGCACGTTTTCCGCAAGATCGACAATCGATCGCAACTTCATCGCGCTCGTCATTCCCATCGACACATGATCTTCTTTTCCGCCGGAGGTTGTGATGTTGTCAACGCTCGCCGGGTGAGCGAGCACACGCGCTTCGTTCACCAGCGCGGCAGTTGCGACATGCGCAATCATGAACCCCGATTCCACTCCGGGCCGCTGCGCAAGAAATGCCGGAAGACCTTCGCTCTTGTCTGGATTAGTAAGGCGATCCGTTCGGCGTTCGCTCATGCTCATCAAATCGGCGAGCGCGATCGCGGCGTAATCGAACGCAAACGCAAGCGGCGCCCCGTGAAAATTCCCGCCAGAAATCACATCACTGGTTTCGGCAAATACCAGTGGATTATCCGTCGCTGACTCCGACTCAATCAGTAAAACGTCTTCGCAATGTGCCAGCGCGCCGCGCACCGCCCCGTGCACCTGGGGCATGCAACGCAGGCTGTATGCGTCCTGCACCCGCGGGTCGTCGGTGAGATGCGACTGACGGATTTCGCTGTCTTCCACCAACGACAAAAGATGTTCGGCCACGGCTTTCTGGCCCGGGTGCGGACGCGCGTCCTGCAAACGGGGATCGAATGCAACGGGTGTGCCTTTGAGCGCTTCGAGACTTATCGCGCCGGACACATCGGCCACGCGCGCGAGGCGTTGCGCACGCAAAAGCGCCAGCCCGCCTACCGCGTGCATGGCTTGCGTGCCGTTGAGTAAGGCCAGACCTTCCTTCGCTTCCAGTTCGAGAGGTTTTAATTTTGCGCGCTGCAACGCTTCTGCGCTCGCCATCCGTTGACCTTCAAAAAATACTTCGCCTTCGCCGATCACGCTCAATGCCAAATGCGCAAGCGGCGCAAGATCGCCACTTGCGCCGACTGAGCCTTTTTCCGGAACAACGGGGTGCACTCGGCGGTTGAGCATCTCGCAAAGCAACTCGATGACATCGCGACGGATTCCGCTGAAGCCGAGCGTCAGCACATTCGCCCGGAGCAACATCATTGCGCGCACCTCGGGTTCGGAAAGTGGCTGGCCAATTCCGCAGGCGTGACTACGAACAAGGTTCAATTGAAGTTGCCGCAGTTCGTCTTGCGGCACCCGAACATCGGAGAGTTTGCCGAAACCGGTGTTGACTCCGTAAACCACGGTGTCGCGCGCGACGATTTGTTCGATAACCTTACGGGAGGCAGCGATGCGCGGACGCGCTGATGGCGAGATCGCAACATGCTCATCACCAATTGCGACTGCAGCGATCTGCTCCAGAGTGAGCGCTTGGCCGTTCAGCTCCACTTGCGCAGTCTAGTGGAAAAAATTTCGTTGGGAAGAGAGTTGCTAACCGATCCCTGTTGACATCTCATTGGTCACTTCCAAATGCGCCAGGTCGTATTTCTGCGCGGTGTAAACGTCGGCAAGGCGAATCGTTGCCAACCGGCAGTGATCGCGAGTCAGTTATCGAGGCTCGGCGTGATTAACATCGGCGCAGTCGGTACATTCGTCGTGCGCAAAAATGTAAGCGAATCAGCTCTGCGTTCCGCGATCGCAAAGAAATTGCTGTTCAAATGCGAGATCATTATTTGTCCAGCGCGCGACATCATCAAGCTCGCTTCAAAGGACCCATTCGCAGGACAGCCCTCGGACCCGAACATAACCCGGTTCGTAAACGTTCTCGCCAAACGACTCCCCTCACCGCCTCGGCTTCCGCTCTGTTTGCCCTCAGATGACGACTGGCTGCTCAAGATCATCGCGATTGAGAACAGATTCGTTTTGGGCCTTTATCGACGGCAGATGAAAGCGATCGGTTATCTCGGCAAGGTTGAGAAGCTCCTCGGCGTTCCTGCCACCAACCGCAATTGGAACACGATTGAGAAGGTTGCGAAAATCTTAACAAATGGCTAGGGAAATCATGAACCCAGAGAACCGAACGAATTCTTCCAGCGTTTAAATCGTGCACCGGGGTCTTTTTAAAATTGCCACGGAATGAAAACGAACCGGATCGAAGCGTTCAGCGACGGCGTCATCGCCATTATCATTACGATTATGGTCTTGGAGTTGAAAGCGCCGCACGATCCAACGCCTGCTTCATTGGCGAAACTGTGGCCGACCTTATTCGCTTATGTCCTTAGTTTCATCATCATCGCGATCTACTGGGTCAACCATCATCATCTCATCCATCTCGTGAGCCGCGTCGATTCGGTCATCCTTTGGGCAAACATCAATCTGCTCTTTTGGCTCTCGCTCATTCCCTGGGTCACGGTTTATCTCGGGGACAATCACGCGCTGCCATTTCCTGTCGCGCTTTATGCCGCCGTCTCAACTGCAGGCGCGATTTCGTTTTATTTGCTGCGCGCATGCATTGCACGGCATCATCACGAACCAGAGTTTGACCGGTTGAACAAAAAGATGGCGCGCAAAAATCTCATCTCGATTCTCATCTACGTTGCCGCCATCCCCGTCGCGTTCATCTACGCGCCGCTTGCCTTAATCATGGTCGCGTTACCGGCAGCGATGTATTTTCTTCCTGAACACGGCATCGGAAAATTTGCACACTAGGTTCGATCAATGCGCGCGGTGAAGCGCCCGCAAGGTTTAAGTGGAAAAGATCCTTTACGGTCCTTCGTCGCGCCGAGTTATCGGATTGCTAGACGCTACCGGTCACTCATTACCTCTCGCTTTGTTATCGCCCTGTCATTTGCTCCAGATGCTCGGGATACCGGGCTCCTTGCACTTCGATTTGTGACGCAGCGCTTTCGATCTCGCGCAGATCATCTCGCTCCAACTCGATCTCGACCGCTCCAACATTCTCTTCCAGCCGGTTCAGTTTTGTTGTGCCCGGGATCGGAACAATCCACGGTTTTTGCGCCAGCAACCATGCCAGCGCAATCTGAGCAGCTGTCGCGTTCTTTCGTTTTGCGATTACGCCTAACAAGTCGACTAACGCCCGATTGGCCGTGCGAGCCTCCGGTGTGAAACGAGGCAAAGTGTTGCGCAAGTCGCTGCTGTCGAACGTCGTGTTCTCGTTCATCTTGCCCGTAAGAAAGCCTCTCCCAAGAGGACTGAACGGAACGAAACCGATCCCAAGCTCTTCGAGCACAGGTAACGCTTCCTCTTCGGGGCGCCGCCACCATAGCGAGTATTCATTTTGGAGCGCAGTGACCGGCTGAACGGCGTGTGCGCGACGGATCGTTTGCATTCCTGCCTCAGATAAGCCGAAGTGCTTAACCTTCCCCTGCTCAATCAGCTCCTTCACCGCACCCGCAACATCTTCGATCGGCACTTCTGGATCGACACGGTGTTGATAGAACAAATCGATAACGTCCGTCCTGAGTCGTTTCAGCGAAGCTTCAGCAACCTCCTTTATGTGCTCTGGCCGGCTGTCCAAACCGATGGACCGACCACTCTTCGGATCCAGTTTGAAACCAAACTTCGTAGCGATCACCACTCGCTCGCGAAACGGAGCGAGGCCTTCGCCCACGAGTTCCTCGTTTGTGAACGGGCCATAAACTTCGGCGGTATCGAAAAATGTGACGCCGCGTTCCACAGCTGCGCGAAGCAGCGAGATCATCTCCTGCTTATCTTTCGGCGGCCCGTACCCAAAGCTCATTCCCATGCAACCGAGTCCGATCGCCGAAACTTCCAACCCGCTCTTTCCAAGTTTGCGCTTTTTCATTCTGTAACCTCTAAGAAATGTGTGTGCTATTACGGCTTAACCATCACCTTGATTGCTTTCCGATCGTTCATTGCGCGGTAACCGTCCGGAACGCCGTCAAGACCCACGGTCCGATCGAACACGCGACCGGGTTCGATATTCCCCTCAAGAACGTCCGGCAAAAGTTCCTCGATATAAGCACGCACCGGAGCAGGGCCGCCGCCGACCGTGACATTGTTGTAAAACGCTGGCTCGGATCCGGGAATCGTCTGCTCCTGCGGAACGCCGACGCGCCCCACTGCGCCACCCGGACGAGCGATGCTGATCGCGGTATTCATCGCTTGTTCAAGCCCGACACATTCCAGCACTGAGTGGACGCCGTAGCCGCCGGTGAGTTCGCGAACTCGCTCAACCGCGGCGTCGCCTCGCTCACTCACAACGTCTGTCGCGCCGAAATCCTTAGCGAGTGCAATGCGATCGGCATGGCGTCCCAGAATGATGATCTGCTCAGCACCAAGCCGCTTCGCGGCAATGACACCGCATAATCCCACAGCTCCATCGCCGACAACGGCCACGCTCTTTCCTGGTGTCACCCTCGCGATGATCGCGGCGTGGTGTCCGGTGCCCATCACGTCCGAGAGCGTGAGTAACGATGCCATAAGCGCGTCGTCTGCGCGCGCGCCGACCGGAAAGAGGGTTCCATCTGCCAAAGGAATTCGCACAGCTTCGGCTTGTGCTCCGGCGACCTCTGTGGTGCCGAAAAACCCGCCATGGATGCACGACGTTTGAAGCCCGTCGTGGCAAAACACGCATGTGCCGTCAGAGAACGCGAATGGCATGATAACGAAATCACCTCGTTTAATCGTTCGAACGTCTGCGCCGACGTCGTCAACCACACCTATCGCTTCGTGACCCATCACGCGACCAGTGTCGATGTGCTCCATTTTTTGAAATGGCCACAAGTCGCTCCCGCAAACGCAAGCCCGGGTAACGCGAATGACAGCATCAGCCGGCTCGATGATTTTCGGATCGGGCACGTTCTCGATCCGAACGTCGCCAGCGCTATACATCACAGTTGCACGCATAATAGTTGGCTCAGAAACCTACTATCACTCCGATTTCAAAGATGCCGTGTCGATAGAGAACCGGTACTTCACATCAGATTTGAGAAGTCTCTCGTAAGCCTCGTTGACTTTTTGAATGGGAATTACTTCGACATCGGCGGTGATGTTATGCTTGCCGCAAAAATCGAGCATCTCTTGTGTCTCAGCGATGCCACCGATGGCAGACCCCGCCAGCCTTCGGCGCCCCATGATCAGACTGAACGCCGGGACATCAAGAGGTTCCGCAGGCGCACCGACCAACGTAACATTCCCGTCAACGCCGAGTAGATTGATATAGGCGTTGATGTCGTGATTGGCGGAAACGGTGTCGATGATGAAATCGAAACTGCCAGCGTGCTTTTTCATCTCATCGGCATTACGCGAAACGACGACTTCATCGGCACCGAGGCGGAGCGCATCGTCCTTCTTGTTAGGCGACGTGGTGAAGACAGAAACGTGAGCTCCGAACGCACGACCAAATTTCACAGCCATGTGACCAAGTCCCCCGAGCCCGACCACGCCGACCTTCTTACCTTTGCCGACGCCCCAGTGGCGCATCGGCGAGTATGTGGTAATCCCCGCGCAGAGGAGCGGTGCAGCGCCAGCGATGTTCAGGTTGGAAGGCAGTCGCAGGACGAAATGTTCATCCACGACGATGCTATCGGAATAGCCACCATAGGTGACGCCACCAATGTGTTTGTCCGGAGAATTGAAAGTGAGCGTCATGTTCGGGCAGAATTGCTCGAGGTCGCGTTTGCAATTTGGGCAGGTGCGATCGGAGTCCACCATGCAACCAACCGCGACGAGATCGCCTGGCTTGTACTTGGTAACGGCCGAACCGACTTTGGTTACACGGCCGACGATCTCGTGACCCGGAACGATCGGATAGTTCGTCGCCATGAACTCGCTCCATTCGTTGCGAACCGAGTGAAGGTCGGAGTGGCAAATGCCGCAAAAAAGGATTTCAATTTGCACGTCCCGCTCGGTGGGATCGCGTCGCGCAATTGTCGTTGAGGCGAGCGACGACGTCTCACTGGCAGCCGAATAAGCTTTCGCTTTGTAGGTAGTTGATTGCATGGTGAAACTTGTTGCTCGCGATCGAATATCGCAAGTCAATGTCACGGCGCATCTGGTATAGTTCCCCCGTTCATGAGCAATCTCCTTGATCAGATCTTTCGCGAATCGTAGGCCCAATGCAGCAACGCCTGGCGCTGCCGTCGACGGCAATTGAGATCGCGAGGTTTACAATTTTTCTTCAACTGCGAGACATGCCGCCGAACCGCGTGCCAACGCGCAATCTGACGCAAATCATCTTCACTGCGGCGTCCGCAATAATATCGGCAATACCATTGGAACCAGCCGCGCGGATCGTCTGGATGAATCCAACCTTTGCGCCGCCATTCCGATAGTGGTTGCGATGCGTTCACGCCAAAATAATTCAGCAACGCACGATGTCGTTCTTGCGAAAGCTTCGCGCGCTTGAACCAACTCGATGGAAATTCTTTCCAGCAATCGGTCATGTATTTGCCGCCGAACACGCCGAGCTCGAGCATCTGTTTCGGCGTCAACTCGGGCGTGAATCCCGGTCGGAATGCGCGCCCCATCGGTTTTGTGCGGAAATAGACGTAGCCCTTCTGGATTTTGTCGTTCACCTCCACCCGTACCGGTTTCATTTGGTTCTACGCAAAATCTCTAAGGAAACCCAGGAAAGGGATTTTGCGGGATAGAAGACAAAGCTCGCAGTAGCGACGAAATCGTAAGGTGACGGAGTCTGAAATCCTAAATTCGCTTAATGCTTTCCAGTTTTCCTGAGAGATCAATTAAGCGCTGAATAGCTGGTAGGGCCCATGAAGTAGCGGTCGATATGATCAACCAGTGGTCCTTGTGCCTCGGATTCGGACTTGACCTTTTTCCATTCCGGATCGGCTTGGAACGCGGCCCAATTCTTCTCCGCTTCTTGACGGCTGGGATGCTCCAGGATGTAGATAAACAGGTTTTGCGATGCGGGCGCATCTTCGGGCACCCAATAACCAATGCTTTTCATGTTGTGTCGCTTGAAGAGGGCGTCGGTGTAATCACGAAATCGCGCTTGCAACGCTTCGGTTTTGCCTTGGTTAACGTGATACATGCGCAATTCGTAAACGTGGTGTGAAGGATTGGCACCTCGCATGGCATTAAAACCAAGCATCACGACGGCACCACAAACAAAAGATAGAAACATTTTCATATCGCGTTGGTCAGTCTTCCGGCTTTCGAACACTAATTTCGCCAGGTTTAAAATCGACTTTGTCGAACTTGGCTTTGTCGAGATCCCAGATCCCATGCAGTTCCGCGCTCCAAACCGGGCCGGGAGCTAGGTTTGGTTTGTTTTCGGCAGAAATGTTCAGCAACAACTTGTTGTCTTTGAATTCAAAACTCTTCACGTCCGAGGTGTCCGCCACAAATGTGTAGCTATCGGATTCCTTCGGATAATTTTTCAGAAACCGCTGATGAAAATCGCGATCGAAATACTTGACGATCTCCGGCCAGATCTTCTCTTCGCGTTTGACTTTGTCGTTCACTAGCTCGTACACGACGAGATCTTCATTACCCCATTTCATCTGACGCCAGATCGCAACAAACTGATTTCCACCCCATTTTGCGGCCGGCGCGCCACGGATTTCTTTCCACGCCGGATCGACATCGAGCTCCTTGATGACTTCGTAAGGCTTCAGTCGGACGAGAACATTGCGAAACGCAGGTCCCTCATTCGAGCTTTCATCACGAACTGGATAAAGAATTCCGAACCTGCCGTCGGGCGAGATAGTGTCTTCGCCAACCTCATATTGCTTCGGAACCTCGGGATACCTCTTTGCTTCCTCTGTTGGCGACGCGCTCTCCTCCTGCGCGCGAATCAAAGTAACGACTGCGGTCGCAATCATCAGAGAACTGATTAGCACCTTCATGCTGTCACATTCATAATGCGCGGGTAACCGGACGTCACGACCTAAACGCCCACCTTGATAACCGTGCTAACAATAACCGTAACGGATTACAAAATCACGTCCGCTGATACTCAGCGTCGCTGACTTTCTCCATCCACTCGACGACTTTGCCGTCGAGCGCCTCTTGAATGGCGATGTGCGTCATCGCAATGGTCGGCGTTGCGCCGTGCCAATGCTTCTCGTTAGGCAAAAACGAGACGACATCGCCTGGCCGGATCTCCTCGATCGGGCCGCCCTCGCGTTGCGCCCAACCAACGCCGGAGATAACAATCAAAGTCTGACCAAGTGGATGCGTATGCCATGCGGTGCGAGCACCGGGCTCAAACGTCACGTTCGCGCCGCGCACACGTGCCGGTTCAACCGCTTCGAACAGCGGATCGATGCGCACAGTTCCTGTGAACCAATCAGCTGATCCTCTAACGGAACTTCGGGAACCGAGTCTTTTGATTTCCATTTCTTAACCTTGTCGTCGTTCGTCACTCATCGGTCTTTCGGCGGCCACTCCACGCCGGCAAGTTCCTTTGGCAGTTGTGTCGGGTCCACTGGATATATCAGCGAAAGATCGATCTTGGATTTCGAACCTTGTAAAAATTCCAGTTCTTCCGGTGCGCCGACGATGACCCACAGCACCTCTACATCGGTGTCGTTGAACACCTGGCGCAGCTGGTCCGGCCCAACCAGCACGCCTCCGTATTTCGGCACCGTCAACGTATCGTCGCCGACGCGAATGCGGCCCGTGCCTTCGAGAACGAAATAAAATTCCTCCGAGCGGATATGCTTGTGCAGCGTGTTCGCGCTTTTGGGCGGCAATCGCCATAGTCGCGCGCCAAGATTTTCGCTGCCGGTGCGTTCCAGATAATCCGCATTGGGAATTTTCATCAAGTTCGACGGCCGCCAGCGCAGGTCGTCTGGCTTAATGACGTGATAACCCTGAATCGTGTTCATGGCTTGTTGTAGAGGCGCTCGCCGCGGCGAGCGCCTGTTAATGACGTTCGGCGTTTGACACAAACGCCGCTACAAATTTTTACCGCGCCAACGAACCTTGGCCAATTCCAGCCAAGACGGTACATCATAAGCCGCTTGCGATGCATGCTAATGCGCAGAGTTGGAGACGTGCTCGCCGCGGCGAGCACAGCTGCAGTTTCCGCGCGTGGGTGGCCATCACGCCTCTTGCCGACGCTCGTCCTCGCGACCAGCGAAGGCGAGCGCCGCACTAAACACCGCCGGATTGAAAGTGATCGAAAGCAGCGCGCCGGCGACAATTAGATTCAAACCTTCCGCGGGAAGCAGACGCAGGTTTACCCCCAAGCCGGCGAGGATAAACGAAAATTCACCGATCTGAGCAAGCGCAGCCGAGACAATGAGTGCTGTCCGCTTTGGGCCTCCCAGCACTCGAACAATGCCGAACGCAGCTAACGATTTTCCTATCACGATAATAGCAAGCACGGCTAAAACCTGTAGCGGTTGCCGGATGAGGATCGAAGGATCGAACAGCATTCCCACTGCGACGAAAAACAAAACCGTGAATGCGTCCTGCAACGGTTGGAGATCCCTGGCTGCGCGATGACTTAGATCGGATTCGTTTACGACCACTCCCGCAAAGAACGCGCCCAGCGCAAAGGAGACTCCAAAAAGTTTGGCAGAACCAAACGCCACGCCGAGCGCGAGCGCTATCACTGCGAGGGTGAACAATTCGCGCGAGCCGGTCCGTTCCACGCGCGATAAGAGCCACGGAAAAAAGCGCACACCGGCGATAAGCATCAGTCCGATGAATAAAACGACCTTTCCGATCGTGATTCCGAGCGCCACCCAAAGGCTTCCGTTGCCGGTGTTATCAGACACGGTTCCACCTAATACTCCGGTCAACACGGGCAGCAGCACGAGCGCGAGCACCATCAGCAGATCTTCCACGACCAGCCATCCGATCGCGATGCGTCCATCATTCGACTTGATCATGTCCCGATCCTCGAGCGCGCGCAGCAATACCACCGTGCTTGCGACTGATAACGACAACCCAAATATAATTCCCGCGCCTAACGACCACCCCCATAAGATTGCCACGCCAGCGCCCAGCGCAGTCGCAACGATGATTTGCGTAAAAGCACCGGGCAACGCCACACGGCGCACGGCGAAAAGCTCGCGGATCGAAAAATGCGTACCGACTCCGAACATAAGCAGGATCACGCCAATCTCCGCCAGTTGCGGAGCAAGCTTTGCGTCCGCCACGAAGCCGGGTGTGAACGGGCCGACGACAATACCGGCCAAAAGATACCCCACCAATGGCGGCAAACGCAGTCGCACCGCCAGCAATCCCCCAACAAATGCAAAGGCCAGACTGACGGCTATGGTCGCGATCAGCGGAACATCATGAGTGGTGAGTGCTCCTAACACGCAGACCAATCGCACTTCCAGTTTCGAAACGCGAGAGCAGCGATATCGCGAGCGCGCGTTCGATACACGAAATCATCACGCCTCGCACGAACGTCCTTATAAGACATGAAGAACAAATCTGACCCAGCCGATTCGAGTCTGAGGGAAACCATGTCCGCTCGAATTGAGATTAAAGAGCTCGATGATCCAGTCCGCCAAAAGGAGATAAGCGGTAAAAGCGCTCGACGGCGTAATCGAAACCAAAATAGAGAGCGGCGCGCTGCACGTTTCTTACGATCCGCTGGCCACGAGTGAAAAGAAAATCGAACAAGCTATCCGTTCTACCGGGACCACGATCAAGGCTGCGGCCACGGATACGGAAGGCTGCATGCTGATCTACCAGCGTCGACAAGTTTGGAACAAACTTCCGTCAAAAACCCGCGCGACCGCGAGAACGCCTGATTGTCGAGCCAACTCCCGCTAGTTTTTTCTTTTCTCCTTCTCGTTCTCCCACCCGAGAAGAGCGAAGTGAAAACGCTCACGAATCGCGAAGAGCGATCATTGGATCTACTTTTGTTGCGCGCAAAGCTGGGAAATAATACGCCGGCAACGCAACGCCAATGAAGAGGAGAGCGACGGAAAAAAAGGTAATCGCATCGTTCGGATGCACATCATAAAGGAGGTTTGAACGGAGATATGAGATCAGATTCATGCTTCGCCTGGCCGTGCCGCCAGCGCTGAACCCATCGCGCTGGCTAGTCGCTTCCACCCTTCTGTCTGTTGCCGTAGACGCCTGCCGCCTTTGGCGGTTAGTTCGTAAAACTTCGCCCGCCGGTTGTTTTCGGATTTCCCCCACTCCGTCTTAAGCAATCCCTGTCGCACAAGCCGGAACAAGGCCGGATACAACGCTCCCTGCTCGACGAACAACCGCTGTCCAGAAATCTGCTCGATCCGGGCCAGAACGGCATAACCATGGAGCGGCCCGAGTGAGACAGCTTTGAGGATGAGCAAATCCAGTGTGCCCGGCAACAGTTCGGCTTCCTCGTTCATGATGACTCCTAAACTACTTAGGAGTCTAGTCTCCTCTCCTAAGCTGTCAAGGAGAGATCTGTCACGCCGTAGTGCCGCGTCACAGGGCGTAATTGCAATACGGGTCGCGACAGCCGTTTCGAACCGCGTTAGCGGCGCTTGCGCACAGTACGTCGTTTGGCACCGGCGCTGACGTCCGGAACTTCTTCGCCGAGCGCAGTGGCTAAATCAATTTGATGGTCCTGCTCTTGCACGAGGATCCCGCGAATCTGTTCAGCCATCGCATATTCTCCAATCGCTTCACATTGCGGAATGCGATCGCGGTAATTACGAATGGTTTCGTTTTCATTGTCCAGATCGTAGCGAAGCATGTCTCTCGCGTTTTCCGATGTGCGGACCGGCTTCGGAGTAACCAACGGCATTTTGCCGAGGTAATCGATCTGCCGCGACAGGATCAGGGCATGATCGAGCTCTTGTTTCGCGTGGATTTCGAGCTGAGCGGCAATGTCCATGTATTCGGCGCCCTTGAGTACCTGCGAATAGACGACGTACGCGATGATGGCTTGATATTCGCGGGACAGGTCTTGGTTCAATAGCTCCGCGAGACGATCGCGGGAAATTTCGTTTTCGTTGGATTTTTGCTTAGGCATTTGATTCCTCCTTTGGATTAAAAGACAAATTATATGTTAGAGCACTTTGGACGAGCGAGATAATGGAACAAAGAATTAATCAGGCTTCAGGACTGAAAGAATATTGCCTGCTGGATCTTTGAACCAGGCAATCGTTGGACCGTTCCCGCGCATGATCCCTTTCTCGTCCGTCTTCAAGTTACCTTGATTATAATGCTCGAATCGCACGCCGCGTTTCGTCAGTTCCTCGACCGCATGATCGACATCGTCCACAGGAAAATTGAGAACGGTGAACGTCGCCGGAACGTGATTGGGCTTCGGATAAATGAGGACATTATTGCCGCCGGTCAGATGCAATCTGAGCAGGCCATGGTCCTCGGACGTCTTTAACCCCAGCGTCTGGCCGTAGAACTTGTTCTCCTTCGCGATATCCGGCGCCGCAAATCCACTAAATGCTTTGCTGTTTTCTAACATGATAATTCCCCCTTGAGTAATTCGTCCGAAATCGCGGCTTTGGTTCCCAAATGAAACACTTCTACGTGATTAGCCGCTTACGATGAGCGCCGACTTCGACAATCAGCGCTGAACGTTGGGTGCTCGATGTTTTCCGGTCTTTCCTCAACTTTAAACGATCACGATATAGTGCATTGCCACTGCACGCGCAGGTTCTTAAAATCGTGCGCTAGTCCGAGCTTACGATTTCACTGAAGACCAATGGAAACGCCGCTGACGCCTCTCGAATTTGCTCGCCGAGCACGCAAACTTTATCCCGAACGTGTCGCCGTGATCGATGGAGACTCACGCCGGACGTATGCGCAGTTTCTCGATCGATGTGATCGTTGGTCGGCAGTTTTGCAGAAACTGGGAATCAGCCCGGGCGACCGTGTCGCCTATCTGTCACCGAACACTCACGCGCAGCTCGAATCGTTCTACGCGGTCCCGCAAATCGGCGCGGTTCTTGTGCCGTTAAACTATCGGCTTACGGCCGATGACTTCGTTTACCTGATTAATCATAGTGGTTCGTGCATGGTTTGCGCAGACCGCGATTACCTCGGCGCGATCGACAATATTCGCGAACAGCTTCCCAAGGTTGAGCACTTCGTCGCTCTGAGTTGTAACGTCGGCTGTCCTCAGCCGAATTCTGCCTGGCTCGACTATGAAGCAATGATCGACGCCAGCGCGGCCGGATTTGCGCGTCCGGAAATTCACGAGACGGATCTACTCACAATCAATTACACCAGCGGCACAACCTCGCGTCCGAAAGGCGTGATGATCACCCATCGCAATGCCTGGATGAATTCTATCGGCGCGCTGCTCTATGCGCCGATGACATGCGCCGATCGTTATCTGTGGACGTTGCCGATGTTTCATGCCAACGGCTGGACTTTCGTCTGGACCGTGACTGCCGCGGGAGCAACTCACATTTGTTTGCGTAAATGCGAGCCGCGCGCTGTCTTCGAATTGATGGCCACCGAGCAAGTCACCACGTTGTGCGCTGCGCCGACCGTTTTGATTTCATTGGCAAATGCGCCGGCAAATCTTCGTCGCCTCGCACCGAAAGGAATTCACGTTGTCACGGCCGGTGCGCCGCCCGCGGCTTCGACCATCCAGCGACTTGAAGAAGATTTGGGCTGGACGATTACGCATGTTTACGGGCTGACCGAGACAGCGCCCTTCATCACCGTCTGCGAGGCACGGGCGGAACATGCGCCTCTCCCGATCAGCGAACGGGCCGCAATCAAAGCGCGGCAGGGTGTTGAGTTGATTACATCGGGCGAGTTGCGCGTCGTGGACACGGAAGGCAACGACGTGCCGCAGGATGGTGTTACTCAAGGTGAAATCATCGCGCGCGGCAACGTGGTCATGGCCGGCTATTACAACGACCCGGTAGCGACTGAGAAGGCTTTACGCGGCGGATGGTTTCATACCGGCGACGCCGCGGCTGTCCATCCCGATGGTTACGTCGAAATTCGCGACCGCATTAAGGACGTCATCATTAGTGGCGGTGAAAATATTTCTTCGGTTGAAGTCGAAGGCGTGCTCCTGCGACACCCGGCCGTGCAGGAAGTAGCGATCGTCGGGTTCCCACATGAAAAATGGGGCGAAGCACCGCATGCCTTTGTTGTTCTCCACGAAGGCGCGCACGCAGATGAGGGGGAACTGCGGGAGTTTGCGCGGGCGAACCTCGCGCACTTCAAAGCGCCGCACAGCGTCACCTTCGTCAACGAGCTACCCAAAACTGCGACCGGCAAGATTCAGAAATATATTTTGAGAGCGCAACGGCCCGCGATCGCTCCGCAGTGAGTTGGCTATCGGAAGTCCGGCGAAGGCTGCCAGGCAAACAGATGCAGTAATATCACCTTACGCTATCTTCTAAACCCTGAACCAAAAATTAGATGTTACTGATACGATTTATGAAAAACAGATCCACGTCGCGATATGCGTTTTCCAGTGTTGCGGTTTTCACCTGCGTGCTTGCCGTTTTGGCCGGCCTCTTGTTGTTTGTGCTGGGCCTGTCGCTGACCGCATTCGCCGGGGTAAGTAGCGATTTACGATTTTCAAAAGAAAATTCAACGCTCTTAACGGAGCAAAAGGTTACGGCCAGCGATGGCATGACCAACAGCTACTTCGGGTCGGCGGTTGCGCTGAACGGCCCAACTGCACTCATCGGTGCGGATGGCGACAACAGTTTCAAAGGTGCAGCTTACCTGTTCACCAAATTGAATGGTGTTTGGAGCCAGGGACAGAAGCTGACCGCAAGCGATGGCATGCCGGGCGACGAATTGGGTTACCGGGTCACACTCGGCGACGCGACCCTTGTCGTGGGCGCATTCACCGCGACCGTTAACGGTAACAGCAGTCAGGGCGCAGCGTATGTGTTTAGCAAATCGAACAACACCTGGACTGAAAGTCAGAAGCTGACCGCAAACGACGGTGGCTTGTTCGACAACTTTGGTGCTGCAGTTGCGCTCGACGGCGGGACCATCGTCGTCGCTGCAAATGGCGCTACTGTCGGCGGCAACCCTGCCCAAGGCGCGGTCTATGTCTTCACTCTGTCTAACGGCTCTTGGACGCAGACGCAGAAACTCGCTGCGAATGATGGCGCCGCCTATGATAACTTCGGCCTCTCCGTTGCGCTTCAAGGCCCTATCATCCTGATCGGTTCGCCACGCGCCGCCGTCGGCAATAACGCCGCTCAAGGCGCGGTATATGTCTTTACTCAGTCGAATGGCACTTGGACGCAGACGCAGAAACTCGTTGCGAGCGACGGAGCAGCGAACGATAGCTTTGGTGAGTCGGTCGCTATCAGTAATAGCATCGCGCTTGTCGGCGCATACAATGCGACCGTTAATAACCACCCAGGTCAGGGCGCCGCCTATGTCTTTACCAATTCCAATGGCAGTTGGGGCGAGACGCAAAAGCTCACCGCGAGCGACGGAACGACAAACGCCAATTTCGGCAACGCGTTGGCCCTCGACTCCACTCGCGCGCTAATCGGAGCGGACGTCTCGACCGTCGGAAACAATACGAGTCAGGGAAAGGCGTATGTGTTCGAGGAATCAAACGTCAACTGGAACCAGTCGCACACGCTTGTGGCCAGCGACGGAGCGACGGACGACTTTTTCGGTGCCGCCGTAACATTGGACGGTCCCACGCTGCTGGTCAGCACGCCGCACCCGACCATAGGTGGCAATACTTATCAGGGCGCTGCCTATTTTTACGCTCTAAGAGATATTCCAACACCAAGGCCTCGCCCGACTCCGGCGCCGCGATAAAAGGAATAGTGATTGGCACGGTTCTGCCCAAACGCCAACGCTGGAGTCAAATTTAGTCAGGAGTCAACATCTCTGCGCCGCTTTCCTCGCGGTGAATGCGATCGCATCGCCAATTACCCATCAACAACGGTTCGACTTACCACCGCTCGAAGCTTTGAACGCGGCTGACAGTGCTCATGTCCAACTGAACATGAAACTTGGCGTTCTTCCGTTGCTTCTCAGCCTCGCGCTCATGGTCGGATGCGCGGGCGAATTTCAAGCGACCGGATCTGGATCGAGCTCTGTCGATGTTTCCTCGTCCGACACGAGTATTCAGGACTCGATTGATCGCACCAACCAGCAAATGGCTGCCGACGCAGCCAATGCGGCGGCCCAGCAACAATTCCTTGCCGGCATGGCAGCCGCTCAAGAAACGATGAACAACGCCAACAACAATCAGGCAACTTCAAACTGGTAATGTGGTGTTTCGGTTTGGCGGTTAAGACTCCTTCGCCGCCGACGATGGAGCTGGCGGGAGCCTAGGACGTAGACGGCGCTTTCGTCCGCTGCGCTCTGGAGGATCGACATCTTCTTTAATAAACGCCCCGCTCAGCGTTCGATAGTTTCCTACTTCTTAATTCATTCTTTTTTCCTTCGCGCCATGCTCGTCCGATTGGCAACCCAAGCGCACCTTGGATCCAGGAAATGTCAGTTTAATTTTTACTTCCTACTTTTTACTTCTCACTTCTAGTTCTTAATGAGGTATGCCAATGGCAACTAAATATGATGCTATCGTTATTGGCACTGGCCAGGCAGGACCGTCTCTTGCGGTGCGGCTGGCAGAGACGGGAATGAAGGTGGCGATTATCGAACGCAAGCGGTTCGGCGGCACCTGTGTCAATAACGGCTGCGTCCCAACGAAAACGCTGGTGGCGAGTGCGCGCACAGCTCATGTCGCGCGCCTGGCCGGCGATTATGGTGTGACGATTCCTGGCTCGATCGCTGTTGACATGAAAAAAGTCAAAGCGCGTAAAGACGCAGTGGTCCGTCAGAGCAGCGAGGGCCTGGAGAAGTGGCTAAGGGACACTCAGAACCTGACCGTTATTGAAGGCCACGCGCGTTTTGCCGACGCGCATCGGATTCGTGTCGGCGACGAACTTCTCGAGGCAGACAAAATTTTTATCAACGTTGGCGGACGTGCGTCTATGCCTCAGCTCCGGGGCATCGATGAGGTGAGCCATTTGAACAATTCAACAATGATGGACGTGGACTTTTTGCCTGAGCACCTGATCGTCATCGGCGGCAGTTACGTGGGCTTGGAGTTTGCTCAGATGTATCGCCGCTTCGGCAGTGAGGTGACGGTTGTGCAAAAAGGGCCGCGATTGTGCCGGCGTGAAGACGAAGACGTTTCCGAAAACATCAAAACAATTTTTGAGGGCGAAGGTATCAAAATCCGGCTGAACGCTGAATGCATCGGCTTTGAAAAACACGGCGACAAAGTGGCCGCGCAGGTTGATTGCAGCAGCGGCGATAAGACCGTCATCGGCTCGCATGTACTTCTCGCAGTCGGTCGCGTGCCGAATACCAACGACCTCGGTCTCGAACAGGCGGGGATTGAGATAAATGAACGCGGTTACATCCAGGTTGACGATCAACTTCGCACCAATGTGTCCGGCATTTATGCGCTGGGTGATTGCAACGGACGCGGAGCGTTCACTCATACCGCATACAACGATTATGAAATTGTGGCCGCGAATCTTTTAGACGGCGACCACCGCCGCGTGAGCGACCGGATCACGGCTTACGCCCTTTATATTGATCCGCCGTTGGGCAGAGCGGGAATGACTGAGGCGGAAGTGCGAAAGTCAGGACGGAAAGCTTTGATTGGAAAACGTCCGATGACGCAAGTCGGCCGTGCGCGGGAAAGAGGCGAGACGGATGGATTCATGAAAATTTTGGTGGATGCCGAAACGAAAAAGATCCTTGGAGCGTCGCTCCTGGGGATCGAGTGCGATGAGGTCATTCACTCGATCATCGACATAATGTACGCGGACGCGCCATACACGGTGATTCAGCGCGCCATGCACATTCATCCAACTGTCTCCGAATTGATCCCGACCATGCTCGGCGAATTGAAGCCGTTGGAGTGAACGAGCTCAAAAAAATTTGCGAGTTTGCCCGCTTGCCGACTAACGCATGAGTCTGCGCAGTCAGATAGTTTCGGTTAACGCCGTGCGGTGCGTTCGGAGTCTCGGCAGTCCTTTAACTCCCCCTTCAGGTTTCCGGTGCGAGCGTTTCAGTTTTTCACCTCTATGTTAGATGTTTAGATTTTGAGCTCTACTGCCTCTCCGTCCTAGTTATGATCCAGTCGTCAGCTGCTTGAGAATTTTTTCCGCTCCGCGACGAATCTCTCCACGGTATTGCTCCGTATCTGTCCACGATGACGCCGGCAACCTATGAGAATCAAGAAGAGACAACGCCTTTTCGGCGTGCTCTCGCGCCAACTCCTTTTGCGCGTCTGCCAAATACGCTTCGGCGAGGGTCTCGTTCGCGTCGGCCGATTCAGGATAGGCAAGTAGCACCAACTTCAAGACGTCGACCGCTAACTTCGGCTTGCCGGCGCGCACGTGATCTTGTCCGATGCTGCTGACGGTGATTTCCGGGAACAACTGCGCGTCCGGGTCCTTACGCCGCGCTTCAATCAGTTGCCGCGTAACCTCGGCGACTCCGCCGGGCATCTGAATTTGATTGATGACCGACGCAGATGCCACGGTGTCCGCCGGCGCGTGACCCGGTGTTTTGATCAACGTCGTCACAAACCAATCCACGATGATGCCGGGCAATTCGGGATGGAGTTTGAACATGTCAGTTCCATGACCGCCCTTCGCCGGCACTTTCCCGATGTCGAACGGTTCGTACCAAAGCCAGGGCGCTTCGTGCGACGCAGAGTAGTGTACGAATTTCCTGCTTGGGCTTGAGGCAGTGACGTAGAGCAGTTCCATCGCTTCTACGATGGGAGGGTATTCGTCATTGTCGTCCGCGACGAACAACTCGGGCAGTTGCGACGCCTGCCGCAGGAAGTCGAGGCTTTCGGTCTCGCCGGAAAGCAAGACTAGCGATTTCACCTCGGCTGAATGGAGGCGCGCGGTTTCGACGGAATCTTCAACGCCGATTACCCCTGCTCCTCCGATGCCAACAACATTCCGGTTTACACCAGGCTGCGAAACCAAAAACTCTAATGCAGCGTCAAGCTCGCCGGGCCACCGTTGCTTTCTTGTTTTATTCGGATCGGTATCGACCGTTAACGTATTAATTCCGGCGGCAGCAAGCTGACGCGCGACATCCTCCCACGATTTCCGCGTGCGGTTGCTTTGGTGGAACAGCAACACGCCGGGGCCGGGTTTCGCTGCGTCAAAGTACGTTCCGTTTAAAATCGTGCCGGTAGCTGATTTAAGATCGACAACGCGTTCCACGGTATTCGTACGCGCGTCGGAAATAATCAGAAGCGATCCAAGGACGAGCGGTATTAGCAGCAACGGTGTTTGTTTCATGGCAGTGAGCACTCTTTTCTTTTCACGGCAAGGTCCTCGCTACACGAAATCCCATGATGTCATTGCGGTAGTCGGCAGGATTGCGTTCTCGGGTGGCCGGTCGCAGCAGCCACGCCGGAAACATCCACGAGCTGCCGCGATCAACTCGGAGGCAATTGCCTTGACCGTCCTTCGCCTTGGGGTCGCTCGAAGGGGCCTCGTTCGCGCGCCCGTCGGCGGGAATGCCGGCGTAGCTGTTGTCGTAACAGTCCTCGGTCCACTGCCACACGTTCCCTGCCATGTCGTAAAGGCCGAATGCGTTCGGCGGCTTCGCGCCCACCGGATGTGTCTGGCCATGGTCGCAAAAAAGACCGTCCACTTTTTCACAGCCGGAGTTGGCATTAAACCAGGCGTGGACAGGAGCGGCAGCGTCGTCATCGCCCCAGTAGAACTTAGTTGTCGTTCCGGCGCGTGCGGCATATTCCCACTCCGCTTCGCTGGGCAGCCGATAAGACCCGTTTGCTGAGGCCGCGCCGCCGCGATGCGCCTTACGGTTCAACCACGCGATATAAGCACGCGCATCCTTCCAGCTCACGCACACGACTGGATCACGGTCAGTCTGCGCATGGCCGGGATTTTCCCAAGTCAACTTCGGACCCTTTTCATATTTGAAGATGGCGCGGCCGCTGCCGCAACCATCACCGGCCGGGTATCCCGTCTCCCGAGCAAATGCCGCGTACTCGCCACGAGTGACGTCAAACTTGCCCAGGGCGAATGACGGCAATGAGACCTGATGTTGCGGAGCTTCATCAGCAACCGATCCCATAGTGCTACCGTGACTTGCGGCCCACGATTTTTCCTCGGCTGATGAGCCCATGGTGAAGCGGCCAGCCGGGAGAACGACCATCTCCGGGCAATCTGGGCAATCGCGGAATGCAGTCCCTGGTTTGGCCGCGCCAATTTCGTTTGCTTTCGGATTAACGACACGAGAAGTCCGCGGCGTCTGCGCTTGAGGTGCGCTCGCGGCAAGTAGCCGGCCAGCTTTTACTAATGTTCTCTGAGAGGGCGACTGGGCGGCCAGTTGTGTAGCAGCAAATATTCCGACTGCGAATGGAAAGATTCTGCTTACGTTCATGTGTTCGTTTCGGATGAGATGCATCAGAATCATTTTTGTTCCCGCGCCCGAAGAAATTTGAGAAACGTTCCCGCCCGTTATGTGGCAAATCTTTGCTCGTCAGCGGGAACAAATGCCCTGCTGAAGACTCCCATCTTGGGATAACGGCGCCATGTCCGCCGACCTGCAGTTTGAAAATCTTGTGAAACTTTACTACTCCGATCTGTACCGGTTTGGCTTGAGTTTGACTGGAAGCGAAGCCGATGCGGCCGATCTCACCCAGGAGACTTTCTATATTTGGGCGAACAAAGGTTACCAACTCCAGAACGCGGCAAGCGTTAAAGGTTGGCTCTTCACGACGTTGCATCGCGAATTTCTCAAGACCTGTCGCCGGCGAAATCGTTTCTCAAACGAATCAATCGACGAACGCATGGAGGATTTGCCGAACGTGCCGGCGGGCTGCGCCGAGCGATCCGATTCGCAAACGTTGCTTCGCATTCTGGGCGAGATCGCCGAAGATTTTCGTGCGCCGCTCGTGCTCTATTACATGGAAGATTTGTCCTATAAAGAAATCGCCGACATTCTCGCTCTTCCGCTCGGCACGGTACAGTCGCGTATCGCGCGCGCGAAAATTCAGCTTTTGCGCCGGTTAAGTGAAACCAATTTGCCGGTTGAGCAGACGAAATGAATACACGCGACGCCAAAGAAATCCTGCTTCTCTACCGCGGACCAGTCGACGACTCCGATCCGCAATTTCACGCGGCGTTGGACTACGCCAAAAGCGATCCTGAGCTTGGCCAATGGTTGCGAGAGCACACCAAATGTTACGATACGATCCGGGCGAAGCTTCGCGGAATCGAACCGCGAGCTGGGCTATCCGAAAAAATTGTGCGCAGACGGCCGATCCCGTTTCCGCGCGATTGGTCGCGCATTGGTCAGCTCGCTGCGGCTATCCTCATCTCGGCCAGTGTCACCGGGCTGCTGATGAAATGGTCGGAGCGCCGCCAGTCTTCTGTCGTGAGCGCTCAGGAAATTGTCGTGACTGGTGAAGTGCTCGATATGACTTGCTACATCGCCTCCAACTTGAGCGGTCCCAATCACGCCGAGTGCGCGAAGGTGTGCATCAGAAATGGAGAGCCCGCTGGAATCAAAACTCAGGATGGAAAAGTCTATTTGCTGACCGGCGAACCTGGTCAGTCGATCAACGCCAAGCTGGCGGAATACGCCGCGCAGGTTGTGACAATCAAAGGAAGGCAAAGCGTGCGAGACGGCTTCGTGCAACTTCAAATCGAAGAAATTCGGAAATTGTAATCGTTTCCACGAACATGTTGATGGAATTGGGTCGCATCTCAACATTGGACATTCGCGCCGCGAACCTGGCCCGCTTCAAGGAGCGGCATAGCGTGACATTCGTCAACGAGCTACCCAAAACTGCGACCGGCAAAAATCAGAAATATATCTTGAGAGCGCAACGGCACGCGATCGCTCCGCAGTAAGTCAACTTTCCGGCGCTGTGTTAAGCGTGAAATGATGCTCGTTAGGCGATTTTCCGGCTTCGGGCGTCACGTGCTCGCTCGTCACTGTCTTTTGTACGTTCGCCTCGCTCAAGGAAACCAAGTCCGCCCGCGCGCGGCGGAGACCGCTCGTCAGTCCGATCTTGGAGAAACTCCAAATCAACCATTTCGTTGGGTCCCACTCCCATGGCTTCACTCCGTTACGATAATCGTGCTGAAACTCGTGGTGATAATTATGGTAGCCTTCGCCGAAGGTAAACAGCGCCATGAAAAACGAGTCGCGTGCGCTGCACCGCGTGGAATACGGCTGACGCCCGAACATATGGCAGGCCGAGTTGATCAGAAACGTGCCGTGTTGAATCACGACAACTTTTGCAACGCCGCCGATGAGAAAACCGCCGAGCGCGCCAACCCATCCGTCCCAGAGCCAGCCGAGCAAGGTCGGCAGACCAAAACTCACCAACACGGCGAGCAAATGAATATGTCGATGCTGCCACACCACCAACGGATCTTTTTTTAGATCGGCCACGTTATCGATCGGCGGTTGCGGCCACAGTTTGAACAGGAGCCAGCCGATGTGCGCATGGAAAAATCCTTTGCTGATATCGTACGGGTCTTCATCGTGATCGACATGTTTATGATGCCGGCGATGATCGCTGGCCCAAAGAAGGACTGAATTTTCGAAGGCCGCGGCGCCGAAGATGAGCGTGAACAAGCGCACGGGCAGTCGTGCGCGAAAAGTCGCGTGCGTGAACAACCGGTGATAACCAAGCGTGATACTGAATCCGGTCGCAGTGCCTAAAACTGCGGCGACCGCGAAATGAAACCAATCGACCCCGAAATACAACAGATAAAGAGGGACCGCGGTGAGCGTTAAAACGAAAGTGCCAATCAAGAACGCGCTCGTCGTCCAATTAATGCGATCGGTCGGGATACGGAAAATCACGGCGAAAAATATTGTCGACCAGGTCCAAAACCAGTTAAGCGACCGGTCTTCCGAGGACAACGTCTGCCTTGGTCCAGCTATGGACCGCGCCACAGTGCGCGCAGGTAAATTTTTGTCGCATCATTTTTGCGTCCGGCCAGAGTTTCTGTTCAATCGTGCGGCCGGTATCAGTGAGTCTCGAAGTGGAAGGACAACGCACGAGCAAGCTTTTCAAATCGGCGCCGGCCTTCAATTTCGGTCGTCGCGGCGGGTCAAAATAAAATCGCCTTGCCATGTCAGAGCCGGTAAACAATCCGTCCTTTGGCGGTATCGTAAGGTGACATCTGCATCCTCACGCGATCGCCCACGGTCAGGCGAATAAAACGTTTGCGCATCTTTCCGGAGATGTGCGCTAGAACCAGATGGTCGTTTGCAAGCGCAACACGAAACATCGTGCCCGGCAGTACCGACATGATCGTTCCTTCGATACTGATCGCCTTCTCAGAATCCATCAATGCTCATTTCTAATCTCTGCTAATCTCTGATTGCTAATCGCTAATTTCGGATGGAATTCCGCCCGCTCTCAACGATCAGCTATCAATTATCTACTATTGAGTTCTACCGGCGATTGCCCGCGTACGGACGCTTACCGCCGCCACCACCACCGCCGCCGCCATAAGGACGCGGACGTTCTTCGCGGGGGCGCGCTTCATTTACGGTTAGCGCGCGGCCGTTGAGTTCGTGACCGTTGAGCGCGCTCATCGCGGCACTGGCATGCGCGTTGTCATTAATTGTGACGAACGCGAACCCGCGCGATTTGCCAGTCATACGGTCCATCATAAGACGGACTTCGCTGACCTGGCCATGTTGTTCGAACAGATCCTGAAGATCGTTCTCGGTGGTCTCAAAAGAGAGATTACCTACGTACAGTTTCATTTGTGTTTGAATTTGGAAAAACTAAGCACCTACAGAGCCGTTCCCGGGAATCGAGTTTCAAACCACCAATGAGCGACGCTCACCTGACGATCTACCGTGCATCGAAGTTAAACAGAGTAATCCAATAAGCGCCCACTATCGTGCCGATTGCGCAAAATACAACCGATCATTTCAGGAAATGTTCGGTCGCGCGTTAGCGAAGGAGGCTATGATGCATGCTGACTTCGACCTTCGGCGTTGGCTGTAGCGGCGGGCGTGTCGCCCCCGATCTCGTCACTTGCTTCTCACGCCGTAGCCTTATGCGTCGGCGGATCGCTGCCTCACGTGTGACTCTCTGAATAACACGTGGTCTCATTGCGGCATTTCCGTGCCGGCCTGTTCGGCTACCATGTACTTGGCGTACCAATCGGGCCAGTTCGCGTCTCTCTGACCGGTGTGTTTTTCGTGCTCACCATGAGCGGCCTCGGCGCGCCGAAGCCCGCCCGACAGATCGCTCACCGAATTGAACGTCGCCGCCGCGGAATCGATTCGGCCTGGAAGGCGCGTCGTGATCTCCTGAAGCAGCCAGCAGTTTCCGTCAGGATCTTCAAACGAGGCAAACGAGAAGTACGAACGACCTTCCGGGTCACGCCCTGCGACGCGCGGGTTCTCCACAGCGTTAGACTTTACTCGATCTTCACGATCTTCGATGTGCGTCCATCCTCAAGCGTAATCCAGTTACCCATTTCCGCGGCGAGCAGCGCTTTGCCAATTGGAGAAATCCAACTGACGGCGTCCGGTTCGAGATCGAGTTCGTCAACACCGACGACGGTATAGGTTTCAGTCCTACCCGTTCTATCCTTCACCGTCACCGTTGCGCCGAAGGCAACGCTGTTTGACGGCGCGTCCGGAGGATCGACAACATGGACCGATGCCAGAATTTGTTCCAGCTCGGTGACACGCTCGCTAACGGCGTTTGCCGCGCGAAGTTTTTGCAGTTCGTCGCGCAAACGCTTCGCTCCGCGCGCGGTGATGTAATTAGTCGCGCCGGGAGGCAGTCCTGACGCCGATCGCTTCCGTCCGCTGCGCTCCGGAAGATCCACATCTTCTTTGACGAAGGCTCTGCTCATCCAGAAAAGTATCGCACCGGCCGCATCGAGCGTCCTTTGGAAAACAAGGTACTTAAGATCATGGAAAAAGATATTCCGCTCGTTTGCGGAACTTCGTCCGTCGCGCATCTGCGCGAGAACCTGAAAGCCGCGTCGTTGCAACTTCCCCCGGGAAACGGTGGCCAAGCTCAATGCCATTGTAACTAACAAGTCGTAGTTGCTTTCGAGAAAGAAAGGTTAAGGGGTGCTAACTCTCGTCGCTACTACCAACTGGAAACTGGATTTCGGGCCACGGGAACAAATTTTCTACGGCCAATTTGATGGCCGACGGCGCAAGCGCGTGCTGGTCAAGATAGCCACTGAAAAACGGATACAACGTGGAGTTCCACGAATTCAGCGGAGGCCACCATGTCTCGCGCCAGGTTGTCGATCACGCGATGAGTTGGTTAATAAACGCGTTTCATGAACGCCGTTCGAACCCAATTAAGCTCGATAGCAGGCACAGCTAATTACCCCACGCTGTTCGGCCTCACATTTCATCCAATTGAGGACCGAATGGAGCAAGCGTTGCGGTGTTACAAGAATCTCGAAGAGATGAAGTGGAAGTGGAACGCGTCAACGGACGCGGATGTCTCAGGCGAAAGGTGAAGTTGCCTCGGCTCTCTCGCGCGCTGTCCGATCTCCCAATCTACCGCTAACGATGCCGCCGATACGATCTGCGCGGCGGACGGTTGTTCGATGATGCATGACGGAAACTCCACCCGATCTTGCCGTGCGAGGTGTCGCCGCTCCCACGGGAAGAATTTCCTGATACTCGCCGCTCGATCTTTCGCTGCGGGACTCGCGCTCCCCCGCCCCGTTCGTCGCGTGGCGGCGCAGGCTGATTGTAATCGAAACCTTCCGCCTTTTTCCGTACAATCCCGCGGCCGATGAAACGCTCCAGCGAACGCAATGGCCCGTGATCTTCCGGCGTAATAAAGCTGATCGCATCACCGATGGCGTGGGCCCGGCCGGTGCGTCCGATGCGATGGACATAATCCTCCGAGTGCATTGGGAAATCATAGTTCACTACATGCGAGATCCCATCGACATCGATACCTCGCGCCGCAATGTCCGTAGCAACCAGCACTCGCACCGCGCCTGACTTGAAATCTTTTAAAGCGCGCAACCGCTGATTCTGAGAACGATTGGAATGGATGGTGCCGGTTTTGATCCCGCTGCTCTCCAGCCGACGCGCGATTCGGTCGGCTCCATGCTTGGTCCGCGAAAAAACCAGGACCGTGTCGAAGTTGGGATCGCTCAGTAGATGAAGAAGTAAAGCCTGTTTCAAATGCGGAGGGACTTCGTAAACAAGCTGAGTCACAGCCTCTACCGGGTTCGCTCGTCGTCCAATCTCAACCATCTTGGGCGACTGCTGAAACTGATGGGTCAAAGCCTCGATTTCTCGCGAAAGCGAAGCGGAAAACATGAGGGTCTGCCGCTTGTGTGGCAATGCCTTCATGATTCGCCGAATCGGGGGAAGAAATCCCATGTCGAGCATGCGATCGGCCTCGTCCAGTACCACGAATTCGACCCCGGAAAGATTGGCCACGCGCTGCTCCATCAAATCGATCAGACGACCCGGTGTGGCCACGACCATGTCGACCCCGGACCGCAGCGCTTCAATCTGCGGGCGTTCACTCACTCCGCCGAAGACGGTGGCCACGCGCAAGGGAACATGTTTTCCGTAGGCGCGCACGTTCTCCTCGATCTGGACAACGAGCTCACGCGTCGGCGCCAACACCAGCGCGCGCAGCCGGTGCACGTTATGTTTCTGGTCGCGACGGTTCGCAGTTGACTCGCCGTGGCGAGCAACGGTCTGTCTCGATTCTGCGAGCTTCATCAAAATCGGCAGAACGAAAGCGGCGGTCTTCCCCGTGCCGGTCTGGGCTATGCCGATGACATCGTCGCCCGCGAGAATGAGTGGAATGGCCGCAATCTGGATTGGAGTCGGCTCGGTGTAACCCGAATCCCGAACCGCTTGCAACATTTGCGGTGAAAGATGAAGTGCTCGAAACGGCATAACACAACTACTGTCGCCCGTTAAGTGCCACCGCGCACCTACTCTTCCTCTAGAATCTTCGAGTGCCCGCCTATCCGCGAGCGAATCCGCTTTTTCCTAACCCTCGGCCATCCCTTTTGCGACCTTCAATAATTTGGGCGCAGCTCGATCGGCCCCGGCCGAAAATCCACGTGCTCCAATTCGGCCGTATCGAGATTCCAAACGGCGTGAAGCGATGCTGTCCAGTGCGGGGTGACAGACAGATCGGGCTTATTCTCGGCGAAAAGGCTCAATAACATCTTATGGCCCTTGAATTCCAACTCGGGCTTTGAATCGGGTCCTTCGCCTTTGGAGACGAAAATAACGCCCGACCCTTTTTCGTCCGGATATTTGCTCAGGAAACGCTCTCGAAAATCCTGATCGAAGAGTAACCACACCCGTCGCCACACGGGCTGGATCCGTTTGATCTCATCTGCTTCGATTTCGTAGACTGCCAGATCTTTCATCCCCCATCTTGCTGCTATCCAGATCGCGACGATTGAGTTGCCGTTCCACTTCGCCAGCGGTTGGTCGCGCGCGCCCTGCCAACGGCCGCCTTCTGTTCCGATCCGTGTCAGGACTGAGTACCGTTTGAGACAGACCAGGAGATTGGGCGGCAGCTCCGCAGTATCGTCCCCGCGGATTGGATATAAAATCGCGAACCGCCCGTTAGGCGAGAGTCTCTTCTCTCCAATTTCGTATCCTTCCGGAATACCCGCGATTGATTGAACCGCCCCTTTGCCTGACGATACCTCCTCGGCGCGCAGCATGAGGCCGTCGAAGAAACAGAGCACAAAAACAAAGGCTAACGCTTTCACGTCATCTCTCTCTCAACCCCGCAAAAGTGCATGGCGCCCAATCAACGCTTATCAAGACAGTTACCATGCATGCTGAATTCAACATTGGGCGTTGGACGTTGGGCGTTCGATGTTTTTCGCCTTGCTCGCGACCCTCAACTCTCAATTCTTTTGCTCGTCACTCGCTTGTCCGCCGTAGCCTTGTGCGTAGGCGGATCACTCATCACTTCTGGTAAACTTCTTCCTTTTTAATTTTTCCTTCTTCCTTCTTCCTTCTCAATTTTCCGACTGCCATCGGCACCTTCACTTTCGAAGTCATCGGCGGAAGGTTGTGCGCGCCTTCATCGAGACGGCGCTCGAAATCCTCCGAAATATTCGCGTAGAATGGATACGCTGCCAGATTCGCCGCCAGCGGGCGGTAACGCCAATGCTTGTACATCCAGAGCCATGGGGCGGGATTTTTCCGGACAACCGGCTCGAACTGGTCCCAGCAAGCTTGCGCCATTTCCTGGAGCGAAGCGCTGGCGGGAAATTCAATCCGGGGATGAAAAACCACGCGGTAGCGTCCGCCGGGCAGCGGCTCGCAATGGACGTTGATGAGCGCCGCGCCCGTGCGCTGGTGCAGCCAGACGTGAGCAAAGGTGACGCAGCGTTCACGCCCGAAGCACTTAATCGCCACGGTCGGCAGTTTCGCCGACGTTGTCAGATCGCCGAGCAAGGCGAAGCGTTCGCCGCGGCGCAGAGCCCGGTATAGATGCATGACGGCGCCCTTGCGCGGTGCCACGCGATGGCCGCTTCTCTGGCGCAACTTCAGGAAGATCGGATCGAGCAGCGGATTCTTGAATTGCTGCGCGATGACGACACCTTCGAGACCGGCGAAGGCCGAGACAATGCTGAGCCATTCGAAGTTGCTATAATGATAGCAACCGACCACGACCGGCTTGCCCGGGCGCGTGTCTTCCTCATCCCATCTCTCGCGGTTCTCGAACTCAACGTAACGCGAGAAATTTTCACTCGTTAGGCGTGGGCTCCAGAAAAAATCGAGCATGGTGCGGGCAAAATGCTGATAGGATTCACGAACGATCTGCGCGCCGCGCTCACTTGAAATCTCATCGCCAAAGGCCACGCGTAGATTACTCAACGCAACGCGCCGGCCCCGACGATCGAGCATGGCGCCGAGCGAGCCGAGCAAAAGTGCCAGCCGATAACAGGCTTTGCGCGACAAAAGCGGAACGAATCTCGCGGCGGATTTGAGCCCCAGCCACTCCAGACGGTAGCGAATCTTTTTCCAAGCCCTGCGCATTGCTCCAGTGTACGCACGCTTCGCCCCGGCTGCGAGCGCCCGCTCAGCGAACAATCTAAATCGATTGAAAGTCGAATGGAGCGAATGGGATGAGCGACATGGAAGGTAAAGTGACGAGGGTAGGAGTGAGCAAGCCGGGAGGTGAGCGAGTTTCAATTTCTCAATTGTGAATTCTTACTGATCAGAAGTTCCCAATTCTTAATTTTCCCTTCTTCCTCCTGTCTTACTCCCTGCAAACTTCTTAATTCCTACTTCTTCCTTCTTACTTTCCTCAACTTCCCTGCGATCGCTGCGCAGTAAGTCACATCGCTTCGTGTTTGCTCTGAGCCTTTGAACGATAACACCGTCCCGGACAGCCTAACACCTGAGCCAGTCGCGGACTGCCGTAGGTTTGGCGACTGCGCATGAACTCCTCACGGATACGCTCACGTAAGCGCATATTCTCTAGTTGACGTGGACCTGAGAAGCCACGGCGCTTGATCCACGCGTGATAACCACTGCGTGAGACCAACAGTGCCTCGCACAACCATGCGATTTTGTAGTGGCCGCTCATCTGCTCGATTCGGGCATACTTCTCGGTGGCGTTTCGGAGAGGATGCCCAGCGATTTTTTTAAAACTTCGCGTTGCTCCAAAAGCTTGGCGTTCTCAACACGCAATCGGCGGATCTCCGCTTCGAGCTCTTCCACGCTACGCCTTGACTTGGACTCATGTGCGCAATGATTGGCTTGGCGCTTGGGCCGGGCCCAGCGATAGAGCGGCGGGGCTCGAATACCCAGTTCGGCCGCAACCTTGGCCGCGCTGCGTCCACTGTTACGCCATAGCTCCAACGCCTCCTTCTTGTGTACTCTTCGCTGTACCTGGCTCTGTCGCGAGCCGGCTTCCTTAACTGTGTCTTCATGTGGCTCCTCATCGGTTTTTGACCCTTCGCCCACCGTCCGTCAAATCAATGCAACCCTAATCTGACCCCACTGCTTTTTAGTCGCTTCTTGGTCGTTGCCGTCGATTGAAGGATTTTTTCGCCGCACTCGTCGAGGGCGTCGCAATGACACTCCTCCACGCGCTTTAGCAATGTCTCCATCAGCTTGAGCCGCTTCATCGTCTCCCGTAGTTCGGCGAGTTTTCGTTGAGAGAGCTGTTGCCAGCGCTTAGGCGGAGCCGTCCCAGGCGGGAACCCAAAGAATAGCTCGCGTATTTCTTCCAATGTGAACCCCGTCTCTCGGGCGCGCTGTACAACAGCAAGACGAAAAAGCGCACTGTTGTCGTAGCGGCGTTGGCCATTCTTTCGCATTGGCGCCGGGAGAATCCCGATCTGCTCGTAGTAGCGAATAGCAGACGTGCGCAAACCAAAGACGCGCGCGACATCGGAAATCGCCAGGTCCCCTGCCACTCCATAACATAACAAGGAGCCGCGTGTAGCGCCACGAAAATGCCTCGCATTTTTCGTGAGAATTCCCTTTGACTTAAAGTCGACTTGAACTCGTAGCGTCGAAAATCATGAAAAAAATATTCCGATTCATCATTGCGATCGCGCTCGGTGCGCCGGTCGCGATTTCGGCAACATCAGAACCTTCGTCAACGCCAATCGAGCACGTGTCACCTTTCGCCTGCAACGCATTCGCGTTGTCACCCGAGATAAGAAGGCGCCATTTCGAGAAGCTTGGACCTGCGTTGCTAAAACTGAAGAAAAGCGTGCGCGAACTGCCTGATGGCTACGAACTAGAGTTTCCTACTGATAGCGAAACTTATCAGCTTTTAACAGAATGGGCGTTCCAGGAACGGTTATGCTGCCCGTTCTTCGATATCAACCTGCGCTTCGACAGAGAAGGCGGTCCGCTCTGGTTACGTCTCACCGGCCGTCCCGGAACCAAAGAATTTATTAAAGAGGAGTGGGAATCCGCTCAATCTCCTTAGAAGCGCCATGCCACAGGCATCAATTCAAGAGTTTGAACAACTGCCGCTGCGAGTTCACGCGCTTCTGGCCGGGGTGCCGCTTCACGATGTGTGGTCCGTCGATCTGCCGCATTGGCGCGCCGGGGTGACGCTTGAAGAGTTTCTGCGGACAACAAGCATTAGTAAGGTCGATACCTGCGATTGTTTTGAATCATCGGCGCCATTCACGCTCTCCCCAATTGTGCGCATACTGCTCAATTTTCGGTTCTTCGTTGGAGGGTTCTTCGGATGGGACCGTGAGCCGCTCGCAACCAGGTGGACAACCTTTGCCGCGCGTTTGAGCCAAACAGATCGTTTGAGATCACTGATTGCAGCCGGCACACGAGATGGATTTTTCCGCGTCATCTACCGCTTTGAAAATGAGCAACTGGTCGAGTTGATCAATCGGACGGCCCACGCTGCGGTACTGAGCACACTTGTCGAGACAACGACTGTTTATCGGTTCTATTTCGCTGTCTATGTCCAAAGCGTGAGCCGCTTCACGCCTTTCTACATCTCACTGATCGATCCTTTTCGAAAATTGATCGTCTATCCGTCTCTGTTGCGTAGTATCCGCGCTCGTTGGGATCAAGCATTCAGTCAATCGTGAGCCTTGATTGGCCCTTCGATAATCTCGGGTTTCTGAGTGAGAAGCTTAGACAGATGCTCCTTTACGTAATCCGCAGCTAGATGCACCGACTCCTCAGCACCAGCCTTGTCCTTAAACACGCTGAGGGACGCGCCCTCTCCGTCGCCAGTATCAAGCCAATAATAACGCACAAACCCCTTCGCATTCTTAATGATTGGTACGAATTCCTCGCGTACCCGACGGTCAATCTCTGCACCGTCCTTTGGATTAAAGTGATAATGACGAATAACGGCGAACATGATGCATCTCCTTTGCTTAAATTTCCGGTTTCAACTCTCTTCAGAGAAGACGATTCTGTCCGCCGACTTTCGTGTCAACCTCGAATCGGCCATGCGAGTTCCAAAAACGCAGTCAATTTTTAATCTGCGCGCACAAAGAAACGCGTTCTATCGTGATGCGCGGCAACAATCCATATCGTTCGCCCGTTTTGCACGACCCTCACCTCAATCCTCTCCCTAGCCAGGGAGAGGCGGACGCGAAAGCGCCGGTGAGGGTGGAGTTTCGGATCCACCGCATGTCGCTGATCACGTCGATTACGCCCAAGTTTACGGAACCAGAAAAAACTTTCCTGTGTATGGATCTTTTATGATGGAGCCGGACGCAAAACCGGTGACATCGACATACTTTCCCTCGTCCGGTGCATAAGGACTCGTGACCATGCCTTTCCGGCCTGGGACCGGAATTCCATATGGCAAACCGGCTTTTATTTTTTTCACATCCGCGGCTGAAAGACTCCGCACCGTGCCAGTAGACTCTTCTTCTTTGGGGGATTGTGATGTTTGTCCGGCTCCAGTTGGCGTCGCCGCGGCCGCAGGTGCTGTTCGGGAAGTGGGTCGCCGCGTAGGGTGCGGCGTCTTCGCAGGTTGAGGGCGCGTCGACTGAGACTGAGGCGGAGGCTGAGGCTGTGAAGGCTTGGAAATCGATTGACCAACTTTCTTGAAGAAGTCTCCAATGGGACCGGCGTGTACATAGGGTCCGCTCAAGACCAAAAACAGGATCACCACTAACAATAAGGGGTTCATTTTCATCACCGACAACTCAATGAATCGTCTCGTTTGTTTGGGTTGGATTTCTAAGCCTGAAAGAAAAGAAAAATTTTCCTTCGAGACGCGGGTAGCACCACTCAGAAACCAGCCCAAACTCCAACCCCGCTTCTTGACTTTGTCACCGATGCGGCTGTCACACAATTGTTACTTGGAACTAATTCTGCGCGCACAACGAAAAGCGTTCCGTCGCGGTCGGCGTCCGCAATCCAGAACGTTCGCACAATTGTCGTTTTCACGTGCGCGAGATTCTGTCTTTTTGGGTCTCCACCCAGCAACGATAAAATGATGTGAACAGCGCGCGTGTCACGTCATCTTTGCAGAATCCCACATTGGCAGAACACGAAATTTTCCGTACGCACGTTTCTGCCAGGCCTTTACACGATCAAATTCACCGTGAACTCATGAGCGCGCACGATGAACTTTCCGTCGCGATGTACGTCTTGCCAGCATTGTTGGCTGTCGTCGAGAGCGGATATGACCGATAACAAGCGCGACCCCGGCGATAACAACACTCGCGGCAGCGATGATTTTTGCCAGAACAGCCGGATCTTCGGTCGCCGCTGCCCAGCGGCCGTAGAAAGGCGCGCGGGGCGCCTCCGGTTTTGCCCAATGAAACCGTTCCTGAACGTCTTGAGGGAGTTCGGTAAAATAAACCTTAGAAATTCCCGTTTTAGTTTTAAGCTCAATCCCATCCGCTTCTACGCGGCTCACCGTCGCGTCTTTGTATACCTTGCCGCTGACAGTTTTGAAGTCCTCTGAAAGCGCGAGTGACGCGAACAGGACTGCCAAAATTAGGGTTCCACAATACTTCACGCGGCCGGATTCTGCCGTTTTTCGTCTCCACACGGCAACGCAAAAATGATAATCGACGGGCATGAAGCAGTCTGATGTCTGACATCCGATATCCGAATTCCGGCTTCTAACTCATAATTTTTCCTTTTTCCTTCTTACTTTCTTACTTATGGCTGATTGTTCAGAACCGTTCTCGGTGCGGCCTTGTTTAGCTCGAGCTGTGTGCTTACTCTCTGCAGACCCGCAGTAAGCGCTTCAAGTTGCTTTTGCTGCTGTGCGATCTTCGCCTCTTGCTTCGCTGCAGCCACTTCCTGTTTCGTCACTGTCGCTTCCAATTTCTCAACTTTGCCGTGCTCTTTGAGAAACTCGTTGAGCAACATCGCGTTCACCTGGTCGTAACGCACGGTTTGCAGCTTGCCATCGCGATCGCGTTTCACCAAATCCCGCGCGACCTTTTCCACCTCTTCAGCCACGAGCCCAAATTGCCGAAGCCCATTCGGATCGATCTCTTTCTTGTAATGGAAGGTAACCGGTTTGAGAGCAAGGATTACTTCGCTGGCTTTATCCATCGGTTTAATTTCATCCTTAAAACGTGCTGACGACGGGAGATTAATCGTGCCGAGTTTTCCGGTGTTAGTGACGAAGACCGGGTCGCCACCGCTGGCGTTTTGACCGCTGATGCCGGCGATAAAGGTGGCCACGGTGACCGAATCATCGCCGATGCGAATGGTATTGGCCTCGGCCGCAACCCCTTCATTGCCGATATCGATATTGTAATCGCCCGTGGTTCGATTTTTACCGGCGTTAGCGCCCAGGGCGATATTGTTACTGCCTGTGGTGAGGTGGCCGGCGTTAAACCCCAACGCGATGTTTAGGATGCCGGATGTGTTATGATAAAGCGCCGAGTCGCCGACGGCCGTGTTGCCGCCACCGGTGCTGTTACCAATGAGCGCCTGTCCACCAATCGCTATGTTGGCGTCGCCAGTGGTGTTGCCACGAAGCGCCTCATCACCGACGGCCGTGTTGCCGAGGCCATTGGTGTTGCTAAAGAGCGCACTATAACCGACGGCCGTATTGGCGATGCCGTTGGTGTTGCTCAAGAGGGCGATCGCTCCATTGGCCGTATTCAATCTGCCATCGGTATTGTTTAACAATGCGAATGTGCCGGTGGCGGTATTTCCATCTGAAGTGTTCGCCAGCAGCGTGCCGGATCCAATCGCGGTGTTGTAGCTGCCATTGGTATCGGTTTTCAGTGAACGAAAACCAACCGCCGTGTTTTGCACACCAGTGGTGAGGCTCAACAGGGCGTCCTGCCCTTCTGCCGTGTTGCCGCCGGGATACCCGCCGTCCGGCGACGGGACTACCGCTTGCGCTGGCTGCAAAAACGCGAAGCCGGTGAGCAGAGAAGTAAGCATCAGAGAAAGTGTATTCGTTTTCATAGGCGTAGATTCTGTTCGTTTTACTCTCTGCACGGCAACGCAAAAATGATAAAAAAGGGCTAAACACGCTCTCTCCGAGAATTTTTCTAACGCCCGTTCTCTCTTCTTCCTTCTGCCTTCTTACTTCATACTTTCTTCGGGCGCGGATCGGAAAGGCGGCTAACGCAATTTCCCTGAACGGTTATTCGTCCTTTTTGAGATCAAACGAAGCGCCGGCGTGGTGGCCGGGTCTTGCTGTTGACGCCACGCGGCCGCTCTGCGGTCCTTTCCGTCGTTTGTAAATTTGCTTCGACTACTCGCAATGCGCCAGACGTTCAGAACATCTCTTCGATAGGCGATTTACGCGTTGCTAACGGCGGGAATATTCGGTTAGCTGTGACCGAAATCGCTCTAACAGCTTCCGGTCTTCGTGCTGCAGTTCAAATGTTGAATGTTTCGTACGACCTCTGGCATTCGTCGTGTCAATACTTAGCTGACCCTATTTTCCCTCTTTGCCGCCGCGCTCTTCGTATGTTAGTAGATCAACTTTTTTAAATGCCGAACGGCTTGGGGTATCTCCCTTGCCTTCGCATTCCCAAACCCCAGAACAAAACCGTGACGTGGCCCCGTTCCGGCATACGACGACGATAGCGCGGAGAGCCAGAGCGATTGTCGGGCGGCCGTCGCCGCGATTTTCCGATCGTCCCGGCCCGGAGGGAGGAAGATTGCCAGGTGCATCCCTGCTTGATCTCCCATGATCGTTAGGTTATCTCCAAGCTGACGCTCGAGTTCTGCGATCAACACGCGCTGTCTTTCAGCGTAGATCGGCCGCATCCTCCGGACGTGTCGAGCAAAGTGCCCTTCGCGGATAAAATCTGACATCACGGCCTGGGTGATGTGCGGCGGGCATATGTCCATTCCTTGCCGCATCGCTGCGAAGCGTTCTATCAGGTCAAATGGAATGACCACGTATCCCAGTCGCATCGACGGGAACATCACCTTGCTGAAGGTGCCGATGTAAACAACGCGAGCATTGCTATCGAGTCCCTGGAGCGAGGCAATTGGCAGGCTGCCATATCGGTACTCGCTGTCGTAGTCGTCCTCGATAATCCATGCCCTTGATCGCTGCGCCCACTCAAGTAATTGCAGGCGACGCGACGCGCTCATCGTGACCCCGAGCGGATATTGGTGAGACGGTGCGACAAAGGCCGCGCGCGCAATTCTGCTTAGCTTGATGCCGGCGGTCACGTTTAGACCCTCCGCATCCACAGGCACGGGAACGATCCGGCACCGAGCAGCCTTCAAAACGTGATGCACAAGCCAGTAGCCAGGTTCTTCGACCCAGGTCGCATTTCCGGCCTGAAGCAGCACGCGAGTCGCAAGATCGAGCGCCTGCTGCGATCCACTCACAATCATGATTTGCTGTGCCTCGCAGCGCACGCCACGCGAGGTCCTGAGATAAGTGGCGATAGCTTCGCGAAGCTCTGGCAATCCCATCGCGTCGCCGTATTGCAATGCTTTCAGACGCATGCGGCGCGAATAGCGCGCGATAAGCTTTAACCAAATCTCGATTGGAAATTTCTGGAGCTCGGGCTGCCCGACTTGGAATGGGCCCAAGATCTCCGCCCACGAAGGCCGCTCGTATTTCGGAAGAGCTGCCACCTGCGCGGAGAGCAGGCGCTGTCCACGAGGAGCGCTCGGCGAAGACCTTGTTGATCGACTCGGAAGCGAACTGGAAATGAACGTCCCTGCGCCGACCCGGCTCTCGAAATATCCCTCAGCCAGAAGTTGCGCATACGCGGTCAGGACCGGCAGACGTGAGATGCGCGACTCACGCGCGAGCTCGCGCGACGATGGAACAAGGTCGCCGGCGCGAAGCTCGCCGCGAATGATCCTACTGCGGAACGAATCGTAGATCTGCTGATAAAGCGGCTTCGACGCACGGCGATCAATGGTAATGAGGTTCGAAATACCGCGGAATTGAGATTTCAAAGTGGTTATACAGAATTCGGCGAGACCGGTCATTTACCGTAACCACCGCTGTGGTATCAAAGCAACCATGAAAGCCTGCATCTCGATCACCATCCTAACCGTGTCACTATTGAGCTTCAGTCCGCACCTGGCGAGGGCAACGGACGCGGAGCAGACGAAAGCGAACACCACACAGCGCGATGGACAGCATGACTTCGATTTTGCCGTCGGAACATGGAAGACTCGCGTGCGTCGCCTGCCAAAGCCGCTTTCCGGATCGAACGACTGGGTCGAAGGCACAGGGACAGTATCAACGAGAAAAGTTTGGGCCGGGCGCGCCCAACTCGAAGAACTCACCATGGATACGGGCAGCACTCATCTGGAAGGTCTGGCTCTCCGGCTTTACAATCCGAAAACGCATCAATGGCGTCTTCACTGGGCCAACGCAAAGAAAGGTGTGCTCTCAGACGCACCAGCGTTCGGTACCTTTCAGAATGGGCGCGGCGAGTTCTACGACCAGGAGGTTATCAACGGTAAGAGCGTTTTTGTTAGAGAGATCTTCTCCGATATCATACCAAACTCGCATCATTTTGAGCAGGCATTCTCGGAAGATCAGGGAAAGACATGGGAGCCGAATATCATTGTTGATCTTACCCGCACCGGCGCTGAGCCGGCCGCCGAATCATTAACTGCGAACGGCCGCAACCATGACTTCGATTTCAATTATGGACATTGGAAGGTGCACGTATCGCGGCTCGATGGGCAGTTGGTTGGTTCTACCAAATGGCTGGAGTACGACGGCGTCTCCGAGGTAACTCCTGTTTGGAATGGACGCGCCAGTCTGATCGAAGTGCAGGTAGATGGACCAGCCGGTCAGCTGGAAGGTCTCGGCCTGCGCCTCTACGATCCGGAAACGCACCAGTGGAATTTGAATTGGGCTAGCAGTCGCAACGGCATGATTGGTACTCCGCCGACGGTTGGCGCCTTCAATGGTGGGCGTGGCGAATTTTTCGACCAGGAGTTACTCGACGGACGAGACATCTTCGTCCGCAACACCTACACCGACATAACAGCCGATCGGGCGCGCTTTGAGCAGGCTTTCTCAGCGGATGCCGGCAAGAATTGGGAGAAAAATTGGGTGATCACTTTCGAGCGGCCAAAATAATCGGCGCCGCTGGGGAAGCGGTGAGTGATCGGGCGATCACGATTCAATCGAGCGCACTTCAAGGCGCCGCGCGGTGTGACCTTCGTCGAAGAGCTACCAAAAGCTGGACCGCTAAAATTCAGAAATATATTTTGTGAGCGCAACAGCCTGTGATCGCGCGCAATGAATCACTTGGCTTTCGCGCTTACTCTGAACTCGCAACTATCAACCATCAACTCTCACTTCGATATGGTCGTCGCCAATAATGAATCCTCTAGTTAGGTTCAGAGAGAGCGTAAAAGCTCCGTTAGAGCCACGGACCTTTACGGAGTTGAGCGTTTGGCGTCGGTGTGGAGAATCAGGGCATGACTGACACTCTCCTTTCACGCTTCCTGCGCTACGTCCAGATCGATACGCAGTCGGACGAAACCAGTAAAATTTTTCCGAGCACGTCAGTTCAACTGGTTCTGCTCGAGATGCTGAAGCAGGAGCTGAGTGAACTCGGTGCGGCGGACGTGCAGATGACGAAGCACGGCTACGTCATGGCCAGCATCCCCGCCAACACGCGCAAAGCCCGCGTGCCGACCGTGGCCTTTCTCGCCCATGTGGACACGGCGCCCGACTGCTCCGGTAAAAACGTGAAACCGATCGTTCATCGCAAATACGATGGACGCGTCATGAAGTTCCCGGATAAACCGGGCCTGACTCTTGATCCAGCGACGTCGCCGGAGTTACGAACGGCCATGGGAAAAGACATCGTGACCGCCAGCGGCACGACGTTGCTCGGCTCCGACGACAAATCGGGCGTCGCGGTGATCATGACCTTGGTCGAGCGTTTGCTCCGGGAGACAAAGCGGAAACACGGACTCATTCGAGTTTGCTTCACGCCCGATGAAGAGATCGGCCGTGGTGTGAACAAACTCGATCTGCGGATGCTCGGAGCCGATGTTGCGTATACGCTGGACGGCGGGCCGCCAGGGGAGATTTGCTGGGAAACCTTTTCCGGCGATGCGGCCGAAGTCATCATCGATGGCGTCACCACGCATACGATGGAGGCAAAGGCCAAAGGGATGGTGAACGCGGCCTATCTGGCGGGCAAACTTCTGGCAGCGCTGCCGCGCGAACGCTGCGCGCCGGAGACAACCGACGGGCGGGACGGATTCATTCACCCCATCCATGTCGAAGGCCGGACCGAGCGGGCCGTCGTGAAATTTATCCTGCGCGACTTCGAGCTTAAGGGGCTGGCGGATAAGGGCAAAATATTGCGTGGCCTTTGCCGAGGATTACAAGCTAGCGAACCGCGGGCGCGCGTCCGCTGCAAGCTCCGCAAACAATATCGCAACATGGCTTACTGGTTGCGCAAGGACATGCGCCCGGTTGAACTGGCGCGGGAGGCCTTCGTGGCGGCGGGACTCAAACCCTATGATCACGTCATCCGTGGCGGGACCGATGGCTCACGCCTGACCGAGCTCGGCCTTCCGACCCCAAATCTGTTTTGCGGTGAGCACAACGCGCATGGTCCGCTCGAATGGGTTGCTGTGCAGGACATGGAGTCGGCCGTAACCGCCTGCGCCCACCTAGCTGAGTTGTGGCAAAAAAAAAGCTGAGCTGAATTTTCTCCACGCGCCTGCGGCGCTTCGGCCTGGTCGCACGGCACGAAGCCTCATGCTGACATCGCCGAAGGCAAACGCCAACTCGTCTTTCTTTTTGCTCCTTAGAACTTCTTAATTTTTAACTCCTACTTCTTACTTTCTTTATTGCCCTCTGGCCCGTAACTCTCGTCTGAAAGGAATTTTTGAGCGCCCAATGACCAAGACGCAGCGCTTTACACTTGCGGCCACGAGTCTCGGTCTCTTTATGATCTATCTGGACGCGTTGATCGTGAACGTCGCGTTACCCGCGATCCAGTCGGACTTCAAGGTGGGCGAGGCAGGCCTGCAGTGGGTCGTCACGGCGTACAGCCTTGGAATGACGATCGCCATTATGTCGTCCGGGACGGCAGCGGATATCTACGGCCGCCGCAAGCTCTACCTTTCCGGCATCGCTCTCTTCACCGCGGCCTCCGCGGCGTGCGGCATGGCGTCGTCGGTCGAAGCACTCAACCTCGCGCGCGCGGTCCAGGGGGTTGCGGCAGCGGCGGTCAATGTAACGTCGCTCGCGCTCGTCAGCGCCGCATTTCCAGATCCGAAGTTGAAAAGCTGGGCGATCGGCATCTGGACCGCGATCGCTAGCACCGCCATCGCTATCGGGCCGACGCTAGGCGGCTTCATGGTGCAGGGGACCGGTTGGCGCTCGATCTTCATGGTCAACATTCCCGTTGGACTCGTCGCCACGGCCTTGACGTGGCGCTTTGTAGCGGAGTCGCGGGACGAACGCCCGCGCACGTTCGACATCCGCGGGCAGCTTCTATTCATGACGGCGGTCGGGGCTTTCGCGTTTGCCGTGATTGAAGGTCCGCATGCGGGTTGGCTCTCGGGAAAGATCCTGACGCTGTTCGTGGTCGCGGGTGCGGCCTTGGCGGCATTTGTCTTCTGCGAACGCAGGAACGCGGACCCCATGATGGATCTCAAGCTCTTCGGCGACCGCACGTACTCGCTCGCGATCATCACTATCTTCGCCGCTTTGTTCGCCGCATACGGGATGTTACTCGTGATCACGCAGTACATGCAGAACGTGCGCGGTTTCTCGCCGACGGATGCGGGATTCCTCCTGTTGCCGTACAGCATGAGCCTCATGATCGTGTCGCTCACGGCTGGGAAACTCGTGGGAGTCGTCGGCTCGCGGCGTCTGATTCTCCTTGGCATCGCGTCGCAGATCGTCGGGTTCGCCGTTCTGATCGCGGGGCTGCAGGGAAGAACAGTCGTTGTCGTCGCCGGCCTCATCTTTGTCGGCGTGGGAGCCGGGTTGTGTCTGACGCCGATCACCTCGCTCGCAATGACGACGGTCCCAGCCGAGCGCGCGGGAATGGCATCGGGCATCATGAGCGCACAGCGCGCGCTTGGTTCCACGGTCGGGTTTGCGGTGCTTGGCTCGATCCTTGCGGCAACCCTAACGACTACCCTCAGCGCCCACCTCTCCGACGCGCTTCCGAATCCGACCGAGCGCAAGGAAGTCGCCGATATGATTATCGGGGACGCGAATCCCCGCGCTTACTCTGCCGAGATCGGCCCCGGCCGACCGATCAAACACCTCAATCCGGCCACGCAGAAGGCGATCCTGGTGGTTGCCGACAGCGATTTCATCGAGGGAATCCGATTCAGCCTCGCAACAGCCATAGTGTTCCTCGCTGTCGTCCTCGCCGCCGGCATCGTCTGGTTTCCCCGCGGCAGAGGCTCCATTGCGGACGCCGAACGCGAAACGCGAGTCCTCGCGTCGGAAGAGACCGCACGCGAAAGCCCTCTTTCGTAACCGTACTGTTGCTCCGACAGGGATCCTTCTTTCGGGGGCGCGGGAGGCGTTTGTGGCGGCGGGACTCAAACCCTATGATCACGTCATCCGTAGCGGGACCGATGGCTCACGCCTGACCGAGCTCGGCCTTCCGAGCGCAAATCTGTTTTGCGGTGAGCACAACGCGCATGGTCCGCTCGAATGGGTTGCGCTGCAGGACATGGAGTCGGCCGTAACCGCTTGCACGCAACTGGCGGAGTTGTGGGAACGAAAAAGCTAAAATTGGCGAGCCGCGTGGAGTGAAGCGATTTACGCGGCCTGCGCCTATCTCGCTGAGTTGTGGGAAAGAAAAGGATGACTTTAGTTTCTCCCCACGTGCTAGGACTCCCAAAGCTCGCCAGTTCACTATCTCTTGGCTGTCAAGATTTGATGACTGACCCCATTTTCATTTTTATTTTCCGACCCATTTTTATTTCCCCAAGGCTGGTTGTACCTGGTCGCTGTTCTGGATATCTTTAGCCGGCGTATCATCGGTTGGGCCATGAGCCAACTTCTCGACACCTCTTTGGTCAGCACCGCCTTACGCATGGCTATCAACCAACGTCACTACTCTCAAAACCTTGTCATCCACTCCGATCGGGGAGCTCAGTTCGCCAGCGCTGCATACCGACAGCTTCTCACTCAACACCGTCTGCTCGCTTCCATGAGTCGCAAAGGCAACTGCTACGATAATGCCTTTATCGAATCCTTCTGGAGCACTCTCAAATACGAACTGGTCTATCATCAGCGCTTCGCCACCTACGCCGCAGCTCGTACCGCCATCTTCGATTACATCGAAACCTTTTACAACCGCACCAGACTCCACTCCAGTCTTGCCTACCAAAGCCCAATCAATTTTGAATCCCAACTAAACCAAATTACCCTTACCTAACTGTCCGAGAAATCAGGGCAAGCCCAGAACTTTACCCTTCGATTTTTGCCAGACTTTTCTTTACCCGCTCTCGCCACTTCTGTATGTCGAGCGGTGGAGGCACGTAAGGAACCATCTTTGGTTCTGTATGCTTCACGCCTCTCAGAAAAAAAGGGATTTTGTAGGCTTTATAGCAGCCTTTTTTCTGGAGAAGTCGCGACAAAAGCCTCGTTTTTGAGCTTGCTGAACGCGTATGCTTTGTGGCAGAAACGGGAGTCGTTCATCCTTTCCAGAAGACCGCAATGAGAACGAAATCAGCAGTGCTCGTCATTATCACATCTCTGATTCTCCCCGCGTACGGTAAAATCGGCGAGACGCTCCCTGAACTTACAAAACGGTTTGGTAATCCAACAAAAGCAGACGAAAAGACTTACCTGTTTTACCTCAAAGACTACTACGTTGCAGCCGAGATAGCTGACAACGGTGTTTCAAGAATTGAATCTTATTTTTCAAAAACCGCACTAGATAAGAACGGAGAACCTCCAGGTAATATCGTTCGTGGAATTCTAAAGACTAACGCTCCTAATGTAAAATGGAGCGAAGTCAATCCAGCTCCATTCGACGCAGATTATGCACTTGCAACTCCTGAAGGAGGATTGGTTGCGTTTTTAAAATACAAGGGTGACCTTAAGATTGACCGCGATGTTGACGGGCGGAAGACGAATTGGGTAATGACCGTCTTCAATACAGAGGGGACGAAATTTACTGAGTCTTCCGTTTTGCAATCGTCGGCACCCGCTTCTACAGCCTACCCGAGAGCCATCGCCGTAGAGCAGTCAGAAAAGAATAAATCTTCTGATACCAGTGGTCGCGACCTTTCGATAATAGTGTCCAATGGAATATCAAATTGGCATAAATGTGGATTGTTTCAGAAGGCTATTGTTTTGATTGTTTCGGTTGTTACAGCTTGCATAGCCATCCCTATTAGTTGCAAGCTCTATCGTCTCTTATTGTCACCACTCGACTACATTGTATCTGCACCGCTCGCGATTATGGCAGGCTATGTAATAATGGGTGCGATAGGGGCAGTAGTCGGCTTCGCAGTTCCCTTCTTATTCCTTGTACAAAGTTTTGCTCGATGAACCCTACCTTACTATCGACAACCTTATCCGAGCAGTGATGTCCTTGCACAATAGAAAAGCGAGACTGCCACAAAGCCGACAGATTCTAGCCGTGCAGCGTTAGTAGCTTTGCCTCACCCCTATTTGGATACCCCGAAGGAAAAACATCGGAACACGCCCCGAAACAGTAACAGAGTGTTCGAGAATCACTCGGGAAACGCAAAAGGGAGGTCGCAAATAGGGTCAGGGCTAAGTATTGACACCGGTTCTCGATTTCTAATCAGCTTTCGCTCGTGGCCCGGTCCCAAGACGTGTTAATACTTAGCTCTGACCCCCTTTCTCCAACTGACCCCCTTTCTTTTTCTTTCCAAACAAACCTAATTATCCCTTACCAAACTGTCCGAGAAAACAGGGCAATTCCAGACCGACCCCTTTTTCCTTTTTCCCAAAATATCCGGTTTAACGATTCTTTTCTTGTTATCAAGTACACACGTTTGACCTTCGATTGGATTCTGTTGTACTCGCAGTCGACGCTATATGTGCTGAACCAAGGTTCAAAATAGAGCGCGAGTCGGTGGCAGATTCCCTGTTCGTGAGTGCCTATCGCAAGCAACGTAATGTCACGCGCCAGCAACAACTTTACCGAGTTGATTACCGCCTCGCCACAATAGCTGATACCGCTTGGCGAGCACGTTGTAGTCCAAACTGATTCATTGATGGCGCCGCTGTAATTTAAGACACCGAAAACCCACTTTGCTCCAGTCGGCGAAGTAAAAGCGACGCGAGGGAAAGATGGTCCAGACAGACGTCAGGCGAATCTTCGATGTTATACTCGTGGCCGCGCGGGTTACGAATCGCGAGTGAACCTCCTGCAAAAAGAAACTGGTATCCTTTTTGTTCGTCCTTTTCGCTCGTTGTTGAACAAGATGTTAGCTGAATCAACGGTGATGCTTCACTTAGCGCGGCCATCATAAGATTAAAGCCGCTCGTTGTTAACTTCGAGAGTCGTTGAATTGTTTTGTCCAGAAATTTGAAAGCCTGAAATGTTGCTTCAGCGTAATGGCCGTCATCGAAAAGCTTTCTCACTTTCGGTGGAAGCGCTTGATGAATATTTCTAATTTCGAACGGATGTAGTACGCGTTCCGCTTCGGGAGTACCTGACGTGAACAGAAATGCCCGGCGGACTATTTTTTCAAACCATCCGAGCTCACTTTCCATCTATCAGGTTTTTGCGAAGACTTTGGAATATTTTGTCGTACGCCTCCTGGCTCGCGTCCGCTGGCAAATTAACTTCAATTCGTACGGTCAATCCAAATGGAGATGCTGAAGCCGCGCCTCCAGTTGCTTCGCTACTTGTGATCGGTACTGCTTTGGATTTCTTTGGTGATTTCGCCGAACTTTTCTCAACTCGGCCACCGTTTGCTTGCGTAGTCCGTTGTCGGGGAGCTGGTGTCTCGCCGTGCCCAGACAAAGCGGCTAGAGTTCTAAAAGTATTCGCCTGGCGAGTGCCAACTATGCCACTCGACTGATCTGCCTGTCGAAAGAACGTAATTAGAGAGTCAGCGTCGAGTGTCCACGCCGACTCACTATGAAGAGCAAACAGATCCATATATGCATCTTTTACCATCTGCCCAAAGGCTTTCTGAAACTCAGCATCATCATGCAGGTTGAACACTTTTGCCGCCTTTTCGCTGCGCTTACCCTCGGCGTCGATTACAGACAGAAATCTAAGAACGTTGATCAAGTAACTCTCGTTTTTCGAGGCGATTCCCAACTTTTTCAGTGTGTCCGCTGTGACGGTCGCGGGAAAAGAACGACGAAGGTGATTTATAGCTTGTACGATCGCGCCACCGCCGCCAATATAAGGATGATTTGCCATAAGATGCTTGTCAGGAGGTTAAGCGTGGATGGCACCTGCAGCAGGTTGTCTGCTGGCGCGTCCAGTTACGTGCGTGGTTGTTCACCGAGGGGAGTCACTGTTACACTACCGTATAAACTTCTCTGCCTTGTTCGGCAACCGCAAAAGAATTCCGGAAAGTGGACAACAAAACGTCCGAGTCGCTCGCGGATTTCGAGTTTCCTCTTTTACTCAAACAACAGGGCGCGCGTATTTCTTAAACACCCATCGAACTTTTCCGCCATCACCTTTCCAACGGAGTAAAGAAGCTGCGCTGCCCTAGGCTCCGCTTCGGAACTGATCGTCCTTGTTCTTGAGCAGCATGCTACGAATTTGCGATTGCCGATTTCATTGCCGATTTCTCATTGCCGATTTTAAAAAGCTCGGTGATCTACTTGGAATCTATTCGAGCAGCTCCCTCAGATTTTGAAGCACGGCGTCTTCTCCCTCGCTCGGACACCCCGACCTTTCGCTAAGACTCGATCCAGTCGATGATCAACTGCGCAAGGGCGTCGCTGTTGCGCTCCAGCATCAGCATGTGGCCGTTGCCGGTGATACTGAGGTCGCCGAGGTAGATGAAGTCGGCTTCAGCTCCGTTCGCGTTGAGCCAATCGGCGATCGGTTCGTCTACCGCACGCGCGTGACCGAGGTCGTTTGTGCCGATCAGCACCAGCACGGGCTTGCCGCGAAACTTGCTGAAATCCGCGACGCGCAACTGGCTGCCGGCGACATTGCGCCGTTCCAGCAGCAGCCGTGCCGGGATCGGATTGAGCGCGGCGATGTAGCTGGCAATCTGGTCGCGCGGAAACAATGTGCTTCCGCCGATAAATGTGTGATCGATGAACGTCCGTTCGATCGGCTGCTCCGAATGCCGCGCGATTGCCATCGTGGTGCCCTCCAGGCGGATTGTCACCGAGTCGACGGTCTCGCCGACAATCTCCGCCGGCTGCTGAATGTTGCCGGGCGGCGCCGGCGCCACCGCAATCATCTTGGTGATGCGTTCGCCATACCGCTCGAGCAGTTGCCATCCATAGCGCCTGACATGGAGTGCGTGAGCACGATCGCGGGACCGGCAAGGGCGGTAAGCACCTTGCCAAGGCCGGCGACCATCACCTCTCCGCTGGTCTCCGCCAAGGGTATGTAGCCGCTGCGTCCAAGCCCCGGCCAATCCGGCACCACGACCTGATATCCTTGGGCGACAAAAACGTGCGCCCATCCCTGTCGACCGTCAGGCGTCGCGAGATAGCAGGCGCCGGTGTGCGCGCCGCCATGGATCATTACCACCGGAGGCTTGGTGGAGCCTGCTGCCGGGGTGAGCACCTCGTAGTAAGTGGGGGGATGATCGACGCGGCCGATGGAGTAGGTCAGCACCGGGCTGGTTGGCAAAGTCATGGAATCTCCGCTGGTCATGCAGCGGACTGTGCAGCCGAGTGATGGCAGATGCCAGCGTGCATAGCCTTAGGACTTCGTGATCTCTGCGATCTCTGGGGTGAAATTTAGTCGACGAAAAGCGCACGCGCTTTCTTAAACGCCTCGTCGAATTTCGTTCTTTTCACGCTCACGAGAACGCTACTGAAATAACGCAGCCATATTCCCGGCGATTTCACTACGTTGCTGCTGCAGAGTGCGCAGTTGTTTGTTCAATGACGGCATGATTTCCTTCGCGCCCGATCCATGCGTGACGGCATTCGTTCCCAGGTATGCGTGCCAGGGAATGTCTATCGCGTGAGCTGTCTCAACCAGATTATTATTGTACTGCCCGATGTGTTCGTTCAGTTTGTCCAAACGCGCAGGCGAGATGAGATGGAGAATGCGGGCCTGGTCATAAGTATTACGTCCCCACCACCAGGCAGTGCTATCAAACTCAGCATAAAGCTCGTACACTCGCTTACGCAGATCTTCGCGCCGTCGAAGAAACTCATCCTGTTGCTCGATTACAAGGGAGTCTTTCTCGAAACCCTCGAACGCCGTCTCGATCTTGTTAATCGTGGCGTCGACTCCGTTGGAAGTAGCCATGACTTGCAGGGCTTGCTTCAGTCTCGTATCAGCCACAGCCGCCTGTTTGCTGGAACGGCCAACAATCCATGGAATCAACAGCGAACCTAACAACATTCCAGTGAGCGAAAGCGTCAGCGGATGGCGTAGAAAGAAATCGAGTTTCTCTTTGGTCGAGGGAGCTAATCGCACGATGAGGTTCTACCAATTGTCGCAACAGCCGTAAAGTCTGCATCGACGGTGATAGGCCGCGGACAGGCCGCGGATGAGCCGCGGATAGGCCGCGGCTACAAGAGAACGATATCGCAGCTATCATGATGCTATACGTGATTCACGTATAGTAACGACTTCCGCCAACAACCCTCTGTGGGCGCGCTAGGCACGAATGGCTTTTTCGATTGCGGTTCGCGCAAAGCCGCGCGGCGCGGCTCGATCTTGCTCCCACTCTTGCAGTGTTCGCTTGGAGATCTGTAATTTCAACGCCGCCTCGCTTTGCGAGAGATTATTCCGCTCGCGCCACGCTCGCAGTCTTCTTGGGAACGCACCGGCGGCGAATCTCTGATGCCGAGCGTGATCAGGGAGTGTCCCGAAAGCCATCCTGGGATGCTATACGTGAATCACGTATAGCATCAAGTCCGCGGGCAAAAATGATTGACTCGATCCTCCCGCCTCTCGGGCTGCGCCCAACGCTTCGCATTGTCTATGTCGCACCGCTTTCCGCGGGCTCCATTGACTCGACTGCATCCCGCATTCTCGCCCTTCGGGCTGCCCGTCCATCTCATCGCGTTCCCCGCATTTTGACGAGCTTCGTCAGCCCGCGAATCTCGCCTTGCAGGTGACCTTTAATGTCATCTACCCAGCCGCTCCCGCTTGAGGCCGTGTTGATTCGTTCGCTCGAGCTCATTCAGACATTCGGCCTTCCCACTAGGCTGCCCTGGGCGCCGGTGCGGAACTGGTCGTCCGTGTTTTTGAACAGGATGTCGAATGTGGAAAGTGAGCCATAACAGCGCGTGATTAACCACCGGGCACACGGAGGACACAGGGGCAACGACGTTGCATCCAATTTTTGGTTCGCCTCTCTGTAATGTGTCCGATCTCTGCTAGCCCGCGCCGGAGCTTTAGCGAAGACGGGCAGTGAAGAATTCCCGGCAGAAAGTTCGCGATGGCGAGCACACCATCGCTCCCGCGGGCGCGGGACGAGACGCGCGCGCGCTCCCCAGAACGCGCAGATGGAATCTATTCGAGCAGCTGCCTCAGATTTTGAAGCACGGCGTCTTCTTCGTCAGATTGCGCGCCGTCGGCGAGAAAGAGCTCCTGGCACAGGTCCAATGCTTTTCCCTTCACTGACCCGGTATCAAGCCTGTCCTTTATCGAAGCCAAAAATTGATCTCTGTACACCTGACTTTCCCTCGCGTTCCGTGCGTTACTAACCGATCTCGCCTCGAACTGATCGAAGGGTACTTTCGAGTCCCAATTGAACTTCGCGGCCGTATCCGCGATCAATCTGTCCTCCGCGAGAAAGACCAGATCGTCGGCGTACATGCAATAGTTTAGCAAGTCTACTATCGCCTCACGCTGGGGCTGGGTGAGGCCGTCGTTCGGCGCTTCCGATTTATGAAACAGTTTTCTGATTAGACTGGGCATAAAGTGAAATGATTCTTCTTCGATTGCAGATGACGAAGGTTCTTTTTTGTATCTCGACTGCGCCCGCAGCGCTCGACCGCTACCTCGCGGCTTTACCGGCCCTGTCGCTCATCCCATTCGCTCCATTCCCGTATTCCTATCAACCCAACGCCACCAGGCCCTTCAGAAATAACCCTTAACAAAAATTGCAGCAAACTATTTTTGGCGATGTAATGGCAAACAAACAATCGAGAAAGGGATTTCCGAGATAAAAGGTAAAGTCGCGAGGGTAACGACGAGCGAGAGCGGGACGCGAGCGAGTTTCAAAACGTCCGTGACTCGAGTCGCAAATCGTGAAGAGATTCCATTGTTGCTCGACAGGCGCGGCAGTCTGCGGGGCAATACATCGAGTCTCTTCAAGAACATTCCGGGCGGCTATCGTGATGCTATACGTGATTCACGTATAGCCGCCTTCGCCAATAAACTCGTATGGGCGCGCTAGACACGAATGGCTTTTTCGATGGCGGTTCGTGCAAAGCCGCGTGGCGCAGCTCGGCCTTGTTCCCACTCTTGCAGCGTTCGTTTCGAGATCTGCAGTTTCAACGCCGCCTCGCTTTGCGATAAATTATTCCGTTGAGAGGCTATACGTGAATCACGTATAGCATCAAGTCCGTCGGACAAGATACGCCGTTCGCTCCAGTTCATTCGGCCGGGCGGTCTGTCGACTGCGCCGGTTCGGAACTGGTCGTCCTTACTCTTGAACAGCATCCTACGAATTTGCGATTGCCGATTTTGAACAGACTTAAACACGGCGGCCACCGTCGCCACGGCGACCAGGAGGGGTAAACTCACCGGCGTCCCACGCTGAAGCCCGGCTTCAGCGGCCAGCATACCCATTCGGAATTTATTCGAGCAGCTTCCTCAGATTTTGAAGCACGGCGTCTTCAAAGTATAGCGGCGAAGAATGTCGTCCGGCACGCTTTGTCGATGATGATCCGAAACATATTTGATTAATTCGCCGTAAGTCTTTATGACAGTTAGCGCTCGCGGCTGTTAGGTACCCAGTTGATACTTCGATCTCCGATGAAACCGAAGCAGTATCCGAGTTCTCCACGGCGAGTCTTCGATCCGACTGGCATTATTCTTTCGCAGCGGCGTTCTTTGTTTCATCTTTCTTGCATCCATGCATGAGAAACTGGTTGAGAAACGTCCCGTTCACTTGGTCGCAGTGCACGATCTCAATGCCTCCCATAGTCTGAACGAATCGTGATTGCTCCGGAACGCGAACAATTCCTCCAGCGCCTCGCGTTGTTCAGCCATCTCGAGGCCGACGAGCTCCGCTCGCTTGCCGAGGTTACCCAAGTCGTCCAGTTCCCCACCTCGGCCCTGATCTTCCGGGAAGGCGAAGCCGGCGACTGCGCCTACGTCGTCGTCCGGGGTTCGGTACAGGTCTTCGCCATCGACCGGAACGGGGACGAAGTCGTACTGGCACATCTCAAGGAGTTCGACCATGTCGGCGAGCAGTCGTTGTTGCCTGGACGCTCCGGCCGTCGGAATGCCAGCCTTCGCGCGTGTGAGGACACCACGCTCCTCCGAATCCCCAAGGCTGAGTTTCAGAAAATCCTCACACAACGGCAAACACTAAAAGACCTGTTGTCCCAAACAGGACAACAGCAGGTCCAAGCAAACATGATCCGCACTACGAGATTGGCCCGGCTGTGGGCGCTCTTCATGTTCATCAACGCTTTTATCAGTATCGGCATCCTCTGCGGGCTGGCGAAGGTCTTCCGGACGCCGTTCATTTTTCCCACGCTTGGGGCCATCGCGTTTCTGGTGTTCTTCACGCCCACCACTCCGGCAGCGAGCCCACGCAACGCGCTGTGCGGTCACGCCATTGCGCTCGTCTGCGGATATGCAGCGCTGTGGGTGACAGGGTTGCAGTATGCCGGGCCGGCCATCGTCACGGAATTGGGCTGGGCCCGGATCCTGGCTGTTGCGCTGTCTCTCGCCATGACCGGAGCGTTGAGGATTCGTCTGAATGTTCCGCATCCTCCAGCGGCCGCGACGACGTTGATCGTGTCCCTTGGGCTGGTCACCAGGCCCGCGTACCTCGTCGTTCTTGAGGCCGGCGTCGCTCTGCTCGTGGTGCAGGCGATCATCATCAATCGACTCGCCGGTGTGAGATACCCGTTGTGGGCCAGCGTTCCGGCACCGAAGATCGGCGTGCTGGCCAACCGAGGCGCGCTGCAGCGGTTCACGCGGTTACTCTGAGTCGGTTGATGCCCGGCGACCGAATGGTGCGATGCGCGACCTCAGGAGCCTAACGAGTGGCAATTGATTCGCATTCCGAATCATCGCGTCTCTGGCGCCGTTGGCGCGATTGCTTCCACCGCCGGGACGGCCGCTTGCTGCAACCACACGCCACGAAAAGCGTTTTTACCGTTCCGACCCGGATAATTTCCGTCGTCGCTAAGAATGAAAATCCTGGCCTTGTCGCCATCGGCCATAATCATGATTGCCTCCGGATTGAGATCGCCGAAATCAACTCCGATGTCCTTTGGTTCGGTGCCGGGCTTCCACGAAAAAACGCGCGAGGGCTTCGCGCCTGGTTGGAATCGATCCACGAAATCCCCGGCAATGATCAGGAAACCATCCTTCCAGGCAACCATATCTCGCACACCCAACCCGCCGAGATTAAGGAGCAGCGGATCGCCGAATTTGGCGCGGGCACTTTTCTCAATTATATCCGTGGGGTTAAGCAGCGGAACGAGCAACGCGTCTTTGGCTTTGCTTGTTGGATTTCGAAATCCGATCCATAGCTTGTCGCCATCGGCGGCGAGCGATTCAATATTCACCGCTCCCTCGTCCTTTGGTGCCAGCATGACGGCTCTGGTCAGGTGGAACGCCGCGAGAGCCGAATCTTTTAACAAATCATCGATCAGGTGTGTGTAAACCTTTCCTGCAATCTCCAGCTTCGCGTCTTTGCCAACGCCACTAAGTTTGGTTGCGAACAGGACCTGCCGCTCTTTCTTCTCCTTCGCATGTTGGTCTCGTCCGTGCGAACCGATCCAGAAGATGAGATCTCCAATTTTAGCCGCACCCTCGAGGTCGCATTCCCCAATCTTTTCCAGCTCAAGCGCGCTCTTAACAGCCGCTTTACTCCGACGTCTAAGGTTTTGAGTGAAGGTCCCCCTTTGACATCGTAGAGACGAAATTTGTTATCCTCGTCTGTTGCGCCGACAAAGAATCCGCCACCGACATCAGCGCCGGCGGAACCGTCGACAGATCCTTCAAATACAACCGTCGGACTGAGCGAGAACTGCGCCGCCGGGACGGCGACGCAGGCTGATAAACTTATGACTAACAAGAGTGTGATTCTCGCAGTCGAGGACAAAAATCCCGAGTGGGAAAGTTGGGAAAACACTACTTGTGTTCCTCAGCTGTTAAGCTTGTCCGCAGCGCTGGTTCGGAACTGCTCGTCCTTGTTTTTGAACAGGATGTTGAAGGTGGTGAGCGAGCCATAACAGCGCGTGATGTACTGTTGCAGGTCGAACTTGTCCGCATCGCTCAGTTTGTCGCTCGCGTTCACCTTCTGCTCGAGCACTCGCAGATTATTCCGGATCATGACGATTTTGTGGAAGAATGTCTCGAGCGAGACTTCTTTCGGCTGAAGCGAAGTGTCGGCCGGCTGCATGAACAGCGTCCCCTTCTGCCATCGAGTCGCCAAACCTTCTACCAGCGCATCCTGCTTTTCCAACCCAAGGGCTTCGACCATGGCGTGAGCAGTATCGCGGATCAGATTCGCAAGCGGCATTTCTAACTGGCTCAAAGTAGCAGTCGGTTCCGCCGGTTGCAGATCGCTGGACGCCGGCGCAATTGTCCGCTGCTCGTCGTCAAACGCGATCTCCGCGGTTTTCTCGGACAGCGATTTCACCACGCCTACGCCATATTGCGGATGGCGCACCTTCATACCGATGTGGAGTCTCTCAATGTTCATGTTGTTGCGGAATCGAAACGTAATTAACCACGAAGGACAGGAAGAACACTGAGAAAATCTTGTTTAGGCGACGGCGGCTCGACCACGAAGTAAACACGATCGATTTTTTCATTTCAGTATCAGAGTTTCAGCATTTCAACTTTCGATAAACGGCCATAGCGGTAGAAATTAAATCCCTACCCGAACCGTCGCGCTTTTGCCCAGCTCGCGCTCCAATCGCCGCGCAGATGTCGGCACAGAAAGATATCCGGATGGCGCGTGGTTTCCTCGTTAGGCACGCCCTCGCGATTCGTGATGCGACCCAGCAGCTCACACGAATCGAATTTGCCTTCCAAATCCTCACGCGAAAAACCGAGAACGATCAGCAACTCTGGCGGCGGCTCGCCATATCCGCGCTCCCAGAAAGAATTCACTGGGCAAATCACTCGTGGCAATCCCAAAGCCGGCCCATATAAATTAATCGCGCCTGCTTCTCCGTAATTGCCGGCCAGGATGCGCACGCGCGCCCGATCTTCCGGCGGAAGCGCATCGCGGATTCGCGCTACAGTTTCCGCTAATTCCTGCCAGCCGATCTCCTCCTTCACGTCGTCATTTGTTGCAGCCATTCGATGCCACCATGGCGAATTCACGGGCGCGATCGGCAGGAAGAGAGCTCCGAAAAGAATGATGTTCGCTGTTATCGCCGTCCATCCGATGGCGCCCGTCAGCATTCGCCATGTCCGCCCCAGATGGCTCTGCCATGCGGCCAGCAACACCGCTCCGCCCGCGTACAAAGTCGGATACCCTGCCGCCATATAATACCCGCGGCCTTTTCCCAAAACGAAAAGCACGAATGGTACAACAAACATCCACCCGAGTACCCGGAACCGCCGTCCGCCGTAACTCGAGAAATAGAAAAGCAAACCGCACAGCGCCACCGGCAACGCGAAGAAAGTCAGCGTCAATTGATCCGGCAAAAAATCTTTCGTGCGGCCTATGCGCACATCGCGGGCGTGGATGTGCTGGAGAAATTGCAGAGAGATAAAATCGTGGCGCAATTGCCAGAGCAAGTTCGGCAGAAAAATCAGAATCGCGAGCGTGGTGCCGAGCCAGAGCCACTTGCTCCGCAGATGCGCGCGCAGTTCGCCGCCGATTACACCCACCGCAATGCCCGCGACCAGAAAAACCATGCTGTATTTGCTCATCATGCCGAAGCCGATTGCCGCGCCCACTGCCAGCCACCAGCGCGCATCGTTCGTGCAGCAAAGACGCGCCATGAAAAACGCCACGGCCACCCAGGCCAGGTAATCGAAGGAGACGTATTGCATCAGCGTGCCCGTCGCGATCACCATCGGGGTCACCGCGCAAGCCGCGAAAAGCTGCGCTCCGCGTCCGCCTCCGAGCTCGCGCGCCATCAATCCAGTGAGCACGATCGCCACCCCGCCCGCGAGCGAAGCAAAAAATCGAAACCCAGACAGCGACGTTCCAAAAAGTTGGAGCGACAACCATCCGAAAAACGGCGTCACCGGCGGATAAGCCACATAACCCCAGGCCAGATGCCGCGCATCATCCAGCGTCGCGAGCTCATCGCGATGAAACCCATAACGTCCGCCCACCAGCGCGTGGACAAGCACCGTTGCCGCTGCGAGCGTCAGCAATAGCCCGAAAGCGGCTCGCTTCGGCGTATCGCGCCCGGTTTCACCAGTCATTACCATCAGCTACTCTTTGCCGAAATTCGCCTGACAAACAATGACGCAATCCCGATCGTTAGGCACTTCCGACAGGCTCTCGGTGGCAACCTTCTTGAATTTAAACCGCTTACCAATGCGTCCACTCACAGAGCGCCATGGGCAGTCGCTCATCCCGTTGACTCTTTCGCTCCCGCTCTCTCGCCCTCTCGGGTTTACCCATCTATGTCGCGGCTTCCCAGCACGCTCCATTCGCATCATTGAAACTCGCTCGGCTCTCGCCTTCTCTCGCTGCTACCCTCGCAGCTTTACCTTCTATCTCGGAAAACCCATTTCCTCGATTCAAGCGACGGGAACATCGGTAGCCGCTTCGATGGGAGGCGTCTCAGCTTTGTGGGTGATCAGCTTGCGCAGAAACGGAATCAGCACGACGAGCGCTATACCGACCGCGAGGCTGCCGGCGCCAGGCTCCGCGAAGAGCTTCGCATACCCGGCATTGGTGGCGATTGCCGTAGTGCCAGTCGGCTCGGGAATCATGCCCGAGAAGTCGCGAGCAAACAGCTTTACATGTCATCTAGTCGCCGGGTCTGCCGTACTTTGATTGACAAACCTCAACCCAACGGATCAAATCACTACACTAACATCTGAATTGGTCCGAGATGCTTTTCGCCTGGGGAGCTTCTCTATCCTTTCAGGCCGGGCGCAAGAAACACCAGGCAAAGGACAAATTAGTTATGTATCAATTGGATCGTCTCAGAAACAGAAGTCGATTAGTCAGAAATTCGATTAGTCGCTCGGCGCGGTGGCGCGGCAAACATCTCTGCGCGCTCGCATTTGTAGTCGCATGGCTAGCTCTTTCACCGCAAGCCGAAGCGGTCTGTGAACAAGGCTGCGATACCAATGCCAATACCTTCCTTGGTGATGGCGCGCTTGGTAACACCACTACCGGCGCCGAGAACACGGCGACCGGGGCTGGGGCGCTTGGTTTGAACACCACGGGCAGTCGCAACACAGCGAGCGGCTCTGGTGCGCTCCAAAACAACACCACCGGGAGCGACAACACGGCCATCGGGGGTGGTGCGCTTTCACAAAACACGACTGCGAACAGCAACACGGCTACAGGGAGTGGCGCGCTTTTTAGCAATACGACCGGCTACCGGAACACGGCCATTGGCGATGCTGCGCTTTTATCGAACACAATCGGTCATGGCGACACGGCGATTGGCTACCAGGCACTCTATCACAACACCGGGTCGAACAACATCGGGGTAGGCTTCAATGCGGGCTATAAGCTCACCGATGGTGACGGCAACATCTGTATCGGCTCCAACCTTTTCGGTGTCGCTGGCGAGAGTAACACCACCCGAATTGCCAACATTTACTTCTCGGCCGCCTCCGGTCGTCCTGTTTACATCAACTCCGATGGCAAGCTCGGCACGCTTGTCTCTTCCCGGCGCTTCAAAGAGGAGATCAAGCCAATGGATAACGCCGGTGAAGCCATTCTGCCGCTCAAACCGGTTAGCTTCCGTTATAAAAAAGAGATCGAGCCGAGTGGTGCCCTCATGTTTGGACTTATCGCCGAGGACGTGGAAAAGGTGGCTCCCGACCTGGTAACTCGCAATGCCAAGGGTGAAGTCGAGACCGTCCGCTATGAAGCGGTGAACGCGATGTTACTCAACGAGTTTCTGAAAGAACATCGCAAGGTGGAGGAACAGGGTCGCATGACCGAGCAACGGGGCCGCACCATTGAAAAACAGGAAGCGGAGATTCGTGCTCTGACATCGCAGCTACAAAAGGTAAGCGACGAACTTGATTCGATTAAAGCTGCTCCGAAACTCGTTACGTTCTTCGAATCCGGAAAGTAAACCTGCCAAGGGCTAACCCAGTTATGTACTTACCGAATCAGCATACGAATCGAAATCAATTAATTGTGAATTCGATCAAGCACTCGAGTTGCCGTCGCAGCGTGTATCTCGGCATGTTCGTATTTCTCGCCGGATCGCTGGCGCTTTCGCCGCTTGCGCTAGCTGTTTGTAACGAGGGTTGCATTGGCTTCGGCAGCACCTTCCTTGGTGACGACACCGTAGCCGCGCGGTATGGCACAGCCATTGGCGCCAGGGCGCGAGCATACCCGAAATTCAACACGGCCAACGGCGCAAACGCGCTGTACAGCGACACTACATACGGCGATGTCAGGGACGTTGCCGTAGGGTGTAATGCACTTTTTAGTGCTCAACACGCCTCCGGAAATATGGCCGACGGTGCGAATGCGCTCTACAGCAACACAACCGGTAACACGAACGTCGCGGAAGGCTATAACGCGCTTTTCAGCAACCAATCCGGAGACCGGAACACGGCCATTGGTTTCCGAGCGCTCTATCAAGACAGCGGTTCAAGCAACATCGCATTGGGCTTCAATGCCGGCGCTAATGTTATCAGTGAGACTGGCAACGTCTGTATCGGTTACAATGTTCTAGGACTTGCTGGTGAAAACAATGCCATGCGAATCGACAACATTTACTCCTCGGTGGCTTCTACCCGGGCAGTTTACCTCAATTCCGATAACAAGATCGGCATCCTTGTTTGGTCGCGAAAGTTCAAGGAGGAGATCAAACCCATGGACAGGGCCAGTGAAGCCGTCCTGGCGCTTAAGCCGGTTACTTTCCGTTATAAAAAGAACACCGAGCCCAGTGGTGCTCGCATGTTTGGGCTCATCGCCGAGGACGTGGAAAAGGTCAATCCGGACCTAGTGACTCGCAATAATAAGGGTGAGGCTGAAACTGTTCGTTATGAAGCGGTGAACGCGATGTTACTCAACGAGTTTCTCAAACAACACTGCAAGGTGGAAGAACAGGGTCGCGTAGGCGAGGAACAAGACCGCACGATTGCGCGGCACCAAACGGGGATTCGTGCCCTGGCATCGCAGCTCCAAAAGGCAAGCGACAAACTTGCGTCAATTAAATCTGTCCCACCAGTCGTGGCATCCGTAAAATCTCCGGAGCGCTGATCCCGTTCGGTCCGGAGTGCGGATTACGTTCCTATGTTCGGCAAAGGTGGATCGGCTGGAAGCCCGGCCGTTGCTTCGCATCCGTTACGGCTCCGAAGCCGATGTGTGAGAGTCGCCGAAGGCGCAGATATCAGGCGGCAACTCCGCATGCATTTAGCCAACGCGCCCGGAGGCCGCGTTCCAGCTGAATTGGCAACGGGCGCCGAGCGAAACAAATCGCCGATCAATCCCGGCGCACACGGAAATAGGAAGGGAATCGCGGCAGGCCGTTCGCCGTTAAACCTTCGAACCGATACGTGACGACGGTTCCAAGTGGAGGCGGTGATTCCCGTTCGGCATCGGTGAAGCCGCTGCCAATTGAAAACTCCCTGCCGTCATCCGTCCGCACCCGTAGTGCCCCCAGCTTGCCCACATATTTCCCCTTCCCCGGCTCGTGCGCGATGACCATCGCTTCCGCGTCATCGTAAGGTTTGACCTTGAGTAAGCTGGGCGAGCGCCCAGCTTCATAGAGGGATTGCGGCTGGCGCAACATCAATCCTTCACCGCCGAGCCGAACGATCCGATCGCGCTCGGCCAGGAGCTGGGCTGTTCCCTGGCAGCGTTTTTGCGCCACGCCTCTGATGTAGCGGCTTTCTTCCGGCAAAGTGGCGCGCAAGAATCGCATTCGCTCTTCGAAGGTGCCTTTAGTCTGCGGGGCATCGAACACCATGAATCGTACTTGTTTCCAGCGATCATCGGGTGTCTGTGAACGCACGATGCTGACGGTCTCTTCGAACCTCCCATAGCCAATCCATAACTCTCCGTCCAACGCAATGTCTCGGGGTAACTCCGTGAGAAAATAATCTGGCGCGTGAATCAGATTTCCTTGGCGGGTCCATAGTTTGTGCCCATCCCAATAACCGCGCAGCCCATCGTACTTCTCGCTCATCCACCAGCCGGTGGGATCAATCGAAGAATCCCACACGTTCGCGAGCAGCAGCTGTGGGGTTTGCTTTTCGGCCGCCGACCCGGCGACAGCGGGCTCTTGCCCTTTCGCCGCGACGCTGCAGGCAAGTAAAATACCTGCTGCTAATTGGGAAAGCGTCGTTCTACATTTCAAACGGATCTTCATACCTAACAAGCTGCGCAATTTGCGCGCGCGGTGTCAAGCTTGCCACGGCCGAGTTTGATTGTTCGTGAGCCGCGATATTTTCAACACATCAATGAATTGGTTTTTTATCGAATCTAACTCTGAAGGATTGGCGATGACGCCAACACTACGGGCAGCACGTGAGACGGGCGCACTCCGCGGAGAATCTTTAAACGACAGGAACGACGGTAGCCGGCATTTCCGCGGGAGTCGTCTCGGCTTTGTCGGTGATCAGCTTGCGCAGAAACGGAATCAGCACGACGAGCGCTATACCGACCGCGAGGCTGCCTGCTCCAAGCTCGGCGAAGAGCTTCGCATACCCGGCATTGGTGGCGATCGCCGTGGTGCCAGTTGGCTCTGGAATCATTCCCGAAAAGTCGCCTGCAAACAGCGACGCGAGACCGGTCACGAGCATCCAACTGCCCATCATCACGCCTTGGTACTGCCTCGGCGCGAGCTTGCCGATCATCGCGTAGCCGATCGGAGAGATGAGGAGCTCGCCAATGCTCTGCAGGACGTAGCTTGCGAATAGCCACACGAACGCACTCTTTCCGTCGGCCCCGGCCAATTTGATGCCGAGCGGGAGAATGAGAAACGCAACTGCCATTAACAATAGCGAGGCCGCAAACTGCTTTGGAATGTCGATGCGCCACCCGTCTGCGCGCATGCGGGTGAAGAGCGCCGCGAGCACCGGCCCGCCGAGCACGATGCAAACGGTGTTGATGTTCTGAATCCACTGCGGCTGAATCTTCACTGCACCAACCATCAGGTCCACGTTGTTGACCGCGAACAGCATCAGGCCGCTCGGCGCCATTTGATAGAGCGACCAGAACATCAGCGAGCCGACGGTCAGAATCAGGTAGGCCGTCATGTTCCGCTGCTCGCGGCGATCCGAGTGGCGGACCGTGAGGTAGATCAGCGTGACAGCGACAGCGCCGCAGATCGCCTTGATGATCGTCTCGGTTCCGCCGGGTCGTTGAAGCATGAACCACACAACGGGGACGAGGCCGATGAGAATGCCGATGCCGGCGAGCTGGCGCAACCGGAACTGCTTCGGCGTCACGTCGAGCAGCGTGGTGTTGCGGTCGGTCAGCGTTTTCCAATTAAAGAAGGCGAGGATGATGGCGACGAAGTTGCCGAGTGTCGCGAAGATGAAGAGGCTCGCATAGCTCTGAGTGGCCTGAAAGTAGCCGGCGACGCTGAACCCGACGAAGAAGCCGACGTTCATGCCGGCGTAGTTCCATAGAAAGGCTCCTTCGCGTCGTGGGTCCTCCGGGGTGAAGCGCTGCGTCAGCATCATGTTGATGCAAGTGACATTGAGGCCGCTGCCGGTGAGGAAGAGCGCAAGGCCGACGTAGAACAGCGGGAGCGTGCCGGTCGCGATGCATGCGCAGCCGAACACCTGCAGCGCCATGCCCCCGACGAACAGGTTGCGGTTCGAGAGGAAGCGCCCGCCCAGGTAACCGCCGAAGAGGTGCAGGCCGTAGTTAAAGGCGCCGAACACGCCCATCAACGTGGTGGCCTCTTTCACGCCGAGATGGAGATGTTTCGTCGCGTAGAGGACCAGCGTTGAGTAGAGGACGGCGAAGCCGAGCGTCGCAAAGATCTGAATGAAGAACAGCACGGCCGTTCCCTCCGGAGCCGCGGAGAAAAGGCACTTGAAAGATTTCATTCGGCGCTCCTTTTGTCGCGCCACGCCGGGTAATGTCAAGCGGCGCCATCTGTAGTGGCAGGCGTGCCGCCTGCGCATCTTGAGTATTGCAGCCGACACGGCTGCCTCTACAGTCGAACAAATGATCAAAGACCGTCCGCGCCGTCTTGATCTTATCTATTTCCGGTCGCCTCTTTTCTTTGTTACGTTCTGCACGCGCAATCGCATCAAGATTCTTTTGTTACCCCTCGCCCAAGGTGCGATCGAAAATTATGGACGGCTCGGAATTCTCAATTTTGACGTGGCCATAGGCAGATACGTCATTATGCCTGATCACGTGCATCTTTTCGTTCGCGGTGATCACGGTTTTGTTCTTTCAAAGTGCGTTAGCGGACTAAAGCGAGCGATCTCGGTGGCCGTGATGAAGCAACGGCTCTGGCAACCTGGCTTCTTTGATCACATACTCCGGAGCAACGAAAGTTACGCGGAAAAGTGGAATTACGTGCAGGAGAATCCGGTTCGAGCTGGATTGGTGGATTACATCACAAATTGGCCATATCAGGGCGAAATCGTGGTAATCGATCGAGCGTGACCACCCCTAGTGACAGGCGTGCCGCCTGCGGGATTTTCAGAATCGCAGCCGACGCGGCTGCCTCTACAGGGACTGTGGATCGAACTCGTATTCCTGTTTGTGCATAAGAAGCGCGTTGCGCTAACATTCCCGCCGTTGTCATGGTGATTCGCTTAGACACATCCGATCTTAACAGCAGATATGTCCACTGATACCGCGTCAGAGGTTAAGTTTGAGATCGGGCATGTCCTGTTCATTGACATTGTCGCCTACTCACAGCTGCTCATCACTCAACAGAGCCAGCAACTCGATACGTTGAAGCGAATTGTGCGCGGCACGGAGCAGTTCCGCGCGGCCGAAGCAGAAGGGAAGCTGTTGCGATTGCCAACAGGCGATGGCGGAGCGCTGGTATTTCGAACGACGCCGGAAGCCCCGGTCTTGTGCGCGCTCGAGATTGCCAGGGAACTGAAAAATCATCCTGAACTACCCGTGCGAATGGGCATTCACAGCGGTCCGGTGAACGAGATCACTGACTTGAACGAGCAAGCCAATATTGCAGGCGCGGGAATAAACATGGCCCAACGCGTGATGGACTGCGGCGATACCGGTCACATTCTGCTTTCCAAACGCGTTGCCGATGATCTGGCACAGTATCCGCGCTGGGGGTCGTTTCTTCACGACCTTGGAGAATGCGAGGTCAAACACGGCGTCCGTATCGGCGTGGTGAATTTCTACGGCGATGGAGTCGGAAATTCGCAAGTGCCAAAGCGGTTCCAAATTTTTCAGAAGCATCGTGGCCGAATCGGCTGGACTGCGATCGCTGCTGTTGTCGTCGCCGCTGCCTTGCTCGCATTTCAGTTCGCGCGAACACGAAAACCGGCGACTGCCGAATTGCCAAAGCAAGTCGCGCCAGCAGCGTCAAGCACGGACAAATCAGTTGCCGTGCTGCCGTTCGAGAACCTCAGTTCGGACAAGGAGAACGCGTTTTTCGCGCAGGGTATTCAGGATGAGATAATCACCACGCTCTCGAGGATCAGCGGGCTGCGCGTGATCTCGCGCACTTCCACCGCGCGCTACAGCAGCGCTCCGGAAAATCTGCCCGAGATCGCGCGGCAATTGCGCGTGACCAATGTGCTCGAATGAAGCGTTCAGAAAGCTGGCGATCGCGTGCACATAAACGTGCAGCTAATCCAGGCCGACAATGACGCGCATTTGTGGGCACAAAGTTATGACCGGCAGTTGATCGACATTTTCGGAGTCGAAGCCGAAGTCGCGAAAAGCATTGCCGACTCGTTGCAAGCCACTCTTTCACCGCAGGAAAAAGCGCGTGTCGAAACCAAACCCACAGACAACGCCGACGCGTACGTGCTCTATTTGCGCGGCCGCGATTATCAAAGGCGGCCTGATAACCTGCTCCAGGATTTTCAGACAGCGATAAATTTTTACGATCAGGCGATCAAGTTCGACCCGAAGTTCGCTCTTGCCCATGCGCGGCTCTCGGCAACCGCAAGTGTGATGTACCATTTCTTCGAACCCACGGAGAACTGGAAACAAAAAGCGGACGCGGAAGCATTGGAATCGCTGCGACTCCAGCCGAACCTTGGCGAAGGACACCTTGCGCTTGGTCTTTATCATTACTACATCGAAGGCGATTACGACGCCGCGCTGCGCGAATTCAAGCTCGCGGCGGAGGTGCTTCCCAACGACGGAGACGTTGGCCTCTACATGGCGGCGCTTCAAAGACGGCGTGGGGATTTGACGCAAGCGCTCGCTGCTTACCAGCACGCAGAACAGATCGACCCGCGCAATTCCGTCATGCTCTATGATGCTTCGCAGACCTACTTTGGTCTGCGCGACTGGCACACTGCGGCCGAGCGAATGGATCGCGTGCTCGCACTCTCCCCTGATTCTTTCAACGTGAAGGTACAGCGTGCCTACGTTGAGTTTTTCTGGAAAGGCCGCACTGCACCGATCAAAGCCGCGCTCCAATCTTTGCCGCCTAATTTCGATCCTGATGGCTTCGCCACTTTCGCACGCTGGGACGTGAGCTTGATGGACCGCGATGCAGACGCCGCAGAGAAAGCCCTGGCTAATTGCCCGCTCGACACACTTACTTCGCAGACAGGAGTCGCGCTGCCGAAAAGCTATCTTCAAGCGTGTGTTTCCCTGGTACGCGGCGACACAGTGAAAGCGCACGCGGAGTTTGAGGCCTCCCTGCCAGCGATCGAAAAACTTGTTAAAGATAGTCCGCAGGACGGCACGCGTCGCGCGCAGCTCGGATTGCTCTACGCATTCCTTGGACGAAAGGAGGACGCGCTGCGGGAAGGAAAACGAGCGATGGAGCTGAAACCGATCACACATGATGTGATCGAAGGCGCGGTCATCGAAGTTTTTTACGCCTTGATTTGCGCCAGACTCGAAATGACCGATGAAGCGATCAGCCGAATTGGGCGCTTACTCACCACGCCATTCGCGGTCGATTACGACGACGCAAGCATGACGCTCTCGGATCTGCGGACGCGCTGGGAATGGGATCCGTTGCGGAACGATCCGCGTTTTCAAAAAATCCTCGCCAGTCCTGAGCCGAAGACAATTTACAAATGATAATTACGAAAACGGAACTCTGATTGCTGAAGATCTCAGGAAAACTAAGTTCCAGTTGTGAATACACAGGATTTTATCGCTCAACTGCAGAGCGCGCCTGATAAACCGCTGCTGTTTGTGAATGCCGAGGGCGACACGATTCACGCTGGCTATCACTTAACCGAAATCAAAGCGGCGAAATTCGATACCGTTGACTGCGGTGGAGAAAAGAACCGTTGGAATGAAACGGTCATGCAACTCTGGGTCCCAGCCGATGAGATCAGCGAGCAATTCATGACTGCAGGAAGGTTTTTGAGCATCTACGGAAAAGTGAGTTCCGTGATCGACGTCGATCCTGCTGCGGAAGTTCGGTTCGAGTACGGCGATGAAAATTTCTTTCCGTCGAATTATCACGTCGACTCGGTTATGGAAGAGACCGACGCGTTGCGTGTTGAGCTGCGGCCGCCGCAAACGACATGCAAAGCGCGAGACCGCCGCGTCGCTGGAGCCAGTTGTTGTTGCTGAAACGCGGCGCAATTTCCGCTGAGACAGCGGACGCTACAGCAGATTAGTCTACGAAAAGCGCACGCGCTTTCTTGAACACCTCGTCGAATTTTTCGGCGGTCACTTTTCCAACTGAGTGAAGAATGACGTGTTGTTCGACGGTGAAAAGTCGCTGCGGGCGAATGAAGCAGGGATGATCGATTTCGCCGCGTTCACAATCACTTTTATCCAGCGGGACGGCGAAAGCATCCCAGTGCGCGCGGCTTGTGATCTGACAGAGAATCAAATCAGCGCCTGGAAGATCGGCAATCACCAATGCGGGACGGCGCTTTCCGCTATCGGTTCGCGGAAACGGAACGACAACGATTTCGCCGGCTACAGGTTTGACCATGCGGCATCCTCTTCTGGAGAGCTCCAATCGCGCCCGAGAACAGACTCGCTCAGCTCCGCGCCGTTGAATCCAGTATTCTCATCCGAATCATTTGAGGCATCCGCTTTGACCCTGCGAGAAAGCGAGATCAGTTCGCCGACTTCGTGAATCTTTTCTTCGAACGGTTGCTGGGCGAAGTCGCGGCGGAATTCGGATTTCATTTGTTTGGCAGCTGCAAGCTATAGCGACGCTGAATCTCGTCCAGCAATGCTTTGTCAATTTTCACCTGCTTTGTGCCGGGCCACGCTCGCTGCGATGGCAATGATGTATTCAGGCCGAAAGACTTTTGCGGGCACACCTTCATATTGTACCGGTCTCGATTTGTGGACTGCTTCCTCAGTTAATTTAGATGCACCGGTAAATTTCCAATTAACAAATGCTCGCCCTCGACCTGCCAGCCTTTCGATTGGATATGCGAGCCGGAATTCCGGCGCTCAAAGTTTTGTCGCTCGCGGCGAAAATGATGTCCGCATCGTAGCTGGTAATCGGTTCGGTATAGTAGATAACGGCGAGCGCCCCGCCGAGTGCGTAATCTTTGATCAAGCCAGCTGAAACGAGTTCGTTTGCGGCGCGCAAAACAAAAATGATCGCTCTGCGGCCAAGCTTAATGTCCCGTGGTGAAATTGCTTCGCCGTTGCCCCGGTGATTGATATTTCAATACCAAATGAAATCGCAACACAGTTCTTTATTCGTAGGATTCATTATTTGCTTCACCTTTGTTGCAAGAATGGACGCACAACAATCTCCGGCAGAACGGGTCGCTAAAATTCAGGCTGCCTTGCGCGACGCTAAACTGGATGGCTGGCTCTTTTACGATTTTCGGCACAGCGATCCCCTCGCCTACCGAATTTTGAAACTGGACGAAAAGATGTTCGCTTCGCGCCGCTGGTTCTATTACGTCCCGGCAACGGGCGAGCCGGTCAAAATTGTACAGTCGATCGAGCAGTTTAAACTCGACTCGTTGCCCGGAAGGAAACTTGTGTTTCGCGGTTGGCAGGAATTGCATGCGCGGCTGCGTGAAGTGTGGGCTCCGGCGGCGAAGGAATCGAAGCGTCGCATTGCGATGCAGTATTCGCCGATGAACGACATTCCGTATATCTCACGCGTGGATGCCGGAACGATCGAGCTTGTCCGCTCCTTCGGAGTCGAACCCGTCAGCAGCGCAGAACTAGTGCAACGATTCGAAGCCGTGTTCTCTCCGGAGCAGCACCAAATGCATGTGGAAGCGTCGGATAAGATGCATCGCATCATTCAGGAGGCGTTCGGCGAGGTGGCACGCCGGATTCGCGCCGATGAACCAACGACTGAATGGGACATCGCGCAGTTCATGCTGGGTCGTTACAAGCAAGAAGGGATGGAGCAGGAGCCGATGATTGTGGCGGTGAACGCGAATGCCGCGAATCCGCATTACATGCCGACAAAGGATAAGAACTCGCCAATCAAGCGCGGTGATTTCGTGTTGATCGATGCGGCTACGAAATTCAACAAACCCGAAGCGGTTGCGACTGACCAAACCTGGACTGGTTACGTGCGCGAAAGTGTTCCGGAAGAATACTCACGCATTTTCAATATTGTGCGGGAAGCCCGCGATTCGGCGGTTGATTTCGTGCGTAAGAACATCCGTGCAGGTAAACCGATTCGCGGCGCCGAAGTGGACGACGTGTCACGTGGCGTAATCACACGCGCAGGTTTCGGCGAACAATTCACCCATCGCACCGGCCATTCGATCGGCGAAGAAACCCACGGCAACGGCGTCAACATCGACGATTTCGAGACGCGCGATTCGCGGCGAATCATTCCCAGCGTTTGTTTTTCAATCGAGCCTGGAATTTACCTCGAAGGAAAGTTCGGCGTGCGCTCGGAGATCAATGTCTACGTCGCAGACAAGGACATCGAAGTTACCGGACAACCAATCCAGACGGAGATTATCCCAATCCTGAAGACTCCATGATGGCTAAGGTTTGTGCTGAACCGACACCATCCAGCCGACGCCGAACCGGTCTTCAAGCATTCCGAATTTGGGCGCCCAAAATGTCTTCTCAAGAGGCATTGTAACCTTGCCGCCGTCCGCAAGCGCGTTGAAGACGCTCTCGGCTTTTTGCTCGTCCGGCACGATAATTGAAAGCGAGAAACCTTCGAACTGCGGTTGGCCTTCGCACCTGCCGTCCGAAGCCATCAGGGTTGTTTCGCCGATACGGAAGCTGGCATGCATCACTTTGTTTTCCATTCCCGGCTGCGTCATGCCTGGCTCGGGCGCGTCCTTGAAACGGCTGAGCATCTCCACCTCCGCACCAACAGCGTTGCGGTAGAATTCCAGCGCCTCTTCGCAGCGACCGTTGAAAAACAGATATGGTTGCACCGACATATTCGAGTTACTCATACGCATAGCTTGGAATTTGTTTGAATGAACGTCAATGTGCCGCCGCCGATTCAACGGTCCGACACCGAAACCGAAGGAGGAAACAGACGAACCCCATAAAAGTTTTGTTATTCATCATCGCCGCGCTCATGGCGGCGGAGATGACGAGGGCCGAGGAAACTGTCATCGTGAAGAACGTCCTCGGGGCCGAAGGTCCGCTCTATTTCGACGGGAATCTTTATTTTGTCGGCTGGGTTTCCAACAGTCTGTCGAAATGGGATGGGAAGAAGACAACCATCCTGAACAGTGCCCCGAACTGCGGCCATAACGGGCTGGCTCTCACCAAACAAAAGACTTTCCTTCTCGCCTGCACCGACGAACACGGAGCCATTCTCGAGCTCGACCTCAACGGCAAGGAATTGCGCCGATGGGACGCCGATGACAAGGGCCATAAGTTCGATGGCGGCATCAACGACATCGTAGTGACCGCTAACGGCGGCGCCTACGCCACCCTTTTTGGACACTTCGTCGATCCGCCAACCACGGTCATGGGAAAGATTTTTTACCTGGCTCCGGGCGCGAAAGATTGGATAGAAGTCGCGGATGATCTTAACTACGCCAACGGGATCGGCGTCTCTCCCGATCAAAAGACGCTCTATGTCAGTGAAACGGTCGGCAATTGTATCCTGAAATTTGATATTAATCCCGATGGCTCGCTCAGCGATCGCGCCAACTTTGCTCTTCTGAATCTCCTCACCAAAAACAAAGTCGACTCGTGGTGGATTGGACCCGACAGCATGAAAGTCGACGCCAAAGGTAACATCTACGTTGCGCAGTGGTCCGGTGGGAAGGTCTTGAAAATATCTCCCGCTGGAAAGCTTCTACACGTCTTCAATATTGCCGCGGGCAATGGCACCACCAATGTCGCCTTCGGCGAAGGAGAAAAAGACCTATACGTCACGGTGGTGAAGGATCCTAACGATCCGAAGGCGGTGGGATGTATCGTGAAGATTCCAAACGTTCAGTAAAACGCCGTTTCCAATTAGAACTTTCTGGTCTCGCCCGGCTTCATGAACTTCACTCGCGCGTCATCTCCTACCACGGCACGAATGTCTGCCTCACTCGGCGACCCTGGCAACGCGCCGTAGTGCATTGGAATAACCACTTGCGGCTTGAAGTAACGATTCACCGCCAGCCAGGCCATGCGCGCATATTGTCCGTCGGCTACTGCACCGCATCCCATCAAGATGATGTTGGGATGATAGAATTCCTGGATCAATGACATATCGCCAAAGATCCAGGTATCGCCTTCATCGTAAAGCGTTCGCCCATCGGCAAACTCCAGCACATAACCCACCGGACGTCCGCTTGGTTCGCTGCTGTGCATAGCCGGCACAACGTGAATCTTTACGTCGCCCGCTGTCACCTGACCGCCGACGTTGACCGTCTCGATCTGCTCGCGCGGCAGACCGCCCTTGGTCACAAAGGTATCAAGCATCATCACACTGACCAGTTTTGCCTTGCTCAATTTTGCCAACTCCACAGCGTCACCGAGATGGTCGCCATGCGAATGCGTCACCAGGATATGACTCGGATGATAGCGAGTCAGATCTTTGTATTCGGCCGGCGTCGCCGGATTTTTAGTTAGGAACGGATCAATTAGGAGATGTGTCCCGCTGGGCGACACGATCTCGAAGGCCGCGTGCCCGAGCCAGGTGATCGATATGGTCTTCTTCTCGTTAGGCGACGGCGTTTGCGCCAGCGCCACTCTGCCCATCGCGAAAGCAACTAAAAGACAAACCCACATCCGCCGCCTTTTCATTCCAATGCCCTCGCTACAAGTCGGCGCCGGCCGAGATCGCGCATCTCACGTGCCGTCGGCTCCATCCCGTGATCTGCAGTCCGCATTCCGAAAAAGTGCGCGATTGTCAGAAATCGGCATCTGCATTATTTAGGAATGTAATGACCGCGACAACTGCCCTCCACAAGCAGATCGAGCGCTACCGGATCATGACCGGCGAAGAACGTCTGGCCATCGCCCTGGATTTGCATGAAGTCTCTTGCGATATCGCCCGGGAGGGAATTCGTCACGACCATCCCGAAGCAGATCCTACCGAAGTAGAGAGATTGCTCCGACGCCGCCTCGAACTCACCCGCGCCGGATGACCGAACGCGAACTGCTGGTGGATTGCCTGCGCCGGTTGAACCGGACTGGCGTGGTCTATTACCTTACTCGTTCGATGGCGAGCAACTACTGGGGCATTCCACGCACGACGCACGATTTCGACTTCGTCGTGCAATTTCCCGCGACCGCCGTCCCGCTCGTTTTTCAGGAATTCAGTGGCGATTTTTACATCGAGGAAGCTGCGGTCCGCGCGGTCTATGAACCACCGCATCAATTCAACGCCATCGACACGCGCTCGGCGTTGAAGGTAGATTTCTGGCTGGCCGGTTCTGAGCCCTTCGATCAAGAAATGCTGCGGCGGCGCTTTCAGGCAACGCTCTTTGGCGAACCGGCCTGGATCTCGACAGCCGAGGATGTGATTCTGCACAAGCTCCTTTGGAATCGAATTTCGCCCTCAGACCGTCAACTCGGGGATGCGGCTGGCGTTGTTGCGGTACAAGCCGCCGCACTAGACAAAGATTACCTTAGCCGATGGGCAGGCGAACTCCATTTGAGCGACGATCTGAAGCGCTTGCTAACTGAAGAGATCAGGCCCAAAGAAACGTGAACTTCAAAGTCATCATCCATCGGCGCGGGTCGACGCGGATTTGATATCGACCACGGGCGTTCCGTCAAAGGCTTCGATCGGCCCGACCTTTAACCGCGTGCCCTCAATTGCGAGCACTGTCACGGGGTGAAGGCCCAGCGGGTTCGGTCGCGCCGGTGAGCGTGTGTAAAACACGCCGGTAAGCGGCCGGCTCTCATCGCTGCGCGGATGATTCTTCAGCACGCCCCGCTTCGCCTCGTGCAACCAAGTGATTACGATCAGCTCGTAACCGACCTCGATCCCCAACAACGCCTCTGCAAATCGCGATTTGATCTCGAGCCACGCGTCCGGCGCACCTTCCGGTCCCTGCCGCGGCGCATCTTCCCGGCCCTTCACTGTTGAGCGAATGAAGCCAATCGGTTCCAGTATGTAAGAGCTCATCATATCCAACGTTATTCCAGCTTTCTGCGCTGCAACAGTTGCCTTTGGCCTACGAGAGTAGCTCTTCGAGTTCTTCGGTCGTTAGGCCAGTCATGAGCGGTTCCTCGCTCTCGATGGCGGCATCGATCGCGGCGCGTTTTTTCTCCTGCAGCCGCAGGATTTTTTCTTCGACGGTGTCGCGGGTGATCAGCTTGTAGGCGGTGACGACACGGGTTTGCCCGATGCGATGGGCGCGATCGGTGGCTTGCGCCTCGACCGCTGGATTCCACCACGGATTGAAATGAATCACGATGTCGGCGGCGGAGAGATTGAGGCCGACGCCGCCGGCTTTCAGGCTGATCAGGAAAACAGGAATCGCGGATTCGCTCTGGAAACGATCCACCATTTCCTGACGCTGTTTGGTTGAACCGTCGAGATAGCAGAATGGAATCTCGAGCTTCTCCAGGCGTTCGCGAATTAGGTGCAGCATCGAGACGAACTGGCTGAAGACAAGGACGCGGTGTTCGCCGTCAATCGCTTCCTCGAGGAGTTCGTCGAGCAAGTCCAGCTTTGCCGAGGTCTCTTCCTTATCGATGCCGACGAGCCGTAGATCGCAGCAGACCTGGCGCAAACGAAGCAGGCCAGTAAGCATCTTCATTCGTTGTGCACCGGGGTTCACATTCTTGCTGGAACTGCCGAGACCCTGCTGGATCTCGCGCAGTAGCGCGTCGTAGGCGGCACGTTGATGACTCGTTAGGCTGCAGGGCACAACCTGTTCGATTTTTTTGGGCAGATCTTTCGCCACGTCGCGTTTTTTTCGGCGAAGCAGAAACGGCTGCAGCCGGCGCGAGAGCCGGCGCTGCACGTCGGGTGCGGAGCCGCGCGCGATCGGTAATTCGTAGCGCTCGCGGAAGTCTTTGCGATCCCCGAGATAACCCGGCAGCGCGAAGTTCATGATCGACCAGAGATCGCGCACCGAATTTTCCATCGGGGTGCCGGTCAGCACGAAGCGATGCTTCGCGCGGAGGGCGAACGCGGCCTGCGCGTTTTGCGTCTCCGGATTTTTGATGTGCTGCGCTTCGTCGAGCACGGCGGTTGAGAAATTGATCTCGCGCAATGTGTCGATGTCGCGTCTTAGCAGTGCGTAGCTCGTGATGACTATGTCCACGTCCGCGATCGATTTGAAACGCGCGGCGCGACCGGCGCCTTCGAGCACGAGCGTCTTGAGTTCAGGAGTAAACTTCCGCGTTTCATTCTCCCAGTTTGTCACCAGCGATGTCGGGCATACGACGAGGGCAGGGCCATCGCTTTGGTGCGCGCGGAGAAACGCGAGCGTCTGCACCGTTTTACCAAGACCCATCTCGTCGGCCAGGACGCCGCCGAGATTGTTCGCCGCGAGACGCGTGAGCCATTCGAAACCGACAAGTTGATACTCGCGCAATATCTCTGCGAGCGTGCCGAGTTTCGTCTTCGCATCCGGAGGCGCGTCGCGGCCGGTGATGAACTTCTTCAATGCTTCACGACGATCGGCGACAGCGGAGCCAAGCTCGCGCGCCGTTTGTTCGACATACCCGGCGTGTGCGCGGTCGATGCGGTAAAGCCCGGGCTGCGTCTGCGCCGGATCGCAATCGCGAATGACCTGCTCGAAATCCTCAAGGCCCGCGGTGTCGATCACCGCGAGGTGGCCATTCTTTAATCGGGTCTGCGATTGGCCGGAGCGAAGCAGCCGCTGAATGTCGGCGTTTGAAAACACTTCGCCGCCGGGCGTGGTCAGCGAATAACGCACCTCGAACCAATCCTGACCCGAGCCGACGATCTCGAGCTTCGGCGTGACCCGCTCGATCTGGCCGGTCCACTTCTCGACCTGCGCAGTGAGAGTAATCTTCCAGTCGCGCTGCAGTCTCTGATAATCGGTCGCAAAGAACCGGACCACACTGGGCTGGCCGTGCAGCACGAAACCGCCGGCGTCCGTTCGGGCGAACCCAATTTGCTCAACCCGCGCGACCGCCGCGTTCTCTGCGTCGAGATTTCGCACCAGCACTCGATCGATATTTTGTGGATCACGGAAAACGAATTGATCCTGGGCTTTTGCCAATGCTTTAATCGGCGGGCGATCTCCGTACAAGCACATCAATTCACCCGTGACGCTGGAGAGCGTGCCAGCCAGCCGCAGTTCGAAGATTGGCCGCGCCGTTGCGATTTCCGGCAGACGAACGCCTTCGCCGGCGCGCACATCGAATGCATCGCGCAGCCGTGGCAGATCGAACGCGAGGAAGTGCAACGCGCGATCGCCATCGAGCAGCAACGGCCGCTCGATCAGGCGCGTCGATCCAGCCGGCAACGCTTCGCCGCAGCGGACGAACTCGTTGTTCTGCAACAGCCACGCATCGGTCGCGTTCCAAAGAAGCAGAGCATTCGGCGGAAAGTTGGATTTCACCGCGACGCTCCCCTCGCCGCGCGACTCGACCAGAAGCTCGGGACGCAGCGCGGCCGAAGAGATCGTCGCTCGAGTCGCTTTGCCGAAAGTAACACGCGGATGATTCTGCAACGCCGGGAGCAGCCGCAGGAATGCGTCGCGTGACAAGATCGCCATGCCGCTCTCGAAGATCGCCGGGACAGCGCGCAAGCCTTCGATCAGCACGAGATCGGCGTCGTCGACCGCAAACGTATTCTTCTTCGGGAGCACGGAGACGAGCGTGCGGTTTCGGGAAACTTCCGCTTCGACGACGATCATGATCTGCCCTTTCTGCCATGCGCCCGCGAAGTTGGGCGGCAGGATCCCGTGCAGTGTCGTTAGGGCGGCGTCAGCCGAATCAGCCGCGACGAATTGCGGACCTGCCGGAGCTTCGGGCATCGTCGGCTCGTTAGGCACGGTGACTACAGCCGCCGGCGGATTTAGATAGCCCAGGCCTACCGCGACCGAATGCGCACAAATTTTCCCCGCCGAGCGAGACTCCCAACAACTGCAAAGATTCTCGACGTCGATCGCGGTTTTGATCCGCAGCCCGGAGCGATAATTTTTCGCGCCTTCGCGCACGTAACCGCTCAACAACGGGGGCTCGTATTTAGCCTCAGAGACGCGACCGCTTTTGAGCAACTCGCGCGCAGGCTTCATCGCCTGCCATCCCCCTGCATTGAGGAGGAGTTTCTCGGTAATCGGAATATCGCTCACGGGCGAGCAACGTCGCGCATTCTGTGCGTTTGCGAAAATCCACGCGGGCTACTTCGGCCGCGAGTTCGCGATCCGCAGCAGCACGTCGGCGTGACAGGGCTCGTCGAGCGCGCACCAGCAGGCGAGATCTTTGTCGTGCAGGCAGTGGCGGATGTCGCGCTCGCTGAAATTATCAGCGAGATGCTGCTCGTATAACGCAACGGCTTTTTCGGCCGTGAGCGTTTCGCCGCTCATCAGCTTCGAGCCCACCACGTACGGGTTTCCCCAAACAGTCGGTCGACCGACGTAGATGGCATTCGCCGGCATTTTCCAGCCTTTCGCGCGGCTGCGCTGGATTCGCTTCGGTTTGCTCATGCGAGACAGTAAATTCTTGCGCCGCTTTTCCGTTCCGCAAACAACGTGCACGGAGCCGAGCCGATAGGCGCTGATGCTCCACGGTAATGAGGTCCTGTGTCGAAATTCATTTAGGGAAATAGTCGCTATACGTGAATCCCGTATAGCATAAAGGCACGGACAAAATCCGTGCTGCTAAGGACGAACCATCTTCTCGATTGCGGTGCGCGCGAAACCGCGCGGCGCCGAACGATCTTGCTCCCACTCTTGCAGCGTTCGTTTCGAGATCTGCAACTTCAAAGCTGCCTGGCTTTGCGAAAGATTCTTGCCCTCACGCCAAGCTCGCAGGCGACGCGCAAGCGACTGAGGAGCAAGACGCTGATGCCGCGTGTGATGAGGGCGTGTGCCAAAAGCCATCTGGGAAAAGAAATGGTATACGTGAGTCACGTATAACGCCAAGTTCTAACCAGCTTAATGCGGCCGAATGCTTCAGGCCGGCGCGCTGACGCAGGCCTGTTATGATGCGCCGCCAATCACGCTTGGTTCAGCGTGCATTGTGCCCTTGGAAAAAGCGCGCCCAGTCCGCGCGTCGAAGCGTCACAGGGCGCTATACGTGATTCACGTATAGCGTTAGAGCCCCACACCGGGGCTTGAGCCCGACCGCCGACCCGGTATGCTCGCAAGCCATGCACCGCGACCAGCACAATTGGTATTCACACCGTCTCAGCCGCGACATGGGCGTCAATGTTTACGGGCATTACGGCATGCCCATCCTTGCCTTCCCCACCAGTTGCGGCGACGAGAATGAGCAGGAAGGTCAGGGCATGATTCGCAGTCTCGGCCCGTATCTGGACGCGGGGCGAATCCGAATCTTCTGCATCAACGGCGTACAAAGCGATTCGTTCAGCAACAAAGGCGCGCATCCTTTTCACCGCAGCTGGCTGCAGGCGCAATACGACGACTACGTAGCCAGCGAAGTCTTCCCATTCATCGACTCCGTGTGCCAGACGCCGGGCATCCCGATTACCACCTACGGCGCATCGCTCGGCGCCTATCACGCGGCCAACACCCTCTTCAAGCATCCCGACCACGTGAAGCGCTGCTACGCGCTCTCCGGCGTTTACGACATGCGCGACTCGATGGACGGGATGTACGACGACAACTTCTACTTCAATAATCCGGTCGACTATATGGCCAACCAGAACGACCCCTGGTTTCTGCATCAGTATGGGAGTTGCGACATCCATTTAGCGACCGGCTGCGGCCCGTGGGAAAACAGCGGGCCGACCTACCAATTTTCCGCCGTGCTCGCGAGCCGAGGGATTGCTCATCATCTGGATGACTGGGGCCCAAAAGGCGGACACGAATGGCCCTACTGGCATCACCAGATGTGGGAGTACGTGGGCGCGCATTTCTAGAAGCCGAACACAGTATTCTGTTGCCCTGACGACAAGTCTGCGGATTCAGGCGGACCCGAAACACATTGACTTTCGCCGCGATGCGGACTATCAGGCGCTAACGCCCAGCAAGCGAGCATCCGGCTTCTCAACCGGTTCGGCGGCAATAGCAACGACCGTTGTTCGTCGCGGTCTAAACATTGGGCATGGTCCGCTCACACACACGGGGTATTCCTCGTGAATTAGAAAACAAAAAAATTAATGAAAACAAAAACAATTGGTTTAGCCCTGCTGCTTTCAGTCGCGGCAACCGCAATGTGTTTCGCGAGCAACCCAACGTTGGGCACGTGGAAACTGAACGAAAGCAAATCCACTTTCGGCGACGGCGCCGGTAAAAGCACGCTGGTGGTCTGGGAGAAAGTTGGCGACCAGCAAAAATGCACGGTCGACGGAACTGACGCTGACGGTAAGAAAACTCACAGCGAGTGGACCGGAAAGATGGACGGCAAATTTTATCCGATCACCGGCGAGCCGCAGGCCGACCAACGCTCATTCAAGAAGAGTGATGACAATACCATCGCGATGGTGTCTCAGAAAGATGGCAAGACTGTTGGTGAGGGTACGATCGTCGTGGCTGCCGATCGAAAGAGCCGAACGGTTACAAGCACGATGACGAACGCCAAGGGCGTGAAGGTCACGAGTACGTTAGCTTACGATAAGTCGTAACCTGTAATTCGGCGGTAAATGCCTGCGCATTTTCTGCCGACGATAAGTTGAATTAACAGCGGCCGAACGTGAAGACGTTCGGCCGTTTTTTCACGTCGTCGCTTCGATTACCAAAAGAATATTTCCGCCGCGCTTGTGATTTTCCTCTCGCTGGCTGTGTTCGACCACATCACCAGCCAAAGGACTTGCCGCGAGCGCCGAACCTGACGCGCGAAACGCGCCGGATCTAGCCGCGCGACCGCGGCTGAGGGTGACGCGATCCGAGATAGCGATTCACGAGTTTGGCCGCCACCGTCATCACGATCAGTCGAAAAATCCAGCGCATCATACAACAGGATCGAAACTCGCGCCTCGGCGGGCCGTGCTGAAGTTCAACCTCGAGCGCAACTGAAAGCTGCCGAGGTACAACGCGCGCATCGTCGGCGCACGATTGTGCTGAGATCGCTATGGTCAGACAAGTGCATCCGGTTAAGTGCCAGCGCGGCGAGTGTCGATAGTAAGCGCTGACCCCTTTTCAGTTTCCCTGAATGGCAAGAGTAAGACGTAAGGCTTGACGTCAAACCTTGAATCTATTCGGGATGCGCGGAGCATCTCATCAAAGATGGAAATGAACATTGCGGTAGCAGTTGTCGCGACGGCGATGTTCGCGCTTGCAAGTGAGAGCGCGGTAGCGTCCGACGATCTGACCGGCGATTGCCGGATCGGCACGTACCACCTGCAAGACGGCACCAATGTCGATATTGGAGCGACGGGAGGTCCGCATCTGCGGTGGCGGCGCCCAGACGGCACCACAGGAGAGCTGACCAAAGAGAGCGATGGCAGCTGGACCAGCAACCTCGGCTGGACCAAACGTCCCGATGGAAAGCATGTCTCCTTCTCTGATTGCGCCAACGGCGAAATCAGTTTCGATGGTGTGAAGGGCAAGCGGATCGCATTCGAAGTGACAGAGACAAAATTTCAAGGCGCCGGCGTCAGCCTGGCGGGTCGACTCGTTATGCCAAAGGGCAACAGTCGCGTACCAATTGTCGTTCTGATCCACGGATCGGAGCACGATTCGGCGCGTGATTTCTACGCGCTGCAGCGCCAGTTCCCGGCGGAAGGCATTGGCGCATTCGTTTATGACAAGCGCGGTACCGGCGATTCCACGGGACGCTACACGCAGGACTACCTGTTGCTCGCCGACGACGCGATCGCAGCGGTGCATGAGGCGAAACGCCTGAGTGGCAGGCGCGCGGGCAGGATCGGGTATCAGGCCGGCAGCCAGGGCGGCTGGGTTGCTCCGTTGGCAGCGAAGATTGAGCCGGTCGATTTCGTCATCGTAGGATTCGGATTGGCAGTGTCCCCCCTCGACGAAGACCGGGAGGCCATCGCGCTGGACGTAACGCGCCACGGCTATGGCGCGGATGTAATGACGAAGGCAATGGAAATCGCCGATCCGACCGCCGCTATTCTGCTTAGCGACTTCCGCGAGGGCTATGACCGGCTCGATGCGGTCCGTGCGCGGTACGAGAAAGAGCCATGGTTCAAGTATATTCATGGCGACATCACTTTCGCCCTGCTTCAGATGTCGCAGGATCAACTTCGGGAGCAAGGCCCCGAATTTTTGCCGCACTTGCCAGCGCAGTACGATCCGATGCCGGTGCTGCGCAATCTTGATGTTCCGCAGCTCTGGGTCCTTGCCGCCGACGATACCGACGCTCCGAGTGCCGAAACCGTGCATCGTCTCCGCGCGCTCGCAGCCGATGGAAAGCCGATCGTGACAGCGGTCTTTCCGCACACCGATCACGGCATCTACGAATATGAAACCAAGGCAGACGGAACACGCGTGTCGACACGCAACCCGGAGGGCTATTTCGCGATGATGCGGGACTTCATCCGTACCGGCCGTATCGGCAAGAGCTACGGTACGAGCATGATGTTCCACTCCAGCCGCGATTAGGACTAGAACCCGTTGAATGCGGCTCCGATCTTCGATTCACGGAGACTAAGAGGGCCGTGTCTAACGCATTTGCGGGACAGTGAGGAACGCCCGCGCAGTCACGTTCCGCCATTTTTTCCTCAGCGTGATTCATGCGCAAATCTGACATCCGTTAGTTCACGCCTGACCGTTTCCGCGGATTGACGAATGACAGAAAAACGATGATAGCCAATCGCTGAAGCGCGCGGAAAAACAATCTCAGATCCCAACCCCGACGGTCGATTCCTCGAGACAGAGCGGCGTGCTGGTCTTGCTTGGTGTCTTGTTCACGCTCATTCTCGCTGGTCTCGACAACACGATCGTAAGCACGGTGATGCCGGTGGCTTTGCCGGAGCTTGGCGGCGCGCACTTGTACGCATGGACGTTTGCGGCTTACATGCTCGCCGCGGCGGTATCGATGCCGATCTGGGGACCGGGATCCGATCGTTGGGGACGCCGGCGCACGTACCTCATCGGCATTGTCGCGTTCACGGTCGGGAGCGGACTCTGCGCCATCGCGCGTACGATGATGGAGTTTATCGGGGCTCGCGCCATCCAGGGCATCGGAGCAGGCGCCGTTGCGACTCTTCCGTTTGTTCTGCTCGGAGTTGTATATCCGCCTAACAAACGCGGCAGGGCGCTGGGCGCGGCCAGCAGCGCGTGGGCGATCGCGAGTGTCGCCGGACCACTCCTTGGGACGCTGATCGTGACACACGTCTCATGGCGCTGGGCTTTTCTGATCAACGTGCCAATTGCCATTGTGGCTGGTTTGCTCGTGATCGCCGGAATGCGCGAGAGCATCGGACATAGCGTCGGTCGATTCGATTATGCCGGTGCGCTTCTCGCCGGCGCCGGCGGCAGTTGCCTGATGTGGGCGTTTGTCGATCTCGGTGAGGGACAAATCGGACTGATGCAGGCTGCCCTCATTGGCGCCGGAATCATTCTGCTTGCCACCTTCGTCTGGCATGAGGGACGAACGCCGCATCCCATTCTGCCGTTGACTTTCTTTCATCATGCCGGCTACGCGTCTTCGATCTGTTCGTCGTTCCTAGCCTTCTTCAGCGGCTTCGGCCTGAGCGCTTATCTGCCGCTGGCAACCAACGCCGCTTTTCATGAGAATCGCGCGTTTGTAGGCCTGGTGGTTGGCGCGTTCACCATTGGATGGAGCACGTTCGCCTTCGGCGCGGGACGATTGGTCCATCGAATCGGCGAACGACTTCCCAGTGTGATTGGAATTGTCGTCCATATTTTCGGGCTACTCTTTTTCATGGTCGCATTCGAACATGGATTGGGCTCGGTCATCGCTGCCGCGCTTATTGCAGGCGCCGGAATGGGACTGCTGTCGCCCGCGCTCAC